>Ga0129307_1000004_pt1 | contig 407399 bp, 336 predicted proteins | sample P1105metagenome_FD_94437 | JGI IMG/M metagenome (GOLD analysis project Ga0129307, IMG submission 94437) | Capybara group fecal microbial communities from Wisconsin, USA - P1105 metagenome | ecosystem: Host-associated > Mammals > Digestive system > Large intestine > Fecal | place: USA...
GCAAACGCAAATATCCTCCGCAACATGGCTCGTGGTGCTGTTGAATATGCTCACGAACTTGGATGTGATATTCCTATCGCTCTTCACCTTGACCACGGTCCAAACTTCGAAGTAGCAAAAGACTGTATCGACAACGGATTCTCATCTGTAATGATCGACGGTTCTTCACTTCCATACGATGAGAACGTTGCCCTCACAAAGAAGGTTGTAGAGTATGCTCACCAGTTCGACGTAACTGTAGAAGCAGAGCTCGGAGTTCTTGGTGGTGTAGAAGAGGATGTTGCTGCTGAAGAATCTAAGTACACAAAACCAGAAGAAGTAATCGACTTCACATCAAAGACTGGTTGTGACTCACTTGCAATTTCTATCGGAACTTCACACGGACGCTGTAAGTTCACTCCAGAGCAGTGTACACGCCGCGAAGATGGTACTTTGGTTCCACCTCCACTGGCATTCGACGTTCTCGAAGCAATCGAAAAACAGCTCCCAGGTTTCCCAATCGTACTCCACGGATCTTCTTCAGTTCCACAGATTTACGTTGCAGAAATCGAAAAATACGGCGGAAAGATTCCTAACTCTGTAGGTATTCCAGAAGAACAGCTCCGCAAGGCTGCTAAGTCTGCAGTTTGCAAAATCAACGTAGACTCAGACGGACGTCTTGCTATGACAGCTGCCATCCGTAAGCACCTTGTTGAGCATCCAGAGGACTTCGACCCACGTCAGTACCTCACAGACGCTCGTGCAGAACTCGTAAAGATGTATGCAGACAAGAACAAGAACGTATTCGGTTCAGCAGGTCACGCTCTTGACTAGTTCTTTATAACGGTGGTTGAGCTTGTCGAAACCACCATAAAAAAAGACTTCGTTTTTCAACGAAGTCTTTTTTGTTTAACTGTTTTATTAATTAGTCTTTCACCGTAAGCACACCAAACTTACTTAGAATAAATAGCACCGGCAGCGCCGCACTATAAACCGCACTCAGAACCAGTACTATAAAATAATTCATATCAAGAATATACATACTCTCCAGTAAAGAAGGCACCAGAACACTTACCAGACAGATAATAATCCAGATTGCCGTAAATACATACTTTTTGTTTTTTACTGTCTTTTCAATATGCTTTGCTCCAAGCCCCAGTGAAAAAATCATTACCATAAAGAGCACCGGCTTAACAAAAAGCGGGAATGTAGTATAAAGACCTTCCGAAGTAGAAATAATTGTATACGGAAGATAGAGCATGTAAAATGAAATCAAAAGAGGAAAGAAAGATTCTACCTTGTAAGAAATTTCATCCTTAGACCATGCAAAAAAGATTCCATACATAAGAATTACAGGAAGCAGAGTCTGTCTCACAAGCAGAAATACTACATTACTCTTAAATGAATAGGGAATGATTCTGTGTGAGTACAAAAAGAATACTTTAAATCCACAAACAAGCACAGCTGCGACAATTCCTAAGAAAATTGCGGGAATCAGGTGTGAATCTTTTTTATAAAAACACCAGGCTGCAAGAATCAGAGGTAAAAGTAAAAACATAAATAGATACATAGACAAAAAATACAGTTTAGAGCAGTTTTAATCAACCTTACTTTGCACGAATGCGAAGTATGCTCGCCCTGCCCTCCACAGTAATTTTTTCACCTGGCTTTACGGCATAAATCTCTTCTGCAAGAATCTTTTTGCCAATCTGCTCGCCGGCTTCACGTATAACAGCCTTATCTTCATTAAGAATGTACAAAAGCTGAATATCAGCCGCGCCTTTATCGTCACCAGAGCAATACATACTCCAGCCGCCTTTAACATCAATTCTCTCAATAGAAAAATATTTGCATTCGAAGCTGCCAGGAAAAGGCGCAACAGGCTGCATTTCTTCACGCTTAATTACAGCAAGACCTTTTTCAATATGAACCTCACGTCCGCGCCCCCAGTCATAAAGACGGTAAGTAAGGTCACAGGACTGCTGAACTTCCATAAGACGAAGGCCGCCGCCAATAGCATGAACGGTACCTGCCGGAATATAAACAAAATCTCCAGGCTTCACATTTACAAACTCAAGATACTGCTCAAGGGTATTATCTGTAATTGCCTTAGCAAGAACTTCGTTTGAAAAGCCTTCTATTATACCATAAACAAGCTTTGCATCTGGAGCGGCATCTAGAACATACCAGCATTCTGTTTTACCACGATTACCCTTTCCTTCCAGTTTTACAGCCCAGTCATCATCCGGATGTACCTGAATAGAAAGAGTATCATTAGCCTGTATAACCTTTACGAGGAGAGGATAATCACCGCCGCAGAATGATTTGAAATCATCCTGACAGCCGTTTGGGTGAGTCGATGCTATCCAAAGCTCATAACCCCAGATTTTGTCGGATTTTATTGGATCGAGTTTAATCATTATTTAGACCACAACTGCTCTGGATAATAGCCGTCTTTTATCTTCTTAGCAATTTCATTCTTAACAATCTGACGATCCTCTGGATATGTCATACCAAACCAGGTTTCTGTAGAATTAAAGAATTTAATAATACCCTTTCCGTGCGCAATAATATCACCAGCAGAAACAGGAAGAAGAGCCTCAGCTTTTGGAGCTTTTGAATTATTTGCAATAAAGTTATCCCAGTATACGTGGAATTCTTCGAAAGCCTTTGGAGTAAAACCAAAAAGATTCATACTAACCCACTCTTTTCCAGTGAGAAGAACCTTTTCTCCGTCTGGCATTTCACTGATTACCTGATCATTTTCACCGTAATAAATCTTAAGATTTTCTACGATAGTATCAAGCTTGTCGTCTTTTACTGTACAAACACCGCGGCTTACAGAACCAGAACGGCTCATTGTATTTCCAAGAATATAACCAACCATTGCATGTTCTGTACAATCGTTACTGATTGAAGAAAGATATTTTCCAAGTACTTCAAAAGCCTGGCGGCCATAATAGTCATCAGAGTTAATTACAGCGAATGGAGTTTTAATAGCCTGTTCAGCGCAAAGTACAGCATGAGTTGTTCCCCATGGCTTTTCGCGGCCTTCGCTGTCTTTAATCTGCTGTGGAGTCAGGAGACTTTCGTGCTGCTGGAATACATATTCTGCATCACAATTGCGTGCAATGCGGTCAAAGAGTCTTTCACGGAAAGCCTGTTCAATATCCTTACGAATAATAAAAACTACTTTTCCAAAACCGCTTTTCATTGCATCGTAGGTTGCAAAATCAAGAAGACATTCGTCATGCAATCCTACTCCGTCTATCTGTTTTACTCCGCCGTAGCGACTTCCCATACCTGCTGCTAATACTAATAATGTTGGTTTCATTTAATTGCCTCACTTAAATAAGTTATGAAATTATTGTTTCAAGAGCAAGTTTCATCATGTCCTTGAAAGTTGTCTGTCTTTCTTCTGCCGTAGTTGCACCACCCTTTGAAATGTGATCACTTACGGTAAGAATTGCGAGAGCTTTTCTATGGAACTCTGCTGCAAGAGTATACAATTCTGCAGCTTCCATTTCAATTCCTACTACTCCATATTTTTTCCAGAGCTTCCAGTTATCATTATCATCATAAAAACGGTCACTTGAAGCACAAGGTCCTACAATTGTTTTAAGGCCAAGTTCTTTAGACTTATTATATGCAGTATTTAAAAGTTCGAAATCAGCAACCGGTGCATAATGCATAAGTCCGAATCTCTGGCTCTGCAAAGAAGAATCTGTACAGGCTCCGTTTGCAAGAATTACATCACGCAGATTTACGTCATCACCTACTGCGCCACAGGTTCCTACACGGATAGCTTTCTGAACACCGTAACAGTCAAAAAGTTCATGTACATAGATTGAAAGAGACGGCTGGCCCATTCCGGTTCCCTGAACAGAAACCTTAACTCCCTTATATGTTCCTGTAAAACCGAACATACCGCGAACTTCGTTATAACATACCGGATTTTCCAGAAATGTTTCTGCAATGAATTTTGCCCTAAGCGGATCGCCGGGAAGCAGAACTTTGTCTGCGATTGCTCCTTCTGGAGCGTTAATATGTGTACTCATATCTTTATTATAATTGAAAAATAAAATAAATCAAATAGTTACACAATATCTCCATGAAAGAGAAAAAGAGTTCCTTCTAATTACCGTTATAAAAATATCATGCCGAAGACGGCTCCAAGAACAATAACTAGTATCGGATGTGCTTTTACCTTAAAAAGTAAAAATGTAAAGACTGCGTAGCCGGCGATTGGAATTAAATTGAAGAGTTCTTTCCAACCTTCTAAAGTCGTAAGAACTGATAAAGCTTCCGGGGGATTTATCAGTGTGAAGGTGATTACCTGTATTACCGGCACTAAAATAAGACCTGTTGTTACGGGACGCAAAAATGCCAGAGAGCCTTTTACAAAGGGATTATCATTAAAACTTCGTAAAAAGCGGGCTATAATCAATATGATTATGATTGAAGGCAAAACCTGAGCGCCTGTAACTACAAGGGCGCCTGGTACACCATAAAGCTCATAACCTATATAGGTTGCCATATTTATTCCAATCGGCCCCGGTGTACTTTCTGATATTGCTATCATATTGTAAAACTGTTCCTGAGATATTAAGCCTGCAGAAACTATAGCCTGCTGCATAAGAGTGATTGCAACCTGGCCACCACCAATTGTAAAAAGACCTATATAAAAAAATGTAAAAGCAAGCTGTAAAAGAGACATTATTCGCCCTCCTTTTGTGAGACAGAAGTTTTTTGTTTTTTCTGTCTATATAATGTGAGAAGGCTTCCGATTATGAGCGAGGCAAGAATTATCCACACAGACTGCACCTTGAAAAAATAAATCAGGGCAAAAGCTAGAAGCATAAATAATGCGTTCCAGATATTTTTGATAGTCTTTTTTGAAAACTTTACAATTACACTTGTAAGAAGAGCCGCAACAGCAACATTTATTCCTTTCAAAGCCTTCTGCGCTACAGGATATTTATCTACTGAACTGATTGCCCCTGCAAGCAGCATAATGATAACCCAGGATGGAGTTACAACACCAATAGTTCCTATAATACCTCCAAGCCAGCCAAGTTTTTTATATCCGACAAAAGTTGCTACATTAACGGCAATAATTCCGGGTGTACTCTGTCCTATAGCAAAATAATCAATAAGTTCTTCTTCAGTTATCCAGCCGCGTTTTTCTATAAGCTCCCGCTGCATAATCGGCATCATTGCAAGACCGCCACCAAACGTAAATGCCCCGATTTTTACAAATGCAAAATAAAGCTCAAGAAACTGCTTCAATTTATTTTTCATTTCTTACCTCTAACAATTTGTTGCTTATGGAAAGCTGAACACAGGTTCCTTTCGGTTTATTCTGTTTTATCACAAAAGCCGCGCCAATCTGATTAGCCCTGTACTGCATGGAATTAAGACCAAGCCCCTTGCTTTTTCCCTCTGCATCATTTACAAATCCCACACCATCATCAATAACTCTGACAACAGTCTTTTTGCCTTCCATTTTTACACTCACTTCAACATTTTTTGCTTTTGAATGTTTCAAAATATTATGGAGCGCTTCCTGGATAATTCTGAATATATTAAGCTTCTGGGTTTTATCAAAATGAACGCCTTTCGGAACACCCCATTCGTAGGAACACTTTATTCCAGATTGAGTCGCAAAAGAATCACAAAGGTTACTGAGACTGTGGTTCATACCAAGACTTTCAAGCTCTACAGGATAAGAATTATGTGCATATTGTCTTGTTGTCTGAAGAGTTTCACCAATTAACTGGGCAAGCTCCAGCATCTGACTTTTTTCTACAGGCTCTGATTGATTGGAATAACTTCTGCAGAGCATTGAAATTCCTGCAAGTCTCTGGCAGATATCATCATGAAGGTCATTACTGAATCTCTGTCGCTCAAGTTCACTGATTTTCAGAATTTCAGCTTCTACTTCCATGCGCCGGTTATTAGCTTCAACAAGTTCCTTTGTTCGTTCATTTACTTCGCGTTCAAGATACTCAGAATGTTTTCGTCTTTCTTCTGCAATAGTTACACGGTTTAAGCCATGTGCAATATTAATTGCAATTGAACTGAGATAAGGAAGGACATTTTCATCAGCCTCATAAAAAATACAGCCAATCAGATCGTTACCGGCTGTAAGAAACTTCATAATCATAGAAGGCTTAGTCTGCGGATCTATTTCATAAAAGCGTCGATAAAACTGCCCCAATGGCATTTTCATTTCGCGGTCAAATTCATAACATTCATTACCGCTGCGGCGGACAAAAAGAGGGTCTACTGCTATGCTTTTTGAATGAGATTCCTTTACCTTATCGCTTGAAAAACGCAATATACAGAAATTATTCAATCCAAGCTGATTAAGATTCTGGCGTACAACGTATTTTAAGGCTCCGAAAGTTTCTCCATAATTCAAGTCCTGACCGATATGACTTACCATACGAAGCAGAGTTTCAGACTGGACATAGTTTGCCTGCATTGCACGGAATTGCTCTTCATCTGAAGCAAAATCATCTTTACTACCCTTACAGCCGCATGATTTTCTAAAAACAACTCTTGATTCAATAAACACTTCTTCCGGCACGTCCTTACCGCCAAGAAGCTGCAGCATAAGCTCAATAGACTTCGCTCCAATTTCCGTGAGCGGCTGATGAACAGTCGTCAGCGACGGAATCTCAAAACGAGCCTGCGGAATATCATCAAAGCCCGTAACCGCACATTCCTTTACACCCGGGGTCTTGCTGTTAATCTTAAAATACTTATAAACACCAATTGCCATATTATCATTGGCGCATACAACAACATCCGGAGACTTCTTCATCTCGTCCATATATTCAGTCATTGCACGAATTGCAGCAACTTCTGTAAAGTAACCTCGTTTAAGAACATATTCCAGATCCGAAAACCAGGGTCTGTAAGCCTCCATAGTTTTCGTAAAAATACGTTCGCGAACTTCAGCATCAGGATGATCTTCCGAACCGCTGATAAAAAGAAATTTTCTATATTTATGAGTGAGAATAAGATGTTCAACCAGCTGCTTCATGGAATCTTCAGTTTCGATAAGAACTGAAGGAATACCTTCAATTTTCTGACCTACAGAAATAACGGGAATATCACCCCAGATTCTTTCAACATCTGCTTTGGTATTAAAATCTGCGTTTCCCGTAATTACAGAAGTAACTAGAATTACACCATCAAGGTCAAAATATTCTTTATGCGGAAAGCGGGCAACAAGTTCGTCTTCTGTAATATGAGTATTTTCCTGCTGGAAACAGATTAGCTCAACTCCAAGTTCCTGAGCCCTCTGTTCAATTCCCTTGTATACAGAAATCTGATATTCCTCATCAAGAATATTTAAAACAACACCAATTCTCATATAAATATTATACATTTATTTTTAAATTTATGATATTATATAAACATGAGTTGCAATGTAATTATTATTGATGATCATCCTCTCTTCAGCCGCGGACTTTCACAGCTGATTGAAACACAGAAGGATTACAAAGTAATCGGTATGGCAAAAGATAGAAACGAAGCTCTTTCACTTCTTGATACAACGACACCCGACCTTGCCATAGTAGACTTAAACCTCGGACAGGAGGATGGTCTTGAGCTTATAAAAGACATCATTGTAATACACCCTCAGACAAAGATTCTTGTTCTTTCAATGCATGATGAACGCTTTTATGCAGAACGCGCAATTAAGGCCGGAGCAAAAGGCTATATCATGAAAGAGGAAGCGGAATCTCAGGTTATAAACGCAATAAAGACCGTTACAAGCGGAGAAATCTACCTGAGCGAAAATGAAAAGAATCGAATTAAAGAGCTTTCTCAGGGAACAACATCTGAAAACGGTTCTTTTGATTCAATCAGCACCCTTTCTGATCGCCAGCTTCAGATTTTCACTCTCGTAGGAAAAGGTCTTGGAACCGTTGAAATTGCAAAGAAACTAAATCTCAGCATAAAAACGATAGATACCCATAAAGAAAACATAAAGGCCAAGCTGCACTGCGCTTCTTCAGCAGAGCTCAGGCAGATGGCCATTGAATGGACAAATAAAGCTGTTTAATTCAACTGAAACATACGGCAGAAGCTAGCAGTTTCTGCCGTAAACTTCTGAAAGGAAGCTCAGATTATCTGCATAAGCTTTCTTCAAATCCTTTTTAGCCATACGCCAGTTCCAGTTCTGTCCTGTCGTTGCAGGCTTGTTCATTCTTCCTTCATTTCCAACTCCGGTAATATCCTGCATAGGAATTACACAGTAAAGAGCACTGGAAGCAATTGCTGCCCTGATCATATCACGGCGAAGCTGTCCTGATTTTACGAGAGAACGGGCTTTTGCTGCAGTTACCGGCTGGCCCTCAATATATTGAGCAACCAGAACAAGCTGTTCGTCTGAACAGTTTTCAAGCCATCCCTGCAAAGTATCATTATCATGAGTTCCCGTATAAATTACACATTCATTTGTGTCAAACATATGCGGAAGGAAATAATTTGTCATTCCGTTTTCACGAGCTTCATCTGCACTAAAGGCAAACTGTAAAACCTTCATTCCAGGGAAACCGCTCTCATCTCTTAAAGCACGAACCTGGTCTGTAATAACTCCAAGATCTTCAGCAATAACCGGAATATCACCAAGCTTACGCTTAATTGCACGGAACAAGTCCATTCCAGGTCCTTTTATCCATTTTCCATTTACGGCAGTAGCTGAACCTGCAGGAACACTCCAGTATGCTTCAAAGCCACGGAAGTGATCGATACGAAGTACATCCGTAAGTTCAAGAACACGCTTTATTCTTGAAACCCACCAGGAATAACCGCTGGCTTTCATTGCAGCCCAGTCATAAAGCGGATTTCCCCACAACTGTCCGTCTGCGCAAAAATAATCCGGCGGAACACCCGCAACAGCAGAAGGACTTCCGTTTTTATCAAGCTGGAAAAATTCCTGATTTGCCCATACATCAGCGCTATCAGGAGCAACAAAAATCGGAATATCTCCTATGAGCTTCACTCCATTTTCATTTGCATAAGATTTAAGTTCATTCCACTGAACATCAAAGAAAAACTGAATAACCTTAAGCTCTTCAATTTCTTTCTTATGCTCCTTTCGCCAGAGATTTACAGCTTCTTTTTCACAAGAGGCAAGTCCTTTTGGCCAGTAAGCATACCACATCGAAGACTGGGGTTTTTCTTCGGCTGCCTTTGCATCATATATATTCTTTATGCTCATGAAGGTAACAAAATTATCAAGCCACGAAGCCTTACTTTTACAGAATACCTTATACAGCTCTTTATCTTCATCAGAAGCCTTTGCAAGAAAATATTCGGCACACTTTTTGAGGACAGGCATCTTCCACCATACTACAGAACCAAAATCAACATTACCTTCTGATTTTATATACTCCGGAGGACGAACTTCTTTTTTTTCTGCCCAGCCTTTTTTTACCAGTAAATCAAGATCAATAATAAGCGGATTTCCGGCAAAGGTTGAAAAAGACGCATAAGGAGAGTCACCGTAACCTGTAGGCCCCAGAGGAAGAATCTGCCACAAAGTCTGGTCTGCATCTACCAGCCAGTCTACAAATTTATATGCATATTCACCAAGAGTTCCTATTCCAGGAGTTCCAGGCAAAGAAGTCGGATGTAAAAGAACTCCGCTTTTTCTTTCAAATTTCATCAGTACACCTCTAAAAAAAAGTATATATAAATCCTAACACAACATAAAAAGATTTTCCATTTAAAAGATTTATGATGTATAATTTTCTTATGAAAATATTTATTTATTCTCCCCAGATGGAAATAAGTCAAATAATTTCAGATCACCTTGAAGTAAAAGAAAATCTGTGTTTTGTTTTTCAAAACTTTTCTGATTTAACCTGCGAAGTTATGAATCAGAAAAAGCAGCCGGATTTGCTTGTACTGGATTATCTCTCTTTTAATCACGACATTTTTAATATTTTTGAATTCTTTTCTAAAAAGAATATTTTTCTTCCAGTGATTTTTTATAATGATCCCTGTCTTACCCGCTCTACCCGAACCGAACACTGGCTTGCACAATTTGAAGCACTCTTATGTAAAACAATAAAAAAAGACTTTACGAAATATGAACCTCTGTTGGTCTACCTGGAAGAACTCATTGAATCCGATGAATTCCGCCCATATATTACCCTGATGCAGCCTGCAAAAGATCTTCCGCCAAGCTATATAAAAGATAAATTTACACTTCAATATTTAAAAGAAAATTCTGATGACTGCATCTACAGTTTTAAAGAACGTACAGGGATTCCTCAAAATATTTTTTACCTTCTGAAACTGATGCAGGAAAACAAAGACACATCCTTATCAATTAAAGATATTCAGGATTTATACAAAGAAAATGGAAAGCAGATTACAGAAACATCAATCAAGGTATTACTATCAAAACTTCGTAAATATATACGTGACGATCATGACTGTAATTTTCTTATTTATCACGAAAAAGACAGATACAGATTTATAAGATATAAGATATAAATATTAGATAAAAAAAAGCGACCAATCGGTCGCTTTTTTTATAGTGTACTACTGAAGTACCTTAGCAATGCGCTCAAGAACCTTCTTGCGGTCAAGAGGTTTGATGATATAGCTCTTTGCACCTGTCATAAGAGACTTCTTAACAAGTTCTTCCTTACCAAGAGCAGAAACCATTACAACTTTTGCGTTCTTATCAAAAGCCATAATCTGCTCGAGAGCAGTAATACCATCCATCTTAGGCATTGTAATATCCATAGTTACAAGGTCTACATTAGGGCAGAGTTCCTTGTACTTATCTACACCTTCTTTTCCATCAGCGGCAGTTGCTACAATCTCATATCCTTCACTTGAAAGAATCTGTCCAAGCTGCTTTGCTACGAACATTGAGTCATCTACAACCAATACTCTGAAGGAACTTCCGTCATCCTTACGTCCCTCAGGTGGACGCTCATTGATTGTTGGAAAATCATTTGTTGTTTTCATCGTTTTACTCCTTTAGAATATTTTATGCACGTTCCCTGATAGAAACGTTAACTTCAATTTTACCACAGTCAGAAATAAGAGGAACGATAAGTGCCTCTACACTGTCTGTTGTTCCACCAAGAGCTGCAATTTCCATCTTCTGTCCTACAAAGAGAGCAGGTGGTGTAAGGTCGAACCTGAATCCAAGCTCATGAAGTTTTGTAACAGCCTGAGCTGTGATAAGGTTAGCAAGCTCACTGATTGTAGCCTTAGCCAAATCATCAAATTCCGGCAGAGTCTCACCGTTCATTGCAGACGCAATATTCAATGCAGTTTCCATAGTCATGTCAAAAAGTACACGACCTTCTACATCTCCAGCAAGACCAACCAATGCAGCAACACCCATTACAGGCATAGCAGTTGATTTCAAATACAAATCACCGCGTTTTACCTCTGCGCCTCCGAGCACTTCCTGAAGTACACGGAATGAAGTTTCAACAAACGGGTTAATATACTCTACTCGCATCTTAATCTCCTATTTTTATTTGCTTATTAATCCTTTGTATACGCAACTAGCGTACCAACAGCATTCTCACCAAAACTAAAGGAATCCGGCATCTCTTCGTTTTCACCGATAATAGCAACAGCATTGCCTTTCATCTTTTCGATAAAATCGCTAACCACAGATTCCTGAGCCTTTTCATCCAGCAGAGAAAGAATATCACGTGCAAAAATAACATCTACTGCAGGTAATGCATTAGTATGTTTGCAGTCATGATACTCAAACATTATGCTGTCTTTAATCTCCTGACTAAAAGTATACTCTCCATTTGCTTTTTTTGTCAAATAAGGAGAATACCAATCTGAAGCAAGATTTGCTGGAACAGACATAAGACCCGCATTTGATACATTCAAAAGATCAATATCCTGTGCATAAATTCTGATTTTTGCATCTGGATAACGTTTCTTAAGAACACATGCCAGAGAATATGTTTCCGTGCCTTTTCCACAGCCCGGATTCCAAACAACAATCTGCTTTGCAGCATTGTCAGGAAGAACCTTAGATACAGCATCAGCATACTCTTTTGACCACCAGTTGTTGGTAAATGGTGACCAGAAAGGCTTAAGGAATGAATCTGCATCATCTGAATTGAGAAGCTGATTCTTTTTAGTTTCCTTAGACCACTCTAAATATCTGTGCTTAATCCAAGATGAATTCACTGAAGACACAGTGAAATTCTTATAGGTAAGAAGGCTTTCGCTAATAAATTTGATATCTACAGAAGAAGCATCTTCTTCTGCAGAAGCATCACCGCCCGAAATGCCTCTTGCAATATCAGCCGGAGATTTTACAATGCCCCCCTCTGCTACAGCTGCTGCCTGTGTTTTTGGAACAGGAGCTGCCTTTGGAGGCTGCCTAACGATTCTTTGAGGTTTTTCAAAATTTGCTCCCGGAGCAGGTGCTTCAGCAGCTTCTTTTGAAGAGAAAATTCTTGTAATGTCGAGCAATACATAAAGTCTGTTATTGCTTTCAACTACACCATCGATATATTTGATGTTGATATCGCCGAACAATGGATGAGGCGGCTGGATAGAACTCTTTTGTACACCAATAACCTTATCAATTTTATCAACTACAACACCAAATTTCTGGTCCTCAACCTGAAGAATAAGCATGTTTTCAAGCTTGTTTTCTTCACGAGGAGGTACTTCTATATTAAAGAAGATTCGCAAATCAAGAATAGGTATGATTTCACCACGAAGATTATATACACCAAGTACAAAAGGAAGTGTGTTCGGAACAAAAGTAAAACGTCCGGCTTTCGCAATTTCCTTTACATGCATGATGTCGATTGAATAATCTTTATCAGCAAGTGAGAAAGTTACCATCTTAAAATCAACAAGAGCGGCATTTTCTTTTTTTTCTTCAAGCTGCTGGGCAAGCTGTGTTGCAACTAAAGTCTCATTTTCTGCATTCATACAAAAACACCTCTATTATTGAGCATATTGTGCATCTTCCTGAGCCTGAGCAAGAAGCTCCTGCTTTACACCAAGATCAAGAAGCTGACCAACATCTATAATCAACGAAACAGAACCATCACCAAGAATTGAAGCACCGGCGATTCCAGGAGAATTTGTGAACTGATCCTTCAGAGGTTTAATTACAACGTCCTCTTCTCCGATCAATGCATCTACCATAACACCGATCTTCTTTTCCTGACTACCAACAATTACGATATAGCATTCGTCTGACTTAACAGTCTCTGGAATACCAAAGAGTCTTGAAAGTCTCAGAATACTGATAACTTCATTACGTACGTTCAGGATTTCATAGTTATCAATGTGATTGATTTCTGAAATATTAATACACTGGCTTTCAATTACGTTTGCAATTGGAATTGAGTAAACCTCTTTTCCAACTCTTACAAGCAAGCCCTGAATAATTGCAAGAGTGAGCGGAAGTTTAATGATAAACGATGTACCCTTACCCTTTGCAGAGTTGATGGAAATAGTTCCCTTAAGGTTGTTAATCATTGTCTTAACTACGTCAAGACCAACACCGCGTCCTGAAATATTTGAAATCTTATCTGCAGTTGAGAAACCAGGCTGCATAATAAGGTTGAAAGCATCCTGTTCTGTAACAGCCTTATCCGGATGAATAAGACCACGTTCTACAGCCTTCTTACGAACCTTTTCTACGTCAATACCAGCACCGTCATCTTTAATTTCGATTACAATCTGGTTACCTTCGTTTGAAGCCTTAAGAAGGATTGTACCTGTTTCAGGCTTTCCTGCAGCAGTACGAATCTCAGGAGTTTCAATACCATGGTCTACAGAGTTGCGGACACAGTGCATAATCGGATCAAGAAGATCTTCTACTACCGACTTATCAAGTTCTGTATCCTCACCTTCAATTACCAGGTCAATTTTCTTATTAAGGTCTCTCTGCAAGTCGCGAACTACACGAGGGAAACGGCTGAAAATCTGATTGATAGGAACCATTCGGATCTTCATTACACCTTCCTGAAGGTCACCTGCGATAGTACCGAGGTTCTGTGTGTATGAACGGAACTTACCAGAAATACTCTTTGCCTCAGATTCATATTCATCAAAAATATTACTGAGAGTACCGTATTCTTTAAGAATATTCTTTCTGATATCTACAGAAGAAACACCTTCTTTTATCTGTTCCATATAGTCTGGAAGCTTGTCGAAAAGATTATGAAGTCTTTCTTTGTATTCAGCTTCGATTGACTGGAAGCGTGAAAGCTCAGCCGCATTCTGCATTGCAAGCTGGTTGAAAGAAGCCTTGTTGATAACTGCTTCTGATACAAGGTTCAAAAGATTATCAATTCGGCGTGAATCTACACGAAGAATTGAACCATGCTGTGCATGAGCAGCAGCAGCCTCTTTCTTAGGTTCTGCCTTTTTCTCTTCTTTCTTTTCTTCCGGCTTAAGAACATTGTCGTTCAGGATATCGCCCAAAAGTTCTGACTGTGCAGCAGTCATATTTCCGGCAGGTACATCGTCTGACGGAGTAATTGGAGCCGATGCAGCAGGAGCTGCCTGAACTGGAGCCGAAGCCACAGTCTTTGCAACAGAAGGATCTGCTGCAGTTCCTGTTGTATAATCTTCAAGAAGATGGGCATCAGTGATAAGAGTTACATCACTAAGGAAGGCACAGTCCTCGATTTCCGGACCATCTGCCTCTGTAGCAACATAATAGAATACATTCTCATAGAACTGATCTTCATAAAGGGCATCAAAATCAGGAACTGTCTTAAGCACATTACCTACATTCTTAAGAGCAGCAAAAACCTGAATGCCACCTACAGTATTCATTGGATTGCTTTCATCAAACTTAACAGCAATACACCAGAGTTTCTGCTTACCTTCACATGTCTGCTTAAGCTCTGCAAAATCATCTTCTGTAATGTCTGGAAGAATAAGAGAACCAGCCGAAGCGGCAGGTGCTGCTGCAGCCGGTTGTGGAGCTGGGGCAGGAGCAGGTTTAGGAGCCGCTTTTGGAGCTGCTGCTTTAGCCGGTGCCTTACCACCCTTCTGCGGAATATAACCGTGAAGTTTTTCTACAATTGAATCAATGTTTTCTTCGTAAATACTTCCATTCTGGCGTGCCTCAAGCATTGCCTTGATAACGTCTATTGAAGTGAGGAGAAGATCTACTACGTCTTCGTCTACCTTAAGTCTGTCGGAACGAATCTCATCAAGCACATCTTCTACAGTATGTGTAAAGTGAGAAAGCTCCATCATTTCTACTGTTGCAGAACCACCTTTAAGTGTATGAGCTGCACGGAATATCTCATCAATCGCTTCGTGATTTGAAGGATCATTTTCAATAACGAGAATATTACTCTCCAGCTGTTCTACCTGCTGTTCTGCTTCTGCGAAGAAGTCTTTCAACAGTTCTTCGTTATTCGGGTCAAGATAATCACTCATATAGAACTATTATAACCCTAAAATCACATATTTCAAGCGAAAACTTATCTTGAATGATAAATTTCTTTTTTATGGCTTTTTTAACGTTTTTCTTCTATATTTAAGGCAGATTGGATATTTTATTAATGCTTGCAGGTTTTTATGCCGATAAACAATCAGGAGTTTTATATATGCGTAAAAGAATTGTCCTTGGAATATTAATTAGCTTTTTCCTGTTCTCAACACTTTCAGCAGCACCTTCTTTCAGCGGATATGCCGGAGGAAGACTTAATTACGCCGCAAATCCTGATAAAGAACAATATGATCCCGACTTAAAGCTTCAGGCATTTTTTATGGGACAGTTCAACTTTACCCAGAATTTATGGAGTCATATAGAATTCTCCCTTAATACAGGAGACCTGCTCGGACAGAGTCTTTTTCATGAAACTGATTCAAAATTTCAGATAGATGAAATTTCTTTGATCTGCAGGGGAAACCTTTCTGATTTTACAAACTATTTCAGTGTCTTTCTTGGAACCTATGATCCAATCGGTTCGGACATTTTCCTCCAGCGTTATTTTAATATAAACCCGATTGGTTCAAAAATTACAGAAAACTATCTTGGACGCCCGGGCTCTATTCTCTACCCTCACTTTGGAATTGGAGCTGCTGATATTGTAAAACTGCATTCTATACCACTGGCATTCGGACCATATTTTTATGTAAATCATGAAGATGATAAATACTATGTTTTGAATGGAGATTTGAGAATTGCTTCTGTTATGCGTTTTCTGACTATTGACTTTGCAGCAGGAGTTGGAGTTCCTCTTGCAGATAAATACAGAGGTGAAGACGTTATTATTGCAGTAGAAAAAGTTTACTGGCATGCCGGAACAACAATTCTTCTTGGTAATAATTTTACAAATTCTCTCTTCTTACAGGCAGGAATCTACAATGCAAGCTTTATGGCCAGCAATGCAAGCTCTATTGTCTCTCCGCAAGGTATTTACCTTCTTGTTGAACCGCGCCTTGTATTTAAAGACCTGCATCTTAATGTAACATTATTTAATCTTCCACCAGACACTATAAAACAGCTTCTTTTTGTTGAAGATACATTAGGAATTAATATTAACGCTTATGCAACGACCTCTCTGGCCGGAATCAATTCTTTTACCTACGGAGCACATGTTTCACTTGGTTTGATAGGAAAAAACTTTCTTGATTTGAAAGACGGCTTTAGTGATATTACAGAAAAAAGCTATAATATAAACATAAGCCCTTATATTACCTGTAATTTCCTTTCTGGAGAGCTTCATCTTCAGGGTACAATCCGTTTAATGGAATTTTTCAGAGGTCATGCAGACAAATCTATCTCTGTTGATCTTGGATACCGCACAAAATTCTAGTCAGCTTCATACTACTTGTGTTACATGCCTTAGATTGATAAAATAGTAGAAAACTTCTATCTAAGGAATATTAAAAATGAAAAACATTCAGAACAAGTGGATCCGTGGAGCTATCCCGGCCCTCCTTCTTCACTGCAGTATCGGTACCGTATACTGCTGGTCAATTTTCAGTCAGGAAATTGCAGACTACATCGGCTTTTCTAAGGGCGCTGTAGAATGGGCATTCAGCTTTGCAATCTTCTTCCTTGGCATGTCAGCTGCCTTCCTTGGTGGTCTTGTAGAAAAAAACATTCACAAGTCATCTTTGATTGCATCAATTACATTTGCCCTGGGTATGGCCGGAACAGGCTTCTTTATCTGGTACGGTGGAGCTCACCCTCACAGTGTTCTTTCCCTTGTTGGAATCTACATCAGCTATGGCTTTATTATGGGTATTGGTCTTGGAACCGGTTACCTTTCTCCTGTAAAGACTTTGATGCTCTGGTTCAAGGACAAAAAAGGTCTTGCAACAGGTCTTGCAGTAGCAGGATTCGGTGCTGCAAAAGCAATCGCTTCTCCTATCATGAGCCGTATGCTCGTTGGACTTGGCGAAGGCGGAGTTTTCAAGATGTTCTATATTCTTGCATGTGTTTACTTCGTAATGATGTTCATTGGTCACCTTATTCTTGCAAAACCTGAAGGCTGGGTTGAACCACAGACTAAGTCTAAAGACGAAGGAATCATTGCAACTCTTAAGACAGAACCAATCGCTTCTTACATCGGAATCTGGCTTATGTTCTATATCAACATCACTTGTGGTCTTGCCATCATTTCTCAGGAAAAGATGATTGTTAAGTGCGTAGGACTTGGAACTTTCGCTGGAATCATTTCTACAATTTCTGCTTTGTTCAATGCAGGTGGTCGTCTTGGTTTCTCTGCTTGGGCAGACAAGCTTAAGGACCGCAATACAATCTATAAGCTGATTTTTACACTTTCGATTGTTTCAACTTTAATCGTTCTTCTTACAAAGGGAATTGCAAACGGAGCTGGAAATACACTTCTTATTATCTTCGTTCTTGCTTTGATTTTCATTGTAAACGCAGGATATGGCGGAGGATTCTCTAACGTTCCTACCCTCCTTTCTGACCACTACGGAATGGGTAACATTTCTGCTATTCACGGAATTACACTTTCTGCATGGGCATTTGCAGGACTTACAGGAAACCAGATGGCTTCTTACATTGTAAAGCACACAGGTGCATTTATTGATGTACACGGAGTTCAGGCTAACCCTGTTGGATATCAGAACGTACTTATCGTAACAACTATTTTGTATGCTGTTGCAATGTGTCTCAGCTGCTTCCTTGTTCGCCCGATGAGCAAGAAAGCCTAAAACTATTCGAGCAGAATATAATTGGTAATCAGCATAAAGGATTTATCCGGCTGCTGAATACCAGTTACTATAATTCTTACTTTTTTATATGAGCCGTCTTTCTTTATGGCACGATAGTCATAGGAATACGGCTTTTTAAATTTTCCGAGAAAAGCCTTTACAGAAATTACCTTAAAGCCCGTACGATCTTTAGGATGTATGATATTCATCCCCTCTTTTTCCGTCCACGAAAGAACTTCTTTTTCTGAATAGCCAGACATATCTAGGAAGGTTTGATTTACACGCAGGAAGCGGACCTTCATTCCTGTAAGAATATGCTTTAAATCAACTTCCGCATGCATAAGACATAAACCAACCTGTGAATTATCCATCAACATTCCCAGCTGATTATTTGAAAGCTCGAGTGTACTTTCAGTTATTTTCTCGCTGGTTATATCCTCTGCAAGAAGATAAAAGGAATGCTTCTGTCCGTTACGGCTTATTTCCCATATATGATTTTTAATCCAGATTGGAGTCTGTTTTATATAAGTTCTTACTTCAACATTACAGGTTGATTCTTTATTATCCTTAAGAGATTCCTTTACAATTTGAATAAGATGCAGGGTTGATTCTTTTCCTACCAGAGAACGAAGCTTTTTTCTTGCTTCTGAAAATGAAAGTTCATCTATTTCAAAAAGTTTAAGATATTTATAATTTGCCCTTATAAGAACAAGAGAATCATTTTTATCATCGTATTCAAAAATAGCAGCCGGACCTGTATACTCTTCGAACATAAGGCTTTCCGAAGAATCCGGTGTAAGGAATTTTCTTACATCTATCTGACCAAAGGTTCTTGGCTTATATACAGCAGCCTGTTTATCTGATTTTTTTAGGAGATCGAGGAACTGCGATTCCGGCATTGGTTTGGCGTAAAGGAAGCCCTGAATAATATTTACGCCTATACTTCGCAGGAAGTCTGCCTGCTCCTGAGTTTCTACACCTTCGGCTACAGTAATATATTCAAGCCCCTGTGCCATACGCACAACATAATTAATGATTGTTCCGCCACGCTTAAAACTGTCATCCCCAAGCATAAAGCCCATATCAAGTTTAAGAATATCAATTGGCATATCTTTGAGAGAATTAAGAGAAGAATATCCGCTTCCAAAATCGTCCATAGCAATCATATAACCAAGTTCGCGGATTTTTTGTATTCTTGCATTAAGAGTTGCCTGCTCACCTATTGAGGCACTTTCTGTAATTTCAAAATGAATATATTTTTCTGGAATTGCGTATTTTTCTTTAAGCCGCTTTATTGTGTAATAAATTTTATCAGATTCAAGACTGACGCGGGAAATATTTATAGAAACAGGAACCGGTTCGATTCCGGCATCCAGCCAGGAACGAACGGCGGCAAATACATTTACCCAGATGTCTTCGTCGAGAAAACGAATAAAGCCGTTTTTTTCGGCCACGGGGATGAAAGTTGCAGGCGGAATAATATTGCCGTTTGCTTCTACCCAGCGGCAGAGGGCCTCCGCCCCGACCATTTTGCTGGTGGCGGCTGAATATTGCGGTTGAAACCAGATTTTGAATTCACCATTATCCAAAGCCTTCTGCATTTTTGAAGTTATATCAGCTTCAAGATAAGTACGTTTCAAATTTTTTTCTGTGAAAGCTGTAAAAGTATTCTGCACAGAGGAAATATTACTGTTCATGCAAAGAGATGCCTGTGTCATTGCAGGCCCTAAACCAACCTTTGAATCAGCAATTCTTAATCCAAAATGCATTGTAATCGGGAAGGTAATATTCAAAGAACTGCAGTCAAATATCCTGCAGGATTGAAGCCTTTGAAGGTTATCTACCGTATTTTCCATGCAGATTGCAAAGCTGCCGCCACCAAGTCTTGAAACCAGACCTGTTTCACCAGCAATCTGCCGCAGTGTTGCAGCAACCTGTTTTAATACTGCAGTTCCTGTTTCAAAATGATATAAATCATTAATAATTCTAAGCTTATTAACATCGCCTATTGCAACAATAAAGGTTTTATCAGGATTCTGTGCAAAAAGCTTGTCACCTTCACGATGGAAAGCCAATGGACTCAAAAGCCCTGTATCAGCATCAGTATTAAGCCGTTTAAGCAAAAGATCATTCATATAATGAATACAACTTTCTTTACGACTGTAACCAAATGCTATGGCATGTACCATTTCCAGACAGCTGTTATAACCGCAGGAACGGCAGTTAATATTCTGCTTTTGCGGAGTATCCTTGAGCATTTCTTGATAAATTTCATCTATTGAGCTTTTAGGAATCTTAAATTTCTGGCAGGAATAATCTGTATAAGAACGCTTAAAATCATCCGGTCTTATATATTTAAATTTGGCACTCACCTGCTTCCATAGTTTTTCAGGATTTTCCAAATCGGGATGTGCCTCATAAACCTTCTTTCTAATTTTATTTATACTTGCGTAAACAGATTTTACATCAAACTCACGACCATCAAACCCTGGCCCCGCAATACAACCAGATGCACAGCCGGTAATTTCTGTAAGAACAGGATGACTTTCTGAAAACTCTTCATCAAAGAAAAGATACAAAGACTGCATTGTACTTTCAGCAAAACCACGTAAAGAAATGATATTTTCAATACGAGGGAAAAAGAAGGAAACTAAATCAGAAAAGTCTCCTCCCTTTGCTACCATAGAACCAAAGCCAAGTGCATTTAGGTCAAGTTTTCCATTATCTTTATACTCAGCAAGATTGTATTCAGAAAGCTTTTCCATAACATGTTTTAGTGTAATGTTATAGTTAAGATTTCCACCAGTATTTTCTGAATCAACTTCATCCTTACAGGCAATACAAGCTCCAAGATAAGCAATCTTATTTGTATCACCGAGATATTTATGCGCATAAATTGCACCACATACAGGAGCCGGCTGAATAGGAATCAGTTTTCCTAAAAGAAAAGGATGATATTTTTCAATTACAGTAACCAGAGCAGGACAGGAATTACTTATAAACTGCCGGTCTTTTGCAGGTAGGGGCTTTGTCTTTTTGATATAATCTGCTACAAGATAAGCCGAAATCTCACGGCCAAAACCGCCGTCATAAACCTTTTCGACTCCAAGTGATCTTAAGCAGCCGATAATACCTTCTATCTTGTTTCCGTAAAGTGCAAAAGCTGTCGGAGCTATAATAACAGAAATCTTTTCACCCTTCGCAAGATCAGAAAAAAATGCATCTGTATCATCTCGGAAATCGCGGGCATTATGAACACAGACATTAATACACTTTCCGCAATCATTACATTTTCTGGAATCGATTTCCATATGTGCAATGCCGTTTTTCACAACCGAGACATTTGCCCCCATAATTGAACAGTTACTTATACACTTGTTGCAGGCAATACATTTATCATTAGTGAAAATTACACCTTTATTGTATCTATCCATACTGAATCACCTCACTCAAAAACAAGAAGAACCATTGTCTGATTCAGATGTATATAATCAAGCTGTTCTCCACAACCTGAAACCCCAATAAAGCGTCCGTATTTTCTTAGCTCATTTACAAATTCGCTGAAACAATTTTCCCTTTCGAAAAGCATTGTACGTAAAAAGCAGTTTATGGAAATTGAAAATGAAGGCTTTTGAATTTCTCCGAAAACCCTCTCAGCAGTCTCATGCCAGACCCGATGCATATCATCAGGCTCAAGAAGAATCATTTTTGTATGATTATAGATACGGGAAAAATATGCAATTGAACCATCTTCAAATACCTGATCTGCTGACGTAATATAAATATCTCCATCAACAAGACGTCCCATAGGATGTTGAAAAAGATTTTCTTCAAGCTTTTCCATCGGAACATCAAGTGTTTTTGCAAGAATGTTTGCAGCAGGCTGCCCGTCATATTCAACGACAAGTCGTTCTTCGCAATCTACATAAGTTGCTTTGAATCTATGTGCCGTAGGTCTGTAAACATTTTCACGAAAGAATCCGATTCTTCCTTCCAGATTATGAATGAATACAAAAACACAAGACTGCTTAAACAAATCTTTTCCAAGTGCGACAAAGCTTTCGCGGCGGTCTGTCGGAGCTCCTGCAGAACCTCCGACTACACGAATTCCAGTATCTCCCAGAACTTCTTCAAAAGTATCCAGAACAAGCTCTTCGCCCTTTCCAAAAGAAGTTACAAATTCAAGACAACAGGTATTTTCATAGCTTGAAAGCTTTTCCAGAGCCTGCTTGATATGAAGCTTGTACATTGATGGGTGTCTGTCTACATCAAAAACGACTCCTGAAGAAACTTCTATACCGTAATTAATTGCCATTACAGAAGCACCGCAATGACTATACCCTTCTGAAGAATAATTTATGTATGTAGTTGAACCTATTACTGTTGCATCCGGATATCTACCCTGAAGTTTTGATGCAAAAAACCAGAGCATATCAACTTCAGCAAATACAATAATTAAAATAGGAGTTGCTTCCTGAGAATCAAGTTGTGTCTGAATTTCTGAATACGCTTCTTCATTTACAGAACTGGATGTAAGCGCAACAACACATCTTTCCAAAAAGCACCTCCTTTATAAATTTTTATGAACTATTATGAACGTTTATTTTCGCGGAAGAAAAGCATAAGAACTTTCAGCATTGCAGGCATATCTACAGGTTTTACAAGATATGCATTGAAGCCGCTGCTGAAGGCCTTATTCTTTTCTTCAGGTAAAGCATCTGCAGTAAGGGCAACAATAGGGATTTCGGCAACTTCCGGATTTTTAAAGTTTCTGATGATTTTTGCAGTTTCAAAACCATCCATTACCGGCATCTGTAAATCCATGATAACAAGCTCATATGTACCAGGCTCACTATCTCGAAGTTTTTCAATTGCAAAAGAACCGTCTATTGCTTCATCAACGACGAAACCTTCTTCGCGTAAAGCTTCCACAAGAATTTCACGATTAAGCACATCATCTTCAACGACAAGGATTCTTCTTCCCTTAAAGTCATAAACGACAATATCCTGTTCTTCTTCAATTTCAAGAAGCGATGGAATAGAAAGCGGAACAACAAGGGTAAACTCAGCCCCCTTTCCTAATTCACTGAGTACTTCAATATTTCCACCCATAATTTCTGCAAGGGATTTACAGATTGTAAGTCCAAGTCCGGTTCCTTCGGCAGCAACAGGAGATGTTTTATCACGGGCAAATGGTTCAAAAACATGTTCCATAAATTCAGGTGTCATTCCGCAGCCTTCGTCTTTAATATGGAATTCGTTTATGATTTTACTTTCATCATCAGAAGAAAGCTGAATTACAGAAATCGTTATTTTGCCGCCTTCATAAGAATATTTAACTGCATTACTTAAAAGGTTTAAAAGAATCTGATTAAGACGTATGTTGTCACAGGAAAGTACATCATCATCGAGCATACTGTAATCAAGTTCGATTTTAAGCTTCTTCTGATCAATCTCATGCTGCATAATCTGACATACATTTTCAATTATACTGTGGATACTGCACATCTCTTCTTCAATAACAGTTTTTCCACTTGTAATTTTTGACATATCCAGAACTTCATTTACAAGATTTAAAAGATGTCCTGATGCACGTGAGATTTTTTCCAGACTGTCTGCGAGTTTTTCAGGGTTATCAAGATTTTTTTTTGCAAGCTCAGTAAAACCGATAATCGAATCCATAGGTGTTCGGATATCGTGTGAAACATTAGAAATAAAGTCCTGTTTCTGTTTGATGGCCTCATTGGCTTCTCGAATAGATTTTATAATGGCTTTCTGCTGCTTTTGATAAATATGTGTCTGGTAGCGGAAAATTGAAGCAAACACAACTACAACGGCAATCATAGTGACGATTACATCGAAAAGCACCATCTTTATACTTGCCATCTTCATTATAATTTCTGGATGATAATAAGTATAAACTATAAGTACTATGAATTCTGTAATGCTTATAACAAAAACGGTGATACAACTACGGCCCTTAATAAGAAGAAAGGGAAATATCAAACCCATGATATACCATAGAGGCATACCACTTTCGATTCCGCCTGAGGTTATAAAAAGAATTGGTAAAATTATGTTATCAAAAAGAATTGCAAATATAATAATTGCAAGCTGAGATCTTTTAAGTCTGTTTGCAATCCAGAATATCAGGCAAAAAAGAACAAGACATATATATGAAAGGATAATTGTATAGGCATTCTGATGCATGACTGTTGAAACTAAACAAGCAAATACTACCCCAAGAATACCTACAACAAGGATAATATTGAGGAGTCGGTGCTGTATGTCGTATTGCTCACCAAAGAGACGTCTGACAATTTTGTTTTCTTTCAGCATATCATTTAATTATATCACTAATTTTATAGTTTTTCAAAATCAATTTTCATAGTATTATATATGATAGAGGTGGAAAATGCAGAATTCCTTTTATAATGTACGAACCTGCCCTGATAATCCTAAATGGGAACAGGCAAATAAACGTGAGATTCAATTATATGGAAGAAACAATGAAATCCGTTCAGAATTTGAGCGTGATTACACAAGAATTCTTCATTCTCAGGCTTATCGCCGCCTCAAGCATAAAACACAGGTCTTTTTTGCTCCTCATAACGACCATATCTGTACCAGAATGGAACATGTTATGCATGTTGCTTCTGTTGCCACCACAATTGCGAAGTATCTCGGGCTGAACGAACAGCTGGCGGGAGCAATTGCCATGGGGCACGATATAGGACATGCTCCTTTCGGACATCATGGAGAAGACTGCCTCAACAAGCTCCTGGAACAGAAAGAAGGACATAACGCTCCAAAAAAATTCTGGCATGAAAGAAACAGCCTCTTTTTTGCAGATTTTATTGAAACCTTACCCGACCCAAATGGAATTGAGCAGCCTCTTAATCTTACATATGCGGTTCGTGACGGACTTATCTGTCATTGTGGAGAAATTGACCAGCAGGGTATAAAACCTCGTGAAGAAGCAATTGATTTATATTCCATAAAACGACCGGGTTTTATTCAGCCTTACACCTGGGAAGGTTGTGTCGTAAAAATTGCCGATAAAATTGCATACCTTGGACGTGACATTGAAGACGCGCGCGCCTATCATATAATTGATATGGCAGCATATCGCGAACTCCGTGAAATAGTAGGTTCCACACTTGGCTTTGAACGCAAAGGGGCTCGTGCATTACGAAGTGGTAAAGCGGTAAACACAACTACCTTAATAAACGACCTTATTGTTGACCTTTGCGAACAAAGCAGCCCAGAAAAAGGACTCAGCTTTTCTGATGAATATTTTAAGTTTATTCTTGAGCTTAAAAAGTTTAATTTCGCAAGAATTTACAAGCACTGGCGTCTTGGCGAATTTGCCATTTATGCAGAAAACATTATTGGAACACTTTTCCGTACATTGCAGAAAACAAAGATTTATGCAGAAACAGGTCGTGTAGGACAGGCTCTGCGATATTATCCAAAACTATGTGCGACCTTTGAAGACTGGCTCATAAAATATACCACCTACAAGCCCTTTATTGCAGAGCGTCACAGTTTTGTTGACCGTAAGCCTGTACTCAAATACAACACCCAGCCGGTTTTCGACCTCCACGATAACGAGTCCTACACAAAATGTATAATTGAGTTTATTTCCGGAATGACAGACCAGTTTGCAATTCAGGTTTACGAAGAAGTAATTACCTTTTAATACTACACTTCAGTCTGAACTCCCGTCCGTTTTAATAATTCCACACACTCAAGTGGTGGCAGTGGACGGCTGTACAAGAAGCCCTGAATGAAATCTACACCGGCCCGCTCTACAAGATAATTCTGATTATTTGTTTCAACACCTTCAACCAGGATCTTAAAGCCGACCCCTTTGAAAGTACTGACAAGATCAAAAAAGAGACTTACTCCCTTCTGCCCTTCTTCCATTGCAAGCACAAGAGAACGATCCATTTTTATAGTTGAGAAAGGAAGTGAAATTACATTTGTAAGATTTGAATAACCTGTACCAAAATCATCAAGATAGAATTTTACACCGGCCTGTGCAAGTTCAATCATATGTTTCTTTACCAGCTCGTAGTTATCTATGAAAATACTCTCGGTGATTTCCATAATGATATTTGACGGAGAAAGGCTGAAACGCTGGATAGTATCCAGAACATTCTGAACCACATTCGGATTCATCATCTGATATACAGAAAAATTGATTGAGACAGCCTTTACGGTTTCGCGGTTATCGGAAATGTATTTGCAGACTTTTTCAAATGCAACAAAGCCCAGCATTTCTATGAGACCTCGGTTTTCTGCAACCTGAACAAATTCCTGTGGAGGAATATCACCAAGCTCTGTGTTTTTTAAACGTGACAGAGCTTCCATATATTCAAACTTTTTATTTTCAATTGAATATATAGGCTGAAACCAGACCTGGAACTGTTCTGATTCAAGCGTGAGTTCTCTCTTTAAAATTCTATAAATATATCTTTTGCGTTCTCTGTCTACAAAAACTGATTCATCACAAATCTGAAGATTTCTTAGTTGAGATGATTTAGCCCGAACTAACATACTGTTCAAAAGATCAATCAAAGCATCATAATCATTTTCTTCTTTTGAAAACTCTATTGCAGCTGAGAAAGATTCAATTGGAATAGGAATTAAGGAATTGATATCTGAACTCAGTTTCTTTATATCTCTAAAAACAAGAGCACTTTTTTCCTTAACATCTTCTATATTTTTTCCAATTCCAGCCAGTCTGTTTATTGAAATAATATATGCGTTCCTTGGAAAATGAGTCATGAAAATCTGGCCAAGATGAAGAAAGAGTTGATTTAATTCCGCAGCATCAAGGCTTGATTGAATCATATTAATATTATCAATAGTCATTACAAAAAGAACTCCGCCTTTACGTTGAATGGTAATACGTTTTCGAAGACGGCTGTCCATCATAAGACCAGTTTTCAGATTTATTCCCATAGTATAGGACTGGATTGTTACATAAGCAAATAAAACTGAAGTAAAAGAAGCTACTCCTGTAAGTATTACTTTTGGGAAGAAAAACTGTATTGCAACAAAAAACAATGATACAAAAGGATAAGCTATAAATACCCAGAAAATTCTTCGGACAAGATATCGTCTATGAAATAATACCGTAAGAACGATTGCTACTCCATAAAAACATGTAAGAACATAAGTAATATTTTTTAAAGGGCCACGGGTATATCCCTGAACTTCATCATAATAAAAAATCCAACCGGTGCATAAATTCAAAAGAATAAGACAAATATATCCAAGGAGTAAGCTACCTGCAATAATCGTATACAGTCTGAGTCTTTTTTTATTTTGAATTGCCATATCAAAAACATAACAGGTCATTATGCAGGGGCAGATCAGCAATACCAGAAAGTATAAAGTAGTAAAAATTGTACTGACATAAACCGGATAATCAGAGAAATAAGTAATGAAATAAACTGATAATATATTGAACAAAGAAGCTGCTAATGTTGAAGCCGAAGCTACAAGAAAGTAGCGCTGATGCTTATCATATAAAGCATAAGACAAAAGAGTATTAATACAGATTAAAACTGAGCCCCAGCAGGTGATAAGTTCGCCAATTATGTAGTAATCTGATAGTCCGAATTCCATTATTTATATGATATCACAGAAATTCGGGGGATGCAAAAAAGATTTAAAAAAACTGTTATTTTTACACTCTGTGCATTGGTTGCGGTTGTAATTTTACTGTTCACATTTTTATCTCGTACCGCAACCGACACTTTTGCTACGCAAAACTGTCATTTTAAACACGGTGCATTGCTGAAAAGACTTTTTCGTTCATGATGTTGATTTCTACGCCCATGTCTTCGGCGAGTTTGTTCATATTTGAACGAAGAGTTTCGATATCTATGTCGGCTGCAGAAAGGTCTACCATCATCATCATTACAAAGTTGCCGGAAAGGATTGTCTGTGTGATATCTGCAATGTTGATTTTATGGTCTGAAAGGTACTGAGAAACCTTTGCGATGATTCCGACTTTATCTGATCCTACTACTGTTATTATGGCATTCATGTTTATTCTCCTTATGTCATGCTGAACTTGTTTCAGCATCTAATACTGAGACCCTGAAATAAGTTCAGGGTGACGATGTTATTAGAAATTATTACCTAATGTTGCGGCGATTACAGCTTTGATTGTATGCATACGGTTTTCAGCTTCGTCGAAAACTACAGACTGCTTTGACTCGAAAACTTCGTCTGTTACTTCCATTGCGGTGAGACCGAACTTCTCGCCTACTTCCTTTCCGATTTTTGTATTGAGGTCATGGAAAGATGGCAGGTCATGCATAAAGATTGCAGTCGGCTTTGCCTTTTTCATAACTTCTGCATTTACCTGATATGGCTTGAGGTCTGCAATGCGTTCTGTCCAGACTGCATCAGGCTCGCCCATGCTTACCCAAACATCTGTGTAGATGATATCAGCATCAGCAGCTGCTTTAGAAACATCAGATTCAAGAGTGATAGAACCGCCGCTTTCCTTACACCATTTATCGCACTCTTCTACAAGTGCTTTGTTAGGGAAATATTTTTCCGGAGCGCAGAGTGTAAGATTAAGACCAAGCTTTGAACAAACGATGCAAAGTGAGTTACCGATGTTGTAGCGGGCATCTCCAAAGTATACGAGCTTGAGCCCTTTGAGCTTTCCGTAGTGCTCGCGGATTGTAAGCATATCAGCAAGCATCTGGGTCGGATGATATTCATTAGTAAGTCCGTTCCATACAACTACGCCGGAATATTTTGCAAGATCTTCTACGATTGTCTGCTCGAAACCGCGGTATTCAATTCCGTCGAACATGCGGCCGAGAACGCGGGCTGTATCTGCGATGCTTTCTTTTTTACCAATCTGACTGCCCTCTGCAAGATATGTTGTACAGATACCAAGGTCGTGTGCAGCAACTTCAAAAGCACAACGGGTACGGGTACTTGTTTTTTCAAAAATGAGGGCAATGTTTTTTCCGCGGTGAATGTCTACCGGGATTCCCTTACGCTTTTTTTCCTTGAGGTCGGCAGCGAGGTCAAGCAGGCCTGTGATTTCTGCCGGAGTAAAATCTTTTAATGTGAGAAAATTGCGTCCTTTTAAGTCCATAAAGTACCTCGAAACTATTTATAATGAAAACAAAATTATAACAAAAAAAGAAAATTTAGACTAGGCGTCGATTTCTTTAGCGAGGTTATGGACAATATACTCACGGCGTTCCGGAGTGTTGTTTCCCATGTAGAACTTGAGAACCTGAGGAACGTTTTTAAGAGTCTGGATAGTAACCTGAGTAAGATGCATACCCTTATCTTCACTCTCGCCTTCTTTACGAGGGAAAATAAACTGACCGAACTCGCTAGGGTTGATTTCTCCAAGTCCCTTAAATCGGGTAACCTCGGCAGATTTTCCCATCTTGGCAACTTCCTTGTCGCGGCTTTCTTCGCTGTAGCAGTAAACAGTTTTTGTTTTATTACGCACACGGAAAAGCGGAGTTTCAAGAATATAAACATGACCAGTAAGAACCAGCTCTTCAAAGAAAAGCAGGAGATAAGTCATAACAAGATTTCTGATATGGAAGCCGTCGTTATCGGCATCGGTTGCAATAATGATTTTATTATAGCGAAGCCCTTCAATATCCTTTTGAATACCAAGGCTGAAGGTAAGATTCTTTAATTCATCGTTTTCAAAAAGGGCAGACTTTTTTCGGCCATACATATTTTCAGGCTTTCCCTTCAAGCTGAAAATTGCCTGGTACGAAACGTCGCGGCTTCCGACCATAGAACCAGTCGCAGAATCACCCTCGGTAATGAAAATCATAGAGTTAGCGCCCTTCTCTCCATCCTGAAGATGGTAGCGGCAATCCTTGAGTTTCTGGATTTTCAACATTACAGATTTTTCTGCCTCGCGGATCTGCTTTTCGGTTACGCTGTTGATTTCGTTGCGGGCCTTCTGGTTTTTGATGATTTTATCTTCGAGGGCACCTGCTACATCAGGATTGTGACGAAGCCAGTCATCCACTGCAGTCTGAACTTCTTTTATAATCGGGGCACGGATTTCTACGTTACCAAGCTTGTTCTTTGTCTGGCTTGTGAACATAGGATTATCAAGGCCGATTTTTAGGGCACAGATAAGTCCGCCGCAAACATCCTTTTCGTCGTATTCTTTTTTAAAGAAAGAGTTTACGCCTTTTGTAACACCGTCGAGGAAGGAAGTTACATGAGTACCTCCGTCTTCTGTGCTCTGACCGTTTACAAATGAATAAACATATTTATCAAGACTGTTTGTGTGAGTCAAAACAAATTCAAGGTTTTCGCCTTTATAGCTGAAGATTTTATAAAGGGCTTTACCGTCCATTTCGTTCTCAAGAAGATCCTGAATACCGTTCTGACTGATATATTCCTGACCGTTGCACTTAAGCATAAGGCCAGGGTTCAGATATGCATAATTCCAGAGACGCTTTTCTACATACTCCATGTTGAAGCTGTATTTGCCGAAAAGTTCTGTATCAGGCTCGAACTCAAGGTAAGTTCCGTTTGGAACGCCAGGCTTAGCATTACCGGTCTTACCGCTAATTTTTTCTCCCTTCTGAAATTCAACTACAGCCATCTTTCCATCACGGATAGAGGCTGCACGGAAGTATGAAGAAAGAGCGTTTGTTGCCTTAATACCTACACCGTTCATACCGATTGCCTGCTTGAATACGTTATTGTTGTATTTGGCACCGGTGTTTACATTAGATACACAATCCTCGAGTTTTCCAAGCGGAATACCTCGTCCGTAGTCGCGGATTTTTACGCGGCCCTCTTTTATTTCAATATCAATTTTTTTACCAAAGCCCTGAGAGAACTCGTCTACAGAGTTATCGATTCCTTCCTTGAGAAGAATGTAGATACCGTCATTTTCGTTTGAACCGTCGCCAAGGGAACCAATGTACATACCAGGGCGGAGGCGGATATGCTCAAGACCTTCAAGGTGCTGGATGGAATTTTCGTCATAAACACCAGGTTTTTCAGCTGCAGGGGAAGCTGCCTTTGCTGATTTTGCAGGAGCCTTTGATGGTGCTGCCGTTTTGGCAGGAGCTTTTGCAGCAGTTTTAGCTGCAGCTGGAGTCTTTGCGGCACTTGCTTTTGCTGCAGGTTTTGCAGCAGAGGCGGCTTTTACAGTTTTTGCAGCAGTGGCTTTTACAGAAGCCTTAGCTGTAGTTTTTGTACTTGTTTTGGCTGCTGTTTTTGCAGCCGGTTTTGAAGCAGCTTTCACGCTTGCAGTAGTTTTACTTGTAGTCGTTGTTTTTTTTGCCGGAGTCGTTTTTGAAGCAGTTGATTTTGCAGTCTTTTCTTTTTCTGCTGCCTGCATAGCGGCAATACGAGCCTGAAGCCCGCCCTTAGACGTAGAAGATTTATCTGACATTTTTCCCACCCAAAATGTTTATTATATATGGTAGAATTTTATTATGAGATGACAGTAAAGTCAAGGGGTAATAAAGGCTTGCTCTGGCTCTAAATTATTCGACAAATTTTGAAATAACCTCTTCTATTCTGTTACAGCCTGTTTTTTCCAGAATGCGGGATATATAATTATCTACCGAACGGGAAACAATATTCAATTCTTCTGCAATTTTAGCTTTAGACTTGCGTTCAAGAATTTTCTTAAATATTCTCTGTTCCTGTCGTGTAAAACCATCATACATAGTTTTATATGTTAATAGAGGGGTTACAAGATTCTGCTGGACATAGGTATCTCCGGCAAGAATATTTTTAATGGCAGTAATTAAAATTGCTTCCGGAGCTGTTTTTTCTACAAAACCATGAGCACCAGCTTCAAGTGCCAGAGAAAGGATTCCCGGTTTTGCATACATTGAGTAAACCAAAATTTTTACAGATGGAAATTCTGCACGTATTTCTCTAAGCAAATCAAGACCATTTTCTTCACCAAGAAATAAATCCAGCGTAATAATATCAGGAAGCTCTGTAAGCGCCTTTATTTTTTCCAGTGCCTCTGCTTTTGATGTTGCCGAACCAATGCAGGTAAGTTCTGCTTTTTGAGCGATTAACTGCTGTAAACCTATATTTGTAACAGTATGATCTTCTATAACAAAAAAAGATTTCATATTTTCTTTCCCTTAAACAATTTTATTTGAGTTCCCTCTCCTGCTGTAGAATCAACAGTAAGCTGAGCACCTGCCAGATCCGCACGTTTTTTCATACCTTTCAGGCCGAAGTGCTTTTTATCATCAATTTTTTCAACATTAAAACCACAGCCATCATCACTGATAAAAATGAAAAGCCCTTTTTCTTCAGTTCCATTTTCATTTCTAATCATCATAACTACTTCACTTGCTTTTGCATGCTTAACAATATTTGTCAGTACTTCCTGAATTATTCTATAAAGATTAAGAATTTCATCTTTAGTTAGAAATGATGCATCTGTATTTTCGAGGATAGAAAGCCTGAAAGAAAGACCTGGAGTTTGACTGAATTCTTCACAAAGATTCTTTACGCAAAAAAGAAAATCACCCTTTGCAATATCCGGGGGAGAAAGGTTATAGCTCATATTTCGGACTTCTGTAAGCGCCTTGGAAAGCATGTCTGCAATCCTTTCAAGATTTACCTGTGAATCATTTTTCTCACAGAGACTTTTACAGTAACGAAGATTCTGTGCAACTGTATCGTGAAGTTCACGGGCAATTCGTTCTCTCTCTTCTTCCTGCCCCTGAATTGTATAGCGCAGATATTCTGTAGATTCCTTAAGTTTTTTACCAGACTTAATGTAATGAATCAAAAAAAGCACTGCTACAATAAGTATTATAAAGAAGAAGATATCAAACACTATAAAATAGGTTGTGTAATTTTTTATGATTAATTCTAATTCAGAAATGTCTTGAGCTGGCTGCGGCGGCATTTATTTTCTCTCCAAGAATCTGTCACAAAGCTTATATATACCATAGCCGGCAAAGGTGGCAAGTAATCTGTCCATAAATGAAATTGGAATCTGCCCCAGAATACACGAAAATAAAAGAGAAAATCTCTGACGGACAAAGGACTCGGTAAAGCGTTTGATAGGATTCATCATATCTGGAATTTCATAATACATGTAATGAAAGTAATCAATTATACCGCTTGAAATAATTGTACAGAACGAAGAAATCAGAGCTATCAGAAAAAGATAAAGGATAGTAACTGTTGCAGAGATTTTAAACTCTTCTTTACGGCGGGCAATCATCCAGGTTGTAAGCACAATCAAAATTCCGCATATTGCATACGAAAAGAGAAAAGGATCAAAGAAACCTTCCTTGTGCAGCCACATTAAAGAATTGATGGTATTATAACCAAGTGACACAAACAAAGCCGGTATAAGTCCAAGATAAAACACTACTGCTACTGTAAAAATTGTATCAAAAAACAAAGGGATATTAAGAGTATGATAAAAGAATCTTGCAGAAAGTAAATTTCCAATTTCTGCGATAATACATAATATAATTGTTCTAAGAAGTTTAGGCATATTATTCAGTATATCACAAAAATTCAAATTATGGTAAAAAGAAAACATTTTCTATCGAACAAATGATAGCTATTATGGAAATAAAATAAAATAGAAATTCAGCATAATAATCAGTGAAAATAAACACAAAATCCTGTGAAATTTTCACAATATAAAATCTGCCGGCTATAATAATTTTGAAAGTTCGTTTAATACTCTTTTTTTATCTGCTGGCCAGACAGGGGCAATAAGAAGTTTTTTCGGAGGATCACCTGTGAGACGGTGAAGGACACAAGCTTCTGGAAGAAGAGGCAGAGCCTTTTGCAGGAGGGTAAAATACTGTTCTTTAGTAAGAGGCTGATATTGGCCAGCCTGGTACATAGCGGCAAGAGGTGTGTTTTTGAGAACGTAAAGGCTGGTGATTTTGAGGCCCCACTTGTCACAATGCAGATTCTGTTTTACTACGAACATCACCGAGTTCAGAATATCTTCTTCTGTCTCGCCGGGAAGGCCGAAAATCAGATGGGTGACTATGTGGATCTTCGGTGCAGTCTTGCGAATCCGTGTAACGGCATCAATATAATCTTCGTTAGTGTAGCAGCGGTTTATGAAACGGCCGGTCTTCTCGTTACTGGTCTGAAGGCCCAGTTCTATCTGGACAAAGTGTTCGTGTGAAATGGCAGCGAGGCCTCTCAAAATCTCATCACTCAGACAGTCCGGACGGGTGGCTACAGCAAGCCCCGCTACCCCTTCACATTGCAGGGCCTCACGGTATTTTGCAAGCAGCTCGTCCACCTCTCCATAAGTCGAAGTAAAGCTCTGAAAATAAGCAATGTACTTCCCCTGGCGATCCCCGCTGCGTCCACGCAATTTTGCTTCAACAAGCTTTTTCCCCTGCTCCAGCTGCTCTGAAATTGAAAGACAGCGGCCGAAAGCTGACTCTCCGCCGCGGGCTATAAAATCTCCACTCCCTGCCTCCGAGCAGAAAATACAACCGCCCCTTCCTTTTGTACCGTCGCGGTTCGGGCAGGTGCAGCCGGCATCCAGAGAAATCTTATAAGTTTTGCAGCCGAAAATTGATTCGTAAAAAGCGGAAAGTGTCTGCATAAGGTTTATTATATAGAAAGAAAATGATGCTGTGAATCCGGAAATAAAGTAAAAAAATCTGCCAGCACGGCAATTTTCATCTTCGTATTCCGGCAACTTAAGACTTTAATCCGGCAAGTTACGAAAAAGCCCGTTCCATCCTGACCTTTTCTATTATATATTTGGCCCCGGAGGTTGTCATGAAAAACAACAAAACTTTTAAGTATGTAATGTATGTTACACTGGTACACTGTATGACATATTTTGTCTGCGGTATGATTTTTTCAAACCTGCTCAATTACAGCTGGTGGTGGAAGCAGCCTGTAGTCTGCGATTACTTCAGAGATTACGGAGGAACTGCAAATGCACTCGGACCTTTTGTTCAGATTATAAGAGGTCTTTTATTTGCCTTTATTCTCCTTCCTTTCAGAGAGTTTTTTAAGGGAAAGAAATACGGCTATCTTTATCTCTGGCTTTTGTATCTTGGAATAGGAATTATAGGACCTATGTCTTCAGCTCCGTCTTCAATTGAAGGTGTGGTTTACTCTAAGCTTCCTCTTGCCTTTCATTTTATTGGATTACCTGAAGTAATGAGTCAGACTTTTTTCTTTAGTTTTTTAGTCTGCAGATATATAAATCAGGCTGATGAAAAAAAATCAATTTTACTGAAACCTCTTCCTCTGGCTGCCCTTCTTGCTATCGGATGTTTTTTTGTATACACAATTATTTCAGTTATTTTTGCAATTGCCCAGAAAATACAGATTAATACTGAGCACGCGGAAATCAAAAATATTCTTCAATTCCTTTTTCCTGTGATTCTATTTTTTGCTATGACTTTGCTTACAAAACCTGGCTTGATTATAAGAACGATTATTCTCTATGCCGGATCTGCAGCGCTCTTCATTTTCTATCAGGGTGTAATTCTGAAGGATATGAATTTGATTTATGATCTCGTAACTCCATTGTTGCCGAGTCTGATTTATTACTGGATTGGTATCCTTAGAGAAAAATCTTACCTGGAATCCGAAAAATCTGATAAAATAGAAGCATGAAAATAATTATCCAGACGGATGATTCAGTTCAGGAGACAACTCTGACTATAACCTGTAAGGAGTTTACTTCTGAACTGGAGCGTCTTGTAGAGGCCTTCCGGCTTTCCGATAAAAAGCTTTCGGTAAAGGAAAATGGCGAAGTTCATCTCATTGATTTGAAATCGGTACTTTATGCAGAGACTGTTGACGGCAACTCCTTTTTGTACACAGAGAATGGAGTTTTTGAAAGCCAGTACCGCTTATACGAACTTGAATCATTACTTGCAGAACATAATTTTTTCCGCATAAACAAATCTACGCTTTTGAATCTTAATAAAATCGAAAGTCTTAAATCTGATATCGACCGAAGAATCCGCGTAAGACTTAAAAACGGATATCAGCTGATAATTTCACGTTCTTATGCAGAAGAATTCAAAACAAAAATAGGAGTTCAATAATATGAAAAAACGACTGGTATCATTTATAGAAAGCTTATTAAAAATCTTTGCCGTAATCATTTTGATTTTTACAATTGCAACAGTAATTATAGGAAAAGAGGCCGAAGCCTTCCCAAATCTTTTTATGACCGGAAATAAAGGAATTACAATAAAAACTTTTTTTCAGCTGTTTGCATTTTCTTTTTTTATCTGTGTATTGAGATTTGTTTTTTTTACAGATGTGTTTCTTAAAAAAACATCTCTGCTGCTGAGAAATGTATTCTTTTTTGTTTTTACTATCTTAGTTTTTGTGATTATCGCATTAGTCTGCCACTGGATTCCAGCAAGGCCACTTATATGGATTCTTGTTCTGGCATCTTACTCGCTGAGCACAGCAATAAGCATTCTGATTACACATTTCTTTACAAAAAAAGAAGATGAAAAACTCAATGATGCGCTGGCGAAGATTCAGGGAAGAAGTGAAGAATAATTATTTAAGTACGGAAGTCCTGAAAATGGCCGGGGTGCGGGGGCAATAAATCACCGTGGTGCCGCAGCGTTGGAGTGCCGGGGTACAAAGCTATCGAGAAGCGGTGGCGTCGGAGTGCCGGGGTATCAGTGTGCTGCGGCGCCCCGGCGCATTCAACTAACACAGAGTTTTTAGCGCTGCAAGGTTATTCAAAATATTATGGAAGATTTCGAAGCTCTGTGGTGTAAGGGAAGCAAGGTTGTCGCCTGCGGTGTGCAGCAGCTGCCAGGTTTCGGGGAGTTCTCCGCGTGTGGCCGCGGTGACTTCGGCTGAGGGCAGCAGAGTGATTGCCACGGCGGGGATACCGTTTGCGATAAAGCTTGCGTTGTCGGAATAATTACAGGGCAGACAGAACCAGCGGCCATTTGCCGAGGCCTGCAGAAGATTTGCGGCGCGCTGTTCGAGGGCACTAAAGTCTTTTACAAAGCGGGTCGGTGCCCTGGGGGGAAGAATTGTCTGAGTGAGAATCGGAACGTCGCCGCGCCCCATACAGTCGAATACAAAGATGTCGTCGTTCGTGATGCCGAGTCGCCGGAATACTTGGGCTAATGGGAAGGCCCCCTGTTCTGCGACGCCGCCCGCCGCGCCAAGTTCTTCGCCATCGGTGAAAATAAGGCGGATGTTGTGGAATTGTCCGGTTGGAAGCCTCATAAGAGCAGCTGCCCACTGCATAAGACAGAAGACCGCCGCCGAATTATCGTTTGCACCTGGGCTTGTTGTAAATCTATCATAATGCGCAATTACAGTTTTTATACGAAACATTGAGTTATATTGAGTTTGAGGAAATTTTACGTAGATATGATTTTTTCCTTCCATCTGTAAAACAGGTGCTTCAAGACCAGCTTTAGTCAGATAATCCTGAATAAACGCTTCCCTGTCACAATTTTGTGCTATAAAATCATTGAATTCGGAAGGAATTGTGTACATCAAATTTATTATAGAAGATATGTGTTATTTTCGTCAAACACGTAACTCAGCCTGCGACAAAAAAAAATAGTTGATTGGAATAAAACACTAAAAAATGCTACAATAGCTTATGATAAAAGTAATTTTCTTTGATGTGGGCTACACTCTTGTTAATGAAGATCAAGTCTGGGAACAGCGATGCAAAGAACAATGTATGGAAGCTGATGCACAAAAACTTGGGCTCTCTCCCTCGCAAATAATGGCTGATATTCTTGAAGCAACGCTTTCCTTTAAGCCACAATTCCGATCAGTAATTGAAAAATATCATCTTTCAAAAATGGTACCTTACCGCTCTGAACTTGAAACTCTTTATCCGGAAGTAAAAGAAGTATTAAATGAGCTGGCCTCAAAATACAAACTTGGCATTATCGCAAACCAAAAGGCGGGATTAAAAGAACGCCTGGCTGAATTAGGCATTGCAGAATTTTTTGAGCCGGAACTTATCATTTCTTCTGGTGATCTCGGTATACTAAAGCCTGACAGTAAGATTTTTGAAGAAGCAATTAAACGATCTGCTCTTTCTTCTTGTGAGTTAATGATGATTGGCGACCGGATAGATAATGATGTCAGACCTGCAAAACTTCTTGGAATGAAAACTATCTGGATTAAACGGGGGCTTGCAGCAGGTCAGGTTGCACCGTCCAAAGAATATCAGGCTGATTTTACAGTTGAATCACTTGATGAAATACCTTCAATTTTATATATGGAGACTAAAATGGAAATCAGAGAATTAAATGCAAACGACCTTGAATCGCTTCTGGAGCTTTATGTTCAGCTTAGCGATGTAAACAAAAATTACTCTTATGAAAAATCACTTGATATCTGGAAGAATGAAATTGAAAACAACAAATACATCAAATATTTTGGAGCAGTTGACTCAGGTAAAGTTGTAGCAACCTGTTATTGCACAATAATTCCAAACCTTACTAATGGAGCCCGTCCAATCGGTTTTATTGAAAATGTTGTTACTCACGAAGATTACCGCCGTCAGGGGCTTGCCAAAACTATAATTGATGCGGCAACTGAGTTTGCCAAAGCTAACAACTGCTACAAAGTATTTCTTGAAAGTGGAATCGCCAGAACCGAAGCCCATAAATTCTATGAAAAAATCGGCTTTGAAACAGGAAGTAAAAAATCATTTTTAAAGTGGCTTAAGAATTAATCTTTGCAAAAAAAGTCGAGAAAATCAATTCATCCTGACATGGTCGAATGCTTGCAAACCGCTGTGTCATGACCAGTATGAATGAAGAACAGTTGCTTTAGTTTGATAAAGAGCATCGAGCCATTTATATGCAAACTTCACCTCCACCCAAACTCAACATATACAAGACGCGGTAAATCCTTTATTCTAAAATCACAACGCAGTGCACGAGCGTAAAAAAAATAAGGTGGATTTTATGAATTACAGAAACGCGCAGGATATTTTTCCCGAGCAGCTTCTAAAGCAGATTCAACGCTATGTATCGGGAGAGACAATTTATATTCCGGCCAATGAACAGAAGAAAAAGGCCTGGGGAGAATCTTCGGGCTACAGGGCATATCTTGCAAAAAGAAATCAATCTATCAGGGATGATTTTGCAGATGGAGCCAGCCTTGAAACCATTGCCGATAAGTACTGTCTGTCGCTTGATTCTGTGAAACATATTGTCTACACAAAAAAGGAGACTACTATGTTACAGTATAACAGAACTCTTTCCTCTGCACTGAGTTATGCAAAGGAAAATAAAATTGATGAATGGATTCATACCTATCTTCATGATGAAGATCGTAACGTGCCATTTTCGGATGGGCTCAAGCTTTTTGAACGCTACTATATCGGACCTATCAAAATGCCGCTGGAACTTTTTCATCGCTGCACTGGTCCTGAAGAAGATATGAAATATAGGATCGACAAGGACTGGTGGCCAATTCATGTAGCTGCTCTTGAGGATTCCATTAAAAAGGATCCCGACATGCCTCCTCTGATTGTTCACTATGTTGAAAATGATTTTGAATTAAATGACGGCAACACCCGTTTTCAGGCTTACACAAATCTTGGCATTAAGGAAGCAAACGTTATTGTCTGGATTACAGAAGAGACTGAATATCAGGATTTTTTTAAGCTCTACGGAAAATATGCACAGGGTGCACCAGTGATAAGGAGATAAAAAATGAAGCATTTAATAATTTTGTGTGCCCCATGCGGTACCGGGAAATCTACAGTGAATCAGATTTTCAAAAGCAAGGGGCTGCTGCCTGACTACGTAACACTGGATTCTGATGATATAAATGTTTACTGGTTTGAATACAAAGGCACGGAGCACGAAGACCAATATTACACTGACAACTTAAAGCGTGCTGTTGAAATTGCCGGTGACAAAAATCTTCTGCTGGTTTCGGCTGGGATGAATCCGATAAACTTTTACGAGAAGGTGGAGCTATCCTCAGAAATAACAGATACGCATTTTATTGCCATGGTCTGTTCCGATGAAGAAATCAGAAAACGCCTGAAAGCCCGTCCCGCCGAGCGCAACTGCGGCAGCGACGAGTTTATTCAGAGTCAGATTGAATACTCTGCCTGGTTCAAAAAGAACCACGAAAAGTTTCAGAAATTTATTGATAACACCGGCCATACACCGGATGAAACTGCAAAAGAAATAGCTGAATATGTAAAAAACATTTAATACGCAGCTCCCGCTGTCTTACCAGTGAACTTTCCACCGCTCACGCAGAACTTCCAGTGGTTCCGGGTGAGCGGAACTTATTTTTTTCGTGGCTTTTCCTTTTCTTTTTCCCTTAATTGGGTCAGATTCTTTTCAAAAAGTTCTTCATCAGTAGGAAGTTCAGCCCAGTCATCTGTCCAGGCCGAAAGATAAGCTGCATTTGAAATTGAAAGTGAGTTTAAGCCTTCTTCTCCGCGGGCAATCAGTTCTGAACCTGTAAGAATTGACTTTGCAAAAGCTTCAAGAACTTCCGGATGTCCTTCCGGTGCAGGCTCAGAAAACTCTTCATATTTTGATGCAGGACAAACAAAACCTTCTTTGGCCGTAAAACAGAATTCTCTTTCTGCCCCATCAAGCTTCCACCATTTGAGTTTTCCATCTTCTATTACAATTTTACCTCTGTCACCTGATATTTCAAGACGGTTTGTTCCGGGGGTCTCTCCTGTTGTTGTAATAAAACTTGCAGTTGCCCCGTTTTCGTATTCAGCAAAAATTGTAACATCATCTTCAACATCAATTTTATGATATTTTCCAAAATCACAGAAAGCCCTGACCCGCTTTGGCATTCCAAAAATCCACTGCCAGAGATCAAGATTGTGAGGTGCCTGGTTCAAAAGCACTCCACCACCTTCACCATCCCAGGTTGCCCTCCAGCTGCCTGAATCATAATAAGCCTGAGTACGATACCAGTTTGTGATAATCCAGACCAGTCGTTTAGGCTTACCTAACTGCCCGCTCTGTACTATTTCCCTGGCTTTTATGTAAAGAGGATTGGTTCTTTGATTAAACATAATTCCAAACTTTACACCGCTCTTTGCAGAAGCCTCGTTCATTTCGCGAACCTGACGGGCATATACACCGGCTGGTTTTTCTGTAAGAACATTGATTTTATGTTCAAAGGCCTTAATTGCCATAAGAGGATGTAGATAATGAGGAACTGCAATTAAAACAGAATCTACAAGCCCGCTTTCAAGCATTATGTCAGCATCTGTAAAAGTTGTAACTTCTCCACGATTCTCAAGACGCTCTGGATTTATATCGCAGACTGCAGTCACTTCTACGCTCGGACATTTCCCATCTTTCACATTTCTAAAATGTCCGCTTCCCATATTACCCATTCCAATAATTCCAAGTTTGATCTTTTCCATTTTCATCCTCCTATATTATTTCCTTCAGTGCATTTACTGCCGCATCAAAAGCCGCTCGTGATGAAGGATAAGCGTATTCCTGCATTTGAGTTTTTTGTCCATTCTCCAGGCTTTCAAAACCCGAGAAAACTGTCAGGTGAGGTTCTATTGTTAAAACCTGTCCTTTATATTGATTTAATATATATGGAAGATTTCCTTCTCCCTTACCTGCAGGAACAACAGATCCATCAGCTTTTGCATCTTTTATGTGCATATATTCAACGTATGGAGAAAGCAGATCCCAGGCTTCTTTTGTGTCCTGACCGCATTGAATAAAATTGGCCGGGTCAAAAATCGCTTTGAGTTCTGGAAGGGCCTTATGAATCTCCAGACAACGAGAGGCGATATCTCCGTAAATGCCTTTTTCATTCTCGTGACAAAGTATTATTCCGCTGCCTCTGGCTGCATCCAAAAAAGCCTGCAGTTTTTGAATTACCTTATCAAAATTCTTTTCAGGCTCTTCTGTAGTCCCATAAAAACTAAAAAGACGAAGCTTTTTAGCACCAAGAAGCTTCCCGATTTCCAGAGTTCTCTTAAATTTATCCAGATGAGAAGCAAAATCATCATTTATATCAATTTTTCCAAAGGGCGAGCCCAGCGACCAGACTCCAAGCCCTTCATTATCCAGTTTTGAGCGAACTTCCTTTGCTTTATCTTTAGAAATATCAGCAATATTCTGACCATCCACACCCCGAATCTCCAGAAGAGTGATAGAATTTGCTTTCATCGCCATTATCTGACCGTCAATACTTGAATCTGCTTCATCTGCAAATGCAGCAAGCTCGAATTTCATATAAACCTCCTTTTTCCCTGATTTCCTACGATATAATTATCCTAGCACGACTTATTTTACATTAACATTGCTAAATATGGCGATTTTTATTGTATTTTCGCGCATTTTGATTTATTCTGTTTTTATGTTGAATGAATATGATTGTCACAACATTTATATCCGCCATGCAATTGATGAAAAGCCAAGACTTGTAAATGATGACATGCACATTCACAGCCGCTGCGAAATTTATTTTTTCATTTCCGGTAAGGTTGATTATCTTGTGGAAGGTTCGCGTTATCCGCTGATGCCGGACTCCCTTTTGATTATGCGCCCTTCTGAACTTCACATTGCAAGAATTGTAAAAGAAGAACGCTATGAACGTTTTGCAATCAATTTTCCCCTGGATTTTATGAAAGAAGCTGATCCTGACATGCACTTAGCCAGAGCTTTTCTAGATCGTGAGCTTGGAAAAGAAAATCTTTTTACAGAAGAGCAGCTGGACGTAAAGCTTGTCAAAACTCTTTTTACTAATATGGTAAAAGCAAAAAATGATTACGAACGAAATCTTGCCTTAAAAACAAATCTGCCTCTTCTTTTATACATGATAGATCAGGCTTTTGTTGACAGAAAGAAATCAGAAAAAAATCCACCGGGCTTTGCAGAAAAAGTTGTACCTTACATAAATCAGCATCTTTTTGAAGAAATAACAATCCCTGATCTTTCAGAACATTTCAATTACAGTACTTCTCAATTCACCCGTCTTTTCAAAAAATATGTAGGCTCTGCCCCCTGGGATTATATTTTAAGAAAACGTCTGACAGCTGCACGAAGTCTTTTGCATAAAGGCCTTTCAACACAGAAGGCTTGTGAGGACTGCGGATTTTCAGACTATTCATCCTTCTACCGCTCTTATGTAAAATATTTTAATGAATCTCCCGGACAAAGCCGGGATAAAAAATAAAGGCACAAAGCTGAGATTAAATCAAAATCTTCCATTTAATAAAATCACAATACTCTTTCAAGGCAAAATATTCGCGACGGTAAAGACCATAGTCTGCAATATCAGTTTTATGAAAATCTTCATAGCGACTAAAAATCTCAAGGGCCTCTTTCATAGTTTTCCAAACAAAGGTACATTCTGCCTTGGCTTCAGCTTCTGTCAGCTTCAACTTACCTGTCTCTTCAATAAGCTCACAGACAAAGTAATGATTTATATGATTCCAATCTAAAAAGAGTTCATCAATATCAAGATAGTTTTGAAGAGCCTTAACAACCATGCCGGTTTCTTCAAGCAGTTCACGCTGACAGCACTCTTCCAGAGTCTCGCCCTCTTCTACACCACCACCGGGTATAAGATATTTATTATTTTTGCTTTCATAACTCAAAAGCACATTTCCATCTTTTACAAGGATTCCGCGGCAGGCATGTCGAAGATTTTTTACATAGCCAAGATAATCATCATTTTTCAATTCAAGTTTTTTCATACTTTTATTATACTTTCTTATAATAGAGATAACAACAGAAATTCAAACTCCCGCCTTGCTACACTCTGCTGTAAAGTATAGCAAAGCGGAAGTCTGACCAACTTTATTCCGGCAGGCAATCTGCAAACATCAAAAGATTTGCAGTTACTTTTTCTTTTTCAGTCAGTACCTGGAAAGTTCCACTTTCATAAAGCTTATCCTGTACCATCATTGAAACTCTATTACCGATAAAGTCTCTCACATATTCTGCAAAAACAAGATCCTGCATCTGTGGCGGATATGCCTTTGCCTGAACAGCGGCCTGCTCCAAGGCAAACGAAGCAAACTCATCTAACATTTTTTTATCTGGGGAAGGAAGCTTTACAAGGAAATCATCAAAAGTTCCCTTCACAACCATGATGTTAACGTTACCCTCTTTATCAACGAAATTACGTTCCTTCATTCGGGCAAACTTTTCGGTATTAGATTTATTATCGATTATTGCTCCGGTCATAATTTCATACACGGTTTCATAATCGGATAAGAGGTTGTTTTGCCAGGATCCTTTTCTATTATCAAGGCGAGAATCAAAAGCCCAGGAGTATAGACCAGGATATTTTACAGACTCTCTTGTCATTTCTCCACAGCCATTGTAAGACTTTTTATTTGCAAGAAGGGGCTTATACTTTGGATCAGAAATCTTAGATGGAATATCAATACTTACAATATACTTACCGCCATCTAAAGTCTTGATTAAATATCTGGACAAGTCCCTGTCAACCGAAAGTTTGCATTTGCGGTTTATTGCAATAAAAAGAGCAGCTGCTTCAAAAAGTTCTCTGTTTCCATCCGGAATATAAACATCCTTTACATTCTTAAGAGCCTTAAGAACTTCTGGAACATATTTTTCTACAAGAACCTCAGCTGCCTTAGTCTGAGCAAGCAGAGTTCTATCCCAGGCTTCCATAGATTCTTCTTCCGGTGAAAATCTTACATAAGTCGTGTAACGCTTACCCTTTGTCTCCACAAGGAAACCATTCTCAAGAAGATAGTTGATTTTGTCTTCCAGAAATACGGGAGTCATCCCCAGGTCTTCTGCAATTTCTTCCTGAGTCTTAGCTTCATCATAAACACTGTAAACAATATTCAGATTGATTTTATCGCTGAGATAAAAATCTGGTCCACCATTTGCTCCCGGTCGTCCATTGTGTGAAAAATTTACAGCCTTTATCGGCGACAATCCAAGTCTTCCAATTTGTCTTTTCATGTTGATACCTTCCTTCAAATCATTACGAGCTTTGTTTAAATGCCACTTAACGGTACCCTGCGGCAGTCCCTGCTCTTCGCTAATTTGAACAATGGACTTACCTTCGTAATAAAAGGAATAAACAATCTGACGCCTGCTGGAAGATAAAAAGCCTATCTCCTTTCGAAGCCTCAAAAGTGCTGCTTCAGTCTGACCAAAATCATACTCATCAAAATGTGTAAACGTTTCTCCGTCCAGAGCTTCGCCATCAATAGAAGTTCCCTGTCTGAACTTAATCTGATTCACATATTTTGCATAAACATGCTCACAGATTCTCCAGACATAACCTTCCACATTCACGATTTCACAAGCCTTCAAAAAAGAAAGATATACTTCCTTAAGCATTTCGCCCGAAAGCTCCTCAGCCTCGTCATAGGAAAATGCCTTCTTCATTGCAAAGCCGAAAATCTTTTGTGAGTACTTTACGATTAACTTATCAGCCTTTTGTTTTTCCATCCCTTACATTCTACCAGATAGTGACATTTTATGTAATTTTGCTGCAGCTCCATTACACTTATATAGTGCAGAAGAAACGAAAAAGGTTGGTAAAAAAAATAAATTCCACACCCAAATCTTCTATTCACTCTTTCCTTTCCATCCCAGGCACCTTACAACCTATTCCCTAAGGTCTTAATTTTCGCTAAAATACTTCAATATAATTAAAATCAATAACACGAGGTTATAATATGTCAACACCTTTGGAAAACTATCTTGCTGCCACAAACGGTAAGCCAAATGCCGCTATGTGTGCCTATGTTGCAAATCTTCAGCAGGTTGCTGCAGTTGGTCCGGATATCGCTGCAAGCATTGTAAACGAACTTGAAAATCAGAGAAGCCACCTTAAGCTCGTTGCCAGCGAAAACTATTGTTCACTCAACGTTCAGGCTGCTATGGGAAACCTTCTTACTGATAAATACGCTGAGGGTTATCCTGAGCACCGCTACTACGGCGGCTGTGTAAATATTGACGCTGTTGAAAATACAGCTGCCCGCGAAGCTGAGGCTCTTTTTGGTGCTGACTACGCTTATGTTCAGCCTCACTCTGGTGCTGATACAAACCTCGTTGCTTACTGGGCAATCTTGAGCGCAAAGGTTGAAACTCCAACTCTCGAAGAGCTTGGTGTAAAATCTTTGAACGACCTTACAGACGAGCAGTTCGACGCTCTCCGCAAGAAGTTTGGAAATCAGAAGCTTATGGGTCTCGACTACTCTTGTGGTGGTCACCTTACTCACGGTTATAAAATGAACGTTTCTGCACGTATGTTCGAATCTCACCCATACGGAGTAGATAAGGAAACTGGTCTCCTCGACTACGACGCAATCGAAAAGCAGGCTATGGAAGTTAAACCTCTCATTCTTTTGACAGGTTTCTCAGCTTACCCACGCAAAATCAACTTCAAGCGTTTCCGCGAAATTGCAGACAAGTGCGGAGCAGTATTAATGGTAGATATGGCTCACTTCGCAGGTCTTGTTGCAGGTAAAGTTTTCACAGGCGACTACGATCCAGTAAAATGGGCAGACATCGTAACTACTACTACTCATAAAACTTTGCGCGGTCCACGTGGTGCTATGATTCTCTGCAAGAAGGAATTTGCTGATTACGTAAACAAGGGTTGTCCTATGGTACTCGGTGGTCCACTCGGACACGTTATGGCTGCAAAGGCAATCGCTTTCAAAGAGGCACGTACTCCAGCTTACCAGGCTTGGGCACAGCAGGTTGTAAAGAATGCTCAGGCTTTGGCTGAAGGCTGTAAGTCACACAACATTCCACTTCAGACTGGCGGAACAGACAACCACCTTATGCTCTGCGATGTAACTGTTTACGGTCTTACAGGAAAGCAGGCAGAAGCTGCCCTCTTTAAGTGCGGTGTAACAGCAAACGCTAATGCTCTTCCTTACGACAAGAACGGTGCATGGTGGACATCTGGTATCCGTATCGGAACTCCAGGTCTTACAACTCTTGGTATGAATGAAGCTGATATGAAAGAAGTTGCAGATATTATCGACTTCGTTCTTAAGAACACAAAGCCTGGCGTAACAAAAGAAGGAAAGCCAGCTAAGGGTAAAATCGAAATCAGTGACGATACAGTTGCAGCAGCAAGAGCTCGCGTAAACAAGCTCCTTGGTGCTCACGTCCTTTACCCAGAGCTCGACCTCGATTTCCTTAAGAAAGAATTCGTGAAAGCTTAATTATATTAAGGAGTGAGGAGCCCCTCCCTGCGCGCAAGCCTCCTCACTTCGCTGCGGTGTCTTGCGCTACCCTCCCTGCGGGGACACCCCGCAACGCCCCGGTCAAAAATGGCCGGGATTTTTTTCCTATTTTCCAAATATTAAATAATCGTTATAATTCAAAAACCATGAAAAAAAAGGTTTTGTGGGCAGTCATTTCATTTATTCTTTCCGTACTGACCATTTATACACTTTTCTACAATAGCGGACTTTCTCTTTCTGAGCTCTGGCAGGATATAAATGAGGCTACTCCAGAATGGCTTATTCCTGCGGCTCTCTGCATGCTTGGCTTTATATTTTTTGAAGGCCGTTCACTGGTACTTATCCTGCGAAACCTTGGCTACCGCGCAAAAAAAAGACGCGGTTTTCTTTATGCTTCGGCAGATATTTATTTTTCATCAATTACGCCTTCTGCAACCGGCGGTCAGCCTGCAAGTGCCTGGTTCATGCATAAGGATGGAATCTCCGGGGTTGCGGTAACTGTTTCACTTATTTTGAATCTTACGATGTACACTCTTGCCATCATTACTCTGGGGCTTTTTTCCCTTATCTTTTTCCCGGATATTTTTATGAGTTTTGAACTGCCTTGTAAAATCATGATTTTAATCGGAATTGTCATCATGTTTTTATTGACAGTTTTCTTTATTTTACTTTTAAAAAAACAGATTATTCTTATAAAAATTGGAAATATTATAAGTTCCCTGCTTTAAAAACTTCATTTTAAAGCTGCATCGGAAAGACTAAAAAAACATTTTGAAACTTCAATTGAAAACTATAATGAATGTGTTGTTTCTCTTGCCGGAAAAAAGCATCTTCTTTTGAAAACTTTTATTCTGAATCTTTTGCAGAGAAGTTCGCAGATTTTAGTTACTGTTTTCTGCTATTATGCAATTCACGGAAATCTTGCTGACGGACTTCGCGTTTTTGCAATCCAAACTTATGTTTTAATCGGTTCTAACTTCATTCCTGTACCAGGCGCAGTGGGAATTTCAGAATTCCTTATGTACTTTGGATACAATATGCTTTTGAATGATGAAAGCTCTTATTCACTTGCAATCTTAAGCAGGGGTATTTCATTTTACACCTGTAGTATCATCAGTATTTTTACTGTAATATTAGGATATATAAGGCTTCGGCTGAAGAAAAATAAAGAGGATAATTTATGATTGGTTATTATGACTACACAGTAGTTCTCACTTACCTTTCAATGCTTTCTGCAACCAGCGGAATAATGATTTGTCTTAACGACATTGGACATCCCTATCTTGGAATGTTCTTCCTTATGTTCTGCGGACTTTGTGACGCATTTGACGGAAAAGTTGCACGCACCAAGAAAAACCGCACAGCTCAGATGAAACAGTTTGGCATCCAGATTGATTCCCTTTCTGATCTTGTTGCATTTGGAGTTCTTCCTGCCTGCATAGGAATTGCAATGCTCAGAAGCAGTATCGAATTTTCAATTTTCCCTGATTTTAAATTTCTTCACCTTGCCGATAAATCTGCAATCATAAAAGTAATTCTTACAGTTATTGCTGTTTTTTATGCACTTGCTGCAATGATTCGTCTTGCATACTTTAATGTACTCGAAGAAGAAAGACAGAAAACTGAAGGCGGCACAAACAAAACTTATATCGGCCTTCCGGTAACCAGCGCAGCACTTGTTTTTCCTACAATCCTTTTAATTCATATTTTCTGCAATGCAGATTTAACTATCTTATATTTCATTTTCCTTGCAATTGTAGGATATCTTTTTGTTTCAAAAATCGAATTCAAAAAGCCTACTATGAAAGGCGTTTTAATTATGATTTCGATTGGACTTGTTGAGGCTGCCGCCCTTGCCTGGATTTTCATTGTAATGAAAAAAATCAATTAATTTATGGATTCCCTGAACTTCCTTTATAAAACAATTCCCGGAAGAATTATTCTAAAGTTACTCTCCTCGCGGGCTGTCTCAAAAGCCTGCGGAGCTTTTCTTGATTCTCCTTTTTCTGCTTTCTTAATTAAAGGCTTTGTTCAAAAAAACAAAATTGATCTCGATGAATATCAGACAGACGGCATAAAAGCCTTCAATGAATTTTTCAGACGGAAAATAAAGGAAGGCTGCAGACCATATGACATGGTGCCGGAGCATTTCTGCGCTCCCTGCGATGGTCTTCTTTCTGTATGGCCTGTTTTGGAGAACTCGGTGATTCCCGTAAAGCAGAGCCGATATACAATCACTTCCCTCTTACAGGATGAAAATCTTGCAGCAGAATATAAAGACGGGCTCTGCCTTGTATTCCGCCTTTGTGTAGATAACTATCACAGATACAGTTATGCAGACAGCGGAAAGAAAAGCAGAAATATTTTTATTCCGGGAAAGCTTCATACAGTGCGCCCGATTGCACTGGAAAGCCTTCCTGTCTTTACAGAAAACTGCCGTGAATATACAACAATAGAAAGTTCTGTTTTTGGAAAGCTTGTTCAGATTGAAGTTGGGGCAATGCTTGTTGGAAGAATAGTAAACTTTGAAAATGAAGCCATTGTTGAACGCGGTAAAGAAAAAGGATTTTTTGAATACGGCGGATCAACCATCATCATTCTTGCAAAAAAAGATGCAGTAAAAATCAATGATGATATTTTGCAGAATTCTGCCAGCGGTATTGAAACTCCAGTAAAAATGGGGATGCAGATAGGCGTAAATCAATAGTGCTCTTGAATTCAAGGTGATTATGATTCATAATTAATGAAATATTTATTTTAGGAGCAAAAAAATGAGTAAATACGCAGGTACACAAACTGAAAAAAATCTGAGAGCAGCCTTTGCAGGAGAATCTCAGGCAAGAAACAAATACACATATTTTTCAGCAGTAGCAGAAAAAGAAGGACTTAGCAAGATTGCCGAGATCTTCAAGAAAACCGCCAGCAACGAAGAGCAGCACGCAAAAATGTGGCTCACAGAACTCGGCGAAATCAACAGCACAAAAGAAAACCTGACTGCGGCCGCAGACGGCGAAAACTACGAATGGACAGACATGTACGCAGGTTTTGCAAAGACTGCCGAAGAAGAAGGCTTTAAAGAACTCGCAGCGAAATTCCGCGCAGTTGCTTCAATTGAAAAACGCCACGAAGACCGCTACCGTTCTCTTCTTAAAGACGAAGATTCAAAAGAAGAACTCAAAAAGAGCAGCGTAAAGGTTTGGGAATGCCTTAAGTGCGGACACATTGTAACCGGCGAAAAAGCACCTGATTACTGCCCTACTTGCGGCGAATACAACCAGTATTTCGAAGTCCGCGAAGACAACTACGACCTGATCCTCACCTGGGGCCGCTAATTGTAAAGAGCACATTTTTTCTATATAATATTCTCACTATGGCAAAAATTCAGATGAAGAACGCTATCGCCGAGCTCGACGGCGATGAAATGACAAGAGTTTTATGGAAGGTTATCAAGGATGAACTCCTTTTGCCTTATATCGACTTAAAAACAGAGTATTTTGATCTTGGTCTTAAAAGCCGCGATGACTCTAACGACAAGATTACTTACGAAGCCGCTGCCGCAATCAAACGCCTCCGTGTTGGTGTAAAGTGTGCGACAATAACAAGTAATCAGGCTCGTGTTGAAGAATATCATCTTAAACAGCTTACTCCAAGCCCTAACGGAATTATCCGTGCAGAGCTTGATGGTACAGTTTTCCGTGAGCCGATTTTTGTAAAAAACATTCATGGAACTGTAAGCTGCTGGAAAAAGCCTATCGTTCTTGGCCGCCATGCCTATGGTGATGTTTATAAAAACTGCGAAATCAAATGTCCTACAGCAGGTCGTGCAGAACTTGTATTCACAGGTGTAGACGGCATGGAAATCCGTAAGACAATTATGGATATGAGTGGCCCTGGAATTATTCAGGGAATCCACAACCTTGACAAATCAATTGAAAACTTTGCACGCTGCTGCTTTACTTATGCCCTCGACCGCAAGGTAAGCGTATGGTTTGGCGCAAAGGATACAATCAGCAAGACTTATGATGGAAACTTCAAGGCAATTTTCCAGCGTATTTTTGATGATGAATACAAGGCTAAGTTTGATGCAGCAGGCATCGAGTATTTCTATACATTAATTGATGATGCAGTAGCACGCGTTATGCGTTCGGAAGGCGGTTTCATGTGGGCAACAAAGAACTACGACGGTGATGTTATGAGTGACATGATTGCCTCTGCCTGCGGTTCACTTGCCATGATGACTTCTGTACTTGTAAGTCCTGACGGAAACTTCGAATATGAAGCAAGCCACGGAACTGTTCAGAAGCACTATTACCGCTACCTCAAAGGCGAAAAAACTTCTACAAACCCTGTAGCAACTATTTTTGCCTGGACTGGAGCACTTGCAAAACGCGGCGAACTGGATGGAACTCCAGAACTCACTGATTTTGCAAAACGCCTCGAAAAAGCTACTCTTCAGACAATCGAAGAAGGCTATATGACAGGTGATATTGCCCGAATCGCAGAACCTGCAGCTAAGGAAGTTCTTGATTCATGGCAGTTCATTGCAGCAATTAAAGAAAGACTCTAACAGTTTTCCTTAATTCATTTTCATGCTTAAAAACGGCTGATTTTGTCAGCCGTTTTTTTTGTTGACTTCAGAATTGTTTGCATTTAAAATAGTTAAACGATTTATGAATGCAAAAATTAAAAAAATTCAGCTTTTCTCTGTTACGGTTTTCATTCTTGCCCTCCTCTTTCTTTTATTGTTTATAATCAAAAATAAACCGAAGCAGAATAAAACTCCAGAAGCTCAGCATGAAAAATTAATTTTAGGATTCTCTCAAATCGGTTCTGAAAGTGCCTGGCGAACCCGTAATACCGAATCCATTTTTGAGGCTGCAGCAGAAAATGACATACAGATTCTTTTTGACGATGCCCAGCAGAAGCAGGAAAATCAGCTTAAGGCAATCCGTTCTTTTATCGTATATCAGGTTGATGTAATTGCCTTTGTTCCTATTGTTGAAGATGGCTGGGATAATGTTCTTAAGGAAGCAAAAGAAGCTGGCATTCCAGTAATTCTTGTAGACCGTAAGATTAATGCAGATCCATCCCTCTACGCAGGTTTTCTTGGAGAAAACAGTCTTGATGAAGGCCGTAGAGCCGCGCAGTTTCTTATAAATAAGTGCCGTAACCGTGCCGGCCCTGTTACAATTTATGAAATGTCCGGAACCGAAAACTCCTCTGTTGTCCGCGACCGTGCTATCGGCTTCCGTGAAATTATTTCAACAAATCCTAAATTTCAGATTATCCATTCTGAAGACGGTGATTTCCTTCGTTCCCGAGGAAAGGAAATTGCGGAAAATCTTATTACAAAAAGCCGCAGAAAAGACGGACTCTTTTTTGACGGCCAGAAAATTGATGCTGTATATTCTCATAATGATTCAATGACACTCGGAATGCTAGATACAATTGAACAGTACAATGTAAATACAAGGGACACCATAATAATCAGCGTTGATGCGGAACAAAAATCTATTGATGCCCTTAAGGCTGGAAAGCTTAACTGTGTAGTTGAATGTAATCCAAACCTTGGTCCTATGCTGATGGAACTTGTAAAGCAGATTGCATCGGGAAATGAGATTCCCCGGATTACCTATAATCACGAAACGGTATTTACTGAAAATGACGACTTTTCTAAGTATGAGCCGCGGGGATATTAAGGGTGTGTGATGAAAAATAAAAGTCTCAGGCGCACCCTTTTAATTACTTATATCTCACTTCTTTTTATCACCCTTATTCCGTCTATTTATTCTGTAGTCGTTTCGCAGATTCATACAAAACGCTACAGTCAGATTATTTCAAACGTAAGTACGGCTAACAGAATCAGTCTGATTGCTAAAGATGATATTCCTTCCGAACTCTGGAATATTATCTGCGGTAAAAAAGAAATTGCAGACGGAAGCCAGAATAAAATGCTTGATGATATTTCTTCCGGTCTTTCGCTCATGCTTCTTACAATTAATAATGAAGAAAGCCGCGGAAAACTTGAAGTTGCAAACAGAGCTTACACTACTCTCCGCCGCAACGTTGATATGCTTATTTCGCAGATTAAGGGCGGAAGTCTGGTAACTCAAAATGAAGCAACCCTCGATGAAATCAGAACCATCACTTCCCTTTTTTCTGATATTATGCAGGACTTTATCGTAACAGAAATTGAAGCCGCAAATCAGACTAACCAGTCGTTGAGAAATACCTCAATCATTCTTACAACCATTCAGATTATTATTACTATTCTTGCGATCATCATTTCCATAAACAGTTTTATTACTGTTTCCGGCGCAATTCAAAAGCCTATTTCTGATATGGAAAAACTTTCTACAAAAGTTTCTAACGGAGATCTTACTGCACGAATCGATATTCCTCATGTAAATGAACTTAATACACTGGCAGAAAATCTTAATACCATGGCAGGTCAGATTGATCTCCTTATCAAAAAGAATATGGAAGAACAGAAAAACTTCCAGAAGGCAGAAATGAAAGCACTGCAGGCACAGATTACGCCGCACTTTTTATATAATACTTTTGATACGATTGTATGGCTCGCAGAAGAAGAGCATACAGAAGAAGTTGTAAGAATTACAAAAGCATTTTCAGACTTCCTTCGAATTTCTCTTAGCCGTGGTCATGAGTGGATTACAATCTCTCAAGAACTTGAACATATAAAAAATTATCTTACAATCCAGAAAATCCGTTATGCAGATATTCTTAATTACAGCATAGATGCAGACGAGTCTTTAATGGATGTAAAAATGATTAAGCTTGTGCTCCAGCCTCTTATTGAAAATGCAATTTATCACGGCATTAAAAACAAAAGAGGACGTGGAGAACTAAAAGTTAGCGTGCACTACACTAATAACTCACGAACGTTCGTTAGTTTTACAGTTGAAGACAATGGTGCAGGTTTTACAGAGGAACGTCTTGGCCAGGTTCGTAATGAACTTAGAACCGGTGCTCAGGATTCCGAAAAACTTTCTTCTGTATATGGTCTTTACAATGTAAACAAAAAGCTTAAACTTTATTATGGAGATCAGACAGACGGCCTAATAATAGAATCAGAAGCAGGAAAAGGCAGTAAGATTTCATTTACAATTCCTGTTAATGCTGAAATAACTCAGGAGACAGACAATGTATAGCGTTTTTGCAGTTGATGACGAACCTATTGTACTCGAAGGAATCCGTTCCAAAATTGACTGGGAAGGAAGCGGCTTTACTTTTGCGGGTGAAGCCACCGACGGTGAAATTGCCCTCTCCATGATTCATGAAATAAAACCGGACATTCTTGTAACCGATATTAAAATGCCTTTTATGGATGGCCTCCAGCTTGCAGAAGCAATAAAGCGAACTCAACCCTGGATTAAAATCATAATTCTTTCCGGCCATGATGAATTTGATTATGCAAAAAAAGCAATTTCAATTGGTATCGAAGATTACCTCTTAAAACCCTTTACTCCGGATGAACTTCTTACAAGCCTCAATAAAACAGCCGCCCAGATTGATAAGGAAAGAAAGCAGCTTTCTGATATTTCACGTTTGCGGGAAGAACTGAAATCAAATGAAGCACTTGTAAAAAAAGAGTTCCTGAATAATCTTGTTCATGGCTCTGCAGATACCAACACTGTTATGCAGAAATGCGGCGAGCTTGGCATCAACTTGATTTCTCGTTATTACAAAGTTCTGATAAGCCGCATTGAAAGCCGTACAGGAAACAGCCAGAACCAGCAGGAAGCCTGTTCCCTTTTAAACTCCTACTCTTCTGCAATCAATGAAGCCGTATCCTTCTTTCATCATTCAAATCTTCTGGTGTGTATTTTTAAAGGAAGCACTCAGGAAGAACTTGATGATAATTCTTTCCGTGCTGCCGAAACTATAAATCATATTGCAAGCAAAAACGAAGACTGTACGGTTCTTACTGCAATCGGAAAAACAGTTGAACATCTTTCGCAGCTTAAGATTTCTTATGAAGATGCAAAAAACATTCTTCAGGCAAGCGGTTCTAATAAAGAAAACAGAATTATCAGTTCTGACGATCTTTCTGCTTCAGAAAACGGAATCAATTCTTCAGATGCCATCCTAGACTTGAACGAAGGAGATCCTCTTGTAGATAAACTTAAATATGCCGCAAAGGGTGATATTCAAAGTATTATTGAAGAATCAATGGGGCTTATAAAAAAGAATCAGGATCAGTTCAGTGTATTTGCTTCTTATCTCCTTGTTGATTTGATTTTTGCTGTTTCTAAGCTGGTTGAAAAGCTTGGCGGAAATATCAAAGAATTAAATCCAGAAATCCTTCAGCGAAAGTTCATTGATGATGCAGTTTCTGATGAGGCCCGGTTTAAAAAGACTCTTGAACAGGTTTTAATTTTTGCACTTGAGTTCCGCGATTCTAAAGTTACAGGAAAATATGCAGATGTTATTCTGAAAGCAAAGCGCTATATCGAAGAAAACTATGCAGATCAGAATACAACTCTTACAAGCGTAGCAGAAGCTGTAGCCTTGAGCCCCAACCATTTTAGTACCATTTTTTCTCAGGAATGCAAAACAACTTTCATAGAATATCTTACAAATGTACGACTTGAAAACGCAAAACGCCTTATGCGCGAAACCGATATGAAAGGATATGATATTGCTTACGAATGCGGCTTTTCCGATCCGCACTACTTCAGCTACATTTTCAAAAAAAATACGGGGCTTTCGCCCCGTGAGTACAAGCTTAGTGTTGAGCACTAACCGGTGGTTGAGCTCGTCGAAACCACCGCAATAACATCAACCGGCCATATTACCTAACTTTTTCTTACGCTGCGAAAGAATTACACTCTGCAGGAGAATGAAGAAGGCAAGCATAAGACCTGTGGTAATAGACTGCCAGTAAGGCTCACGCAAACCAGAAGCTACTACGATGTTATTGATTGTCTTAAGCGACATAACACCAAACATAGTTCCTACTACACTACCTACACCACCGCTAAGCAGGGTGCCTCCGATAATCGAAGAAGCAATAGCCTGCATTTCGGCAGCAGTAGCGTTAGATGCGTTTCCGGCTCCCGTATGGAGGAGGTAACAGAAGCCTGCGATTCCAGCAAGAAGGCCACAAAGAATGTAGGCAAAGAACTGAGTTCTTCGAACGTTTATACCAAGCATCAATGCTGATTCAGTATTTCCACCAACAGCGTAAAGGTTGCGTCCAAAGCGTGTCCATTTGAGCATAGCCCAGAGAAGGAGCACTACTAAGAGAGCGATTACAACACCAACTTCTATAGAAGCCGGAATCCAGTTACCATTACGTGCATAGCTTCCAAGGAAAGGAACATCAATTTCAAAGTCCTTAAGGTCAAGGAAGAGTTCATTATTAGCAGTTCGAGGAACCTTACTTACGATAGTTGTCATACCGCGGGTAAAGAACATACCTGCAAGTGTAACAATAAAAGGCTGAATCTTAAGGAAGGAAACCAGATACCCCTGAACAAGACCCATCAAAAGACCAATTCCAAGTGAAATAACTATCGAACTGAAAATACCACCATTATGATCTTCCATAAATACTACAGAAGCCATAGTGATAAGTGCTATGGAACCACCAACCGAAATATCAATTCCACCAGTAATCATTACGATTGTAAGACCACAAGCCGCAACAATCAGATAAGAGTTATTGTTGAACAAATCCAGGAACTGCTGAGGATTCAAAAATCCGCCTCCCCAGATAATCATAGCAAGAAAATACATTCCGACAAAAGTACAGATTGTAATTGTAAGCAGCAGAGCTGTATTTGAAAGCGGCTGTCTGTTTTCTTTTTTACCAAACAGATTTGTAAATATATTTGCCATAATTATTTAGCCTCCTTCTTTGCTACAATCTTATCTTTAAGCTGGCCAATCCATGCTTTTACAACTGGAGAACCCGCAACTACGATGATAATAATTACAACAGCCTTGTAAGCCTTTACAGCAGTAGAAGAAACCTTCATTGCATACAGGGTGATTGTCAATGCCTGAATGATGTAAGCACCCAGAATAGAACCGGAAAGCTTAAACTTACCGCCGCCCAGGGAGTTACCACCGATAGCAACTGCAAGAATGGCATCCATTTCTATATCAAGAAGAATTGTTTCATGGTTGATAAGACCAATACGGCATACGTTGATAGAACCAGCCATTGTTACACAGACACCAAGAATTACAAATACAGCAAGCTTCCAGATTACAGGGTTGATACCGTTCAATTTAGCAGCACGCTCATTAATACCTACAGCCTGAATGTAAAGACCAAGTGTAGTCTTTTTCAGAAGAAGATTTATAAGCAGAATGAAAATCACAACTACAATGATTGGAGTTGGAATTGCAATGTGCGGAATAAATCCTCCGATGTAAGTTAGCAGAGGGCTTTCTACGTTAGGAGTAGCACCTCCGTTAATCCAGTATGCGATAGGACGTCCTGCAGTAAAGAGAATCAAAGAAGCAATCATCGGCTGAATGTTGAACTTAGCGATGAGTGTACCATTAAACAGACAGAAGAGAATTGCAACGATACATGCAAGAATCAATCCAATGACAATTGTTCCAACATTGATGTTACCGGCTCTCAAAACCTTTACGAATACGGAACCTGCGATTGCAGCTGCCGCACCAATGGAAATATCCTGTCCCTTTGTAGCAGAGGTTACGAGTGTCATTCCTATAGCAAGAATTACAAGCTCAGAAGCTCCGTTCAAAATACTGATTAAGTTACCAGAAAGAACAGTGTTTCCAAGATTATTCTTCTTAATTACAATTGAGAAGAAGCTTGGATCACGAATAAGGTTGAAAACAACCAGTACAATCAGGGCAACAAGCGGAATTGCAAGCTGCGACGAAAAAAGTTTTTTAATCTGATTAGTGATTTTATTAGCCATTTTGTGCCTTGCCTCCCGCAATAGTCTGCATAATTACATCCTGACGCAAAAGATCATCTTTAAGTTCACCAACAATCTTGCGGTCACGCATAACGATGAGTCTCTGACAAACAGAAAGCATCTCTTCGATTTCAGAAGAAATAAAGGTAACACTTACGCCCTCTTCTGCAAGCTTGAGAACAAGCTTCTGAATCTCGAGCTTAGTACCAACGTCAATACCACGGGTAGGTTCGTCAAGAATCAGATACTGAGGGTGAGTCAAAAGCCAGCGTGCAAGAATAACCTTCTGCTGGTTTCCACCAGAAAGCGACTTGATTGGAGTTTCTTTTGAAGCTGTCTTAATCTGAAGCTTTTCTATAAACTCGTCTGCAAGTTTTTCCTGTTCTGCTCGTGAAAGAGGTTTTGTAAATCCGTTTAGAACCTGAAGTGCAAGAATTATATTTTCTCGAACCGAAAGGTCCTGAATAATTCCGTCTCCCTTTCGGTCTTCCGGAAGGTATCCGATTCCAGCCTTCATGGCATCCTTTGGCTGAGTGATTTTCTGCTCTTTGCCATTTACTTTTACCTTTCCGCTTGTTACACGGTCAGCCGCAAAGATTGCACGAACACTTTCACTTCGGCCTGAACCAAGGAGTCCTGTAAAGCCGTTTACTTCTCCCTTGTTGATAAGGAAGTCGAATGGTTTTACGCCTTCTGAACTTGAAAGGCCTTCAGCTTCATAAACAACCTCACCAGCTCCTGAATAAGGACGCTTCTGATTCTTGAGGTTTGTCATATCTTCCATGTCTTTACCAAGCATGGCAGAAATCAGCTTAACGCGTGGAAGTTCGCTTACTGTATACTCACCTACGAGTTCACCGTTTCGCAAAACTGTAATTTTGTCGCAAACCTCGTAAACTTGTTCAAGGAAGTGAGTAATAAAGATAATACCTACTCCACGGCTCTTAAGGTCACGCATAAGTGTGAACAAAAGTTCTACTTCATTTTCATCAAGAGAAGAAGTCGGTTCGTCGAGAATAAGAACCTTACAGTCCATATCAACGGCACGGGCAATAGCAACCATCTGCTGAACGGCGAGCGAACAGGTTCCAAGCTGCTGGCCTGGTTTTGCCGGGATGTTTAATTTTGTAAGAAGCTCACCGGCTTTCTTTTCCTGGGCACGGCGATTAACAAACTTGTAATTTCCGCGACCTATATACATATTCTCTGCAACCGTAAGGTTAGGACAGAGGGTAATTTCCTGATAAACTGTAGCGATACCCAGATTCTGGGCATCCTGAGGAGAACGAATAACAGCAGGACCTTCAAAACCTTCGATTCTGATTTCACCAGCGTCTTTTTCATAAACACCTGTGATAACCTTAACCAGGGTTGATTTTCCGGCTCCGTTTTCTCCCATAAGCGCATGAATCTCGCCTTTACACAGGGTAAAGTCTACATTCTGAAGGGCTTTTACACCCGGGAACTCCTTATAGATTCCGCGCATAGATAAAACAACATTATTTTCCATAATATTTCCTAAATTACACATCTAAAAAAAACGGCGTAAAGGAAAGTCTTTACGCCGCCATATTTACAAGAGGTGGTTGGTATTAGTCACCAAGACCGTATGTATCGATATCAGCTTTTGTGATTGTCTTAGCATCGAATCCCTTTTCATCAGAAATAATCTTCTTTGAAGGAACCTTACCAGTCTTAATCATGTTTTCGATTACAGCAGCCTGGAATGGAGAACACTGTCCATCATAGTTCCAGTTACCAGCGAGCAATTCACGGAGAGCCCACTTGTTGCAGTCGAATCCCATTACAACAACTTTACCCTTCACACCGTGTGTGATACCAGCTTCGTCGAGAGCTGCAACAGCACCCTTAGCCATACCATCATTTTCAGCATAAATTACGTTGAAGTCTTCTTTTGAGTTGATAACTGATTCAACAATCTTCTTTGCTTCAGCTTCGTCCCATGTAGCTGTCTGCTGAACAACTTTCTTCATTGTTCCTGCAGCGAATTCAGCATCCAAAGCACCTGTACGACCAATCTGAGCGTCAGATCCCATAGCACCCTGAATATGGATTACTTTGTAGTCCTTAAGCTTCTGAGCCTTGAGCCAGTTAACAGCTGTTTCACCTTCTTTAGCCATGTCAGAAACAACAGCAGCTTCATAAAGGTCATCTTTTACGTTAATCATACGGTCAAAGAGGAATACTTTGATTCCAGCTTTCTTAGCCTTCTTAAGAACTGAAGACCATCCGTCTGTAGCAGCAGCTGAAAGAAGAATGTAGTCAACACCATCTGTGATGAACTGAGAAGCAGCATTGAGCTGTTCATCATTCTTAAGGCTGTAGAATGTTTTTACTTCATAACCTTTTGCAGCAGTAAATACACTTTCAAAGTCTTTTACGTTTGCAGCACGGTATCCTGATTCTGATGGTGGATTGTTTACGATACCAATCTTAATCTTACCATTTCCAGCAGCAGCCTTCTTTTTTGGAGCTGCGAACAATGATGCTACACACATAAGTGCAACAGCAACAATTACGCTTTTTTTCATCTAATTATCCTCCTAATAGATGCTTTTTTAGATTACAGTGTAAATATAAGCCAGTAAGAAGGATTTTTGAATGAAGAAATTTCAGAATTTTTGTATGAATTTTTAGGTTTTTGAAGGTAGATTTGAAGGATTCTATGAAAGTTGTTTAGATTTTTTATTAAATTAGTTAGATTTTTTATGAAATACGTGCCTGCCGACAAGAGTCGGCAAGCATAGCTTGCCTCTGTGGCATTCTTTCGATGAACCTAAATGTGTAAGGCCGCAGGCGGCCGTTGTTCTATAGCAGGGCGTTAAAAAAATTGCATTGCAATTTTTAGCCCTACCATAATCCCCCTTTCGGCTTGCTTTTTAACGGTTCTTCGATTTTAGCCATTATGACAAATGCGTTTTTCACACTCTTTATAAATAGCTGCAGTCTGAGCAACTACTTCCGCAGGGATTTCCTTAATGTTAGGATCTCCTGCCAGGTTGTTAGCCTTGAGCCAGTCGCGTACAAACTGCTTGTCATAAGATGCTGGACTTCCGCCAACTTCATATTTAGAAGCATCCCAGAAGCGAGAGCTGTCCGGAGTAAGAACTTCGTCACCAAGAACAAGCTCGCCGTTCTCATCAAGACCAAACTCAAACTTAGTATCAGCAATGATAATTCCGTTTGCCTTAGCATGCTCATAGCACTTCTTGTAAATAGCAAGAGCAGCCTTCTCAATTTTTGTTCCAAGCTCTTCGCCAAGATCATCTTTCATATACTGAAGAGTAACGTTGATGTCATGACCTTCGGCAGCCTTAGTAGAAGGAGTTACAATAGGCTCGTCAAGCTTTTCAGCCTGTTTATATTCCTTGTCAAACTTGTGACCAAGGAAAGGCTCGCCCTTCTTATAAGCCTCGTACATAGAACCAAACATATATCCGCGGACAATTACTTCATAAGGAATCATCTTGAGCTTCTTAACAAGAATAGTACGACCTTCAAATTCAGGCTTCTGGAACTCAGCAGGCATATCCTTCAAATCGCTTGAAATCATGTGGTTCTTTACAATGTCTTTAGTGTAATCAAACCAGAAATTAGCAAGCGCATTGAGCACCTTACCCTTGTCGGTAATCATAGTTGGCAGAATAACGTCAAAAGCAGAAATTCTGTCAGTAGTAACAATTACCATGCGACCATCTTCAAGATCATAAACTTCCCGAACCTTACCAGAAATAATTTTCTTCATATACATCCTCTATTTTTTCAGCAAACCGCCGAATTTAATTCCAAAACGTGAACACAGCACATTATACTGATTTTCTTCCTCAGTGTCATTAAAACCGGTAATCAGTAAGGTGGGGAATGCCTTCCCCTCGCTCACACTTCGTTGCTCGCTACCCCTTCTAGCGGGTGGCTCGCCCCCCGCAACGCCCCCTGCAGGCTCACAATCTTCCCCCTTCTCCAGCACCTCTAAAGCATGTCTCACAACCCCATCCACCGAGTCCACAACTTTAATGTCCGGCTCACAGGCTTCTTCAAAAACCTCAGTAAAATTCAAAAAATGAGTACAGCCAAGAATTACTGCATCACAATCTTCACTGCGAAAAAAATCAATAGCAGGAGCAACTGCCTTCAGACATTCCTCGTGGCTTGCAGTAAAAGCATTATGTTCAATAAAAGAAATAAGCTGGGGATCCGGGCGGTTTATAATCGTACAGTCGGAAGCAAACTTATTTTTGAGTTCAATATTATAAGGGTTTTCACAGGTTGCCTTTGTAGCAAGAAGACCTATTCTTCGTTTTTTGGAAAGACTTGCCGCAAGCTTAATGGCAGGCACAGTTCCAACAAACTTCACATCCGGGAAAGTTTCACGCAAAGATTCCAGTGCATTTACGCTCATTGTATTGCAGGCTACGACAACTACCTTTGGAGAAAACTGCAGACGGATTTTTTTAACAAGCTCAGTAACACATTTTACAACATCTTCGTGAGACTTTTCACCGTAAGGAAAATTTGCAGTATCAGCAACATAAAGGCAGGTGGCATCAGGCTTCTTTTCCAGAAGCTTCATCATATATGGAATTCCACCCACACCAGAATCAATAAATACAAAGTCAGTCATAATTATTTAAATAGTGCATTAAAAGCATCTTTTGCTTCCGCTGCTTTATCATTTCCCGCAGCCCCTGCCGCAATTTTCGTACTGGCACGGAAATAATCGCAGAAGTTTCCGCGCTCCTTGTCGCTCACAAATTCGGCAGAGCTCTCGCGGCAGTCGTTATGAGCCCCGCTTTCGTAAAACTCACAGGCTTTACAAACATGAAGATCTGCATGGCACAAAGGACATTCATCTCCGCGAACCGGTTTTTCGATATTTATTTCTTTACGGCATTTCCAGCAAATCATGATTATATAGTATCATTTTTTACAACTTTCTACTATAATAAAAATATGTTCACGCAGAATAAGTGTCTTGTACATTATTGCCGCAACCTTGCAATTTCCACTTTCGATGAAGATGGAAATCTTACCGACGATAAAAACTACTGTCTGGACCATATTCCAGATCCGGGAAAATTCAAGGCAGATATTTACAAATACATTTCTGAACACGACAAAATCGTAGGGCTGAATGCCTGCGGTCTCTTATTCTCCAACATCGACCTTTCAAATAAAAAATTCTACGGCTGTACTTTTACAAACTGCACTTTCAATAATATCAGTTCAAGTAACGTCATTCTTCGCATGTGTATTTTTGATTTTGCAATTTTCAACGACTGCAGCTTTATCAAAAGTAATTCTTTATTCACAAGTTTTTCCGGAGCAACCTTTACCCATACCCTTTTTACTTCCAGTGATATAATTCAGAGTAACTTCAACGGAATAAAAGCCTATCAGTCTTCATTTGATGATTCAGACCTTTTCAACTCACGCTTTATTGCTTCAACTTTGATAGATACTTCCTTCAGAAACTGCAACCTTAAAAAGTCACTTTTCTATGATTCAAAAAGAACAAACGTATCCTTCAAAATGTCGAATACACGAGAAGCGCTTTTTACACCGGAAGGAAAAACTGCAATTGAACAGGATCTTTCATTCGGGAATTCTATTGTAGACGGAGACCGCTTATGAAAGTTTACTTCCATTTGAACCTGGGCGGTTTTTCTAACTGCTACATCGTCGTAAACGAAAAGACCTCAGAAGCAATCATTATAGATCCTGGAAAAATCACCGAAGAAATTATCTCTCGAATCGAAGATAACCACTTAAAGCTTGTTGCCGTTCTGATTACTCACAATCATGGTTCACACGCAGGCGGCCTTCACACTCTCAGAAAAATCTATTCGCCAAAAATTCTTGCAGCCGACTGGGAAGTTGCCGGAGAAAACACGACAGTTATTTCCGGAGATGGAACTGTAAGGCTTGCAAAAATGATTGTGCGCTACATGTCTGTTCCAGGCCACACATCAGACTCAGTTGTTTATCAGATTGGAAACATTCTTTTTACCGGCGACATTCTTTCTGCCGGAGAAATTGGAAGCACAAACTCAAGTTATTCAGAATATATCTTGAAATCAAATATCGAAAAAAAGATTTTCTCTCAGCAGGATAATGTAATTCTCATGCCGGGTCACGGACCTCCGACAACACTCGGAGCCGTAAAAGCCTTTACTGCAGACTTTCAGAAAATGATTCAGAGTCCGCAGAATGACCGTATACGAAATTAATTATCTGTTCACCAGCGCAATATTTCCGCACACAATGCCGTACTTATCGAATACAAAATCGTTAAGTGCTGTGGCTGCGTCTTCAAAACCAAGTCCTTCGGTTTTTCTGATATAAGCTGCAAGCTGCGGTGTAAAGTTCATTACAGTACCCCGGTTTGCAAGGTGAACAAAATACTTTGCTACCTCAGAAAGGCGCTGCTGCATGATGTAAGCCATAAACTCATTATGCATAAGATATTCATCATTAATATCATAACCAAGAGACGGCTGAGACTTAAAATAATCAATAAGGAAGTCACGCGAAGTCGGATCAAAAGTGTAGTAAACAGCTGAAACATAATTACGGAATTCTGCATCACGGAAGAAAATTGTATGCCAGCCCTCGTGAGCAAGAAGATTAGTGCGGCTCCAGAGAGGAGTTTCGCGGGAAATCGAAACAAGCCCGCCTTCATTTGCCTTTACATAAATTCCGTCATCCTCAAAAAGTCCGTTATGAATCAAAATACGCTTAAGTAAGAGTTCTTCTTCATTCAACGGAAAATTAAGTTCAGCAGCTTTGTTGAAAAATCTTGCCATTGATTCAGCACTGTAATCATGAGCATTGTAGCCATGCATATCGCCAAGTTCTTCGTTTGTAAGAAGCTTACCCTTGTAGCCCTGCTTTTCTACAAAGAAGGCAAGACGGCGGAAAAGCCTGTCCTGAATCTCATAATTTCTTGTATCAAAAAAGAGAATCTGAGGGAAGCGGTCCCATTCATAAATTTCATAATCAGCGGTACGCCACTGGGAAGTCTTATAATTTAAGATGAGACCTGGGTCTGTACGGATTGGATCGAGAACCTCTTCGCCGCTGGCTTTTGTACCCCGCATTATAAGAGATTCAACACATTCCGAGTTATCTGTAAATTCGGTGCGCGAAAAGGGAGTATTGAGGGCGCCGGTCGGGATTATAAGTTCGCGGGCTGTTGCAACATTATTAAGATAAAGCTTTTCTCCGCCTACATTCATCTGAACTCTTACAGAATGCTCTTTTGTTGTTTTATTTTCTGGATTTTCTGAAAGCAAAACTCTGTATTCCGGCATAGACTGTTTAAGATTACTCTGAACCGGAAAAACCATAGAGCTGCCGGAAAAATCAAAACTCTTATTATCAAAATCTATCAGACCGCCATTGCAGGCAAAACCGTAATAAGGAATCTCTTTACTAACATCAAAACCAATTTCCGCAGGAACAACGCAGGCCGCAATTACACGGCATCTTACTGTAGAATAAACAAAAAATCCTTCCGGAACATATTTTTCTATATTCTCATTTTTCTGAACTGCAAAGGAAAGGTCAAAAAGTTCTGGAGCATTTTTCTCATCTGCCTGAATCTGAATTCTTTTTATATCAGGATATTTTTTCTTTATGAATTTTCCATCAATAGTAAAATCATCTCCGGTTAAAAACCCATAACGCAAAACTGTTTCTGCTTCAGAAACTAAAAGCTCTTTCTGTTTTTTTGTAGGCATCATCTGCAGGCAGATTGTAAGGGCAACACTACCGTTTTCCTGATAGGTTTTATAAAAATATTCTTTCTGCTCTTTTGTAAATTTGAAGTTTGCGTATTCATCGCTTACAGTGCCTTTTGTTGCTGCAGAATCAAGAGCATAAAGACGCGACATATCACCTGTGTTGTAAACAATTCGAACGGCTGATTTATTTTTATTTGCAAGAAGTACGATTCCAGCCACAAGATCCAGTAAAAGAAAAACAATAACAACAATAGAAAGAACTAGTTGTGATTTTGTCATTTGCGGCCATTTGATATTTTGCAGTTTCAAACTCAGTTTAGGCAGTTTCATATAAAAACTATACCAAATAATCAAAAAAAGTTATACTCCCTTTATGACCGTAATAATTCCACATTCTACAGAAGAACTTCGTCTCTATGATTTTCAAAAAGAATTGATCAGTTCTCTTTATGAAGAAGGAAGAATTATGTACGCAGCCTTCCCTCTCTGGATAGAACTTGGCGATTTTGATATTTCAGAAAAAAAGGCAATAAAGAAAATCGAAGCAGGAGAAATTGAACTTACAGAAAACAGTATTTTCTACCCTGTAAAAATCGAAATAGAAAATAAAAACGTCTCTCAGACAATAAAATCAAAAATAACATTAATTTCTTTGAAAAAGGGTAAAGCCTTTTCTGATGAAGATAAAAAGCTTGCCCTGCAAAAAAAACAGCCGGTAAAACAGTTGAATGTTTTCCGGCTTGGTCTTGTGCAGGAGGAAGGCCTGCACGCTAAATGTATTTCGAAGTCTGCCTGGTGTAAACTACATAACACCAGAACCACGGTCGAGTGATGTCAAACCAGTTCTTACGTATTCAAGAATTCCGTACGGCTCGAGCAGGCGCAGAAGACTTTCTACCTTTTCTTCGCTTCCGGTAATTTCAATAATAACTGATTCAAGGCTTACGTCCACGATGCGGGCCTTGTAGATGTCGGCTGTCTCGATGATTGTACCGCGGTTACTTGCTTCGGCACGAACCTTAATAAGAGACATTTCGCGCTGTACAGAGCTTGAAGATTCACACTTTTTGATTGCAATAACTTCTTCGAGCTTTGCAAGCTGCTTTTGAATCTGGTCCAGAATATGCTCGTCGCCTTTTACAACAATTGTCATACGGCTCTGCTCAGGATTATTAGTCGCACAAACAGTAAGCGAGTCGATGTTGTAACCGCGGCGGCTGAAAAGTCCAGAAACACGGGAAAGAACACCTGTCTTATTTTCTACTAAAACACTAAGTACGTATTTTTCCATAAATTAACGCTCCGGGTTGAACGAAACTGTTCTCAAAATGTCTCCGAATACACCGGCAGCTGTTACGCCTGCACCGGCACCGTATCCGCGGACAGTCAAAGGAATCGGCTGGTAGCGCTCTGTGTAGAATACAAAGGCGTTCTCACCACCCTTTACGCTGTAAAGCGGATCATCCTGACCTACTTCCATCATACCAACGCTAACCTTTCCGTCTTTGATTGTAGCACCCATGCGCAAAACCTTGCCCTTCTTTTTGAGGTCGGCAATTTTCTTTGCAAAGTAATCATCAACTTCAGGAAGCTTTTTCAAGAACTCTTCAACTGTTCCGCTTGAATCAAAACTGTCCGGGAATACCTTATACATTTCGATATCAGAAAGCTCAATGTCGTAACCAGACTCGCGGGCAATGATAAGTCCTTTGCGGGCAACGTCCATTCCATTAAGGTCGTCGCGTGGATCCGGCTCAGTATAGCGGAGTTCTTTTGCTTCAAGAACAGCCTTAGAGAATGGAACTCCCTCGTCGAGTTTTCCAAAAATGTATGAAAGGGAACCAGACATAATTCCGTTGAAGCTTTCGAGCTTATCACCAGATTTATAAAGGTTCTGCAAAGTATCAATAATAGGAAGACCGGCACCAACGTTTGTCTCATACAAGAAACGTCTGTGCATCTTGTTAGCAGTTCGGCGAAGCTCGTGGTAGAACTTGATGTCCATAGAGTTTGCGCGCTTGTTTGGAGTTGCAATGCTCATACCTGCGTTCAAAATATCGAGGTAGCGCTCTGGCAAATCGTAGCTTGCTGTACAATCAACAAATACAGGATTAAGAGGCTTCTTCTCTTTTACAAACTTGATGATATCATCAACATTCTGATTTGAGTTGAACGGGAAGTCAGGCTTTTTCATCTGGTCGCGCCAGTTAGAAAGGTCGAGTCCTTCTTCATTCAAAAGCATACCGTCGATAGTTGTGATACAAAGAACCTTGATATCAACATTTTCTTTCAACAACTTTTCGCGCTGGTCGCGGATCTGGTCAATCATTGTTCCACCAATTGTTCCGGCACCAAAGGCAAATACTTCAATTGTTTGAGCTGTGTGGAAGAAGAACTGATGAACGGCACGAACCGCAGTATCAGCATATTCATTTTCAATAACCGCAGAAATACAGCGCTCTGAGCTACCCTGAGCAATGGCAAGAATATTGATATCCTGACTTGAAAGAGCATTAAGGAACTTTCCTGCAACACCGCGGTTAGCAATCATACCGTCGCCGACAACGCTTACAATTGCACAGTCTTTACGAACGTCAATTGCGTCAATCAGCTTTTCGCGGATTTCAAGTTCGAACTTAGCTTCGAGAGCGTCTTTTACAATGTCAGCCTCGCTGTCGCGGACACAGAAAGAAATTGTATATTCAGAAGAAGACTGAGTAATCAAAAGAATTGAGCTGCCTGCGCTTGATACAGCAGAGAAAATCTTGCTTGCCATACCTGTGCGGCCGCGCATAAGAGAACCGCCCACGCTGATCATGCTTACGTGCTTCAAAGATGAAATACCGCAGATGCTTGACTTTCCGCGGCTTTCGAAAGGTCCCTGACCAATGCGTGTACCGCGGGCAGACGGATTGTGGCTGTTCAAACTCCATGCTTCAATTCCCTTTGCCTGAAGAGGAGCGATTGTTTTTGGATGAAGAACTTTAGAACCAAAGAATGAAAGCTCCATGGCCTCTTCATAAGACATATCGTCTACAAGAATTGCGTCTTTTACAACGCGTGGGTCAGCAGTATAAACACCGTCAACATCAGTCCAGAATTCTACGCGTTTAGAGCGAAGGCTGGCACCAATAATTGCGGCAGAAAAATCAGAACCATTGCGGCCAAGAAGTCCCATAACAGGCTTTGTTCCTGTTCCGCCGCTCCATGTACAGATAAAGCCAGGGAACAAGAGGATGCGGGTCTGCTGAGGAGAAGCGCCGTCACGGAATGGAGCACATGCTTCATTACAGGCAGAATAATCAGCTTCACCCTCTTTCTGATTTCCAGTAGTGAAAACAAATTTACGGCTGTCGAGGAAGATTACGCTCTGCTTTTTAGCAAGCAGAACATTTTCCATAATTGGAGCTGAGAGAAGTTCTCCCATACCCATAATACGACAGTGTACAGTATCAGGACATTCGCCGAATGAAACACAGCCGGCGAGTAATTTTTCGAGTTCTGTAAAATTAGGCTCAAGGCGAGCCATCACTTTTTCTGCATCAAAGCCAGGAAGCTTAGACTGCAGTTCAAGACAAATTTCATTGTGAGTATTGCGGATGTCGGTTACATAATTGGTTCCAGCAATACCACCAATACAAGCGTCGATTGCAGATTGTAATGTATTTGAAACACCAGCTGCCGCGCTTACGACAACAGAAAGACGGTCTTCCTTTGCACGAGAAATAATAATCTCGCTGGAAGCCAGAATACGGCGGGCGTTGGCCATTGATGTGCCGCCGAACTTGAGAGTAATCATAAATACCTTCCCGCTGAAAACCGCAATTTCCCCGAACATCCGGGCGAGCACCGCAAAGCGGGTCGGTTGTCAGCTGTTGTAAAAATATTACTTATTATAGTAGTGATTTATACAAAAAATGGCAATGAGTCTGAATAGATTACCCCGAACCTGCCATTACGAGGACAAGATCCGAAGTATTCATTTTTTACTCAATTTCAACAGTAATTGTCAAATCTTTTAATATAGGATTTTCCTTAAGATTCTGCTTATCCATTATGAAATGGAATTCTCCGCCAAGTGAATTTGTCAGAGCAGACTCTGCAGTATATTCACGGGAATAATTAAATCTCTTATTCTTCTTAACAGAACCATTCAGATTGAAACGATTTTTATAAGAATCATTATCAGTCTGAAGAATGCTCTTATATCCGTTATTAGAAGTATCAACAATTTCCGGATGACACCAGTCGATATCACTGTCGCAGAGACCGTCAACTGTAATCTTAACAGTTGAACCCTTTGGAATAGAAACAGCCCAGACACCGCCACCAACATTAAGAATATCTTCCATACTCAAAGCAAGTTTGTAGTGATATTCATCAGCCTTTTGTCCCCACTGCTCCTTGAACATAACAAGATCCCTATATTCAAGAGTCTTTGAATAACCACTTCTCACAGGAACAATAACCGCATTTGTAGAAAGAACCCTAACCTTAGCCAGCAGTTCACGGATTATTACAGGTTCATCAAGAGTCTGAGGCTCATAACAGATATTTACCCATGAATTATCTGAGTTTACAACATCCTTATCCAGCATGATTGTTGTTTTTGCGTTAAACGGAATATCGGCAAGCATTCCGGTTCCATTGTTAGGATAAGTCTTAACAAAAGGATGTGCCTGAGCCCATTCTTCCTCACCGGTAGAAATCTGGATTGCAAAATTATTTAGATTCTTATTTGTAGTACCGCTTAATGAGAATTCAATAACTGAACCTGCAGGTATTGTTTTATTGTTACCCGCAATTTCTGAAAGCTGGAAACCTGTACTGTAATTATATTTTTTATTTACAGGATCATAAACAGACTTTTTAAGCATTGTAGCCGTTCTGGTTAAAAGATGCTCTATTCCCTGCTCTACTGGTTCAGGAGGAATAACAGGCTTTTCTTCTGCCACTTCAACCTTTGCAGCAGGTTTTACAGGTTCCGGAGCCTTTACTGGCTCTGCAGCCTTTACCGGCTCTTCAACTTTTACAGGCTCATCTACTTTTACAGGTTCGGTAACCTGAACTTCTTTTGCAGGCTCTTCTTCGACCAAAGGTTCTTCTTCAACCTCTACAGTCTCTTCCTCTACAAGCGGCTCTTCTACTACAGGAGTTTCTACAGGAGGTAAAGGAGCAGGCTTTTCAACTTCCGGAACAAGAGTGATGGTTTCACCGGCAGATACAACTATCGGCTCAGGCTCTGTCTTTTCAACTTTTTCATTTTTTTCAGACTTTGGTTTTTCTTCCGAAATTGCAGTAATCTCAACCTTTCCGCTTACAACTTCAACAACGACAGTACACTCTTCTGTTTTTGCTTCTTCCTCGCCGGTAACTACAGCTTCAGAAACTTCAGGCAGTGCAATCTTTACTTCAGAAGCCTTGGTTACTGCAATTTCTTTTTTACCAGAATGAATTACAAGTTTTTCTTCAGGTGATTTGTTTGCAACAAAAATCTCGCCACCAATAAAATCAACGCTTCTTTGTTTTTTGTTCTTAAAAATCTGAACCATTGATTTTTCGCGCAGCTGAATCTGGATTCCAGTATCATTAAACTCTGTGTAAGCTTCAGAATCTTTTGAAGTTCTGATTCTGTCGCCGTCATAAATATCACTTGAATTAGTTAAAACTTCCCAGATATCATTATCAATAAATTTTCTCTGAGCAGTATTTTTCTTGAAATAAATTTTTGCAACAGGCTCTTCACTCTGCTTGATAGTAAAGGAATTTAAATCACGGTAAAAGAGAAAGAGCATTGCCGCTGCAGCCAGAGAGAAAATGATGAAAATTGAATAGTCGACTTTATTAAGCCTGTATGTTGTACTTCTTTTCTTCATCGTCTGTATTTACCTTTGTCAAATCAGGAGCAGTAGTTCCAATAATCTTTCTAACTTCATCAAGTGTTTCCGGCTTTCCTCTTCCTGCGAGATTGATTACCGCAAACATTTTAATTGCATCAGTTTTACCCTTTACATGAACGCCAGGCATTTCCTGAACCACAATTTTATCTTTAATAAGATTGTAAGTATTTTCTGTAATCAAAACATCAGTTGCAAAAGGCTTATTCAAAGCTTCAGTACGGCTGGCAAGATTTACCGCATCACCAATTACCGTATATTCCATTCGCTCTTCAGAACCAATTTGACCGGCAACGACAGGACCAGAGTTAATACCACAACCGATTTTTACCGGAGGAAGACCTTTTGCTGCCCTTTCTTTATTAAAACGGAAAAGTTCAACACGCATCATAAGAGCCGCAGTTACGGCATTCAAGGCATCAGAAGCAGGACTTCCGCTTGATTCAGGAGCACCCCATACAGCCATGATCGCATCACCAATATACTTGTCTACAACACCATTTGTCTTATTTACACAGTCAACCATTTTGGTCATATAAACATTAAGGAATTCTACGACTTCATTTGGCTGCATTTTTTCAGACATGGCAGTAAAGGAACGGATATCAGAAAAGAAAATTGTTGCATTACGGTTTTCTCCACCAAGCGTCAATTCACCGCTGGCAGCCTTCTGCGCAATAGTTTTATTTGTAAACTTACTGAAAGAAACCATAAGCTTTTCGCGTTCAGAAAGACCTTTACCCATCTGAACAAAGGATTCTGTCAAAAGACCAATTTCATCTTTGGTACGAGGCTTAATTGAAAGTTCAAATTCACCTTTTTCGATCTGTCCGGCAGCACCAACAAGTTCCTTTATAGGATTTGTAATACCGTTACTAAAAATCCGGATAAGAATAATCGCAATAAATAAAACCGCAAGTGAAAAGAGAACAATTCTGTATGTAGTACGGTTAATTACCGCATAAACAGAACGTTCAGAAATTGTTGTAATTGCAAACAAATCATCCTGAATCTGGTGAACAGCAGTAAAGACTCCGTCAACTACACGCTGTGTATTTGTTTCCGAAGGATTTGCCAGAAGTTCCTTTATGATTACTTCTACCCCTTCGCTTAAAACTTTTTTAGAACCATAATCCGGATTGATAAGAATATGAGCATTGCTGTCCGCAAGTAAAGATGCGTTATTCGAACCGGTACTCATGAGTTCGGTAAGAGACTGAACATCATATCCTACGATTCCCGTATGCAGATTATTTGCAGGACCATATTTATATACAAAAACTACAGAAGGTGAATCAAATACTTTTTCTGCATTAAAATATGTAGTTTTATGTTCTGCTCCAGAAGAAGCAGATTTGATTACGTTTTGAAGCTCTGGTGTTTTTAAGAAATCCTTAACCGCCTGAGAAAACTGTTCAGCAGAAGGATTGAAAAGAAGACCTGTTTCTTCACTGGAAACAAAAAGAATATCCTGATTTGAACGGAAAAAAGACTGGGCAAGAGCATCTTTCTGGCTTGCATCATTTACGGCATAAAAGGCTTCAAAAAGAACATAAGTGTTACTTTTAATATTTTCAAAAGCCGCCTCAAGGGTTTGTGCAGTTCGTGAATTCAAAGCAAGGTTATTTTCCTCAGCTTTAATTCTATCATCTGCACGAATAAGAGTAGAAACAAGGCTTGTAGAAACGCCAAGAACCAAAATAATCAAAAAAGAAAAAAGAAGAATCTGCTTAAGACTTATTGGATACTTAATCTTCATTTTTAACTCTTTCCTCCAAAACTTTTATTCTTAAATTATAATCCAGATTCCTCAATTCTTCCAGTTTTTTTGTCAGCTAACTATTTTTCCTCTTCTTTTTTTGATTCAAACTTTGATGAAAAATATGCTATAAGCGCTCCACAAATTACACAAAGTACTGATGAAATAAAACCTGTTACTGAAGCAAAGCCTGCAAAGCCCGGGAAAACTACGATGATTGAACCACAAATCAGGCCGAAGATTACGGCATAAGTCTGGTGAGGAAGTTTTTTCAAAAGAAAGGCAATAGCTTTGGCACCGCATAAAAGGCCGAGCAGAACTCCTATTCCGTTTGGAAGAAGAAGAAAGAATGCATGTATCATTGTATCCGGAACAAAGAGAGCCGGGATTGCTGTAATAATAATAGTATAAACTCCCATCATAAGCATAAGGAGTGAACCTGAGATTCCAGGAACAATCATTGCAACAGCCCCGATAAAGCCTGCAATAAAAATCCTTATCATGAGCTTTGTAGAAAAATCAGGAAGAATCATATTTTCAACAGAAGATTTATCAAATGAGTTTTCGAGATAATTAAATATCATAAGAAGTGCAAAACCGGCAGCAGCACAAATTACAAGGCTTATAACTCTCGAAACGCCGCCTTCAAATTTTTCTACCTTTTTTTCACCGCCATTTTTCATGAGAGAAAAAAGAAGTGGAATACTTCCAATAATCAGACCTGTAAAAAAGCAGTTTGTCTGGAATGGGAAATGTGTATAAAGGAAGCTGATCATTTTACTGAAAATCAAAACGCCAAGAGCCATTCCGCCGAGAATAGGAAATACAAATTTCTTATTCTTCCAGATTGCCTTGAGATTAAATGTTATCGCATTTATAAACTGATCATATACATTAAAAACAACAGCAAGAGTTCCGCCTGAAACTCCAGGAATTACATTTGCCATTCCTACAACAATACCAATACAAAGGATTCTGATAATATCTAACATAAATACTCCCGTAATTTTTAAATTACTTTTATTTTAATTTTTCTTCGAGTTCCGAAAGCAGCATTACCTTAAGCCCGCGCTTTTCAATTTTTTTTCTAAGTTCAGGATGAGGCTCATTCACAAATACTGAATAGCCGCGCCCTGTAAGATGTTCACCGGTAACACCACCGTTATCATAAATCTTTTTTACAAGTTCAAAAGCAGAATCAACATCCCGCAGGATTTTATTATCAAGCTCAAAACGCTCCCCCGCCACAGTCTTAAAATGCGGCATAGGCGACTGCTTGCCATAAAGACGCTTTATTTTTTCCGTCATTTCACGGCGGTAAGCACGTTCTGCAGCCTGCTCAAGAATCTGTTCGTTTGAAACAAAACAGTTCTTTCCTTCTTTTGATGTAAGAATCTGTTCAATGCTCTCCCCTGTTCTCATACATTCAGCTTTAAGGCAAAGCATTGTCATGATTGCATCATCTTCAGATTTATGGCTCTGAAACTTTGCAACATTCACACCAAACTCTTCTGCCCACTCAACCAGTTTCTGCTTTTTTTCGTATTTACGTTCCAGATACCGTTCCAGATCAAAGGCACGAAATTGAATGTAAGGAAGTTCATAACGTTCACAGGCATCATTTACAAAGCCAACATCGTTACTAACTGCAAAGCCTGCAATATAACGGTTACCGGTAGTAAAAAGCTTTTTGATATCTTTATAATAAGCTTCGTAATTCGGTTTTGCACGGAAATAATCTTTTGAATAAGCAAGCTTGCAATCTCCCTTACCCGAAAGAATATACCAGTCAAAATCACATTCAGGATTCATAACAACATCTTCACTTTCGATTATGTTCAAATCATCATCACAAATCACATACCCCAGCGAACAGATTTTTCCTACGCCGTCAAAAGTATTTGCGCACTCGCAATCAAAAAAAACAAAACTTTTGTGGTTCATGATTTTATTATATAGGTTTTATAGCTTAGATTCTAGGGAGAAAGAAAATGAAAAGGACATAAAAAAAGGTCGCCAGATTTCTGACGACCTTTGCGGAGGAGCCGACTTGAACGGCCACGACTTGCGCCACAAGCACCTCAAGCTTGCGTGTCTACCAATTCCACCACCCCCGCGGAATGTGATAATGAATATATCAAAAACACTGATTCATGTCAACAGATTATTACTATCTTTTTTATATTTTTTTTAGGTTTTTAAACAAAAAAAGCCCTGCAAGCTTTAATCTTACAGGGCTTTTTGTAATCTAAAAGAACTTACTTCTTTCTTGCAATAACTTTACCAATGTAAATTGTATAGTTATGAGGATTAAAAGGTGCCTCAGCATCCTGAACCATTGGCTGAATTATTCCAGCAACATTAGTCTTAGACAATTTATTCCAAGACTGCTGAATTTCATGTTCAGCTACTCCAGTTTGCTTTTCAACTTTAAGTCCCTTAATTGTTGGATTAGAAATATCGCCAAAATTACCATCTTTAATTGAAATTACAACCTGATATTTCAGATTTTCTTTTTCAACATAAGCACTAGCTTCAAATTCTGTACAACCGTTCAAGTCAACTTCTGGGATTTTGAAAGAAGTATCATAGCCGAAACATTTTAGCTTAAAATATGATTCGCCATTAACTTCAACCACCTGTCCACCCTTTGCAGGAGTTACACCTGGTTCAAATACCACAATATCTTCTGCGAAGATAGAGCCAACGAGCATCATCATAGCGACGATAATAGCACTGATTTTTTTCATAAAAAAATCCTCCTAATGTTTTTTTGATAATTAAATTATAAAGCCTAATTACCAGAAAGCAATTAAAAGCATTTGATTATGAGAAAAATACAAAAAATCTCTTATTCGGTAAAATTCCCTAGGGAATTACAGATTATCCAAGTCCGCCAACCTTAAGCTGGAAGTGGCTGAACTCCATAGAGAAGCTTGCGCGGCCCTGAGTTGCAGAACGGAGGTTTGTTGTAAATCCGAACATGTTTGCCATAGGTGCCTGAGCATGAATAACTTCGCCGGTAGACTTTGAATCCTGACCCATGATGTTTCCACCGCGCTGGCTGAGCTGGCTTGATGCAGGTCCCACAAATTCCTTAGGACATGAAATATCAACATTCATAACCGGTTCAAGAATTACAGGATTTGCAGCATTACATGCCTTATCAAAAACCTGTGCGGCACATGCTTCAAAAGCAAAGGTTGTAGAAGTAAGTTCGTTGTAACCGATTGCTGTTACTTTAACGCCTACATCTGTACAAGGATAGCCATATTTAATTCCGGAATTAAGTGACGACATAAAGCCGCTCTTAATTGCCTCAATAATTTCATCTGGAACTTCAGCATGGCGGCAGGTAATTTCAAAGCTGTTTCCGCTGCCGGTTTCACGCTGCTCAACTGTAATTGTAAGACTTGCTGTGTTTTCTTTTCCGGCAAGTACGCGGTTGAACTCTTCTGTAGCTTCTGCACTGCTGCTTACAGACTCGCGGTAAGTTACCTGAGGAGCACCTACATTACACTTTACGCCAAAGTCGTCGCGCATACGGGTAACAAGAACGTCCAGGTGAAGCTCACCCATACCGCTGATAATAAGCTGACCAGTTTCTGCATCTTCGTGGCTTGTAAAAGTCGGGTCTTCGCGGCTAAGGATTTCAAGAGTTTCGTTCATCTTATCCTTTTCGTTCATAGACTCCGGCTCAAGGGCAACAGAAATTACCGGCTGAGGGAACTTTGGCTGTTCAAGTAAGATTGGGAAAGCCTCAGTTCCGATAGAGTCACCAGTCTGGGCAAGCTTAAGACCAATAAATACGGCAATGTCGCCTGCACTTACTGAATCGCAAGGCTCACTCTTATTTGCATGCATACGGAGAATGCGGTTTACACGCTCACGTTTTTTCTTATTAATATTGAAGATTTGTGTTCCAGCCTGAATCTTTCCTGAGTACATACGTACATAGCAGAGAGGTCCCATTTCGCGGTCATACTGAATCTTAAAAACAAGACCGAGAGGCATTTTTGAAACATCTGTCGGAACATCAACACTCTCTTCTTCATCTTTCTTAATACGGATTCCCTTTGCAGGAGGAATATCGAGAGGTGAAGGAAGATAATCAATTACAGCATCAATTAAAGGCTGAACACCCTGATTATGGCGGGCAGAACCCATTACAAATGGCACAAAGGCACGGCTGATTGTTCCGGCACGGATAGCCTTTTTAAGCTGATCTACAGAGATTTCTCCGCCTTCAAGATAGATTTCCATAAGGGCGTCGTCGCTGCCGGCAACAGTTTCTACGAGTTTTTCGCGCCATTCCTTTGCCTGATCAAGACGGCTGGCATCAACATCAGTAACATCAAAAGTTTCACCTTCATCTTCTTCGTGCCAGCGGATTTCTTTCATATTAAGAAGGTCGATAACACCTTCAAAATCCTGACCTTCTCCGATAGGAATCTGAAGGGCAAGAGTTTCAACTCCAAACTTCTCAGCAACGTCTGCCATTGAACCAAAGAAATCCGCACCAATACGGTCCATCTTGTTCATAAAGCAAAGACGAGGTACTGCAAACTCATCAGCCTGCTTCCATACAGTTTCTGTCTGTGGCTGAACACCGTCCACCGCACAAATAACCGCAACCGCTCCATCAAGAACACGGAGCGAACGCTCAACCTCGGCTGTAAAATCTACGTGGCCCGGAGTATCAATAATGTTTATCTGATGGTCGCGCCAGTAAGTTGTTGTAGCGGCCGAGCAGATTGTAATTCCACGTTCCTGCTCCTGAGCCATCCAGTCCATAGTTGCCTGGCCGTCGTCAATTTCACCAATCTTATGAATCTTACCTGTATAATAGAGAATACGTTCAGTTGTTGTTGTTTTTCCAGCATCAATATGCGCCATAATACCGATGTTGCGCATTTTGTCTAAATTAGTCGTTGCCATAATTCGCTAATTATAGTGATTTTTATCTGCTTTGAAAAGAAGAGCTCTTTTCTATTTAATCTTCAATAGCTTCCGTCGCCGCATGACTTTTTTTTCTGTCCTGAATTTTCTGGTTTATTTTTTTTGCTTCATTATAATCCAGCATATATACGAGCACAGAAACTGCAGCATAAATAAGAATAAACATACTCTCCATTGTCATAAGGGAAGAAAACTCTATTTCAAACCATCCCAGCTTTAAGCTTGTAAAAAGAAGAACCGCATTCAGCATAAGAAAATAAACAACATGACTTACAATAACATTGATTTTTGACGCTTCCTTCAAATAACAAAAGATTCCTGATCCAAGACCAGAAACAATTCCAATGAACAAAACTCCCCAGATATCATTAATAGCCCAATGAGTATCCTGTTTCTGAATAAACTTTTCAAAAAGAGTTGTCACAATAAAAATCAATGTAATAACACGGGTACACACATTCAGCATTATTGAAAATAATTCTTTTCTTTCTTCGGATTTCATAAACCTAGCAGCTCCTTTAATGTGTTCAGATAATTACGTGAAATAACAACCTTATAGCCATTCTGAAGTACAGCCTCAAACCTGCCGCCAAAAACAGGCATAAGGCTGTCTATTTTATCAAGATTTACTATAACACCCTTACTTGCACGGAAAAAAATACTGGCAGGAAGTTCATTTTCCAGCTGATACAGTTTAGACTTTGTTTCATAAACAGAGTCCTTCGTATAAGCAAAAACTGTATCATCCACAGACTCAAAATAAAGTACCTCTTCTGCATCTACAAAGACAATTCTTCCATCCTTGTAGAAATTCATCTTTCCCTTTCCGCCTTTAAACTGATTTATAAGTTTTGTCAGGCTCTCGTCAAGGCTGTCGCACTTTATAATAAGTTCGTCTTCCTCTCCAGCTTTCTTTTCTAAAATAGTTACTTTCATATATACACTATTCTATCATGTTTTTTGCCTCTTGCAATGCTAAAAAAGCTTTACTCTCATTGCCTCGTTTTTTATAACATTCATAGGCCATAACATAAGAGTAAGCCTTCAAGATTTTATCTTCAGAAAGAAGAACGATTCTCATAAAGTCTTCTGCTCCGCTTTCAGCTTTTCCAAAAACCTGTTCCGGAACTGACGCGCTTACGCTGGCTCTGTTCAAAAGAACATCAATCTCCCCTTCTTTTTCAAAGGCAAGCTCACAGGCTTTATCAAGATAGTTATAAGATTCCTTTACAAGAGCTGTTGCCTTCATAATTGAAGAACGACCTCCTTTCATTGCAAGGTAAGTTCCATAATTCGAAAGGCTTTCATAATCTTCAGGATTGTCTTTAATCTTCTGACCATAATAAGAAAGACAGGCATCAATATCATTTGCATCTGGTTTGCCATTATCAAAATCAGCCTCTTCCGGATCTGCGGCAAAACGTGTCTGATAATAAAGCTCTTTAACATGACTTACATAAGCCCTGGTTTCTGCCTCTGCCTTTTTATCTTTTTTTCGGGCAGTCATAGTTACTTCAAGCGGATTTATTTCGTCTGAAAGTTCTTCCGTTACAATGTAATGATATGTTTTTTTTGCTCCCAGAACTTTCTGCAGGCGCTTGTCAGAAAGAGGAATTCGAAACTTTATCTGAGTGCCATCGTTCAATAAATAATATTCAACGGCAGTAATAAAATTTCCATCCCTGTCAAAAACCTTTCCTTCTCCGGCAGTAAGCAGAACTTCAAAATCCCAGAGCCCATCGTTATTTTTTTGATTATCAAGCCCTATGTAAATTCTTGTATCTTCTGATGCAGCTACTGGATTTTTATATTCAAGCACGAGCTGCCAGTATTCTGCACTTCTCTGCCAGCGGGCATTTGTTACCGGCTGATGAACCGTATAATGCACAAGTTCCGGCTTAGCATTTGCAGAAATATTATTTCCTATAAACTCACCGCAGACTTCTCCACCAGTATAAGAAGGATCTACACGTAAAAAGCTTCCCAGAAAATTCGTCATGATATCAGAAAAAACAAAAAACAATGTAATTCCAAAAAAGCAGGAAAATGCAGCGCTTAAAATCTTAAACTTAGCATGGAATCTATTCATTTTGCACCTCCAATTGATGTAACGAAATTGCAAACAAGGTTGAGAGCCTTAATCATAAAGCCTGATGACATGATTGCAGAAAAAGTAAATGCAGCGAAGCGGAACAAATGTGCTGGATGCAAAAGCTCCTGCAAGGCGGATTTTTTTCCACTGCCACTGCTTCCGCAAGCACAGCCACCTTTATTAAGTCTGAATCTGAATTCATAAGAAATAGCCTTCTGCGGACAAACTCCAACACACTCCCCGCACTTAGCGCAGGTAATTTCCGGATGCCCTTTTTTCTCCTGAATTGTTTTGATATCAATTGCACTGAAAGGACAGGTAGTTGCACACTTCATACAGCCGCTACATTTCTGGGTATCTATCTTCATACCAAAGAGACTGAAGCGGTCTGTAAGTGAAGCAAATGCTCCAAAGGGACACAGACTGCTGCACTGGGTACGTTTTTTAGTAAGAATCGGAAGAACAACAACCAGTCCAACAAACAAACCTATAAACAAAATCATTGCAATCAAAGTTGGAATAGAGGTTGCAGGAGCAAACTCTGTTACCAGCTTAAATGGACAGAACCAGTCACAATAAACACAGGCTAGTTCACAAAGCGAAGCAAGAATTATAAAGAAGAAAAATCCAAAATGAAATTCACGAAGTTCTTTGTTTTTTGGCAGAAGCTTGATTCTGCGTTTTTTTGCAACATGAGAAAAGCCTTCTTCCCAGCCGCCATAAAAACAGATCCAGCTGCACCAGCCGCGTCCTACGGTAATCGTACAGATAAACCAGATTAAAAGCATGCTTGCAACTGCAGCATAATGTCCGGTAATGCGTGCAGGGAAAATAATATTCTTAGTAACAAGAAGCGGTACAAGCACCTGAGGAATTGCGATATGGCAGAAAGGAAGCTCTGCACTGCTTAAAGCATTTTCTGTAATTGCCATACTTCCGCGTTCTGCATATAAATCAGAAATAAAAGCCATACAAAATCCAACTGCAAAAACAGTCTGAAATATTCTTCTGTAAATAACTCCGCTTCCACTTTTCTTATGTTCTGCAAAAGTCATTCTTATATAAAGAAACATCAAAAAAGCTGCATAAATCACACTTATTACAGAACAGTCGTTCATGATAACAACAAAAAAAGTAACAATCAAAAACATCAAAGCACTTAAAATCAAACAAGAAATCATATTTTATTTTCTCCCTATAACAACGAAATAAGACCAAGGAAAATCAAAAAGTAAAGACTTACACAGAACTGAGTTACACGGGAAATGCGTCTTATAACCGGAAGTCTCTTAGCAATAAAAGGGATTCCAAGAAGAGGAATAAAAAAAGGAAGTGTTCCTATATAGAAAAATACAAAATAGAAAAGACCTGTAATTCCGTTTCCACCAAAGACAGAACGAAGCATAGCTGTCCATAAAGGCGGGCATACATGAAGACCGACTGCGAGTCCGGTTACAATTGCTGTAATCCAGTCGTTTCCCATGCGGCGAAGTTTTGGTGCCCTGCAGCCGCCATTTTCTCCACAACCCCATGGAAACTTAACTCCTAAAGAATTGCATAAAAGAGAAAGTCCGCAGAAAATGTAAGCAAATGTAGAAAGCTTTCTTGCGAGAACCGGATCACAGTATTCATTCAGTAAAAATCCTAGAGCTGCAAAAACCGCGCCCAGCACAAAATAAGTTGCAAGTCGTGCAAGGAGAAAAACGCCTACAAGGCCTGAATTTCTTTTGTAGCCGATTTTTTCACTACCACATAAAAAGGGAATTAAAACAGGACCGCAGTACATAGTACAGTAAGTTCCTGTTGAAAGTCCAAGTAAAATTGCTTCTAAAACCATATATACCTCGTTTACGGTTTAATAATAAATCCGAATAAACGAAGTCACAATATGGTTTTGGGTATGATGCAGAAATGTCAGGGTAAGATGCAGATATTCAGGGTAAAATTATGAGTTACTCTCGTTATGCTCTTTCATTTTGTAATCTTTATCAGCATCAATCATCTCAAGCATGATTTTCGCATAAACAGGATCAAACTGAGAGCCGCTTCCCTGCTCAATTTCACTGCGAACCTGATCTTGAGGAAGAATATCACGGTAACTTCTTTTACTTGTCATAGCATCATAAGCATCAGCAACGGCAATAATGCGGCCGATATCAGGAATATCAGAACCGGCAAGACCTTCAGGATATCCTTTTCCGTCATAACGCTCATGATGATAGTAAGCCCCGTCGCCGATATGAGGAGACTGAGTAATATTTTTCAAAATCTGATTTCCGATTACTGGATGAGTTTTTATAACCGCAAATTCCTCTTCGGTTAATGCGCCAACCTTATTGATTATTTTTCCAGGAATACCGATTTTTCCTACATCATGAAGCAGTGCAGAAAAATAAATCTCCTGACATTCAGCTTCATTCTTTCCTGAAATTCGTGCGATTTCTCTTGAATACTCTGCAACACGTGTTGAATGACCGTGAGTATAAGTATCCTTTGCATCAATGGCGCTTGCAAGAGCCTGAGCCGTTTCGTTAGTCATACGGGTAAGAGCCGCAATGTTTTTCGAAACGACATCTTCCATCTGATAAACTGAATGTGAAAGAACACCAAGTTCGTCACGTTTTTTAACTTCAATCAGGCTGGAACTAGGTTCACCATTAAAGGATGCGAATCTGTTAGTTTCATTTGTAATAAGAAGAATCGGTCTGATAAAGCGTCTGTTAAAATATGTTGCAAATGAAAGAGCAAAAACAGTTGTAAAAATCAAAGCCATAATAAGAACGAATCTTACAAAAGAAAGTCTTGCATCAACAAATTCCTGAATATTTTTCTGAGTACCAACTACTGCAACAATTTTTCCCTGTGAATCATAAACCGGAAGCTGTGCTGTAATATGAGAACCGCTGCGGGTTTTGATTGTATGACGTGTAATCGAAGCACCCTCTTCAAAAACACGTTTTGTTGTAGCATTGTAATTAGGCTCAAAATAATCTTCTTCATACAGGAAGGGATAAGGCGCTTCCCAGGCTCCGTTAGAATTAATCGGATCATAAAAATAGGTAATGTGAGTGTAATCCGGAGCTTTTACATCAGATACATAAATTACGTTCAAATCAAAACGGTCTACAAAACTCTGCAGAATTTTTAGAACATCATAATAATTCTCATTCTCTTTACGGGTTTCAAGATACTCTGCAAAATCATCTGGATTAAGACAGTCGCGTACTGCAGAACAGATTTCCTGCATGCTTGTATCATACTGAGTTCTAAACTGACGATTAAATGCATAATAACTGATGGCAAAAACCAGAGAACAAAGCGCTATATCTGCAAGAACAATACATACAATTACATTCTTGGTGATTACAGGAATCTTCTTCCTTTTATTTTCAATCTTATTTTCCATATATAACTTAATGTTATTATGATACTGTATTTTGCGTAATTTTTAAAGAAAAAAAACGGTGGTTGAATCTGTCAAAACCACCGCTTTTTCCTTAGATTTTACTATATTTACTATTATAATTAGTTATCGCTGAACAAAGGTGTTGAAAGGTAGCGGTCACCAGAATCTGGCAAAAGAACTACAATTGTCTTTCCCTTGTTTTCAGGACGTTCAGCAAGAATACGTGCAGCCTTAAGTGCGGCACCAGAAGAAATTCCAACGAGGATTCCTTCGCTCTGTGCAAATGCGCGGCCCTCTGCAAAAGCATCATCATTTTCAATAGGAATGATTTCATCGTAAACCTTTGTATTCAATACATCAGGAATAAAGCCGGCACCAATTCCCTGAATCTTGTGAGGTCCAGCTTCGCCCTTAGACAAAACAGGGCTTGTTGCAGGTTCAACGGCTACAACCTTTACATTTGGATTCTGTTCCTTAAGATACTCACCTACACCTGTTACTGTTCCACCAGTACCAACACCGGCAACAAAAATATCTACCTTTCCCTCTGTCTGCTTCCAGATTTCAGGACCTGTTGTTTTTTTATGAATTGCAGGGTTTGCAGGGTTTACGAACTGACCTGGAATAATACTGCCAGGAGTTGCCTTCTGAAGCTCTTCAGCCTTTGCAATTGCCCCCTTCATTCCCTTAGAACCTTCTGTAAGAACAATTTCTGCACCATAAGCTTTAAGAAGATTTCGGCGTTCAACACTCATTGTGTCAGGCAAAGTAAGAATTGCATGATAGCCTTTTGCAGCGGCAACTGCAGCAAGACCAATACCTGTGTTACCAGAAGTTGGTTCGATGATTGTAGCACCTGGCTTTAAAAGCCCCTTCTCTTCTGCATCTTCAATCATTGCAAGAGCAACGCGGTCTTTTACACTTCCGGCCGGATTGAGATATTCAAGTTTAGCAAGGATTTTTGCGTCTTTGATTCCGGCTTTCTTTGCATAATTATTAAGCTGTAAAATTGGTGTTCCGCCAATCAGCTCCAATGAACTCTGTTTAACTTCACTCATAATATTCTCCTAAAAGCAACCTTTTACATTTCCCCACTAACTTAGTAGGTTATATTTTAAGAATATATTGAATTACCTACTTTGTCAATAGGTTTATTATATTTTTTTATAAAAAAGGCTGCATAAACTCGCAGAATGCGGTTTACTCCAGAATTGCTCCCTTGTCTGCAGAACTTACTAATTTTGCATATCGGGCGAGATATCCGGTTTTTACTTTTGGCTCCGGCGCCTTCCATGCTGCACGGCGGCGTTCAAGTTCTTCGTCACTAACTTCAAGAGTTATCTTATAGTTGTTGATATCAAGAGTAATTTTATCGCCCTCTTCTACAAGCGCAATCGGACCGCCCACAGCAGCTTCCGGAGAACAGTGTCCAAGAGAAGCACCGCGTGTAGCACCAGAGAAGCGGCCATCAGTAATAAGGGCAACTTCCTTATCGAGCCCCTGTCCGGCAAGAGCAGCAGTTACGGCAAGCATTTCGCGCATACCAGGTCCGCCTTTAGGACCTTCATAACGGATAACTACAACATCACCACTCTTGATTTGGCGCTTCTGAACAGCTTCCATTGCCTCGCTTTCATCATTGAAAACACGCGCAGGGCCTGTATGCTTCATCAGTTCCTTAGCACAGGCAGAACGTTTTACAACAGTTCCATTAGGAGCAAGGTTTCCAAAGAGAATTGCAAGACCACCATTGTCGCTGAAAGGATTTTCAATAGGACGGAGAACTTCCGGATTACGGTTACGGACTCCGGCAATATTTTCTGCTACAGTTTTTCCAGTTACAGTCATTAAAGATGTATCAATCAGATTTTTCTTTGCAAGCTCTGCAAGAACAGCCTGTACACCACCGGCATCGTCAAGCTCGCACATAAAGGTGTGGCCTGCAGGAGCCAGGTGACAGAGGTTTGGAGTTCTGTTAGAAATCTCATTTACCATGTGAAGGTCAATGCTAAGACCTGCTTCATGGGCAATTGCCGGCAGGTGCAGCATAGTATTCGAAGAACAGCCAAGAGCCATATCAGCAGCAAGAGCGTTCTCAAAGTTTTTCATTGTAAGCATCTTGCGGGCAGTAATTCCCTTCTCAAACATTTCCATAACCTTCATACCGGCTTTTTTAGCAAGGGCAATACGACGGCCGCTAACGGCTGGAATTGTTCCGTTTCCAGGAAGTCCAAGACCGATAGACTCAGTAAGACAGTTCATACTATTTGCAGTGAACATTCCAGAACATGCACCGCAGCCAGGACAGGCAACGCTTTCCATCTCACGAAGCTGCTCTTCCGTAATTCTTCCGCTTGCAACCGCGCCAACAGCTTCGAACATATCAGTAAGAGAAAGGTTTCGACCACTGTATGGATTTGATGCATCATTACCAGGAAGATGTCCCGGCATCATAGGACCGCCGCTTACAAAAACAGTAGGCAGGTCAAGTCGGGCTGCAGCCATCAGCATACCTGGAACAATTTTGTCGCAGTTAGGAATCATAACAAGTGCATCAAACTGATGAGCCTTTGTCATACATTCGATTGAATCTGCAATGAGTTCGCGTGTTACAAGAGAATATTTCATTCCTTCATGACCCATGGCAATACCGTCACAGACACCGATAGCAGGAAATTCTATTGGAGTTCCGCCAGCCATACGCACGCCCGCCTTTACAGCTTCGGCAATACGGTCAAGTTCAATATGGCCCGGAATTATTTCATTTTTTGCACAGCAAACACCAACGAGCGGGCGATCCAGTTCTTCATCAGTAAAACCCATTGCATAAAACAATGAGCGGTGTGGCGCACGGGCAACACCTTTTTTTGCGTTATCACTTTTCATTTGAAACCTCATAATGCACCGTCACCCCGACCTTGATTTTTCAGAGCCGGGGTCTTTTTTTGAGCTGCTGAATCAAGTTCAGCATGACGATTATTTTGTGTTATATTACTCGTACTTATCGCGAATGACAAGTTTTACAAGTGTTTTTGTCTTTATGCAGGCTGAATGTCTCTGTTCTTCAAGGTCTTCTTTTTTAAGGCTTATTCTAGAAAGCTCACAAACCTTCTTTCCATAATCAGAAAGCTTAGAAGGACACTCTGCTTCACAGGCAAGAATCACATTTTTCTTCATAATAAAATGTTTGAAGAACTGTGTAAACTCATCGTTATCCAGCGGAAGGCCATAAAGCATGAGAACTTTCTTATAGTCATGAATTCTTGCAAAGGTCTTACAGCAGGCAAGAAGCTTTGGACTGAAGAAGTCCTGACCATCGGTACCGGCTCCAGGAGCAAGCTTTTCTGCAATTACAAAAAGCTCATCTTCTTCCGGCAATTCACCAGCTGGATTACAGTTGATAATAAAACTCAACTCAGAAGAATCGCTGAGAATCTGAGCCTTATTATCAAGAACTTCAGGATTATCAATATTATGAGTTGCAAGTTCGTCGGCTTCATTCTTTGCACAAAGCTCTTCCAGCTGATAATCAGGAACCTTAGAATCAAGAATACCCTGATTAGAATCAGACATAAGAGTCATAGTTTCTGAAAGGATTTCTGTTTCTTTTTCACTGATTCCAACATCTTCAGAAACAGCATTACGTTCCTTTTCATCACCCATAATATCCGCAAGCATAGAATCAACTGCGCTGTCTGAATGAATCTCAGGCTCTGCTTCCGAAACTGTAGAAACAGAAGAAACAGCAGGAGCTGGTTCTTCGACAGGAGGCTCTGCTACTGCTACTGTTGCTTCGGCTGCTTCCACAGCAGGTTCTTCAGCACTCATAAAATCAGCTTCCGCATCAGAAGCACCTATCTCTGCGCTGAATGTATCATCATCTTCAAATTCTTCATCATCATTTTCAGAAAGGCCTGCAGAAATATCATCTGCATTATCCTTAAAGAACGAAACAGGAGAGCCCTGCACTCCATTTATACGTACAACAATTCTGTCGCCTTCATCAGCAGCTTCATAAAGACAGCCATCCTCTTCACCAACATAGAAAAGTCCCATATCGCCGTCTACACGAAGATTATGAAGAGCAGTACAGCCTTCAAAAGCATCAGGTGCAAGGTATTCAAGACCTGAAGGGAAAACAACACTTTCAAGAGAAGTACAGTTTGCAGCAGCCTTTGCTTCAATTCTTTTTACTGTAGGAGGAATAACAAGAGATTTTATTGAACGGCAGCCTTCAAAAACACTTTCAGAAAGAACAGTAATACCTGCTCTAAAAGGAATTTCAGGCAAAGATTCGCAATTCTTAAAAAGTCCTTCAGGGAAAGAAGAAACGCTGTTTGGCATTGTAACTTTGGAAAGTGCAGAACAGCCGGCAAAAAGATAAGCCGGAAGCTCAGTCAGTCCGGCAGGCAGCTTAACCTTTTCCAGAGCCTTGGAATTTTCAAAAACACAATTTCCGAGTTCTGTTACAGAATCAGGAAGCGAGACAGACTCATACGGACACTCCGAAAAGACCTCATCATCAATTCTATGTGCTCCAAAGGGAACACGGCCAGAAAAGTCTGTTGATGTATCATCAACACCAAGAACCGTATGCATATCCTCAGAATAAAGCAGACCATTTTTTTTGATATACGAACCCATAAACTTTCCTTACAAAAAATTGTTTTATACAATTTTATCATAGGAATTGTTATTTGTCATTTAATAATGTTCATGTTATTCTATAAATATGCTGAAAATTTTCGCCTCGGGAAGGCAGATTTTTTACAGTGAAAGTAAATGGCTTCACCCGATTTTTGAGTTTGAAAGCTTTCTCGAAACTTATGATGGTCCCCGCGATAATCTCACGGCCTGGGATTCTGCCATAGGCAAGGCGGCGGCAGTTTTACTTATGAGACTGGGAGTTTGCCAGATGCACGGCGAACTTGTCAGCGAACTGGCAGTAAAATATGTCACAAGCCAGCTTGGAGAAGGAAAAATCAGCTGGGACACCCTCGTAGACCGCCTTATGTGCCAGACAGAAAGCCAGCTGGAAAATCTTACAGACAGCGACGAGATGTACTATCTTTTGCGTCAGCGGGCAAAACTTGTTCTTGGAGTTCCCCTGAGTATAAAAAATCTCTGCTATAAATATGGAAAAATCAATGATTTAAGTCTGGAAGTGCCTTCCGGCGGAAGAATTATGATTCTTGGTGAAAACGGAACCGGAAAAACTACCCTTCTCCGGCTCATATGCGGCATTTACCGGCCAGACAGCGGCAGCATTTTGATTGATGGAAAGCCTGTAAAGCAACTCGAAAAATATACAATCGGCTACATTCCCCAGCTTTCGGAGCTTCAGGAAGAACAGAACTTTGATCTGACCGTGGAAGAAGTTGTGGGGCTTGGCTGCCAGACGCATAACAGGCAGCAGAGAAAAGCCGCGGTAGAAGCGGCTATGAGACGGACCGGCTGCGAAAACCTGGCCGGCCGCAAATTTTCAGTGCTAAGCGGAGGCGAAAAACAGAAAGTTTCTCTTGCCCGCTGCCTGGCACAAAAAGCAAAGCTTCTCCTGCTTGATGAACCGACCGCAAACCTCGATAAAGATAATCGCCGCATGGTTATAGATATTCTTCATTCATTATCCATTTCTGAGATCCCTACTATTATAATGGTAACTCACGACAAGGAACTTACGTCTCTCAAAAAATGGTCAGTTTTTAATCTCGGAGAACAAAATGGATAGACTTCTGCTTCTTTTTTCGCTTGCTCCGGTTATGAAAGGCTTTATCGCTATGAGCATTTCTGGTGCAATTTTTCCACTCTGCGGAGTTATGGTACTAAGACTCAACCTTGTTCCAATGCGCTATATGCTTATGCACGGAGTAATTCTTGGCGGCGCAATAGCTATGGCTTTGAACGTTCCCCTGCTCCCTGTCACAATCACCGTAAATCTTCTTTTAGTTTTTATGATGCTGATGATGACTAATGACGGAAGCGGCCGTAACTTTGGAGGAACCAGTGCCGCTACCATGGTATTAAGCATGGCCTTAGCCTCTTTGATTATGCATGTAGCAGATGTTCCTGCAAAAGATACCCTCGACCTTTTATGGGGAAGCCCCTTTGCTTTAAGCCTGCTTGATATTGCAGCCCTCTGCTCACTTGCCCTGATTCTTCTTTTATATGTCATCCTGAACTTCAAAAACATTAAAAATTTATTCTTCAGTAAAGAGATTTCAATGAGTCTTGGAATCAAAGTTCGCCTTCATAATGCAGTTATGGTAATTCTGATTGCCTCAGTAGTTGCAGTTGCAATGAAACTTCTTGGTGCCTTTCTTATTGATTCTCTTTTGATTCTTCCGGTAATGTGTGCCGCACCTTTCCTTAAAAAATTCAACAGAAATGGAATCCGCGCCCTTTTTATCGGAAGTTCTGTCACAGGTTTTATTCTCTCGGTTGCAGGCTATGTCATAGCAGTTGCCGCAGATTTCCCTCCGGCCGGAACAATTGCCGTACTTGCCGGAATAGTATTTTTTATAGGAAGGATTATAAAATGAAAATCCAGAAAAAACTTAGCGTACTTTTAGCCGCAGCTGTGCTTACCACTGCATTATGGGCAGCACCAAAGAAAGTTGTTGCATCTACCTCCTGGGCTGCAGCCTTCGCAGACATCGCCGGAGCAGACGAAGTTGAAAGCATCGCCCCTGTAAATCTCCGCCATCCACCGGAGTACGAAATTACAGTAAGCGATGTTCAGAAAATTTCTGATTCAGAAGTTTTTATCTATGCAGGTTTTGAACGCATGATGAAAACCCTTGGTAAAAAAGTTGATAACAAGGGTGTAAGCGTTCAGGTTACCCTTGATAATTCTCTTGCAACTGTAAAAGAATCAACTCTTAAAATTGCAGAAGCTCTTGGTACAGAAGAAATCCAGAAAGTTCGTTTTGCAGAATATGAAAAACTTGTAAAAGACGGGCTTAAAAAATGCAATAAGAAAAAGCTGAATAAAAAGAAAGTTCTCTGCAACAAAAACCAGACTTATCTTGCAAAAGAACTCGGCCTTGATATTGTGGGAATTTTCGGTCCTGGCCCTGTTACAGCAGAAGAATTACTCGAAGCAAAAAAAGCAGGCTATGATCTCATCATCGATAATATTCATAACCCGACCGGAAAGCCTGTTACAGAAGTTCTTCCAAAGGCAAAATATATCGTATGGCGCAACTTCCCGGAAGCCGTAGAACATGACGCTCTTAAGAAAGTTGTTTCAGAAAATATTGATTTACTGCTGAAAGAGTTCTAAAACATACGGTGGTTGAGCCTGTCGAAACCACCGCAGAACCAGGCACAATCACCGCAGCTTTACTTACTCAACTTTAATTCAAAAGAATCAACAAGGGCAATCCAAGACGCCTCAATTACGTCGGAAGATACGCCCACAGTAGTCCAGCTGGTCTGTCCATCGGTTGATTCTATGATTACACGAACACGGGCAGCAGTTGCCGACTTAGAATCAAGAACACGTACCTTATAATCCACAAGCCGGAAGTTTGACACAACCGGATAAAATTTTTCCAGAGCTTTACGAAGCGCGATATCAAGCGCGTTTACAGGACCATCTCCTTCACCAGCGGTAATTTCAATTTCACCACCAACATCCACCTTAATCTGCGCACAGCAGCAAACGCCGTCTTCTGGCCGCGGATTCGATCCTGTTGTCTGATAATAATGAAGCTTAAAGAATGGTTTATACTGGCCCAGCATCTTACGAACCAGAAGCTCAAAGCTTCCGTCTGCACCTTCAAACTGATAACCGGCAGACTCGAGCTCCTTCACCTTTGCCATAAGATCACTGACTATAGGGTCATTACGTTTTACTTCAGGAGCAAAGCGTCTGATTTTTTCAAGAATAGTACTTCTGCCTGCAACCTCACTCATAAGGAACACGCGGCTGTTACCAACAGCTTCCGGCTGAATATGTTCATAAGCAAAAGGATTCTTTAGAACCGCATCAATATGCATTCCAGCCTTATGAGCAAAAGCATCCTTTCCAACATAAGGTGACTGAGGATTTACACGGATATTTGTAAGTTCAGCAACCCTTTTACAGATTGCCGTAAGATTTTTCAAACTTTCTTCCGGCACAACCTGATAGCCCATTTTTATCTGAAGATTTGGAATTATTGTCGAAAGATTTGCATTACCGGTGCGTTCACCAAAACCAAGCAGAACCCCCTGAACATGAGTGGCACCTTCTTTTACCGCAACAAGAGAATTTGCAACAGCAAGGCCGCAGTCATTATGAGTATGAATTCCAATAGTTACTTTTTTGCCATAAAGCTTAACCACTTCGCTAACAGCACGACGGCATTCGTCAATCATAAAGCCGCCCTTTGTTTCGCAAAGAGAAAGAACAGAAGCCCCACCCTCTACCGCAGCTTTCAAAGTTTCAAGAGCATAAGCCTTGTCTTCTTCGTAGGCTGTAAAAAAATGCTCGGCATCATAAATTACGCGTCTGCCGTTTTCAACAAGAAAGGCACACGACTCGCGGATCATCTTGAGATTTTCTTCCGGAGTTGTTTTTAAAATATCAGTTACCTGGAAAGTCCACGACTTTCCAAAAATAACGACAGTCTTAGTATTTGCCGCAAGAAGACTTTTAAGATTTGCATCATCCTCGCAGCGACAGTTTTTACGGCGTGTTGAACCGAAAGCACAAACCTGTGCATTCTTAAAAGTAATTTCAGAGACTGCCTTAAAAAACTCCATATCCTTAGGATTCGATCCGGGATTTCCCGCTTCAATATAGGTTACCCCAAGCTCATCGAGCTCACGACAAATATGCAGCTTATCCTGAACAGAAAAGCTTATACCCTCGCCCTGAGCACCATCGCGCAATGTCGAATCAAGAATCTCAATTTTCTTCATATGTTAATTATGGAAGAAAACCAAGGGATTTTCAATATCTCTAATTTTATATAGTGATAAAAATTATAATATTTTTAACTTTCTCCTTAAAAACAGGCCGAAAAAATTATTATTTTTCTGTAACGATATACTGATTCGTTTTGTTTTTTGATATATAATACAGATAGCATATTTTAAGGAGCTAAACAAAATGAAAAAAACTATTATTTCCGCTGTTGCACTTTGTATATTCGGAATGCTCGCAGTTTCCTGCGGTTCAACAAAAAACGTACAGTCACCTGCAGATGTTTATGAAGATGAAAAAACAGAAGAGGAAAACATATCAGAAGATGGTGATGCTGTAGCCATCAAAAAGTCTGATAAAAAAGCAAAAAAGGCTAAGGATCCAAAGAAGAAAAATTTCGTACAGGAAATGTTTACTTTTGGAAACCGCGATGAATACCAGAAGTATTATGAAATTTCTCTTTATGAAAAAGAAATTACCGGTTTGAAAGAAAAACGTGCTACTACTCTAATCCGCACAGATGACTATAAGGCTGGTTTTGGATGCTATTATATGATGGCTTATTACATCATTCAGATGGATGAAATTGCAAGAACAAAACTAGTTCAGGCAATTGACGCTTATCTTTCTGATTTTGAAAATAAAAATCTTCAGCGCAAAGGCAAGCACACAGACCGTGCCTACGGTAAAATAGCATACAGACTTGACTGGGGTTCTGTAAGTTCTTCAACTCCAAACATGGGTACTGGTGAAGGTTATATGGGATATGAGTTTATTAAAGGTTCACCATATTTTAGCATCACTAATTATCCATTTGAAAATCTTAATTATGAAAAAATTGGAAGTACAACTACTCGTGAATCTATGTCAATTAATTACTATTTTACACGCGCTCAGTTGAAGGAATTTAAGGAATTCATATCAAATGAAAACATCAGCAATTTAGTTGCTGAAATGAATGCAAACTTTGCAGATTCTGAAGCAGACGCATATTAATATTTCAATTTAATTAAAAATCAGGCCGGCATGTAAGATGGATTTTTTCTCCGCTTATCGGGTGGAAAAAATCTATCTCTGCCGCATGAAGCATAAGCCGCTCCCCTTCTTTACAAAGCCCATATAATGAATCACCTTTAATAGGAATACCAAGTCCGCCAAGTTCTGCAGGGCAGCTGGCAGCAAGTCTTAACTGATGGGTGCGGCCTGTAAGCGGTGAGAACTCAATTCGGGTCAATCTTTTTTCCACACCAATTTTTTTCCATTCAGTAATTCCAATTTTTCCATTTATAGCATCATAAATCTGATGAGGTCTGTTTTCTGTATCAAGACGGAAAGGAAGTTCTGTTCTACCCTCTGGTTTTCCATATAAAATTCCATCAAGTAATGCAATATACTTTTTTCTTACAAGACCAGCCGCAAACTCTTCGTTCAAAATTCTGTGAGATTCAGCATTCAAAGCAAGAATTAAAATACCCGAAGTCTCCATATCAAGCCGGTGTACTGCACACTGTTTTGGAGCCTCTGGAAATAAATTCCGAACTCGTGCTTCTGCACAATCCTGCTTTTCTTCGCCTTTTCCAGGCACTGATAAAAGACCAGAAGGTTTATTTATTACAACAATATCTTTATCGTGGTAAAGAATTTCAAGTCCCATAATAAAAGGCAGAATATAACCGCATCGTTCATCGCAGGGAGCATAAGACATTCCATTTGTTTTATTCTTTGTATCACGTCCATAATAAATTTCATCCATGCTGATAATTTCATAGCCTTTTTCAAAAGCATAGCTTAAAAGTTTTGGCGCACAGCAGTCTCCTGTTCCGGTCGGCGGCAGATGATTATTATGATATTCTATGATTTCATCAAGAGAAATCTTTTTTCCATCGTATTTTGTAAAAGAATAAAGAGAAAAAACTTTTTTAAGGGATGAATCTGTAAGTTCTGTTCGTTTTTTTACAAGCTTCGTTCTTTCGGTAGAGTTTTTATTAACTAACGTTAGTTTGTTTATTTCTTCTGTAAGTTCGTGGATTTCTTTATCATTTTCTTTTAATGACTGGTCAATCTCTTCGGATGAAACAATTGATGGCACAAAGATTTCGTTTGAAATATTTTTAGTTGAAATGAGCTGTTTATTATTTCCGCTTACCGCATACAAAACAAGCCGTTTCTTTTCGTTTTTGTCCCAGCAGACCAGAGAGCCAATCATTACTCCCTGGTCTTTCCGCTCAAGACTTTCCCGCCCAACCTGCTTCAAAATTACCTCTCCACTTTCAATCTGAGAGATGAGTTTCTGGCAATAATGGCGGGCAGACTCCTGCGGAAAGGGCGGAAACATTTATTTAAGGTTTCTGATTTCTACAGAACCATCTTCTTTAGAAATGAATACAATCGGCTTTTTCTGTGTAAAAAGACCTGTTTCTACAACACCAACAATCGAATTGATTTTTGTTTCCATCTCAGGAACATTAATTGGTTCTTTCCATGTACAGTCAAGAATCTGATTTCCGTTATCGGTAATTACAGGGCCGGCCTTACGAACGCCTTCACGGAGCACTGCAGTTGCGCCAAGAGCGCTCAAGGCATTTGTTACAAGCACACGTGCTTCACTTATGATTTCAACAGGAACCGGAAATTTAGTTCCGATTGTCTGAACAGACTTAGAAGAATCAGCAATAACAACAAAGATTTTTGCGTTGTATTCAACAATCTTTTCACGGACATGTGCAGCACCGCCGCCCTTAATACAGTTACAGTCCGGATCAACTTCATCTGCACCGTCGATTGCAAGGTCGAGCTGACCACCAATAATTCTGTCGTTCATAGAGTAAACCGGAATACCGTAATCCTGGCAGGCATTTTGAGTCTGGAAGCTTGTAACTACAGCCTTAATATCCTTAAGTTTTCCACTTGAAATATGCTCTGCAAGGCGCTTTACAGCAGGCATTGCAGTTGAACCTGTTCCAAGTCCGATTTTCATTCCGCTGAAAATCAAACCTTTTTCTATAAGAGTATCAATGGCAGTATTTGCTACCAGAGTTTTCTGTTCTGATTGTGTAAGTCCCATTTTTGTACCTCTTTTTACTTACAGTATTTGAGACCCTGAAACAAGGTCAGGGTGACGCATCATGCTGAACTTGTTTCAGGGTGACTATTTATTTATCATGCTGAACTTGTTTCAGCATCTATTTCTTTTCATAGTCCAGTCCTGTAAACAACTTAAACTGTTCATAGGCCTGATATTCAAGCATTTTATATCCGTTACAAACACGGCAGCCTGCAATAGATGCCCTCTTCATTACAGGTGTAGTGCTCGGCTCATAAACAATATCAAAGAGAAGCTCATTACCCCGGAAATCATAAAAATAAATCGGGTCATTTTCGCTGCTAGAAGGTCCCTCAGCATTCATGCCGACCGAAGTAGTTTGAACGATAAGCGTAGAGTATTCGTCGAGCTTTGCGGCACAATGAGCATCGAGCTGGCAGTAAGTAAAACCGTATTTTTCAGCAAGCTGAGCAGCCGTTTCAACCGTACGATTGAAAATACAAACACGGGCCCCCATCTGCTTAAGAACATAGATAATGGCTTTCGCAGCACCACCGGCACCTATTACAGCAACCTTTTTATGTTTGATTTTTACCGGTCCCAAAAACTCTTCCAGAGCACGGCGGAAGCCAGGAGCATCAGTATTATAACCAAGCCATTTGTTGTTTTTTCGAACCAGAGTATTGCAGGCCCCAATCTGCACGACCTCAGGAGACTGTTCATGAATATAATACATAACAGATTCCTTGTGAGGCACAGTTACCGAAAGCCCTTTTACACCAATTCCCTCGCAGAAAGTAAGGGTATCAGAAATCAACTGAGAGCGGTAAGGTATATAAACTGCATTAAGTTTCTTTTCTGCATAACCCTTGTTATGAATTTCCGGGCTCGAAGTTTTTATAAGAGGCCAGCCTGCAATACCGTAAAGAGATGTATCCTGATTAATCGACTTAAAGTGGTACATCTCATTAATTGTAATTGGATCTATATGACCGATAGCTTTTGTATTCTGAAGAACTTCTTCCGGAGAAACATAAGTAAGGAAAGAATTAGTACGGCTTGCAAGTACTCGGGAAGGAAAACCTTCCGGTCCCATTGCGCAGAGAATATGCTCGTACTGGGTCATAGCCTCTCCTTCTTTAAGAAGATTTAATACATCAGAAAGAGAGTGAGGCATAAAGGCAATCTTTGGAATTTCATAACCGGTTTTACGCATGATGTCGCAGCGCTCACGGATATTCAAAATAGGCTCAGTCATATTATGGCAGCTTCGGATGATTCGAACTCCAAAAGCCATAGCCGCATCCTGAATGCTTGGAATATGAAAGTCTTCTTCAAAATCTACGTAGGCAAAGTTTTTTGATTTATCCGGATTAGCAAAAGCAAGCGCACGCGCAAAAAGGTTTGTACGGGCAAAATCACCGCCGGTAAACTGGCCGCCGTCAATGTCGCGGCGGATTGTAAGAATACATGGCTGATATATCATTGCAGGAAAACGGCGGGCATTAAGCTGTTCATCCTCTGTAAGATGGTCAACACGAAGTTCAACTAAATCAATATACTTTTCGTATTTTTTTACAAGCTTCAGATCCTCATCAAGAGTCTTGCCTGTAAGTGTCATACATATCAGCGGCTGATTCATTTTTAATTCCTAGTTTACAGTCTTTTTAGAAACAACTTTATTTACAACAGTAAGCTCAAGTCTTGTTCCCTTTGGTACAGCATAAGGAACTGTAACACTTCCACCCGGATGATTGAAGCTGAGCAAAGTATAAGAATTACCTTCTGCCGGGTAAGCTTCAATCTTCATAGGTACAGGATATGGATAATCAGGAACCTTTTCCTGATAGATTCCATAAACATTGTCATTATACTCACCTGACGGCATTGCCATTTCAAGAGTAACGCGTGTATAGTTTGGAACGTACTCACTGTCAAATGCCTGCTGATCAACAACAGTACCAGGCTTTTCATCTCCAGAAGCTTTATGAGAAGTAATATCAAATACAAGCTTGCTTCTTGTAATTGTCTGAAGAAGATCGTTTACAGTCTGACCGATAAGATATGGAGCCTTTGTATTTTCGTAGTTTGGACCACGGCTCACAACCAGCTGCACAGTAACAGGCTCAGAAATTTTTGTACCTGCCGGCGGATCCTGCTCAAGAATTGTACCGGCATCAGAAACATCAGGCTTATACTCAGGTTCAGCAAGAACGATAAGAGGACGTGTCTGGCCTGCAAAAAGAGTCTGAAGCTTCATGCGAAGATCTTCGATATTCATTCCGGTATATTCATCAACCTTATCAACAATTACACCTCGGCTCACAACAAGCGAAACGCGGCTGTAGCCTTTTACGATTGCACCGGCATCAGGAGACTGGTCAAGAATAGTTCCTTCATCACCAGGTGTATCTGAATAGCGGAGACTGATTTTTGGATAAAGCTCCTTTACCTGCATTTCAAGCAGAGCGTCTTCAAGATGTTTTCCAACAACATTAGGAACAAGAACCTTTTCCGGCCCCTTAATATTCATAAAGAAAATTGCAAAAGCGGCAAAGCACATAAGTGCAAAGGCACAGAGGCAGATTGCAAGAAAAGCAGGAATGTTCGACTGAAACTTATCATACGATTCAGAAAAACCTACTTTAAGCTCTGGTCGTTTTTTATCTTTAAGTTTGTTGAAAAAATCTTTAATCATATTATCCTCTTTATTCCAATACGGTGCCTAAAAAGTTTCTGGCCCCATTCATAAAACTCTTGTAATCCATGGCATTCTTTCCCTGGCGCTGAAGTTTGCGCACAGCAAGAATGCCGTCACCCGTTTTTATAAGAATACCGTTAGGCTTGGAAAATTCCAAGACACTACCAGACTTTGCTTCAGAGATTGCCGGGATTTCCGCCTTCTCTGTATAAAGCTTTGCTTCAAGAATCCTCAGCGGAAGTCCGTTTTCCATACACCAGCAGCCAGGATCTGGATAGTATGCGCGGATTTTAGCTTCAATAACTTCTGCGCTTTCGTTCCAGTTGATTCTGCCGTCTTCTTTTGTGATTATTCCTGTATAAGACGGTTCTCCGGTCTGTGGTGTCCCCTGCGGAAGTTTTCCTGCTTCTGCGGATTTTTTTATTATTTCAAGAATCAGTTTTGCGCCTTCTTCTGCGCTGTAATTCAAAAGTGATTCAGTAGTTTCAGTTCCATTCAGCTCAACAAGGGTCTGAGCAAGAATATCACCTTCATCCATTTTAAGGCTGAGAGTTTGAATTGTAACGGCAGTTTTTGCATCTCGGTTTAAGATGGCAGCCGGAACAGGAGTACAGCCTCTGTATTTTGGTAAAAGAGAAGGATGAAGATTGATTCCGCCAAGCGAAAAGAGAGCAAGGAATTTAGGCCCGAAAATATGACCGTAAGCAAAGCTTATCAGAAGGTCTGCTCCAAGCGGAGAAATTGCTTCACGCGCCGCCGCATCCAGATGCTCCGGTGTAAAAACGGGAATGCCTTTTTCTGCAGCAAACTGAGCCACCGGAGTTGGAATAAGCTCTTTATGACGGCCTTTTGCGGAAGGCGGATTGGACAGAACTCCTGCAATCTCAAAACCGCATTCATTTTGTGCGTTGACGAGGTGTTCCAGTGTGAGACGGGCCGCATCCGGGCTTCCTGCAAATAAAATCTTAAGCATTATGATTTTTTAGCTTCCTTAGCTGCAATTTTAGCCGCAATTTTTCTTGCTTTAGCCTCTTTTTCTTTTGCTTTCTGGGCAGCACGCTCAGCACGTTTTTTGAACTGAGCTTCTGTTTTTTCTGCAAAATCCTTATCACCGCGGTCTATATACAAAATACCGTCGAGGTGGTCGTATTCATGCTGAATGATTCGTGCAAGAAGTCCGTCTGCATCAATTGTAAACGGACGACCTTTTTCGTTGAGAGCCTGCACAGTAACACGAGAAGGTCTTGTGATTGATTCATAAACCTGAGGAATACTCAAACAGCCTTCTTCATAGTCTTCAACTTCTTCAGAAGTCTTGATAATCTGAGGATTAATAAAAACACGTTTTACATCATCATCAGCCATCGCAACAAAAATACGAAGACCTTTTCCAACCTGAGGGCCTGCAAGACCAACACCATTTGCTTCAATCATAGTTTCAATCATGTCGTCTGCAAGTTTTCTGATTTCATCATTAACTTCGGCAACCGGTTCTGCTTTCTGACGCAGAATTTCTTCGCCGAGCTTTGTTATTTCCAGAATCATTTTTCACCTCTTATGCGGGCTGCGCGTGCGTGTCCTGCAAGACCTTCGCTGTCGCCAAGATAACCTGCAGCTGCTGAACTCTTTAATGTTCCAGGCTTACCCTTCTCTGCACGTAAGGTTGTAACTGTTTTGAGGAACATTCTTACGCTGAGTCCACCGGTATAGTGAGCAGAACCGGAAGTTGGAAGTGTGTGGTTCAAGCCTGCTGCATAATCTCCAAGTACTTCTGCTGAATAGTGGCCTGTAAAAAGAGAACCATAGTTGTGAACAGCCTTTTCTATCTTATCGCGGGTAGAAGTTTTATCCATTGCAAGCTCAAGGTGTTCAGGAGCCTTCATATTCGCAATTTCAATAGAATCTTCGATCTTATCTACAATGATGATTTTTCCGTAAGTGTCTATACTCTGGCGGGCAACAGCCTTAGTAGTAAGAGTTTCGAGCTGAGTTTCGATTGCTTCGCTTACCTTTGTTGCAAAATCCATATCATCTGTAACAAGAATAGGCTGAGCAACAACATCGTGTTCTGCCTGAGCTAAGAGGTCTGCGGCAACCCATTCAACCTTTGCTGATTTGTCAGCGATAATCATAACTTCTGTAGGACCTGCTACAAAATCAATTCCAACATTTCCGTAAACAGCCTTTTTAGCAGCTGCAACAAATTTATTTCCAGGACCAACAATTACATCAACCTTTGGAATACTTTCTGTTCCGAATGCCATTGCACCGATTGCCTGAGAACCACCGACAGCATAAAGGTGATTTACACCGCAGATATAGGCAGCTGCCATGATTCCTTCATCGGCATAAGGTTTTCCACCAACAAATGCCTTACCAGGAATACCGCTTCCATTCTTTCCTGCAGCAACCTTATCATCCGGGTGAACACGAGGAGGTGTACACATAATCACATTAGGAACACCAGCTGCAACAGCCGGAGTAACAGTCATAATTACAGAAGAAACGAGAGGAAAACGTCCTGCAGGAACGTAACAGCCTGCTGCATCTACAGGAATTGTCTTCTGACCGGTAAAAAGTCCCGGTTCAAGTTCTTCTTCAAAGTCTTTGAATGATTTTTTCTGAAGTTTAGCAAAACGAAGGGCAAGGTCGTGAGAATAAACAATTGCATCGTAAACATCACGTTTTTCGATTCTGAGTTTTTCTGCTGCAGCCTTAAGCTCTTCCTGAGGAACTTCAAACTGAGCTGGAACAGCAACATCAAATTTATTTCCATAAAGACGAAGAGCCGCATCACCGCGTTTCTGAACTTCTTCCAGAACTGAATTAACTACTTCGTTAGATTCACTGAATTTTCGCCCCTTAAAAAAGTCGGGTTCAACTTCGTTATATTTTTGTATTTTGATCATAATTAAATCTCCTTTATGTCGGCAGGCACAGCCTGCCTCTGAGCCATTTTTTCGATAATCCTAAAACGACCCTTTCGGCTCGTTTTTTAACGGATTTTCGATTTTAGGCTTTCTCCTTGTGTCTACGATCCAGTTCGTCGTAAACGTCTTTCCAGGTAACACCTTCTTTGTACATAAGTACATTTATAAAATAAATAAGATCGGCTGCTTCCCATATTACTTCATCGCGGCCATCTGCCTCACAAAGTTCCTCTGCTTCTTCTTCAACCTTTTCGCGTACACGCTTAGCATCAAGAGTTGCAGTGTAACTGCCAGGTTTAGGATTTGCAAAGCGGTCAGCAATAATATTGTAAAGGCGACCCATGCTTGATTTTTCGCCAGGATCTGTTGTAAAGCAAGTCCAGCTTCCTGTATGACAGCTTGGTCCAACAGGAAGAACTGTAGCAAGAATACAGTCGCGGTCGCAATCTGCACGCATACGTACTAACTGAAGGAAGTTTCCGCTTGTATCACCTTTTGTCCAGAGTTCATTACGTGAACGGCTCCAGAAAGTAAGTTTTCCGCATTCAAAACTCTTACGAATAGCTTCTTCATTTGAATAAGCCTGCATAAGAACATCGCCGTTTACACTCTGCGCAATTACAGGAATAAGAGGAGACTTTTCAAAATCAAGGCAGGCAACAAAGGCATCTGTAAGATTTACCTTATTTGTATACAAAGCCATTCCAAGCTGAACATCACAATGAAGCTTTTCAAGTTCGCGGATTTCTTCAACACTAGAAATACCGCCTGCAGCAACAACGCGGCAATGGACTGCACTTCTTAATTCACGAACATAGTCCATGTTTGTGCCCTGCATGCAGCCTTCTTTTTCTACACATGTAAACAAAAGTTCAGAACAGAATTTTTCAGCCTGTTTAGCCCCTTCAACAAGAGGAATATCTACAGTTTCTGTCCAGCCTTTTACAGCGATTTTTCCGTTTATAGCATCTACAGAAATAATGATCCTGTCTTTTCCGATTGCATCTGCAAGCTCATTCAAAAAGTCTTCGTTTAAAACTGATTCTCCCGGCTGTGGATTTGATTTCCAGGCTGCAGAACCGATAATAACTTTTTCAGCTCCAAGGCTTACAAGCTCGCGGGCACGTTTTACAGTACGGATTCCTCCGCCGGTTCGAACGTTTCCATGATGGAGAAGTGATTTTAAAAGATGGGTATTTACAGTATTTCCCTTTGCGTCTACATTTCCAAGTGCTGCATCAAGATCAATTACAGCAACTTCACCATACATGTCAAACTGGCTGATAAGTGCGTCAGCGTCGTCGCGCTGCAAAACCAGTTCCTTGCCGTTCTTAAGCTGAACGACGTGTCCGTTTTTCAAATCAATTGAAGCTACTACCATAAAAAATATTTTACCAAATTTCACGACTTTATACAAATTCTGTCATAATAAAAAAAGACTGCCGGGAAAGGAGGAAAACGGCAGTCTTTAAAAAATTATGGAGGTATTTTCTTTATTCTAGTATTGCTTTGGTGTTCACTAATATAACCAACTATATGGATTCAGGTTACAAAAAAATAAAAAAAAGATAAAAAAAAAGACGCACCGAAGTGCGTCTTTTTTTTAGCAGTTTTCTAACCTAGATTAGAATGATACTGCGAATTCCATTGGAATTGCGAAGTATACCTTGTCTTTGTATGCAGCGTTCTGGTTTGCATCAGCATCACAACCAAGACCGATCTGTGCATAAATCTTCCAAGAAGCAGCACCTACAGAACCGTTAGCACCAGCTTTGATTGTAGCACCGAAGTTCTTAGCAAAGAAGTTCTTGTCCTGGAAGTATACGAACAATGTACATGGGTCAAGAGCATACTGGAACTGTGTCTTGAAGTAGAGAGACATTGGATCTTTGTCTTTTCCGATCAACTTGAAGTTTGTCTCTTTGAAGAGAGCATATGCTTCAAATGTGATAGCATCTTTAGCATACTTGAAGTCGAAGTCAGCACCAACACCTACAGCACCTTCAGCATTCTTTACACCAGCATAAAGTACAGCAGCATCAACGAAGATTCTGATATCACCGAAGTTGTTAGAATATCCAAGACCTGCAGTGATGTTAAGGAATGTGTTGTTGAAATCAGCGAATGCAGCAATGCGTCCGAAGTCAGCATTGTAAGCTCCCAATACGCTCAAACCTTTGATAACAGCGTCGCCGTTAGCAGCCTGAGAGAACCAGTATTCTCCCTGTCCCTGGTGGAAACCAATGTTGAATTCAAATCCGCTGAAGTTGAATTCGAGTTTGTAACCCCACTGATCATCGTAGTTCCAAAGACGTGTATCATAATCGATAGATTCCTGGTTTACGTTCTCGTTGATACGTCCAACCTGAATCTTCAATACATCGATTGGCTTGAACCAGATGTTCCATTCACGAGCACCAAGACCATATCCATGGTTCCAGTTACCCATTGCTGTAGCATCCCATTTTCCAACGTAGATACCAACAGATGCACCATAGTTGTCACCAGATACAGACATGTTGATTACAGGATTCCAAGACTCATCTGTTTTATGCTGAGACATAATTGCAGAGAAGCCGTCCTTTTCATGTGTTCCATCATACTGTACAAGCTTTCCGTCAAGCTTTACTTTAGCAGAAACATCAGCTGCGAATACAGAAGTAGCAAGAACTGCTGCAACTGCAAGAATTCCAACGATTTTTTTCATTTGAAAAAATCCTCCTTTTTATTTGCGGATTTCACAAGTCAACGACTCTTACGTGAAAATCCTCTTTTTTTTTTATATTCTAACACGAGGCATATACGAAGTCAAGAAAAAAAAAATTTTTTGTAACCTTTTTCAAGCGCATATAAGTATTTTTCCCGATGTAAATACCTTTTTTAGTAAACAGATTCTGTTTTTTATGTTAGAATATATTACATAGACCATTATCGGTCTAAAAGAGGAGGTTCTTTATGAAAAAATTGATTTTTATTCTTCTATTTACTACTGCTCTACTCCCAGTTTCTTTTGCAGAGGATAATGACAGTGAATTTTTAGGGACTGATGATTTAATTGTAAGTACAGATACCGGATTAGAGAATACAAAACCGGATTTCAAGACTAATGAAATCTATGCGACAATTGGAACTCCTTCTTTTGGAGGTTTTGTACTGGGAATATTCAGCATGATGTTACAGGTTCCTGTAGCTACACTTAGAGGTGATGATAATATCTATTTACCAAAAAACACCTGTCCTCCAATAACCGTCGGCTACAATCATTTCTTCCTTAATAATCATCTTGGTTTGGGAGTTTTTGGTTCTTATGAATCTTTACTTGTAGAATTCTTCACGGCACAACTTAAAATCATTGGACAATATGGATGGAAATACTTTAAGTTTTACCATTCTCTCAGCATTGGAGCTGTCATATTCCCAAGGATAAACGGAGTTCTTCCTTTTATGGATCTTACATTATTGGGATTAAAGCTCGATCTTAAATATTTCAATATCTTTCTTGAAGCAAGCCTTCCAACAACAGCTATGGTAAAGATCGGCGCCTCCTTTAAGTTCTAGATATTATAGGAATTTATTAAATAATTCTGTATAATCTGGGTTATGGCTACAAAAAATCTGGATTACAGCGTTATTTATGCTGATGACGACATAATTGTACTTAATAAAAGGAGTGGCATTCTCATTGCAGCAGACCGTTACAATGAGGATGCTCCCCGTCTTGACTTACTTGCACAGGAAGAATTTGGAAAACTTTATGCTGTTCACAGAATAGACAAAGATACATCCGGTCTGATTATTTATGCGCGCAACCTTGAGGCCCAGCGTAATCTTTCCATGCAATTCGAAAAACGTGAAGTTTCAAAAACATATCACGCCCTTGTATATGGGCATCCTCTTTGGGAAAGTCTTGATGTAAACCTTCCTCTTTTACCGGATGGAGATTCACGCCACCGTACCGTAGCAAACAAAAAAGCCGGTAAACCTTCTTTTACAAGCTTCCGTCTGATTGGAAACTGTGGTCCTTATTCCTGGATTGAAGCAAAGCCTAAAACAGGACGTACTCATCAGATACGTGTTCATCTCGCAGAAAACGGACTTAGCATTGTCTGCGACCCTCTTTACAGCAGCTGTCAGAAACCTGTACGCCTCAGTGAAATCAAAAAGAAATGGAATGGAGATGAATATGAAGAACGTCCTCTTTTGAGCAGACTTGCACTCCATGCCTATAAGATTGAACTTTCGCATCCAAAGACGGGTGAAAAAATAAGTTTTACTGCCCCCTACCCTAAGGATATGGATGCAACAAGAAAACAGCTTTCAAAAATCTTTGGTGTAGATCCATTAAATTAAAAGCTTTCGGAGAGTTTTATGAAACGAAGTATTTTTATATTTCTTGCAGTTTTTTTTCTATTAAATACAACTTTTTCAGAAGAAGCAGAAAGAAAAGATTACCTCTACATGAGAATAACTCCTGAGATTTATCTCATGAACGGAATGATTAATGAGTATGTTTTTTCTTCTTCCTGTCTTAATGCTGGAAATAAATTAAGTGAACTTCAATGGGATATAAAAAATGTTCCCTTACTTAAACTGAATGCTGATTTTGATATTCTGAATTATCTGTTTGCAGGAATAAAAGGTTCCTTTGTTATTCCTTGTTCAAGTGGAAACATGCAGGACTACGACTGGCTTAATTCTGTTACATCAAGATGGAAGAGTGATGATCCATGCGCTTTAACAAATTATTCTAAACATAATAATAAAATCACTAAATGTTTGAGTCTTTCAATTTTACTTGGCGGAAACATTTATCTTCCTGCAGAAATCAAAGTCACCCCATATATCGGATATCAATATGAATACATTGGTTTTGATGGTACTGATGGATTTTGTATTTATAAAAAAGATAATTACATTCCTGGAACTTTTACTGGAAAAGTAATTTCATACTCTCAGGAAATCAATGCCTTTATTACCGGAGTTAAATTTTCAATTGAAAGCATTCCAAGAACCTGCATTTCAGGAAACTTCTCCTGCAGCCCTGCATTAACTTTTTTGAATGCTATGGATTATCATTTTTTGAATTCAACCTATGGTACTGCTTACTGGGATAGCTTTTCAAACCTTTGGCTCATTCAGGCAGATTTGAGTATTCAATATAAAATTAACAAAAATCACGCTGCTGGTATTTCAGGTTTTATTCAGTGTATACCGGAAGGTCAGGGCACAACTTCTACCAACAGCCTTGGATCTAACGGTCTTCCAGCTTACGCTGCATGGACAACAAGTTCTTCTGATAAGGGTGGAACAAAAAGACTTATCTGGGGTATAAGTCTTAATTACTCTTTTTCACTCTGACAGAAACAATACGGCGGCCGCTTACATCTTCTGCTGTAAAAAGGTTTCGGTCCTTTATAAGAACTGTACCGGAAGCAGGAAGGTATCCGAACTGTTCTAAGAGCCAGCCGCCAACCGTATTCATTTCATCTGATTCCAGTGTGAGACCTAAAATCTCATTTGCATCATCTATTTTCATATCTCCAGGAACAATAAAGGTGTTTAATGAAACGAGTTCTACTTTATCTTCAGGGGCTGTATTATCATAAGCATTCTCATCAGACATGTGGCCGAAGACAACCTTAAGAATATCTTCCATAGTAATGATACCATCTGTCTGGCCCTGCTCGTCTAAAACTACGGCAAACTTGTGCTCGCTTGTACGGAAGTTCTGGAGTATATCGAGTACGCTCATTGTTCCCGGAATAAAAAGAACTTCTGTCATCTGGCGGCCGGCAAAGCCCTGACTCTTATCTATATCTTCTGCACAGAAAAGAACTTTTTTATAATTTAAAACACCAACTACATTTTCACGGTGGCCGCTGTATACTGTAAGAGTAGAAAAACCTGAAGTAAGGAACTGATTAATAACTTCATCATAATCTGCTTCCTGATTAATCATACTTACCTGGGAGCGGTGCTTCATGACATCGTTTACCGAAAGGTCATTGAATTTTATGATTTTATTAAGCAGGCGGCTTTCATCTTTTTCGATTGTTCCTTCGTGAGAGCCTACATCTATAAGAGTTTTAAGTTCTTCTTCTGTAACAATTGCTCCGGCAGGTTTTAAAATTTTTTCCACGAGAACTACAGCACCATGTGAAAGCATTTCAAAAAGCCATACAATCGGGAAGAAGAGTTTTTCCAGCACCAAAAGCGGAAGGGCAGAAAAACAGGTAAATTTATCCGGGTGAAGACCAGCTGCAGTTTTTGGAACTATCTGAGCAAAGGTTGTAATAAAGAAGGCCGTTATAAAAGGTGCAATGGCAACTCCCCTGCTTCCCAGTATTTCAATGGCAAAAGCTGTAGCGATTGCAGAAGCAAGGGAATTCAAAAAGTTAGTACCGATTAACACTGTTGTAAGAAGGCGGTCCATATTTGCTTTGAGGGCGGCTACTTTTTTGGCGTTGCGGCGGCCCTGCTCTACCATGCTTCGGAGTTTTAAGCGGGGAAGAGAGAGGTATGCGGTCTCAGACGAAGTAAAAAAGCCTACACACAGAATCAAAAAGAAAAGTTCTGCGGCTGTCAGGATGTAATGATTCATTCTTCTGCCTCCTCTTCTTTATTCTGCAGCTTTGAAATCTGAATGCGCTCTACCCGATGAGACTGAATCTTTTTAATTGAGAAAAGAAATCCTTCGAATTCTACTGTGTCTCCGGTCTGCGGCATACGGTCTATCTGCTCAGCAAACCAGCCGCCTATCGTTTCATTTATGTTTGACTCAAGCGGAATATGAAGATCTTCTTTAAGGTCGCGAAGCAGCACAGAACCGTTTATTTCAAAATCAGCTTTATTTTCAACATTATCAAAATCAAAAACTTTACCGCGAAGTGAATCTTCACCCGGCAGTGAAAAGATTTCCCTCGAAATATCTTTTTCTGTTATTACACCGTCTGTTCCAGAATATTCATCTACAATAATAGCCATTGAATCATGATTTTCAAAAAGAAGTTCCTGAACAGAAGTAATTTTTTTTGTTCCAAGAATAAAGAGCGGCGGGCGCATAACCTTGAGCAAATCAAAAGTACTTTGACTTTCCTTATAGGCAAGCATATCTTTGAGGTAAATAATTCCAATAATATCGTCTATTGATTTTCTGTAAACAGGAAAGCGTGTATAGCCCAGCCGCTGTGAAAGTTCCACTATATCTCTGTAACCTGCATCGTGAGGCACTGCCCTGATTTTTGTTCGTGGAACCATAATATCCTGAGCTTCAAGATCTGAAAACTTGAATACCTGACTCATCATGCGGTTTTCGTTTTCTTCTATTACACCGCTTTCTGAACTCATATCAAAAAAGGTTTTGATTTCTTCTTCTGTATAAGACTGTTTTTTTGCGTTTGTTTTAATACCAAAAATTCTAAGCACACAGCGGGCAATAAAAGTAACAACAGCAACAACCGGATGCATTATAAAAACAACTATCTGCACAAAAGGTGCAAGTGCGTATGCAATGCGGTCCGGGCAGCGGGTAGAAATTGTTTTTGGCGTGATTTCACCGAATATCAAAAGCAGAAGTGTTGCAATAAGGGTTGCTATTCCAACACCTTTCTGACCAAACATATCCAGCGCAATGGATGTTATAATAGAAGAAATAAAGATATTTACTATATCATTTGAAACCAGAAGTGAATTGATAAGTCGCTCCCTGCGGTCTAAGAGCCGGCCGGCAATAAGAGCGCGCTTATCTTTATTTTTTCTGAGAATTCGCAGGCGCAGCTTGTTCATTCCAAGGAAGGAACTTTCCGAAATGGAAAAGAGCATGGAAAGAACAATCAGCACCGCGAGAATTATGAATATATAGGGCGAGGGGCTTGCATCCATATTACTTGAAGTATGCAACTCCGGCTGCAAAGAGATTTTCGCAGGTAGTTTCGCTTTCGTTTGTAAGAGGATTTCCGCCTACATTCTTGAAGAGGTCGAGACTAGCACCATTGCGGTCCATACCTACTCCGCGCTCTGAGTGTCCCATCTTTCCAAGTACGTGTCCGTCTGGAGATGTAATACCTTCGATTGCGAAAGCTGAACCGTTAGGGTTATCTGGCTCTGTGATTGCAGGGCGGCCGAACTCGTCTACATACTGGGTGAATACCTGTCCGTTTTCGAAGAGTCTCTTAGCTGTAGCCTCATCACAAACAAAGCGGCCTTCACCATGGCTGATAGCAATAAGGTGATTACGGTTATCAATTACACTTGGATGAAGAGCCCAAGGTGAAGTTGCAGAAACGATGCGTGTGCGGACGATGCGGCTGATATGGCGGTTGATTCTGTTGTATGTCAAAGTTGGCATATCAGGAGTCATATCGCGGATTTCGCCGTATACTGCAAGACCTGTTTTAACAAGAGCCTGGAAACCGTTACAGATACCAAGTACAAGACCGTTACGCTTTTTAAGAAGGTTCATAACTTCTTCGCTGATGTTTCCAGCCTTGAGTACGTTTGCAATAAACTTTGCAGAACCATCTGGTTCATCACCTGATGAGAAACCTCCGCTGAGGGCGAGAATCTGTGCGTCGCGCATTTCACGTGCGAGATTTTCGAGAGATTCTGTAAGCTGAGCCTGTGTGCGGTTCTGGAGAACTACAATCTTTGTTTCAGCACCGGCCAGGTTAAAGGCACGGGCCATATCGATTTCACAGTTTGTTCCAGGGAATACAGGAAGCAATACCTTTGGACGGCTTGTAGGCTGAACAAAAGCAGGCGCCTTACGGATGTCGCTGAGAGACTTATGAATGTCTGTTGCCCAGTCTGGAAGCTTTGGCTGTACCTCTGCTCCACTAACACGTGGGAATACGTCCTTGAGTTTGTCTTCCCATTTATTTACACAGTCATAAAGACTGATTTCAACTTCTGGATTTGTAACGTCGCCAAGCTTTGCATTCTTGATTACGATTGCAGGCTTGTCTGTTGTCATACCAAGCTGTACGAGAGTATCCTTTACAAAAGGAGCCTTTTCAAACTCTGGAACATGAGCTGATGGAACTTCAACAATGATGTTTCCGTAAGTTGGGATAAAGAGATTCTTGAGATCTGCAGGTGCGTCAATGTTAGCACCAACCATGTTACCCATTGCCATCTTTGTAACCGCTTCTGCAATTCCGCCAGGTCCTACAGGATACATTGCGGCAATGCGGCGGGCTTTATTGAGTTCATAAAGCACATCTGAGTTCTTAAGGAAAGTTTCGTAATCAGGCTCGAGAAGGTCTGAGTATGGAACCTTTACCATATAGATATTGTTTCCGCTTACCTTGAATGAACCTGAAAGTACGTTTGGAGCTTCATCGTGAGTTACAGCAAAACTTACAAGTGTATGAGGAACGTTGATATCTTCAAAGGTACCAGACATTGAGTCCTTACCACCAATAGAAGCACAGCCAGATTCTACCTGAGCGTCAATAGAACCAAGGAGAGCGGCTGCAGGATAACCCCAGCGTTTTTCGTTTACTGCACGACCAAAGAATTCCTGGAAAGAAAGGCGTGATGTGCGGGCCTTACCACCAATACAGGTGATTTTTGCAAGTGAGCTGAGAACTGCAGTTTTTGCTCCATGCCATGGAGACCAGTTACCAACACGTGGGTCGAAGCCGTAAGTCATCAAACTTGCTGTGCTTGTTTCACGAGGTGTCATTACCGGAATCTTTGCAGACATACCTGCTTCCGGTGTATTCTGATATTTTCCCCCGTATGGGAAGAGAACTGTACTTGATCCGATTGAGCCGTCGAAGCGTTCGCCAAGACCGCGCTGAGAACAGCAGGCAAGGTCATTGATGTTTGCAAGCCAGGCGTCTGTAAGATGATTCTTTACGCAGCCTTCGCACTTTACAGGCTTGTTGAGTTCTGCTGCTGCAGACTCAAGAGGATTGCAAAGTGGAGACTTGGCAGGCTCTGCTGGCTCTTCGATAAGAGCAGTTGCTTCGTGATGAGCACCGGCAGCATCGAGGAATTCGCGGCCAATGTCTACAATTGTTTTACCGCGCCATTTCATAACGAGGCGGTTTGTATCTGTAACTGTTGCAACAACAACAGCGTTTAAGTTTTCTTTCTTAGCTTCTTCAATAAAGCGGTCTACGTCGGCCTTGCGAACTACAACAGCCATACGTTCCTGGCTTTCAGAAATTGCAAGCTCAGTTCCGTTAAGACCTTCGTACTTCTTTGGTACTGCATCAAGATTGATGTCGAGACCAGGAGCAAGCTCACCAACAGCAACTGAAACACCACCGGCACCAAAGTCGTTACAGCGGCGAATCATAAGGCTTACTTCTTTATTACGGAAGAGGCGCTGAATCTTACGCTCTTCTACAGCGTTACCCTTCTGAACTTCGGCAGCAGCAGTTGTAACAGATTTTACAGTATGAACTTTTGAAGAACCTGTTGCACCACCAATACCATCGCGGCCGGTTCCACCACCAAGAAGAATGATGATATCGCCCGGTTCCGGTCTCTCGCGGATTACTGTATCTACAGGAGCGGCAGCGATAACGGCACCAAGCTCCATACGTTTTGCGGCATAGCCAGGATGGTAGATTTCTTCTACCTGACCTGTTGTAAGACCAATCTGGTTACCATAAGAGCTGAAGCCCTGTGCTGCTTCGCGGCAGAGTTTAATCTGAGGAAGCTTACCCTTCATAGTTGCCGACAAAGGCACAGTCGGGTCAGCAGCACCAGTAATACGCATTGACTGGTAAACCCAAGAGCGTCCAGACAATGGGTCACGGATAGCACCACCAAGACAAGTTGCAGCGCCTCCGAATGGTTCAATTTCTGTAGGATGGTTATGAGTTTCGTTCTTGAACATCATAAGCCAGCGTTCTGTGGCTTTAGGATCATCAGCTGCCAATGGCTTACCATTTTCATCAGCTGTGTAATGTACGTCTATATAAACCGAACATGCATTGTTTTCTTCAGAAACTTCCATATCTTCAAGCTTTCCGTGCTTTTTAAGATACTTCATTCCGATTACTGCCATATCCATAAGGCAAACTGGCTTGTCGGTACGGCCGGCATACATTTCTGTACGCATAGCCTGATAGTTTTCAAGAGATTTTTTGAAGAGAGGTGCATAAGGACCGTCTTCAATTTTGATATCTTTAAGTTCTGTTAAGAATGTTGTGTGGCGGCAGTGGTCTGACCAGTAAGTATCCAATACGCGGATTTCTGTTTCAACAGGGTCGCGACCTTCGCCCTTAAAATAATCCTGAAGGAATACGATATCAGCATGATCCATAGCAAGGCCCATCTTGTTACGGTATGCTTCAATCTCTTCGTCATTCATCTTGATAAAGCCTTCTACAACAGGAATGTCGGCTGGCTCTTCAACATGCATTTTTAATGTTTCAGGTTTTGTATCATCAGTAAGGCGGGAATCAACTGGGTTGATAAGATAGTTCTGGATTTTTTTGATTTCTTCGTCGCTTACGCTGCCTTCAAGAACAACGATTTTTGCACAGCGAACTACAGGTGGTTCTGTAAGAGTCTTAACACCCTTAAGACCTGCGCGCAAAAGTGAAAGACACTGCTCAGCAGAGTCGGCACGCTGGTCGTACTGGCCTGGAAGGAATTCCCAGATGATTTCGCGGCCAGAGTGTTCAGGTAATTTTTCTGTAAAAACGAAATCGCTCTGTGGCTCAGAGAAAATGCGGGTTGCGGCAATTTTTGCAACTTCATCACTAACATTTTCAATGTCGTAGCGGTTGAAATAACGAACTGCCTTTACTCCGGCAATTCCCAAAAATCCATTGATTTCAGAAAGATAACGGCGAGCCTCGTTTTCAAAACCGGGGCGGCGCTCTACATATAAACGATACATAGGGGGATTATATCAGATTTTAAAGTGTTAGGAAATAGGAAGGATCAGGTTATAGGAGTTAGATTGAGCAGGCGTTGCGGGCGGCGTTTGAGCCCGCAGAGGGGGTAGCGAAAAACGCCGCAGGCGGTTGAAGCGAGGGGGAGACTTCCCCCTCCTCCCTAAAACCTAGAACCTGTAAGTTCCTGTAGTAATAGTTCCGCCGTTTGAGTAGATGTCGAAGTTTACTGACTTCTGGGCAGCTGCGAGTTCTTCGTAGAACTCGGCCAGGTTTGTTACCTTTTTGCCATTTACTGCTGTGATTACGTCGCCGTTCTGGATGCGGAGGCTTGCAGCAGGAGATTTTTCTTCAACATTAGTTGCAATTACGCCCTTAATTTTCTTGTCGTCAATCTTGAGCTGTTCGCGGGCCTTATCTGTAAGAGGACTGGCAACAAATCCCGGCCACATACGGCTGTTGTTGATATCAGCTTCGTTAGCACGTTCTTCAATCTTAATAATAATATCAGAAAGCTTTTTGCCACCACGGATTACTGTAAAGTTTGCAGTAGAACCTGCTTCGAGGCTGCCGATATCGCGCACAAGCTGATTTGTAGATTTTACCTTCTTACCGTTTACTTCGATGATATAGTCACCAGGTTTGATTCCACCCTTGAAGGCCGGAGAATTAGAGAATACTTCTGCGGCAAAGGCTCCTACTGTATCACCTACTCCAAGTTCTTCTTTATATTCGCTGGTAATATCAACGAGAGAAATTCCTACCCAGCCATAAACCACCTTACCCTTCTTGATGAAAGAATCAATTGCTGATTTAAGATTATTGATTGGAATTGCAAATCCAAGTCCTACTGAACCACCTGAAGCTGAAGCAATCCAGGTATTGATTCCGATTACTTCGCCATAGATATTTACAAGTGGACCACCTGAGTTACCCTGGTTGATGGCAGCATCTGTCTGAATATAATCGCTGATTGCAGACATGTGGCTTTCGCTGCGACCAACTGCACTTACAATACCCTGAGTAACCGACTGGCTGAAACCAAGAGGTGCTCCAAATGCAAGACAGATATCACCAGGCTGAACCTTATCTGAATCACCGAGCTTTGCAACCGGGATAGAAGAGTCTTTTGATTCAAAAGATACAAGTGCTACGTCTATACGGCTGTCTGCACCAACAAGTTTACCTTCGAACTCGCGTTCATCATTAAGCTTAATGCTGATTTTTGTAGCAGAACCGGCAACGTGATTATTTGTAAGAACATAATAGGTATTTCCGGTTTTGCGTACAATTACACCTGAACCGAGTCCTTTAGATTCATATTCACGCTGATTTTTTTTGTTATCGTTTTCTTCATTACCTCTTCCGCGCGGGCCAAAGAAGAATTCAAATGGACTGGACATTCCTCCAAATGGATCTGTATAAGTTTTTGTTTCTGTAACATCAACTTCTACAACGGCTGGAAGCATTGTATTACTGATTGATCTGAAGGAATTCTGAAGTGCTTCTACAACACTTAATGAAGAATCTGCTGTTTTTTTAGGAGGGTCTGCAAAAAGTGAAGCAGAGAACAAAAGCAGCATTGAGGCTGCTGCAAGTACCTTAGTTAGTTTTTTCAATTTTGTAGCTCCTTGCGGCATTTCGTCTGTTTTCTATTTGCCGCTTTCTTTAAATATAACTACAAAACTGAAAAAAGGTAACATAAATGTTTTCTTATTTTTTATGGTTTCGACAGGCTCAACCAGCGTAGTTTAAATCTGTGAGGACTTCGGTGTGGTCTTCGAAAACTGCTACTGTATGTTCTTCGTGGCAGCTTACTTTTCCGTCGCAGGTAAGAACAGTCCAACCGTCTTCCGCAGTTTCTACATCTGGAACGCCAAGGTTAATCATAGGCTCAATTGCAAGCACCATACCAGGCTTAATGCGAGGATTCTGACCTCGGAAAGGACAGTTTGGAACACTCGGATCTTCGTGAACATCAAGCCCTACTCCGTGTCCGCAGTAATCATAAACTACACCGTAACCGTTGCGGTCTGCAATTTCGTAAACGGCATTTGCAATGTCACTGATACGGTTACCTACAACACAGGCTGCAATTCCGGCACGAAGGCACTCTTCTGTAACCTGCTGAAGCTTCTTTACCTTTGGATTTACGTTTCCAATCAAAAGAGAATGAGTTGTATCGCTGATGTAACCGTCCATATCGATTCCAACGTCGATGCTTACAAGGTCTCCGTCTTTAATTATGCGCTTTTTTGAAGGGATTCCGTGGATAACCTCATCATTAATACTGATACAGGTTGCGCCGGGAAAATCTTCGCGCCACCAGGCAGGCTTTCCGCCATGGGAAATCATATAGTCTTTAAACATATCGTCTACCTGCTTTGTAGACATTCCAGCGTGAATTTTTGGAATAAGTTCATTAAACATGTCGGCAGTAATATGACATACTTTGCGGATGCCGGCAATTTGTTCTGGTGTTTTGAGTGTAATCATGGAAATATATTAGCACTTTGATGAAATCTTGGCTAGAGTTTTTGTTAGATAAGACTTACGCGCGTTTTTCGGATTCGCGTAAGCATATTTCCGCGGTACTTAAATCACCCAAACGTTTGTATTCTTCAGACATCTTACGGAGGAAGAAGGCGTCGTTTTTAGTACCGAGATTTAGGTCCAGGGCTCGTTCAAATACATCTAGAGCAAGCTCGTCGGAAATTACGCCGTCGATATTTTTTTTGAGAATGTTCAGGGTAAAATCAAGAACTTCAGGAAAGAAAAGATAGAAATAGTGATAAGAGTATTCCATCTGAATAATCTGTTCGAGAAGGATTATTGCATCGTAGTATTCACCGCGGATTACAAGTTCTTCTGCAAGAATGTAGCCGTAGTCCATAAAATCTTCGCGGGTAAACCATTTTTTCAGAGAAAAATCAGCATGATTCATCTGCATGCGCTTGAACTCTGCAACTGCCTCATCTTCTTTCTGATGCATAAGAGTATAAAAAATCAGCTTGGCACGGCTTTCTTCGTCATCTCTTGCAGAAAGCCAGTCGTAATAATTAAAAGTATCTGCATTCTGATAAGAACGCTTGATTTTCATAAAGAAAGATTCATCAAAAATTGAACGCTGGCGGATATCTGAAAGAACACGATAAGCCTGTACTACTTCGTTAAATTCATCGCGGCGGGTTGAATCTCCGGTGAGATCCGGATGGAGAAGCTTTACTTTTTCGCGGTAGGCACGTTTGATTTCTGAAAGAGTAGCATTCGAGCGCACTCCAAGAATCTTATAAAAATCTTTCATTATTGGGTTAAATATTTAAAATATTTTGAAGATTTTTTCAATATCCGGCTTCTGAATAATCATTACCGGGCACTTTGAATGAGCAAGTACTTCATTCTGATCAGAAGAAAGAACATTACGTTTTACATGATGTTTTTCGGCGTCAGACTCATTTCCACCAAGGATTATAAGATCAGCCTCATATTCATCTGCCGCGCGCAAAATCTCCGTAAACACGCCGCCGTTCCTTAGCTCCGTCTCACACTTTATTCCCTTAGATCCTGCCAGCATCTGGGCATAAGCAAGATAACGTTCGCCGTCTTCTTTAAGGCGCTCTTCGTAATCGTAGCGTTCATCAGAAACAAGGAATTTATTCATAGAAAGATATTTTACGGTTGCGGTGTCTACAACATAAATGAATTTAATATCAATATTATAGGAACGGGCCATCATAATTGCATACATCGCCGAATGAATCGACGAACGATGACCGTTTACTGCGACAATCATTTTTTTGAAAAAACTTTTCGCCATAGTGTCTCCGACGCCTTTGTCTTTTTTATTATTGTAACACGGCTTTTTATTTTTTGGAATTTTTCTTTTTAAGAGCCTTCAGTACAAATACATTTTCGCGGTCGCGTTCCTCGAGTGCACTCTCAATATAGGCCTTTGTTTCTTTAGCCTGCGGAATAATCATTTTATCAAGTGCATTTACACGGCGCTGAGTTTTACGAACTTCTTCGGCAAGGCGCCAGACAATTGTTCTTATCGACGCCATCTGTGTAAGCAGAAGCAGCAGTTCAAAAAAGCTGTTGATTGTGGCATCCATATTTGCATCGGTTCCGACAAAAGAATAGAAGAGTTCCTTTTCCGGCATGATTACATCAATAGTAGGAAATGACATACCGCCAATATTAATACGTTTTTCTGTAAAATCAAAATCGTAATGAACGGCATGAGAAATACGCTCAATCTGATCGGCACCGTCTATCATAAGCATACGCTTAAAGGCCGGATAAGCCTTAGCCACAGCTTCATCAATATCCTTTTCCAAAAGCTTTACACGCTCTACAAGATGCATAAGTTCGCGTACAAGAATCTCGCGTTTTTCTTCGAGCAGCTCGTAGCCGTTAGTAGAAACAGCCAGCTGTTCTTTCATCATGAGAAGGTTTGATTTTGTCGGTGCGATATTCAGACGTGCCACTAGTTATCTTCCTTCGGCATATATTTCTCAATGAACTCAGGCTTGATACGGGTGAGTTCTTCGCGTGGAAGTTCAGCAAGAATCTTCCAGCCAAGATCGAGAGTCTGTTCGATTGTTCGGTCTTCGTATTCACCCTGACCAAAGAATTCTTTTTCAAGGCGTTCACCAAAATGAAGATAAGCACGGTCGAGTTCACTCAATTCTTCTTCACCGATAATTGCTGCAAGGTTTCGAATTGACTTTACCTTTGAGTAGGAAGCAAAAAGCTGGCTTGAAACATTTGCGTGATCTTCACGGGTCATGTCCGGCCCAATACCGTCTTTCATAAGACGGCTAAGGCTTGGAAGTCCAGAAACCGGAGGATAGATTCCCTGCTGAGCAAGCTCGCGGCCAAGTACAATCTGACCTTCGGTGATGTAACCTGTAAGGTCCGGAATCGGATGAGAAATATCGTCATTAGGCATTGTGAGGATTGGAATCTGAGTGATTGAACCTTCGCTGCCCTTTACACGACCGGCACGTTCATAAAGTTCTGCAAGGTCTGAATACAAATATCCAGGGTAACCTTTACGACCAGGAACCTCACCACGGGTTGTTGAAATTTCTCGCAGGGCCTCGCAGTAGTTAGTCATATCAGTCATAACTACGAGTACGTGCATGCCCTTTTCAAAGGCAAGATATTCTGCGGCAGTAAGGGCACAGCGCGGTGTTATTATACGTTCAATTGAAGGGGCGTCTGCAAGGCTCTGGAACATAACTACGTTTGCAAGTACACCAGACTCCTCAAAAGTGTCTACGAAGAATTTTGCAACGTCGTATTTAATACCCATGCCGGCAAAAACCATAACGAACTTTTCGTTACTGTTACGGAGTTTTGCCTGGCGGATAATCTGAGCGGCAAGCTTGTTGTGAGGCAGACCGTTTCCAGAGAAAATCGGAAGCTTCTGTCCGCGTACAAGAGAGTTCATTCCATCAATTGAAGAAATACCAGTCTGAATAAAGTCGCGTGGATAAATACGAGCGTAAGGGTTCATCGGGTTACCGTTTACGTTGCGCTTTTCGCTGGAAATAATTTCAGGATATCCGTCGATTGTTTTTCCCAGACCGTTGAAAACGCGGCCGAGCAAGCCCTCGCCTACACGAAGTTCAAGAGGTTCATCAAGAAATTCAAAAGTAGCTTCATCAAGGTCCAGTCCTGTTGTACTTCCGAAAATCTGAACTACTACAGCCTCATCAGAAATATCTACAACTTTACCGGTACGCTTTTCGCCAAGGCGGTCGCGTACACAGACAGTTTCATTATAAAAAACATTTTCAGTTCTTTTGAGGACAACGATTGGTCCGTCTACAGAAGTAACTCCGCGATATTCTACACCTTTCATTTCGTCCCCCTATCTATACAAGCGTTCAACTTCGCTGATCTGCGAATCAAGATGATTTTTGATTTCATTGATTTTGTCCATCTCTTCGTTTTTGTAAACCATTTTGATTCGGACAATTTCATCACAAACAGGAAGACCTGCTACCTGAGCCAGAGTTGCTCCAGCCTTAATACAAGCTGCAGCCCTCTTGTAATAATTCATCATCAATTCCAGAATCGCAATCTGCTTGTCTGTTGAACAATACTTATCAATATCATCAAAAGCATTCTGCTGAAGAAAGCCGTTCTTAATCATTTCGGCTACACGAAGAATAAGGCGTTCACTGTCCGGCAGAGCATCTGGTCCAATAAGGCGGACAATCTGCTGAAGGCGGTTTTCGTTTTTCAAAAGCTCAAGCGCTTCCTGACGCAAACTTCCCCAAAGCGGATTATGAACTTCCCACCAGTCACGAACTTCATCTGCATATTCTGAGTAAGAATCAATCCAGCCGATAGCAGGATAATGGCGGGCATTTGCGAGCTCGCGGTCGAGTGCCCAGAAACAGCGGATAAAGCGCTTTGTATGCTGAGTAACAGGCTCAGAAAAGTCACCACCCGGAGGCGATACGGCTCCAATAACTGATACAGAACCTTCCTGTCCTTCAAGACTGATTACACGGCCAGCTCTTTCATAGAAAGAAGCAAGACGGGTCGGCAGGTAAGCCGGGAAGCCTTCTTCTGCAGGCATCTCTTCCATACGACCGGAAAGCTCACGCAAAGCCTCAGCCCAGCGGGAAGTTGAATCTGCCATGATTGCAACATGCATACCCATATCGCGGAAATATTCTGCGAGAGTGATTCCCGAATAAAGGGAAACTTCTCGCGCCGCAACCGGCATGTTTGAAGTATTTGCAATGAGGATGGTTCGCTCCATGATAGAGCGGCCGGTACGCGGGTCAATAAGTTCCGGGAACTCTGTGAGTACCTCGGTCATTTCGTTTCCGCGTTCACCACATCCGATATATACGATTAAGTCTGCATCACACCATTTTGCAACGGCATGCTGAGTCATTGTTTTTCCAGTTCCAAAACCACCAGGAATAGCGGCAGTTCCGCCCTTCGAGAGCGGGAAGAAAACGTCGATTACGCGCTGTCCGGTAATAAGAGGTTCGGTAACTCCAAGCTTTTCTGCATAAGGACGAGGCTTACGAACAGGCCAATACTGGGCCAGCTGAATTTCTTCGTCGAGCTCGGTGGTAGCAATTACGTCGTTTACAGTATAGTCACCGCTGCCCTTGAAAGCTTTGAGAGTACGGCCTCTTACTGTCGGCGGTACCATTATTTTTTCAGTAATAGATTCTGTTTCTTTTACAGTACCAAGTACCATGCCAGGTTTTATTGGACTTCCCTCGCCCACACCTTCTGCAGCATCAAAATGCCATATTTTACTTTCATCCAGAGGCTGAGTTCTTTCACCCGGCAAAAGAAATCCGCCTGAATGCTCATACATTGCCTTAAGCGGACGCTGAATACCATCATAAATATTTCCTACAACTCCTGGTCCGAGGCGAAGAGAAAGAGGACGCTGTGTACACACAACCTTTTCTCCGATGTGCATACCGGTATCTTCCTCGTAAACCTGAATTGTAGCATTACCCTTGTTCTGGCGGATAATTTCACCGATGAGTTTTTTCTCACCTACATCAACTACATCATAAAGACCGCAGCCATCGAGTCCTTCTGCATAAACAATAGGACCGGAAATGCGGGTAATTTTTCCTTCTATCATAAGTCACCTCCGAACAAGGTGGCTGAAAGATCTGCACGGTTTGTATCGAGCAGTTTTTCAATCACTTCATTTAAAGTAAGGCGGCAGCGGAAATTCTTATCTTCTGATTCAAGGATGATTCCTTCCGGCTTGGCGAGACCAATATCTTCTTCGAGAATTACTGCACCAAACTTTGTCTCTTTTACAGAAAGAAGCTTACTGCCCATTTTATCTGACAAAAACTTTTTTGCATCAGAAAGAGAAAAGCCGTAAACAAAAGCATTGAGGCTGCGTTCTGTTTTAAAATCAAAATCATGTGCAACAAGATCAAGTTTTTTCTCTTCCGGAAGAGCTTCCAGATATTTATTGATATTCTGAATAACAGCATTCTGTATAAAAGAAACCTTAAAACGTTCCTTTTCGAGAGGCACAACGGCCATACGGTCTTTTTCAAAGGCCTCAAGTTTGTGTGCAAAGAAGAGCTGTTTTTCTTCGGCGGCTTTTTCTATATCTGATTCAACTGAGGCAATCAGCTTCTCACATTCAGAATCTGTTTTTGCCAGCATACGCTCCGCTTTTTTGCGGGCATCCGCCTGAATCTCTTTATCCAATATATCTGTAGATCGTAATTCCTGCATTCTACACCTCAAACCTCAACACCAACGGCTTCTTTAATAGCATCAGAAAGAGTCTTTTTACCCTTGAGATGTCCATTCAAGCCGGGCACTTCTACAATCAGAGGAAATTTTCCTGTTTTCTGCCACGCGATTTCCTCATCTTCAATCTGACTGGCTGCCTGCTCCGTAAGAATGAGCACGCGGGGAATTTCTCCTGATGGAACATTTACAATTCCACCCTTTCCGGTTACGCGGTTAAATGCATCCAGAACTTCAGCTCTGGTTTCGGCCGCACAACCTTCAATTCCTGTCAGCTTAAAAGCAAGAACTAATTCGCGTTCGCCAATAATATAAAATTTCAAATCAGGTTACCTGCTGTTCTCTTCTTTTTATTTGAAAAGAATAAGAACTCCAACGAGCATACCCCAGAGACAGATACCTTCTGCAAGACCTACGAAAGGAAGTGCCTTACCAGAAAGCTCAGGATTTTCACTCATTGCGCCCATAGCTGCAGCACCAATTTTTCCTACTGCCATACCACCGGCAATACAAGCAAGACCTACGGCAATTGCAGCTGCAAGATATTTCATGGCACCTGCAGAAGCGGCAGCTCCAGCAGCTTCAGCTTCCTGTGCGAACAAAGCAGCAGCACAGCTCAAAGTAGTCAAAAAAGCAACAAATCTCTTTTTCATAAAAAACTCCTTTATATACAGATTGCCGGATCACATCCGACAATGACACTTCTATGTCATTCCCCAGTTGAATCTGGGAATCTATTATTTTACTTCAAATCTGAACGGTTTGAATTCTTTACCAGTTTCATGGAAGAACTTACTGAAGAATTCGTAATACTGAAGACGAATTACCTGAATTGCAACAATCATTCCTTCCAGTACAATAATAAGTGCATTTCCTGCAATCAGAACTATAATTCCACCGATGCTTCCCGGACCGCCTACCATCTCTGTAAGTGTAAGAATTGTAAAATTCAAAACCGCATGAGAAAGAGCAAAGGCTCCGACACGCACAAAGCTTACAGTATTTGAAAGATAGCCGGAAACAACCTCTATCAGTTCAACTGCACCAGAAATTACATAAGTACCAAAGCCGTTCTCAAACAAAGGCTTTTCGTGATTCATTGCCCGCTCAAAAGGTTCTGCAAAGGCAGCAAAGAAAAGCGAAACAAGAATTATGATAATGTCATAAGCGGCAACTGTATGCTTTGCAAGAACAATGCGTAAAACAAGCGCAATTACATACCAGAAGAAGACTGCACCGGCAAGTCCGTTCTTACCAAGCAGAGCTTCTGCAAAACGCTTACGACCAAGATTGTTTATGATGTTCAAAACAAGACCGCAGGTATTAATTACAAATCCGATTGCAACAGCAACACCAAAAACTCCGAACATAACATAAATTGATTTAGGATCGGCAGAAGGCATGAGCTTAAGAATCGGAGCACGAGGAGTTCCAAAAAGTCCTGTAACCCATTCTGCAAAAGGCTCAAGAACGTGTTCTGTACCAAAGAACTCACCGGTCAAAAGTCCCATAATCGAACTTGAAATACCGATTGCCATGAAAATCGGCGCAAACTTATTCCAACCGCCAACCTTTATAACATTGCACAGCATGAGGATTCCAAAAAGAACAAAGAAGAGCCCCTGTCCAAAGTCTCCGAACATAATTCCAAAGAGAATTGTAAAGAAGACTGCAACAAAAGGTGTCGGGTCGATTGCGCCATAAACAGGAGAACCGTAAGAGAAAATCATTCTCTCAAAGCTCTTTACAAATTTGCCATGCTTAAGTTTTACCGGAACCTGCTCTTTTCCAGACATAACTGAAGGAACTTCAAAAGGCTCATAAGCACGAATCGCAATCCGTCCCTCAGTAAGCTCGTCCAGCCCCTTCATATAGTTTTCGGTTTCGCTGGCAGGAATCCAGCCGGTAATGCGGTAAACAAGTTCGGTAGATTCAAGGCGGCGGGTAACATCTTCAATCTGAACAGCAATAGTAAAACTACCCAGGAGTTTTTCTATCTGAGCCTGATGAGTTTCTGCAAAATTAGATTTTTCTGTAATAAGTTCCTCGAGAGCGGCATCGGCTTCTGCCTTCTTTTCTTCAAGTCCCTTCAAAGCAGATTCAGGAACACCCTTAAAATCAGCCGGGACTTCGAGCTCTACAAAGTTATGATTTTTGAGTTCTGCATCAAGGGCAAAGCGGCCTTTTTTAGAAGAAGCAACAAGCACATGAGAAGAATCATTTCCAAGTTTAATTACAACGGCCGAACCTTCGAGTCTGTCCTTCAAATCTTCATACTGATTTTCCGGAATACGTCCTATTCGCAGTGACAAAAATGAAAGATGCTCAAGCTCTGAATAAGAAACCTTAAGATTCGAAAAAGCCATTGCTTCTTTATATGCGTCGTTTACTTTATGAGCCTCATCAGTTGCATCAGCAATTCTTGTTTTTAAGTCTGTATAAGCGGCAATAATATCAGCGGCCTTTTTGCGGTCTTCATCGCGGGGCGCACTGCAGTTTTTTATTTCTGCGAGCGAAGAATCATAACCAAGTTCGTTATAAGCCTTAGAAAGGCTGTCATAAAACTGAGAATCAATATTCAAAGATTCTTCGTTTTCAGATTCTTTTGCGGCAGTATCCTTCAGTTTTGACTGAAACTGAAAATTCTCTTTTTTACCTATATATTCAATTACAGCTGAAATATCATTCTTAAGAACCATAAGTTCAAGAAGCTTCATTTCTGCAGTTTTAGCCATTTATACCTCCAACGGCTTCCATAGCCTCTTCGGGATTTACATTTAATCTTATACTTTCAACAGCAGTACGTATACAGCTGAGCTCAAAATTCTTCATTTTATACCAGCCGATAAGAGAACACGGATCCGACGGGAACTGATGAAAAAGCTTTGTTGCTTTTCGGTTGATTTCCACGCGGTTACGGCGTTCAATCCAGATAGGATCAATCTGCCATACCTGTCCATCTTCATGAGGATTTACAAGCGAGGCATATTTCCAGCTGCTCCACGGCTCATATTCATCAAGCGGCCAGTCCAGAATCTTAATTGCCGGTGCAGCAACAGGATCCGAGCGGCCAGGCTTATCTGTTACATAAATCAGATTACTGATGATATCTTCATTTTTCATATTATAAAACAGTCTGAGGCGTAAAACCCAGACAACGTTTTTAATAACGAATTCCTGGCGGTAAAGATCCAGGAGGGCTTCGCTGGCCTCCCCTTTTTCACGCTGGGCAGATTCCCAAAGATGGCGGCAAACCTGAATATCAATTTTGAATTCAAGCTTCTGCTGTTCGTGAATTGAAGGAACTTTATTATACCATGAAAAAGGAGTTCCTCTAGTTATTTTTTTGATATCCGGCCAGGCCTTATAATGCAGGGAAGAATAAGAGCCCAGATCTATAAGCTTTGAAAGAGTCTTTTCACCCTTACACAAAGAAGCTCCGATTTCCTTAAGATTTTCACCTTCAAAAAGTAAAAGCTGATCAACAAGTACAGGCTCCGGCTTATCGTAGGCATCAATAAATTTTACATACTGTGCTATAAAATCATTAAAAGCTTTTTCTTCTATCTGCTGAGAAAGAAGTACTTCGGGTACAAGCGGCGGCTGACTTTTGTAAAGCAATGTCCATAATTCACCTATAGACTTAGCCGCAAAAAGCTGATGAGCACGTTTAGCTGTAAATGATTTACCTAAGATTCCGTTGGCTTTAGCAAAAACAAAGGCATCTGCACCAGTCTTATCCATAAGGAACTCCTTAATCAGACCGGCTTATGAAAAAATCAGCCTGTCGAGCAGAGACGAAAAATCCTCATAATTCTGAGGCTTAGCGGCAAGCGACCCTTTATAGGATTCTATTTCTTTTTGATATTTTTCTGCAATTTGCTGATGATTATTCTGATACTCAGCTTCAAGGCGGGCCGCTACTTCGTCATAGCGGGTTTTATATTCTGAATTATATTTAGATCGGGCTTCTGAGAGGCGGCGGTCTGCTTCCTGTGCAGCATCGTTTATAAGTGCCGATGCATTTTTTTCTACTTCAAGCAGATGATTAATGGCATCAATTTCTGTATTTTCAGCCATGATATGCCTCCTGTAATTCTACATTTCCATAGACTCTATAAGGTCATATACTTCCTGCGAAGTTTTGGCCTGTAAAACATTTTTAACAAAATCTGGATTGCTTACTATCTGAAGAATATCACGCAAAACGTGAAGATGCGTCTCTGTATCTTTCTCTTCAAACAGGATTTCAAAAACTACATTTACTACAGGATGTTCAGGATTTACCTCTGGTTCTGGTGAATCAAATTCAATTCCCGAACGGCTGATTCCTAAAGCTACGAGAGTGTCTCCCGCAGAAGAGCACAAAGCATGTGGAACAGCAACCATAGGAAACACAGCAGTACTCATTTTCTCTTCCCTTGCAATAAGGGCGTCCATTGCTTCCCTGCGATTTAATCCGGGATTCTTAGCAACAAGAACTTCCAGAAGTTCTGCAAAGCACTCTTCTTTTTCTGTGCTTTCCAGAGCAACTTTTATGGAAGAAGGAGAAAGGAAACTGCTGAGCATTCAAGGCTCCTTATTCAGCAGCTTCTGATTCTGCCCACCAGTCACCTGTTGCAGTTTCAGTTGCTGTCTCAGTAGCTTCTACAGAAGTTACAGGAACGAGATCCTTTTCAAGCTTAGGCTTTTTATTTACCATTGCAAGTCCAAAAGAAAGTGCAAAGAAAAGAAAAACCAATACGAAAGTTGTCTTGGTAAGTACGCTTGCAGAATGTGAGCCGAATGCAGCAGTTCCACGACCACCGAGAAGACCCATTCCGTTTTCACCGTCGTCCTGAATAGAAACAAGAAGAACCAGAAGCAGACAAACGATTACGAAAAATACCAGAAGAACAAGGCCAATTGTACCCATAATTTATTTCTCCAAAAAAATTTAATTCAAATAAAGTGTTATATATTCTAATAAAAATACCCTACTTCGTCAATGTATAATAAAGCACTTTAACAAAACAGGCTGAACAGAAATAACTCCGTTCAGCCTGTTCATCAGTTCAGTATGACACTATTACTGATTTTTAGCGCTTAATTGTTACGGCAAATACCTTGCTGTACCATCTTGCGGCTGTATCACCAGTAAGCTGCTTCAAAGCAAGAACTGTTACACAGTAAGTCTTTCCTTCAAGAGGATCAATTGCACCTGGAGTAACTGTTGAACCAGTAGTATTGAGTTCTACAGTTGTTCCAGTATTAGTTCTATTTGCTTTATCACCAAAGATTACCTTAACTTCTTCTGCACCTGCTACTGTAAATGTAAATACAGGGTTTGTTGCACCAGCTGCAGTTAAATCAAGTATTGCATTCTTACAGTTTACTGCAGAAGTACCACCAATATCAGCAGTTGCTGTTACATCAGTATCTGCAAGATCACCATATGATTCATCAACTACATAAGAAATGATATATGTAGGATCATAAGAAGCCCATACTGAAAGATTATTCCAGCTGTTATAAGTTGAAATTGTTGTTGCAGCAGCAGTTGCACTTGGCTTGTAATACCAGTCTACAAAAGGATTATTTGAACGGGTAACCTTAGGATAAGTAGCACCAGTTGCAGGATTTCCTGCCTGAAGAGTAATTGCTGCACCGGCATAAGTCTTAAATTCTGTATAAGTTCCTTCATAACTTTCTGTCGCACTTTTCTCAAGTTTTCCACTGCTAAGATCATAATCAATCTTATAGCGGTTTACCTTAGAAGTATTATAAGAAGTAGTATAACCAGTTAATGCAGGAGTTGAAGAAGTTGCTTCTACATCATCTGAAGCAACACAAGCTGTACGCTTTTCAAAATCTGAAATTCCACAAGAGTTCCATGCTGCAATTTCAAAATCATAAAGAACACCAAGTTTAAGATTTACTTCACAACTTGTTGTAGAAGTTCCAAGTGTTCCATCTGCACGGAAATCACTACCCCAGAAATAGTATTTATTATTTGCAGTATTTTCTTCTACACCATAAATTTTTGTACTTGTCGGAGAGTCAGCATCAGTAGTTGTATATGCATCCCATTCAGTTACTTTAAGAACAAAGCTCTCTTCGTTTGTAGATTTATCCAGCCACTTAATGTGAGCCTTGTAGAATCCGTTATTTTCAGAACCTTCAACAAGAAGAACCTTGAGCTGTTCCGGTTTTTCTGGAATTCTTTCCATAACATCAGGAACAGTAACAGTCTGTTCTGTTTTTCTTCCAGGTGCAACTACTACTACATCAGAATAAAAACCTGCTTTTCTTCCTGAAGAAGTTTTAAACCAGATTTTAAACATATAACGGCCAGGTTCAACAGCAAGACCATTTGCTGTAAATGTACACTTAGTATTTGGAGCTGTAGGATCTGATGAAGTTACAATAAGATTTGACAATGTAAAAGCAGTATCAGTAGTTTCCATCTTTGAATCAGTTGTACCAACTGAATACAACTGGTTATTCTCAATCTTGTACAAACCAGCTTCTACTTTATCTATTTTTCTGTCTGCTACAGACTTATAAGGATCGAAGAATTGTAATGTAAGTTCAACAGAACCAGACTGGTCTACTCCATCTGGAGACAAAGTGAATTCAATGTTTGACAAGGTCTGATTTGTAAGGTCTGCAAAATATTCACCTTTAAGAACAGGAACTGCACTTGCAGTATCTGCACCATCATAAGCAACAAGAGTAAGATACCACTTGTCATAAGTCAAAGAAACTGTTGCCTGCTTTGCGGTAAGTTCTGTAGCTGTAAATGTATGAGACACAGGAGCTCCTTTTGCAGAAGTACCTGTAAGTTCCAGCTTCTTAAATACTGAAGTATTACTATAAGTTGTTCCAGGATTAATAGTTCTGGCTCCAACTTCATTAAAAGTTTCACCTACTCCAACAGTAACAAGGCACTGGTCTGGTAAAACCGTACCACCATTAATAATTGCATCATTTGACGCAATGTTTGTACAACCTGCAAAAAGCGATACTGCTATTGCAGCCAAAAGCAAATTTCTAAATTTACTTTTCATTCCTTTACCTCCGCGCCGGTGTGAGCCGGCAATATATTTTTTATTCTATAATTATTAAAGCTGTATCCTTATATTCAGTTCCAGCATAATCTGTAACTGTAAGCACCAGCTTATTTACAACATCATCCCGAAATACTCCGGGCAAGCGATACGACAGATTTTTTTTATCACCGATATCAGTTTCATTTTCTTTATTTTTGTCTTCAACATCCTTAACAACAGCCGTCCATTTATATGAAAGGCCTCCATCAGGAGCCATAAGTGAAAGTGTTACACCTTTTTTTAAATCATAAGAATCAGCAAGCATAGTACTCTTATCAAAACCAGGTGAATAAATTGAATATACTCTTTCTCCAGAAGCTTCTTCCTGAAAGTATTTATGATTAAAATTTTCAATCACAGTGTTATAAGAATCACTGCATGAAGACAAAACACAGCAAAAAACAAATGATAAAACTACAGACATTAAACTGATTATTTTTTTCATTTTTTATTTCCCCACTTTATACAAGCTCCGGCATACAAAGACGGACTAACTTTTCCAACTGTATCGTATTCACAGTTTGCAGTAATTTCAAAAAACTTAATCATAACACCAGCTCCCCCGCTGGCAAAAAATGAATACACTGGTTCACCGATAATATATCCGCCAGACAAAAGTGCAACAGAAGTAATTCTGGCTCCAATTTTTATTTCTGTGATTAACTGTACTGAATTATTCCATGGTGAAAAAACAAAACCGGTTGGAACATAAACTGCTGCTGACAAAAGATTAGGAGGATTTACAGCCTGTCCGCGGATTTTATAACTATAAGGAAAATCTGAAGATGGAAAACCATAAAGCAAAGAAAAACCAGCTCCAAAAAACCACGGAGCGGTCTTCTGACAATATCTGTATTCTGCACTGAAATTTCCTGAAACTAAATAAGGTTTGTTCAGATAATTTGATCCGGCACAAACAGATATACTTTGAAATCTGATTTTTGACATTTCTCCGCCCTTACCAGCAAGACTCGAATCAGTAACAAGTGTCATATTATCTTCAAGATAGGGTTCAACTTCAAAAAGTCTGACTTCGCCGTTTGCGTATCCCGCATACATATAATCTGCTGCAAGATTGAATTCAAAAAATGTAAAATCTGAATCATCAGAAGGATTTACAACAGAAACCGGACGTCTGGAAGAAATGCTGTAAATCATAACTTCATTTTTATCATTCTGGATTGCTATAAGATCAGGATCTTTGAGCGGTCTAATAGAAGAAATTGCACGCCCTGTCATAATTGAATACAAAGTGTTTCCGGCATAATCAGAAATTCTGAAAGAGTTTCTTCCATCCTGACTGATTATATAAACAGAGTCTTCCGTAAAATAAACCGGAACCCGGGAACGGGTATAAACACCCCTGAGCTGAGTAACTTTTGTACAGTTGTGGCTGTTCCAGATATAGGCATTTCCATCGAGCGACACAGTCGCAAGGTATTCCCCCGAAGGACAGAATTCCATTGCGTATACCATCGACTTATGTTCAGATATCACTCTTGTAATTGAACTCTGCGTAACCCTGAGAAGGAAGTGTACCTGAATTGTATTATCACTGAATGAGGTTGCAATATAATCTGTATTGCGGCTGAAAGCTGTTGCGGTTATCGTTTTTCTATGAGTTGAATCAGAACAATCTGCAGAAAAATAAGGCTCTCTGTTATTCAGATACCAGCCGCCCTCATCTTTCTTTATTTCTATAACTTTAAAGCTTCCATCCTGCGTCATTATGGAAACATATTCATTATCATTTTCTGTAAAAAAAACTGTCCTTACGGAATTGACTTCATTCAAAACCCCGACCCTTGAATAATCTGAAGTATCATAAAGAATTACATAGTGTTCAAAAGATACTGCAAGAAGAGTACCTGATTGATTCTGTGAAATCTGAAGCACTTCCCCTTCCGGCTCAGATATACAGATATTATCTTTTACCTCCTGGTCCTGGGCATACAAAAATGAGAAATTTGAAAGTGTCAAAAATAAAAATAATGAAATTAAATTAAATTTTTTCATTGTTTTCATCCAACAGCCATATATTTTTAATTTCCGAATGGATATTGTACAGCAAAGTACATGGCTTGTATTGAGTAATTAGTACCTAAAAAACTGTGAAAAATTCACAGGAATTCTGTGAAGAATTCCTGTGTTAAGATTTAATCAAGAAGGATTTATATTTTTAAATAATTCCTGAAAAGGCTAAATTAAAGTACACAAATTGGTACGAAAGTTTCAGCCTTAAGAGATGCACCACCGATAAGACCACCGTCGATATCTGGCTGTGCAAGAAGTTCTGGTGCGTTAGAAGCTTTCATTGATCCACCGTACTGGATGATTACTTCATCAGCAACCTTCTGGTTGTAAAGCTTTGCGATGTATCCGCGGATGAACTTGTGGATAGCCTGAGCGTCATCTGGAGTAGCTGTTTTACCAGTACCGATAGCCCAAACTGGTTCGTAAGCGATTGTTACGTTCTTCATCTGTTCCTCTGTAACACCAGCGAGACCTGCAGAAAGCTGGAATGCACAAACCTGCTCTGCCTCCCCTGCTTCGCGTTCGCTCAAAAGTTCACCAATACAAAGATCAACTTCGAGTCCGCTTGCAAGTGCCTTGCGAACCTTCTTGTTGATAAGTTCGTCTGATTCACCGATTTCGTGACGGCGCTCTGAGTGTCCGAGGATTACACACTGGCATCCGATATCCTTAAGCATTGCGCAGGAAACTTCACCTGTGTGAGCTCCGTTATCTGTTGCAGCACAATCCTGAGCTGCGAGAATGATGTTGCTTCCCTTAACAACCTGAGCTACTGCATCGAGGTATACAAAAGGAACACCAATCATATATTTGTTAGTTTTACCTTTAAGCTGTTCAACAAGGTCTTTTGCGAGGGCAACAGCCTCAGCCTTTGTTGTGTTCATTTTCCAGTTTCCGGCGATATAATGTGTACGTGCCATAAAATGACTCCTTATAATTATGATTGCTTTGCACTACGTGCTCGTAATGACGATTTTGATTTATTTTAGTAAATTTGCGATTTGTTTACAATAGAAAATTTTAGTGTTAAAATATTTGAAATGGATCACAACTATACGGTTTTAATCATAATTTGTGTTCTCAGTATGGTAATTCTTGCAATTGATGTTGGAAAGAATACTATTCTTAATAAAAGCGATATCAAATGGTTCAGAATTACCTTTATTCTGGCAGCAATAGGAGCCTGCTGTGAATACTGTGGTGTTTTATCTGATAAAACAAATATCTTTCCACAAAAGCTTCACTGGTTTATAACTTTTTCTGAATTCTGTATTTCCCCTTATCTTGGTATTTGTCTTGCCCGAAGCAGCGGAATGAAACGCACAATCAGACCAATGCTGATTATAATGACTCTGAATGTTATCGTTGAAATCATTTCGCTTTTTACAGGTATTGTTTTTTATATTGATGCTGACGGTATTTTCCACCGTGGTTCCCTTTACTGGACTTACCTGGCCTTCTGCGGTGCCGGTTTTATTTACGTTCTTTTTGTCTTCATTCTGATTGGAATACGGTCAAGGCTCAGATATCTTATTAACATTCTTTTGATTGCTTCTATAATGATTGTTGGTCAGGCAGCAAATATCATAGATGGAAATATTAACTCCGGCTATGCCAGCATTTGTGTAACTGCATGTCTGCTTTATATCTGTATTCAGAACATGCTTCGCCAGCTTATGATTGAAACTATCAATACAGAAAAAGATATTTCAAATCATGATGCACTTACAAGAGTTTTAAGCCGCATTTCCTATGACAATAAAGTTACCCAGATGGATAAAGAACTTAAAACAAATCCTGATGAAATAAGATTTGCAATTTGTGAGTGTGATTTAAACAATCTGAAAATCATTAATGATACCTTCGGCCACGATAAAGGCGATGAATACATTATAAACTGCTGCAGGACAATCTGTAATATTTTTAAGCACAGCCCTGTTTACAGAATTGGTGGAGATGAATTTGTCGCACTTTTGCAAAGTGATGATTATGATAATCTTGAAAGAATCAAACAGATTGTAGATGACTTTACAAGAAATGAAATAACTAAATCCTGCACTCTTGCAGAAAAGAAATCCTTTGCAGCTGGCTTTGCGATTTATGATTCAACAACCGACAAGACCTTTAATGATGTAATGAAACGCGCTGATACAGAAATGTATGAAAATAAGAAGATGTTGAAGAGTTTATAAAAAAAAGACCGCCCGAAAAAAGGCGGCTTCTATGCGTTGACCTGCGCACGCGAAAGCGTGTGTCAGGTCGAACGTAATTTCTCCCGCAGTCGAAGACTGTCGGGAGATTAAATGTTTTAGACGGCACGACGCTTGTCGTCGTGTCCGCCTGAAAACTTATTTTGTAGCAAGAATTGCAATACCTGGGAGTGTCTTTCCTTCGAGGAATTCGAGAGAAGCTCCACCACCAGTAGAAACGTGGCTCATCTTGTCTGCAAGGTTGAACTTGTTTACAGCGGCAACAGAGTCACCACCACCAACTACAGTCATAGCACCCTTAGATGTTGCTTCTGCAACGAGGCGAGCTACAGCTTCAGTTCCCTTTGCAAAGTTTTCGAACTCGAATACTCCAACAGGTCCGTTCCATACGATAGACTTTGAAGCAAGAATAGCATCTTTGTAAAGAGCAACAGTCTTAGGACCAACGTCCATACCCATAAGGTTGTCTGGAAGATCAACAGCATCAACTGCTACCGGGTCCTTATCAGCAAACTCAGCTCCACCAACATGGTCAACTGGGAGAAGAATCTTTACGCCAGCTTTTTCAGCCTTAGCAAGAAGATCTTTTGCTGTATCGAGGAAGTCATCTTCTACAAGAGACTTACCGATTGAGTGGCCCTGAGCCTTGAGGAATGTATAAGCCATACCACCACCAACGATGAGTGTAGAAGCGTTCTTCATAAGGCTTTCGAGAACAGCAATCTTTGAAGAAACCTTAGCACCACCGATAATAGCAGTCATTGGTTTTTCTGGGTTTGTTACCATTGGCTGAATGTATTTAACTTCTTTTTCCATGAGGAAGCCGCCAACAGATTCAACAGGCATGAACTTTGCGATAGAAGCTGTAGAAGCCTGATCGCGGTGAGCTGTACCGAATGCATCGTTTACAAAGATGTCTCCGTATGTAGCAAGTTCTTTTGCCATTACATCGCGCTCTGCAGCATCTTTAGAAGTCTCTTCCTTGTGGAAGCGAACGTTCTCGAGCATTGCAACAGCTCCTTCTGGAAGAGCGTCGATTGCAGCTTTCTGTCCGAGTGCATCAGGAAGGAAAGTAACTGGCTTTCCGAGCTTTGAAGCGAAGTATTCAACAACCGGCTTCATGCGGTTCTTTCCGTTGATGAACTTTTCTGCATCAGCGTCTGTCCATGTCTTTCCAGCCTTTTCAGCTTTTTCCTGAGCCTTTTTTACGTCCTTTTTAGGATCGCCGAGGTGGCTCATAAGAACGAGAGAACGTGGGTTCTGCTCGAGAATGTATTTAATAGTAGGAAGTGCAGCCATGATACGAGTATCATCCTGTACAACTCCGTCCTTCATTGGTACGTTGAAGTCTACGCGCATAATGATGCGTTTTCCTTTCAAATCAACGTCTTTAACGGTCTTAATCATAAGAAACTCCTTATATTTTCACCCCACAAACAATGCAGGGAAATTTACGATATTAGTTAAAATATACTGATTTTATTCTACAAATTCAATTATAATATCTACATGAATAAAAAAGGCTTCCACCCGACAGAAATAATTTTTTCTACAACTACCGCCTGCAATCTTCACTGCGGGCATTGTTTTATTAACCGAGAGCCTAAGCAGCTGGCGATTTCTGATGCGGTGGCTTTGATTGAAAGCTGTGTTTCTTACGGCAGCGGCATTGACCGCATTGGTTTTTCGGGCGGCGAGCCTTTTTTGTATATGGATTTTTTGATTGAAGTTACTAAGGCGACAGTTGCTCACGATTTGATGTTCGACCAGATTATGACAAACGGTGACTGGTGGCGCGACGAAGCAGATCTTTCCGCCACACTTCAGAAATTATACGACGCCGGCTACGACGGAAAAATCGGCTTGAGCTGGGATTCTTATCATGGCCAGAGCACTAAGCGTATGGAAACTTTTATCCGCAAGGTTCAGGAAATTTTTGGAGAAGATTCGATTAATGTTCAGACGGTAGATGATATAAATAAAGAAGGGGGAAGTCTCCCCCTCGCTCCAGAGGCAGTAGTTGCGACCCCTTCGACAGGCTCAGGACCCGCAACCACCGCCTCTTCCGCAACCTCCTCTGCGGGGGACACCCCCGCAACGCCCCCGGCCAACATCCCCGTCTACCACCTGCCCCGCACTTACCCTTCGGACGATTCTCGCGCCTGGCAGGCTCGCCGCTGGTTCAAGGAAGATTACTGCGAAGGCCCTGGCCAAATTCTCTACGTTCATGCAGACGGAAACATAGCTCCCTGCTGCGGCTTTGCAAACGAAAATCCAGCCCTCTTCATAGGTACCATCCACGACAGCTTCGAAACTATCATGCAAAAAGCCGCTGCCAACCCCATGATAAAAATCTGCTACGAAGAAGGGCTCTCCCACTACCGCCGCCACGGCATAAAAAAATCGCTGCGCTCACAGGGAAAAAAGCTTCCCGGCAAGTGCAGCGATATCTGCAGCTTCTGCGATTACGTCTGCAAAATCAATAATCAATAAAATATCTTCACCAGAATCGAGCCTACAATCGTAGAAGTAATAACACTTGTGAGGCCCGGCAGCATGAAGCTGTGGTTCAAAAGGTATTTACCGATTTTTGTTGTACCCGAGCGGTCGAAGTTTACGGTTGCGATATCTGACGGATAGTTCGGGATGAAGAAGTAGGCGTAAACACTTGGCATTACACCAAGAAGTACAGGACCCGGGATTCCAAGCTTATAGGCAAGAGGCAGCAAAGTTACCAGAGTTGCCCCCTGTGAATTAATAAGAACGCTGACCGCAAAAAATGCCAGCGCAATCGTCCATGGAAAGCGTTCTACAATTCCTTTAAGCCCGCCTTCAAGAACTCCAAGATAATTTGAAAAATAGGTATCTGCAAGCCATGCAATTCCGTAAATTGCAACAACCGCAATCATACCACTCTGCCATACAGCGCCGCTTACCGCTTTCTTTGGAGAAGCCTTTGCAAAGATGATGATTAAGGCCGCAGCAGTAAGAAGTACAATCTGAATAATGATATTCATTGCCAGCCGCGAAGTTTTCTGGCTTCCATCAGCAAGCGTTGTAATGTATTGCGGGCGGATATCATGACCAAAAATCTGAAAGAGCGAATAAAGCACAATGACTACGATAGCACCAAGGAAGATATACACAGAAAGTTTTGCCTGCTTAGAAACTTCATTTCCTAAAACCGAGGCATCTGAGCCGTACATATATTTTTTAGTTTCCGGATCTGCAAGGCGTGCCTGAAACTCAGGATCTTTATCAAGGTCTTTACCGCGCTTATAAGAAACCAGAGCTGCCGCAAGAATTCCGCAGAGACAGGAAGGAATTGTAATTGCGATAACCTGAATATTATTAACATCAAAACCATTCTGGCCTGAAATCACAACAAAAGAAGCAACCGCAGCCGAAATAGGAGAACAGGTTATTCCTACCTGGCTGGCAATTGAAGAAACCGCACAGGGACGTTCCGGGCGGATTCCTTTTTTAAGCGAGATATCAGCAATAATCGGCATAAGTGTATAAACAACGTGACCAATACCAACAAGAACAGTCAGGAAGAAAGTACACAAAGGAGCAAGGAAAATAATCTGATTAGGATGCTTTCTCAGAAGTTTTTCTGCAAGCTGAATCATCCATTCCATACCACCGGAAGCCTGCAACATTCCGGCACAGGTAATAGCCGCAACGATAATGAAGATTACATCTGTCGGAGGTTTTCCGGGCTTCATTCCCATAAATAAGACAAGAACAAAAAGCCCTATTCCGGAAATTGCACCAAGAGCAAGACTTCCATAACGTGAACCAACGTAAAGCGCCGCAAGAACTATCAGCAGCTGAATAATCATAGTAATTGTCATATAAAAAATTATAAGATAGAAAATTACTGAATGCAAATAAAAAACCCTGCCGTAAAGACAGGGCTTTCATGCTGGTGGTTTCGACAGGCTCAACCACCGCTAAATTAGAATACTACAACAACTTCGCCGTTAGGGAATGTTTTGTCGATGTATTTGCGAACTTTGTCGCTCTGCAAAGCCTTAACCAAAGCCTTGATAGAAGCCTTGTTTTCGTTACCAGCTTTTACAGCAATGATGTTTACGTATGGAGAAGAAGAACCTTCAACAAAAAGTCCATCCTTCTTTGCGCTAAGACCAGCAGGAATAGCATAGTTACCGTTGATTACGGCAGCATCAACATCTGAAAGAACACGTGGAAGAGAAGCAGCTTCTACTTCTACGAACTTGAGGTTCAAAGGATTTGAAGTGATATCCTGAACAGTTGCTGTGATTCCAGCTTTTGGATCAATCTTAATAAGACCAGCTTCCTGAAGAAGAAGAAGAGCACGTCCTTCATTTGAAGGGTCATTAGGAATACCGATGCGAGCCTTTTTCTTAAGGTCTTTGATAGACTTTACTTTCTTTGACTTTGAATAAAGAGCAAATGGTTCAACATGGATTCCACCAGCGTTTACAAGGTGATATCCGCGTTCTGTGTTGAATGACTCAAGGTATGGGATGTGCTGGAAATAGTTAGCATCGATTTCACCTGATTCTACAGCTTCGTTTGGTGTAACGTAGTCTGTGAACTCAATTACCTTAAGATCAATTCCTTCTGCCTTAAGATCATCCTTAATAAGATTCAAAAGATCTGCGTGTGGAACTGGTGTAGCACCAACTTTAAGAGTCTCTGCGAAGAGAGCTGAAGCAAGCACTGCGGCTGCTGCAATTGCAATAATTTTTTTCATAATTTAGTTCTCCTTTTGTTGTTTGTATTATACCTATAGGTTTACTAGGTTATTAAATAAATGTCAATATAGTTTTGAAAAAAATACTGAAATTAAAAGTTTAATCTGCTTCCGCAAAAAATGGGTACTACCTGCGGGGATGATGCAGGTAGCACCCTTTTTTTGCTCGCGCACATTAAACTTACTTTTCCGTACCTGCTTCAAAACTATATTGTCATTTATTAAATTGTACACAATATACTTGACTTTTTTTCTGCTTATATGTATATTTAGATTGTACACAATATAAATTATCTGTAATTTTCAGGAGGTAAACCATTATGGCAGAACTTACAATTAATAACGCAAACTTTCAGAAGGAAGTTTTAGAATCAGATAAGCCTGTTCTTGTAGATTTCTGGGCTCCATGGTGCGGTCCGTGCCGCATGCTTGGCCCGGTAGTTTCTGAACTGGCAGAAGAACACCCGGAAATCAAGGTGGGTAAAGTAAACGTAGATGACGAGCCGGATCTCGCTCAGCAGTTTGGCGTAATGAGCATTCCTTTTGTTGCAGTCTTCAAAAACGGCCAGCTTTACAAATCAAGTGTTGGAGTACAGCCAAAAGAAGCTTTACTTTCCCTTCTCGATTAATTCTCTGATTCTGCCGCTGCCTTTTTATCCCTCTCACGCTTTGCTTTATACAACTTTTCATCAGCGGCAGAAACAAAGGATTGAATAGTCTTAAATTCCGGCTCATACTTTACAAAACCAAAACTAACCGACAAATCATAAACAATACCGTCTTTTTCGCATTCTTTAATAAGTGCCATTCTTACATTTTCGCAAAGCCGCAAAGCATCTTCCTCATTATCAAGCTCTGCAATAATAATAAACTCATCACCACCAAAACGACCAATAAAGTTTCTTGAGTTCTTATTCGCTTCCTTCAAGGCATTGGCACAACGGATAAGCGCTTTATCACCTTCTACATGCCCGTAAGAATCATTAATTTTCTTGAACTTATTCACATCAAGCATAAAAAGATAAAGCTTTGATTTTTCAGAATCAGCCTTCATTCTTGCACTCAAAAATCTTATAAGCTGATTTCTGTTATTCAAGCCGGTTAATGTATCAACTGAAATCAAAAGATTCTGCAGATCAATATAAACAAAAAGGAATGCCAGCGTTACCCCTACACTCACACTCGGAATCGACGGCGCAATAATCTGAATAATTCCGATTATAAGAGGGAAAATCAAAAACATCGAAAGGATTCTGTATTCCTTTTTCTTCAAATAAACTTTGCATCTTACAGATTTTATAAAGGCATGAAGCGAAGTAACTATCGAATAAAGCTGGCACATTGCAACATGAACCATAATATAAGGTCCGCGGTGATAAACATTATTATCATCAATATAGAAAAACGAACCATGATAAACAGAAGCTATTACACCAACAATAATAATAACAACAGGAATCTTTGCTATGTGCTTAAGGTATTTTGTTTTTATAAATCGTGAATCAAGAGCAGTTTCAACATAACAAAGCCAGTAATAGCCCATTAAAATTGAAGAAAGTTCATACAAGGCATTTGAAAAGAAATTCATGAACCAGGGCTCGGGAATAAAACCACCTTCAATCAAACCCCAGTTTACATCACACAAAAATGAAACAGTTCCGGCAACAACTGCCTTCATATAATAACGCTGTTTAGTCTGCCTGTCATAATTCTTAAAAAGGCTGTATAAAAGGATTCCCATAATTACAGCACAAAAGGCATCTATCTCAATAATCCAGATATAATCCATAACTACTCCAAAAAAGATATATAAGATTATTACTTTATTTGATTATTTTAACACGATGAAGGCAGAAAAGAAAGAAATAAAAAAAGAGCTCCTGAAAAAATCAGGAGCTCTTCATATCTCATAGAATACTAATTAACTAGCAGTTCTCAGAGAAGTACTTAATTGTACGTACCATCTGTGAAGTGTATGAGTTTTCGTTGTCGTACCAAGAAACAACTTCTACCTGATATGTATCGTCATCAATCTTAGATACCATAGTCTGAGTAGCATCGAAGAGTGAACCATAGCGCATACCGATGATATCGCTAGATACGATTTCGTCTTCGTTGTATCCGAAAGATTCTGTAGCAGCAGCCTTCATAGCAGCGTTGATAGATTCCTTAGTGATGTCCTTACCCTTAACTACAGCGAAAAGAAGAGTTGTAGATCCTGTAGGTGTTGGAACACGCTGAGCAGAACCAATCAATTTTCCGTTCAATTCAGGAATTACAAGACCAATAGCCTTAGCAGCACCTGTTGAGTTTGGAACGATGTTCTGAGCACCAGCACGTGAACGGCGGAGGTCACCCTTGCGCTGTGGACCATCAAGAATCATCTGGTCTCCAGTGTAAGCGTGGATTGTAGACATGATACCAGACTGGATTGGGTATGCATCATTAAGAGCCTTAGCCATAGGAGCGAGACAGTTAGTTGTACAAGAAGCTGCAGAAATGATGTTGTCGTTCTTTGTCAAAGTTTTGTGGTTTACATTGTAAACGATTGTTGGGAGGTCGTTTCCAGCAGGAGCTGAAATTACTACCTTGCGTGCACCAGCAGTGATGTGAGCCTGTGCCTTATCCTTAGATGTGTAGAAACCTGTACACTCGAGAACTACGTCTACCTTGTTAGCTGCCCATGGACAGTTAGCAGCGTCTTTCTCTGCATAAATCTTGATTTCTTTTCCGTCTACGATGATAGAATCATCAGTAGCAGAAACAGTGTGTTTTCCTTCACCAATCTTACCACAGAAACCACCCTGTGCTGTATCATACTTCAAAAGGTGAGCAAGCATTTTTGGGCTTGTCAAATCGTTGATTGCAACTACTTCATAACCTTTTGCGTCAAACATCTGACGGAAAGCCAAACGACCAATACGGCCGAAACCATTAATAGCAACTCTTACATCTGCCATTTTATATCTCCTAAAAAATTAGATTAAGATTTTATACCATATAAAATAATGAATTTATGCGAAATAGTCTATATGTAGGTGGAAGTCTCCCCCTCGCTCCAGCCCGCTTCGCGGTCTTACGCTACCCCTTCTCCTAGTGGCTCTGCCCCTAAGACCCCGAAGATTCCTTCTTTCTGTTATCAAAATATCCGCCATCTTCCAAGTAGCGGCGGCGTGTCATAATAAGACTGATTAATTCCTGATACATATTGAAATCTACTTCTAGCGACATCGGTAAAAGGAAGTATTCAGTTTCATCGCAGTAGCGTTCAATAAAATTCGGGTCTGTAACATAACCGAGCGAAATCATATTAGAAATGCGGTCTGCACATTTTAAGATTTTTGCCTTTTGAGTTCCTGTATCAAGAATGCGGTGAAGGAACTGTCTTTTATCTTCATCTTCGCGGCGTGTAACTTCGAGTACAAGATCTAAAACCTGCTGACCTTCAGAATCGCAGTTTATAATAAGGTTGCGGTCAAAATCAGGAATATCTTCTACTGTATCGTGAACAACACTTGCTTTTAAAAGCACCGAGTCTATATAACCGTAATCAATCAGAATTGCAAGTGTGTCCATCTGATGGCGGAACATATTTCCACCTGCATGGCGGGCCTTACCGATAAGACCTGTTGCAAGCTGCATATAAGGAGCAAGGCGGATATCGCAAAGTTGCTGCATCTGTTGAGAGTCCATTTTATTGGAACGTTCTGTCTTCATCTGATATTTCTGCTTTGCCATATCCGTCTCCTTTGATATACGGTGGTTGAGCCTGTCGAAACCACCACTAACGGTCATTTCGACAGGCTCAATGACCTCACACTTCTATTTTAATTCAGAAAGATAATCTTCGAGAGTCTTAATCTTACGCTGGCTTTCAGCAAGGCGATCGCGTTCTTCCTGAACAAGATTTGCAGGAGCATGCTGTGCAAAGTTTCCGTTGAGCTTGTTCTCGCTCATTCTTGCATAGCCCTGCTCTTTTTCAAGCGCCTTCTGGAAGCGGGTCATAAGCTGCTCTTTATTGATTGATTCATCAACAAGAACAAAGGCTTCAAATCCAGCACCTACAGCACCAATTGAAGAAGCAGGCTTAGCGTCCACAAAATCAACCTTTGCAACACCGCCAAGCAGCTGAATCATTTCAACCTTTTCGCGGGCAACTTCTGCTGCGCTTCCCTTTTCAATCTTAATAGCAATATTGATTTTGATTGCAGGGTCAATTCCGCAGTCTACCTTTGTAGCACGAACCTTACCGATAAGCTCTTTGAGAGCTTCAAAGCGGGCTTCAATTTCAGCATTGCAGCGTGCTTCAGTAAACTCAGGATATGGAGCGTTGATAAGCATACCAGCATATTCGCTGTTAGAAGAAATCTTCTGAGCACCTGCAGCCTTACGGTTAGCAGCAATTTCAGAAAGAGGAAGCTTTCCGTAAATCTCTTCTGTAACGAATGGAATAAATGGATGAAGGAGACGAAGGCTTTCTTCCAGGATGTTCATGAGAACTGAAGCCTGGCGGTCTTTTTCTTTATCATCACCATTCTTAAAGTTGATCTTTGTTGCTTCTACATACCAGTCACAGAATTCGTTCCAGAAGAATTCCATAAGTGCGCTGGCTGCATCATTGTAGCGGTATGTATCAAGTGCTTCGCGTGCAATCTTAACAGCATTGTTCAGGCGGCTGTAAATCCACTTATCAAGTTCTGTAAGGTCTGCGTCTGTAACTGGAACAAGATTGCGTCCTTCAAGGTTACCAAGAAGGTAGCGGCTTGCATTCCAAACTTTATTACAGAAGCGTGAACCAAGTTTGAATGAGTCTTTATCAATAAGAACATCCTGTCCCTGAGCACACATAAAGCCGAGAGTGAACTTAAGGGCATCGGCTCCGTACATGTCAATAATCTCAAGAGGGTCCATACCGTTTCCAAGAGACTTAGACATCTTGCGGCCCTGCTTATCGCGAACAAGTCCGTGCATGTAGATATCATGGAACGGAGCCTTACCAGTAAACTCAAGACCGGCCATAATCATACGTGCAACCCAGAAGAAGATGATGTCGTATGCAGTTACAAGGGCTGTTGTAGGATAGAACATTTCCAAATCTTTAGTTTTTTCAGGCCAGCCGAGTGTTGAGAATGGCCAGAGCCAAGAAGAGAACCAGGTATCAAGAACGTCTTCATCCTGTTTGAGGTCTTCAGCACCGCATCCACACTTTGGACACTTGGTTGGGTCTGTGCGGCTAACGATAACTTCACCACACTTCTGGCAGTACCATACAGGGATTCTGTGTCCCCACCAGATCTGGCGGCTTACACACCAGTCGCGGATATTTACGAGCCACTGCTCATATGTATTTTCCCATTTCTGTGGGAAGAACTGGATTTCTCCAGCTTTCCATGCAGCAAGAGCCTTGTCTGCCATTGGCTTCATTTTTACGAACCACTGGTCGCTGAGGTATGGCTCAACTACAGTCTTACAGCGGTAACAGTGACCTACAGAGTGAACCATTTTTTCTTCACCCTTGAAAAGTCCTGCTGCTGTCAGATCTTCAATTACAAGAGCGCGAGCCTGCTCTGGGCGGAGTCCGCGATATTTTTCTGGAACGTTTTCATTCATGCGTCCGTCTGGAGTAAGAAGATTTACAACTTCAAGGTCGTGTCTCTTACCTACTTCCCAGTCGTTAGGGTCATGAGCCGGAGTAATCTTTACCATACCGGTTCCAAACTCTTTGTCTACATATTCATCAGCGATGATTGGAATCTCTTTTCCTGTGAGTGGAAGCTTGAGCATTTTTCCAACAAGAGCTGTGTAGCGTTCATCAGTCGGGTTTACGGCAACAGCAGTATCGCCAAAGAATGTTTCAGGACGAGTTGTAGCAACTTCAATCTTTCCGCTTCCATCAGCATATTCATAATAAAGGTGATACATTGCACCCTGTGTATCTTCGTGGTCAACTTCATCATCAGCAAGAGCAGTACCACAGCGTGGACACCAGTTTACAAGGCGCTTACCACGGTACATAAGTCCGCGTTCATAAAGAGTTACGAAAACGTCGCGAACTGCGGCAGAGAGACCTTCATCATAAGTAAAGCGTTCGCGGTCCCAGTCTGTTGAGTTACCAAGCTTTTTCTGCTGTTTTACGATTGTGTTGTGATGGTCTTCTTTTACAGCCCAGGTGCGCTCAAGGAACTTTTCGCGGCCGAGGTCGTTACGTGTAAGACCTTCTTTTTTAAGCTGGCGCTCAACAACGTTCTGAGTAGCGATTCCGGCATGGTCTGTACCAGTAAGCCAGAGAGTATTATCACCCTTCATACGGTGATAGCGAACTACGATATCCTGGAGAGTATTGTTAAGACCGTGTCCCATATGAAGGACACCAGTTACGTTTGGAGGAGGAATGACGACAGAATAAGTATTTGTTTTTTTGTTGCAGTCTGCACACTGGCATTTGTACTGTTCATGTACAGGAGACTTTTCATCAGACGCAGGTTTAAAATATCCCTTGCTGTCCCATTCGTTGTAAATTCTGTCTTCAAAAGACTTAGGCTCGTAAGCCTTTTCCAATTCAATTGCTTTCATCTGTCATTCCTCACAAAGCATTTATTTAAAATATTGGTCAAAATTATAATGAATTTGACAATATTTGTCATTAGCGAGAAATCGACATGTAAGAGGTATTTTATTTAAAGCGCTTAGCCATTTCCATGAGTTTCTTCATGTCCATGCCTTTGAGTGCGCTAGGATCGAGTCCGCCTGGTAATCCGCCGGCGCCTGGAGCACCGCCAAGACCGCCCATGCCACCCATCATAGAAGGGTCAAGGCCAAGCTGGTTCATCATGCGGCCCTGCATTCCACGGTTACGGCTAACCTTTTTCATCATAAGCTTAGTCTTTTCAAACTGCTTCAAAAGTTTGTTTACATCAGCAACAGAAGTACCACTACCCTTCGCAATACGCTTACGGCGGCTAGGTCCGATAATCAGGTGATTCAAACGCTCTTTATAAGTCATACTCTGGATGATAGCTTCGTTTTTCTTCATGCTAGAAAGATCCATCTGAGATGCATCCATTCCGCTCATTCCAGGAATCATGTCGATGATAGACTGCATGTTGCCCATCTTCTTAACCTGCTGGAACTGCTCAAGATAATCCTGCAAAGTAAACTCGTTGCGCTGAAGCTTTTTCTGCATCTTGAGGGCTGCTTCCGCATCCATTGTTTCCTGAGCCTTTTCAACCAGGGAAACAACGTCACCCATACCAAGAATACGGCTGGCAATTCGCTCCGGATGGAATACTTCAAAGTCTTCTGTTTTTTCACCGGTACCAATAAAGAGAATTGGTTTTCCTGTGATTGTTTTAAGAGAAAGAGCCGCACCACCACGGGCATCTGAGTCGAACTTAGTAAGAATTACACCGGTAAGGCCGAGCTGTTCGTCAAAGGTCTTTGCAATATCAACCGCATTCTGACCAGTCATTGCATCGGCAACAAGGAGAACCTCAACAGGGCCTGTAGCCTTTTTGATTTTTACAAGCTCTGCCATCATCTCTTCATCGATCTGAAGACGACCGGCAGTATCGATAATGATTGTATCTAAGCCGTTTTTGCGTGCGAAAGAAATTGCATCTTCTGCATTCTTTACGGCATTTTTTGAATCTTCTTTGTAAACAGGAACACCTATTTTCTCGCCAAGCTGGCTCAACTGCTCAACAGCGGCTGGACGTACAAGGTCACAGGCAGCGAGTAAAGGCTTACGTCCCTCTTTCTTAAGGCGGGCAGCAAGTTTATGGGCTGCAGTTGTTTTACCGGCACCCTGAAGACCCAGCATCAAAATTACAGACTGAGTATCAGGTCCTTTAAGATGTAAATCAACCTTGGTATCTCCCAGCATTGAAACCATCTTGTCGTAAATGATTTTTGTGAACTGCTGGCCAGGATCTACAGACTTTAATACCTTTTCACCCTTAGCTTCTTCTATAGTAGAATTAACAAAGCGGCGTACAACGCGAAGGTTTACGTCGGCTTCGAGAAGAGCCATTTTGATTTCTTCAACGGCGTCCTCAATGTTTTTTTCAGTGATTGTTGATTTTCCGCTCAGTGTCTTAACGATTCCACTGAAGGTACTAGTGATTTTTTCTAACATCTCAAGTCTCCAAAAGTCGCGCGATTAGAGGTGCATCAACTGATACAAATAATTTTCTATTGTATTTTCTTTGTTCAGGATAGAATAAAGTCCGTCGCAAAGCGGGAGTTTCAAATCTTTTTTCTGAGCAATTTCGTGAACGTATTTACAGGCGATTGCACCCTCCGGCAAATAACCGATTTTTCCAACATTAGCAATCAAATCATCAATATTTTTAAATTTTGAAAGCATGTCTGTCTTAATCAAATCCTGACCAAAACGGCGGTTACGGCCGTATTTTGATTTACAGGTTACATCCAGGTCACCAACGCCGGAAATTGAAGTAAAGGTTTCTGCATGAGTTGCTCCCATAGCAAAACCAATAGTCTGGATTTCATTAAGGCCGGCAGCAAGCAGAAGACTTTCTGCATTGTCACCAAATACATCTGAATTCTCAGCAATGGCATCAAGTGCACCATAAACACAGGCAATAACGTTTTTGGCAGCCGCACAAATCTGAACGCCGACAACGTCAAAGCTGGAGAATACCATAAGACCAGGCACGCGCAAAAGTTCGCGAACCTTAATAGAATTTTTAGGATTCAAAGAAGCCGCAACAAGGCCTGTAAGTTTACCCATTGCAACTTCTTCGGCATGACTTGGACCTGCAACATAAACAGTGCAATCCTTATAAACTTCAGGCAAAATTGATTCCATAGTTTCAAGAATCAATTTTGGTCCCTTTTCAGAAGGAACGAAACCCTTAGTTATAGCAGTAATGACAGTTGATCCATCTGCAATATTAGGAACATCAACTATCTTTTTAAGTGTAGAGGCAAGGTAAAGAGATGGAGATGCAATAATCAGAAATTCTTTTCCTGTTGCAACTTCGATAATATCTTTTGAACAGGTAATTTTATCACTTAGTTTGTAGCCCGGAAGAAATTTTTTATTTTCATGCTCTTTGTTAATTGATTCAACAACTTCATCTTCCAAGGCCCATATCTGAACCTTATGATTTCCACGAGCTAAGGCCTGAGCAAGACCAGTTCCCCAGGCACCACCACCGATTACACCAACAGTCTTTTCTGACATTTTAAAATCCCCTACACCTTCTTACAGTCCCTCAGGTACAACCTTCGCTCTGAGGCGGTTAATACCAGCCGTCCTCGCAGTCTGCCCAGTCGTAAATTTCTTCAGGCTTAAACCAGAGGTTAATTTCGCGCTCAGCACTTTCGTCGCTGTCAGAAGCGTGGATAATATTTCTGTCAGTGTGGATACAGTAATCTCCACGGATTGTTCCAGGAATAGCTTCTGTTGGCTTTGTAGCACCTACAACCTTACGCATAAGAGTTACACAATCATCAGCCTGCCATACCATAGCAATTACAGGACCAGAAGTAACATAATCTACGAGGTCTTTATAAAATGGCTTACCATCATGTTCTGCATAATGCTTTCCTGCAAGCTCCTCAGAAACATGCATCATCTTCATACCAACAAGCTTAAAACCTTTCTTTTCGAGGCGTTCAATAACTTCGCCTACAAGCCGACGGTTGATTACACCCGGCTTCAACATTGTAAAACATCTACTCATAATTTTATTATTATATAGGAAGTGGAAAGTCTTTTCAATATATAGTGTTCTGTCATAATCAAACGGGCTTCCACTGCGATAACACACACTGCTATGCGTCATTGCGAGCGGAGCGAAGCAATCCATTTTCCACATCAGCAATGATTTCATCAGGGGTGGAGGCGCCGGCGGTGATACCTATTGCATTGAGATTAAAGAACTCTGGCGGGATGTCGGCGGCGGACTGGATGTGGGCCGCAAGTTTGCAGTTGGCGGCGGCAGTCTGGTAGAGGCGTTTTGTGTTTGCCGAGTTCTTGCCGCCAACAACGAGAACTCCGTCTACTTTAGAACAAAGCTCGAGCAGAGCCTGCTGGCGTTCATTTGTTGCAGGGCAGATTGTGTTCATTACGGCTAAGTTACGGAATTTTGATTTGAATAAGTTTTCTATTTTTTCAAATTCTTTAGGACTATAGGTTGTCTGGCTTAAAAGAATTACGTTCTTTTCTTCTCCGCCATCAATAGTAAATTTTTCAGCTTCTTCAAAATCCTGAATCTGACTAAAGTTTTCGCCGGCATAACCTGCAATGCCTATTACTTCACCATGATTTCTGTCGCCGGTAAGTACAACATAATCATTTTCACTGGAATAACGCTCAACCATTTTCTGGCTTGCTTTAACTCGCGGGCAGGTTGCATCTATAATTATACAGCCGCGTTTCTCAAGAGCACCTGTAACTGTTGGCGCAACACCGTGCGCACGGATTATAACTACACTCCCCTCTTTTATTGTGCTTACCTGGTCTTCCTGAACAATATGAAGACCTTTTGATTCCAGAGCACGAAGTGCATTTTCGTTATGAATCAAAGGACCAAGAGAATATACAGTTTTATCAGGATTTTCAGCCAGGGCCTTTTCGGCAAGTTCTACAGCGCGGCGCACCCCGAAACAAAACCCCAGCACAGATGCACGGATAATTTTCATTATTCTACAATATCATATTTTGTTGACTTCTACAAATTTACAAAAAGAAAATGGGTACGTGCGTTCTGTAGAATTATGAAAATTATTCATACATCGGACAAATAAAAAACGCCTGCGGGATACACTCTTTGTTATGCTGCAATCAGCTTGACTGATTGTCAGCATAAGCAAAGCCGCGTAGACCGCAGGCATTTTTTATTTGGCTGATGTTACGGTAATTTTATAAATTACTGTTCATCAGCAGATACATGTTTGAGTGAGTGGTGTACACCGTACTCTGCTTTCCAGTTCTTACGTGACATACTGATGAATGCACTTGAAATGAAAATAGAAGAATACATACCACAAAGCAAACCAACAATCATTGCAAGAGAGAAGTCTTTAATACTGCCCGATGTAAATACGAACAGAGAAACTACTGCGAACAATGTTGTGATTGTTGTCAAAACAGAACGTGTAAATGTATCAGAAAGTGACTTGTTCAAAATCTCATTGAATGTTTTTGCTTCCGGCATCATCTTGAGGTTATAACGAACGCGGTCGAGAATTACGACAGTAGCGTTGATTGAGTAACCTACGATAGTAAGAACAGCTGCAAGAACAGTTGTTGAGAATTCCATCTGTGTCCAGATGATGAAAGTAAACATAATCAATGTATCATGAAGCAAAGCGATTACCGAACCAAGAGCAAAGTCCCAGTGGAATCGGATTGTAGCATAAAGCCAGATAAGTCCAACTACAGCAACAAACATAAGGATAGATCTGATTGTTGTATTCTTAGACATACCAGCACCGATAAAGTCAGTCTTTACGATTGCAACCTTCTCTTTTCCGAAAGCCTTATAAAGCTTGTCGTTGATAGAAGTCTGAATCTCATTCTGAGCATCGCCTTCGCTTACACCCATACGGATCTGATAAGAAGCATCTGCACCAGTACCAAGCTGCTTGATGTTTCCACCTGCTTCGCCAAGAGCATTACGGATATCATTTGTAGTAACTTCAGAAGTTCCTGCAGGATAAATGTAAATTGGTGTAGAAGAAAGCTGATTTGTAACAGCAGAATTCAAGAAAAGCTTTGTAGAATCATAAGAAGAATTCTTTACATCCATTGTTACATCTGCAATCTTGTTTACTTCATTAGCAAGTTCGCCGACAGTCTTAAGAACTGCAAAGTTGAAAGAACGAGTTTCGTTTTCTGCACCAGTACCAGAAATAATAACATCCATCTGACCGGCAGAAAGATCCAGAGTAACTTTTGCAGGACCTTTATAAGAAATTTCTGCAACAGGATTTGCTATACGAACTTCCTCAATAAGACCTGGACGGAAATCAAGACCAAGATTGATTCCTTTTACACAGAAACCAACAATACCAAGTGCAATAATTACACAAGAGAAAATAGCGGCAGGAAGGAATCCTTTATTAAAGTTAATTGTCTTTTTCATTATTTAATCCCCCAACCAATGCTTACTTTCTTTGCATGGAGAACATCAGTATCAAAGTCGAAAATAAGTCGTGAAACGAAGAGAGCTGTGAATACAGATGAAACAACACCGATTGCAAGAGAAACAGCAAATCCCTGAATAGCACCAGTACCAAGCTGGCTCAGGAAGATTGCAGCAATGAACGTTGTAATGTTAGAGTCCATAATTGCCCAGAAAGCATTATCAAAACCCATAGAAACTGCTGCAGGACGGCTCTTACCCTGACGAAGCTCTTCCTTGATTCGTTCAAAGATAAGAACGTTAGCATCTACCGCCATACCGATTGTAAGAATCATACCGGCAATAGAAGAAAGAGTTAATGTAAGGTTGAATGCCGAAAGCACAGAGAACATTATAAAGAGGTTCAAAACCTGAGCTACGACAGCATTAATACCAGAAGCCTTATAGTAAATCAACATGAAGATAAGGATGAGACCGAGACCAAGGAGAATAGCCTTAGCACCGGCACGAATTGAATCTTCACCAAGAGAAGCACCAATTACCTGCTGACTTTCAACTTCGAGAGGAACATTGAGCCATGCTGTCTGCAATACCTTTTTGATATTGTCAGCTTCTTCATAACTGAATCCACCAGAAAGTGAAACCTGTCCACCAGTAATTGCTGTCTGAATACGTGCATTTGATTTAACCTTGTTATCGCTTACGATTGCAAGATTGTCTCCAACGTGAGCAGCTGTAAAGTCACCAAAAATTGTTGCACCTTCGCTGTCGAGGTTGAAGTGAACTTCCGGCTGGTTAGTAAATTCATCTGAACCAACGAGAGCAGACTTAACGTGCTGTCCGTCGAGAGCGATTTCTTTCTTTACTACAACCCAGTCATAACGCTCATCAAGACCATAATCATCTTTCTTGTATTCACCAAAAACTTCGCAGTCTTCTGGAATTACAGAAGGGTCCATCAATTCACCAATAGCATTGAAAGTAGTTGCAGGATTCTGAGCATAGTATGCTTTGAATGCATTTGTAGCTTCCATATCTACGAGACGGAAGTTCAAAATACCCTTACCCATAATCAATGTATTGATTGCGTCTGCCTGAGCAGCACCAGGAATTTCAATATAGATTCTGTCATCGCCCTGCTGGCGGATAACAGGAGAAGTAAGACCAAACTTGTCGATACGGCTTGAAAGGTTTTCAATTGCATTTGCCATAGCTTCTTTTTTGAAGTCTGCAGCATTTTCGCTTGCAACTGCATCACCCATAGATTCAAGTGCAGCATCAAGGTCAGCCTTAACGATAATGTTCATACCACCAGAAAGATCAAGACCAAGCTTTACTGAGTTTTCATAATAACGCTTTGCCTTAAGAATTTCATCGCGATAGCGAGTTGTGAACACTGACATAAAATCAAGTTCACTATCATAAGCTGAAAGAACATCTTTCAAAGTAAACTCTGCAGGAGCTTTCTTATCAAGAGCCTTATATCTCTTTGCTACCTCTTTTTTAAGCCATGAATATTCATCAGCGAGTGGTGCTGACAAATCCATTTTTTTAATTGCGCGTACATCTTCTGCAGCCTTAAGTTCAGCATAGTTCTTAATGTTTTCTGTTGAACCCAAAGCAAGCTGCTGTACCTCTTTTGGTGTTCTTCCATACCAGCTGATTGACGGCCAGAGGAAAACGAAACAAAGGGCAATAACAGCCAGCAGAACCAATAAACGAGTTCTCTTGTTCATTTTTTCATAAACTCCAATTATTTGTTTTCTTCAGTTGTTTCTGCAGTTTTTTCTTCTGCTGCAGCGTCTGAAGATTTTTTACCTTTGAAAAGTTTTTTGCTTTTTGCTTCTTCAGCAATCTTTGCTTTTTCAGCATCTGTAAGTTCTACAGAAGAAATTGCAGTGCGGTTGAATTCAAGCTTGCAGTCATCATCAACCTTAACGATTACAGTATTTTCTTTTACTGAAGATACAGTTCCGTGGATTCCTCCGATTGTGATTACTTTGTCGCCCTTCTTCAATGCATCAAGCATTTTCTGAGTTTCTTTCTGCTTCTTGTTCTGTGGACGAATCAAAAAGAGATAAAAAATAACGATGATAAGCAGAAAAGGAAGAAGACTACCAACAAGTGATGATGAGCTGGAAGCACTTGCTGCTCCTCCAACCTGCAAAAATGGGATAAATGACATATATGTTTTCCATCCTGTTTTTAAAATCTGATTATAAAATCAGTCTAAAAATTATAACACGATTTAATCTAGTAATCAATGGAGATTTTATGATTTCTTTACTGAATGAGTTTAGTTAAAGCTTCATTGAGTTTCTTGAATGAAGAGTCATTAGGATTTATGGCAACTACCTGGCGCAGGTAATACTGGGCTTTGCGGTAGTCTTGTTTTGCGTAATATAATTCATAAAGACGGAAAAGTGCGTCGCTGTTTCGCGGATTGGAAATCAGGCTGGAACGGAGATCTGCAAGAGACTTTTCCTCAGTAAGCTGCAGAAAACTTCTTCTATAATAGAGGTAACTTTTCATTTTCTGCGAAGAAGTATTCAGTTGTGAATCAATATATTTTATTACTGCGTCCCGGTTTCCTACACTACTATAAGCAAGAATATAAGCCTGCATTAAGTTTTCATCTGAAGGATTGCTATTGAGTCTTGCTTTTGCGAACTCGTAGGCTTCGTTGTTCTTTCCAAGCTTAAGACAGATGCGCACATATTTTTCTACAACAGAAGGCAAAACTTCACTATCCGAAATTAAAGATTTACTGACTGAATAAGCTTCCTGCCAGTTTTCGCGGTGAACAAGTCCATCAAGTGCATAAGACATTGCCTCTTTACTTCCTGGACGTTTTGCAAGCACACTTGCGGCAAGTTCATCTGCATACTTTCCTGCTACAGGAGCATCTGTTTCAGAAGCGATTCTTGCGGCAAACATAAGCGCATCTGTATTATCCGGGTAGAGCTGAAGGGCTTTTTCTACAGTTTCTGTTGCGGCGGCGGTATTCTTACTCCAGTCGAGCTGAACGCGCGCGCGGAGAATCAGATAGTCTATAGAATTGTTTTCCTGGCGCGCGTACATATCAAGCAGCGCGACCGCGTGAATGTAATCGTTTTTCTCGATGAGGATTTTGGCGCGGAATAAAAGAAACTCGAGGTCATTCGGAGTCTGCTGAAGAACCTTTGCAACGTAAAGTTCAGCCGCATCAAAATCTCTTGAATCAAAAGCGATATAAGCATTCTGCTTTAAAACTGCAATATCATTTGAAGAAACATCAAGGCCGCCAAGAATTTCAGCTGCAGAATTCAGTTTTCCGTTAATACGTAAAACCCTCGCATAAGCAAGGCCTATTTCTTCTGTTTTTGGAGAACGATTATAAGCTTCAGAATAATACTTTTCGGCAGCATCAAAAATCGTTTTCTTTTCGCAAAGAACTGCCATAAGATAATTTGCAAGAACAGATTCCGGCTGAATGGCAAGAGCTTTTACAAGAGCATCTTCACAAGGTTCAATTACAGAAGAATTTGAAGAAGGATTCATTATTACAATCGCAGGAAGCAGAGTCGCAAGAAAATCGACATTTCCAGTACTTGAATCAAAAAGCCCGTGTCTTACAGTTTCGAGAGCCCCGATATACGGATTATCATTAGGAGCATCCGGAATATCCCAGGTGATTTTTTCATAAGGCCAGACAATTCGCATTATTTCCGCTGCAACCACAGCAAGGACTTTTTCTGCATCATCATAATCACCTTTTTTCTGTCTCATAGAAGCCATTGCCGACTTCAAAGATTCAGGAGAACCGTTTTGCACTCCTGCAAGAATTTCCGGTGAGATTTTCTGAAAAAATGAGCGGTCGCCTTTTTCCGACGGAAGCTTTATAAAATCAGCATCTGAAACATCAGCGGATTCGGCTTCCTGTTCGATTACAGGCACAGGATCTGGAGTCTTTTTTTTATTTGATTTTTTCTTTTTGGAAGCAGCAGAAACAGAGCCCCCCATTAAGAGGGCCAGTGCAGTTACGAGAAAAATAGATTTTGCAGACTCTGTTCTCTTCAATTCCCTTTCCAGCTATCAGTCTTCATCCATATCTGACTTAAAAGAAGCTTCTTCATCAGAAAAAACTCCAATTTCATCATCTTTAAAAACAAGATCGCTATGCTTTTGTTGCACAAAAAAGTAAGCAACCAGCAGAAATGCAACCATAATCAAAAATGCAGGTCCAAGAGTATAAACTACCATACTGAAAGACAGCGGCATAATCTGCATTGAAAACAAAAGATACCAGATTCCCATACAAAACAAGGTAACAGCAGGAATAAGATATCCAAACTTCACAGATTTATACTTAAAGAAACCTGAAATAAACAGGGAAAGTCCAGCCACAACTCCGTAAACAGGCCAGAACTCTTTGATTGTAAAAGGCAGAACAAGCACCATAATAATAGAAACAATACTGCACAGAAAAAAAATAAGCCCTATAAACATATGAAAAAACTTATGGGTTATGATTTTTCCCAGAATAATGATTCCAATTCCAATAATTGCCTGAACAATAAGAAGAACTAAATTCAATATATCAATTTTTCTTGAAACGGGATTTAAAATTGCAAACACAAAGCAGGCTGCAAGTGTAAGAATTCCCAGCGCAATCATAAAATATAAGGATTTTGTAAGTTTTGATATACTCATAATCTGCCCTTCTATGAATAATACTAACAAAAATTAATCTTTACAATAACAATTCACTATGCTAAATTCAAAATTATGAAAATAAAAAGATTCTTACCCGCTTTACTTTCTATTTATATGTTTTCTATTGTAATACTTTCATTATCGGCTTGCAGCGGGCATACAAATACACAAAAAAACACCACTTTTCAGGATCATCAGGACGAATTACTTCAGATTCTGGAATCTCAGACCTTAAATGAAAAACAGCGCTATTCCATCATAAAACAGATTGCTGATTCCCTACGTAACAAGCAGGATTATCAGGGCCTTATTCTCTTTTTAACTGACTGGGTAGATAAAAATCCGGATGATATGTACAACTCTTACTGGCTTTTGATGACTGCCTATGCCTATCTTTCAACTGGAGCTGAACCTGTTGCTGAATATTACTTTGACCGCATCCTGCAGCAGTGTCAGGATCTGCTTGTAAAAGGAAATTCAGTTCATTTTATCTGTCTTCAGAACCTCATTCAGCTTAGTAAAACCCCGGCTCATAGAATAAAATACTTCAATGAGCTTATAAACAAGTTCCCACAGAACGTAAATACAACCGAGCTTTACCTGCGCCTTGCCCTGGAATACCAGAACGACAGCCAGTGGTCAAACGCCCTTAAAACCTACTCTCTTTTCCTTGAGCAGCCGGATGCAACTACAATTCAGATTGCCGGTGAACCGGATGCCTATAAAAACGCACGCCACCTTGTGGACTTCAATAACTCATCTAAAGACTGGACCTTTGAAAGCCTGCCTGCACTCGAAGAAGCTGTTAAAAAAGCTATCCGTAATTACGACTGGCGTGCCCTTGACCGCTACAAAGCTAAGGTTAACTTCTTCTCTATGTCATGGAAGCAGGATGAAAATGATGCAAACTCGCAGGAAGAGTTTTCTATGTATTCATGGATGAGAGGAAACAGAATCCGTTACAGCGACACTCTTGATGAAGCCTCTAACCCGAACGAAGCTTATCTCCGAACCTGGGGATGGCACAGTTATGTTTCGGTATGGTATCTCTATTTCCGAAAAGTTGACTTCCCTCTCGACCCGGATATTCATGGTAACTGGGAATGGGCCGGAATCTATCTTGGAAATAAACTCTAATGAAAAAAATTGCATTCATCGCTCTAATATTTTGTGCTTCACTTGCTTTTGCTGAAACAGATCCCCGGGTCAAGCCCGAGTCTGACAATACGGTGGTTGAACCTGTCGAAAGCACCGCTGCCACCGAAAGCACTGACAATACCGAAAATCTTTCTTTTACCGAAGAACCTATGGAAGAAGAAGTATCTCCGGATGATGCTTTTATTGAACTTCTAAAAACCGCCCTTATTCCAGAAATTAAACCTCTTGATACCCCAGAAGAAGCCGCTCCAACTCATACAGCAATTTCTTTTGTAAGTGACGAAGCACTTGCAAAACCCCAGGTAGAAGCCTTCCGCAAAATGTATCTTTCTCCAAAATGGAGCGCACTTCTCAGAACCTATCTTGAAAGCGCAATGGAATACCGTCTTTTTGTGCGCAAAGCAGTTCAGGACGCAAAGATGCCGGAAATGCTGGAATATCTTCCTGTAGTTGAATCAAACTATAAAACAAATGCAAAATCACGCTCAGGCGCAATCGGTATGTGGCAGTTTATGGCAAACAGTGTCTGGCCTTTTCTCACCTTAAATGATTTTGTTGATGAACGCCTGGACCCATGGAAATCTACAGAAGCTGCCCTTAAAAAACTAACTGATAATTACAATATTTTCAACGACTGGCTATTAGCAATCGGTGCCTATAACTGCGGTGTTGGAGCAATGAACCGCGCCATAAAAAGAACCGGCGGCGTAAAAGACTTCTGGTATCTTGCCGAACACGGTTTTCTTTCAAAACAAACTGCAGAATATGTTCCAAAACTGATTGCCATTGCAGACCTTGCCATAAACAGCCAGTATTATGGAATAGACATTCCAAGTCATAACGAAGAATTCGAACTTCTTGAAAATGAAAAGAACGGAAACTTTGATTACGTAACCGTAAAAAAGGCCTATTCTATCAATCAGCTGGCGCAGGAAATGAGACTGGACAGCGCTACCCTCAAGCGCCTTAATCCTTCTTATACAATGGGAATGACCCACCCTTCCAAAGCAAGCGAAATCCGCCTTCCTCTGGGTATGAAACAGTCTGCAGAAGACGCTCTTGCGAACATGACTCCTGTTGAATTTCCTATCAAATACACTGTTGTTGCAGGAGATTCTCTCTGGTCTATATCCCGAAAGTACAAAACTACAGTTTCTGCCATCTGTGAACTCAACGGCATAAAAGAAAACGCCATCCTCAAAATTGGAAAAATCCTTTATATTCCTTCTAAATAAGCCGAACATTATAGAGAAGAGGTGTATCATGTCAAAAACACGACATCTGAAAATGTTCGCAGCGGTACTTTTAATTTCAATCCCGCTTTTTGCACAGACAAAAACAGATTACGACACAAAAATAGAAGCAGTAAGTTCCATCAACTGGATTACAAAGCAGTTTGTTACAAATATTTCTCTGGATACAAATAAGGCTGATATTCAGATGCCTTCCGGAAAGAAGGTAGCTTCAACCTACATAAAATCAAAAATGCTTCCATTGATTCAGCCTCCGCTTCTTTCTCTTTTTGAGAACTCAGAAAACGATCTGTCTGAGGCTGTTATAAACGAAGACCTTTCCTTAGATCAGGTATATCATTTTATTATGGGTGGCCACAAAACCCCGGATGTTTTTTCTAAAGACCTCAAATACCTGAATACGACAAATACTACAAACATTAACGATATCGGAAAGCTTTTAGTACGCCATAATTATGCTTATAATCCTCAAAAGCCTATCGAATCAGTTCCTTCCCGCGCCTTTACAGGAATTATTATTGATGCAAGAGGAGCCTATCCTGTTCATGGTGAATATGTAAAAAGCGAAGTATATGCCTGCTTCTTCCCTCAGATTTGGGATGATCAGATGAACAGTATTTTTGAAAAGAACATTGTTTCGCCTAAGGTTGTAATGGAAAAAGGCGTAGTTGCCTACCACTACTCTGACGACAGTTCTCAGTACGAAGACCGCGTTGGTTCAGATCCGCTTTATATCAAGGCTTCTCAGGTTTACGGACGTAACCGCACAGACCCTATCATTAAACGCCGCGATGCGCTCAAGATTCTTACTGTTCCGGAAAATATCAAACTTTTACAGGAAGGCAAGGTTGTAATTCTTCTGGACAAGCAGAATTTGATTTATGATATTTCTGTACCGGAAAAAACTCCTTCTTATTATGTTAAGTATAATTCTGTAAAACAGTATTTCTATCAGAACAAGATCCCAGGCGTTACTATCTCGGACACAGCAACAGGTCTTATGTTCGATGTAAACCTCCGCTTCTATCCGGATTCTCCGGAACTTTTGCCTGATGAAAAAGGCCGCATTGAACTGATTGCCCAGCGCCTGCAGGAAATTCTCAAAGATGAAGGTTATTCTATTTTGATTGAAGGTCATACAGCAGATGTAGGAAAACCGGTTGGTCAGCTGAATCTTTCTATAGAAAGAACCAGAACCGTAATGACTGCACTTATCAACGAAGGTATTGATTCAAAGATATTCTCATATAAAGGTTTTGGTGGAACTATGCCTGTTGCAGATAATGATACAGAAGCCGGCCGTGCACAAAACCGCCGCGTGCGCATTATTGCCCGACCACGCGCAACCTACATTCAGCGTGACTGGAATTAAATCAGAACCAGAACTGTCATGCTTTTACAGATTTCTTCTCGCGCTTTTCCATGTACATAAGGGAATCAGCTTCGCTTAACAGCGGCGTAATCTTGTAGCCTACTTTGTCAGATGGATACTCTACGGCCCCCATACTTATAGAAAGAGAAAAACCAGCTTCGTTTCCGCCAGACCAGATTTTGCAGTCTTCATCAATCTGATTGCGGATACGGCGCAGAGAATCTTTATTAAGGCCCGGACAGATTATTGCAAATTCGTCGCCGCCAATTCTTGCGATAATATCGTTTGAACGGAAGTTACTGCGGAGGATTATCGACTCTGCAAGAATTGCCTTGTCACCAGCCTCGTGGCCATAAACGTCATTTATCTTTTTAAGGCCGTCCATATCGCAGTAAATAACCATACCGCTCTGAGACATTGCCTTGGCAAATTTCAGCGTTGTTTCGCCATAAGAATAAAAACCGCGCCTGTTGTAAACACCGGTAAGTTCGTCTGTACTGGCAATAAGATCCAGCTCGTCTATTTTTTTGCGGACTCGGGAGGTTTCGTTGTGAGCCAGTGAGAAAGAATAAACAGAAGCAATTGTAGAAGAAAGAAGTTTTACAAAAAGATCATAAATAAGCGATTCAAAATGACCGGGACGCATAACTATGTATCCATACTGCAATGTACTGTGATATATTGCAAAAACAAGCACACCGTCTGAATCAATGCTGATAATTCCTTCCGGCAGCATCTCTTCTTTTGGATTACACTTTATTATCTTTTTTTCGATATTGGAATCATAACCAGTCTTATCATCAAAACCAGAAAAGAGATGTGCGCTCTTTGGCATATGAAAGAACTCAAAAGGAGTTGTCATTTCGATCGGTTTATCATAAAGAACTATTGCACAGGCTGTAATTCCAAAAGAACGTACATCATTGTTAATTCTTCCGCGAAGCTGATCATAAGTCATATCAGACTGCATTTCGGTATAGAAAGTTGTTGTCTGATAGAACTCACCCTTCTTTCTGTACCATTCGGTTCCTGTACTTTTTGCGGTAGAAGAATCTTTATCTTCAACATCAAACTCTACAGCACCATTTTCAAAGGCTTTTGTCTCATAAGGATATCTTCTTGTAGATTCGCGGAAGACAGGCTTTGCTTTTACAACAGAAAGTTTGTCGGGATTTTTTCCGTTAATTTCTTTTATAAGATTCATACCAGCAAGATATGACTGACCTTCAAAATTCTGCTTGATTGTTGAAAGACGTGGTGTACAACTGTCAGTAAGGTAAAGATTATCAAAACCTATGATAACTAAATCTGAAGGAACCTTAAGCCCTATTTCTTTACAGAAGTCCAGAGCCGCAAATGCCATTTCATCATTCATACAGATAAGGGCATCGTAATCAAAAACACCGATGCTCTTATAAATACCCCGAAGATCTTCCAGAGCAGGTCCGTAACTTAATACAGACTTCCAGACAGTAATACTATCTTCCGTGATTCCCTTTTCTTCGAAATATGATTTTATACACTTAATTCTGGTTTTTACTTCTGAAGAATTACCCCGCACTCCCAGAATACCGATTTTTTTACAGTGCTGGCGTTCAACAAGTTCATCAACAACGTTTTTATAAGCTTCTTCACAGTCTACAATAACAGAAGTAACGCCTGGTATTTCCATGGAGATATTTGCAACAGGTAATGGTCTGAAAGATTTTATATAAGAAACAACCTCATTTTTTGTAAGCGAATGCATGAGGGTTCCGGAAATAAAAATGAGTCCATCCAGATTTTTAGAAGAAGCAAAGGACGCAACGGCGGCATTCTGATAATCAAAACCACCACTAAAATCTTGAAGACGTCCGATTGAAAAAACTATAAGTTCAGCAGATTTTTCTTTACAGGCAAGCGAAACACCCTTTATCATGCGTTCCGCATATTCTGAGACTACATAATCTATTAAAAGCCCTATTCGCATACTCTCATACCAATAAAATATCAAGTTTTAAATAATTATTATTAAATATAGATAAACATTTTTGGGCTTTTATAATTATAAATGAAAAAAATGCCTTTGTCATTAAAAAATTAAATTATCATACCAATATAAAGGTACAATGGTGACAGGGGGGGGTAAATCAGTAATTCTGACTTCTTGTGACACTAATCCTTTATAATTTCCAGAGATTTTCCCTGATATTTTGGCAGGAATTTCTTTTTTCCGCCGCCTGCAAACTGTACTTCTATTACAAACTCGCCGGAATTGCTGTAAGCAGAAACAACCGCGCCGTCTCCATAATCATCATGATAAACATGAGTGCCTTTTTTCCATTTTGTAGAAAGGCCGTCTGAATCATCATTGCTGCCAGAGCCCGAAGAAAAGGCTGAGGCATCGCGGCCAAACTGTCCATATGGAGAGCTTTTTCGATTTACAAAACCAAAGGGAGCCTGCCCTATTACAGTAAAGGCTTCTGCCGCTTCTTTTATAAAAGGACTTGGGCGCATAAAATCCCAACGGCCGTAAAGGCAGCGCTTTGCAGTTGATGTAACATAAAGCTCGTCTCGGGCACGGGTAATTCCTACATAAAACAAGCGTCGCTCTTCTTCAAGTTCCGCGCCCTGTTTTTCCATACGAGGAAATACACCTTCTTCAAGTCCGGTTATTACAACCTTATTGTATTCAAGACCTTTTGTATTATGAAGGGTAATAAGAGTAACCGCATCATCACCAAGAGCCTGATTTTCAGCATCGAGGGTCCGGTCCAGATTTATTGCATCGAGAAACTGGAGCAAACCTTCCATTGTACACTTGTAAGGTACCGCTGTATTCACAAGTTCCTGAAGGTTCTGAACTCTTGTAGTTCCCTCTATTTCGTCGCCGGCCCGATGAAACTCATCCAGTGTCGAATCGCGGATAACCCGTTCTATGAAGTCGGAAAGTGATTTATTTTCATCGAAGCAGCTGGAGAGAGTCTCAAAAAGTTTTATGAAAGCGGAGGCACCTTCCGCCGCTTTTTTTGAGAGGCCGCCTGACTGCTGCTGCGACTTTAAGTTTTCAAGAAGGTCGCCGTAAACCGGTGCTCCCTCTGCATTGAGGGTTACCGCGCTTTCCATGAGTTTATCCTGAGTTTTCTCGCCTATACCACGGGTCGGCTTATTGATTATGCGGCGGAAAGAGATTTCGTCTTTATGATTTGCGAAAAAGGAAATGTAGGCGAGCGCGTCTTTAATTTCCTCGCGTTCGTAGAATTTAAGCGAGCCGACTACAACATAAGGAATCTTTCTGTGAAGAAATTCTTTTTCAAAACCAAGAGACTGAGCATTAGTACGGTAAAGAATTGCCCAGTCTGAGTATTTTGCACCACCGGCAAGAGACTTCATAACAAGGTCTGCAGTAAATGTTGCTTCAGCATTCTGATCCGGGAGAAAAGCAAGAACAGGCTTTCCCCCTTCCCCACGGTCTGCAACCAGAGTTTTTTCAAGGCTGCCGTGATGATTCTTTTTTACGACAAGTCCGGCAGCATTCAGGATATTGGCGGTAGAACGGTAATTTCTTTCAAGTTTAATGATTTCTGTACCCGGAAACTTTTCGGGGAAGGTAAGAATATTTTCTACCTCGGCACCACGGAACTTATAGATTGACTGGTCATCATCACCAACTACGCAGACATAAGTATCGCTGCCCTGCTTTACTCCAGAAAGACTCTGCAAAAGCCGGTACTGGGCAATATTCGAATCCTGATACTCATCAACCATAATTACGCGGAAACGGTTATGAATGTAATCTGCAATATCACTATAGCTTTCAAGAATCTGGACCGGCAGCATAATAAGGTCACCAAAATCAGCATTACCTGTAGCACGCAGCCTTTTCTGATATTTTGAATAAATATCATTCAAATCAAATTCGCTGCCAATAATTCCAAGATCATCTTCGGGCGTGAGACAGTAATCTTTAGCAAGCGAAATCTGTCGGGCGGCAGTCCGAACTTCCTTTGTAGAAAGAGAGGGTTCTGCTTTTTTTATCAGAGTTGCAACATCGTCATCATCATAAACTGTAAACGAAGGTTCAAGGCCGGCATGCTCGGCATATTTGCGGAGAAACCAGGAACCAAAAGAGTGAAAGGTTTTTATCTGGGCATCTTCGGCGCGTTCTTCAAGCGCAACAGCACGCTCACGCATTTCATTGGCAGCCTTTTTTGTAAAGGTTACCGAAAGAATGCTCCAGGGATCTATATTTTTTTCTTTGATAAGATAGGCTATCTTAGTTGTAATTACGCGGGTTTTTCCTGAACCTGCACCTGCAAGGATAAGGAGCGGCGAGCCTTCGTGAACAACGGCGGCTCTCTGTTCTTCATTCAACGAGTCTAGGTAATTATTGTCTTGCATGTTTCTTCTTTTTTTCTTTATAGAGTTCTTTGTCGGCCTCAGTAAGCAGCTGCTTCAAAACGCTGGACTTCTGCAAATCTACCGCACCAAGGCTTATAGAAAGTGTAAAAGGAAGCTGATTTTCTATAGAAACCTTTTTACAAAGCATATCTATTTTAAGTTTTGTGTTCTCGACATAATTCATTTTCATACCGAGAGCAACAATACCAAACTCATCACCGCTAAGGCGTCCAACTACATCTGATGAACGGAAAATGTCTTTAAGGACACGAGCCTGCAGCATGATTGCCTTGTCGCCCATATCATGACCATAGGTATCATTGATTTTTTTGAGCCCGTCCATATCTGCAAAGAAGATTACACCTGATGTATCAGTTTCCTGCAAAAGGTCGAGAGCTGCCTGTCCCTGTTCAATAAAGCCACGGCGGTTCAAAATACCGGTAAGCTCATCCATTCGAGACTGAAGGGCAAGGTCTGTATTTTCACGTTCAAGATTGCGGCCTTCCTGAATCTTACTTGTATAATCATAAGCCTGAGCAACCGCATTTACGATAATCTTAAGATATACATTATAATCAGCAAATTTATTTTCCTTTATCTGGCAAAGCATGTAACCATAATTTGCTTCCCCCATAAAAATTGGATTCAAAAGAAAAATTCCACTAACATTTTCCATTGAACGAGCCATAAATATTTTTTCATGAGGATCCACTGTAAGACCTGGTCTGAAAATTTCACTGTTTTTTATTTCAGAATAGAACATATGCAGTTCCACTTCGTTCGGCAGAACAAATTCCTGTTCTGAATCTATAAGCTGAATTTCCTTAAAAAAGTGTACCGCCATTCCGTTCATCGCACACTGTGAAGTAATGTACTTAAGGTTGAAGAACATCTGCTTTAGCGTATTAAAACCACGGATTGTATCAAGTAGGGTTACTATTGTATTTTTTTCATTAAGCGCGCTTACAAACTGATTAACGCCGTCATTTTTTTCATTTAGATCTGAACAGAGTTCTCCCTCTGTATTCTTATAAGCTGGAAGCGAATGATCCATGCTTATACAGCCGCATGACTGGCGGAACTTTGGAACAAGCGGATTCAAAAGTTCCTTTTTCATTTTTTCACCGTTTAATACACGGTCGGCAATCTCCGCAGCCTCATAGCCCTGACTGTAAATATCCTGATTAATAGTTGAAAGCTTTGGTGAAGTCATACTTGCAACAATGGCATCATCAAAACCGATTATTTTTACATCCTGCGGAACACGAACTCCAATTTCTTCAAAAGCCCGCATACAGCCGGAAGCCATCATATCATTTGCACAGACAATTGCATCGAATGGAATTTCATTTCTTGATTTATAGCGGGCCTTAATTTCATCATAAGCCTTAAAATCTGTAAAGGCACCATCAAAAACAAGCTCCGGATAAAATGTGAGTTTACATGAATCAAGAGCTGCTGTAAAAGCATCGTAACGCTCCAGCGCCTCTTTAGAACGGGTTTCGTTAGCAGAAAAGAATGCAATTTTCTTACAGTCATGAACTTTTTTAAGGTGACTTATGATATCCTTAAAGCTTTTACGGCAGTCTGCCTGAATCACATAGCCGTTTTTTACCTGAGGATCCATTGCAATTGAAATTACAGGACGAGGTTCAAAAGATTTTAAGATTTCGCGGAGTTTATCTTCTTCCATCTGAGAAGCATAAATACCGCTTACACAGATTACAGCATCAACTTCCTTAGATTTTGCATACTCAAAACCGGTACAATACTGATAGTCAAAAGAACTTTGATTTACGCCCGGAATTCTGGTTTGTATGATAACGACTTTTACATCTTTATCTTTAAAATAATCAGCAATACCGCTAAGAATATCCAAACTGTATTCAATAGTAAATGTCGGAATTAAAACTGCAATAACCTTCATTTTTATAGACCAATTTTCGGCAAGCACAGCCTGCCTCTGTGGTAATCTTTCGTTGAACCTAAAACGGTCCTTTCGGTTCGTTTTTTACGATTCTTCGATTTTAACCATTATACACTAGAATATGAATTTTCGCTCGTTTTTTTCACTCTTTTTTCTATAAATTTTGATAAAGCGGGAATCTAAGTCAACTCCAGTACTTGCAAGCACTTTTACAGTAACTACACCACCAGGAATAACTGATTTTACAGCCGTCTTGTCATCAAGGTCGTAGCGGATTACTACAGAACCGTCTACTTCCGGAGCCTGGAACCAGGCACGGCCGATTGCAAGCCCTTCGTCATTATCAGAAGAAATAATTTCCTCTACCAGAACATTCAGTTCTTTTCCAACATAAGACTCAAGCTTTTCTGCAGTAATTACAGTTTGGAGTTCCTCGAGGCGGGCTGCGCGAGCCTTTGCCGTCTTTGCAGGAACTCGCCCCTTCATGCTGTAAGCAGGAGTGTCTTCTTCGCGGCTATAAGGAAAGCAGCCCGACCAGTCCGGGCGGATATTCTGCAGAAACCGGGCTGTATTTTCAGCGGCTTCGTCAGATTCGCCAGGAAAACCGGTAAGGAAGGTAGTTCTGAGTACGGCGTTCGGAAGCTCGCGGCGGAGCTTTTTTACAAGGGCTGTGTATTGTTTTTGTGAGCCGGTGCGGTTCATAGCTAAAATGATATTGTCATCGCCACTCTGAAATGGAATATCAAAATATGGTAAAAGGCGGCCCTGGCCAGCCTTAATTGCTTCTATAATATCATCAGTAAAATGATCCGGATGAATATAAAGCGGGCGGACAATAAAATCTCCCGGCATTGCTGTAATCTTATTCAGCAAAATTGCAAGCGAAGTACCAGTATCTGTACCATAGGCTGCAAGATCCTGCCCTATCAGATTGATTTCATAAACTCCGTCTTTTACAAGAGTCTTTATTTCACTAAGAATTTCTTTTTCAGAACGGCTGCGAAGCTCGCCACGAATCAAAGGAATTGCGCAGAAAGAACAGTGATTAGAGCAGCCCTCAGTAATTTTTACAAAAGCACTTCCCGGGAAGTTGAAAATGACAGGTCTTGCACCTCCGCATACACCTTTTTGCGGGAAGGTTTCAGCAGTACGCTTCTTTTTTGAAACGCTATCCATAAAGCCTGCAATTTTTGAAAGATTTCCGTTTCCAAAAACACCGTCCAACTCAGGCATTGCTTCAATAAGATCTCCAGCATAACGTTCTGCAAGACAGCCTGTAAGCACGAGTTTTGCTTTAGGATAAGCCTTTTTTATATTACAAACTGCGTCAATTGATTCTTTTTTAGCTGATTGGATAAAACCACAGGAATTTACAAGGATAAAATCTGCTTCTTCTGCATTAAGAGTAAACTCATATCCGCGTTCGATAAGAAAACCTGCTATGAGCTCTCCATCGGTCTGGTTTTTGGCACAACCGTGCTGGTCTATAAAGAATTTCATATTAGTCAAGTTCAATTACAACGAGCTTATATTTTCCGTCAGTATCTTTAATCCACTTGATGTCTTCAACAAAAATCTGACCAGCAGAACCAATATCAAGATCGAAGTTCTTTGAATCTGCAATAATGGAAATCTTTACAGTATTAAAGTTAGACATCCACAAACGGATTCCGTTACGAGGAGTTGCGGTAAAGAGGTCGCCGCGTGCAAAATAAGATTCAACTGACTGAGAATTATCAACACGGTCGCGGAAAAGACAAGGGCCACGGAAACTTGCATTGATTGTAAACGGATAAGCTCTGTTATCTTCATGAATAACCTTATACGGATGAGAAGACTTAACTTCAGATGCGAATGGGATTTCCTCGGCAGCAACCACAGCAGTAGATTCAGCTGCAACACCATGACGAAGAAGAATGCTTACCTCTGCTCCTCTGTTTTCATCAGTAGAAGAAATATCAGAAACATAGACAATCATATCAGAAGCATTGTCGCCGTTTATATCAAGTTCAGATTCTTCTGCAAGCTCAATATAATAAACTCCGGAAGGAGTATCGATACCGAATGCAGAAAGAGTATCGCGTACAGTAAGAATGATTTTTCCGTCGTTCTCTGTAGGAATAAAAAGCTGATCGCCTTTATAAACACGCTGTGTAAACTTTTTATCGGTAAGTTCATACTGACGGCTCTTCATTCCGCTGGAAACTACAACACCGTCTTCTGTCTTATTCTTCTTTTTTGCGATAAGCAGAGAAAGTACAATAACAACAACTGCAACAAGCACTACAGAAGGAATTATGATTGCAGGCAGGAAGAAGCGAGGCTTGTGAGGCTCGTACAAGCCCTGCGGAAGAGGAGACTCCTGAATCTGTTTGTTTCGGTAAAGTTTGAGAAGAAATTCAGAATCCAGTTCAAGATAATCTGCGTAATTTTTCAGAAAACCGATCATGTAGGCATCGCCAGGAAAAACTCCATTGTCTTCAGCCTCAAGACCTTCAAGATATCTTTTTTCGATTGAGATTTCGCGGCTTGCGCGGTCAAGGTCAATCTGTTTTTCTTCACGGGTTGTTTTTAAAAGTGCTCCATAACTTTCCATATCACTCTACTCCGAAAACAGGAAATTGTTATAATTATTTGCTGAAGAAGGAGCATCGTAAACAAAACGCTGCTCAGACAAATTCTGATTTAATACATAATCGTAGAAATTAAAAACAAAGTTTTCTCCCTTTGGAGTTACAGCCTCAATACGGCGGATAAGCTTTGTTTCTGCATTCACTGCAATTTTGATATATCTGAAGGCTTCAGATGCGCTTTTTCTTGTCAAAATCAGTTTTACAACCATTTCAGAAGAACCCTCTTCGAGAGGTTCAGCTGTCTGACCCGTTTCATAAGATACAGTATAATAACGTGACATGAGAGAAAGGCCCTGCGGAGTTGCAAGGGTAGCAGAATTGTTTGTTCCGTCAGGAGAAACCTGCTGCTGCAGAACAGCTTCTGCCGGCTCTTTAATATAGATTGTAAGTACATCACCATTGAAACAGATTACCTGCTCCGGTGGATTTGTATAATCCATTCTTAAAAGATTTGGAGCCTTAAAGGAAAGCTTTCCTGCAGATTCTGCCTTATCAATCTTTATTTCAAAATCAACTTCGTAATCTTTGATTGTGCCGTAGTATTCAGAAATAGTCTTAAAATAGGCACTCGCGGTAGTGATGTTCTGCGCAAATACAACTGAAGAAATAAAGAAAGCGCAGAAAATAAAAACATGCTTTTTCATATCTGAATATTATAACGTGAAAATGTAATAGTGTCTATTTATATAAAAAATCCGGCTCATAAAAACAATCTGAAGTGCTCCCGCCGAAATGTGGTATGGACATGCTCGCTTTCCCTTTTTTGTGTAAGAATCCTGCGGTTTTCGCAAGCGAAAATCCTCGGATTCTTTTTATGGCTAAGCGCCAAAAAGCTCAAGAGGCAGTCCACACCCCATTTTGGCTCCGCACTTCAGATTGTTTTATTTTTCAGTTTTTTTCGTTCGAGGTTTTCGTGTTTTTCCTTTTACATCTGAAGTAGCTGAATCTTTATTTTCTGCGATTTCTTTACAGTGCTGTTCGCCTTTAACAATTTCGTAGAACTCTTTTCCGTCCATGGTTTCAATTTCTACAAGGCGGTTTGCAATGTAATCGAGAAGTTCCTTGTGCTGGCTCAACAGTTTTACTACGTATTTATAGCGCTCGTCCATTACGCGGGCAATTTCTTCATCAATATAATTCTGAGATTCTTCACTGAATTCGCGGATAAGATTCGCGTCTCCGCCACGGGCGCCGAGAACTCCCTTACCAAGCGTCATGTTCTTGAACTTGTCAGACATACCAAAGTCCATAATCATGCGCTTTACGATGTCTGTTGCGCGGGCAATGTCGTTTGAAGCACCGGTAGAAATATCGCCGAGCATAATCTGCTCTGCGGCACGACCTCCAAGAAGGCTGTCTACTTCATCAATCATATCCTTGCGGGTCTGAATAAACTTTTCTTCACCTTCTTCGCGGTACTGGGTAAAGCCGCCTACTCCGTGGCTGCGAGGAACAACTGTAATCTTATTTACAGGTTCGTGGTCAGGATTAAAGGCTGCAACAAGAGCGTGTCCTGTCTCATGAACAGAAACAAGGCGCATCTGCTTTTTGTTGTCCTTGCGGCTCTTCTTTTTAAGACCAATGCTTACCTTATCGATAGCATCATTAAAATCTTCCATAGTTACTTTCTTGCGGCCATTACGAACAGCAAGCAAAGCAGCTTCGTTTACTACGTTTGCAAGATCTGCACCGGCAAAGCCTGTAGTCCCATGTGCAATAGATTCAAAATCTACATCTTTATCAAGTTTTACATTCTTTGCATGAATACGGAGAATATCTTCGCGGCCCTTTACATCAGGCTTTTCAACAGGAACCTGACGGTCAAAACGACCAGGACGAAGAATTGCAGGATCAAGAACATCAACACGGTTAGTAGCGGCAAGAACGATCAGACCTTTTTCGTTATCAAAACCGTCCATCTCAACAAGAAGCTGGTTCAAAGTCTGTTCGCGCTCGTCATTGCTTGAAAAACCGTTAGCACGGCTCTTTGCAAGGGCATCGATTTCATCAATAAAAATAATACAAGGAGCTTTTTCGCGGGCCTGCTTAAAGAGGTCGCGGACACGACTGGCACCAACACCAACAAACATTTCAACAAAGTCTGAACCCGAAATGCTGAAGAATGGAACTCCGGCCTCACCTGCTACAGCGCGGGCAAGCAGAGTCTTACCGGTTCCAGGGTCGCCCACAAGCAGAACCCCCTTAGGAATCTTACCACCAATATCTGTATATTTTTTTGGTGTCTTCAAAAAATCAACTACTTCAACAAGTTCTTCTTTAGCTTCATCAACACCGGCAACATCTGTAAAGCGGGTTTTGATTTTACCCTCTTCTACTACCTTAGCGCGTGAATTACCAACACTGAAAATGCTGCCTATTCCGCCGCCACCGGCACCGCCGCCCATTTTTCTGAAGAGGAAGAAGTACATAAGGAAAATCAGGCCAAACGGAACAATAAGATTCAAAATCAACTGAAGGAACCAGTTATTCTGTTTTGCAGCAAATTTATAATGACAATTATTATCTTCAAGGAAATCAAGGAAGCTCTGAGTAAGAACTGCAGAAGTTTTGTATTGAGCAACTGTTTTTGCAGAAGGAACATTAAAGAGCTTAAGTCCCTTTCCACCGCTGATATCAGTTTCGATAACTGCTCCGTAACCAATAAAGTAGCTGTCACTGATTACAACAGATTTGATTTCGCCAGTTTCAATCTTTGTCTTAAAATCAGAATAATCAATCAAATCATCTGATTTAGGGAAAAGGAAGAATTCAGCCATTGCCACTACAAAAAGTGTGAGCAAAAGCACCGGCCAGAAAGGTATTTTCTTTTTTCCGTTATTTTTATTTTTCTTATCTTTATTGTCGTCGTTTCCAGGACCTGCAATCTTAAAGAACTTATATGGATCGTTCTCATCATCCTGTGTTTTTTTCTCTTCGTTCTGATCTTCTGCCATATGTTTTTCCTGAGTAGTTCAATAAGGGGAAACTGAAGAATAATAAATTCATGTCCCCTTTTTATAATATAGTAAAGATATGTTTTTTTTTCTACTAAAATCGTAGATTAATAAAAGCAAAAAAATATCACTTTTTTTCAAAAAAAATCTAAAGTAAAAATTTATAAATCCGACAATCAGAGAAGAATAGGACTATAATCGTCATATATTGACGAATTTTCCTGTAAATTCAAGGAGGAAAGCCCATGGGTTACCAGAACGCTTACGCTGCATATCAGAAAACTAATGTAAATACTGCAAGTCAGGGACGTCTTGTCGTTTTACTTTACGAAGGAGCTGTTAAACACCTTAAATCAGCTCTTAGTTTATTTGATGAAAATGACAAATTAAAGGCCGGAGACATCGAGCAGTTTGGAATTCACCTGCAGAAGGCTCAGGCTATAATTACTGAACTCCAGGTTTCGCTTGATATGGAAAAAGGCGGAGACATAGCTCGCAATCTTATGTCTTTGTATGTATTCTTCAATGAAGAACTGATGGATGCTACTATCAGCCATAACAAACAGAAAATCGAATTCGTTCTTAAAATGACAGATGAGCTTACCGAGTCCTGGAGAATAATCGCTAACAGCACGGCAAATGCACCGGCTGCAAAAGTAGCAAACGCACTTAATATTGTAGGTTAGGCGGAATGGGTGCCGCATAGGGGGAAATATGGCAGAAATCACACAGGAAGAATTAAACGAAAGAGTTGCAATTTTGCGACGTTTTAAGAGCCTTCTTGAAGAACAGAGGGGAAAATTTCAGGAATATCTTAAAGTTCTCGAAAAACAGCAGGATTCAATTACTTCCGAAAATCCGGAAAGCCTCCTTGCACACACAGAACTTGAACAGCAGGTCGTAAAAAATATTGCAAACCTTCAGAAAGTTATTGTGCCTATGTCTAAAATGTATAAGGCAAAGGCTGGAGACGATGCATCTATCCAGAAGATTCAGAATGACCTTTCTGATCTGCAGGATAAAGTTCTTAAACAGAACGCAATCAACCGCGACCTTCTTAAAGTTCATATTGAACAGCTTCGCGCACAGATTGCAGGCTTCAAAAATCCATACAAAGCAAACAGAAGTGTTTATGCAAATGTTCAGGCACAGAGCGTTGCCACAATGGTTCATGTAGAAGTTTAACTGAAGTCAATTACAGGTATACGAAAATACAAAAAAAAGGTTCTGACGTTTAAGCATCAGAACCTTTTTTATTTTCTACTCATCAAGAGTTACTCATCAAGAGTGATTTTGTTTCCGGTATAAAGGAAGTAGTAGCGTCCCTTAGCAGCAATAAGCTCGTCGTGAGTACCGCGTTCTATTATGTTTCCATGTTCCAGAACAATAATTTCATCCGCATTGCGTACTGTAGAAAGACGGTGGGCAATTACAAAGGTTGTACGGCCCTTCATAAGAGAATCCATACCCTCCTCTATCAGCTTTTCAGTACGGGTATCAATAGAAGAAGTCGCTTCATCAAGAACAAGAACCGGAGGATCAGCAACAGCCGCGCGGGCAATCGCTAAGAGCTGTCTCTGTCCCTGGCTCAGACTTGCACCGTCTCCTGTAATTACTGTGTCGTAACCATTTTCCAGATGGCGGATAAAGTGGTCTGCATTTGCGAGCTTTGCCGCCTCATAAATCTGAGCATCCGAAGCTTCAAGATTTCCGTAGCGGATATTATCTTTAATAGAACCGGTAAACAAATGAGTTGTCTGCTGAACCATACCAAGCGACTTACGAAGCGAGCCCTTAGCAATATCATTCAGAGGAATACCGTCATAAGTAATCTTACCGTTTCCTTCCGGAACATCATAAAAGCGGGAAAGAAGATTGATTGTTGTGGTCTTTCCGCTACCAGTAGAACCAACAAGGGCAATTTTCTGACCAGGTTTTGCATGAATACAGATATCGTGCAGAACAGTTTTTTCAGGCTTATAACCAAAGGTTACGTGATCAAAAACAACCTCTCCCTCAAGCTTACGCAGTGAATTGTCTGCAGGATTTTTCCAGGCCCATTCACCGGTAAATGCATAAGACTGAACAAGGCGACGTTCTCCGTCTTCCTTTTCACCATCTTTTTTAGCTTCATAAGCATTTACAAGAGTAAAGCCGCCTTCATCTATTTCTTCTTCTTCATCAATTACGGCAAAAATACGTTCTGCACCGGCAAGTGCGTTCAAAACAGAGTTTGCCTGCATAGACATCATAGAAATAGGCTGACTGAAAGAACGAGTATACTGCAAAAAGGCTGCAATAGTTCCAAGATTCATAACTCCGGTAAAGAAGTTGAAAGACATCAGGCCGCTTTCGCCCATAATCATCAGGGCAGCAGCAAGAATTGCAACAGCCGCATACTGCATATGACTGAAGTTATTCATCATAGGGCCCATAAGACCACCATAAGTCATGGCAGAAGTTCCGGCCTTACGAAGATTTTCACTCAAAGCTTCGAACTGAGAAATTGCCTTAGGCTCATGATTGAATACCTTGATTACCTTCTGGCCTTCAATCATTTCTTCAATAAAACCGTTCAATTCACCTACACATTTCTGATTTTCGCGGAAGGCTTTAGCAGAACGCTTACCAACAGCCGCCATGCTCAAAGTAATCAGGAACATTGTTACAAGCATTACTAAAGTAAGCAGCGGGCTCAACGAAATCATCATAACTAATACAGAAACAACAGTTATAATAGAAGAAAAGAGCTGAGGAATTGTCTGGCTCATCATTTCGCGGAGGGCATCAGTATCGTTTGTAAAGCGGGACATAAGCTCGCCGTGAGTATGGGCATCATAGTATTTGATTGGAAGCTTTTCGAGCCGGCTGAACAGATCGCAGCGAACGTTATAAAGAAGGTTCGTTGAGATATAAATCATAAGGCGCGAGTTACACCAGGAAGCAAAAACTCCAACACAGAACAAAGCAAGAACTCCAAGAAGCAGCCGTGCAAAGCCCGAAAAATCCGGATTCTGGTGACCAATCATAGGAATGATATAATTGTTCAAGGCAGGCTTAATCAGATAAGTTCCGATAACAGAAGCGCCTGAGCTTGTAAGTACACACAAAAATACAACAAGCCACAAAGCCTTGAATTTTCCCATATATTGTAAGATGCGTCCAATTGTTTTTTTAGCATCCTTTGGTTTTGCAAAACCTTTATTTCTTACTGGTGGCATTAGTCTTCACCTCCTGCAAGGTCAGCGTCGCCGCTACCCTGCTGCTGTGATTCGTAAACCTCTCGATAAATATGATTTGACTTCAAAAGCTCCTCATGATTTCCAACCGCACTTACACTTCCTTCATCAAGAACAACAATCATATCAGCTTCTTTTACAGAAGAAATACGCTGAGCAATAATGATTTTTGTAGTTTCAGGAGCAAGCTCTTTAAGGGCCCCGCGGATTCGTCCTTCTGTAGCAGTATCAACTGCAGAAGTAGAGTCATCAAGAATCAGAATCTTAGGATTTTTCAAAAGCGCACGGGCAATACAAAGTCTCTGCTTCTGACCACCAGAAACATTTACACCGCCCTGACCAAGCATTGTGTCGTAACCTTCCGGGAAGGAGCTGATAAAAGAGTCGGCATCGGCCGCTTTACAGGCAGCTATAATCTCTTCATCTTTAGCAGACTCATTTCCCCAGCGGAGGTTATCGCGGATAGTACCGCTGAACAAAACATTCTTCTGAAGAACCATAGCAACAGAGTCGCGAAGCACTGTAATATCATAATCACGAACGTCTACACCGCCAATCTTTACGGAGCCGCTTAAAACATCATAAAGGCGTGGCAAAAGAGCAACAAGCGAAGTCTTAGAAGAACCGGTAGATCCGATTACACCAACAACCTGCCCGCTCTTAATTTTCAAATTGATATCTTTAAGAATGCAGTTATCTTCTTTTTTATTGTAACTGAAATCTACTTTTTCAAAGCTGATTGAACCGTCCTTTACTTCGGTAACCGGATTAGCAGGATTTTCAATATCCGGAACTTCATCAAGAACTTCAACAATACGCTGGTTTGAAGCCTGTACCATAACAAGCGAAACAAAAACCATTCCAAGGAACATAATGGAAGAAAGAACCTGAGTAACGTAAGTAAAGAAGCTGATAAGCTCGCCGCTGAGCATGTGACCACCAACAACAAGGCGGCCGCCAAACCACATAACGGCAATCATAGAAACATACATAACCAGCTGCATAATCGGCATCATAAAAATGATAAGCTTTTCTGCATGTACCTGGGCACGGCGAACTTCATCGGCAGCCTTACGGAATTTCTTTTCCTCAAACTCGCCGCGCACATAAGCCTTTACAATTCTGATTCCAATAAGATTTTCCTGAATAGCAGAGTTCATTCCGTCAAACTTCTTCATCATAATCTTAAAACGAGGATGTGCCAGGTTTGAAATTGTGAAAACAGAAATTACAATAACCGGAACTGCAATCAAAAAGAGAATTGCAAGCTGCGAGTTCATTCTGAAGGCCATGATAGTACCGGCAATCAGCATGAAAGGAGAACGTACGCACATATGAATGAGCATACGGTAAACATTCTGTACCATATTAATGTCAGTTGTGAGACGGGTAACAAGAGATGCAGTACTAAAGTGATCAATATTGGCAAAAGAAAAGCTCTGTATTTTCTTATAAAGTCTGGTTCTAAGCGTATAAGCAAAGCCCTGAGCCGCAACAGTAGAAAAACGGGTTCCCAGAACTCCGCAGGTCAAAGAAATCAGGGCAAGCCCAATCATAATTCCGCCGTATTTTGCAACAAAAGGCAGATCCTTGCCCGCAATTCCCACATCAATGATTTTGGCCATAATAAAAGGAATAATAACTTCCATCACAACTTCGCCAATCATAACTACCGGCGAAAGAATTGTATTGATGATGTACTTCTTATTCAGGCCACGAGTAAGTTTTCTGATAGTAGACATAAAGTTAAGTTTAACGAAAAAAAGAGGGAAATTTCAAGTAAAAAACTCTATTTTTATTGTAAAGGAGGGGAAAGCCTTCCCCTCGCTCGCACGATGTAGCTCGCTACCCCTTCTCCTAGATAGGGAGCGGCCTGCAGCGCAGGCAAAAACAGTCCGGTGGACTGTTTTTAGCGAGTCTCCGAGCAGCTATGCTGCGAAGGTCGTTGCCCCTAAAACCCCAGTCAGGTCCCCATTACTTTATTTTCACTTCTTCAAATCCAAGTGCCAGCATAAACTGTCTGATAATTCTCACCGCATATTCCCGGGCTTCGTCTAAAACACCTTCGGCAATCATATCTTCCAGAGCTTCGGTCTTTGCCCTGTCAATTTCATCAAAAATATCCTGGGTAGAAATCGGAACAAAAATACTCTGCTTTTCATCAAAAACGCTCTGGCTCACAATCTCGTTCCCCAGCACCTCTGCAGGAGGAACTGCTAGCGTTATAGTTTTTCCGTCGAGAGAAATGCTGTAGGAAACATCAGTTACATCTGCAATACCTGCCCTCACTACTCCCGTATATTTGATTATGCTGTAACTCTTAGCCCAGCCGGCAGCCTTTTTAAGAGTAATAATATCACTGTAACGGTATTTTGCAGTTACCAGCTCCTGACAGTAGGAAAGCTGCTTATCTACAAGCGCATACTTATTTTCATATTTAACAGTCGTAAACTTTTTTAAGCCAAACCAGGCAGCAGCCCCAAGAATCAGGGCAATTACCACAATAGTAACAATACGCAGAATGACTTTTGTAACAAGCCGTGAAGCACCGCTTTTTTTAGCCTTTTTAGCTTTCTTTTCTTCCATATAAAATATTATACTCCATATCCGTTTTTTTTGTTGTTTTTTTTTAGATAAGTCTATATCTTTTAAAGAAAGGAGACGCAAATGGCTGACGAAGAAGTAAAAAAAGCAAAACGCGTGAGAAAAAGCGTAGGTCCCGCAATGCTTTTCTGGCTGATTGTCCTTGCACTCGCAGTAGCAGCAGGATTTTCAAGTGTTTATGTAGTTGATGAAACAGAAAATGCGGTAATCACCAGATTCGGAAAATACACGCAGACCGTGGGCTCAGGCCTTCACGTAAAGCTTCCGTTCGGAATCGACAAAAACTACAACGTAGATATCAAAACTCTCCGCGCCGAGCAGTTTGGTTTTAAAACTGTAAAATCCGGCCGCAATAATGAGTATAAAAATAATATTTCTGAAGAATCAGAAATGCTTACCGGAGATCTTAACATTGTAGATGTTGAATGGGTTATCCAGTACAAGGTAACAGATCCTCGTCAGTGGCTCTTTAATGTTTACGAAAAAGAGCAGACAATCCGCGATATTTCACGTTCGGTAATCAACACTCTGGTTGGCGACCGTGCAATTTTCGACGTAATTTCTTCTGACCGTTCAACAATCCAGAACCTTGCTCAGGAGCAGATGAACGAAAACTTTAAGGCACTCGGACTTGGAATCAACGTAACAACTGTTCAGTTCCAGAACGTAGTTCCACCGGTAGAAGTTCAGGCCGCTTTTGAAGACGTAAACAAGGCAAGCCAGGATATGAAACGCCTTATAAACGAAGGTAAGGAAGAGTACAACAAGGAAATTCCTAAGGCACAGGGTGAAGCAGACCGCCAGATCCAGGTTGCAGAAGGTTATGCTGCTGAGCGTGTAAACATGGCAAAGGGTGATGTTGCCCGCTTTAATGCCGTTTACGACGAATACAAGCGTTCACCAAAAGCAACAAAAGAACGAATCTACCTTGAAACAATGGCAGAGATTTTCGGCAGCGAAACAAAGCCGGAACTTATCGACAGCGAGCTTGAAAATCTCCTTCCTGTAAAAAATCTTAAGGACATCAAGGACTAAGGGGGCGCAGTTATGACAAAAGCAATGAAAAAATTTATCGGCTGGCTTATAGCCATTGTAATTCTCTTTATCCTCTTTGTGATGACAGGTCCTTTCTATATCGTAAATGAAGGAAAGCAGGTTGTAATTACCCGCTTCAGTAAGATTGTTGACTCTCACGAAGATGCCGGTCTTTACATCAAGGTTCCTTTCCTTGATCAGGTAATTGAATATCCAAAGCTGATTCTTTCTCTCGATGGTGACCCTCAGAGCATAACTACCAAAGAAAATCAGTATATAATAGTAGATACTACATCAAGATGGCGCATTACAGACCCGGTTGCCTTCTATCAGAACTTCCAGACTCTGAACAATGCTTACAATAAGCTTTCTGATATCGTAGATTCTTCATGCCGTACAATCATTACTCAGAACAGAATGAGCGAAATCGTACGTTCTTCAAACATCATCAATGAGCGCAAGAATACTGAAACAGAAAAAGATGAAGAGACAAAAGAAATCGACAAGCTTGTAAATGCAGACACAGTAAACGAAGTTGTAACAAAAGGCCGAAGCGAACTTTGCCGCCAGATGACAGCAAAAGCACAGCAGGAGGTTCAGGGCTGGGGTATTGAACTTCTGGATATTGTTCCACGTCAGGTAAAATACTCTGCAGAACTCAATGAATCTGTTTACAACTCAATGATTAAGGATCGTAACCAGGTTGCCCAGGCTTACCGCTCACTTGGTGAAGGTAAAAAAGCTGAATGGCTGGGACGTCTCGAAAACGACAAGCGCAAAATTACTTCAGAAGCATACCGCAAATCTGAGGAAATCAAGGGTGCTGCCGATGCCGAAGCTGCCGCAATTTACGCCGCTGCTTACAACAAGGACATTGAGTTCTATACCTTCTGGAAGAGTATGGAATCTTACAAGCAGAATCTCAAGAATTACCCTGCTACCTACAGCACAAAGATGGATTACTTTAATTATCTTTACGGAGCTGATGGTAAACGCTAGGCTGTGCTTGCCGACTTACAGGAAATATTTATGAATTTACTTACAATAGAAAACGGAGAACTTCGCCTTAACACAAACCTCGATGAGTACACTTTCGGCAAAACCGGTCATGGTTCAATTGCAAACCAGGAAGGTGTTCTCTTTGACGGAAAGAACTTCCGTCAGTGGACCTTTGAGGATGTAAAATCTTACGATGCACAGAAGGCCGGAAGTTCTGTAACCGAACGACTTGTTTTCTATTGTATGAATAATCCGCTTGGAGAGGGCGCACGCACTCTTGCCGAACTGCTCGAAGAAGGCGGTGAAGCTGCCTTTGATGCAACACTCGCTGTGTGCACCGCCCTCACCTCTGCAGCAAAAGACGGAAACAAGATTCCTCTGGTTGGAGCAGGTGGTATTCTTATAGATGGCAGCAAAGTTCTTTTTGCACCGGAAGCTCTTTACAGCTATTCGGCAAACAGCCTTCCGCCCCAGGACGCACTTACCCAGCAGACAGGTTTCTTAAACGAAACAATTTCGGGACTTCCTGCAATCTGTTTTGAACGGGCTGCAATAATCTACCGCCTGCTTACAGGCCGCCTGCCCTTTACCGCAACAGATTCCATTGCCCGCAACGCAGATATCTTTGATCACAAATTTCTTCCTATTGAATACTGCATAAACGGAATTGATGAAGAACTCGCAGCAATAATCGATAACTCACTCAGACTCAATTCAACGGCAGTAAATGTTCCGGGCAAACACAAAAGAGGAAAATCAAGCGACGATCTTCGCCCTCAGGCAGAATTTCCGCTTGAAAAACTTGAAGAAGCCTTTAAACTGAGCCAGACTCAGGCTAAAAACGGCAGCGACAAAGAGTTTGAAGAAAAAGTTGCTGCTTATCAGAAATCACAAAACTCAAAAATCAATACAAAACGTGGTATAAAAAGAAATGCTACCACAATTGCAGTAATTGCAGGAATTCTTGTAGTAATTCTCTGTTCTACCTTACACACAATCCGTACCCGTGGAGAAGATTATACTTCCATCGGGCTCACTTCTACTCAGACAATACGCGCTTACATGAATAGTGTAAACGAAAAAGATACAATGGTTCTTTCTGATTTTGGTTCAGGAAAATCACCGGACGACTTTGGAGATATGGTAAGCAGAATCTATGTTATTCATAAACAGCGCCTTTCTTACGGCGACAACGGTTTTGCCTATCCTGCAAACTGGCTTTTCTATATAACAGATGAAGCAAAGTATGCCCGCTCCGGAGTTTACGGAGTTACAAATCTTAAGATTGACGGAAAAGCAGAATCCCTCAAGGTTGAACTCAAAAAAAGAAATCAAAAGCCGGCGCCTCTCACAAAGGAAGGCAGCGTTACCCTTCAGAATGGCAGCACTTCTGTACACAAAGTTGAATATTATCTGATTTATACAGAGGGCGAAGAAGCAGATTTTCTTACCGACAAAATTGAAGCCACTTTCACCCTCACCTATAAGAAAAACCGCTGGGTAATAACAGACCTCCAGATGGAAAACATTGCTCTTGGAACAAATTGCGCCGAGTTCAAAACTGATTATTTTGCAGCACTTGAGAAAACAGGCGGCGAAGTTATGCCTGCCGTAGATGCACTTCGTTCAAAATACAAGTGGCTCCCGGAAGAGGATGCAATGCAGCGCGAAAAAGACCAGATAGAATACTTCCTCACCCACCCTTATGCATCTTTAGGCTTCTAACTTGACAAATCTTTATATTTTGTCATAATAGAAATTACGAGGTAAATATGGAATATAATGTTGAAAAACAGCACGCAAAAGGCAAACTTCACGCAATTGAACGTATCAATGCACTTTGCGACAAAGGAACATTCGTAGAGACTTATCAGGGAGTAAAACACAACTGCACAAGCTTTGGAATGGACAAAAAAGATATTCCTTATGATGGTGTAATCACAGGATTCGGAAAAATAAACGGACGTAAGGTTGCTGTTTACGCACAGGACTTTACTATTCAGGGTGGTTCTCTCGGTCATATGCATGGCCGCAAGATTGCTGACCTTACAAAAATGGCAATTGATGCCCGCTGTCCTGTAATCGGAATTAACGATTCGGGTGGAGCCCGCATTCAGGAAGGTGTAGAAGCTCTTGGCGGTTACGGTAACGTATTCAATCAGAACGTTCGCGCTTCAGGTGCCATTCCTCAGATTTCTATTATTGCCGGACCTTGTGCCGGTGGTGCCGTATACTCACCTGGAATCACAGACTTCATTTTCACTGTAGATAAAGTAACTCAGATGTTCATTACAGGACCAAAGGTTGTTAAGTCTGTAATGTTCATGGATATTTCTGCAGAAGATCTTGGTGGTGCAAACATCCACGCAACAAAATCTGGTGTATCACACTTCCGCTGCGAAGATGAAAAATCATGTTACGAAGAAGTTCGCCGCCTGCTCGACTACATCCCGCACTACTTCGGCGACAAAATCGAACCAAACGAAAAATTCAAGTTCGACGAAAAGAAAGCCGCAAAGAAGATTCAGGAAATCCTTCCTGAAAATCCACGCCAGGGTTACGATGTTCGCGAAGTAATCAACTGCGTAATCGACGAAGATTCTTTCCTCGAAATTATGAAAGAATTTGCCATCAACTGTGTAGTTGGTTTTGGTAAGATTGAAGGCCGTACTGTTGGTATTATCGCTAACAATCCTAAGGGACTCGGTGGCGTTCTCGACTGCGACGCTTCTGATAAGATCGCCCGCTTTATCCGCTACTGCGACTCTTTTGATATTCCACTTCTTACTTTTGTTGATGTTCCAGGCTTTATCCCAGGACCTCAGGAAGAACAGAAAGGTATTATCCGCCACGGTGCAAAAGTTATTTACGCATACAGCGAAGCTACAGTGCCAAAGCTCACAGTAATTTTGCGCAAGGCTTACGGCGGTGCTTACATTGCAATGTGTTCTAAGCATCTTGGTGCAGACTTTGTTTACGCATGGCCAAAGGCAGAAATTGCCGTTATGGGTGCTGAAGGTGCAATTGAGATTCTCTTTGCTAAGGAATTGAAAGATCCTAACAAGGCTGCAGAAGTTCAGGCTGCGTCAGAAAAATATAAGAGCGAGATTATGACTCCTTATATTGCTGCTGAACGCGGATACATTACAGAAATCATTCAGCCGGAAGATACACGCAAGCGTATTGTTGCAAGCTTTGACTTCCTCGAAACAAAGATCTTCACAAACAAGCCGTTGAAAAAACACGGTAATATTCCACTATAATAACCGGCTCATATTGGGACCCAGAAAAAAAGCGGGTCCCAGCGACGGCAAAACTGCGGCTAGTTTGCGAGAATAAAGGCGGCCTGTACGGTGAACCTATCCGGAGCGCCGTTTTCCTTTGTTTCTCTTCTATTTGATCCGTAGATATATTCCCCGCTGGCCGGGTTTTTGTAGCAGCAGGTGCACGCGGGATGAATCCATACGTTTTCATCTGGAACGCCTGCTTTTTTTATTGCAGCCAGGTTTGCTTTTTCAAGTGATAATCTGTATAACGGGCCGCCCCCGTTATTCCAGTCTACTTCGACGCCTGCTTCGAGCGGCCGCACGCAGTCGGGCGTAAAGGTTTCGGAAAACCACTTTGCGCGCTCTTCGTTTACTATGTAGCAGCAGTCTCTTATGTGCGGTCCGAGAACTACGCAAAAGTCAGAGGCCTTTGCCCCGTAATTGCGGCCGGCAAGTTCTATTGCATCACAGACAATCCCGGTTCCCTTCCAGCCCGAATGAACAATGCCGAAAAGTCCTGTTACCGGGTCCCAAAGATATAAGGGCATACAGTCTGCAACCGTTACGCTTGGTATAAGATTTTTATTTGTGGTAATTATTCCGTCGCCGATTTTACCCTGAGTATCACTGGCTTCGTGAACATCGTAAACAATATGTGTATGGTCTAACTGAACAGGGACAAGTTGCTTCGCACTTATCTGACCCTGCGGTAGTTTCGACAGGCTCAACCACCGTAAAACTGTATTTCTATTTGTATTCACTTCATTCCACCGGAATCTCATGCTTCCGGCTTTCTTTAGTGTAAGTCCGCACAAAGGACCGTCTTTCACCACTACCCCGCCGCGGCGGAATTCAAAGGTCTCAAAAAAATCAGCTTTCGGTTGCTGCATCTATAGGCTCCAGTTCGCTGATATAGAATTGCGCTTTTTTAAGAGTTTCCCAGATATTTCTAAGCCTGTCTTTCCAGGCACGGTTCTGACTTCCCTTTATAGTTCCAAGATTCTGAAGTCCGTCATGAACGCCGTCTTTTTCTTCAGACAAAATTCCGTTAAGACATTTGTCCATCATGCGGCTTCCCTTGCTGAACTTTCTCACAGAATCTTTGATTTCACTTTCTGTAGTAGCCATCATCGAATCAATCTGATTCTGCACCTGGAAGGAACGAAGTCTGCTGGTAGCAAATTCATCAAACAAAGCACCAAACTCCCCTTCAGGAGCCAGCCTGTCTGTAAGTTCTCGAATCTGGCTCACAGACTGAACAAAAAGATTCAGGCCTTCAGAATACTCAATGCGGTTTTCGTTTCTTACAAAAACACCTTCCATCATAACTTCATTGAGAGTCTGAATCATATTGTCATAAGCATTATCGCTGAACCAGGACATAAAGCCGCCGGTAAGCTCGCATGAAAAAGGAACCCTCATCCACAAAGCCTGCCATGGTCTGTAAGTCAAAACCGGGAACTCAGAAAGGCCAAAGTCGTTTTTAAGATAATTTTCAAGATTCTTCTTTTTGCGTTCACGAAGCCAGTCGCCCCAGCGAACATCAATGATTTTTCTCCAGTGACTGCGGAAGTTAGGGAACCAGGCCTCTACCCCTTCAATGTTTCCAGGAATCCAGTCGTAATCTGCATTAATGATTTTTCCGGTTTTGAGAATAGGAACACTGGAAATAAAAGACTGAATCGAAGCAAAATACTGATTTGTCTTTGAAAGGAATTCCTTAACCGTTCGCTCAATATCCTTATCCTGGGCATTTTTTGTAAGGTCTTTTTTCTGAGAGAACATGAGCATGGCTTCGAGCACTTCACTTTTTACAGGAAGTATGTTTGTAAACACAGCCGCAAAAGCACCATAATCATTTACCGCATTACGATAAGGACAGGTATAATTTGAACCGGTAAGATTTGTAAACTGTGATGTAAAATGAATGTAAGGCAGTCTCGTAAACTGACGCAGCCAGTTAACTGCAGAAACCGCAGTATACATATCACTCTTGCTTCCGGCATCAATATTCTTAAGTATATTATCAAGATTTTTCAGGAGCATTGCTCTTGTTTCGTTATTCGGCTCAACAGAATAGTCGAGCGAAAAAGGATCTGCTTCATTATTGATTTTTTCAGAAAGCTCCGGAGCAACGAATGAACTTAAAAAAACATAAAAGTCTCCGGGAGAATCATCAATGATTGCAAAGTAAGGCTTAAAGAAATCAGCGGCAGACTTAAGCGCTTTTAAGTGCTCATAAAAAACAGTATCAAGAAGTCCGTTTCTGTGATTTACAATTCCAGGATGGTCACGATTAAGTCTTCGTGCCATAGAAGCAATTACATCTTCATTATAGATTTTTTCTGAAGAACGTTTTTCGATTATACCGCGCAGCCAGAGAAAGAATCTGTAAAAAAATGATTCCTCTTTAAAACGCAGATGCAAAGAAAGACTTTTTTCCGGAACCTGATTTTCAGTTTCAATAAACTGAACAACCGACACTGAATCCTGATTTATCTTCTCGAGCATACTGCTTCGCTCTTCGGATGTCATTCCAGCTACAAGTCGGTCAAAGGCGGTTCTATTATCATCTTTTTGCATAATATAATTATAACGGAAACACACAAGGGGTCAAGGAGATTTTTCGATAAAACTGAATTATATAGAAGATTTTTTAATTTTTCTGATTTTTATAAATAAAAAATTATTAAAAAAAAGTGTGGACATTTTTAAAATAATGATAGATAATATATATGTTCTTCGTATAAGGAAGAACTGTATCTTAATTAAAAATGGATTTTCTACGGAAAATCAACTCGGAGACCACTATGAGAAAAGTAAAAATTTTGATTTGTGCAGCTTTTGCTATGTTTGTCGCTTCTTCTCTGTTTGCTGCCGGTTACAAAGTTGAATCTTTCACCGGCAAGGTAACTTATGAATCTGCACCAGGAAAATGGACTGCAGTAACAGAAGGACAGGAATTGTCTGCATCAACAGTAATTCAGACTGGCGTTAATTCGACTCTTGTTCTTTCAATGGATGATGCAAAGATCAACATCAAGGCTATGCAGAAGGGAACTATTGAGAGTCTTTCATCTGTAGCAGCAGCTGGCAATGGTGGTATTAAGAAGGGTTCTTCCCTCAAGAATTCCGCAGTAGCAGCTGATTCAAAAAAGACTAGTAAGTCTGTTGTAACAGCTTCTTCTCGCGCAAGTGAAGCTAAAGAAGATTTCGATTGGGAAGAATAGTCAATTCCTGATAAACAATCAGAAAATCCTGTGTTCAGGTTATCCTGCACAGGATTTTTTTTTCAAAAAATTAAACGTCATGCTGAACTTGTTTCAGCATCTATTGAGAGAGAAAAATGAAAAAGTACACATTCCTTTTAATCCCTTTTATTGCTGTTATTGTTTGTACCCTGCTCGTTTTTACGAGTCTGGACAATAAAATTGCAGACCTCTTCCAGCGTACCCTGCCAGACCTCAAAGAATCAGACAATGTTGTTATGGTAAACATTGATGATTCTTCTGTAGATGCAATTGGTACATGGCCATTCTCACGCGAAGTTTATGCAGACACCCTCGTAATTCTTAAAGACCTCGAGGCAGAAGCAGCCGTATTCGATTTAAGCTTCCTGGACAAATCTCAGACTAAAGTAAATAAAGAATACGTAGAAACTGAACTTCCTCATTATGTTGATGAAGACTTTGGTGAACTTTCGGATCAGGTTGCCTGGCTTTTGATGGAAGCCGAAGGTTATGACGTTACAGAAGACCTCAACGGTGTTATGGATTCTGTTCAGAACCGAATCAAAACCGCAATCCAGTATTCTATACGCGATGTAGACCAGGCTCTGGCAAACGACCTTAAGTTTTTTGATAATTCATATCTTACGTTAACTTTTGATAATGACTTCCCTCCTCTGGATGAAGTTACAGAGCACTATCTTGCAGAAGAGCTTTCACTCAAAGATATTTCGGTTGCAAAAAACGCACGCGTTCCTGAATACAAAGGAGTTGAACCTGCAATTACCGACTTTCTTTTTCAGGCAAAGAAAGCAGGTTTTGTAAATGCTCCGGCCGATGCTGATGGATTCCTTCGTCGCCTTCATCTTGTTTTTGAATACAAGGGAAATTATTATCCTCAGCTGCTTTTTGCTCCAATTCTTAATTATCTTGGATACCCGCATATTGATGTTCGCCGCAATAAAATCATTCTTAAAGACTGCAAGTTCCCGGATGGAACCCGCGACATCAAGATTCCTCTTGCACAGGATGGTTCTGTAATAATCAAATACCCGAAAAAAAGTTATTATGATTATAAAAATATCACCTTGTGGTCTGCATACCGTATTCTCCTGCTTGAAAAAGACCTTGCAGCAAGCCTCAAGGAGCTTAACGAAAACGGATTCTTCAGTTTCTGGGAAGGCGACCTTCCTTACGAATACTTTGAAGCAGCTTCGGGCTTTATGCACGATGCCCTCATTTCAGAAGATGATGATTCCGGCGTTACTTATGAAGACTATTATGCTTACAAACAGGCCTTCTATGATACAGCAAAAGAATTCCTTTACGGCTCTACCGAAGCAGATTTGATTGCCTCTGTAGAAGATGATGCTGAAACTGCCGCCTTCATTTCCGACAGCATGGCAACCGTTCGCAGCATTTACGAAGAGCTTACATCTTCACGCGAGCGTGTAATTTCTAAAGTAAAAGGTTCCTTCTGTATTTTTGGAACTTCTGCCACAAGTACAACCGACTTTGGTTTGATTCAGTATGAAGAAAAGTACCCTAACCCGGGTGTTCACTACACAATTGCAAACCAGCTTCTTTCAGCTGATTTTGTAATTGATTCACCATGGTGGATTTCTTTAATCATTGCAACAATCCTTTGTTTTGGATACGGATTTGCTTCTAAGAAAATCAAGAGTACCAGCCGTCAGCTTGTATTTGGTGGTTTACTCGAAGGTTCAGCAATTATTCTTTTACTTCTCTTCTATATAGTAACTAAGATTTATGTAGGAACTGCGATTCCTGCAATCTCCCTGGCAATCACCTTTATTGCAATTACAGTTGTAAACCTTATCAGTACATCAAAAGATAAGAAGTTTATTACAGGTGCCTTCAGCCAGTGTCTTTCAAAAGAAGTAGTTGATGAAATTGTTGCAAATCCTTCTTCTTTCAAGCTTGGTGGTGAACGAATTGAAATGACCGCCATGTTTACTGATATTCAGAAATTCTCAGGCTTCAGCGAACTTCTTAACGCTGCTCAGCTTGTAGCCCTTTTGAACTTCTACCTTACCAAAATGTCTAACCTTATTATGGAAGAACGCGGAACGGTAGATAAGTACGAAGGAGATGCTATCATCGCGCTGGTTGGAGCTCCAATTAAGATGGAAGACCATGCAGAGCGAGCCTGTGCAGCTGCAATCAAAATGAAGCTTTCTGAAGTTGAAATGAATAAATACATCGAAGAGATTGCTGCCGGCGATAAACCAGAAGATATGGAGCAGGATCTTTACGATGCCTTTAAGATTATGGTTGCAAACAAGCGTTCAATCTTTACCCGTATTGGTTTGAACTCTGGTGAGATGATTGCCGGTTATATGGGTTCTGAAAATAAAAAGAACTACACTATGATGGGTAATAACGTAAACCTTGCAGCCCGCCTCGAAGGTGTAAACAAGCAGTATCACACTGGCGGTGTTCTTATCAGTGAAGCAACCCGTTCAAAGCTTTCTGATAAGTTCCTTGTCCGCAGTCTCGACCGCGTTCAGGTTGTAAATGTAAAAACTCCTATCCGTTTGTTCGAACTGATTGGCTTTAAGGCTGATGCAAGTGATGCGGTACTCAAGTATATTGAAGACTGGGAAGTTGCATTAAAGAAGTTTGAAAGCGGAGACTATAACGGAGCTCTTGCAGATTTCAAAGTATTGCACAGCCAGAACAGCCACGACAATGTTGTAACCTACTATATTGAACTTACAGAAAAGTTCTTTGCAAAAGGCAAGGTTCCAACAGAAGCAGACGACTTTGGTGTAGCATACAACACCGAAAACCCTTCAGATATGAATCCTGAATGGGTCGGAACAAAGTACGAAATCAAAGGTACCTTCCGTCTCTTGCAGAAATAAAATTACAACAACAAAAAAATACCGGTGGTTGAGCTTGTCGAAACCACCGGTATTTTTTTGTCTTGATTGCTTAGCGCAACCTACTTCTTTCTTGCCTTGAAGGCTAACCAGACTCCGCCTACTCCGCTGAGGGCTGCGAGCATTACCACTATCACGGCAGCTTTTGAAGATGAAGTTTCGTCATCTGCGATGTCGGCCGGCTGCAAAGTAGCCTCGTTAGCTGAACTTACGGTGGTTGAGTTTAAATTTACGGTGGTTGAGCTTGTCGAAACCACCGCAGCTGTCGGCGCAACAACAGCCGATGCCTCTGCCATTATCGGGCTTGACACGTCTGCATTGGTTGATTCTGCATTTACGGTGGTTGAGCCTGTCGAAACCACCGCGGTTGTCGGTTCAACTACCGCAGATGTCGCTTCAGCCACTACAGACTTCTGTTCTGTCACTGCCTTCTTAGCTTTCTTAGCGGCCTTCTTTGCTGCAGATTTATTTGCCTTTGGTTTTACAGCTGTTTCTTCTGCATCAACTGAAGTAGAGTTTGTGAAGAACTTAATAATGCGTGAGCCAGCACTTTCTTCTGAGCCGTTGCCAAAGATTCTGCCGGTTATGCCAGTTAAACCGGTAGTGTTTACGTTAGGATCTGGTCCGCCGCCACCGCCGCCTCCAGCATTCGGATCTGTGAATATCTGTTTTGAAACACCCTCTGCATCAATATCAGCACCATTAAACTTAATTACAGGCTCGCTATAAGCTGTGATACTATCCCAAGGATAAACTCCAATTGTAATTTCTCCAGTCGTACTTCCTTCAGAAGAAGGAAGAATCAGATAACCACCACTTTCAGCATCATTTGCATCTTTAGTATAAGATTCTTTTGTAGCAGTATATCCAGTTCCCGTACCATAACCACTAAATTCAAACTTATCAAGACTTGTAGAAAGAACAAAACCTGTATTTTGACCATTAGGCTTTGGACCAAGGAAAACAGAATGAATTACAGTACCTGCCGGTAACTGAACCGTGACTGTATAATCTTTTTTTACACCAGCCCAGCCTGAACCACCACTGTAAGTTACAGATTCAATTGTAATATTATCTGCTGTAAGATCAGCTGTAGTCATCCACCACTGAATTCCAAACAGGCTGGAATTTTTATTTCCAAGATAATATGGTCCTGACTGGTTTCCTACAGCATCTCTAAAGTAGAATGCAATGCGGGTATTAGCAGTTTTGATATCTGGTAATGGGAATACAAAGTAATCACCAGAATTACCTGTTGTACCATCACTCAAAGGAACCCAGGTACCCTCGCTTGGTGCAGTGTCTGGCGCATTGAAATCACCTGTATTCTCACACTTCACCATCATATAATCTACAATACCCGGAAGAGCTGTTTTTGCATATTTAATCTTAGTTCCGCTGGTATATATATTTGCTTTATCAGTACTTATTGTCTTTGTATATGCCCAATGAATAGTATCAATACCTACATCACTTGCATTTACGGCTGTGTAACTATGAATCTTTTTAACTGAACCGTCTGTTGTTACATAATTGCTGTTAAGTTCAGCAGTAGAATCTGCAGTAAGAACCAGAGTCTTAAGTACTTCAGACAGATTTCCAGCCTTATCTTTTGCATAGATGTAGTAAGTATCGTTCCAGTTATCTCCAAGAGTAATTACATTAAAGCCGGTACCACCTAGGGCCACAAGAGTTTCAGTACTGTCGAGGGCTGCCTTATAATAAAGCTTTTCAAAGCCCGAAACTGCACCAGAAGTTTCAATTTCTGATAATTCATTTTCAAGATTATTAAAGGCAATAGTCTTTACAACCGCAGGGTTATAAGTGATTGTTGAAGTCTTTCCATCAGCTGAGTCTTCCTGAGTGTAATCTGCAGTATTAACACCAGTATATAAAGCTGCAGCATCACCATTTTCTTTCAAAACCCCAAAGGTAAGAGCGTCTACACCACTGTCAAGAGCCGGAGCCACTGCATCCTGCACAAGAGTTACTGTGTCTGGAGTTGTAGTTTCTGCGTAATTACCAACTTTATCTGTTACCTTAAATTTGAAAGTTGTCTGAGAAGTCAAGGTATTTGCCGCAAAGGTATAAGACAAAGGCGAAGTAGAAAGGCCTGATTCTCCATCAATTGTAGTATATGAAGAACCTGCATCACGGCTTACCTCATACTTATCATTATCCCCAGAAGTTGAGCTAAGGTTGATTACAGCATTTGTAGCGGCTGCATTGAAGAAGTAAACTGTTGTACCGCTTATATCAATTTCTGCTGCGCCAGGAACCTTATTTGTTGCTGCAAATGAAATATTTGGCGGATCAACATCAGGAGTGAGTTTGAATTCTCTAAATTCTGTAAAGTTTCCAGCCCAGTCTTCTGCGCGGATTTTGTAAGTTACTTGTGTAGATCCAGAGTCGGCTATAGTAAACTTCCACTTTTTATTTGTGGCATCAAAGCCTGAATTTCCTGTAGAAGCATCTGGGGCATAGCTATCAGTTGTCAGCCAGTATCTTCTTATACCAGAAGGTCCTGCTGCATTTTCAATTGCAGAAAGAGCAAGCTCAAACTTATTCATCTGGCCGCCGTTGTAAGTAATAGACTTGCTTTCTGTTCCATCATTTGTGATATCGTAATAAGTGTTTCCAATTGCAGTAGCTCCATCGTCTTTATAGAATGCCCAGCCTACTGTGTTAGCATCTCCCGAAGGTGCCTCAGCATCCTTTCTGATTTTGATAGGATCTGTCCATTCTGAAGCATTTTCTACACCGTCTATTGCCTTGAAGCGATATCTTGTTGTTGCAGTATCTGGAGCTGCAAATACATATTTAGGTGTACTGGTGGTTTTTCCAATTATATCATCAGTAATATCAGACTCTGTCCAGTTTGTGCCATCTGTACTGGTTTTCATCTTATAAACTGCAATATCGTTTGCAGTTTTTGTAAAGTTGATAACGGCATAATCTTTATTCAGATAGTAAACTTGATCGTCAAGTGCACCGCCAAGACTCTTTGCCTCGCAATTAGCCGGACTTGAACCGTCTGCAGCCTCAGATTTCTGAACAACATTTGTAGTTGCAAGTTCTAGATCCGGTGGATTATTATCAACTATAGTTTTAAAGGTTTTAAGTACCTTTTCCTTGCCCAGATTATCTTTTACTTTCAATGTATATTCATACTCTTTATCGTTTTCATGAGAACTAAGACCTGTAATTTCCCATACATTTGCATCTTTCGCCGGAGCTGTAGGAGTATGGTCAGCATCCTGCAGCACATTATCTTTTTTTAAGCTTACTTCATACGCTTGTATTCCAGAACGTTCAATACCGCTTGTTGAAACATTACCGGCAGAGTCGCGTTTATCAGTAACGTTAGAAAGATCTATCAAGATGCGGTCAACTAAGTAATCACCAGAGACACCGTATGAGATACTATGAGTTTCTACGCCACCAACTGTACTAGTACTAACCATTGTTGGTTTTTCAATTTCTACATTTGTAGAATCAGTTGCACTTTTTCTAAGATGATATACAAGACCACCAGCTGCTTCCGGTGCCCACTGGTCGCGCTGAAGTCTTACAGGACTTGTTTCTTCTGTAGGCATTTCTGTTGAAATGTTTCCAGCCACATCTATAACACGGAACTTATATTGAGTTTTGGATTCTGGAGCCGGGAATGTAAGTTCGCCGCTTGAGGTATTAAATGATGTAATGTCAGTTGCAGTACCATTGTAATAAAAGTCTGACCAGGTAGTCCATTCAGACCAGCTACCGGTTGAATCATCGTAAGTTTTTGTTTTCCACTGGTATCGGTCTGAAGCAGTTTTATAAGTCAAAGTAAATTTAATGTATACAGTAGCATCCTCAATATACTGAATTCCCAGAGCATCATCAGTAAATGTAGCGGGAACGGTTCCAGAAGCCGAACCAGACATTATTGAATTTGGATTCACTAAAGCGATTCCCGGTGACTGGCTATCATAAACCCAGTTGTTACTTCCTGTGTGTCCGCTAAAGGTTGGACCATACAATGGATACACAGCAGAATCCTCTTCAATAATTCCAGCCTCATTATATCGGGCAAGCTGAATTCCCAATGCATTTCCGTTAACTGAATTCAAGCTGATTGTAAATGAAGAGTCAGAAACTGTAAGACCTGTGTCTGTGTAATCTCCAGGAGTAGGATCATCACTTGTTCCAAGCTGACCATCTGAGCCAGAGTAAACAAATCTGTATTTTGTAGGTCCTAGTGTAGTTGCAAAGGTAACAGAAGCACCCAATCTTGTGTAGTTGATTGCTGAATCACCTGTACCACTTACCTTAATTTTGTAGGCAGCAACCTTGTCGTGAGTAAGATAAGTATCATCAATAATTCCTATACCACCTTCATTACCTGTATAATTGTAACCGTCAGCGCTGTTGCCATCAGAAATTGTTGGTGGATAATTATCCTTAAAAGTTACCAGTACCGGAGTCAGACAGATACGACCAGCCTTGCTTACCGGGTAGAAGTATAAATCATCTTTATCATGCCACAAAACATCAGAAGAATTTTCTTTTGTATATTCATACTTCCAGTAACCTTCATCATCCCAGCTTACAAGATTAGAAACTGAACTAACGAAGTCAGACTCTGATGTTGTACGTGGGGCTGTTTCTACAACCCAGCCAAGCATATCTGATTGAGCCATTGTTGTGTACAATCTCAAAGTGATAGCTGTAACAGCCCACTTTGCAGTTAATTCAAGTTTCTGCCCGCCTGGCTTTCCTGTACCTGTATTTGGAGAAGTACTTGTATTGTCGGTAAGTCCAACATTTCCAGAGTCAGAATTTCCTGCTGTCAGAGTATTTTTATTTACTGCCACTGCAGCATTATCCGCAAGTTCTGGAATATCATTTAATACTTGCCAGGTAGAACTTCCTCCATTATTAAATACGATATCTGCAGTAATCTGTTTTCCTGCATAGTCATAGATATTGCTTTTATCAATTTTCAGACTACCAGAATCAGGATCTATACCATCTAATGAATAATGTACAGGTACTGTAGAGCGCTGACCAAAAGTAGAGTAAGGCTCCTCAGTAACAGAATCTTTCCATACACCTGAACCAGGATCGGTAACAGTAAAATCTACAGATGAAATATAACTATAGTAATTTACTCCGCTAATAGTGTTTACCTTGTTGTAAGTCAGTTCGGAAACAGCTGGCGGAGTGTTATCAAAGAGCCACAAGTCTCTTGCTACCCCATTTGCATCATCACGAGTAATTTTTGTAATTCTGCAGTTTCCTACAGTATCTTCAATTATGTAATAGAGTCTGTAAGGAGTTGTTACAGAAGGCTGAGGGAATTCATTTACCAGAGAGAAGGCTGAATTAATACCCAGAGATCCAGGAGCTTCTTTATAACAATACCAGTTAGTAGCCGGGGTATCTGCTGCAAGATTGCCATCCTGGAAATCAAGCTGTGTAGGAACATTAGCTTTTGTAGTTGGCCATACAAGGATTCTGCTCCTCATTGTATATTTTTGTGCAGCAAGGTCTGCGGCTGTTCCTGGACCATATGGATCAAAACGACATGTATCACTACAGTTTTCAAGAGTAAGGGTTGCTGTTGAGTTATAGAAAGTAACATCAGTAGTAGTATTTATATCAGCAGGCCATGAATATGATGCAGTTCCAGCTAAACTATCATCTAAACCAAGTCTGTTATCTGAAGTCCACTTAAGAGCACCGCTTGTCATACCGGCTCGACGGATTCTTCGGAATACTGTATTACCACAACCATCCATCAAACCAAGAACAAGAGGATCACAGCCATTATGCGGCAGATTAATTACAATTGTTGAACCATCAACGTAAGTTGTAATTACAGAATCCTGATTTGTTGTTACTGCAGAAGTTGCAAATGGCAGCCATGTGCAGGTGGCAGGAGCATCAGTAATATTTCCTGACGTTGATGTATTTGTAAATACTGTATATTTTTCTATCTTTGATCCTATATTAGGACTCGTTATACTGTTATTTAAGAATACATAAGGTGTAGAAATTAATGGTGTACCGCCACTGGCAGCATTTTCAATTGTTTCACCAGAAGCGCCTCCAAGCATAACCTTTATCTTATAATCTGAAACACCTTTTATTACATATTCATATACTCCAGAAGACTCAGCATTTCTGTGAATAAAGGCATCACCAGGCTTATCAATTGTCATATAACGATCTATATTTGCAATATTTGCAGCTTCTGTATCAGGAGCAAATGCGCTGTCTTCAATAAGGTTAAGCGTAATCGGCTTAGACTGGTTTCCTGCTCTATCGAGTGCTATTGCCGTCCATGGAATTGAAGTAAATCCATAATTGTATTGATAATCAGAATAAGAGTTGTCACTAGATTTAATCCATCTTGTTATTCTGAAGTTTGTATCTGTAACATCTGAACCAATAGAAATATTAGAGGCTCTGTAGAAGTAGAGGTCTTCCATTTCACCAGAACCTGCTGCAGCTCCACCATAGTAAGTTCCAAAACCGAATCCATAAGCACTTGCCGCATTAGCAGAATCTACAGAATGAGGGTAAACTGTATTAGGGTTTACATTGTTATGAGTCTGTGAATAAAGACCCTTTCCATTCCATACAGGGACTATTGTATCAATTGTAATTGTATCGCTGGCACCTGCTGCTTCAAGACCACAAATTGTTCTAGGTTTAATTGTTACACTCTTTAAGCCGTCTCCACTTGTAAGGGCAAGATTCTTAATTGCGAGTGCTGATGTTCCAATAACTAAATGGCCACCCGCAGCTGTTTTGAAGGTTGCAGTTTTTCCGTCAGCAGAGATATCAAAGAGAACCTGAGTTCCACCGCTCTTAAGGTAATTTCCATTTGTATCTATTTTAGCTGTATCGCCCAAATCTGTATCAGAAAGAGGAACATCAGGATATGAAGTTCCTGCATAGATCTCTGTACCTGAAGTGAATGTTGCATCACCTGCAATTGTAATAGAAATTATACCAGAGTTTGTTGCAGACTGAGTAAGAGTAATATTTGCATTTACTGTATTTTCATTTGTAAAGTCAGAATCTGCCTGAACAAAGTGGTTTGCAGTATCTTTACCTGCCTGGCGGTCTTTCAAAACAAAGCCTTCAGCTCCCGGAAGTCCAGAGTCATATTTGAAGCTTGTAGTTGTAAGAGCTGGGGCTGCAAGGTTTATAGAATCTTCGTTACTGCTGATTGTAGAAGCTGTAGCAGAAGCATTTGTTGCAGTATCGTAAATCTTGAGTGCAACAGAAGAAGGAGTTCCCTCTGCAGCAAGCGCTACATTTGTAATCTTAACTGTAAGCTGACCGCTTCCTGCAAGGCTTGCAGCAGCATCTACAGAAGATGTTATTGTCATTCTGTTTGCAGAAGTATCTGTTTCAGCGTCAATTGCGGCTGAAGTAACTGCATTTGTGGCAGGATCAACTCTGTAGATTGCGGAATCGGCTGTAAGGTTAATAGATGAGCCTGCAAAGTCAAATATCTTGGCACCAGAGGTTTCTTCAGTGAATGTAACGTAAAGGTCTGCTGTTGACTGAGTACCACGCCAGTACTCAGTTCCTGTTGCGCCGACTCTTTCTGTTGCCTTAATATATGGAATATAAATCTGATTAATTACAGGCGCAACAGAATCGGTATTACTTACTACTGCACTTGAAAGTGTTTCATGTACTCCATCTGCAGCAGCCGCATCCTTAACCAGTACTTTAATTTCGAAGCTGCCCTGCTCGTCCAGAACATCAGAAAGCTTAATACCCCTGATTGTTACGGAAGAGTTAAAGTTTGTCTGAGGCTGATTATATATGAGAACCTTCTTAGCTGAATCCAGTGTGAATGGAACAGCAACGCCACCTGTTGTAACAACAAGGCCTGCATCAGAAAGTGGTGAAGCATAATCTTCTGAAGCGCCGGCTTTACGAACCTTAACTTCGATAGATTTAAGACCAGAAGTCATTTCGGTAACAGGTACAACGAGAGTCTGTTCGTCGAGAATATTATCCATTGCAACTCCGGCTGTATAACCGGCAGCTGCAACAAGGTAAGGAGTTCCTAGAACTGGAGGTACACTATCGTAATAGATTGGAGGAATTCCAGACGCACTAGACATATTGCCCATATCATCCATAAGGGCGTAAGTGTAATATACAGGTCCATCATTTGCCGGCGTTGGGAATGGAGAGTAATCAGAAGTAATATAACGCCATGCAGGATCATAAGAAGAAACTGTATTAATCCAAGAAGTTTCAGATGTTGGCTTAACGATCCACTTCATTGAATCGTGTGGAGAACGTAATCTTGCATGTCCGGAATCGGCAATCGAAGAAACATCATGTGCAATCTTAACATTTGAGAAGGTTAATTCATTGAAGTAATTATCAACTGTTATGTGGCTTGCAGCACTTGTATCAACAGTAACAAAAGAATTGTTGCTTGCAGCATCAGGAGGTGTAGTATCCTTAATTACAAAGAGAGAAGCCCATGCGTTACCATATTCATCTGAATATGCACCACCGTCTGTAAATCCACTGTTCTGTACCATATCTACAGCAGCAACATCAATTCGAATCAATCCGTCCGGCAGATCAGACAAGTCGAAATCAAGGAGACAACCCTTATCTACCGCAAAGTCATTTTCTGTTCCAGGAATAGTTTCGTTTATAGCCTGAATAAGATTCTTATATGCACCGTCAACTGTTGTTGTAAGGTTAGACTGAGAAAGGTAGTTGCTTGGCTTGAACTTGAATTCCTGTTCTTCAGAATACCTGAAGGTTGATGTTGTACCATCCATATTGTACATGTGATATGCACGCATACCAATCATAGCAACATCAGTTTCAATACCAGTCTGGCTCTGTCCTGTTCCAGAACCTGCAATATCTTCTGCGAATACACGAAGAACGACCTTACCTTTTATACGATATGGAATGAAAGGATCAAAGAAGCTTGCGTTAATATCATTTGTTGGAGCATTTGCTGCACCTTCGAGGGTCATCTTTGTTGTAGCACCAACAGAGTTGATTGTTCCGGTGTCTTTATAAACACCCTGGAATACATTGAAGTCTGTTCCGCTTCTACCTGCTGTGAGCTGTGTAATACGAGGCGCAAGTGTATCTTTATAACTTCCTACAGAGAAGCTGATTTTATCGTCATCGGCCATTGTAAAGCCGTCAACATCTTTTACATCTTTTGAAATTGTAATATTTACAGAAGACTGAGAAGAGTATCCTTCAGAAAGCCGCTCAGGCTTAAACTTGAGGGTTACCATTTTTTTGTTTTTACTGAATTGTGGTACGTCAAAATAATCGGTAATATCTTCACTGTTAATTTCGATATCGCCGTCTGCAGTAAACGACTGGATACCCTGTGTTACAGTGATTTTATCATACTCGCCGGCTTCGTTCTTAAATGACTCTTCGTCCATAGGTTTTGTAAAGTTGATTCGCACAGAAATATTACGAACTACACCACTACTACCCTTTGCAGGAATTGTGAGAGAAACTGAAGGTCGCTGTGCAACGACAGGAACAAGGAAGATATCATTCTGGAATGAATTGATTATAACGGTTGTCGTTGAACTTTTTGGGTCACCAAAAACAACCAGTGGAGATTGTATTTCATGAGGCTTAAGTCTCGTGTTGTAATCTTCTTCATCAATATAATAAATGTCTTTATTTTTACTCTGATTATCACCAGGGGCAATAAAATCTGTTGTAAAGGCTGCCCATCGTACAAAGCCGTATTCCGGTTCAGTTGTTGCAGAGATAATATGAGGAATTCCTACCTTAAAAACTGAGTAACCATCCGGTTCAGTTTTTCCCTGACGGGTTAATGCATAACGAGTATATACATTGATTTGAGTGGCATTTGCGACTTTTACTGCTTCTTCAATATCATTATAAAAGTCGTCGTCCTGCATCCAGTTATCACAGGCTGTAAATAAAAAGACCAGCGCTGATAATAAAACTAATAAAAACTTTTTCATTCTGATTCCTCTTCTCTTTTTCTCTTTTTTCCTAATATGATTAAACCTGCAGCAAGTGCCGCAGTGATTGTTACTGATGAAATAATGATGATATTGCGGGTAGTGGTTGTGTTTGAATTGGCGGTAGTTGAACTTGTACCCTCAGTAGTTGAGCTTGAACTCTCGGTGGTTGAGCTTGTCGAAACCACCTTTGCCGCTTCAACCTCTTTCATTTCCTCTAACAAACTATCGGTAGTTTCGAAAGTGTAGTCGCTTTCTGAAGTGACAGTTGCAGCTGGTTCTGAGGTTTTGATTTCAGATACGATAGCATCGCTTTCTTCTGCGGTGGTTTCGACAGGCTCAACCACCGTAACTTCTGGTTCAATAACGGCTGGAGCTACGTTTGTCGAGGCCACTTTCTCCATTTCTTCTAACAAACCATCGGTAGTTTCGAATGTGTAATTATTATCTGAAGCAACAACAGGATTTTCTGTGGCAGCTGCTTTATTTTCCTGCTCATACAAGGCTAGTTCGAAATAATCTACAGGAGCTTCAGTTTCGGATTCTGTTTCTGCTTCACCAGCTTCTGCATTTTCTGCCTGCTTTACAGGAACATCTGTCTGCAAGGTTGCAATGGCAAAATCAAGAGGAATCAAGTCTTCAATAAGAGCGTCATCCTCAAAGTCAAATATCAAATCATCATCGCCGTCGCCATCTCCGTCTCCAGATCTTCCGTCAGGATCTTTTTCGGCAGGCTCTTCACGCACACCAGAAGGCACAATAGCCACAGCGTTATTTCCGATTGCAAGAATATCGTTAAGTGATTTTTGAGAAAGTGGATTTCCTTTTATTACAACCTGAACCTCATCTTCATCATCTTCTTCCAGCATTACAAACTGAATTCCAGGTGTAAGGACATCGTTTTTAAGTTCTCTCTGCTTCCATTCATCAGCACCTTTATTAAAGGCAAGAATGAGGTCTTCACTTTCCGGCATATTAAAATATGCAACTGCGCCGGAAATACTTATTGGCTGGTAAATCTGCCATGAGTCGCGCATCTTATACAGTGCTGCCGCACCCTTAGCATCTGCAGCATTCCATTCGCGTGCACCATAACGGCAGGCTCTGTAAAAACCTTCATCAGAAAGAGTAATTTCCAGAGGCATCCACACCTTGCCGTCATCAACGATATATTCAGACTTGTTCTTAAAAACAATCTTTGCCTGATCTGGTGTAAGGCCGGAATCAAAAGCCATAAAAATATGACCAGGAACCGTAATAAAGGCAGTATCAATTCCAACCGCTTCAAAAAGTGAACATACCAGAATCGAAAGGTCATCACAGTCGCCACCGCGGTACATAAGTGTCTGATACGGAAACTGCAAAAAGTCTATCGAAGAAGTACCAACGTTATCTTCAAAAGCAGAGCTTGGGTCTACAACATAATTCAAACCGAACTCATTCAAAGCCTGGAAAATTCCAATTGCATACTGAATGTTAACCGGCATATCAATTCGAAGATTATCGCGGACAAGACTTGCCGTATATTTTGCAAACTGCATTGCAGCAGGGTCCTTAGAAGAAACAAAAACGGCTGCACGGCGGTCGTCATCCCACGACATATTGTTACGTCCGTAAACAGGAACATCAAGCGCATATGTCTGTGAAAGTTTTTTTCCAAGACGTGAATAATTTACAATGATATAACTTGAAGTATCTGATTTTTCCGTAAGCTCAAGCATCTGTTCATTAAAGAAGGCAACAAGATCAACATTTACAGTTTCACCTTTCTTGATTTTCTTGAAAGTTGCACATTCTTTTGAATGAGCCATATACTGCGGTTGAAAGAAGCTTACCGTTACATCAGTAATTGAAGAATCTTCATTATTTACAATATCAACTTTTCCAAAGGAATTATTTTCATACCAGGAATAAAGAACCGGGAATACAGGATCAAGCTCTGTAAGTTTTACGCCAATGTTTGTTTTTTTATTAAACATCTCCGTAATGTTAAAGGTAAGTCCAGGTGCAGCACCTGCATTTATCATCATCAAGGGATTTGGTTTTCCCGAATAGTGTCTTGCGACGGCACTTACATCAGCATAAATTGACGGAGTGATTTTATAGGTAAAGGTCAAAGAACCTGCAGCCGTAATACCCGAAGTACTTTTTGTTGACTTAGCGTTATAAAAACCTGCATCAATATTTAAGTCGAGCGCAAGGCGGTCTGCAAAATCAAGATGGAAACCGGTTCCAAGCTCACCCTGAATAATCGAAATAGGACTTACACCCGGAAGCGCCATAGAAAGATATTCGCCCTGGGCATAGAGATTCACAAATTTTACAGGACGGTAAGTAGCTCTGAGACCACCACCAATTCCATATTGAATGTTATGAGCTTCACCTATCGGTTTGGTAAATTCAGGAAATACGCTTACTAAAAATTCTCCACCGGCAGCTATAGGAGCTGTAGAAAGGCAGAGTCCTGCACATAGTGCAAGCGTCTTTTTAGAGAACTTATGATTTTTTCTAAGCCTTCTGGCGGTTTTACCCGACATTACCTACTGCTCCAACTCAGCTTCTATTCTTTCGATATTCTTACGAGCTGTTTCATTTTCAGGATCAATAGCAAGAACTTTTTCGTACCATTCTTTCGCTTTAGCAAATTTCTTCTGAAGCGAAAGAATATTTCCAAGGTTATTCATAGCAGGCACAGAGCCCATTTTTGCAGAAACTTCATATACAGAAACGGCATTGTCATACATACCGGCACGTACATAAAGCAGACCAAGTCTGTTATAAAGTGGAATCGAAACACCTTCTGTCTTAATGCGCTCCTGAACAGCCGCAATCTGAGGGCCGAATTCCTGAGTGATGTATTTAGCAAGGTCTTCTTCGCCGGCTTTTACGATATCTTTTTCTGATGGAATCTTTATATTTGTTTCTCCCGAAGAAAAACCAGAAGGCGGATAAGTTTGCCATGCATCAGAAAGAATGATAAAGTCAACATCTGCATCTGAATCCAGTGCCTCGCTTACTTTCTGAACTCCCCTCTTCCAGCTTTCTGCAAAATCCTTATGAATTGCAGACATGGAAACAGGAATCCAGATTTTATCATTTACGACAAGAAGGTTGTCTGTATTATTAAACAGATTTAAAAGAGCCTGCTCATTATCGCCAAGCTCAATTGCTACTATAAAATCATCTTCAAGAGGAATATAAGCCGCGCCGATACCAACCGACTCCAGCATAGACATAAAGAGAACACCGATATCATCCTTATCACCAGAACGGTAAGAAAGAGTCTGGTATGGATACTGAACATAATCCAGCTTCTGAAAATCAAGATGTGTTGAATTGTAAGGCGTATCTGATTTTTCTTCACATACAACACCAAGGCTTCTTATACCTTCGTGAATGTACATTGCAAACTGCATGTTTTTATTCAAACCGGTACGGAAGTGATTTCGCGCAACACCTACAAAGTATTTTGAAAGCTCAAGAATTTCCTGAGCATTTGTTGAAACATAACTTGCAAGAATTGATGAATCTACCCAGCGCATTGAGTTTCTGTTGTAAACCGAAACTGTTACAGGAACTACAGAAACACGCTTATCACCCAAAAGCTCATATTCAACTACGATTTCACCGGAGATTTTTCCAGATTCAGAAAAGCGGAGAATCTTATCATTAAAATCTGCATAAAAAGGAATCTGCTCGGAGCGGTTCTTTTTAAGCATCCTGATTTTTCCGCATTCCATTTCAGAAGCAGTGTAGCCTTCTGCACGGAATTTAACCTTTACATTTCTGATTTCGGCAGATTCGTTATTTGTAATGGTAATTGTTCCAATAGGATTTGTTTTATAGATTGAATAAATCAAAGGAAAAACATTTTCATCACATTCAGCCTCAGCATCTACCATTCCCGAAGCTTTTTCTGTACTGAATTTGATATTTACGACAATACCCGCAGTAAGTCCTGCCGCTCCAGGATTTCCAAACCATGTATTATTCTGGCAGTTGAACCAGGAAACGTCTAAACCAGCTGAAAATCTTGTATTGATTCGGAAATTAATGTCACCATAGGCACGGTACCATGGCGCATAATGAGTACGGCCGTTTGTAAAGCTTGCATATGCACCCGCTGCAATTCCTGCTGCAAGTTCAATTCTCGAAAAAGGATAATAAATTAAACCTGTCTGTACTCCTACAGGAACTATATACAGATTAGGTTCATTCGCACCATCGAGGGCCTTTGAATTGTATTTAGGAAGAAGTACAAATCCTAATTCCGGACCTACATTAAGAAAATCAAAAAATGTCATTCCGACATCAATGAATCCACCTGCCCCTGCTACATCATATTTCTGTCTTCCTGAAGAAAGAAAAGGAAACATTGCTGTCGGGGTAACTTTCAGGGTAAAATCATAAGAAAAGGACGCAGCTGTCATAAACAGTGCGAGAATAATTGAACATACTTTTTTCATAATAACTCTTCTCTGTTATCATATTATCGGCATAATTAATGCAAATAATACAAATATCTGCTTATTATAGAAAATAAATGCAAATTTGTCTATATAAACGGTGTTATTTTCCGCTTACAGCCTGCCGATAATAAAGTGTATACTTATAAATATCTTGTTTTTTTTAGTAAATCGTTCTATAATAACAAGATAAATAATTCAAAATATTAGAGAGAGACAATTGTGAGTACAGAAAATACCAAGGCAAATTCTGCCTACGTTGTAAAATTCCCTATTGGCGTAAAACTCGCTCTCATCATTGGATTTATTGTCCTTGTTTCACTTGGTTCAGTAACATTTCTAAACAGCCACTTTGTAGGTGAAGACGTAAAGATTACAGCAGAAAACAATAATCTTTCCACTAACACCAGAGCTGCTTCTACCATGGAAGACAAAATCAGCACAATTCGTTCCAACGTCTTCCAGCTGCTCGACCTTCTTAATGTTGTAAGTGGTGGCCGTACAGCAGCCCTCGCCCGCCAGGCAGAAGCCTTCTTCTTTGAACGAAATCAGGACATTGCAAGCATCTATATTCTTTCAGAAAACAGTGTAATGTACCCTGCAAGTACAGATTCAAGAATCGTAAACAACAGATTTTTCCTTTCAAATGAGCTCGACACCTCGGTTATGGACACTTTTCTTCAGGCTTCGCAGGATGCTGTAGGCCGTTCTACCAGAGGAGAGACAATTGCCCTCAATTCTTCACCATTTTTCGGCATTCCGGTTATGTCAATGCTCTTTCCTTACAAGGAAAACGGTCTTGATCAGGTTTGTATAATCACTTTCTCAATGGAAAGTATTTCAGATATTCTTGGTACTAACTCAACAAACACCACTTTTATCATAAATGATTCAGACGAACTTCTCTCTCACCCTGAATCAGATCGTGTTTTACGTGGTGAAAGCCTTAAAAACTACCCTCTCGTTCTTGCTATGCGCAAAAACAACCAGAATAACGACGACAGCCGCCAGATTCCTTTCGTAGACATCGAAACAATCGATGGAAAAGAAAAGAAAGTGAATTATTACGGTGCTTATGAAAAGCTTTCTTTTGGTGATATTGTTGTAATGACCACAGTTCCGGTTAATTCGGTACTTGAAGGCGTTCTTACAACCCGCAGAAACAACCTTTACCTCATGGGCGTTGTATTCTTCCTTTCTGTAATCTTTATTCTTACCTTCTCCCGCTTTGCAATTTCGCGCCATTTGCGCCGCCTTACAGAATCTGCAGAAGAAATCAAGCTTGGTAACTTTGAATCTGAGATTTTTGAAACCCTTTCTACTAACCGAAAAGACGAAATTGGTGTTTTGAACCAGAGTACAAAAGATGAACTTTTCTCTCTGAATACCTTCGCAAAATTCACTAACAGAAACGTTGCAAAGGCTATTGCCCGCCAGGAAATCGACTTTAATCCTCACCTGAAAGACGTAACAATCTTCTTCAGTGATATCCGAGGCTTTACAGCCATCTCAGACGGCTTTAAAAACCGCTTTGGAAACGACTCGCCGAGCGAAATCATCGGCTTCTTGAACGACTATATGAGCCGAATGGTAAACTGTATCGTGCTCAGCCATGGAAATATCGATAAATTCGAGGGTGACGCTATCATGGCTGTATGGGGAATCATGAGAAATGACTCTCTTGAGTTCGAAGATATGCCTGATTCAGACCCAAAAAAGAAAGAACTGCAGAAAATCCACGACGATCACGTTATGGAAGATGCTACAAACGCTATCCGCGGTACAATCGCCATGCGTTATGCCCTTATGAAGTACAATAAGGAAGCAGAAGCCTTTACAAAAGCTCACGAAAAAGAGCCAAAAGCTAAATATAAGCCTCACATCCGCATTGGTAGCGGTTTGAATACCGGTCGTGCAACCTGTGGTTTGATGGGTGCCGACATGGGTAAAGACGGTAAAATGGAATATACGGCCATTGGAGACGCTGTAAACTTTGCATCTCGTACAGAAAGCTCTAACAAGCCTTGTGGAACCGATATTCTGATTACCGAAGACACTTATTCCCTGCTTAAAAAGCGATTTATCAAGTGTGAAGAGAATCATTTTACAATTGCACCGGAAGATAAGGCAAACGAGCTTGTTGTAGAGATGATTCCTGTTGAATTCGAAGTTAAAGGTAAAGGTTCACAGCACTTCTACGGTGTTGTAAACATGCCTCAGTTTGATATTGAAGCGTTCTTTAAGCCTAATGAACCAGATTTTAAGGCAGATCCGGACTGTGCAAGAGCACTTGGCCCTCACGGACCAAAAACTCTCAACGAAGTACGAACTCTGCTTGGAATCCCAATCCCTGAATTTGAAAAGGTAAACTTGAATGAAGAAGAAAACAAGATCCAAGTTAAGCAGTAGTCTCCTTCTTCCGTTCTGCGTTACCATCTTTGTGTGCGTCATCGGAGCGACGACAAATTCATGGCTTTTCTACAACAGCTTTTTCCGCGCGCTTTCCAAGCTGAATGAGCAGCCTATTGCAACTATTACATTTAAATATAAAACAGCTCAGCGAAAATTCCTGGACCGCGTAGTCTGGGACCGCTTACGTCAGGATTCACCGGTTTACAACGGAGATACAATTCACACAGCAACCCTTTCAGAAGCCACCATCTGGTTTAACGACGGAAACGTTATGGAACTGATGGAAAATACAATGGCTCAGGTTTTCCTTAGCGAAGAAAAAGGTGCTGCCGTTGAACTCGAAGACGGTTTTGCAACCGTAGACTCTTCTGAATCAGAAAACGGCCTTACACTTTCTTCAAACGGAGTTCAGGTTGCAGTAAAAACAGGAACAAGCCTCAGTGCAGGTTCTGTTGCACAGCAGGGAACTGCCGGCGGCAACGGTCTTTCTGTACAGGTATTAAAAGGAACTGCTTCCATTCAGAATGCAGACGGAACTTCTGTAGCAATCAGACAGGGTGAAGAGCTTAATGTCGGCGGAAATGGGGCTACACCTGCAAAACCAACTCTTACAGTACTCTCCCCTGCCCGCAACGAAAAGATTCTTTATCACGAACAGGGTGCAACAGACGTACACTTCAGCTGGAACAACGCTGTAACTGCTACAAGCCTTATAATTTCACAGGATAAAGACTTTAAGGATGTTCTTTACACTCTTAATTCAGACGGAATCAACGAAACAAACATAAAACTTGAAAACGGAATCTGGTACTGGAAGCTCGACGGTTCAGAAGAAGGAACTTCTGAGCAGCAGGGCATTGACGACGGACTCATCAAAAGCGGAAGAATTCAGGTTATTCAGTCTCTTCCTCCAAGCCAGGTTGCTCCTGCAGAAAATTACAGCTATGGCTACCGTACACGAACTCCTGCAGTACGTATTATCTGGACAGAAAGTCCATACGCTTCTACCTATAAGCTTGAGATTTCAAGAAGTCCCAACATGAGTAATCCTGTTATTGAACAGAGAACTTCTACTACTTCTTCTATCATTTCTACCCTCGAAGCAGGTACTTATTACTGGCGTGTAACTCCTTACTATACATTGAATAAGAAAGGTTTTGCAGCTCCTTCGGAAGTACATTCATTTATCATCGAAAGAAAGGGCCAGCTCACTTCTCCAGAGCTTCTTATTCCTAACGAAAACGGAATTGTAAACACAGAAGCTTCTGCAAAGGCAACAAGCTTTTCATGGAGAATTGAAAACGAAGCCCAGAGTTATACAATCAAAATTGCAGATAACGAAAGCCTTAGAAATCCTGTAATTTCTGTTGAAACTACAGAAAACTTCTACTCATACACTTCAAGTGCAGCACGCCTTAAAGACGGAAAATGGTTCTGGGGCGTAACAATGAAAGATACAGAAGGTAACGTTTCTCCTGTTTCAGAAGTTCGCGCTTTCTTTGCAATGAAGGGTATGCCGGAACAGCACACTGTTGAACCTGCAGAAGGCTACAAATGTGCTCTCAACCTCCTCCCGGATACAAAGTTTACCTGGAAGCGTAACATTCCGGAAAACTTTAGGAGTGAATTCCAGATTGCTTCTGACCCAACTTTCAAAAACATTGTTTACTCTACTCCAATTAATTCGCCAAGTCTTAAGGGTGTAAACATTGGTCTTGGGACTTATTACTGGAGACTTAAATCTACAAGTACAACAGACAGCGCAGAACTTATTACTCCTGCAAAAACACTCTACGTAATTGACAGTCTTGATGCGGCAAACCTTAGAGAACCTGGTAACCGTGCCGTTGCCCGCGAAACAATTCCATTTACTTTCAAGTGGAACGAGGTTCAGGATGCCGACTACTACAAGATTTCTATTTATCGCCAGGCTGATGACGAGCTGGTTTACGAAAACGTAGTTTATGAGCCTTCTGACTCTGTAGATATGTTCCATCCAAAAGAATTCGTAGACAAATCTAACTACAAGTGGCGAGTTCAGGCTTATGCAAACGAAATTCCTGGTGTTTCTTCACGCCGCACCGGTCGTCTTTCGGAAAATTCTTTCCACCTCATCAAGCTTCGCCCTGTAGAAATTACTACTCCATCCCGTGGAACAGAATTCAACGGAGTTCAGGCAGTTTTGAATCCTTCTTACTCTACCTGGAGCACAGTAGATTCTGTTTCTAAGGCTCAGTTTGTAGTTCGCAAAGCCGGTGACAAAGAAAATTACATCATCAAAATTCCTTCAGATGAAGAAATGGAAAACGGAAAGCGTGTAGCTCCAAACAAGGTTCTTCTTGATACTCCTGAAGGACTCCGCCCGGGTAATTACGAAATTATCGTATATGCAGAAACCCTCGACGGAATTGATATTTCAAATACCGACAGAAAATATATAGGAACCTTCCGCGTTCTCCCTGTAGATCCGCTTCAGGGAACAATCAACCTCAACTCAAAGCCAGCAGTTCTTGATGCCAAGTATCTTACAAACCCGGAAAATCCAAGAACTATCACTTTAAGCTGGTCTCCGGTACCAGATGCTACCGATTATATAGTTGAGATTAAAGATAAAAAGAATAAGACGGTAATATCAGAAATGATTGAAAATAAAACATCTTATGGAATCGACTTCCTCAAGCTGTATGAGCAGGACAAAAATACATTCGCAAAAGGAACCTTCAAATGGACTGTTCATGCAATCAGAAGAATTGATACAGACAAGGACGGCAATCTCGACAAGATTTTGCAGGAAGGTCCGGCAACTGAATCAACCTTCTCTACTGATATTCCAACACCTAAAAAATCAAAGATGAAAGGAGCAAAGAACCCTTATGGCAATTAGAAAAAAGCTTCTTTCGGCATTACTCATAGCATGCCTTATTTCTACAGCACTTTCGGCAAAGCCTAAAAAGAAAAAGGGCTTCTCAAGTTCTGCTCAGCCGGAAACTGCTGCAGCCAGCGATACATCTGAAACAAATGCTTCAGATACTTCTACTGCAAGCGATACTGATTCTGATACTTCAAATACAGAAAATGATAAAACAGGCGATTCTGAAGAAGAAACTTCTGCAGAACAGGGCTGGCAGATGCTCGAGTGGGACGAGGAGATGCCTGAATGGGTAATGAAATATGAAGTTGTTATCGAGCAGCGAACCGATGAAAATGCTCCCTGGGAAGAAATCCGCCGTCTGATGACAGAAGACAACACTCCTCAGATTAAAATCGATCCTCTTTTGCCTCCAGGCTTTTACAGATATACAGTTATTACTTACAACCTTCTTGATGTACCTGATGTTACATCAGATCCTTATGAGTTTACTATTTACGAAGCTCATGTTCCTGATGTAAGAGGTGTTGAAGTTACTGTAAACCACACTTCAACAATTTATCTTGATGAAGTTAATGATGGTATTCTCGATATCAGAGGACGTAACCTCCTGGAACTTCAGCAGGATCCATCTGATATGTCCTACACAAACTATTATCTTATGAATCAGCGCCGAAGACGTCAGGATGCCCTTATTCCTACAATTCTTGAATTCAGCGAAAACAACCGAAGGCTCAAGGTTCAGTTTGATGTAAACACTCTTGATGCCGGAAAATATAACTTTGTTGCTGTAGATGCCAGTGGACTCACAAGTAAACTCAATAAAGACAGTCAGCTTGTAATTAAGTTCCGTAAGGCTGTAGACCTTGATATTTCTGCAGGTGCAACCTACCCTATCATGATTTTTGGAGACAGATTAAAGAAATATCTTAATACAGATGCACTTCTTCCAAGCGGAATCAAAGGTCTCGACTTCCCTCTTCCTAGCGCTACAGCAAGAATCACCTTTATTCCGATTAAACGCCGCTTTGGTTATTTTGGTATTGGTGCAACTGCTACTTATACCAGACTTTATACAAAGGCCGACGGATATGAACTTGACGGAAACTATATAACAGGGCATGGACTTCTTGTTTACCAGCTTCCTATCAGAATCACAAATAAAAAGACCGGTAAATACCGCCATATTGCAACACTCGAACTTCACGGTGGTGCCGGTGTAGCAATGTTCAACGATACAAGATTCCACTTCTCAAGAGGAATTAAGTCTGAACCACCGTTGAACAGCCTTGATATAAGTGCTATCGCAGGTCTTAACGGCCAGATTTACTTTACAAACAGACTTTATATGGAAGTGGGAGCTGATTTTATCATGCCTTTCATTGAAGAACTTATTTCTGGTTATATCCAGCCTACATTATGTGTTGGATGGCAGTTCTAGGAGATTTATATGAAAAGATGCTTATTGAATAAAATCATAAAAACTTCTGCTGCCCTTCTTTTAGCTGCATTTTCATTTTCGTGTCAGCTTTTTGATAATGATGTAAATGACTTCATGGAAAAATATACCGAAACGGCAGGTATAGAAGAGCACGAACTTTCTGAACAGACTTATCTTGATGCTTACGGCCACACTTGTATTAATTCTAAGAAAGATCTGGAAGTAACTCTTTACATGCGTAACCCTAAGCGTTTTGAAATGATTCCTTCAGTTGATTTTTCAAATCTTGATCCGGAAATCAGCCGTTCAGAAATTCAGATTCAACAGACTTCTTCAGATTCTCTTCATCTGACAATTCCACAGAGCTTCCTTATTGCAGCTGATGAAGGAAAGAACATAACAGGTTCATTTACACTTTATGAACCTATGAGTGGACGTATTTTTGTTGGATACGATATTCCTCTTTACTGTAACACTGTTCCGCCAAAGGTTGAAGTTCCTACAATTATTAACAATAACGGTCAGAACTTTGTAATCGCATTTGATATGCCGGCTCCAGAAGAGCTTGCTTTACGCCATAAAGATATTGCATCGGTAACAATTAATAATACAGACTACCCTATTTCAATCAACGAAGATGGTTCTTTCACTATTGATAACCCGCGCTTTACCCGTGAGCCGGAAACTTCTTTCGTATTCATTAACGACAAAGACTTTACCCAGACTACAAACTCTGTTTATTTCCAGACTACTGATCCATTTATTCAGGGTGACAAGAGTTATACAATCGGTCTTAAAGACAGCGCAGGTCTTATGGAAACAGTATTTACAAGTACTTCCATTTCCCGCCTTTCAAGACCTAGTTCGATTGATATTGACGGATTTGTTTATCCTAACAATTCAAATGAAATGGTTTCCGGAAGTCTTTCAGAACCATTCCAGCTTACTCTCAATCCACCGACTACAGACCACAAAGGAAATACTGTAGCTGATACAACATTGCACTATACTGTTTACAAAGGAACAAGTATGGTTGCAACCGTATTCAGGGAAGGTACAACTAATCAGGCAGAAACTTTAAGTCTTGAACCTGGTACATACTTTATTGAAGCTTATGCAACAAAAACAAATTATGAACAGTCTGCCGTTTACCGCTTAACATTCCGTATTGTAGACAATGCAATCTTTGTAAGCGAAAACGGAAGCGATATTACCGGTGATGGTACTCGAGAACTTCCATTCCAGACCCTTTCTAAGGCTATGGAAGATGTTGATATTCGTAACATGCCAAGTGCAAACGTTACAATTTATCTTGACGGAACCCTCAGAGGTGCAACTAATATTTCTGCAGCTCAGACACGAAGCATTACCCTTACTAAGAAAACTGGTGGTGCAGATGTAGTTATTGATGCACAGTCTGCAGGCACTGCCCTGAACATTACAACTTCTGTTCCTGTAATTTTGAGAAACATGACAATTACAGGCGGTAATGGCGTAAACGGTGGTGCCATTAAGATTGCAGGCGGCGCTGATGTAAGACTTCATTCTGATGTAACAATTACAGGAAATACCGCAACCGGAAAAGGTGGTGCTATTTATGCAGACACTTCTGCTACCCTCAACATTGGTTCTGGCGTTACAATCAGTTCTAACCATGCAGGAAGTGACGGTGGTGCCTTCTACTTTGGTAACTCTACAGAAGTAACTATCGATTCAAGTATATCTATTACTAATAATACTTCAGGCGGCGATGGTGGTGCAGTTTACATCGGTAATTCTGCAAATGTAACCTTTACTGAAAGCGCAACGCTTACTGGTAATACAGCAAGCGGCAGCGGCGGTGCAGTTTATATCGGTAATTCTTCGACTTTAAACTTTGATTCAAGCGCAGTGATTACTGGTAATACTGCAACTGGCAACGGTGGTGCAGTTTATATTGGTAATTCTTCAACTATTGTAAACTTTAAATCAACCGCATCACTTACTGGTAATAATGCAACAGGTAGTGGCGGTGCAGTTTATATTGGTAATTCTTCAACTGCAAACTTTACTTCAACTGCAACTCTTACTGATAATACTGCAGGAAGTGATGGTGGCGCAGTTTGTATCGGAAGTAATTCAACTGTAAACATTACTTCAACCGCAACTCTTAAAGATAATACTGCAGACGGTGATGGTGGTGCGGCTTGTATTGGAAACAATTCAACTGTAAACTTTAATTCAAGCGCAACTCTTACAAGTAATACTTCAGGCGGTAATGGTGGCGCAGTTTGTACCGGAAGCACTGCTACTGTAGCTTATGCTTCTGCCGCTACAATTACCGGAAACACTGCAACCGGCAGCGGTGGTGCGGTTTATATTGGAAACGGAACTAATGTAACCTTTGTAAACGGTACAACAATTACCGGCAATACCGCTAATGTAAACGGTGGCGGTGTTTACGATGCCGGTAACATCACTATTTCCGGTGTAATTAATATCAGCTCTAACACAAACAACTCAGGTGAACGCTCTAACCTCTACCTTGCTACAGGTAAAAAACTTAAGATTGTCGGAGCCTTGAGTGCAGGTTCAAATAACAGTTCTATCGGAGTTTCATCTCAGAGTACACCTAGCGCACTGACAGCAGTAACTGTTACAGATGGTTACGGCTACAATAGTGGTTATAACAGCGGTGTAAATCCGGGAACCTTCTTTATTGGTGATGCATACGCTATCAATAAGGATGAAACTACTGGCGAAGTTGGTCTCTACCTCGACAGCGGAACATTTGATGACCTTCTTTCTACACTTAATATCAGCTTTGCTATTGAAGGTGGCAAGAACAGCTTTACTGTTGGAACAGCAGAAGTATTTAATATCATACCTACTGTAACTGTAATGAACGGCAGCACACCTATTACTATTGACTATTCAGACATTCAGGATAAAATAGTATGGACTATTAAACTGAAGAACGGAGGAGTGGATGTTGCAGGAGTAACTTCTAGCACAAATTCTATTACTATACCTTCTACAGTAACCATTCCTGATAGTTACAAACTTTATGTAAAAGCCGTTTACGACGGTTTGTACACATTCGACTGCGAATTTGATATTTCTGGACATAATTAATCTGGGAACATAGAGGAGAATTATCAGAATGAAAAGATTATCAGTAAAAGCCATAAAAGCACTTTGTATTTTACTTCCTCTCTGCTTTGCCGGCTGTACACAGGCAAATAATACACCTGTACTTCCTGGTATAAATACCTCGGGTGAAAATAATACTTCAGAAGAAAAACCTGTTACCCTCTCCTGCAGCTACAAAGTTTCTTCAGAAGTAAATCAGAAAAATCTTGGCACTGCCGCTTCTGACTCTACCCTCTCACGTTCTGCTACAGCTTCTATTCCAACTGGAATTACCTACTTTGTAACGGCAGAAACTTCAGATGGTTCACGAACAGTAAATGTTCCTTCTTCTGATATTGATGTTACAAACAGAAAATTTACTATCAGCCTTGTAACCGGCTATACATGGAAAATTACTGTAGGAATTAAAAACTCTGCAGGTAAAGAGATTCTTTCTGATTCAGTAACAAAGAGCCTTACTCCAAATGATACTCTCATGGCTCCAACCTTTAAGCTTAAGCCTCATATTACCGCAGGTAAAACCGGAAATCTTTTGCTTAATGTAAGCTGCCCTAGCGGTTATTCTCTTTCTGTATCTGATGAAACTTCAACTTCATGGCAGGTAACTCCAGATCCTGTAGTTGCAAACAAATACCAGGTAACCGCTTCTAACGTAGCGAGCGGTATTTATAATCTTATTTTAACCTTTACAAAATCAGGAGTGCCGCCTTTTATTACAAGCCAGGTAGTAACTGTTTACGATAACCTTGAAACCAATTCATGGCACAGTGGTGGAAACGACCTTATTACAGACGGAAACTTTGAACTTACAACTGCAATTGTTAACATAGCCGCAGAAAACCGTAGAGAATTTTACGTAGACGGAACACCTGGTGGTCCTGGAAACGATAACAATTCCGGTAACTATCAGGCTCCGCTTGCATCTATCAGTAAAGCATTTGGTCTTATTAATGCTGTTGGACTTGATAATAATTCAATAGTTTATACAATTCATATTAAGAACGGTACCTCTGAGACAATTAGTACTGGTATAGATGTTACGAAAATTATTTTAGTTGATTGTTATGCAACAACCCCTGGTGATAAAGCTGGAACTGCAACATTAACTGCATCAACTGGAGCAACTTATATTTTCAATGTAACAAGCAAAAATCTCTACTTATATGGCTTGAATCTGGATGGAAATAATGTTTCTGACATAATAGGCATTTATGCTAACTCAACAAGCACAGATTCTGCATATGTTTTAATCGGTAGTGGAAGCATAAAGCATTGCTGCAACGGACTTTATCTTGACGGAAATCACACTGTTGTTTACCTAAGGGGTGGAGAAATTACAGATAATGTAAACACAAGTTCTCGCATAGGAGCTGGAATTAGTATAAATAATGGAAGCATTGCTTACCTGTATGTAGAAGGTTCTCCAAAAGTTATTGGAAATATGGCTGATGATGGTTCTCCACAAAACTTTTATTTGCCAACTGGTAACAGAATTGATTTTACTGGAGCTCTAACTACAGGTGCCCAGATTGGCATTACAACACAAACCCCGCCAACACTTTCAACCCCAGCAGAGTTTACACGCCATTATACTACTAATCATGGAACTACACACCCAAGTGCATACTTTGTAGGCGATGTGTACGGTGTTTCTCAAAATGCAGCTGGTGAAGCAACCCTCAATCTTAGTGGTGGTAGCCTTACACAACAGTTTTATGACAATATTACTTTGAGCTGTGCAAAATCAACCAGTCCTAATACAACAATTACTTCTGATTCAGTTTCAAAAGCAACAGGCTTGCCTCGTACATATCAGTTCAAGGTGCTTGCATCAGATGGAACAGACCTTACAAGTACCAATATTAATGACTTCTCTCTTATAAGTTTTAAGAATCAGGGATCAAATTATGGCAGTGATTATGCAGAACAGCAGACTGGAACTAATAAAAACAAAGTTCAGTTAAAAGCAGCCTGTCTGCCGGGAACTTACTACCTCACCATGGGCTTTACTTACCTTGGAATTACATATACATCTACACTTCGTGTAGTTGTTACAGACTAATAAAAGGAGGCACTTTTTGAAAAAAATTCTATTTATTCTCTGTGCCTCTATTTTGCTTTTTACGGGCTGTTCTTCCTGGTTTGGAAGCAACAGCCCTACCCCACTCTTTACTGCATCTATAAGCGGAACAATCTCAACAGAAGGCGCAATTCCAGTTTCCTTTTTAAGCAGATCTGCTATAGGTAACCAGCCGTCTGGAACTAAAACTTACACCTGTACTGTAAAAGATTCAGCTGACAATACCGTATCAAGTGCCGTCTTTGATACAACTTATGATTCGATAAACGATGTTCAGTATTATTCAATATCTGGACTTCCCCTCTATGCAAGTCCAACCACTTATAAAATAACCATTGCTTACCAGGCTGGTGGTACTGATTTTCTTAAATCAGAAGAGCATACCGTTACAATCAGCGAGGCAAGTTCTTATTTTATTGAAAACTTTATTTTACGCCCGCTTTTTACCGGCAGTGGAGACATTTACCTCGAAGTAGGTTTAGATTCAACTACATCATCTCTTATAACAAGTGCAAGCTTAGTTTTAACTCCATTAGCAGGCGGATCGTCAGAAACTGTTACGGGAACTGCCGGAACTTCAAGCTATACTTTTGAAAAAAACTCTGTAGCAAGCGGAGCCTACAAAGCAAGTTTTAGTTTTTATACTACAAATGCCAGCGTTACCTACCTCATGTATCAGTTTGAGGAAGTAGTAAATGTTTTTCAAAACTGTATTACAAATACCTGGGTAAAAAACAATAACAATCAGGAATATTTAACTGTATCGGGTTCTACAACAAGCTGCCTTATTACTCAAACCTGTATTGCAAACTTTGTTTCTTCCAATTTTTATGTAGACAAAAATACTAGTGCCACTGCAAAAAACGGTTCCTACCTTGAACCTTTTGACTCTGTTGAAAAGGCAATAAAATATGTAAACACTCTTACAACAGATGACACAAGAACCTATACAATTCATGTAAGAAAAATCGTTGGGAATATTAATGAAGGCACACACCTTATCAACAATAAAATAGATTTAGCACGAAATATTACAATTGAATGCTGGAATTCAGCTCCTGGAGACGGGGCTGGCACAACAAAATTTAAGCTTTCAGATTCCTTTACTGACGATTATATGTTTTCCATTGGAAGCAAAAATCTTACTCTTAAAGGCGAAATCTATCTGGACGGAAACAGCAAAACCGCAGACGGAATCGTTTCCGCTTCCAGCGGTGAATTTGAAATGAACGGTGGCCGTATAGAAAACTTCCGCACCGGTATTTTAATGGCTACTGGAAATACAAGCCTTGTAAAACTTTATGGCGGTCTTATTCAGTACAACACAGACTATGGAGTAAAGGTAAATGCCGGTATAATTAAAGTACAGGGCGGCATTCAGGTAAAAAACAATCCTTTCGGTTCTACAAGCAGAAAAAATATTTATCTGAGTGACAGTACTGTATTATCTGTAGACGGCTCTTTTGCAAGCGGGGCTGAACTTAGGGTTACTACAGCAAGTCTGCCTGATTCTCTTACCAGCGATGTAACAATTGCTACAACCTATAAGATTTCTACATACACAAATAATTACTCAACGCCTCCTTCCACATATATTAAAAGCGATACAGACAATCCGGTTTTACTATCCGGTACCAGCGTCGTTATAAAATCCAATGGTGGTAGCCTTATACCTAAATATAAAGATGATATTTTAATTACATGCCCGAATACTCTGACAAGATCACCGAACGCAGCCAAAATATTTAGTTTTAAGGCAAGTGATGCAGGAACTGACGTTACAACGTCTTCTGACACCCTGTTCTCTTTTTCTGTAAAATGTCATGGAAAATCACTTTCATCCAGCGCAAACACATGGACCCTTAATTATTCTGTGGAAGGTCATAAATCTATAATACTCAAAAATAATCTTGCTAATGAAGATATTGTAATTATTCCAACAGTAACATATAAAGGTAACGTATATAGTGCAGAGTTTATTGTAAAAGCAATTCCTTATGTAGAAAACGCAACAGTAAACGGTGCTGTAGGAACTCAGTCTGTTTCAGAAATTTTTAAAGGAACCAGAAGTGTAAGCATAGGAAAACTGATTGCAAGCGACCATGAAGTAACACAGAGTGAATACGAAACTTATTGTTTCTACAACGGTACCTGGTCGCCAAGTGCTGGCAATGGGCTTGGAGCTAACTATCCGGCTTATGGAGTAAGTTGGTATAGCGCAATTGTTTACTGTAATCTTAGAAGCATTGCTGAAGGGCTTACACCTTGTTACAAAATTGGCACAGAAACAAATCCTACAGCGTGGACAGATATTGTTCCAGGAACAGGTTCCAATGCAGGAAAATACGCCGGCCCAACCACAAATAAGGACACCTGGAACGGAATAACTTTTGATACAAGCGCAAACGGCTGGCGTTTACCGACAGAAGCCGAATGGGAATACCTTGCACGAGCAGCCCTTACTGAAGATTATAAATTCCCTGGAAGCAATACTGTTGGAGATGTAGCCTGGTATTCTGTAAATGCAGATGGCCATGCTCACGAAGTAAAAACAAAAAGTCCTAATGGTTTAGGTTTATATGACATGTATGGTAATGTATGTGAATGGTGCTGGGACTGGTGGAGTAATACAAGCACTATAAGTAGCTCAACTCCTGCAACAGGACCTTCCAATGGATCTACTAAGATTTTACGTGGTTATGGTTATGATGATACTGTCCTGCATGAACTTTCTACACGTGCCGGTTATGAACCACAATATAGTGGACGGACAACAGGCTTCCGCGTAGTACGGAATGGGGAATAAAAAGAATCGAACCCGCCTTTCTCCCATTCTGATGTAAATGCTACAAAAAAAAAGACTCGCCACAGCGAGTCTTTTACATTTAAGCGGTTCCTGCGGGAATCGAACCCGCCTTTCAGCCTTGAGAGGGCCGCGAACTAAACCGATATTCGAAGGAACCATTGAATGACTGTGTTTTATTCCCGCAGGAATAAATGCAGGAACAAAGTACAAAAAAAAACTGAACCATTTCTGATTCAGTTTAGTTCCCCAAGGAGGATTCGAACCCCCACAGTCAGAACCAGAATCTGAAGTGCTACCATTACACAATCGGGGAATAAATAAGTGAGTATTAATATATAGATTAATACTCACTTTGTCAATAGGATATAGGCCTATTTGAAATTATTTTGCTGTTTTTTTAGCGGCCGGCTTTTTTGCAGCAGGCTTCTTATCAGCAGATTTGTTTACTGCTTTTGAAGTTGGCTTTTTAGAAACCTTTGGTGCCTTTGGCACTGTTGTGTCTACTACAGAGTTATCATCACTTGCAAACTCTGAGCGGACATATTTGTCTGCCTTCCAGTCGTTAATCCATACGTTTCCATCAATGCAGTAGCGGAACTGGAATTCTTTATTTGTTTCGAGCTGCTTTTTAACAGAGAAAGAACCGTTAGGATCTTTTTTCATAGGGATTGATGTTGGATCCCAGCTGTTGAAATCGCCGGCAAGGTAAACCTTTGTTGCACCAGCTGCAGCTTCTGGATTTACTGTAAATACAACTGTACATTTCTTTCCATCGCTGGAAAATGTTTTCTTTAATGACATATTATAAACTCCTTAAAATCATTAGTTGTACAATTTTTTATTATATTAATTTTAATCTCATATCGGGTTAAAATCAAGTATATATATTTGAAGCATTCTTACTCAGAACAATCTCTCCCGTGAAAAATGACACTCGCCAACGGGAATGATGTTGTCGAGTATCATTTTTCACTCCGAGTTTGTTCTGAAAATTACCGATTAAACATAAAGATTCTGCTTAATAAAAGATCAGAAATATATATTAAAGGATTACCAGAGGAAAGAGTACGGTCGGCTACGAGGGGGATTTCCTGAAGCTGGTAGCCGGCGGCGGAAATCACTATTTTGCCCTGAACACTACCCTGCTCTACTGCACCCCAGCAGTAATCCGGGAGCTGTACTTCTACGTGAACAGAGTCGAGGTTTTCTGCAATTGTATTTCCGCTTACATAAGGTAGGGTAAAAGTATGTTCTTTAAAGGCCGGAACCAGGCGGAGCATTTTTTGAGAGGCATTGAAGCTTCGGACAAGATAGGGATGAACTTTTACTTCCAGAGAATAATCTGCAAAGTTCTTAAAAGCCCATTCCATCAGTTCTGTACCATCGTGGACACGACCTGCCTGCCCTTCTTTTACAGAGTTTCCAGGGCCGCCCATTGTTACAGACAAAAAACGGGTTTCACCGCGAACAGCCGTAAGGGCAAGGTTGTAGCCGCTTTCATCAATGTAACCTGTTTTAAGGCCATCGCAGCCTTCAAGTTTTCCAAGAAGAGGATTTGTATTTGCCTGAGTTATCGGCATCGTAATTTTCTGAGGGAAACCTTTTGTAAAATCCTGAGACTGAATGTGATCGCCAGGAGCAAGGTTTTTCTGCTTGGGATATGTAAAATCAAGAACGCTGTGGAATCTATGCAAGGAATCCGGATGACGACGAAGATAGATTGCCGCGAACTCTGCCATTTCACGGGCAGTAGTCTGATTTTTTTCGCTGTAACCAGAGCTTTCTACAAAGTGAGTATTTGCCAGGCCAAGATCTGCTGCCACAAGATTCATTCTTTCTACAAAGGCTTCCATTGTGCCGCTAACAGTATAGGCAAGCGCATAAGCTGCATCATTTCCAGAACAGATTGAAAGGCCTAATAAGAGTTCTTCCATTGTTACCCGCTGATCTTTTCCAAGAAACATCAGAGAGCTGTGAGGAGGCATATTGCAGGCCCAGCTTTCTGGAGGAAGAGGAATAATCTGATCATATGAAAAACGGCCGCCTGCGATTTCTTCTTCTACAACATACATTGCAAAAAGCTTTGTCATTGAGGCAGGAGGAATTATTGCATCTGCGTTTTTCTGGTAAAGAATATTGCCGTTAGAAACATCAATTAAAATTGCTGACTTTGCCCAGATATCAAGCTGGGGCTCTCCAATATTGTAAGGAAGCTTTTTCAGAGTCTGATGTTCTACTGGATAATCATTAAGCAGAAGCTGATTGAGTCCAAATGTTTCTTCTGCCGTGAGGGAGCTAGCATCCTGATTTTTTTTAAAGCTGAAGGCTCTGGCACCTGTAAAAATACAAAAGCTTAAAAGAAGAAGCGCCGATGCTGCAAGCAGAATTTTTTTTATATTGAGATTTTTATTTTCGTTTTCTGACATGTTATCTGTTTTATCCAATTATGCGCTTAATACAAAGTCTGCAATTACAAGAGAGGCCATGGCTTCTACAACAGGAACAATTCTAGGGCAAAGGCAAACATCGTGGCGGCCTTTTATCTGGAGCTCTGTTGTTTCATAAGTGGCCTTTCCGTCCTCGCAAAAATCCCCGCTGCGTCTAACCGTCTGCTGCGGCTTAAAAATACTTGGCACAGGCTTTACAGCAACACGGAAAATAATATCTGCCCCGCTCGAAAGTCCGCCGAGCACGCCACCTGCATGATTTGTATCAAAAAGGGGCTTTCCATTTTCTGCATGCATTACGTCGTTATTCTGACTTCCGACACTGTCGGCGGCAGCGAAACCGTCTCCTATTTCAAAGCCTTTTACGGCTCCTATGCTGAGCATGGCCTTTGCAAGTTCAGCGTCGAGTTTATCAAAAACAGGCTCTCCAAGACCTGCAGGGCAGCCGGTGATTATACACTCGATAATTCCCCCTGCACTATCACCCTGGGAACGAAGTTCTTCTATTCGTTTATTCATACGCTCTGCGGCTTCGTTATCCGGAGCACGGAGGTTATTCTCTTCTATCTGATTTAAGTCGCGCTTTTCTGCGCTGATTCCTGCAGCACGGATTGTATAAGCGGTAATTTTAATTCCCTTTTGTGAAAGGATCTGCTGTGCAACTGCACCAGCTGCAACGCGCGCTAAAGTTTCGCGGCCGCTGGAACGTCCGCCGCCGCGATAATCACGGTTTCCCTTATACTTTATATCGTAAGTAAAATCAGCATGGCCCGGGCGGAAGGTTAAATCAAGGTTTCCATAATCGCCTGAATGCTGAGAAGTATTTCTAACTTCCAGAGCAATAGGAGTTCCGGTAGTACGGTCTTCAAAAACCCCGGAAAGAATTTCTACCTCATCGGCTTCCTTTCTGGCAGTAACAGAAGCGCTTACTTCCCCGGTAACAGAAGCACCAGGGCGGCGGCGGTTCAATGCTGTCTGAATCATTTCTTTTGTAAGCTTAATTCCAGCAGGACAGCCGTCTATCACACAACCAAGAGCCACGCCATGGCTTTCACCAAATGTTGTTACGCAAAACTTTTTTCCGAATGTATTACCCTTATTACTCATAATTAAATTATAATAAAAAGTATGGTTAAAATGAAGTGATTATATTATAATAGTTATATTATGGTGTATAGTTTTTCAGCTGCAAGGCTTCTTTTTTTTGTTAACTTCGCTCCAATTGTTTCTCTAATAATTCTGGTAGCATTTATTAAGACAAATGTCACTTTCTCTGATACTATAAACAGAGTTTTTTTTCTTGTCTGTGCCGCAGCTTTTTTACTTGTTGTTGCAGACAGTACCCGTTTTGTAACCGCAAGAATGCCGCATCCGGGCTTCTTAAGATACTTTTCCAAAAGTTTTGGTTATATTCTTCGTGTAAGTATAATTTATTTAACTACTCTGATTGCAAAACGAGGCAAAACAAAGAAAATCTTTTTATATTCCCTTCCTCTCCTGCTCTGCATTATTCTTATCAGCATTAATTTTACATCTTTTGGAAGAGGCCTTCTTTTTTCTTGTGATGAGAATAATGTTTTTCACCGCGGCCCCCTTGGATTCTCTCCTCATTTCATTTGTTTTGTATATTCATGTTTTCTTCTCTATTATTCTTTTAAAAATTTCAGTCATAACAGATATGAGCCTCTTGTAGTTATTATTATTGAGGTTGCAGCCTTTACTGCAATGGCTGTTGAAATTCTTTATGATTTTGATTTTATCCTCTGTCATGTACTTATTACTTCGATTATTTTCTATTACTTCTTCCTCACTACAATGACCTATAAAAGAGATCCTCTTACAAAGCTTCTTAACCGACGTTGTTTTTATCTTGAAGTTAATCATTTGAAAAAATCAAAAATGATTATACTTTCTATGGATTTAAATAATCTTAAAGTTTACAACGATACAAGAGGTCATGCTGCAGGTGATAGAGCTCTCGTAACTGTATCTCAAATTATGGAAGATGTTTTCATTCCTCATGCCAGATTATACAGAACCGGTGGCGATGAGTTTATGGCCATTTTCACAAAGGCTGATAAAAATTTTATTGAAAATCTGGTAGAGGATTTTCAGGCAGCATTAGAGGCAACTGAATACAAGGTTGCTTGTGGTATTGCGGAATATTTGCCTGGGGATGATATTGAAAAAGTAATAACCTTAAGTGATGAACGTATGTATTCTCATAAAGTAAAATTAAAGAATACAGAGAGCTTTAAAAAAATATGATTTGCTCCCGCGAGAAATGTGTATGAACATGCTCGCTTTCCCTTTTTTGTGTAAGAATCCTGCGGTTTTCGCAAGCGAAAATCCTCGGATTCTTTTTATGGCTAAGCGCCAAAAAGCTCAAGAGGCAGTTCACACCCATTTCTCGCTCCGCAAATCATATTTTTTTACAATTTCCGTATCTTATTAAATTTTACTTCATTTTTATACCTATATTGAATTTCCCGGTAAAAATCATTAAAATATTCCGCAAAATATATTAAATACGACTCAGGAGGTTATGTTATGAGTATTTTTCGTGGCGCTTTTACAGCTTTGATTACACCAATGAAGGCTGATGGTTCAGTTGATTTTGAGGGCTTCCGAAAAAATGTCAAACATCAGCTCCAGGAAGGTATAGATGGTCTTGTTCCACTTGGAACCACCGCTGAAACTCCTACCCTTGATGAAAAGCCGGGCAGCGAAGAAGACCAGATTATTCAGATTGTTTTTGAAGAAGTTCGCGCTTTTGAAAAAGAAACAGGAAAAAAGATTCCGGTTATTCTTGGTGCCGGTTCAAATAATACAAAGGATGCAGTTGCTTACTGTGAACGTGCTAAGGCAGCTGGTGCAGATGCAGCACTTGTTGTAACTCCTTATTACAACAAGCCTTCAAAAGAAGGTATCTATCAGCACTTTGCTGCAGTTTCAAAGGTTGGTATTCCAATCATCGTTTACAATATTGCAGGCCGTACTGGTCTTAATATTCCAACTGATTTACTTGCACGCATTGCTGAACTTCCTAACATCGCTGGTGTAAAGGAAGCAAGCGGAAGCGTTGCTCAGATGATGGAAGTTATCGGCCAGATTAAAAACAAAAAGCCTGACTTCGCTGTAATGAGCGGCGACGACGGTTTGACTCTTCCTTTGATTGCAGCTGGTGGAGACGGAATTATTTCTGTTGCTTCTAACATGATTCCTGCTTTGATGCATGAACTTGCACAGTCTGCACTCGACGGAGACCTTAAGAAGGCCCGCGAGATTCACTACAGACTCGCTCCATTCTTCAAGGCAGAGTTCTGCGACGGAAACCCGTCGTCTATCAAATACGCAATGAACGTAAAGGGCATGCCGGCAGGCGGCTTGAGATTGCCGCTCGTTGAAGTTAACGACGCTGCGAAGAAACAGATTGAGCAGGCTATTAAGGACTGTGGATTATAGCGATTAGCCATTAGCTATTAGCTATTAGCCTGCTAACTGCTAAAAGCTAATAGCTATAAGCTGAAAAAGGAGTAATATTATGAGTGAAAAGATAAAGGTTGGTGTACTTGGTGCTACTGGTATGGTAGGCCAGAGATATATTAAGTTGCTGGAAAACCATCCATGGTTTGAAGTTTCATACGTTGCCGCAAGCCCTCGTTCGGCTGGTAAACCTTACTGTGAAGCAGTAAAGAACCGCTGGCTCATCGGTGCTGAGATTCCTGCAGGCGTTGCAAATCTCATCGTAGAAGATGCTAACGACGAAAAGAAGGCTCTTGGAAAGTGTCAGTTTGTATTCTCTGCCCTTGAAATGGGAAAAGATGAAATTAAGGCTCTTGAAGCTGCTTACGCTGCTGAAGGTATCCCTGTTGTTTCAAATGCATCTGCTAACCGCTGGACTGAAGATGTTCCTATGCTGGTTCCAGAAATCAACTACTCTCACCTGGACGTTATTGAAGCTCAGAAAAAGCACAACGGCTGGGACAAGGGATTTATCGCTGTAAAGCCTAACTGTTCACTTCAGACATACATGATGCCACTCCACGCTTTGATTCAGGCTGGTTACCCTGTAAAGAGAATGATCGTAACAACTCTTCAAGCTACTTCAGGTGCCGGATATCCTGGTGTTGCATCTTTTGATATGATTGATAATATCGTTCCATTTATTGGCGGCGAGGAAGAAAAGACAGAAAAAGAATGTCTTAAGATTCTCGGAAGCGTAAAGGACGGAAAGATTGAAAACGCAAGCTACCCTATCGTTTCTTCTACATGTACCCGTGTTCCTGTAGTTGACGGACACACAGCTTGTGTAAGTCTTGAGTTTGATTTGCCGGATGACAAAAAGCCAAGCCTTGAAGAAATTGAGCGCGTTTGGACTTCTTACACATCACTTCCACAGGAACTCAAGCTTCCTTCAGCTCCAGAACATCCAATCGTTGTTCGCCATGAAGAGAACCGCCCGCAGCCACGCCGTGACCGTGAAACAGAAAAGGGAATGGCATGTGTTATCGGACGCCTTCGCCCATGTAACGTATTCGACGTTAAGTTTGTAGCACTCAGCCACAATACTAAGCGCGGTGCCGCACTTGGTGGTATTCTTAACGCTGAACTTTTGAAGGCTAAGGGATTCTTTAACTAGCCGACAATCGAAGAACCGTTAAAAAGCAAGCCGAAAGGGTTGCAGAGGCAAGCTATGCTTGCCGATAAACGATTCAAAAACGGTGGCTCAACCACCGTTTTTTTTTGAGATAAATTAATTTCTTGCTATCCTAAATCAGACAGTATATAATAGAAAGGATGGAAAGACTTATATCAGCATTAAGAGCTATCCGTTCTACAATATTCTCTCCAAAAGTAACACTACAAAAACGTATAACCTATGCAATGGTTTTATGTGCAAGTTTTGGAGAACTGTTTGGAACTATTGAATCCTATCTCATAGGACTCCCACTTTTATCCTGTCTTCTTCCATTATTTTCTTTTATCCTGTTAGTAGGCCTTTCAATCTGGGGTTTTAAAACTAAAAAAACTAATCTTTTTGCTACAATCTGTATTTCAGTAACTGGTCTTATTCTGTTCCCTATGATGTTCTTTGCAAATGCCGGACTTCATGGCGGAATGCCCTTCTATCTGCTTGTAGCGGTAGTTTGTTCAGCTCTTGCCCTTAGAGGAAAAACAAGAATTATTATATTCATTCTGATATTAATTGAATATTCAGGACTTTTTATAACCTATCGTTACCATCCGGAATTATTTACTACAATGGAACATGAAGAAGCCTTTATTGATCAGCTTTGCAGTATGATTATTGCCAGCTGTGTACTTTTCACTTTCTCTCTGATTGTTTCTAAACAAAATTCCCATGACAGGCACAAAATAGAACAGATTTCTCTGCTTTATGAAAAACAGGCAAATACAGACGAACTGACTGGACTTTTCAACCGCCGTTACTTCAACAACTTTTTAAAACTTGCAATTCTTACCCTGGGTGATACAGGCAGCCTGCATATTGCAATGTTCGATATTGATGATTTTAAGTATGTAAACGACAAGTTTGGTCACCCTTTTGGTGATGTTATTCTGCGCAGATTTGCAAATCTTTTACGAACAACCGAAAAGAATGGAACAACAGCCTGCCGCTATGGAGGCGAAGAATTTCTTCTTTTAATTCCAAAGAAAAATGTCGATGAAGCCCTTGCACTTGTAGAATCTATTATTGAAGATACCAGAAAACAGATTGAAATATCTGATGGTCGCTTTATTACCGTAAGTGCAGGTTTTATTACCTGTACCGAAGAAATGACTTACGATGTACTTTTACAGGAAGTTGATAAAAAACTTTATACCGCAAAGAAAACCGGTAAAAACCGTGTAATCTATTAACAGATTGCTCAAGCATTTTACATGACAATCTATTTCTTTCCAATTATAACCATAGTACGGGCATGCTCGTTGTATGGAGACTTATCAAAATCCCCATAAATATTTACTTTTGAATAGCCAAAATCAATTAACTTATCCCGAAGAAAGGTTGCAGGATAAAGACGCTGAATGAAGGTGTGATCTATAGCTTGTTTTGAATCCAGAGGATAAAGTGTCCACTGTGAACGCAGGCCCTCCCAGGCACCCACAACTTCAAAGTGTGTTACAACTTTATAGTCTGCCCTCTCAAATTCTTCGCCAGCTGTAAAGTACATAATGGCAGTTTCACGGCTTGTACATTCCATGATGAAGGTGCCGCCAGTCTTAACTGAGTCAGCAATGTTTTTAAGAATCTTCATATCTTCTTCGATTGTGGCGCAATAACCGAAGGAGGTGTAAAGATTTATTGCACAGTCGAATTGTTCCGGAGCGCGATAACTGCGGAGGTCATGATTGATAAGAGTGAGCGGCACACCTTCCGCTTCTGCTGAATCTCTGGCTGCATCGAGTTCGCTTTGAATTATGTCTACCCCAGTTACATCTAAACCGAGAGCGGCGAGTTCTACAGAAATACGGCCAAGCCCGCAGCCTGCATCGAGTATTTTAGCACCTTCTCCAAGTCCAGCTATATCCTTTACATACTGAGCAACGGTTGGCGCTTCAGCCCAGCGGGCATCATCGAACATAATCGGTGCATATTGTGTCCAGAAATTTTCTGATTCAAACCAGTCCATAAATCCTCCAAAATTCACCGTTACTTAAGCGTCACATACGTCTTTCCGGCTCCGCCGTCTTCGGCAGGGGCTTTTGAGAACTCTGCAACTACCGGGCAGTGCGAAAGATAATCTGAAACAGCCTGCATCAAAATTCCGTCACCCTTTCCGTGAATAACGCTGAAGTGAGGAAAGTTGTGAAGCACACAAAGATCTATCTGACGTTCAAGTGCATGTACAGCTTCATCAGCGCGCATTCCTAAAAGTCGCAGTTCGAAAACCGGCCTCTCGTAAATACCATTGCTGTTTGAATCAGCAAGCTCGATTGAAACGTCAGCCTTAAGAGGTTCCGAAGTCTCCGAGCTTCCCTGAACAAGATGCAGGTCTTTTTCTTTAATCTGCATTTTGATGCTTCCAAACTGTACCTGCCAGAGGCCTTTCTTTACCTGTTCAAGAAGAAGACCTTCGCTGCCATTACCAGCTTTTACACGAGCACCCGGCTGGAAGGTAAGCGCTGCAGATGCGAGAGTTTTCTTTACAAGTTTTTCTGCAGCAGGCTGTGCGGCAAGATCTGCATTTGAGGTTGCATACTTCAAAGCCTCTGCATTACTCATCTTCTTTTTGGTTTTCTTATTACTGCCTGTAAGATGCTTTCCAGCGGTCTTTGCTTTTTCTTCTGCAAACTTCTGTTCATCGCGGGTAAGGCGTTCTTCTTCAGCTTCTACCTTGGCATCCAGGCGCATTGTATCTTCGGTAAGTTCTGCAATGAATTGTTTTACGCTGACTGTTTTTTCACGTGTGATTTCGCCTTCCTTAAGGGTGCGCACAAGATTTTCAAGCTGCCGTCTGCTGTGTATAAGAAAGTCATTTAGTTCCTGCTGCTTGCCTTTTTTCAAATCAGATTCGCGACGGCGGATTTCGAGTTCGCGTTCTTTGAGTTTGTCGAGCTTTTGTTCAGCCTCGGCCGCGCGCACTTCCGCCTCTTTTTGTATTTTATTGAGCTCTACATGTTTGCGGTTTAAGCCGCGGATGAGGGCTGAAACATCTGCCTGCTCCGTTGCGATGTAGGTGCGAGCGGCGCGACAGATTCCGGAAGGGAGGCCGGATTTTTGGGCGATGTCGAGGGCATGACTTTCTCCAGGAACTCCCATCAAAAGATGATAAGACGGAGAGAGCGTATCCTGATTAAATTCAACAGAAGCGTTTATACAGCTTGGATTTGTGTATCCGTAATTTTTCAAGATTCCCTGATGAGTTGTAACAAGAACAAAGGACTGCTTTTTTATAAGCTCATCGAGCACTGCCATGGAAATTGCAGTTCCTTCCTGAGGGTCAGTTCCGCTTCCAAGTTCATCAAGCAAGATTAAAGTATCGGCCTTCGCAGAGTTTACAGCCTGGGCAATATTTTTCATATGGCCGCTGAAGGTAGAAAGACTCTGATCGAGAGACTGGTCATCACCAATATCAGCAAAGACATTTGAAAAAACAGGAAGCCTTGTGCCCTCGCCTGCCGGAATCGGAAAGCCCGACTGATTCAACATAGAAAGCAGTGCAAAGGTTTTAAGAGAAACGGTTTTACCACCGGTATTCGGACCAGTGATAATAAGTACTCTTTTTCCTTCCATAAAGCGGATATCTATAGGAACAGCTTTATCTCCAAGAAGGGGGTGTCTGGCCTTAAGCAAAAGAGGCGGTTCTTTTCCAGCTTCAATCGCATAGGTACAGGAATGTGAAGCTCCCCATCTTTCTGCAGCCTGAGTCGTATCAAAAAGGCACATAACAGGAAGAGCCTGTTTGATGGCCGGAATACTCGGCTGCAGGCTTTCTGTAAGCTCAGTCAAAATCTTTTTTATTACAGCCTGAAGCTCAAATTCTTTTTGAATCAATTCATTACTTGCAAGAACAGCTTCTTCCGGTTCTACATAAACTGTCTGTGCAGTCTGGCTTACCTCGTGTACAATTCCGGGAATACGGTTCTGAAGGCTTGCTTTTACTGCGAGCACCTGACGGCCGTTTCGTAAAACCGGCACATTACTCTGAAGCACATCATTCAGTTTCTGGTCCGAAGTAAAGCTCTGCATTACCGTACGAATTTTTGCATTAAGACTTGCAATCTGTTTTCTGATAGAAACAATTTCCGGAAGCTCCCTCATTTCTCCGTCCGGAGTGATAATTCTGAATATCTTTTTTTCCATATCAGAAATATCCGGAAGTGCCGCAACTTGCTCAGCCAGAAGTTTAAGAGATAATTCATCTGCATGAAGCTGAACAGCTTTTTTTACGCTGTTGATACTCGTTACAAACTGACCAAGGTAATGCACCTGCTCGAGGGAAAGGGCTGCACCTCTGGCTTTAATTACAGCCAGGAGCGGATGTACAGGTTCCCAGGCGCTGACAGGATTTGCCCTGCCTGCCGAAAAGAATACACTCCATTCCCGGCTGAGATTTTTGAGATTTTCAATTTCTTCTGATTTTCGCAAGGGCTCGCGCTCAAGTAATTTCTGGCGGCCCTCTGCGGAAACACAATAACCCGCAATTTCTTCGCGGAGTCTATAATAGTCTATTTCTTGTAGAGTTTTAGTGTTCATAGTTCTTTACAAAGTCGGCAAGCACAGCCAACACGGCTAATCTGACCAGGAGCCGGTGCGGATTTCTTCGCTGATTCTCTGCCAGCTGTCGTAACGTTCCGGGGTGATATTCCCCTCTTCAACAGCTTTACGCACCGCGCAATCTGGTTCTGTTATGTGCCGGCAATTCATTCCAAATTTACACTTGCCGATATATGGTTCAAATTCACGGAAGTACATGGCAAGGTCATCGGCTTCAATATCATCAAGTACAAAACGACGGATTCCCGGTGTGTCTATGATATTTGCCTTACGGCCCTGTATTCCTTCTGTCAATGTCTCATTCAGCGTCAGGTGAATCAGCGTACCTTTTGTTGTGGTATGGCTTCCCCGACCGTATTTTTTAGAAAGGCTTCCTGTTTTCAAAACGCAGGAATTATCCATAACGTTTATCAGGCTGGATTTTCCAACGCCAGATTGTCCGACAAAAGCCGAAAGTTTATCTTCGAGAAGTTCTGCAAATTCTGGCATACCTTCTCCGGTTTTTGCAGAAATACGAAGAACCTTGTAGCCCAAATCTTCCCAGATGGAAAGACGATGGTCAATTTCTTCGAACTCTTCTTCGCGGCCATCTGTCTGCATAACTTCTGCGAGGTCCCATTTATTGCAGACAATTACCGGCTTGATTCCCTGATGCTCTGCCTGTGCAAGTGCACGATCCATAAAGCGAGGACGGAAGGGCGGCTGATCCGGAGTACACACAAGAATCAGATAATCAAGATTACTTGCAAGAAGCTGAGGACAGCGGCCTTTTACATTCCATCTTAAGAATGTATTACGGCGGGCCTCTAAAGAAACAATCTGACCTTTTTCGTCATTAAGTTCATCAGGTTCAATTTCTACAATATCGCCTGGTGCAATAGGATTGTAATATTCTTTTTCGGTTTTGATTACCTTTCCTTTTATGGTGCAGTTACGGGTAACTTCATCTTCACATTCTACGGTAAATAAATTATTCGTTCCTGCAATAACAGTACCTTTCAAATTACACTCCTGATTCAATTTCATTGAACAAAGCTTCGTAAAGAGTTGCCTTATCGCTGTTTGTATCACGTATGGTTTTTGCCATTCTCTGCGCAAGCTTTAAAAGCACACGGTAACCAAGAAGCGGCTCCTTATCGCAAACTGCCAGAAACTTTGTACTTGAAAGTGCAATACAGCGGCAGTCTGTAAGGGCGGTTACAGTTGCAGTTCTAGGGTCATCACTTATAAGGGCTGTTTCTCCAAAGAAAATATTCATATCGCTTGAAAGATCTGCAAGGGCAATTTTATCTCCTGCAGGAGTTTTTCTTGAAATATGAACTTTTCCGCTGTAGAGAATATAAAAATCATCTCCAAGCTTTCCTTCTTCGATAATCACAGCACCTTTCTGATAATTTTCTATAACCATGCTTTCGTAAACGGCACGCAGAATACGGCAGTCATTTTCATCATCAATTGAAAAATCAGAAAAAAGCTGAATCTGTACAAGCTTTGGTAAAACCTCTTCAAACTTATCCATTTATTCCCCCTAGCCCCGCACAAGAATTGCCTTTGCATTTTTCTGAATCACAAAGTCTGGAGCCGGAGTCAGAACAGGCTCATTACTCTTGAGAGTCTTAACCTTTTTAAGATTATCTACAATGCTCTTGATGTTAGGATTTTTCTGAGCTTCACGCAAAGCATCTTTACGACGCTGATGGAAGTTTCCTGTATTCAAAAGAAGTCCCACGAGAACTCCACCCTTGTTGCCGTTCTTTTCGAGATGTGCTTCGTATTCACCATAAGTTTTTCCGATGAATGATGAAGGAATATCTTCAATGATAATTCCGGTATCTGCATCATCACTGATAAGGGCACGAATAACATTACTGTAACCCATTCCCGAAGAAGCTGTTGCAAGAAGACTATGTTCGTAATCCTGTGTAAGAATGATTTCATCACAATGGGCCATCTCAAGGTGTTTATGAAATTTTGCATCAATAAGCTCTGCTGCAACATAAATGCCAGGATTCAGGTTTTCCATTGTAAGAACAGCAAGAACTGTACGGCTGTCTATTTCAAGGTCAGAATATTTTTTTGAACGGTCGCAGATTACAAGGGCTCGTTCTGCAGTATCTATCTGTGCACGTTTCAAAACAGCTTCATCAGCAAAATCGCCGGAAACATAATTCAATTCCTTAAAGCGCGGCTGAGAACGGATCTGCTCAATCTGGTCAGAAGCATCATTTATCAAAACAACCATATCCGGGGTAATATCCGGGTTTGTAGTAAGAACGGAATCAAGAATCTTTTCAAATCCAGGTCTCCATCCGCAAAGTAAAAAATGTCCTTTCATATTCTTCAACTTTTTAAGCCCCTTATTTTTTTTCATCTGCAAATCCATAAAGTAGGATGCAAGCTTACCGGTAACGGCACTGAACAAGAGCATTCCAAGTACAAGCAGCACAAGAGCTGACATTCGGCCTGGAACAGATTTTACACAATAATCAAAATATGCCGCAAAAACTGCAACCAGAGTAAACCATACGGAATCGAACATTGTTTCAATTCCACTTTCGGTTTTAGTTTCTGATGCAAATACAACAAGAGTTGCAACGGCAATAATTATGAAAATGAGAATCCAAATGTATGTTAGAGGATTTTTAAGTAAGTATTTTAGCGAACGCTTGAAACGTTTTGCTCTCCCCTGTTTCTTTTTACTCATTCTTCTATTATAGCAGAAAAAACAGGGGAAGTCAGTAGTCTATCCGGCATAGTCTATTTGAAGCAGACATCTACTTCAAAAGGACCATAAGGGGTTACAAATGGAATTGCAATAACCGGAAAATTCTTTGGCCATGCAATCATATGATTATGTCCCATTACACAGAAAGGCGGTGAAATATCCAGATTGTATTCTTGTAATGCAGTAACAGCATGTCCTGAAATGATGTTTGTAAACTCACTTACAAGACCTATTGCCATATCCTCATAATCTTCTGGTTTACATTCAAGTCCAGAAAGTTCCAGCATTTTGTTTGCCAGTATTTTATGAAGGCGGAAGGCAACAATGCCCTTTATACCACCAGTAACTCCAAGTAATCCAGAAATTTCCCACGGATGTCCAGCATGGATATCAAGGATGTGCGGCTCTTTATTTGTAGGGCCAATATTAAACATGTCCTGGAACGTGTTTATTCCTTCTGTGAGAAAAGCATTGATAATTTTTGCGTCCATTCCCATAATGAACAATGATAAACCCGAATTTCGGGTTTGTAAAACAAAAATTAAGAAAACGATTTCGCTGTTTTAGTCTACATTCTCTCTAAGTATGGTACCAGAACGAGGTTCATGGCGTTTTTGATAACCTGGAGTGTGCAGCTTGCGAGATAGAGTCTTGCACCGGCCAGCTGTTTGTTTTCTGCGTTTACGATAGAACAGGTCTGATAGAACTTACTGAAGAGCTTTGCAACATCATAAACATAAGCAGCAACGACACTTGGGTCGAGGTTTTCTGCAGCCTTTGCAATAACGGCAGGATAATCTCCAAGCTGTTTAATCAAAGCCCATTCATCTTCACTTGTAAGAAGAGCAACAGCAGCATCAGAATCATCTGCAGTAACTCCAGCTTCACCAGCCTTTGCAAGAATAGAATTGATGCGGGCTCCCATGTACTGAAGGTAAGGACCTGTATTTCCATTGAAGCTTAAGCTTTCTGCAGGATTGAAAAGCATATCCTTGATTGGAGTTGCCTGAAGCATGTAGTAATGAAGGGCTCCAAGAGCAACCTTTTCTGCAACCTCGTCTGCGTCCCCTACTTCGCTGTCGCGGCCACGCTCTTTGATTGCAGCAAGTGCATCTGCATGAAGTGAATCAACAAGGTCATCAGCATCAACTACTGTACCTTCACGGCTCTTCATACGTCCGCTTGGAAGATTTACAAGACCATAGCTGAGGTGGTAAAGCTTATCTGCCCAGTCAAAGCCAAGCTTTTTGAGGATGTGGAAAAGAATCTTAAAGTGATAATTCTGCTCACTTGCAACAACATAAACCAGCTGATTGAAAGCCCAGTCGTCGTGGCGGGAAATTGCAGTTCCAATATCCTGTGTGATATATACAGAAGTTCCGTCCTTTCGGAGCAAAACTTTTTCGTGATTATCTTCGTCTTTACCCTTACCTACAACGTCAGTTACATCAATACGAACTGAACCATCTTCTGCCTTAAAGAATACGCCCTTTTCAAGGCCCTTAAGAATCTGGTCTTTTCCCTTAAGGTAAGTTTCGCTTTCAAAGTAGTATTTATCAAAGCTGATTCCAGTGCGCTTGTAAGTTGCCATCATACCATCGAAGGTCCAGCCATTCATTTTTTCCCAAAGAGCGTGAACTTCAGGATCGCCTGCTTCCCACTTAATCAGCATATCTTCTGCCATCTGAGCTGCCTCAGGATGGGCTGTTTCAGGCTTGTCTTTTTCGCCTTTGAGATATTTGTCAAACTCAACGTAGCACTGGCCAACAAAGTGATCACCCTTCATACCAAGACTTTCCGGAGTATCACCGTTTGCCTCGTGGAAGAGTTTATATGCGAGCATAGACTTACAGATGTGAACACCACGGTTATTGATGAGGTCTACCTTGTAAACATCTGCACCGGCAGCCTTGAGGATGCGGCTTACCGATTCACCAAGTGCGTCGTTGCGGACGTGTCCAAGGTGAAGAGGTTTATTTGTATTTGGAGATGAGAATTCGATCATTACACGGCGGCCTTCCAGAGGCTTTTTACCATCACTGTTGAAAGAACCGTAAGCTTCTCCCTGTGTTTTGATTGCCTTGAGAATCGGGCTTGCAGCTCCAGATTTATCGAGTTTTACGTTTACATAAGGACCAACAGCAATAAACTCGCCGAGCGATTTGTCTGTGATTTTTGCAGCAACACCGGCTGCAATCTGAGGAGGAGCCATACGGAGAGCCTTTGCAAAAGCGAACATTGGAGCACCCAGGTCTCCCATTTCCGGATTAGGTGCATTCTGCACAACAATACTTTCTGCAGCAACTGCTTCTGCCTGCGGATCTTTTTCCTTGATAAATTCGTTCAATGCCGCTGCAATGATTGTGCGGCAAGTCTCTTTTGCGTCTGCCATATAGAACCTCGTTTTATGTGGATACAAAAAAAAAGGATTCTGGCAACCAGAATCCTTTACTGAGCTACACTGGATTCGAACCAGTGACCCACGCCTTAAAAGGGCGTTGCTCTACCTACTGAGCTAGTAGCCCATCCATTCTTGCGAATGTTTTAATAATATAAAGATTTTTTTTATACTTGTCAATAGAGAATGCTCTCATTTATTAAAATTTATATGTAATACTGAAACCGGCTGGAGAAAAGCTTGGCTGTGGAACTCCGGCTCTTCTTTCTTTTTTTTCTCCACCAATTATTGTGTGCAGATAAGGAATAAGGAAGCCGCAGGTTGTACCAATAACCGCGCCCACAAGAACATCAGTTAAAAAGTGATTTCCGCTTGCCATTCTAAGACCACCGGTTACTGCTGCAAGTGCAAAGGAAACTCCTGCAACCGCATATTTCCAGTTTGAATCCGGGTAGCAGCTGCAGTAAACCATGGTAGTAAAAGCGGCAGCAGCAAAAGCGAGAGTTGTATGGCCTGAAGGGAAAGAACAGTTCCAGTCGCCGTCTGCAACCTTGTCCTGAGGATATCCGTCAAAATACATATATGGACGGGTGCGGTAAACAAGCAGCTTGGCCCACTCTTTTATACCGTTTGCAATGAGCATAGTTTCTACATACATTGTTCCGATTGTAAGCCACTCGCTGGTCGGCATTATTGCAAAAATTGCAGGAGTTGCAATTGCAAGAGCCATGGTTCCGGTTCCGACAATGTGAAGAGGCTTACTGTAAGGGCGCATAAAAATCTGTTCAAAAGAAGGCACATCAGCCTTATTCAAAACAGCAGGATTAAAATCATTGTTTTTGATATGAACAAGCTTGTCGCAAATAAGGGCTGAACCAGAAAGTGTCAAACCAAGTCCAAACTGAATTCCGTCACTAACAGGATTCAGGGAAAAAGGCTGAACATAATCAGTTGTTGAGGCAGAAAGACCTGCCCTGCCCAGGCATAAAAAAACACAGGCTGCAGCAAATAAACCTTTAATTCTTAATTTCATGATTGTGTATTATCTCCGGAATTTGAATTATTTTTCTTCATTATAGCCAAAAACTCTTTTTTTGGAATAGGACGAGAAAAATAAAATCCCTGAAGATAATCACAGCCGGATTCTGTCAGCCACTGAGCCTGCTCTGGAGTTTCAACTCCTTCTGCAAGAACAGTCATTCCGATTTCTTTAATCATTTTGATAGTAGCAGCCAGAGCCTTTTCTGCGCGCTTGTCTGTAAAAGCTGCCCAGACAATATACTTGTCTATCTTAATCATTTTGAAAGGAAGGCTGAGCATGTAGCTCATATTTGAATAGCCAGAACCGTAATCATCAAGAGACAGCTCGAATCCTGCATCAGCGAGATCCTGCATATTTTTCAAAAGGATTTCCGGTGTGTGGGCTGCGGCAGTTTCTGTAATTTCAAGATTTATGATTGATGAAGGAATCTGATAGATGCTTTGTATTTTCAAAATCTGTTCTGCAAGAATTTCCTGCATACACTGTGCTACAGAAAGATTGATATCGATTTTTTTGATTCCGTATTCGGCAAGATCAATCTGCGAAAGATTCAGACAAACTGATTCAAAAACATATTCACCTATACGCAAAATTGCACCGGTCTTTTCGGCAATCGGAATAAAATCTTCAGGCGAAATAAAAATCCCCTGCTCGTCTTTCAGACGAATAAGAGCTTCTGCACCAATCAGTTTTTTCTCGGCTGTAGAATAAATCGGCTGATAAAATACATCAAAACGATTTTCTGTAAGTCCGTTTCGTAAACAGTGTTCTATATAAATTGTACGACGACGATATTTCAAATCAATTTCATTTGCAAAAACAATACTCTGGCGGTATCGTTCATCAATAGAAATCATATTGATTATGTCGAGCACTTCTTCTGTAGTCTGCGCATCTTTTGGACATTCGATTATACAAAGACGGATATAGAGTTTAAGTTCAACATTTTCCCTTATCCAGGGCCTCTGGAAACGGGTATTTAAAACAGAAATTGCATCATTGAGTTTTTCTTCATCTGCCTCGCGCAATAGAATACAAAAACACCCCTGCTGGCGGCTGAAAACATTTGCATAAGAAAACTTCTGTTTAAGGAAATTTCCTGCATCTGTAAGAAAGGCATTCAGTTTAGCAATACCAAAAGTATTTGCAATGAACATTGTGTCATCAATATAGATGACTATACAGTAGAATTTCCGCTCAACAGCAAGATTGTATCTGAGCATACGAAGGAGAGCCGGATTATTCAAAGTATCTGTAGACGCATCAACAAGCTCCTCCGGTTTTTGAATAAAGAAGAAATAAACCAGAGTTACCAGTGACATTCCAAAGGATTCAATTAAAAGCCCGCAGTTAATGAGCTGAATAAGAGCTGTAGATGAAATTGTGATAAGGAAGAAATACATAATCTGCATCTTTGCCTTAGAAATATACTTGTGAAAGCAGGCAATTATGCAGAAAGCAATCGCTATATAAAAGGCTTTTGTAGTACAAAGGAAATAAAACCAGAAATTATTTCCACGCATATAACCATGGACAGGGTCAATCGTAAAAATCAGTGTAACAGAATCATTAAATGCAAAGGAAAGCCATATCAGCACAATACAGATAATGTAGGGAATCAGCATACTGGATTGTATGATTCTGATACTCTTTTTTGAAAGCTTACTGTAAATGTCAAAGGCAGAAAGATTATATATGGCAAATAAAATGCCAAAGGAAGTATTAAATGTAAAATAACAGCATTCGAGCAGCCAGACTTTATTTAATGAATACAGTTCAAGATTATCTTCCATGTAGGTAGAACCAAGTTCTGTAAAAGTTGCCAGAGTAACAACGGTGAGAATAATGAAGAAAACTATATTCTGAAATGTCGGCAGGCTCTTTTTCTGGAAGTAGAAAAAAATAATTACAGCTTCAATAAAAAGAGCCGCTACCGCATACTGATAAATCTGTGTCAAAAAAAAATCCTTACGGCAGGTGCTGAACAAATTCAGGCAGCCCCCTTGCCACTAACAGATAATTATAATCTACAAATTTTACGCGGTCAAACTTTTATATTGTTATAAAAGGTGCTTTTTTCTATAATATGGCCATGGCTTACAAAGTATTTATTGATGGAAAAGAAGGCACAACTGGCCTTAAGATTTTTGAGCGTTTTGAAAAACGCAATGATATTGAAATTATTACAATTGATGATGACAAAAGAAAAGACCCGGCAGAAAAGGCAAAAATGATTAATGCCTCGGATTTTACTTTCTTGTGTCTCCCGGATGCAGCCGCAATTGAGTCTGCAGCTCTTTGTACAAATCCTAAAACAAGAATTATTGATGCTTCAACAGCACACCGTACAAACCCGGACTGGGCATACGGTTTCCCTGAACTTGGAGCTGATTTCCGTAAAAAAATTGAGGGGTCTAACCGAGTTGCCGTTCCAGGCTGCTATGCTTCGGGCTCAATCGCAATCTGTTACCCTCTTGTAAAATCCGGAATTATGTCTGCTGATTACCCTGTTGTAATTCATGCAGTAAGCGGATATTCAGGAGCAGGAAAAAAGGCAATTGCTCAGTATGAAGATCCTAACCGCAATCCGGAACTGGACTCACCTCGCCTTTATGCAATGACACAGGCTCACAAACACCTCCCCGAAATCAAAAAAATAAGCGGCCTGGCCTTCGAGCCGATTTTCAATCCATACGTTTGTGATTACTTCCAGGGAATGACAGTTACCGTTGGCTTACATGCACGACTTCTTGCAAAGAAAGTTACAGCCCATGACGTTTGGGAAATGTTTGCAAAATACTATGACGGCTGCCGTTTTGTTCAGGTTGCAGGCTTTATGGGTGAAGGCGTTTTGAACGAACAGTTCATTCCGGCAAATACCCTCGCAGGCACAAATAACATGCAGGTTTTTGTATACGGAAACGATGACAGAATTATGATTACAACCCGATTTGACAACCTCGGAAAGGGTGCAAGCGGTGCTGCAGTTCAGTGTATGAACATCATGATGGGAATTGATGAGGGCACCGGCCTCTAGGAGAATCTTATGGAAAAAAAATATTGCAGTCTGACATTCGATGACGGTCCGAATTTTGATGGTGACGACACAATGAGCAAGATGCTCGACGTTCTTGAAAAACACGGCGTTGTTGCTTCCTTCTTTTTGATTGCCAACAAGATAAACGAAAAGAACACAGCCGTAATTGAACGCGCTGTAAAGCTTGGCTGCGATATCGAAAATCATACCTGGAGCCATCCTGATATGACAAAGCTTACCCGTGAGCAGATGATTGAAGAGTACAATAAGTGCGACGAAGCAATCATCAAAATCACAGGGAAAAAGCCGATTCTTTTCCGCCCTCCTTTTATCTGTGTAAACGATTTGATGCATGAAGTGATTGAAACTCCATTTATATGCGGGCACGGCTGTGAAGACTGGGTTCCGGAACGCACTGCAGATGAAAGACTCAAACTTATGATGAATAATACACAAAACGGTGTTATGTACCTTCTTCATGTAAATGATGGCAACGATATAACCCGCGAAGTGGTAGACCGCGCCATCCCTGTTCTTAAGGAGAAGGGCTTTGAGTTTGTGACAGCACCAAAACTGTTTGAACTCAAAGGCATTCCAATGAAGGACAACGGCCAGCTCTGGACTGTAGTTTAATCTTTTTTGCTTTAGTTTTGCAATTTTCAACCTCTTTTTGCAAATATTGACATTTATTGCAAAACTTTACTAATTATTGTATATTGTTCGAATTATTATGGAAGAATTGAACAATGAAAAAGCTGTCTCAGAAAATTTAGAGGCAGCTTCACTTACAGATGGAAAGAACGAAACTGAAGCAGAAAACGAAACTCCCGATACCGTTACTTTTGAAGATTTAGGACTTGATGAATATACTCTTAAAGCCGTTGAGAAAAAAGGCTTTGTAACTCCTTCACCTATTCAGGTACTTGCTATTCCCCGCCTTCTTACAGGCGACACAAATCTTATTGCCCGCGCCAGAACCGGAACTGGAAAAACAGCAGCATTCGGGCTGCCAATTATTCAGAACGTACGCGGAAAATCAGACCATGTTGAAGCTCTGATTCTTGAACCGACACGTGAGCTTGCCGTACAGACCTGTACAGAGATGCAGTCTTTTGCAAGTGAAGCTTATCCGCGTACAACCGTACTTTACGGCGGTGCATCTTACGCTAATCAGATTAAAGACCTTAAGCGGGGCTGCGAAGTTGTTGTTGGAACTCCGGGCCGTATAAAAGATCACATCGAGCGCAAAACTCTCGACCTCAGCAAAATCAAATACTTCATTCTTGATGAAGGCGATGAAATGCTGGACATGGGCTTTATTGACGATATCGAAGAGATTTTCCGTCACGCAAACCCGGACTGCCGAATACTCCTTTTCAGCGCAACTATGCCTGCCCCAATCCTAAAGATTGCCGGCGACTTTATGGGCGAATATGATATCATCGAAGAAGAAAAGGTTATCGACGAAGCTCTCCTGATTGACCAGAAATACTGGGTTGTAAAGGAAAGCGAAAAGATTGAAGCACTTGTTCGCCTTATCGACATCTCACCTGATTTCTACGGTCTTGTTTTTACAATGACTAAATCTGATGCAGACCGTGTTACCCGTGAACTTGACCTCCGCGGTTATGAAGCAGCTGCCCTTCACGGAGACATCATGCAGAATCAGCGAGAAAAGGTTCTCGAACGCTTCCGAATGAAAAAGACCCGCATTCTTGTTGCAACAGACGTTGCAGCCCGCGGTATTGATATCAAGGGAGTTAGCCATGTTGTAAACTACTCCCTGCCTTTTGATACAGCAACTTATGTTCACCGAATTGGTCGTACAGGCCGCGCCGGAACTGAAGGTATCGCAGTTACTTTTGTTAGACCGGAAGAACGCCGAAAACTGGGCTTCCTTTCAAAGAATATCAGAAAAGCAACCAAGAGTGATTTTGAAGAAGGCAAGATTCCTGAAGTAAAAGAAGTTCTTGCCGTAAAGAATGAACGGGTAATTGCTGAATTAAAAGATAAGCTGTTCGTAACATCAAAAAATACGGTGGTTGAGCCTGTCGAAACCACCGCAGAACTCGAAGATGGTGAAATTTCGACAAACTCAATCACCCTATCTTCGACAGTCCGTGAAAATCTCCTCTCTTCAACCTTTACAGATCTGGCCGCTGCCCTTTGCGAAAATCAGGATGCTCAGCAGGTGCTTGCCGGAGTTCTTTCGATTGTTTACGGTGACCAGCTTTCTTCAAAGCACTACGGAAAAATCAATACAAAATCTTCTGCCCCTCGCGGCGACCAGAAACGTATCTTTATTTCTCTGGGTAAACGCGACGGCTATCATGCCAAGGAAATTGCAGATTACTTTAGCGAACTTCTTCATATTCCGGGCCGCCTTGTAGATGATATTGATGTTGCCCAGCAGTTCTCGCTTGTAAGCCTGCCGGTTGCTTCTGCACGCAAGGCTATTGAGCTGTCTAAGTCTAACCGTAAGATTCCTCATATGCATTATGATGATAAGGAAGAGGACCGCGGTTCACGCCGTACCCGTAAAGCTGCTTTTGCAGAACGCGGAGAGCGTGGGGATCGCAGAGACCGGGAAGAGCGCAAAGACAGACCTTCAAAAGCTCCACGCGGCCGCCTTAACTCAAAAAGCAGCAAGCCTAACGTGCACGCGCAGACAGAACGCTCTTCTTCTCGCAAAAATAATGCATCAGCCTATAAAAAATCAAATAAAAAGGCAGAACGTTTCTAATATTTACTAATAAATTTTTATTCGCTTTTTTCTATTATCTGATTTATAATAGTAAATAAGATGAAGAAGAATTTATTAGCAGTGTTTATCAGTCTTATTTTGACAAGCATATTTTTCTCATCTTGCGGAAAAAGCCCAAAGACTTTCAGATATGATGTTTCCAATTTTGTAAGTTATCTGGAAACTCCTCCTGAAGTTGGACCGGGGCAGGTTTTACCAAGAACACCAGAATTTAAGCATCTTGAAAAAAAGAACATGCGGAATCTGGTTAAATTAATTTCAAAAGACGGTAATTTTCTCTGGCTAAAAATTCAGTTTATCCTCCCAGATGAATTTAAAGATAAAGACATAGGTCTTTTCATAGGATATATTCGTGGTGCCGACCTGCTATTCTTAAATAATATAGGCATAAGGCAATACGGTGACTTCCCTCCTCAGGAAAACAGTGCAGGCTTTACCGGCCAGTATTTTATGTTTTCAAAATCACTTTTGAATCAAAACGGTATAAATACAGTACTTATAAAAGTCTGGCCGGATGCATTTGGAAGTATCTCCAACAAAATGTTCCTTGGAGAAAGACCTGATGTTTATACTGCCGGTGAACGCATAAACTTCTTCAATTCGAAAATAACGCTTACCTTTGCCGGTGTAATGCTTCTGATTTTCTTTATGTACCTGTTTTTATACATCGTAATGAAAAATTATGAAGGCAGAAACGTTTACCTCTTCTTTGCCCTGTTAAATTTTTATACAGTTCACTTTCTGATGCCTTTCTTTGCTTCTGAAGTTCTCTGGGCTAAGCCATCCTGGCTTTCTTATTCTTTATTTACCAAAGTATTCTTCTACGGAGGGGCATTTACTACCATTTATTTTGCAAATTCTTTTATAATTGCATATCTTAGAAAAAAAGAACCTTTGTGGTGTATTATTACAAGGCTTGGCTTATATATTTTACCATTGCTCTATTCATTTACCCTCAATACCACCAAAGAGCTTAACAGTTTTATACCTCTGATAACTATTTTTGGATTATTTCAATTCTGCTTTAGTGTTCCAAGACTTATTTCTGCAATAATTCACAAAGAAACCAGAAAGAATTCTCTCTATCTTGTAGCAGGCTTCTCTCCTGTTATCCTTTGTGTTGTACTTGATATTATATTTAAGATTGGCAAGGTAAATACAAATCTGCCATTCTTTACCCTGTATGGCTGGCAGATTACTGTGTGGATTTTCCTGGGTTCACTGCTTCTGCGTTTTGGTTCTATGTACCTGCACAACACGGAATTAAACACCAAGCTTTCTGAATTCAATACCCATCTTGAAGATGTTGTTGCCCTTCGCACAAAAGAGCTTTCGGATACAAACTATGTTCTTTCAAAAGGTCTTGAAACGGTAGCTCATGTTCAGAAGAACTTCCTTCCTGGAAAAAACAAAAGCTTTAAAGGCTGGGAGCTTGCAGTTTCTTATACAGCGCTCGACAGCAATGTTTCCGGCGACTTGTATGACTACTATTTTACAGACAATGTACTTGATGGCCTTGGTATTTTTGATGTGTCAGGACACGGAATTCCTGCCGGCTTAATGACTATTCTTGCAAAAAGCATAATCAGCCAGCATTTTATTACCGGAATGGACCAGGATGAACCTCTTTCAAACGTTCTTTAAGGAATCAATCAATCTTATATCAAAGAAAAGGTAAATGTTGAAAACTATATTACAGGCTTACTTTTCAGATTCAGTGAGTTCAATAAAAAGGATATCTGCAGCGTTGAGTTTGCAAATGCAGGTCACCCTTATCCGCTTTTTTACAGCGCAGAAAATAACTCTGTTACAGAACTGAAGCAGGAAGAAGAAAAACAGTATGGTATTCTTGGTGTTGAAGGACTTGATGTTTCCTTCCCTCCAATAAACTTCCGTGCGGCTCAGAATGACATAATCATCTGCTTTACAGACGGCCTTACAGACTGCAAGAGCCCTAAAGGCGAAGATTTTACAAAAGACCGTATTATTAAGATTGTTCAGGAATATCACAACGAAAGTGCAAACATGTTGATGAACCGCATTATCGAAAAAATGCACGAATTTGCTGATACCCAGAAACTTACAGACGACGTAACTCTTATAGTCCTTAAGAGAACAAACTCTAAGGACTACATCGAAGAAATCTAACAGTTATTCAATTAATTATTCCGACTCAGAAGATTCAGTATCTGACTCAGCAGCAGGAGTTTCCTGCTCTGCAGATTCTGAATCTGTTTCTGTATTTTCCACTACTGGAGTTTCAACTACAGGAGCTGGAGCCGGCTTAGCATGGTAAACCAGTCTTACCTTTTCAAGCTGTGACTTATGACGTGACTTCAGAAGCAGAGTTTCACTACTCTTCTTATATACATATCCGGAAGAATTGTATGTCTCGAAGCGAGGGTCTGTACGGAATGCCATATCATAGACATAGATAGTATTAAACTGAGGAATACCCTTAAGAATAACGTAATGAGTATCTCCTTCAGGGAAGTCAATTGTAAAGGTAGCTTCGTCTGAATTACCTTCATACTTGATTGAACGAGCGCAGGTCCATGCCCAGATTTTGTTTCCATCTGCATCAGAAATCTTTTCGAAGTGAGGATAGAATACGTTGTTATATGCAATAATCGGATAAAGATTACTGAGGGTACGCAAATCAAATGAAGTATTTTCTGCAAGATATGAATTAACGATTGCATAACCAGCTTTTTCGAGAGTTTCATCTCCGCGGTATTTACCGTAACGCAGGAGAGCAATACCGGTATCAACTGCCTGATTAACTGAAAGGAAGGTATCGTTTTCTGAAATTGTAAGGATATTTCCTTCGTAACGGCAGGCTTCTGTTATGCGTTCGATACAGGCATCAAGAACCGGCTCAAGCATTGAAGCATACGCATAAGACAGATTTTCAAGATCAACGTAAACGCGGAGAATACCGGAAATCTGTGCAATTGAAAGGGCTGCAGGATCTGCTTCGGCTGCATTTTTAAGAAGCTTGAGTACTGTATTCTGGCCCGGATGCAGGTAAATGAAATCTGCAATTTTCTGAACTGTAAAGAGGTCAAAATTAACCTTTTCTGCGCTTTCTGTAATACGAAGCTCATAATCTTTAAGAGCTTTTTCGAGATTTTCGTTCATATCTTCAAGAGTGTTGAAATATGGTGCAGAAAGATAAGTTCTCTGCTTGCTCTTCTTTACACTGTCCGGAACATTTTCAACTGCACGGATATAATTTCCTGTTTCGGTCTGTGCGGCGATGTATGAGACAGCCACCTGCTCTGTGATATTTGACTCAACATTGTTTGCTTCAAAGGCTGCAATGAGATTTCTCTTAAACTGACTGATAGTTTTTGCAAACTCTTCAGCACTGGCAATAGACTCATTTACGATAGAATCAAAGCTGAATTTCTGGTTTGCATCGTAAACAGAATAGGTCGCTACATAGTTTCTTGAAGTAAAATCAAAGCGTCCGGCTCCAACAGCATGTCCGGAAAGTTCCCACAAACTGCGCTTTCCGGCAAGTACAAGACTGTCTTTTTCTGCCTTCTGAATACTCATGTTTGAAGAATAATTATATGGTATAGAAAAATCAGAAATTCCTGCCGGCAGGTCTGTAAGAATTGCAAGTGAAGAATCAGGTGCTTCTGATGCAAGTTCAAATGTAACCTTTACATCTTCTGTAAAGTTTAATGTTATAGAGAGCGGTTCTGCCTGTTCTACATCTTTAAGCTGAACAGGAGACTGAATGCCGTCTTTTATGATGACAGCAGGATTTGTATCATCACATACAAAATTAATACCGTTATAAGAGACTCTGACTTTATTTTTGTAGGAGATTTCACCAGATGGCGATTTTTGTGATTCAAGGGTAATCTGAAGATTACCGATTTTTTTAATTATGCTAGAATCTGTTCTAAATTGCAGGACAAAAATGCCGATGATTATAACGATATCGACAATAAGCAGTCCTAATGCTTTTTTTAATATCCGAATGCTCATTGTATTAACAGTTTAGCCAATGATTCGGTTAATTTCAACTATATAAAGGAAAGGAATGTAAAAAGAATGATTAAGGAAATTAAGTCAAAAATTTTACTGATTCTTGTTGCAGGAGCCCTCTTTGCACCTGCATTTTTCGTTACAGGTTGTGCCACAACTCCAGCAGCAGAAACAGAAGCTGCACCTGAAGTAACAAAAAAAGAAACGAAAAAGAAGGAACCTGAAGATCCACCAAACGTAAAGTTTGTAAAACAGCTGCAGGCTCTTCTTGCAAAAGGAGATACTAAAGGGGCTATAGCTCACTTTGATTCCATTCCTTCTTCACTTAAGAACGATCTTGAACTTAAAAATCTGCTTGGTGCCCTTTATTACTCAGATACTCAGTATGACAGCGCAATTGCAACTGCAAATGAAATTCTTGAAATAGAACCTGAAAATATGGATGCACTTGAGCTTATTTCAATGTGTACAAAGGCAAAAGGCGATAAAAAAGCCTACAAAGAAGCTACAGACAGAATTCTTGCCACAGATCCTTATAACGCTTCAGTTAATATTCAGAAGGCCGAAGAATACGCTGTTGGTAAAAAATATAAACTTGCCCGCGATTCTTATAAAAAAGCCCTCCGCGGAGATCCTGATAACACAGACGCACTTTTTGGCTATGCACAGATGTCATACTATACTGATGATATAAAAACAGCATCAGAAAACTTCCAGAAAATTCTTGATAAGGAGCCGGAAAATGCAGCCGCCCTCGCCTATATGGGAAAACTTGCCTACGAAGACCAGAATTATCTTCGTGCAGCAAAATTTGCCCAGGAAGCCCTTAAATACGATGCAACAAATTATGATTACTGGATGGATTATGGAACTTATCTCCGCTATCAGGGAAAATTTGATGACGCAGCAAAGGCATGGAAAAAAGCAGCTGAACTCGACCCAACCTACTTCCTCGCTTATGCATATCTTGCCGGTAACTATGATGACCTTGGAAAATGGGACCTGGCACTCGAAAACTATCATAAGGTAATTGAAACAAACCCTAAGTATTTTTATGCTTACGAATCTACTGCAATTCTTGAATATCATGCAAAAAATTATGAAAACGCAATCAAATATTTTACTAAAACCTATGAATACAGCTCAAGCTATGCTTATTCTCTTATGATTGCAGCCTGCTGGTTCAAGTTAAATAAACCTCTCGAAGCAAAAAAGGTACTTTCTGCACAGCTTAAAAAACTTGAGGCTTCTTCTAATGAATACGCTCTTGTTCGTTTCTATAACGATGCCTATAACAGAAACGCAGAATCAAATCTTGTACAGAAAATCACAAAAGAAACTAATAGTAATAACCGCGGTAAAATGCTATTCTACTTGGGACTTTATTATGAATTGAACAATGCCGAAGAGCTTGCCAATGAATATTATGCAAAAGTCACAAATATGAAAGCTCCTATGTTCTTTGAATACAGGATTGCCGAATGGGGATTACAAAAATGAGCCAGACTCAAATAAAGCTGGAACTTGCCGGACGTACAATTACGCTCATTGGTACAGCTCATGTTTCTAAAGAAAGTGTTGAAGAAGTAAAAGAAACTATAAATGAATTAAAGCCAGACTGTGTTGCAGTAGAACTCGACGAAAAACGAGCAGATTCAATCAAAAATCCTTCACGCTACAGCCAGCTGGATCTTGTAAAGATTCTTAAAAGAAAAGAAGGTTTCCTTCTGCTTGCAAACCTTGTACTTGCATCTTACCAGAGAAGAATGGGGCTTAATGCAGGAGTAAAACCCGGAGATGAAATGATTGCGGCTATGAATGCTGCAGAAGAAAAGAGTGTTCGCTGCACTCTTGTAGACCGCCCTATTCAGATTACACTTAAACGCGCCTGGGGTAAAAACAGCTTCTGGGGAAAATGCAAGCTTTTTGCAACGCTGCTTTCAAGCGCCTTCAGTAAAGAAGAAGTTGACCCGGCCGAAATTGAAAAGCTAAAACAGCGCAACGAAATGGATTCCATGATGGATGAACTTTCCGAATATTTACCGGTAATTAAGCAGGTTCTTATTGATGAACGCGATCAGTATCTTGCTTCGAAAATCTGGAGTTCAGAAGGAAATAATATTGTTGCAGTTTTAGGAGCAGGCCACTTGCCTGGAGTTCAGGCTCATCTTGAAAAGCTCGGAGCTGGCAGCGAAAGTGCAGATGTTGAAGAGATTTCAAAGCTGCCAAAGCCTGGTATTTTTGGAAAGCTTCTGGCATTTTTGATTCCGGCTTGTATTATAGGCCTTATTGTTGCAGGCTTTATTTATGGAGGACTTCATGCCGGAACACAGATGCTTACTACCTGGTTCCTCTGGAATGCAATTCCTGCCGCAGTGCTTACGGCAGCAGCATTTGGACACCCGCTTGCAATTCTCGTTGGCTTTGTTGGAGCTCCATTTACATCGCTTTGTCCTTTTATCGGAGTAGGCTTTTGTACGGCAATTGTTCAGGCTCTTGTCTGTAAGCCTAAAGTAAGCGACATGGAAACTCTGCAGGATGATGTATCTAGCCTCAAAGGCTTTTATAAAAACAGAATTCTCCGTGCCCTGCTGGTTTTCATTTTGTCGTCACTGGGAAGTACACTGGGAACCTTTATCGGCGGTGCGGATATAATTGGTATTTTAAGTAATATATAAAATTAAGATTTTTCTTATTTTTCCCAAATACAGTTTCTTTTTTTATTGTTTTCGGTTTAAATTAATAACGAGGACAATATGAAAAAGAAACTCTTTTTTTTATTCAGCACATCTCTTTTCTTTCTGGCAATAATGAATGCAGAGCCTCAGAGTTCTCAAAGGCTGCCAGACACAACTACCCTTCTGCTTTCTTATGTTGAAAATGATTCAGAGCTTAAGAATCTGACTCTTGCAGCAAAAAAGGCTGCTCTTTCATATCAGAGTGCTAAGATTGATACCGGCTTTGATGTAACGCTTTCAAGCGGAACAATAACACTTCAGGCCAACGAAGACGGCACAACTTTTACCGCAAAACCTTCTGTAAAGATGAGTCTTCCTCAGGCTTCAAATCTTTCTGTAACAGCAAAGACAAACTTTTCTTCTGAACCAGATAATTCTTCTTTCAGCGACACCTCTGTGGCCCTTGGAGTTGATATAATCTCTTCGGCTGTCATTTCCAGCAAGGTTACAAAACTTAAGGCCGAACGCGCAGTAACAGAAGCCCAGCGTAAAATCGAAAAGCGGGCAATTGCTGCTGAAAAAGAGTTTTACACAGCTCTTAAAAGTCTGCTTTCTTCTATAAATACTATCATGACAAAACAACAGACTTTATACGAAGATTCTATTGATCTTGAAGCTAAAAAAGTTCAGGGCTATTCAGAATCGTCTTCTACCTACAGACAGGCAGAACTTAAAGTTATTTCAGATCAGCATGAAATTGACAGCGCAATTCACAGTTTTAAATATGATTGTGTTGTCTTCTATAAAAAATGCGGTTACGACCTTGCAATTGATGACAAGGCAGACCTTATGAGCTTTGTTCCTTCAGGAATTGATGAAGTTGAACCTGCAGATATTTCAAAGTTTGACAAAGCGCTTTATACAGAAATAGAAAACGCGAACTGGACTTATTACATCAACTCAATGGAGCGTTCTTCAAAAAAGAATTACGGTCTTTCTGCAAGTGCCGGCTACACCTTTGATAATTCCATTACAAACTCTGATTCTATCGATGCAGGATTAAGCGGAACATTCGGAGGGCTTACGGTTGGAGCTGGCATCAGTTTACCTGTAAAAAGCAGCCAGTCTTCTATTTCACCGGCTTATACATTAAGCGCGACTCTTAATCCGAATACATTCCGCAAAAACAGCATAACAAAAAAGCAGAACGAGATTACAGAAGAACAGGAGCTGCTTGCAATTCAAACCGCTGAATCTGCCTATGAGACAAAGGTTGTAGAATTTCAGCAGAAACTTGATACCCTGCTCTGGGAAAAGAAAACTGTAGAAGAAAATATTTCCATGTATGGTGGTCTTGAAAAAGATATGGCACAGCTATATCAGCAGGGGTATATCAACGAAACAGATTATCTTTCTGCTAAGAATAATTTGAACAGCAGTATTATTAAAAAGATTTCAAATCTTATTGATTTGATTATATACAACGACGATGTAATTTCTAATTTTGTTAGTGATAATAAGTAAGGAAGGCAAGATGAAAAAGAAGATTAAAATAATTATTATTTGCGCGGCAATTCTGCTTGTAATTGGAGCAGCTTTGTTTATATTAAAAAATCTTTTGAGCAGCAAAAACACCGAAAAGGTTTACTATACTGCAAACCTTGAGACTTATGAAAATATTATCGAAATCTCGGGGACTGTTGCCGCAGCACAGGAGCAGACTTTACAGGCCCGCTCTGCAGGAACCGTTACAGCAGTTTATGTGAAGGCTGGTGACAAGGTAAAGAAAGGCGACGTAATTATCCAGCTGGATGATTCGGAACAGCTTTATAACCTCGAAAAGCAGGAATACAACATGGCAACAAAGAAGTTGACCGCCTCGGCGCGTGAATTGAGGCTGCTGGAAACGGAGCGGAACTCGCTTTTGCAGAAGGTGGAAGACCGCAAGGTTACTGCAACCTTTGACGGAATTATTGCGGATTTAGATGTTGCTGTAGGTGACTCACTGGAAGCAAAAGATACTGTAGGAACTCTCGTAAATATTGATTATCTCACTGCAGAAGTTGAAGTTACCGAAACTGATGTTTCAAAGCTTCAGATCGGACAGACTGTAAACTTCACATTCCCTGCTTACAGCAATAAAACCGTACAAGGTTATGTTACCGGATGGCCTGCAATTGGAGAAATCACTTCGCGAGGAGCTACTGTTGTAAAGGCAAAACTCCGCATCAATGAATACCCGGAAGAAATTCTTCCGAACTTTTCATTCACAGGAAAAATAGAAATCAGTCCTACAGAAGAATATGTTGTAGTTTCCCGCTATGCAATCGGTTATGAAGATAAGAAGCCTTATGTAGTGCTTGCAAAAGGAAACGAAAAACGTTCTGTAAAGATAAAGCCTTACGGAATGGATTATGTAAAAGTTCTTGATGGACTTGAAGGTGGCGAAGTTTTGATTCAGCAGACCACGCCAAAACGCTCCGGTCAAAACCGAAACAGAAACGGCGGCGGCTCCGGCAAAAGCGGCGGACAAGGCGGCCCAGGCGGAGCTCCAGGAGGATTCCCGGGCGGCGGCTTTCCTGGCGGTCCGATGTAAACTGTAAGCTTTAAGGAGTTTCTTATGAAAACTGTTGTTAGCTTACAAAACGTAGTGAAAACCTACGTCATGGGCGAAAACGAAGTTCACGCTTTACGAGGAATCAGTTTTGACATTGGCCAGGGAGAGTTCGTTTCGATTATGGGCCCTTCCGGCTCGGGAAAATCTACCTGCATGAATATGATCGGCTGCCTCGACCGCCCTACTTCGGGTATCGTAAAGATTAATGAACGTGAAACTGCAAAGATGTCTGAAAAAGAACTTGCTGTTTTACGTAACCAGACTGTCGGTTTTGTTTTTCAGCAGTACCACCTGATTCCAGCCATGAACATTCTGGAAAACGTAATGCTTCCTTTGAAATATCAGAAGGTGGAACGCAGCATCAGAATGGAAAAAGCCAGAGCTGCTCTTGAAGCCGTAGGTCTTGGGGATCGCATCCATCATAAACCTCACGAACTTTCGGGCGGTCAAAAACAGCGTGTTGCAATTGCCCGCGCCATGGTGACTCAGCCAAAGATTCTTTTAGCTGATGAGCCGACCGGAGCGCTCGACACAGAAACTGGAAAACAGGTAATGGAAACCTTCCGCAAAATCAACAGGGAAAATGGAACTACAATAATTATCGTTACGCATGACCCGCGTATCGGCGAATCGACTGAACGCTGCATCAGTATACTGGATGGGCAGCTTGTAGAGGGGTAAATCATGTTAGAAGATTTTATCAACGCATTCAAAAACTTTAAGAGTAATAAAACCCGAACCTTTCTCTCCCTGCTCGGTGTAATCATTGGTGTTGCATCGGTTATCGTAATTACAAGTATGGGTAAAAGTTCTACAAAGCAGATTGAAGACACATTTGGCAGCGCGGGACTTGATGTTGTAAATGTCAGCGCCGGTTTTATGAGCCGCCGCGGTTCATCTTCTTCTGTTACATTTGATGAAGCGGCCCGAACTGATTTATTTGACAACATAGCAGACATCAAAAAAATCTGGTACAAGAACACGCTCAACGTGACCATGACTTACGGCGAAACCTCCTCTTCTGTAAACTGCAGCGCCATAGAAAGCGGCTATCTTGAAATGTACAACCTCGAACTTGAAAAAGGAAGTTTCTTTACTGTTACCGACAACGAAGAAGGAACTCAAAAAATCATTTTGAATCATGATACAGCAGAGAATTATTTTCCGGACGGAGATGCTGTTGGCAAGCAGGTAATTCTTGTGGCCAGCAAAACAACCTTTACCTTTGAAGTAATCGGAGTTCTAAAAGAACAGACCACCGGAATGGAAAACGGTTCTGCCTTTATTCCTCGCGGATTTTATGCAAAGAAAATCAAACCTAATCCGGCTGCTGCAAACGTTATGGTTCAGGCCACATCTGCAGATAAAGCAATTATTCTTGCAACAGAAATCAAAAGTTATTACACGGATAAAACAGGTTCTGAATATTCGGTAAATGTAATGAGCATGCAGTCTATGCTGGACCAGATGAGTGAGATTACCAGCACCATGAGCATCATGCTTAGCGCCATTGCGGCAATTTCGCTTCTGGTTGGCGGCATTGGAATTATGAACATCATGATTGTTACGGTAACAGAACGTAAGCAGGAAATCGGAATCAGAAAAGCCCTTGGAGCAAGCCCTGCAGATATAAGACAGCAGTTTTTGATTGAGTCGGCAAGCATTACTCTGCTCGGAGGAATACTCGGAATAATTGCCGGAATTATCGTAAGCCTTGCGGTTGAGTATGTACAATCAAATGCGCTGATTATCAGCTGGAACGCATGCGTGATTTCCTTTGTATTTTCGGTGTTTGTGGGAATATTTTTCGGCCTGAACCCGGCAAGTCGTGCGGCGAAACTGGATCCGGTAATTGCATTAAGCGGTGAATAATTAAAAACTGTGAACCCCAAAAAAGCGGGTCCCAGCGACGGCAAAAAAATAAGTTATCCCCCCGCCTTTCGCTTAACCACGCTTGCTTCGCTCGCGTGGCCGCTGGCGGGGTCCCCCCTTATTCTTTTTGCCTGCGTCCCACTTTTTTGGGGTTTCACAGTTTTCTGTTATCTTAATTAATAACCATCTGACATCTCGCGGTTTGCGTCTTTCTTACAAAGTTCGTCGTAAACGAGTGAGCGCTTGCGGAGTTCTTCCTTAAGTTCCTTAGGGAATGGCATGTTACGCCAGAAGATTCCTCGAACGTCCTTATCGAGGCGTTGAACTCCGGTAGATTCCTTTGTCATCCAGAGAATGTAATCTTCAATAAAGAATTCCTTTACATCACCCTTGAGCTTCATCTGGTCAAAGTGCTGGTAGTACTGACCGGTAAGACCTTCCTCCATCCAGTAGTAAGAAGCCTTTTCCTTTGCAACCTGCCATCTCAAATCAGCAACTGCAGTAAGAACGGCAATCTTCAAATCTTTTGGATACATTGGAACAACAATACGACCACGGCTGGTTACGCGGTTGTAGCGGTCAAATGGTTCCCAGCAGAAACCACGGTCTCCATAAGTTGGAACTAAGAGAACATAAGGTACAATTCTGTTTGGAATGTTTTTATGAATACGATGGAATACACCAGGATCAAGACCTTCAATCCAGCGCAATACATCAATTACATTTTCACGGGTACCGGTACCACGCTCAGTACAATGGTAGAATTCGCGGGTAAATAGAGGGAACTGATTACCACGGCGACCTACAGTCATTTTTGCCATCTGGCGGACAGTTTCAAATTCAATCTTAACTGCCTCTGTATCGTTGGTTGCAAGAGCAGCTGAACCGCCGTTTGTATCGATTTTATTCTGAACATTATCGTAAGTTGCCTTTGCTTCTTTATATTCTTCAAGAACCTTAGACAATTCCTTATCATTTTTAGAAAGGCGATGCAAAATATCTGTAATCTGAGGAAGAAGCCTTCTCTGCTGTTCAGTATATCCGGCTGTATGATTTTCAAGGCCAAGCACAGAATTATGCTGGCACAAATCATCTACACTTCTCTGGAGCTCACCTTCGAGCATGCGGCGTTCATTCTCTTTGATTCCAAGAATGTTTTCCGCACTCTGTAATTTACCCGAGTTCTTAGCCTGCAGCTGCATAAGACGAGACTGTTCAGCAGAAGCAGCCTGATCTGGTGTCATATTAGCAGTCTTTACCTGCTTCTTTTCATCAGTTGCAGAATTGTTCATGCGGCCCGAAGCAATTTCCTTAAACCACTCGTCCACATACATGATTGGTTCATTTTCTCTGTTTTCAAAATAAACCTTAGAAAAATAATCCTTTGATTCCTGTTTAAAAAGAGATGGAAGAAGAACACCAAAACGAACCAGCATCTTCTTTGGCATTGGAGTATCCGGATAAGCCATTTTTCCAACCATTCCGCGCAGAAGCTCCCAGTAAGAAGTTACAATCTGCTGACGGTAAACGGCACGATCTTTAGGATCCTGACAGGTAAGATATTTAGAAAGAATCTGATGCACGCGCTGAGCCGACTGATTTTCGCCAGTAAGTGCTGTTTTATAATATTTTGTATCATTAAAAACTTCTGAAGGTGTATCGCTTGTAAACTTTTCAATCGGAGCAAATTCCTTGCGGCTCAAATCTACTTCATGAATAGACTTAGCTGAGCCGGAACCTGAACTTAAAGCAGAAGAATCATCTGCAGGAGAATCAAAACCCATTCCCGAGTCAAGTTCTACAGGAGCTTCATCAGCAGAAGCGTTCTCCCCAGACTGCGCCAGTAAAGCCGCAATTTCAGGATCCAAACCATCACTCATAAAAACATCTCCTAAAATTTATAGTAATATATATTATAGGGCATAAAATCCATATTCGCAATAATCTTTTTAGTACTGGTAAAACCTTACACAGGGATTAAAAGACCGAACAATGTTTGAGCTTATGTATTCATCAGGACTACGAGTTTGTGAGATTACAAATTTAATGATAGGAGATATTAACTTTTCACAAAGAGAAATAATAGTTAGAGGAAAATTTGGTACAGATCGTATTGTTCCAATTTCTATTGTAGCAAGGGACTTTTTAAGTTTATATCTTGGAGAAAGAATTGAAAATATAAATGACCCTGTATTTATTTCATATACTGGATTACATAAAGGACACAAAATGAAACCAGGAAGTATTAGTGACAGGTTTCATGATTTATTAATAAAATATGATATGTATAAAAAAGAATTATCAGCACATTCAATAAGACATTCAACTGCAACTCACCTTCTTGATAATGGAGCCAATATTCGAAATGTGCAGGAATTACTAGGACACAAAGAACTATCAACAACAGAAAGATATACTCATGTTCAAACAGAAGGCGTTGCTAGAATTTTTAGAAAGTATCATCCACGAGAACACGATTTATTTGAAACTGTAGATAATGAATATATTAGACATTTAAATAGTTTTATTGAGCGATTCGAAAAATAGAAGTATAATAATGATAGTGAAAAAAGTTATCTAAAAAAATTGATACAAACCTTTCACAAACAATATTATAGCATTCCCATGAAAATGTTATTAACAGCTCTTTGACATTATAAAAATATGGCTCAAACAAAACATGGTTGTTTGAGCCGTCAATAAAATACATTTACAGAGGACATAAGTGTATTTTATTGACGCTCCGTTAATGTATACAGACCCAGATGGAAGGGCTCCAAGAAATTTATCTGAAACTCAAAGAGATTTATATAAAGATAGTATTGCGAACATTGATGTTTCTAAAGCTCCAGCTGGTGTAGTTTGTTCAACTTATGCGGCATATAATTTCAGTAATGCAATGAATGCTGCTACAGGCGCGGTAGATTCATATAAAGAATTAAAACATGATGGAAAAAATCTTGTAGGCTTATGGGGATTCTATGCATCTGACTTTTATTCTACAGCAGATAGTACAGAGAATTTTAGTTTCTATACAGATTCTAATGGTAATAGAGATAACAATTTTAATTCTCCAAATATAGAAGTTGGAACTGTTGGAGTTTTTGGAACTAACAATCCTAATGAATTTACAGGTCATATATGGACTGTTGCGGGTGTAAATCGAGATAAAGATGGAAATGTTACATCCCTCGATATTGTAGAGGGACATACAAAATCTCCAGCAGAAAGACATTCTGTAGATTCAAAAGAATTTAATTCATATATCAGAGGTACTGGTCCTTTCTTAGGGTGGGGAGAATTTGGAAAAAATAGTGCTTTATCTAGAAATTACCAAGTACAGCAGACGGAGGTTAATACAAATGCTTCTACATCCAAAGAGTAAGGTATTAGTTTTTATTCTAGTTATTATTTGTCTTAATTCATGTTATGCAAATAATAAAGATATAATCAATTTAATAAAAAATAATGAATATCCTTTTTTAAGAGGTGGCACTGAATTACAAAATATTAATTTTCTTGTAATGGCAAAAGAAAAATATTTGGGAGAATCTATAATTGTTTTTTATGATAAAAATTATAGAATTAGAAAGTATTTGAAATTTGAAAATACATCTTCGTATCAGCCAATATTTGAAACTAAAAAATACATAGTTTTTGGATTTGTTAGGAACACTGATACAGGACAGAAAAACATTGTTGCATATGATATTCAACATAATAATTTTAATTTCATAGAGGTTGATTATCATTATATTTGTAATTTCTATATACACAATAACGATTTGTTTTATTCTTCTGAGAAGGCTAATCCTCATTTAAATGTTGTAAATTTAAAAACTGGAAAGCAATATCATTGTGATACATATTATTGTCCTGGAGCAGAGTTTGGAATTATCAATAATGAAATTTATGCAACAAATGATAACTTAAATTTTTATGTTTATCGAAATGATGAATTTATAAAAATTGATAGCCAAATTTCGAATTTTCAATCGAAGTTTTATGAAGTTTCAGATTTTAAGATTGATAGAAATATTTTGGAAAAGTTGCATTAAGAAATCTCAGTTAGGGATAGTAATGTCTACATAGCAATTCTAAGTGTAAAATAACTCAGGATCCTATACGAGACGGTTTGAACTGGTATAGCTATGTTAACCAGACCCCGTTAATGTATACAGACCCGGATGGATTGATTGTTGACAGTGTTTGGGATGGTATTTCATTAGGAACAGGAGTTATATCTTTAGTTGCGGATATAAAGGCAGGTAATACAAAAGCTGCAGTAATTGATACCTTAGGTATTGTTGCAGACGGAATCGCTTTAGCACTTCCGTTTGTACCGGGAGGTGCAAGCACTGCGATAAAAGCAGCCAGAGCAACTGCAGCCGCTGCCGATATTGTTGCAGGAGCAATGACTGTTTCGGACGGAATTGAAAATGGAAGTGGATTGGAAGTTGCTTCTGGAGCGTTGCAGGTTTTAGGCGGGCTGTCTTCAGCAACAGGGCTTGTAAGTAGATGCAGCAAAGAAGCTAAGGCAAAGAACTTTTATAAGGAATCCGGATTTAATACACAGAAAACCAAAGACCATATGCGTGGTATAAATTTTAATAAAGATGTTAAAGTGACTACCTTAAAAAAAGGAACGAAAGTTGATCAATGGCAAGTAAAAGGAAAGCCTCAAGGTGATTACTATACAAAACCTGGTACATCTCCAAATACATTAGGTATTGACTCAACTGACAGAATAAAAACTGAATATATTGTAAATAATGATACAAAAGTTCTTCAATCAACAGCTGCAGATACAATCCGTGATAGAAAAGTTGATTATTTACCAGCAAAGGGAAAGGGCGGTGGAACACAATATTTTAGTACTGAAAAAAGTAATTTTATAGTAAAAGGTAATTAATTATGTTTAAAAAACTTATTGAAATATTCAAAGATAGATATAGAAAATATAAAAACCGTTATGGTATTGATAGCTCTTTTTTTGAAATAGGGAAAAAATATAAAGTAAAAGAGACTTTTAACAGCGAAGAATATCAATTTATACATGATGAAATATTAATTTGTAGTGGTAATTATTTAGCTTGGTATGATGGTGTATTTGTTATTACTTTTCAATCTGTAAAAAAAGAACAAAAAGTTATATTTATTAAAGAATGTTATTTGGATAATGGTCGTCATTGGCCACGACCTGATACAGATCTTGAAGTAGAACTTCAGTCATACGAAAAATATTTTGAACGACTTACTTGAGTATTACTTGTAAATAATGATACGAAAGTGCTCCAATCAACTGCAGCTGATACTAGAAAAATAAAAAGCATTGAATCTCCAGCATTTAAAGGGAAAGGAGGAGGCATGCAGTATTTTAGTATTGAAAAACCCAATTTCTTAATACAGGGAGAGTAATATGATAAAAAATATTTTTTCTAAAATTAAACAAATTAGAACCGTGCATTATGGGATTGAAAGTACATTTTTTGAAATTGGAGTCAGATACAAAGTAAAAGATGAGTTTATCTGTAGAAATACTATTTTCATTAAAGGCGAAGAATTAGTTTGTTCATATAATTTTCTTTCATGGTATGATTCCGTTTATGTAATCACATTTCAAAATCAGCAAAACGTAAACAAACATATTTATATTAATGAAATGTATTTGGATAATGGTAATTATCGTCCACGATCTGATACAGATTGTATAAAGGAACTCCAAACCTACGAAAAATATTTTGAACGTCTTTCTTGAATATAGGGGGTATTATTTTTCAAAGTTTTAGATTGTAACAATTATTTATTCCAAGTTTGTAAAATTTAATGTTCAGCAAGTATAATATAAAAAAATTGGAACATTACCATGAAAATGTTCAAAAAAGTTCTTTGACATAGATAAAACAGTTCAAGCAGACATGGAAGTTTGAACTGCAGAGAAAATACATTTGGACAAAGTGTATTTTCTCTGCAGAAGGTTTTAAATTAAACAGCCGGTTAGCGATTGTAGTGGCACGCCGAAAGGCGTGTTGCGGAACAATAGAGCGCGTAAGACGCGGAACCGCCAGAAAAGCAGTATGATGAAGATGCAAGAATGTATTACTTCAATGCACGCTGGTATGATTCAGAGATAGGACGGTTTGTTACTCAGGATTCCTATACGAGACGGTTTGAACTGGTATAGCTATGTTATACCAGACCCCGATAATGTATACAGACCCGAATGGATTAGAATATCGTGATAAATATGGTACATGGCGTTCTTATTCAGATAAGACATATAAACTTGAAGCAGCAATGAATAATCATAAAAATGATAAATATATTTCTCCTAAGGATGTATCTCCTGGAGAAGCAACTTATCAATGTGATGATTATGATCAAACTGTTTTAAGAGAAAGTACTTTGTATAAAGCATCTTTATTTGCTGGTAATTCTCAAGATAAAAATGTAGCAGAACATATAGAAAATGCAAAGGATAATGGTGTAGAACAAAACAAGAAAGATGCAGCACCTACTCTAAATAAAGGTTCTGCTTACATAGTATTTATGAGTGATTCACCATATAAATTACAAAATCATACAGGAATTTTGAGAAAAAGTGAGACCGGTGCAATATACTTTACTCATAACAGTCAACATAATGCTTCAGGAGGTGTTAGCACTAGATTTTTTGATAATGAATTAGATTTTCAAGAATGGTACGATTATAATTCATTTTATTATGAAGAAATAGAAACAAATTAGGAGATTTTTATTAATGAAGAAGTTTTTTTGTATTATTAATTTTATTTCTATCTTTTTTGTGTTTGCTGAAGCAAAACTAATTCCTTTTTCTAAAGAAAATAAAATAGGCTTTGTTGATGAAAATTTAAATATAATAATAGACCCAAAATATGACTCTATAAATAAATACAATGGTAATTCTTTTGTAATGTATCTAAAACAAACTCAAATTAATGTTTTAGTAAATGAGAATGGAATTCGAAATGTTCAAAATATCCTATTACTTGGAGATGAAAAATATTCGATTTATATGGAACCTGATACTTTTGTATATGATAAAACAGGAAAAAGAATTCGTTTTTTAAGAAATCTTCAACATGATCATAATTCATCTAGTAAGTATATAATCGTTTTCAATGGAAAGAGTGAAAATATTATTAAAGAAAACAATGAATATATATTTATGGATAATAAAATATTAGAATTATTTGCTTACGATGAAAAAACTGGGACTGCATTATGTCGCTACTCTGGCAAAGGCTATAGTCTAATAGATGCAAAGGGAATAAAAAATAATGATTCATATATATTTGGAATTCGAAGTTTCAATGAAGGTTTAGTATTTGGAAAAAATCTTAAAACTGGCGAATGTGGCTTTTATAATATGGATTGTCGATTAATTATAAAAACTGATATTTTGGATAGTTCTGATATGGATGATTGGTATTCTTTCCCAGCAATTAATTGCGGTGTAATTGGTTTAGTAAATGATGGAAAGAGGTTTATTTTTCTATGTAATGGACAAACATATCATTCAGACAATTGGTGTATAATTAATAAAGAAAATACTATAATAGCTAAAGGAATTTCAGCAGATTATGTATATCCGTTTTATGATGACGTTGCAGTTGTTATGACCAAGATTGGAAAAAAAATGAAGTATACTTTAATTAATAAAAAAGGAATTTTAATTACAAATGAAGAATATGATGAAATTCACTCATCTATAAATGGTTATTGTATGGCAGTAAAAGATGGATTAGATTATCTTATATCTTCAAAAGATGGTTCAATATATAACTGTAATTCATTTACATTTGGAAAAAAACAATCTGAATAAGGAATTGAACTAATAAAATTAAAATATTATAAAAATTACATTCCTTCACTGTCCGATGTTTGACTTTTTATACGCTGTCTTTTAATATATAAGATATGAAAAAAAGTATATTGTTGTTACTTATTATATTATCATTTCATCCATTATTTTCCCAATCAATTAAGAGTATTGAATTCCATAATCAGAATATTACAGATATTCTTTTAGTACTTGCAGAATCAAGCGGTGTTTCTATTATTCCTGATGAAACAGTTTCTGGAAAAGCCTCTTTTTATTTTTCTGATTCTACAATTGAAGAAGCATTAAATCGTTTTCTTTCAACTTATAATTTATATTACGAATTCACTAATAATTATTACTCTGTTTCAAAAATAAAAATCACTTATAACACGGCTACTTCTTTAGTTTCATTGAAAACTGACGGAGCAAATATTGAATCTATACAGATTTCAACGCATCAAGGATAAGTTCAAGTGGGACGTTCATATCTTTTGCTGCAGTTTCTGGAGATACTTTATACTTTTTTATAACAAGAACTGCATCTTCTACAGCTTTTTGTTGTTTACCTTCTGCAAAACCTTGTTCATGACCATCTCTGAAGGCGTATCTTTCTAATCTTTCAACTGTCATATACTGTAACCTCCATTGGGTATTGCGTTTTGCATCAGCTACATATTTGCTTAAATCAGAAGTATAACCGGTTTGTACCTTGTTTGAAATAAGGAATTCAAAGAAACTTTTTATTTCTGTATCTTCTATCATTTTAGCACAAGTCGGAGCAATAAAAAAGTGTTTATATGAGCGATCATTTAATTTTGTATTTTTATCTTCTAGAGAAATATTTTCAAAAGTATAAATTGGAAGTTTACTTTCAAAAATCTGTTCCATACAGATAAAGATTACATGAGAATCCGGCAGTTCCCTAAAATCCTGCCCCGCTGAAAGAATATCTAAATCCATAGCTGAACTGTAAAAACGCGCTCGTTCCGGCAGTTCTTTTGTATCTACGACCTGAATCTCAATATCATAAACCCTATCTTCTTCTTTTACGTAAACATCCAGCCTGATACTTTTTGCATCATGGTCTACATCTATTACTTCTTCATTTGCTATTGTCATTTTTTCAATTTTTATATTAAGAAGCATTTCCAAAAGATGCTGACAGGCATCAGGATGATGTCGCATTACTTTATAGAATATGAAATTGTTCGCAAGTGTAGCACGTTCCCATTTTTCTTCAGGGGTAAGGATTTTTTGATTTTTACACATTTTGTACCTCCAATAGTATAAAGCATGGAAATAAATTCCTGCACTATATAAATGGTCTCAAAATGAATATTTTAGGAAATCAAGATGAAAAAAAAATCAATAAACTGGAAATATAATGATTATATAGAATGGATTAGCTAATCAAAAATTAAAAGAAAAAACGATTAAACAGTGAAGTTCTTTCTGAAATTTAAGTAGGCGGCGATAAAATGATTTTACATAATCATAACATTTATATTGCATAAAAACGAAGAATAATATAATATAGGCTTCGTGCAACGGGGAATTAGCTCAGTTGGCTAGAGCATCGGCTTTGCAAGCCGAGGGTCAGGGGTTCGAGCCCCCTATTCTCCACTTAATCCTGAAGGTTTTGCCTTCAGGATTTTTTTATTTAACGGGCTGTGGTGAGTTCTTCGGCTTTGGAACGAACGGCTTTGTAAAGGGCGTCTTTATCCTTCTGATTTTCTGTAATCAGGCGAACGAATACAGAACCTGCGACAATTGCTACTACAGAATCTGCGAGGGCATTTGCCTGTTCTCCGTTTGAGATTCCAAAGCCTCCATAAACTTTTGAGCCACCCTCACTAACCTTATTCAAAAAGTGCAATGTGTTTTCATCAATTTTTGTATTAGTACCGGTAATTCCGGTGCGGAGGGCTGCATAGATATATGGAAAGCCTGCATGTGCGAGTTTTGAAAGACGTTCGGGCGACATGCTTGGAGCAGCAACCGGAATATTTTCCATTCCGTTTGTACGGCAGGCAGCAGTGAGACCTTCATCATAATCAAATGGTAAATCAGGAATAATCATACCGGTAACTCCGGCTGCGGCTGCCCGTTTACAGAAGTTTTCTACACCAGGAGTGTAAACAAGTGAACCGTAACTCATCAGATAGATTTTTACATTCGGAAATTCTTTGTGAAGTTTTTCGATAAAAGAAAGACCGTCTGCAGTTTTGTACCCCCTCTGAAGAACTTTCGTGCAGGCTCCCTGAATTGCAGGTCCATCGGCACTAGGATCTGAGAAAGGCAGCTGGATTTCGAGGATGTCTGCACCGCCTTCTACGAGGGCACGGGCAGCTGTAAAAGAAAGCTCGTCTGTAGGATAACCGGCAACAAGGTGACTCATTAAACTTATTTTACTCATTTTGTTTCTCCCATGATTTTAGCATTGTGAATGTCTGTATCGCTTTCGAGACGGTCGATTTCTGCGTGAAGAAAGGCCAGCCATTCGTCGCGGCGGAATACCGGACAGGTAATGAATACATCTTTGTCGCCTCGGCCACTCATATTTACAATGATTGCTTTATTCTTTGGAAGTGTTGGAGCAAGTTTGATTGCTTCAGCTCCCGCATGTGCACTTTCCATTGCAAAAAGAACACCTTCGTTACGGGCAAAAAACTTTACTGCATTGAGAGCTTCATCGTCACGGGCATAGGTGAACTCTATACGGCCCTGGCGGCCAAGAGTTGCAAGTTGGGGCCCGATTCCGCAATAGTCCAGACCTGCAGAAATTGAGCGGGTTGGCAAAGCCTGGCCGTCTTCATCAAGAAGGAAACGTGATTTATAACCGTGCATGATTCCATCGCGGGCAGCTTTACCGCTCATGCGAACTGCATTCTCTCCGATGCCGTCTCCAACGCCGCCGGCTTCTACACCAATCAGGCGGGGATTTTCTTTATCAATGAAAGGGGCAAAAAATCCGATTGAATTTGAACCACCGCCGACACAGGCAATCATTGCAGCCACATCGAGCTTTCGTTCTGCAGCCTGACGTTCAACCTCACGGCCGATTACGCTCTGAAACTCGCGGACCATATCAGGGAATGGAGCCGGCCCCAGGGCACTTCCGAGTACGTAATGTGTTGAATCCGGATTTGCGGCCCAGTCGCGCATTGCTTCGTTTACAGCGTCTTTGAGGGTTCGGCTTCCGCTTGTTACTGCGTGAACCTTTGCGCCGTAAAGTTCCATTGCGGCAACGTTAGGCTGCTGGCGACGAACATCAACTTCACCCATGTAAACGGTACAATCGAGGCCGAGTTTTGCGCAGGCAGCGGCGGTTGCAACGCCGTGCTGGCCGGCTCCAGTTTCTGCAATGATTCGCTTTTTGCCCATGCGTTTTGCAAGCAGGCACTGCCCTATTGCGTTATTGATTTTGTGAGCTCCAGTATTTGCAAGACCTTCGAGCTTTATGTAAATCTGAGCACCGCCAAGAAGCTTTGTTGCCGTCTCTGCAAAAAGCAGTGGTGTTTCACGGCCTATATAATCGCGTTGAATAGTTTCAAGTTCTTTTATAAAAAGCGGATCTTTTATTGCTTCGTTGAAAGCAAGTTCCAGCTCATCGAGCGGGCGGCGCAAAACTTCGGCAACATACTTTCCGCCAAAGGTATCAAAAAATCCCTTATCTGAATGTGTCATACTTTATACTCCTTAATTGTCATGCTGAACTTGTTTCAGATTCAGGATGACAGATAATTTTTCATGTTTTTTAATTCCGGGTTTATCGGGATCCTCTATTCCGCTTGAAACGTCGATAAGCTCCGGTTGAAAACGCTCTATGAGTTCTGCAGCATTTTCTGGAGTTACTCCGCCTGCAAGCCAGAGCTTATGATTTGTGTCGTAGCTCTGTGATTTTGAATCCTGAAGAAAGCGAGGCTCTCCCATAAGAAAAAGTTTTTCAGCAGCTTCTTTGAGATTGCCTGATTTTTCCGTGATTGCAAAATAGTGCGGAAGGTCCAGAAGACGCTGAGGAACTGCTTCGTATGCAATTCCGTGCAGCTGAAGGCATTCCAGTATTCCGTCTTCTACATAGCGGGCAGCGGCTTCTGCTTCCGGCGAGGCCGGGTCTGTGATTACAGCAATTTTTTTTGCCTTTACGTTTTTAAGTGACGGAAGGATTTTTTCAAATCGTTCGCCGCAAACGTTACGGGCAAAGCCTGCTGCAAAAATAAAGCCGACAAAATCAGCACCAAGTGAATCTGCATAAAGCAGGTCTTCTACACGGGTGAGACCGCAGATTTTGATTAAGGGTTTGTTAGTCCCTTGCGGTTTGTTCCAGAACTCTGCGTTTTTGTTAGTCTTGGCTTCCACAAAAGATTTTACAAGCTGGCTGCGAAGATCTGGATTTTTTGCGGCAGCCTCACCAAGAAGCATTCCGGTAAAACCAAGACTTCCGGCAAAACGTGCTGCCTCTGGCGTTCTGATTCCGCTTTCAAAAATTACGCGGGCATCGTTACCGAGAACTCCGCGGATTTTTGCAAGCAGACTGCAGGGCTTAAGCAAATCAATTTTGAAGGTTGCAAGGTCGCGGCTGTTTACGCCGCAAACGATATAATCATGATCAACAAGAGCTGCAACAGCTGCAAGCTTTTCAATATCTTCATTACTTCGCACTTCGATTAATGAAGTCATTTTGTGAGCGGCAGCAGCTTTTGACATTTTTATCATCATCCCGCTTTCGAGAATGCGGGCTATGAGAAGAACAGCATCGGCACCGGCACGGTAAGCTATTTCGACTTCTTCTTCGTTTATCAAAAAGTCTTTTCGTAAAACGGCTGTATCTGGAGCAGCTTTACAAACCTTCATTAAATCTTCGAGAGTACCCTTAAAATAGTTTGTCTCGGTGAGGCAGCTGATAGCCGCCGCGCCGGCACCTGCATAGGAACGGGCAGTTTCTGCAGCGTCTAAATCGGGAGCGATATCTCCCTTACTTGGGGAAGCACGTTTTACCTCGAGAATTACGCCTTTTTGTGTGAGGAAAGGATGTACCGGGCGCTGGCGGACTTCTGGAATTTCAAAACCAAAGGTCACGCCAAGACGGTCCATATCTTCTTTTCTTTTTTCTACTATAGTTGTAAGAATATCTTTCATTTTATCTCCGGGGCGTTGCGGGGTGTCCCCGCTGGAAGGGGTAGCGAGCAACGCAGTGCGAGCGAGGGGAAGGCTTTCCCCTCCTTATGCAACTAACTCCCCACTAACTCTCTGGATTTCCTGAAGCTTTGCGAGTGTGTTTCCGCTTGCAAGGGCAGCCAGAGCCATATCGTAGCCTTCTTTGAGGGTTTTTGCTTTGCCGCTCAAATAAAGAACTGCACCTGCATTAAGGCCAACTGCAGCTCGGATTGAATTACGGCCACCGCCTTTCAAAACGTCCATTGCAAGTGCGGCATTGTCGGCTCCACTACCACCTTCAAGCTCATCTTCGCTTGCTCCTGTAATCCCGAACTTTGCTGGTTCAATTACATAGCGGTACTCTTTTCCATCTTCATTAATCTGGAAAACATCTGTTGGCTGGCATGGAGAAATCTCATCAAAACCATCGCGGCTATGAATAACCATTACGCGCTTTGCTCCAAGAGCTTTTGCGGCACGGGCATAATCTTCCATAAGATCTTCGCTGTAAACTCCGAGTACTTCATACTCTGCTCCAGCCGGATTCAAAAGAGGGCCCAGAACATTAAAAATTGTTTTGATTCCAAGAGCCTTGCGAACAGGAGCGGCAAAACGCATTGCTGAGTGATAAACCGGAGCCATCAAAAATCCAAAGCCTGTCTTCTGTACGAGATCGGCTGTTTTTTCCGGTTCTGCCATAATTTTGATTCCAAGATTTTCGAAGAAGTCTGCGGCACCGCTCTTTGAAGAAACGGCACGGTTTCCATGTTTTGCAACACTCTGGCCACAGCTTGCAGCAACAAGTGCAGAAAGAGAAGAAATATTGAAGCTGCCCTTTCCATCGCCGCCGGTTCCAACGATTTCTGCGAGCCCATTGTTATTGAGTGGGAAAGGTGTTTTTTTCTTTAACAGAGCTCCGGCACAACCTGTCATTTCTTCTGCGGTTGGTAAACCACGACAGGCCATTGCTGTAAGAATTGAAGCTGTTGCTTTTTCGTCCATTGTGCCGTCTGTAAGTGTTTCCATGAAGAAAGAAGCCTGCTCACGAGTCAATGGCTTTTTCTCATCAATCAGCTGTTTGAGATATTCTGAAACTGGAAGATTATCGCGGCGGTAATTTAAGAAAGCCTTAAAAAGCTCCAGACAGGCCTGACTTGCAATTGATTCTGGATGAAACTGAACGCCTTCAATTGGCATTGTTTTATGGCGGATTCCCATAATGTCGCCATCGCTTGCACGGGCTGTAACTTCAAAGTCTGAAGACAAAGTTGTTTCGTCAATAACTAACGAATGGTAGCGTGTGAACTTTGCTGATTTTCCGATTGTGCGGAAAATACCACGGCCGTCTAAATCAATCTCTTCTACGATTCCATGCTTGATAAATTTTGCACCTACAATCTTTGCACCGAAGGCTTCTCCAATTGCCTGATGACCAAGGCAGATTCCAAGAATTGGGATTTTACCGGCAAAGTATTTGATTGCAGCAAGGCTTACTCCTGCGCTGCTTGGATTACCAGGACCTGGTGAAACAACAAGCTTTGATGGTTCAAGGGCTACCAGCTGTTCTACTGTTGCTTCGTCATTTCTAACAACCTTAATTTCTTCTTTAGTTGCACTCTCAAGTGCCTGCACAACATTAAATGTAAAACTATCATAATTGTCGATTACTAAAATCATATAAATCTCCTTACTTTGTCAAAGTGTCTATAAGTGCGCCGAGTTTTTCACAGGTTTCGGTGAACTCGCGCTCCGGCTCTGAATCATAAACGATTCCGCCTCCTGCCTGCAGGTTCCAGATTTTTCCCTGGCGCAGGGCACAGCGAATCGAAATACAAAAATCAAGGTCGCCGCTTGGCTGAATGTAGCCGACTGCTCCTGCATAAAAACGGCGCTTTGTTTTTTCAAGGCCGCTCAAAATCTGCATTGCAGAGATTTTTGGAGCACCACTAACGGTTCCTGCCGGGAAGGATGCACGAAGAACCTGAATTGGTTTTACTCCTTCGCGAACTATTCCTTCTGTTGTACTTACAAGGTGAATTACATGGCTGAAAAGTTCACATTCCATATACTGTGAAACTTCCACACTACCCTGTTTGCAGACACGGCCAAGATCGTTTCTTGCAAGGTCGACAAGCATAAGGTGTTCAGCCTGCTCCTTAGGATTATTGCGAAGTTCGATTTTAAGTTTTTCATCTTCGGCTTCGCTCTTACCGCGTCTGATTGTTCCCGCAATCGGGTGAATGATTGCCTTTCCCTTGCGGACTCTGACGAGACTTTCTGGCGAAGCGCCGGTAAACTGGAAATCACCAAAGTCAATATAGAAAAGATATGGAGAAGGATTTACCTTGCGCAGTTTTCCATACACCGCCAAAGCCTCCGCCTCACACTCAATCTGGACGCGGCGGCTAGGCACAGCCTGAATCAAATCACCGGCAACAATATGCTTTTTGAGGGCGGTAACCTTCTGAATATATTCAGCCTTGCTTGCTTCCATATCTGTGAGCATCTTGTACTTAAAGCTCTGGTTATCTTCTTCAACGTAAGAAAAATCCATATCATTTATACGCTTCAAAATACGTTCCATGGCAGCACCCAGATCAATCTGATGCTCGTTGTAATTCAAGCCAAAAATATGAAGTTCTTCTGTAAAGTGATCAAAAATAATATAAATGTGGCCTGTAATAAAAAGACTTTCCGGAATATTCAGATCATCCTTCTGTTCAAAAAAGCGGATGTTATCGCAGTGTTTTGCAAATTCATAACTGAGGTAACCAAGTCCGCTGGCAGGAAGTGGAAGTTCGCACAAAGGTCCTGGTGGAAGAACATTCTGGCGGGCAACATAAAGAAGTGCATCAAGAATATCAGGCTCTTTTTCACGTCCAAGGGCATCAAGACTTTTTTCTCCTTCAAGCGCTTTTTCCATATCAAAAGGAGTTTCTTTTCCATCAATAACCAGGGAAATTTTTTCTTCGTCCTGTTTGATTTTAAAGGCCTCTTCTGTCATCAAAATTGAATATCGTTCACGGCCTTTTGCAAAGCTGGCAGATTCCAGGATCGCACTTGCTCCGATTTTCTTTGCCAGAAGATAGGGCGTATATCTAGAGTTTGAAATACATTTGTAAATCAAATCCATCCGGTTTTTCATTTTTTACCTCCGAAATTTTTACATACCATCCAAAAAGTTACGTGTTACTACATATAGTAACGTTTCTATATGTAGTAACATAACGCAGAATCGTGTTACTGTCAATAGAAACGTATATAATAATTTGTTATAACCTATTTTTCCCAGGAAAAATAGGCAAGGGTGGTTGAAGCTTACGCTTCATTAGGGCAAATCCACCCTTGTGTCAATAGAAACATAAATAAATATTTGTTATAACCTCTTTTCCTTTGCGTTGTAAAAAAATGGGATTTTCTGTATATTGGTAGTTAATTTAATTCTTAAACGATGCGTTAGGGATGGTAGCACCGCCGAAGGCGTTCCGAAGTGACGGTGGTTGAGCCTGTCGAAACCACCAGAACGAAGGAATGGAGCGATAGCGGAAGTGCGGACAGCCCGACGGCGCGCGAAGCGTGCCGGAACGCCCGAATTGTTAATATATTTTATAGGAGCAATACAAATGGCAGACACAATGCATGCATTGGAAAAGAACCCTAACTGGAAGGGTCGTCGTGGTCCTGTTGTCCTGGTAATTATGGATGGCGTTGGATATGGTAAGTATGAAGAGGGAGATGCAGTTAAGGCTTCTAAGATGAAGTATCTGGACTGGTTTACAAAGAACTGCCCTCACACTCAGCTTAAGGCTCACGGAACTGCTGTTGGTCTTCCTACTGATGATGATATGGGTAACTCTGAGGTTGGTCACAACGCTATGGGTTGCGGCCGCGTTTTTGCTCAGGGTGCTAAGCTTGTTGGTGAATCTATTGCTTCTGGCAGCATGTTTGAAGGTGCTGTTTGGAAGAAGCTTGTAAAGAATGTTCAGGACAAGGGAACTACTTTCCACCTTATGGGTCTTGTTTCTGATGGTAACGTTCACTCTCACATTGACCACCTTAAGGCTATGATTACTCAGGCTCACAAGGAAGGTGTAAAGACTCTCCGCGTTCACGCACTTTTGGACGGACGCGATGTTCCTCCTACAAGCGCTCTTGAATATTTTGAACCTCTTGAAAAATTCCTTGCTGAGTTCAGCGATGTTGATTATCAGATTGCTTCTGGTGGTGGACGTATGTACATCACTATGGACCGCTACGGTGCAGACTGGTCTATGGTAGAACGCGGATGGCACGCTCATGTTTTGGCTGACGGTCGTCAGTTTGCAAGCGCTACTGAAGCTATCAATACATACCGCAGTGAAAATGCAGGCCTCCTCGACCAGGATATGCACGAGTTCGTAATTGCTAAAGACGGAAAGCCTGTAGGACCAATCGTTGACGGCGACAGCGTAATCTTCTTTAACTTCCGCGGTGACCGCTCTCTTGAAATTACAGCTGCTTTCGAAGAAGACAACTTTACTCACTTTGACCGCGTACGCCGCCCTGCTGTTGAATATGCCGGTATGATGGAATACGATGGCGACAACCACAAGCCAGCTCAGTACCTTGTAAACCCACCAAGCATTGACCGCACAATGGGTGAATATCTTACAAAGACAGGCGTTCATCTTATGGCAATTTCTGAGACTCAGAAATATGGTCACGTTACTTACTTCTTCAACGGTAACCGCCCTGGTGAATTCGACAAGAATCTTGAAACATATATTGAAGTTCCATCTGATGTTGTTCCTTTCGAACAGCGCCCATGGATGAAGTGTGCAGAAATTACTGACAAGGTAATTGAAGCTATTGAAAGCGGAAAATATGACCACATCCGTCTTAACTACCCTAACGGTGATATGGTTGGACACACTGGTGTATTCAACGCTGTTGTATGTTCTATGGAAGGTATGGACCTTCAGCTTGGCCGTCTTAAGGCAGCAATTGAAAAGGCAGGCGGTATCCTCTGTCTCACAGCTGACCACGGAAACTCAGACGATATGTACGAGCACAAAAAAGACGGCTCAGTTGCTATGGGCGCTGACGGCGAACCAAAGCCAAAGACATCTCACTCATTGAACCCAGTTCCTGGTATCATCTACGACCCAGAATACAAGGGAGAGTATGAGCTCGAATTGAACAGCGGACTTGGTATTTCAAGCTGGCCAGCAACACTCATGACACTCATGGGATTTGTGCCTCCTACTGATTATGATAAGAGCATGATAAATCTTAAGTAGAATAAGAATATACCAAGAAGAACGGTGGTTTCGGCCACCGTTTTTTTATGCTATAATCAAATCATGAAAAAACTTCGCCCGCTGGATTTTATTTTCGCCATCGCAATTACCGCACTCGGAATCTTTCTTACAGTAAAAAGTTTTTCGCAGAAAGGCAGCCTTGTAAAAGTAAATGCAGACGGCAGGCATTATGAATATTCTGCAAAGCAGGACGGAATCTACAAAGTTGGCGGCCCGCTTGGAATCACAACCTTTGAAATAAAAAATGGACGGGTTCGCATAATTGACTCTCCTTGCCCCAACAAAACCTGCATAAATCAGGGCTGGCATTCACCGCTGGTCTGTCTTCCAAATAATGTAATCATAACTCTTGAAGATCAAGGAGGATTCGATGCAATCGCGGAATAAATCTCTCGCCTACCTCTGCGCACTCACACTTCTCTTCTCGTATGCGGAAATGATTTTACCGCGCATAGTTCCCTTTTTCAGACTGGGCTTTGCAAACACTGTAATTCTTGCTGCTCTGGATATTGATTTTGCTTCCTTCATAGTACTCTCAATTTTAAAAGCAGCGGCGGCCTCCCTCATGGGCGGAACACTTTTTTCTCCCTTCTTTTTGATTTCTCTTGCCCAGTCTCTTTTAAGTGCACTTGTTATGAGGTTTTTGTATAAGCTGATTTCAAAAAAACTTTTAAGCCTTTACGGAATCTCAATTGCAGGCTCGGCAGTCAGTGCCATCGTACAGATTGGTCTTGCATCCCTTTACATCGGCAAAGGAACTTTTTCTCTACTCGGCCCTATGCTGATTTTTAATTCGATAAGCGGAATCATAACTGCCTTCTTCTGCGAAAAATTAAAGCTCAAGGAAAATCTTGATTTCACAAAACTGCCGGAAACAGAAAATGCTGAAACCTCAGAAAAGCTAAAAAAGCGCACAACCCCAGCCCTTCAAATCACACTGGCGATTCTACTACTCAGCCTTTCTGCATCAGTCTTCTTTATCAAAAATCTGATTGTGCTGACTTGCGTTCTACTTTTAAGTCTTATTGCACAAAAACTTTGCAAAAGAAAAATCTATATAATTCCTCATCTTTCGCTCTGGCTTTTTATTTTTATTTCAATGATTTTTGTGCCGAACGGAGAAGTGCTTTTTAAGTTCTGGATTATTTCGATTACAAAAGGCTCTCTCACAATGGCATTGCAGAAAGCTCTGATTCTTTCTACCGTAAGCGCCCTGAGTCAGTGCGCAGTATGCCTGAAACCAGGACGAAACACATTGCTTGGTTTGAGTTTTGAATACTACAGACTTATGATTAACCGCTTTACAGAAAATGAGGGCACAATCATAAACAAAATTACTTACTCGCTGAATTTAAATTCAGAGACACAGACTTCACAGACTCAAACTGATAAATCGGTTCAATAACCTTTTCCAGGCCCGAAGAATAAATAAGTTCAGCGCTCTTTGTAATAAGGATAAAATCAAAAGCAGGAATAGATTTTTCTGTCATCTGATTTTTCCACCAGCTGACAGACTTATCTTTTCCCATAACAAAAAGCGCAGTACTAAGGGCATCAGCATATTTTCCGCTTTCGCAGACAATCGTCACGCTCTCTAAATCACTTTGGCTTGGCCGTCCGGTTGCCGGATCAAAAATGTGAATATAACGCGTACCATCTTCTTCAAAAAATCTTTCATATCCGCCGCTGGTAACAACCGCTTTTGATTCAACGCTAAGCGCACAGGCAACTTCCCCATTCCAGGGATTTTTGATTCCAACCTTCCACAATGAGCCGTCCGGCTTTTTACCAATAGCCTGAATGTTTCCGCCAAAATCAAGCAGGGCAGATTTTATTCCGTTTTCTTCAAGAATCAAAAGAGCCTGATCTGCAGCATAGCCTTTTCCAACTGCTCCAAAATCAAGTTCAATTTTTTCATCCTCATAAAGCTTAGAAAAATCAGTATGCAAAAGAAGGCCGCGTATGCGCTCATCTGACGGTACTTTATATTCACCTGTAGTAAACCCCCACTCCCTTATTACCGGATAAAGAGCCGGATTAAAAAGACCATCAGTTTTTTCATACATCTGGCCGCAAAAATCAAGAAGAGAGACCAGGTCTGGTTTTAATGAAGAAGGAATTTCTGAATTATGATTTATAAAATAAACATCACTCGAAGGAAGCGTGGTTGAAAGAATCTGTTCTAGCTCGTCCACACGACTTTGAATCTGGCGGCAGACAGTTTCTCCTTTTTTAGAAGGAGCATAAAGGCTCACCGTCATAAAAGTATTCATGGCAGTAAAACTTTCTGAAGTTTTTTTTGGAGCACACGAAAGAAAGAGGAAAGAAAATCCAATCAAAAATACAAGGCTAGTTTTTCTCACAAAAAAAATCTAACAAAAGAATTAATTGTTATCAAGATATTTTTTATGATATAATCACAAATATGAAGCGAAAACTCTTTTTGATAATCCCGGCAGCTGTAATTGGAGCTGTCATTTTATTTGCCTTTCTTTTCATTTTATTTTTAACGATTGTAGAATACAGGCCAAAACCTCTTGAAGATATACCTTTTACCAGCGGTACAAAAATGCTTTTGAAAGAAACCCCTTATTCTCTTATGAGCTGGAACATCGGTTACGCAGGGCTTGGAAAAGACGAAGACTTTTTTATGGACGGCGGAAAAAAAGTTCGTCCAGATTCAAAACAATTTGTTGAAAGATATTTTGACGGAATAAAAAAGACAATCGGTTCCTATACTTCTGATATTCTTTTCATTCAGGAAATTGATATAAAATCAAAACGAACCTGGAATATGAATCAGTATGAAGCAATGCAAAAGCTTACGGGAAAAGGCAGCGCATTCGCATACAATTACAAGTGTTTTTATGTTCCTTTCCCGCTGCCTACTATCGGAAAAATAGCAAGCGGCGTTTGTACTTTCAGTGATTTTGAAACAGTATCTGCACAAAGAAAGTCGCTTCCAGTACCTTTTAAATGGCCGGTTCGTCTTGCAAACCTTAAAAGATGCATGCTTGTTACACGCATTCCGGTTTATGAAAACGGTGGAGATTCAGGACGTGAACTTGTTCTTGCGAACTTTCATCTGGAAGCCTTTGACAGCGGAGAAGGAAAAATTGCGCAGACTAAGGCTCTTAAAGAATTTATTGATGCTGAATATGCAAAAGGAAATTATGTAATTGCCGGTGGAGATTTTAATCAGAGATTTCCGGGTTCTGAAGCTTTTGGTTTAGTCTGGAAGGACGGCTGGCTTCCGGGGCAGCTTGATGCAGACATGCTTGATAACGGCTGGCAGTTTGTTTTTGATGATTCTTTACCTACCTGCCGCTCAAATGTCCGGCCTTACAATGACGCAGAGGCAGAAGCTCATAACTGGCAGTATCATGTTATAGACGGCTTTATCATCTCGCCTAATATTGAGAAGCTTTCTATTAATGTTATTGATAAAGATTTTGAGAACTCGGATCATAATCCAATTTACATGACCTTTGAATTAAAATAAGAGTTTTTTATGGATGATAGAGAAAAAGTTCGCGCAGGCCGCAACAGGACCATTGTTCTTACAGATGAAGAAAGAAATCAGCTTCGCGAAAAACTGATTACAAAAAAAAACATTACCCAAAGCAATCAGGCAGATTATATTGATAAAACAATAAACGCTGACCTTCTGAAAGCCCTTCCTCTGTTGCCTGATGAATTTGCAGATCTCATAATCATTGACCCTCCTTATAATCTGACAAAAAATTTCGGCGGAAAAGTTTTTAATGAAAGAAAAGATCCCGCTTATGAAGAATATCTTGAATCCTGGTTTTCTGATGTTTGCAGAAAGCTCAAGCCAAACGGTTCTCTTTATCTGTGCGGCGACTGGAAATGTACGGCGGCTCTGCAGCGTATAATGGAAAAAGAACTTACAGTTTTGAACCGCATTACCTGGCAGCGTGAAAAAGGCCGCGGCGCAAAAGCAAACTGGAAAAACGGAATGGAAGATATATGGTTTGGTGTAAAAAATCCGGATGATTATTATTTTGATTTAGATGCCGTAAAAATCAAACGCCGTGTAATTGCACCTTACCGTGAAGGTGGCAAAGGCGGTAAGCCTAAGGACTGGGAAGAAAGTGGTGACGGAAACTTCCGCCTTACCTGTCCTTCAAACTTTTGGGATGATATAAGTGTGCCTTTCTGGTCTATGCCGGAAAATACAGACCACCCGACACAAAAACCCGAAAAGCTATATGCAAAACTGATTCTCGCTTCGTCAAAGCCGGGTGACCTTGTGTTTGATCCTTTTCTTGGAAGCGGTACTGCAAGCGTTGTTGCAAAAAAACTTGGACGGCACTGGTGCGGAATTGAACTCAGCGAAGAATACTGTATGCTTGCAGAAAAGAGACTCGAACTCGCCGAAAGCGATTCTTCAATTCAAGGCTACAGCGGCGGCGTCTTCTGGGAAAGAAATACTGCGGCTCTGCAAAAGAAATGAGAAAATGTACCAGGCCCGAAAAATATTATTACCTCATTATGAATAAGCCGGAAGCTTATGTATGCGCGGCTGCTTCTGATTCTCACAAAACTGTTTATGAACTTTTAACGCCGGAATTGCAGGAACTGGTCAGCGATGCGCCGCGGGGGTGCAGGCTGCATACAGTTGGCCGACTGGATTGCGACACGAGCGGGCTTCTGCTTATTACAAATGACGGAAAGTTTTCGAATAAAATTACAGCGGGCACCGGCATATCTAAAACATATCGGGCAGTTCTTAAAAGTCTGGTCTCCGTCGAAGATCAAAAAGAATACATAAGGCAGGCAGCTTGTGGTCTTACACTGCCACCAGAAAAAAAAGCAGGAGAGCAGAAAGCTCTGCCAGCCCTACTGATTTTTGAAGCACCTGATGTTTGTAAAATCACCGTGCACGAAGGAAAGTTTCACGAAGTACGCCGCATTTTCCGCGCTCTTGGAAACGAAGTTATTGAGCTCCAGAGAAGCGCAATCGGAAATCTGGCCCTGCCAGCTGATCTTAAGACTGGTCAGTGGCGGGAATTAACAGAAGAAGAATTAAAGGTATTGAGTCTGCAGAATTGACCGAATAAACCGCTAGTTTCGACAGGCTCAACCACCGGTTAAATCGAAAATAATTTTTTTATATTCTCATCCACTAAATTACTTAATTCTTCCGGTGAACAGCTGCGAACCTCGGCTGCAAAATTGTAAACATGCTCAACATTTACAGGAGTATTTACAGTGCCGCGCAATGGCACAGGGGCCAGATATGGAGCATCAGTTTCGCACAAAAAACGGTCTGCAGGCACGAATTTCAAAAGCTCTTTTATTGCCTCAAGTTTTGCCTTTTTGTTATAAGTAATTGCGCCGCCAAAAGCAATGTACCAGCCGCGATCCAGAAAGGCACGAGCCTCTTCTATTCCGTAACTGTAGCAGTGAATGATTCCGTTATCGTAACCAACGTTTTTAATGCATGCGAGAGAATCTTCAAAAGCGTCGCGGCTGTGAACAATTACCGGAAGCTTAAGTTCGCGGGCAAGCTCCAGATGAGCTTCAAACATTTCTCTCTCACCACGATAAGTTGCTTCATCAAAATCATCTTCGCAGCGACCGTCTTCTCCGCTCGGATTCCAGTGATGGTCCAGCCCGCACTCTCCTACCGCAACAATTTTACGATGCAGTGTATCATGATCACCGCCGGCAGCTGCCGCTTCAATCGACTGACGTAAAATCTTCATCTGATTTTCTCTGTTGTGAATGGCATCAACATCAGGCCAGATTCCAGCTGAAAAATACATAAAGTTTCGAGCCCGAGCAGCCAGACTGCTATCCGAAATTCCGGCAATTGCCTTTTCTACGCAAGCCTGCCGCTCTGCTAAATCATCACAATGGGTTCCTATATCAAGACCGAAAAAACAATTACGCGCTGCCATGTTTGACAAAACTTCAACGCCGTCTACACCGCGCTCGGTCGTCATCATCTTAAAGTGAAAATGTGTATCTGAAAACATGCGCTCAGTATATCAGTTTTTTATTAAAACTGATATACTCAACATTATGACAGACATTAATAAATTTCTTTCTGACATTCAAAAAACTCTTAAACACGACCGCCAGAATAACGGCGGAAAAAGCAGTTACGACCGTGTAAAAAATGACTTACGCCGCCTTTTTGAGCGTAACGCGGCGGCTGTTGGAGAGCTTTCAGATTCCGTTTTTGAATATTGGGAAAATGAATATATTTACCGCTCGGCTGACCTGGACTGGGAACCGAATGAAGAAAATCAGAACCGACTTGCAGCTTATCTTGCCTTTCTTGAAAACAGCGATGAATACCAGGAGCTGATCAGTGATTCTGACTGGGAAGAGTTTGGTCGTCTTGTAAATTTTGAAGCTGAAGAACTTGATGTTGATATACTTCAGGATTTAATGAAGATTCTTGTAAGCAAGGGCGCATATTAATGGAAACAATTGAGTTCTACAAAAAATGCCGCCAGTGTCCGAGACAGTGCGGAGTAGACAGGACAGAGTTCGGCGGTAGTTTCGACAAGCTCAACCACCGTAACCACAGTATTGGCTTTTGCCGCGAACCTGCTGATTTACGCATTGCCTTTGCAGGGCTTCACTTTGGCGAAGAGCCTCTTGTAACTGTTTTTGGTGGAAGCGGAACAATATTTTTTACCGGCTGTACTTTGCGCTGTGCATTCTGTCAGAACTATCAGATTAGTCAGGATGGATTTGGACGGGCAGTTGATAAGGCTGAGTTCACTGACATCTGCCTGCGTCTTCAGGCCGCCGGAGCTGAAAATATAAATCTTGTTACAGGAAGTCATCACATTCCGCGGATTGCAGAATACCTGAGGGCAGCCCGCGACGCCGGCCTTACTGTGCCTTTCTGCTGGAACTCATCTGCTTATGAAAGTGTAGAAATGCTTGAGCTTTTGCGAGGCCTTGTTACAATCTGGCTTCCAGACCTTAAGACTCTTGATTCAAGCTTTGCAAAAAATCTTTTCGCAGCCCCTGATTATCCCGAAACTGCAATGAACGCAATAAAATGGATGATAGAAAATAATGCTCTGGACATTCAGTCAATTCCAGAACCGCCGGATGCAAAGCCTGCTGAATGGGCTGAAGCCGGCCAGCCTCGTGACAAAATGATGTCGGGTGTTATTATCCGTCATCTTTTTATGCCGGGCCACTTTGCCGAGACCGCAGATGTTCTTTCCTGGCTCAAGGAAAATGCAGACGGCCGTGCCATCATTTCGCTTATGAATCAGTATACGCCGGTTCCTTTTGAAGAGGATTCTGAAAGCCTTGATGCACGTAAAAAATCTCTGTCAAATATTGAAAACCGGCTTGTTACTGCAGAAGAAGATAGCGACATCCGTGACTTGATTGAAGCATACGATTTCGATTATCTTTTTTATCAGGAGCTTACAGATGATACGAGCTGGCTGCCGGATTTTAGAAAACCCCAGCCATTCAGTAATAAACTGGCAACGCCGGTGTGGCACTGTTGATGTGCCGAACTCAGGAGGTAAAAAAGTGACAGACAAACCAACCCCGCCATGGGCAAACGAGATTCCAGAAGGAAGTTTTATTTCTTACGCACCAACCTACAGAGTTGGCGAATACTTTGACCGCTTTCATAAGACTTCTTATGATAATTTAAATTATTATTTTTTCGATCCGACTGAGCACGGCTATGAGAAAGGTAAAAAATATCCTCTGCTTGTTTTTATGCACGGTTACACAAATGCTCTAGAAGGAGATGTCTGCATAAATTATACAGGTGCTGAATTTTATTCAAAAGATGATTATCAGAAAACTCTGGGCGGCGCTTACCTCCTGGTTCCTCTCGCAAACGAATATCGTGGAGATGACGGAAAAGTTCACGGCAGCTGGAATGATTCTCATATTGTTCAAGTTCATGATTTAATCTGCGACTTTATAAAAAATCAGGCAGAGCCTAATGGTGGAGTCAGCAAAAAAGTTATCTTTGGAAATTCCAGAGGCGGAACTATGAGCATAAGAATGCCGGTTCACTACCCTGACTTTTTTGACATTGCGATTCCAGTTGGTGCAGATGAAATTGTAGAAGGAAACAATATTGAAGTTTTTGAAAAAAACAACATTGGACTTTTTCTTGCACTCGGAAAACGTGATGAGATTAACAGTTACGAAGAAAGAATCAAGCCGGCTCTCCCTCGCCTTGAAAAATTAAAGAAGTGTTTTATTTTCACTCCAGACTGGGTTTACAACGGCGACCACGGAATTGCTTCAATCAACTTTGGCTTTGAAATGGGTCAGCACTGCATCACAAACGAAATGCATTGTAACCTTATGTTTGATGACGGTACTCCGATGGAACCTAGATTGCCAAAGGGTATAACAGGCTGGCTGGCAGAAGCGCTTAAAGATTAAGTTTGTATGAATACACTTTTTACGACTGATTACAAAAATTATGAAGCTGACTGGCCGAGATCTTCAAGACCTTCGGCCAGGGCTATTATTGTAGTGGAATCGAAAAGACCGCAATCTCAGAATGCGGCCAACAATCCGCCACTTTCCCCGAGCGACAAAATCGCACTTGCCTATGCCAAAAATCTTGGTTATTACAAATTCCCAGGCGGAGGCATTCACGAAGGTGAAGAAAATACAGCAGCCCTGATCCGCGAAGTTGCAGAAGAAACAGGTCTCGAAGTAATTCCGGAAACTATAGAAGAAGCCGGACTTGTCAGCCGCATAATGCAGTCGGAGATGTTTCCTAAAACTATTTTTGTTCAGGATTCTTTTCATTATTTCTGCAAGGTAAAAACAGAAGCGGACGGCAAGCCTCTTATCAAAAATCAGAATCTTGATGATTATGAAAAAGATGACGGGTTTGAGCTGAGATTTGTGTCTGTAACTGAAGCAATTCAAGCTAACCTGTATTTTAAGTCTGATAATGCAGCAAAGCTGGATATGATTGCCCGTGAAACTCTTGTTATGGAAAAGCTCTGTGGAATGAACGAAAATATTCCAAGGGCTTCTGCGGAGGCGCTGCTGGAAAGTTGCGTTGCAAAAAATCCGGGGCCCTGGCGCGAACACTCTTATGCTGTCGCACAGGCGGCAGAGAAAATTGCGCGGGCGGTAAATGAAAATGCCTCGGCCCACGGCAATTCATCTGCTCTCCTAAATCCAGACTTTGCCTACACCTGCGGTCTTCTTCACGACATCGGCCGCCAGATGGGCTACACTTACATCGCCCATGTTTACGACGGCTATCATTATCTGAAAAATCTTGGTTATGACCAGCTAGCAAAAATCTGCCTCACCCACTCTTTCAATCTGCAAATAATTGATGACTATATTGGTAAAATCGACATAACAGATGCGCAGTACGAAGAACTAAAGTCCCTACTCGCCGGCACACAATTCGACGATTACGACCGCCTGATTCAGCTGCTTGATTCTACCTGCGGTGCCGACGGAACAAAAAATCTTGAAGCACGCATGAACGACGTAAAGCAGCGCTACGGCTATTACCCGGAAGGCAAATGGAATAAAAACTTTGAGTTCAAGGCCTATTTTGAAAAGCTGATGGACCGCGACCTCTACGAAGTTATAAAATAAATGCCCGGGTCAAGCCCGAGCATGATTTCTACAACGCCTCGTTAATATTTTTTGTCTGCTTTCTGAAGTAGAGGGTAAAGCTTACCCACATAATCACATAAATCACAATGAAGATTGCAAGCCAGATCAGTATGCTCAAAGCTGTGTGAGGGAACCAGCCGCAGACAAAGCCTGCAAAAAACATTACTGCAAAAGTGATTACAAAATGCAGGGCTGTCTGTGCCACAATGCTCCAGTTATCAATTTCAAAAATTACGGTTGTTGCAGAAAAGCTGATTCCGATTAAACCGGTTATAAAATACTGAACTATAACTGCCGCCATTATTGAACTGCTATGTTTTATCAGATAAGGCGAAACTGGATAAAAGTTTCCATCACCTGCCATAAGCGATTCCAGAATTACAATTGTCTGGCCAATAAAAATTCCATATACAAATCCCATAATTGCTCTTTTGATTATTTTGTTTAACATACTTTCCTCCTTCATTAACGACACTTCAAATTCAGAAGTTCGTTTTTGATTTTGTTCATATATCTTCTTGAAACTATTGCATCCTTTCCGTTAGTAAAATTCACGCGGACAATACCTGTCAGCGACATATCAAGCTTTGTTACCTTCGAAAAATTTGCAATATCCGTATTTGATATCCTTATGAATTCTGTCCAGCCGCAATTCTGCGCAAGCTCTTCAAACTCATAAAGCCGCAGCTTCAAAAGCAAAGTTTCTTTTTCAGTTTCCAGATAGACTTTTTTGTCCATACTGTATATTCTGAAAATCTCGCTCTGCTTAACCTGAATGCAATAATCCCCATCCCAGCCGGTAAGCATGGCAGAACGTCCTGTTTCATCCATACGGCTGATTTTTTCTGCAATGGCCTTTATGCCGTCAGTTTCTGCATCTGTATGAATTACACAGTAAGGTTTATCGCATTTTTCAATTTTGATTTGTGTTACCAAAATTTTCTCCTGTTAGTAGTTTTTGAATTAACTGAACTTTCTGTTTACTATTGTAAAAACAGACGTAGTTTTTGAAAAGTCTTTTTATGTCTCGTTCTACCTCCTTATGCACGCAGTATATTACGAGCTGATTGGCTTGTGACATTTTTAACGATAAGTGGCAATTTCTTGTGATAAGTGGTAAAAAAGGAAAAATATAGCTTCGAATTTTCGGTAAATTTCTAATCACTTTTATATATTTTGTGCTATAATATGGGCACTATGAAGAAGAAATTGACGGGCGTGGCGGTTCCGCTTGGTGCCCTTTATACTAAAAATAATTCTGTAATTGGTGAGTTTGGCGATCTTAAGCCTTTTGCTGATTTTTGCAAGGCAGCCGGGATTTCTATTATTCAGCTTTTGCCGGTAAATGATACTGGAACTCAGAGCTCTCCTTACTCAGGTCTTTCGGCTTTTGCTCTACATCCGATTTATATTCGTCTGAATGAGGTGCCGGGTTTTGAGGCACTTTATAAGGACGACGCTAAGTTTAAAAAGGCTTATGATGATTTTATCAAAGGCCAGAAATATACGCTTCGTTACAACTATGACGCAATTTTGAACGGTAAAACTTCCCTTCTCAAAATGATTTATGATTCTACTGATGAAGGCAAAACCGGCGAAACTGGTGCTGAACTTTCCAAGTGGATTAAGGCTAATTCCTGGGTTAAGGATTACGCTGTTTATAAAAATCTCAAATGGAACTACATGCAGGCAAGCTGGAAGAGCTGGCTTGATACTGACCGGGTAAAATCTAAGGAAGAAATTACTGCCCTCTGGAATAAAAAGGCTTTTAAAAAAGAACATCTTTTTTATGCCTGGTGCCAGATGGTTGCAGATACACAGTTTAAGGACGCAGTTGAATACGTGCACGAGGCCGGACTTCTTCTCAAGGGCGACATGCCTATTTTGATGAACGAGGACTCTGCCGATGCCTGGGCTTATCCTGAAGTTTTCAATCAGGATCTGCGTGCCGGAGCTCCTGCAGACGGAGACAACCCTTGCGGTCAGAACTGGGGCTTCCCTACCTACAACTGGAAAAATCTTAAAGAAAATGATTACCTCTGGTGGAAAGACCGCCTTAAGAATGCTTCAAAATATTATGATGCTTACCGTCTGGACCACATTCTGGGCTTCTTCCGCATCTGGGCAATTCCTGAGGCAGACTTGAATGCTCTCAACGGACACACTGAGCCTTATGCTTTTATAAAGAAGACAGAACTTTACGAGCTTGGTTTTGATGATGACAGAATCCGCTGGCTGAGCGAGCCTCACATTCCTACAAGTGTAATCGAAGACATTACCTGGAACCACGATAAGGCTCATCAGATTCTCGCAATTTTCTGCGACAAGATTGACGGCGAAGAGCTCTGGCGTTTTGCTCCGGCTGTTACCGGATCAAAGATGATTGAGCAGGCAGATTTAAGCGAGCTCTGTGCGCCGGAGTCTCTTCCAAGAATCAAAAAGGTACTCGAAGACTACTGGAGCAACCGAACTCTTATTGAAATTGCGAAGAATAAATATGTGCCGCTCTGGACTTACGGCCAGTCAACTTCATGGGGCAGCCTGAACGAAAAAGAAAAGGAAGCCCTGACCGAATGCTTTGACGACCTCAACAAGAAAAACGAAAAGCTCTGGAAAAAGCAGGCCGACGAGATTTTTGAAGCCATCACAAAAGCTGTTAAAATGATTCCTTGCGGAGAAGACCTTGGAGTTGGCATTGAATGTGTTCCAAAGACAATGGACGCCCACAAGATTCTGGGCTTGCGTGTTGTGCGCTGGTGCCGCGAATGGAGCGAATCCGGTCAGCCTTATGTACCGTTTGCAGACTACACACCACTTTCAGTTACAACAACTTCCGTACACGATTCTTCGACACTGCGCCAGTGGTGGGAAGATGAAAAAGAAAGTGCAAAGTCTTTTGTTCTTGCAAATCCGGAAACTTTTGGAATTGAGACTGGTGCAAAAGATGGCCCACTTTTCACAATTCCAAAAGAAGAAATCTCTGCAAAGGCCGAGGCTGTGGCAAACGAAGCGTTTACACCAGAGCTTGCAGAAAAGCTTCTTCTGGCATCCGCCACATCTGCAAGCCAGTGGTTCATTCCGCCACTCCAGGACTTCCTTTACATGGACAAGTCTCTCTGGCTGAACAAAGCTAGTGACGAACGCATCAACGTGCCGGGAACAGTTACCGAGTTCAACTGGACTTACAGATTGCCGTGCACGCTTGAAGAGCTTGGTAAAAACACTGACTTGATTGAAAAAATCAAAGCCGTGTCTGAAAGATAATTTTCCTACAGCTTATACTGCATAAAGTTTCCGTTGTGAACAAAACCATATGCAGTATAAAGCTTTACCCCCATATCAGAGGCTGTAATCTGCACCGCCCCGCAACCATAAGCGCGGGCCTCTTCCACAACGCGGTGCAGCAACTCTTTTGCAATCCCCATACGTCGATAATCCGGATTCGTAAACATACTCGAAAGCAGCCCCAATTTCCCAGACGGACAGCCAAAATATGGCGGCTTTTCAACAAAAGACATTCCACTGGTACCAATAATCTTGTCGCCGTCCAGAGCCAGCCACGAAACAAAAGTCCCATCAGCCATATGCCGCCTGTAATAATCCTTAAGCGCCGGTACAAGATCAAAATCCTCAGTTGTACCTTCCTCTCGCAGTTGGGTAATGCGCATTTGGATGAAGATGTCGAGGTCTGATGCGGTTAGTTTGCGGTAGGTTATTGTGTTAGTTATGTTCATATTTTTTTGTCCTTATGTTATTAAAAGGAGGCACCCCTTCCTAAGCGAGTACCTCACTGTTCGCTACCCATTCAGCGAGGGCACCCCCAACAACGTCCCCTATACACGAATCATATTATTTTTTTAATCACTTTGATGATATATAATCCTTATATAATTTTTGATAATCAATAGGAAAATATTTTATCCTTTCAACTGGAATATTAGTCTTTTTATTTATCTTACTTCTTTTGGATTTAATAACCCTATGAGAATTTACATATTCTTTAAAAGAAGAAAAATCAGATTCCATATCAGAAAGATATTCATCATATTTATTTAAATCCAATTTATTATGGTATAGATAATTTGTATACACAAAAACTGTTAAATAATCTTCTATATTTAATTTCTGATATTTATTTTTATTCATGCTTTTTGAAAAAACCTTAAGACCAATATTTATTTTAGATAGAATTTCTTCATCAGTTAAAATAGAAGATGGTATTGTATAGTTCTGGAATAATTTTTTTGTTTTTGCTTTTTGTAAATCTCCAGATACAGCCATATAAATCCTTAATAAATAGTTTCTTTCTATAATTTGAGATTCATTTATATAATTATTATACAGTCCATCTTCAAATTCTCCTCTTTTTCGTTCATATAGAATACCATACTTATCGAACAATACTTTCTGTAAATCAATATGTATCTTTTCATTTGAATTCTTGTCAGCATTTATAACAGGGGTTTGTCTATTGGTTGCATTTGAAATAGATTCTATTAATTCCAATTTTTTTCCTTCCGATTGTTTTGAATCATTTTCGAAATTCTCGTGCAATGTAATAATTTTTAGTAATACTTCCTTTTCTTGAAATATATCCTCATAGTTTGAATTCTTATATTCTTGATAGATACGACTTAATGTAAAACAAGTCTGACCTCCATTTATAATCTGAGGATTTTTTATTAATAATTTAGCTTTATTTTTCTGACCAATTTGTTCGTTAATTTGTGTTTCATCAGATAACATAGTTATACCATTATTAAAGATAGCAAACTCATTTGTGTTCTTGTTAATTAATGTATCTCTGATTGCATTATGAATTGACGATCCATCATGAGTTAAATAACTTCTTGGATTATACTTGAGGATTGAGTTTCTGTATTTATCCATCATTTTCGCAATTTCTAAAGTAGGCACAAATAATACAGTTATATCACATGGACCTGAAGCTGTACTAACTGAATAACTGATTTTACTTCCAGCATTCTTATTTGATAAATCAATATTAATAGTTAAATCACTTTCATTATAATAAGTTCCTTTTATTACAGGAAAAACCAATTGAGAATAACATTTTTCACTATTGAATACCTCAATTGGATAGCCACTACATAGCCTTTTAAGTTTGTTATACTCTGTTTTTGTATTAGCAATGATTATAATTTTATAAGTATATCTTGCTATATCGCTTAACTCTGAGATTTCTCTTTGAAGTTGTTTAATTTTTCCAGCATATTCATTTCCGTTATCATCAGTCGATTCTCCGCTTAGAATTCTATCAACATCCATAGCCAACAGTTCATCATATGCAATTTCTTTTTCTTCAAAGTTTGTAGATGTAGTTCGGAATTTTGACTGCAGTAAATATATACATTTATTATCTTCATTTATGTAATATCCATCAATTCCACCATCATAACTGCCATCAGTTATATAGTGTTCTCTGTCATCAAAACTTTCTATTCCAAATGATACTTTTAAAAACAAATGAATATAGGCTCTAGAACGAGCCTGATTTATTTTTTCTAAGTTTTCATCAGTATTCGGACAATCAGAAGCATATTTTTTTCTATAAGCAGAAGATGCTTCATTTCTAATTTGATCAAGAATTTTTACTAATACATCATATTTCATTTTTTTAATCTCCCAATTTATTAAATTATTTTTCCTAAATGTAGTTTTATTGTACTTTTAATTGTTTAATTTGTATCGTCACATAATTAATTACCTCCATTAATTCTATCATTAACAATTATAAAAACTTTCTAAAATTTCTGCTTTCTTAAATACTTCCCGATATTTTATCTGTAAATTCAAAAACACATTGATATATTATGTAGATATCCTCACAGTCACAATATTATAACATAGTTTAATAGGTATTAGTGAACAAATATCATATTCTCACAAGATTTTTTACATCCCCATACTACAAAAGATTTTAGCCAAAATGAAGAATTCGTGATATAATATTGTAATTATACATAGAATCTAAAAGTAGGAGTACATAATGAAGATTTCACACAACGAATTTCATATTTCAAAGAAAATACGTGACCTTTGTGATTTTGATGGCGGGCTGTTTGCTTCGAGCGGAAACGTGGTTTTTGCGAATATGAAAAATGTTCGTGCGTTTCAGCTTTTGATTAACAATGTGTTTGAGAGCCGCGGTGAGGAGAATAAAAAGCTTTCGGCCGGCCAGCTCAACGCTATGGGTCTGATTGATGAGATTCTTCATTATGTGTGTATGCTTTACCGCCGCGACAAAGTGCTGACCTTTATGGACGACCTGCTGGCTTCTCTGGACAAGGAGTTTGGACGGGCTGAGGTGGATGGCCTTCTTCTGGATTTTATCCGAGAGTTTCCACCGGTTGCGGTTTATAAGGAAAAGATTTCTGCGGCTGATTATCTTGCGGGTACCGAGCTGGATGCGGGTACCGGCGTTGAACGTACAAACCGTGCCCAGACTCTCGAAGAGCTGATTCTTCTTCATCTTGCAAACGAAAACAAGGCCTTCCAGCCTTTTATGATTATGTTCTCCGATAAGGAGCTTGCAAAAAATAAATTGTATGCCAAGAGCTGGAAAAGCATTCAGAAATACGCTGCCGATCAGCCGGTCTTTGGTCCTTTTAATCATGATCTGATTACCCTTCTCCGCGAGCCTCAGGTTTTTGCGCCGGACAGTCTGCGAGGCCAACTTGAGTATCTTCAGAAGTACTGGGCTGATTTTCTTGGCGAGTGGCTCAAGCGCATTCTTGCCGGAATGGATACAATCTCCGAGGAAGAAAAGGCTGCCTGGCACGGCTTTGGCGGCGGCGACCTTCCGGACATGCAGCCTTACAGTTTTGAAAACCTCATGAATGAATATGAGCGATTCAGCGCCGACAGCGAGTGGATGCCAAAGGTTATTCTGATTGCGAAGACAGTTCTTGTCTGGTTGGATCAGCTTACAAAGCAGTACGGCTACCCTATCACAAGACTGGACCAGATTCCTGACGCAGAACTCGATAAGCTTCGCGACGAAGGCTTTACCGGACTCTGGCTGATTGGTCTTTGGGAACGCTCTAAGGCCAGCCGCCGAATCAAACAGATTTGTGGAAACCCTGAAGCAGCCGCTTCTGCCTACTCTCTTTTTGATTATAATATTGCTTCGAATATCGGTGGCTGGGATGCACTTGCTAATCTTCGTCAACGCTGCTGGCAGAGGGGAATAAGACTCGCATCTGATATGGTTCCGAACCACACCGGTATGGACGGCGACTGGGTTATCAATCACCCGGATTATTTTATACAGCGTCGCGATAATCCTTTCCCTCAGTATACTTACAATGGAGAAAACCTTTCGCAGGATGGCAGAGTGTCCCTCTTCCTCGAAGACCACTACTACAGCAAGGATGACTGCTCGGTAGTTTTCAAGCGTGTTGATAATCAGACTGGGGATACCCGCTATATCTACCACGGAAATGACGGAACGGGACTTCCTTGGAACGACACTGCTCAGATTGACTTTTTGAATCCGACGGCCCGCGAGGCTGTTATGCAGGAGATTCTGCATGTTGCTCAGAACTTCCCAATCATCCGTTTTGATGCGGCAATGGTTCTGGCAAAGAAATCTATCCGCCGTCTCTGGTATCCGGAGCCGGGTCATGGAGGAGATATTGCGACCCGCAGCGAAACAGGACTCAGCACTCAGCAGTTCAACGACGCAATTCCAAACGAATTCTGGCGCGAGGTTGTAGACCGTGTTGCAGCAGAATGTCCTGATACTTTGCTGCTCGCAGAAGCCTTCTGGATGATGGAAGGATACTTTGTGCGCACCCTGGGCATGCACCGCGTTTACAACTCGGCCTTTATGAACATGCTCAAAAAAGAGGAAAATCAGAAATACCGCGAGACTGTAAAAAATACAATCACCTTTGATCCTCAGGTTCTTAAGCGTTATGTAAACTTTATGAACAACCCGGATGAGGAAACTGCAATTGCCCAGTTCGGCGACGGCGACAAATATTTTGGTGTCTGTACTCTGATGATTACAATGCCGGGTCTTCCTATGTTCGGTCACGGCCAGATTGAAGGCTTTACCGAAAAATACGGAATGGAATACACAAAGGCTTACAAGAATGAAAAGCCGAGTCAGTATCTGGTAGACCGCCACTGGCACGACATCTTCCCGCTGATGAAAAAGCGCTATCTGTTCTCCGGTGTAGACAACTTCCTTTTCTATGATTTGTGGGAAGACGGCCACGTAAACGAAAATGTCTTTGCCTACTCTAACGGAGCCGGTGACGAACGGGCGGTAGTTTTCTATAACAACAAATACGACCGCGCTGCCGGCTGGATAAAACAGTCTGATCCTTATGCAGTGAAAACCGGTAATGGGGATGAGGTTGTGATGAAATCGCGCAGCATCTCCGAGGGACTTAATTTGACAGCCGAGGACGACAAATATTGTATCTTCCAGGAGCACAGAAGCCGCCTCTGGTTTATCCGCAAATCAAGCGAGGTTTGCGAAAAAGGTCTCTTTGTAATGCTCAATGGATTTGAATATCAGGTTTATCTGAATGTTCATCAGGTGAGCGATCAGGCAGACCACCGTTACAAGATTTTGTGTGACTTCTTAAACGGCCGTGGCTGCGAGGATATTGAAACAGCCTGGCAGGAATTGATTTATAAGGATTTGTATGCTGATCTGCACGCTTATGCCGGAAAGGTAATTTCGCCTCTCTTTGAAGCCTTTGGTTATGAGAAGATAAAGGATAAGAATGAAGCGGAAAGTGCCGAGCCAGAGACTTCGGAAAACTCAAAGAAATCTTCAAAATCACCGAAAGCCGCCGCTAAAAAGTCTGCCGCCCTCACCGCAAAAAAAGTGACAGACATAATGACCGCCGCAAAGAAAGAACTGACAGCCTTTGTAAAGACTGCTTCCAAGTTTGCCGGTAAAGATGTAAAACTCGACGCCGCAAAAGAAGCAGCTGAAATTACAGCCCGCCTCAAAAAGCTGGTTGCAATCCATAATCTCAAAAAGGCAAAGCAGTCTGCAGATTTGCAGAAGGCTCTTTTCAAGGCAACAGACTCAAGTGCTTTTGCAAGCCTTATGGAAGGCGCAGATGCCGGTCTGGAAAAACTCCTTTTGTGCTGGGCCCTCTGCGGCAGTCTAGCAGAAAAAGGCTATGCTTTAGAGTTTGCCTTTGGCCGCAAGTTCAACGAATATCTTCGCGAAGAAAAGCTTTCAGACAAGGACGAGAGATGGAGTCTTACAAAGCTCTTTGTTCTGGCCACCGCAACAAGCACTGCCGCAATCAAAAAAGATTCAAAGGTAGCAGCATTTGAGGTTACAAAACTCTTAATGCAAAGCCGCTGGTGTGGACTTTTGTCGGGAACTAACAGCTTTGACAATATCCGCTGGTTCAACAAAGAACTCAGCGATGATTCGTTGAACAAGGCAATTCTCTTGCTAGCCCTGGCCGGCAAAACAGCCGACTTCGCCGCAATCCAGAAATTCAATAAACTCCTGACTGCCGCAAAAACAAAGGCTGCCTACAAGTGCGACCTTATGCTCAAGGTGTTTGAGCCGAAGGTAGTGGTAAAGAAGACAGTAAAATCTACTAAGGCGGCACCGAAGTCTCCAAAAAAACCGGCAAGTTCGAAGACATCTACAAAATCTTCAACAAAGTCTGCAGAAAAGAAGCCTGCTACCAAGACCGTAAAAACTCCGGCAAAAAAGACTACGACAAAATCGATAGGTAAGACGTCTGCAAAAAAGACATCTGTCAAAAAAGCCACAAAGAAGTCTTCAAAATAAAAACTCTCAGTAATACTGCCAGCAATGGCAGGTGTTACACTATTAATAATCAGTTCATCTCAAAGCTCTACCGGAGGACACACAAATGACATTCGGCTTTTCCTACATCGGACTCATCTGGCTGCTTATGCTGCTAATTCCAAACTTTATCTGGACTAAAAATCAACCAAAGGATTACGGAAAATATGCCGCAAAGGAAAATAAAGTTTTCCTGGCTCTCGAGAGAAGCGGCGAGTTTATTGTAACTCCTGTCGCCCTTATTTTTTCTGACTTCAACTTCAAGGGCTGGAACTTCTGGCTGGCTGTGCTTGGGATTTCTTTTTTGTGCATGGTCCTCTATGAGATTTACTGGATCCGATATTTCAAAAGCGAAAAGACCATGAAAGATTTTTACCGTGGTATTCTTGGCATTCCCGTTGCCGGCGCTACCCTGCCCGTCATCGCATTTTTCCTGCTCGGAATCTACGGCGGAAATATTTTGATGTTAGCCGGCTCTTACATACTCGGTGTCGGCCACATCGGCATTCATCTCCAGCACAAAAAAGAAGTTTATGAAGCTCCCGCAAAAAGAAAACCTGCCGCAAGAATCACTCTTGGTATTTTGAAGGGACTTTGCATTGTCCTTGCGGTACTTGTTTGCGGAGCCTTCACCTTCTTCATTGCCTGCAGAAATATCAATCAGATTAAGAGAGCATTTAGCTATAAAGATGGTGTAAACGAGCAGCTCTATCTTCAGCTGGCAGATCAGAAAGAATACCTCACCATCGCAGGCAAATCAAAAGAAAACCCGATTATCATTTCGCTGCATGGCGGTCCCGGAGCTCCAACCACTTACGTTGATTACTGCTGGCAGGATTTACTTGCTGATGATTTCACCATTGTCTGCTGGGATGAGAGGGGCGGCGGCCGTTCATATTATCCGAATGCGAAAAAAGATCCGGGCAATAAAAGCCTCACTTTTGACAAACAACTAGCTGACCTTGATGCTCTTGTTAATTATCTTTGCCAGCGCTTTAATCAAAAGCAGGTAATAATTCTCGGTCACTCTTACGGCACCATGCTTGGAAGCAGATACGCTCTTTCACATCCGGAAAAAGTTTCGGCCTATATCGGCGTTGGCCAGTGCGTAAACGAAAAGAATTACGCCGGCGAAGTTTATTCTTATGAAGACGCCATAAAGATTGCCCGCACCAGAGGCGACGACACAACAGCGCTCGAGGCCGCCTTCAAAAACTTTATGGCAGACATGAACCTTCAAAACCTTTTTGCCCTGCGACAGCTTGTAAGTCCATATCATCCTCAGACAGTCACAAAGGACCTTACAGTTTTCGCAGCACTCACAAGCCCGATTGCCGGAATTGACGACATGCGCTGGTACTTTATGCAAATGTTCAACATGAACCGCTTTATAGAACTGATTTCTCCACTCGAAGAATACATGAATAATTTCAATGCTCTTGAGAACGACGATAATTACCAGATGCCAGTGCTTCTGATTTCCGGTTCCTGCGACTGGATCTGTCCGGTAGGGCTTGTAAAAAATTACACCGCGAAACTGTCCGCCCCGGAAGTTAAACTAGAGCTGCTTGAAGGCTGCGGCCATTCGCCACAGGCTCAGCTGCCGTCAGAGTTCAGCACAAAGATTAAGACATTTTTGATGAGAAGGAATTAATATGAAAAAAATGGTACAACGAGGAATATGAATTCAACGTTGAGGTTACGGGCTTTCTTCATGGAGATCATACCGAAAGGTATTGCCGAAATGGAGAAGAAATTGGTGATATAGAAATTTAAAACAGGAGTAAAAAAATGTCTAAAGAATTGTTTTTAGTAAGTTCACCTTTTACCGAACCAGGAAAACCATTGAATGAGAAAAATAAATTCGTTGAAAGATTGCTAAAATGTGAACATCATAACGCTTTAATGATTACATCCGCTCCATCTGATATAGAGTTTACAGAAGGATTTTCTAATGCTGTAAAATACACTATGGAATTTACAGGAATCAGTTTTGAAGATTATAAAATCTTAGATAACAGAAATAAAAAATCAGCACAGGAACTTATTAATTCAAGTGATTTTATAATTCTAGGCGGTGGACATGTACCTACTCAGAATTCATTTTTTTCTGAAATTGGACTAAGAGAATTATTGCTAAACTTTAATGGAACCATATTAGGAATTAGTGCTGGAAGTATGAATGCTGCAAATGTTGTTTATGCACAACCAGAAGAAAAAGGAGAAGCTGTTAATCCTGATTTCAAACGTTTTCTAAAAGGTTTGGGACTAACAGATATTATGTTGCTTCCTCACTATCAAAATACAAAAGACAATATTTTAGATGGAAAAAAATTATTTGAAGAAGTTACCTATCCAGATAGTTACGGCAGACAGTTTATCGCTATATGCGATGGAAGTTATCTTTATTCTGATGGTAAATCAGAAAGAATCTGTGGGGAAGCATATCTTATAAAAGATGGAAAAATTAAAAAAATTTGTAATGATGGAGAAGAATATCTTCTTTAAATGAAATAAAGCCTACCCGCGTGTTGCTAAACCGAGTAGGCTTTCCATATTCAGTATTACCCCTATTACTTCACCCAATAAACATAATTCTCTTTACGAGGAGAAGCCGGTTTCACACCACCCTCATCCACATACCCCAGGGCAACGTGGCCGATGCCTTCGAAGTCACCGGTGATGCCGAGGTCTTCGAGCAGCTTTTTTCCAAAGTCGCTCAGGAACTCTTCTTTTGCGCGGTGAATCCAGATTGAGCCAATGCCCAGCGCCTCAGCGGCGTTCATGAGGTTGCCCATAACAAGTGAACCGTCGTAGATGTAATTAGGACTTTCACCCTTGTTAGCGAGCACTATAAGAATTACAGGGGCACCATAGAATGGGTCAAAGCCCTCGTTCCAGCCGCCGATTTTTCTGTTTTCTTCGCTGATTTTGTCGCGGAGTTCTTTGTTTGTAACGGCGATGATTATCGGAGTTTGTTTATTCATTCCGGTTGGAGCAAAGGTTCCGGCACGGATGATTGCATTTAAATCTTCTTCGCGCAACATTTCGCTTTTGAATTTGCGGCAGCTGCGGCGGCTTTCTAAAACTTTTAAAGTTTCGTTCATTTCTATTTCCTCCAGAATTTAAAGCGGGTTTTAGGGCGGCAGCCCTAGGCGAGAGGGTAGCCCGCAACAACGTGCGGGCGCAGGGAGGGGCTCCTCCCTCCTTCGTCTTACTTATTCAGAATCGGGCGCGCACAATGCACATTAAAGAACTCGATAAGCGGGCCCATGAAAAATGCGGTTATGATTGTACCAACGCCGGCAATTGTAATGATGTCTCTCGCAGCTCCACCAGAAATCAAAAAGAGCGCAACGCCCAGCAGGACACAAATCACATCTGTGATGATTCTCACATACTGGAACTTGCCGCGCTTCCAGGTGTTCACGATAATCAGGGCAACAGCGTCGTAGGTTGAAACTCCAAGGTCGGCAGTCATATAGAAGGCAGAACCAAAGCAGATAATCACAACGCCGACAAGAAGACAGAGCACACGTACCCAGATTGATGGATCAACAATCACTGTCTGTAAAAACTCGTAAGTAAACTGTGTGATGTAACCAAGCAGGAACAAATTAATAAAGGTTGCAATTCCAATGTAGTGACGATCGAAAATCAGCATGAAAATAAAAAGCACGGCATTCGCAATCACATACAAAGTTCCAAACTTAATCGGAACAAGAGCATCGAGGCCGGCCATAAAAGACTGGAAGGGATCCACACCAAGAGCGGCGATCTTAAAGACTCCAACAGAGATTGCACAGATTATAACACCAAAGAGCGACATCAAAATGCGCTTAACAAGATTCTTTGTTTCCATGAGGCTATAATACTCTGCCCCACAATGCCGTCAAATAACAGAGGTTTACAAGAATTGAATAAAACTCTACTTCCACAAAACTTCTACAATCTTTTTGATTTCGTCGGCGTTTGTCAAAACCGGGCGGCCAAGCTGAACCGGCTTCTGGGCTTCCTTGATGTTTTCAGGCATTTCCGGGGCCTCGCCGATTACGTGGCGGCAGTAGTCAGAAGAAAGTGACGGATGATTATATGCTGTAAGAATAAATGCTCCGTCTTCGTCATAAACTTCGCTGCAGTTTTCTTTTACAACCGCATAGGCACTGGCAGTATCCTTATCTGCAAAAATACCGTACTTCATATAAAGCTCTTTGGCAGCAGCATCGCGCTGAGCCTCGCTTACATCACAAGGATAAATGAAGTTACGCATCATCATTTCGTTTTTACCGAAGAAAGATTCAAGTCGTTCAAGGTTTGCTGGAATTGCAGGATTAGTCTCTCCCCTTGCCTTCAAATCAACAAGAGAATCAAGTACAACAGGAGCACCATTTGCGCTGCGTGCAAGAGCCGCTGTAGACGGCACATAAAAGCCGTTTACCGGGAGCGCAAAGCGCCAGCTGTAGAGGCCTGCAATCAGGGAGCCGTAATTTCCGGCACCCATTGCATAATAAAACTCGCCGTTGAACTTATTCTTAACCTGGGCAAACGAATATGGAAAGAAGAAAATCTGTCCGAGCAGGCGGCAGACGTTTGTTGTATTTGCAACAGTAAGTCCGTGCTGCTGAACAAAAGAACGGTCAGCAAAGACTTTCGAAATTGCAGCCTTTATTTCGGCCTCTGTTCCTTCCATTTCTACCGGATAAATATTTCCGCCATTCCATGCAAGGCTTTCTTCATCCAGGCCGCGCACAGTTCCTTTTTTGTAAACCAGCACTGCCTTAATGTTTTTCTTACCCTTGAGGATTTTCGACATAAGGGCTCCAAGGCCGCCGTGTGTAAAATCAACAAAGACAGCCTTTCCGCCCTTGAGCTGCAAGGTAGTTTCAAGATATGAACAAAGGTATGAAACTCCGTAATCACGGTGACAGCCGGTAAAGCCATGATACATCTCTGTCATAAAAAGGCTGCCATCCAGCTGTCGCACAACCGGTGATACAGGAAAAGCTGCAGTCGCAATAGTCTCACAAATAATCGGAGAAAATTCATCGTGCATCAAAGCCGAAGTCAAAGAGCCCGCAATAGAAGTGAAGGGCGTAGTTTCATCAATATAATAAATCCAGCGGCGCATATCTTCGATAGAAGAAGGCACGAAAACGCCGCCATCGTCGGGAATACAATCCCGCACAGCCTGAGAAAAACTCACCGTTAAATTGTTATTACGTGTACTTGTAAATTGCATGAGGTAACTTTACCTCAAAAAACGTTAATCCTCAATACCGGGTATGTGCTTTTTAAGCTTCTCCATGAACTCGTCGCCGGTTACGCCTTCGCGCAGGCAGGCAAACATACAGTTGTCGCCGGCTACTGTGCCGAGAACCTCGTCCATGTTGAGGTTATCAATTGCATTGCAGACAGTGTTTGCGTGGCCCGGGAAAGTCTTAATCACAACAATGTTTCCCGAAAAATCAATGCTTACGTAGCCGCGCAGAAAATCCTGAACGTAAATCGCCTCGCTCTCGCCGTTTTCGTCCTCGCCAGGCAGGGCATACTTGTAGCCGTTCTGTCCGTCCGGCACCTTACCCACTTTCAAAAGCTTAAGATCGCGGCTCAGAGTGGCCTGAGTAACTTCGTAGCCTTCCTTTGTGAGCAGTGAAAGCAAATCATCCTGACTTTCGATTGTATTATTTTTAATGAGATTCTTAATAGCCTTAAGGCGAGACTGCCGTTCTTTCATAATGTATAAATATACACTTTTTATGCAGTTTTTACAAGATTGTATTAAGTAGGGCGGAGCCCCGCCCTACGCTCGCACTTCGTTGCTCGCTACCCCACCCAGCGGGGGAGAGCCCCCGCAACGCCCCCAATAAAAAAGGCAGGCGAAAAATCACCTGCCTGTAAATCATAAAACCAAAAAGAAATCTACTTAATCAAAAGTCCAGCGTAAGCCTTGAGAGCTCCGTCCATCTGGCCGCTCAGAACAGTCTTAGCCAATTTCTTACCGAGCTGTACACCTTCCTGGTCAAAAGAGTTAACATTCCAAACAAATCCCTGGAACATAACTTTGTTCTCATAGTGAGCGAGCAAAGCTCCGAGTGATTTTGGATTAAGCTGTGCGCCATAAATCAGGCTTGATGGACGGCCGCCGGCAAATGCCTTGTTTGGATTTTCATCTGATTTACCACATGCGAAGGCTACAATCTGAGCTGTTACGTTTGCGCAGAGTTTAACCTGGCTTGTTGAATCTTCAATTACAACATCTTCGCCAGTCTGGTTTTCGCGGAAAGCGATGAACTGGAGAGGAATAATATCAGTTCCCTGGTGGAGAAGCTGATAGAATGAGTGCTGACCGTTTGTTCCTGGTTCACCAAAAATTACTGGACCAGTTACGTAGCTAAGTGGCTTTCCGTCGCGGTTTACGCTCTTACCGTTTGATTCCATATCAAGCTGCTGAAGGTGAGCCGGGAAACGGCTGAGAGCCTGTGAGTATGGAAGAATTGCAGTTGCAGGATAGCCCTGAACGTTTCTCTCGTAAACACCAATGAGCGCGTCCATAAGAGCAGCGTTCTTTGTAATGTCTTTGTTCAAAGAAAGCTTATCTTCTTCTGCAGCTCCGTCGAGGAATTCCTGGAATACCTTTGGTCCAAAAGCGAGGCTGAGAACAGCTCCGCCTACACCAGAAGTTGAAGAATAGCGGCCACCAATGTAGTCATCCATATAGAAGGCTGCCATATAGTCAGGGTTGTGAGCGAGAGGTGATGTCTCAGATGTAACAGCAATCATGTGTTTGCTTGCATCACAACCAGCCTTTTTAATAAAATCTTTTACGAAAGATTCGTTTGTAAGAGTTTCAAGAGTTGTTCCTGATTTAGAAACAAGAATGAAGATTGTCTTCGAAATGTCGAGAGACTTAACAACACTTGCAGCATCATCAGGGTCAACGTTAGAGATGAAGTGTGCTTCCATTTTGAAAGTGTTGTTTTTCTTTGCCCAGTTTTCGAGAGCAAGGTACATAGCGCGTGGACCGAGGTCTGAACCGCCAATACCAATCTGACAAACTGTTGTATATTTTTCACCCTTTTCGTTCTTGAGCTCGCCTGAGTGAACCTTATCAGCAAATTCAGCAATGCGCTTTACTTCGTTGATATAGAAGTCACGCTTGTTTACACCATCAGCCATAACGTCTTTTCCAAGCTGACCGCGTGTAAGCTGGTGAAGAACCATGCGCTTCTCTCCAGTATTGATTACAGCACCGTCCAGAAGCTCCTGATATTTTTCTACAAGCTGCTGTTCTTCTGCGAGCTCAGAAAGAGTTTTAAGAATCTGTTCATTTACCTGTTTAGCGGCGAAGTTGTAAGTAAGAGCGCCGCCCATAGGAATAGAATATTTTGCGATTCTGTCAGCAGCGCCTGAGCCAGAAAGCTCATCTGCAACAGAAACCATACCTTTAAGTGACTGAAGTTTCTTCCATGAAGAAAGAGAATCAGCGTTTGACCATGTAGCCATTTATGTACCTCTCTTGTAATCAGAAAATATGTCTCATTATAATAGATAACAAGAGGTGATACAATCAAAATTTTAGATACAATATTCGTATCCCACGAAAGCTTTATTTTTCTGAGCCAGTTCTTCGAGTGTAATTGAATCTACAAACTGATTAATATTTTCTGAAAACTTTGTCCAGAAAAAATCATTACCATGTGATTCCAGATGATTATTCTCTGAAGTACCGCGTGGTGAAAGCTCACCTTCCATTACACGAAGAACCTCGCCCGCAGTATACTCGCCGGCTTTTTTACTCAGCCTATAACCACCGTTTGTTCCCCGCGAACCGGTTACAAGTCCTGCCTTTCCCAGTTGAATCAAAATCTGCTCCAGATATTTTACGGAAAGATTTCGTCTGTGAGAAAGAATTTTCAAGGGAATAAACATCCCGTCTTCCGCTTCTGCAAGGTCAGTCATAATAAGTAATGCATACTGACCACGAGTTGAAATTTTTAACATTTTAATGCTCCCGCAATTCTATCAAGTGCTTCACGCAGTAATGGTTGAGGTGTTGCAATATTAATTCGCTGATACTTATCACCCTCAGGACCAAACATTGTACCGCGATCAAGCCATACTTTTGCTTTATTTACAATTAAATCATCAAGCTCATCATCCGAATAACCAAGGGCAGAAAAATCCAGCCACAAAAGGAAGGTTCCTTCCGGTTCAATCAAACGAACAGCTGGCAGTTTTTCTGCGAGATAATTACGAATAAATTCTATATTTGCCTGCAGATGCTTTTTGAGGTCTTCAAGCCAGGGCTTTCCGCCTTCGTAAGCGGCGCGTGCTGCCGTAAGTCCCATAAGGCTTGGCTCGTCATATCCGGTTTTATCATACTCTGCCTTAAACTTAGAACGCAGGGCCGGATTCTTTATAAAGTTTGTAGAAAACTGAAGGCCTGCAAGATTAAAGGTTTTGCTTACCGACATTGAAACAATAGAGTTATCTGCAACCTCTGACGAAAGAGTTGAGAATACAGTGTGCTTGTTTGGCGGGTAAACAAAATCATTGTGAATCTCATCTGCAAAAACAATTACGTTATGACGCAGACAGATTTCTGAAAGCTTCTGCAATTCTTCACGAGTCCAGACCCGGCTAACCGGATTATGCGGACTGCAGAGAATAAAAAGTTTTACTTCATTTTCAACAATCTTCTTTTCAAAATCATCAAAATCAATAAACCACTTTCCATCTTTTTCATAAAGAGAATTAGTAACAAGTTTACGATTGTTTGCCTCAATCATATTTTTAAAAGGATAGTAAACCGGAGTCTGAATAAGAACCGCCTCCCCTTCTTTTGAAAAAGCCTTGATTGCGCAGACAATAGCAAAAACTACACCTGGAGTTGTTACAAGCTCCCGGCGTTCAAAGGTAAAATCATGCTCTGTTTTCATCCAGTCTGCGAGGGCTTTACGAAAAGATTCATCTAAGCATGAATATCCGAAAATACCGTGGTCAACTTTTTTGTGAAGCGCCTCGAGAATTGCAGGTGCTGTCGGAAAATCCATATCAGCAACCCAAAGTGAAAGAACATCTTCCGGCTTTCCACGAGCAAGGGCCAGATCTGTTTTTATGGAGTTACTTCCATGGCGGTCAGTTATTTTGTTGAAATCATAATTCATAGTCAGCCTCCATTTTTATAACCTATTGACTTTATAGGCTAATTAAAGTATAAAGTGTATTACCTACTAAGTCAATAGGTATTATATTTTTTCAATGAGGTGACGTATGAAAAAAGTAAATGTTATTTTTTCTCTACTTATTCTTGTTCTTGGAGCGCTCACTGCTATAGCTCCTTATTCTTTTGCCCACGTTTGCGAAGTCGGTGAAAAGGTAATGAAATGTCACTGGACTGGCCGCATAGAACTCTTTCTTGGAATTTCTATAGCAGTCCTTGGTCTTTTGAAGTTGATTTCAGCAGATGTAAAATATCAGCTTGGTTTGAATGCAGGTATTCTTGTAAATGCACTTGGAGTAATTCTTACACCAACAGTTTTAATTGGTGTTTGCGGCATGAAATCAATGCACTGTGTAACTGTTGCAAAACCTACATTAATCGTATTTGGAATTTTGATTTTAGTTACCAGCCTTATTCAGAGTTTTATCGAATGGAAAAAGAAATAACTTCAGGATTCATTTCAGTTGCAAATCTCAAAAAAAAGCCTTTCCGAACGACAGCAATGCTGGCGGTAATTGCCCTCAGCTCTGCCGTTCTGCTGGGAAGTCTTATTCTAACTTCAAGTCTGAAAAATGGAATCTATGGAATTCAGTCAAGACTTGGGGCTGATCTCATGATTATTCCGGAAGGAAGCGAACAGGAAATGGAAGGCATTCTGCTATACGGAAGTCCTAACTATTTTTATATGGATAAAAATATAGAAGAGATTATCCGCGGTGTAGAGGGAATTGAATCCGCTTCCAGCCAGACCTATCTTGCAAGCGTTTCTGAAAGCTGCTGCGATTTTCCTGTTCAGATAATCGGTTTTGATCCGGATTCAGATTTTATTGTTAAAAACTGGGCTAAGTCCCGCTTCAGTAAATTGAATGCTGATGAGGAAGTTCTCTTTGCCGGCAGCAATATTGATGTTCAGAAAAAGACTGTAAGATTTTACGGCCAGACTCATAAGGTTACGGCAAAGCTTGCAAAAAGCGGATCTGGAATGGACAGTGCAATTTACACCGACCTTGCAACCCTGAAAAATATTTTTCTTGATGCCTGCTCAAAGGGTTTTGGTTTTATTTCAGGAGATAATATTGATAAAAAAGTCAGTGCGGTTTTTGTAAAGTTAGCTGATGGAGTAAGGCCGGACAGTGCGGCGCTCAGAATTCAGAGGGCTCTTTCTCAGCTGCCGGAAGCCCCTGCAATTCAGATTATTCAAAATGAAAAAATGATTTCAAATCTGATGAGCAGATTTTCTGCCATTCTGATTTTTATGAATGCAATTTCTGCTCTTGTTCTTGTAATTACCTTTACAACTCTTGCTGTAGTTTTTTCTCTTATGCTGAATGAAAGACTTAAGGAGTTTGCGGTTCTGCGGGTGCTGGGAGCAAGTCATTTAAAGCTTGAAAGAATTGTTTTTGGTGAAGCTGCAATTCTTGGCTGCGCGGGTGCAGTTACAGGAATCTTCTTTGCTCTTTTAATAATCATTCCTTTTAATGTTTTGATTTCTGAAAAGCTTGCCCTGCCTTTTGCAATGGGCAACCTGCCTCAGATTATAATTTTTTCTGTCCTTGTATTTGTGATAATTCTTGCAGCCAGTATTCTTTCTTCGGTATTCAGTGCTGTACGTATTTCGAGATTTGAGCCTTACGGAGATGTAAAATGATTGAACTTAAAAATATTACAAAAGAATTTTCTACTCCGAGAGGAAGGCTTACTGTACTCAAAGATTTTAATCTGAAAATTGAAGAGGGAACTTTTCTTGGCATTGAAGGAAAATCTGGAGCCGGGAAGTCTACCCTTCTTTCTATAATTGCGGGTCTGCAAAAAGCTGATGCAGGTCAAGTTCTTCTTGGCCAGCCTCCTGTAAATATTCTTACTCTTAATGATAAAGAACTCAGTGCCTTCCGAAATAAAAACATCGGCTTTGTTTCTCAGGAACAGAGCTTTCTCGAAAATCTTACCGTTCTGGATAACGTAAGGCTGCCGGCTTTTCTTGGAAATAATTCAAAAGGAAAAATTGATTCAGAAGAAATCTCAAAAAGAGCATTGTCACTTCTGAAATCACTGGGAATTGCAGGTCTTGCAGAAAGCTATCCTCGCGACCTTTCAGGAGGAGAAAATCACCGCGTCCTCATAGCTCGCGCCTTAATGAATAATCCTGAATATATTCTCGCAGATGAACCGACAGATTCTGTGGATACAGAACAGACCCAGTCCATTATAAAAATTTTCCGCCGCCTTGCCGACGAAGGCAAAACAATTCTGATTGCCAGTCACGACAAGGAAGCGCTTAAATTGTGTGATAGAATAATTACAGTATGATAAAAAAAAGACCCTGAAACCAAGCGTCGTGCTGAGCTTATCGAAGTATTCAGGGTCTCATTGTTTGAGAAGTCAGAAGATCAGCGCTTATTGATTAAGTGCCTGTTCCAGATCCGCAATCAAATCATCAACATTTTCAATTCCCACTGAAAGGCGCAGGGTTGCCGGAGTTATTCCGTTCTTGAGACGGATTTCTTCGGGAACATCTGCGTGGGTTTGTGTTGTCGGATATGTTATTAAAGTTTCAACACCGCCAAGACTTTCTGCGTACTGAATAAGCTTTACATTGTTGAGTACAGACAGGGCCTGCTCTGTCGTATCAGTCTGGAAGGTAAGCATAGCGCCAAAACCACGCGACTGCTTTTTCATAATTTCGTAACCCGGGTGCTCGGTAAGACCTGGATACAGTACGCGTACAATAGACTTCTGGCTCTTAAGCCATTCTGCAATTTTGGCAGCGTTTTCCTGAGCTTTTTTCATTCGGATTGAAAGAGTTTTTATTCCTCTTAAAACCAGCCAGCAATCAAAAGGTGCAAGACCTGAACCTGTTGTTTTAATAAGGAAACGAAGCTTCTCCTGAATATCAGCTTTGTTTGTAACTATAAAGCCTGCAAGAGTGTCGTTGTGGCCGGCAAGATATTTTGTTCCAGAATGAATTACGATATCAGCTCCAAGCTCCAGAGGATTCTGGAAATATGGAGACATAAAAGTGTTATCGACAATCAAAAGAAGATTGTGTTTTTTTGCAAGCTCAGCCGTCTTTGCAATGTCGGTAACATTCATCATAGGGTTGGTTGGAGTTTCAATATAAATTGCCTTTGTTTCAGGCTTAATCAGCGGTTCAAGATTTTCTGTGGCACAATTTACGCGGGTAAAGCTGATTCCGTTTTTTACTGAGACATTATCAAAAAGTCTTATAGAACCACCATACAAATCGCTGTCTGCAATAATGTGGTCACCCGGATTAAAAAGCTCCATCATCAAAACGATTGCTGCCATACCACTCGAAAGTGCAAAGGCATCTATTCCACCTTCAAGCTGGCAGACAACTTTTTCCAGCTGCTCACGGGTAGGATTCTGCAAGCGGCTGTAATCAAAACCGGTAGAGTTTCCTACTGCAGGGTGTGCATAAGTTGCAGTCTGATAAATTGGAAAGCTTACTGAACCATAGTGATTACAGGCAGGCTTTCCGTCCTGGCGAATGTCTCCATCCTCTTCCAGATGAAGACATTTTGATTCTATAGATAATGACATATTTTGCCTCGCTAAATGTTGTATTCTGCCTCGTGCAGCTGGCCGCCGAAGTTCAAGATTTCCAGAATCTTATTTCGGTAAAGGGCAAAGGTATCCTGTACACGCACGCGCGGATGTGGAAGCTTAATATCAATTACAGCTTCTACACGGCTTGGGCGTGCACTCATAACAACTACCTTATCACTCATGTAAATTGCTTCATCAACATCATGAGTAACCATAAGCATTGTCATATTATTTTCATTTTTGATGCGGAGAATTTCGTCCTGAAGATTCATTCTGGTAAAGGCATCGAGAGCACCGAGTGGCTCATCAAGAAGAAGAACCTTTGGATGACCTACAAGGGCACGGGCAAGCGAAGCTCTCTGCTGCATACCACCTGAAATCTGATGAGGGAAAGAATTTTCAAAGCCCTGAAGTCCTACAAGCTTTATGATATCCGCAACATCATTTTTTCTTTCTTTATAAATCTTTCTGGCCTTAAGACCAAAGGCAACATTGCCCTGAACAGTAAGCCAGGGAAAAAGGTTTGAGCCCTGGAAGGCAAAGCCACGGTCTGAGCCCGCTTTTGTAATCCGTTCTCCGTCAAGAAAAACACTTCCTTCATATTGTTTTTCAAGACCGCCGATGATTCGCAGCAATGTAGACTTTCCACAGCCCGAGGGACCAATCAGCGATACAAAGCTGCCTGGTTCAATATTGAGAGAAAAATTATTAAGAACATGAACTTCGTCAAAGTTTTTATTTACGTTATTTATCTGAATATTTCCAACTTCTACCATCTGATTACTCCTTTCTGCCATACCATTATTTTGTCGCGAACCTTAAAGAGCATTGTTAGCACGAAGGAACAAAGCACTGCTATGATTATCAGACCCGCATAAACTCCGTCGTAAAGCATTACCGACTTCTGCCAGTTTATATACCAGCCGATTCCCTGTGAGTTTCCGTTCATCTCAACTGCCATAAGAGTTGCAAAGGAAGAAATGATTCCGTAGAAAAGTCCAAGGAAAATCTGAGGAAGACTTGCCGGAACTGCCAGATGGAAAACCTTGTAGTAAGTACCGGCACCCAGAGTTTCACTTACTTCAAAAAATACCTTGCTTACACTCTGAATACCAGAGGCAGTCATCAGTGTTACCGGGAACCATACTGCAAAGGCAATTAAGAAAACATTTGCGCCGTGAGTTGTAGGGAATACACTTAAGGCAAGCGGAATCCATGCAGTTGTAGGAACCGGTCCTAAAAATTTTGTAACTGGATTAAGCCAGTAACCTACCCTGCGGTTGTAGCCGAGTGCCAGTCCAGAAAAAAATCCTGTAAGCAGGCCTAAGATAAAGCCCTGCGATAAGAGCCCCAGGGAAAAAATCAGATTCTTGAGTAAGAATACTTTTTGTTCCCACAAGAGTCCTGTTATTCGGTCAATCGAAGGAAAGTAAAGAACAGGAAGAAGTTTTGTCTTAGAAAAAATTGTGTTTAAGACAGCAATAAAAAGAATAAGCCCTGCATAAAAAGGAAGCTTACCCTGAAGCTTCTTTCCAAAATCTTTTGCAAATATTCCTGCAACCAAAGCGACTGCAAGAATAATTATGGCCGCAAGCAGAAAACACATGTAATAAGGAGCATTCATCTGCTTTTGCTTTCCACTTTCTGGAATAGCAAAATATAAAACTGCTGAAACTAATGCCGCTGCAAAGGGCAGGATGTAATATATAATTCGTTTTACCTTTTTATTCATGTGTTTTCTCCTTGCAAGTTTATAGACCAGTGTCATTCCGAACTTGGTTCGGAATCTACATGTCAGATAGACATTAGATGCTGAAACAAGTTCAGCATGACAATATCTGTTGGACTAATTACAATTTGCTTACATATGTTTCTGAATAAGTTCCGTCTGCATTGTAAACGTAGCTGTCAGGAACTCCATCAAAGCTGATAAAGTGATTTTTTACAAAGCCTTCTTTATCTTTAACGTTCTGCATTACGCCCATATCAACCAGCTGATCGATTGTATTTTCAACTGTTTTACCTGCAAGATTTACAGAAGGTGTATAATTGTAAGTGCGCAAAAGATATCCGTTTGCTTCAACGTCGCCACTCATCTGTCCGTTTTCAATCTGCAGCTTTGCAGAGTCTTCCGGATTTGCCTGAACGTAAGCACTTGCCTTAAGAACTGCACGGATAAAGGCTTTTGTGTGCTCAGGATATTTCTGGGCAACATCATTTGAAACAAAGGTCATACAGCAGTATTCCTGGCTGAACTTTTCATCACTTGTTGTATCAAGAATATTTCTAAAGCCGTAATCGCGTTCTGCAATGTAGGCAATAGGATCATGAAGACCAACCGCTTCTACTGCACCATTTTCAAGAGCAAGAGGAAGGTCTGGCAGATTGTAAACTGCAATTGTAAAATCAGCTTCAGGACCAAAGGCTGGAATTCCCAAATCAAAATACTTTCTCTGGAAAGCGATTGTTGAAGAATCCTGAACACCTGGGAAACCTATTGTCTTACCGCGCAAATCAGCAACTGTCTTATATGGAGAATCTGCTTTTACGTAGAACTTTGTACAACCGGTATGAACGCCTGTCAAAAAGCTTACATCAAGACCGTTATCCATCTGAGGAATAAGGCTTCCTGCAAGACCGAGTGAAGCATCGATTTTTTTAGAAACACAAAGTGCTGTTGCTTCCTGAATATTGATTTCGATAGTTTCGAATTTGAGTCCGGCTTTTCCAAACTCTTCTGCAAAAATACCTTTATCAATTCCGATATGAAGTGGAGCACCACAAAGGCCTGAGTTAGCTGTTCCGATTTTGAATACGAAATCGCTTTTATCCTTTTTTGAACATGAAGTCATACCCGCAACAATTGCTGCAAATGAAACGACTGCTAATAATGTAGATTTGATTTTTTTCATTTTATAACTCCTTAAAAAATTATCAAAATTACAGGTTATCATATAAATCTTCTGTAAAGGTCAAACTGCCCTTATAACCAGAATATGTACGGTTGAATACAAGACGCTCATTCATCGGGAAGGTTGCATTCAGATACTGAATCCTCTTTTCCAGAGCAACTTCCTTTTCATTAGTTGAACCTACCAGAAGTGAAATATCCTCCGGCTCCTCGCGGATTGTCTTGTTGATTTCCCACTGGTCGCTTGCAAAAACAATTTTTGGAGCCTGAGCATATTCAAGACTGCTGATTTCTTTTATGATGCGGTCCTTATCTTCGGGACGGAAAATATTTTCTGTAATCACAACCAGAACCGGAGAGAAGCTGTAGTCGTTTGCAAGGTAGCGGGTAATTGCGATTGCATTCGAAGCATCTCCTGCAACGGCAAAACGCTTCCAGCTGAGCTGACCAATTGACTGTGCCAGATAGCTGTAAACATAATCCTCTTCTTCCTTGATAACCTTTTCTACAAGAGCATTGTCGAGTTTAAGGGCAGCAGCAACCTCACGGATGAATCTTGTTGTATCTGTTGCACCAATTGGAGCAAACGGGAAGCGCAGGGATGGAACTCCAAACTTCTTTTCAAACTTTTCTGCAGGGCCTTTGAAAAGCCATGGGTTTACGATGAGGTTCAAAGCGGCTTCTGATGAGTGCTCAATAACATCAATTCCCTGATGCTTTGTAAAGAAAGTATTTACCTCGAGGCCAAGCTTACTGAGAATGCGGTCAATCTCTTCCAGAGTTCCTGCCCAAAAAGGATCATGATATGGAACAATTCCAAAAAGATTTACCAGATTAGATTTTTTCTCACGGGCTGGCTGAATCACCTTATCAATAAAAGTATTCCATACAGTCTCGTAGCCAAGAAGACTGTCGCCTGCAAAGCCCGGAGTATCAATTGCGTAAACCTTGTGGCCCTGCTCTGTAAACTCGTCTACTACACTCTGAATATCATCACCAATAATTCCGGCTGTACAACCAGTAAGAACAAAATAAGCCTTTGCATCGATAATATCGATGGCACCCTGGATTGTAGTACGAAGCTTATTCACACCTCCGAATACAACTTCTTTTTCGAGCATGTTGCTTGACGGCATTGAAACACTTGTTACGAAGTTACCGTGTCTGTGTCCGCTCTGTCCCTGCTCTGCTGCTGTTGTCTGCATACAGCAACCTGGGCCTGAGTGAAGTATAGGACAGATTCGGTCTATTGCTACTAATACTGAATTTATTCCTGAAAGAACGCAGCCGCCTCTTGGATTTTCTGTTACAAAACTCATACTTACTCCTTATCCCTTGATTATGTATTTGAATGCATCCTGTTCGTACCAGCTGTCGCGGTAAGGAAGCTTTACGTGTTCTGCAAGTTTCTTATTGAATCCCGGATTAGAAAGCTGATCTGCAATTTTATTTCCAAGATACAAAAGTCCATCGTAACCCATTGTCGGGCGCTTTCCATCCAGAACGTGGGTTGTAGGAATTCCAAGCTTAGCAGCCCATTCAGGAACACCAATGAAAGCATCCGGCTTAAGTTTATTTACAAGGTTCACCTGCTCAAAGGGCTGCATGTTTGCAATATCAATTACAAAGTCCTTGTGGATTCCGTTGAGATATTCAACATCAACCTGGGCATCGGCATCGTAAGTTGGAGTTTCAAGACCAACAAGCTTCATGCCAAAATCATCAATTAAAGCGGCAGCGGCAAAGCTTCGTCCTGTTCCACCACAAATGAAAACACGCTTGCCTTCAAGACGGGCTCTGATTTTTGCAACCAGAGGCTCAATGCGTTCATGCTCTTTTGCAATGATTTCTTCTACTTCTTTTTCTTTTCCGAGAACCTTTGCAACGCCGCGGTACCACTTGTCTGTATTTCTGATTCCGATTGGCATTACAGTGTGTGAATAAGGAATGTTAAAATCTTCCTCAAGAGTCTTCATAAACTCGTCTGCAAAAACCTTACAAATTGAAGTTGAAGCAACGGCCTGTGGAATGCGCTTAATCTTTTCGAGTGAGCTGTAAAATGGAATATAATTTACTTCTGCTCCAATCAGCTTAAGCATTCGTTCCATTTCTTTCTGGTCTGCATAGCTTACAGTTGTAGGCGCAAAGAGATTTATAAGATTTGGAATTGTAGGGAGCTTCTGTTTTTTTAAGATATATTTATTGATTGCAAGAAAGGCAGCATCAAATCCGCTTGCACAAATCTTACTCTTAAAGCCTTCACAGTGAATAGGAATAATTGTCTGCTCAGGATATTCATTTCCCAAATCCTGACAGATAGAATCAATGTCATCTCCAATAATTCCAGAGGCGCAGGAAGCATAAACAAAAATCAGTTTTGGGTTATAGCGATCAACAGCTTTTTTTACAGATTCACGAAGCTTCTGCTCACCGCCAAATACAACACTTTTCTGGTCCAGATTTGTAACAATGATGCGAGGATTTTTGATAAGCTTTTCGCCGCGGTGAGCCTGTCCTACGCGGAACATATCAACTGCCATGATTGTACATCCCACACAGCCCTGAGGTGAATGTGAAATAAAAACAGAATCTTCAAGACTCATAAGACATGCCATGCTGTTTATCTGCTGGCACTGAAGCCCCTGAGCAAAGCTTCGGTCTGCCCTCTTCAAACAGCCTTTTTTGAAGTCTTCTTCTGCTGCTTTACTCTGGCCACCAAAATCGTTTACGCGGCCTTCTTTACTTTCACGCACTCCTGAATACTGAACTGCCATATTAATCTCCTATTTTTTCAAAGAAAAAGTCTTGTGATTATCTATGCTGTAAAAATACTTTGTGATTTTTTCCAGCGCTTCCTGAACTGTAGTTTCTACATCAAAACTGGCAATAGCTTTACGCTCCAGCTGTTTAATCACGTTAAAACCGATTTTAGCTGCAACTACACAACGGCAATCACTGATCAGTTCCACCTTTGGTGAAATGCCAGCTCCCTGACCGCAGCCACCGCCATTTCCATGGCATCCTGCTCCGCCGTTTCCACAGCCGCCATTTGAAGAATTTGCAGCATTTGAAGATTCTGCTGTTTCCGGAACATTTCGTTTTTCCTGTTCAGAAAAAGTTCCGTCATCTTCTACTGCATAAATAAGAAAGCTTTGTGCAGCTCCAAAATGAATATCTACATTTATTCCGTCTGAACTTGCTATTGCAATTTTATATGCCATGTATTAATGTGCCTCTTATAAAATAATTACCTATAAACTTAGTAGGTGATAATAATATACACTTTATTTCCTACTAAATCAATAGGTAATAAGAATATTAGTAAAATTTTCTGATTATTCAAAAGGCGCAAGGAGAAAATAATTAATTAAAAAGCAGACTTAAAATGATATATCAAACGACAGTGTATATATCCTCAAGCAGCTTCAGGCCTCCCTGGTAGCCGACAATACTGCTGTTAATAACAAGTCGCTCAATCATCGGGTAAGAAATGTTTACGTAGCGTCCCTTTATTTCTTTTGCAAGAGCCTTTTCCCAGCTGCTTCCGAAAATCAATGGAACTCCCTGGAAATCAAATTTGCGGATTTTGCCGGCAATATCGTGTCCATCAACATTCCACTCTACCTCTGCCTTAAGGCCATAATTGAGTCTGCCGAATTCTTCTTTAATCGCCTTGCGGTATTTCAAAGGCGTATCATCTGTTATAAACTGTTTAAGCGGAAAATCACCCATATCGTTTACAAGAAATTTTGTGATTGCCAGAGCATACTGAGCTTCGGATGCAATGACAAATCTTTTTCCGAGAGTTTTAGTTTCAAGGAAAGTATCTGCAAATCGTTCAAGGTAGTAATAAAAGTCTGTTTCGCTTTCCTGTATTACTTTTTCAACAAGCTTTTTGTCTGCATTACAGAAGTCGCCAACAGCACGCAGAAACTTTCCAGTCTCCGCCGCGCCGATCGGGAGCACAGGATATTTCAAAAGCGGAATGCCGAATTCTTTTTCCAGATATTCTGCGCTCTCACTACCCTGCCATGGAGAAACCAGAAGGGTAAATTCTGCCTGCCTTAATTTTTGAATATTTTCCAGTGAACGGCCAGGGCCAAAAATTGTATTCGGAATTAAACCGATCGAGCTGATAAGTTTTTCAAGCTCACGGAGGTTTCCAAGCCAGAAGGGATCCTGCTGCGGTACACCTGCAAAGATGTTAACAAGCCCCTTAATTTTCGGCTTTGTTCCAAGCTTTGGCAGATACTGCTCAAAGATTGATTTTAGAATCCAGTCATGGCCCAGATAGTTGTTCCCCTTAAATCCCGGAGTTTTTGCCCAGATGACAGGTTTTTCATCTGTATAAAAATCTTCGGCAACTTCCTGAATATCATCTCCGATTATTTCTGTCGTACATCCGGATAAGATGATAAATAAATCTGAATCCATTACTTTGAGCGCATTTTGAACTGTATTGCGAAGTTTTTTGATTCCACCAAATACGACTTCCTTTTCGCCCACAAGAGTACAGGGATAACTGTTCTGAGAGTTATGACCTCCCGTTCCACTATTGTCGTTTAGTTTACTTGCGCAGCCGGGACCTGAATGAAGAATCGGAACTGCTCCCGGAATTGACTGAACTGTCTGCATTGCAGTGAGTGCACATTTATAACGCGGCTGATCTACGATGTCTGCCATTTGTTTTCTCCTGAGAAAGATTAATCAATTACTTGTCTGAATTATCTGCCGCAACAAAATCTTTTGGTCCGACTCCATATTCTTTTATCCATTCATCTTTTTGCCATACTTTCTTAACTTTGTAATGAAGCCATATTGCACCCGATGCTCTGTCAGGTTTTGCGTCTACTAATTCAAAGGCAACAGGAATCTGTTCACTCAATCCTTCTTTAGCCATGAAGACCTGCGGTGTTGAGCTTCCTCCGTCTGCACCTGGAATCATGACGATACTTACTTCATCAACATAGCCCCTTCTCAGGAAGGTCCAGTTTAAGGTTCCTCCTCCTGCAATGGCGAGAGTACTTATTCCGAATATGTCCACCATTTTATCAAGCAGAATATCAAAATCGATGTCATCTTTTCCGCAGATAATATACGAGATATTTTTCCTGCGCAGAAAATCTTTATACTCATTAGAAACTTTTTCTGTTATGACATCTACAATATGCGAATGAACACCTGCATAATAAATTTCATTTTTCTGATAACCCAGAATTCCATTTCTGTCGAGAACAAAACTGTAGCGTTCTGGAGAAGAGTTTGCAATATAATCTCCTTCCGGCACGGGTTCTGCTCCAGGATTCAAATCCGGCTCTTTATGATAAGTGTAATCATTTAACGCTGTGTTAGTTCCGCTTAAATTTGCATCTGTGTACCATACAGCATTTGTAAATCCTATTTTTTTAAAGAAAGGAGCAGCTGCAGCTTCTTCAGGAAGTTTTGTAAATTCTCCCCAGATTTTTCCATCAATACTTGTAAGCATATGAATGTAAATAAAAGGTTTTTTCATAAAAGTCTCCTGATTTAATTTTTCAATTTCGTTTAAAAAAAATCTTTTTGAAAACAAGGCTCACTATATAAATAGATTTTTCTGGCGTCAATAAAATTTGGGATTCCGGATATATATAATTTTTCTATAACTAATATAAAAAAAAAATATTAGTAAAGCTTTAAAAAATTTTATATGTTCATTTCCACAGGCAGTAACAAAATTCAAAAAACTGCAAATATTTTTCTGGAGGTTATTATGAAAAAATCAGTAATTGGATTTCTTACTCTTGGAATCTTTGTTTTAGGATTATCAGGATGTAAAGGAAAAAAAGCAGAGAGTGGAAAAGAGGTTATACGTGTTGCTGTAGAAGGCACCTGGAAACCTTACAACTATGTCGATGAAAATGGCGTACTTACAGGGTACGACATTGATGCTATCAAGGCAGTAAGTGAAAAAATCCCAAATGTTGAACTTAAGTTTGAACCAACTTCATGGGATGGAATGCTTCTTGCGCTTGAAACTGACCGCTATGATATCGTTTTGTGTGAAGTAAAAAAGAATCCTGAACGCGCAAAGCGCTATTTGTATTCTGATATTCCATATAACTATGATTATCCGGCAATTGCATTTAAGGATACAACAGATATTAAGTCTGCCCAGGATTTGTTAGGTAAAACAGTTATTGTAGGTGCTGGTTCTTCTTATCAGGAATGGATTGATTCATTCAATGCAAAAAATGGCGGAAAAGTAAATGTACTTTATGCAGGAAACGATTCAACTACAGTAAGTATTTTTACAGATGTAATTCAGGGAAGAGCTGATGCAACTCTGGACAGTCCGGTAGCTATTGAAAACTTAAAGAAAGATCAGGGCTGGCCTCTGAAAGCTATTCCAGCTGATCCAGATTTGATTACACCTACTTATTTTGTTTATGCACGAAGTAAGAGAGGAGAATATGTTCAGTCCCTCTTTGATAAAGCGCTTAAGGAAGTTCGCGACGAAGGAACTTTATCAAAGCTTGCTCTTAAGTGGTTCGGTGTAGACACCATTAGCAGAGGAAACTAGGACTAAGAGGAAAAAATAAGATGGAAAGATCGATCATAGATATTAAATATATATTCTCAACAATTCCTGAGATTTCTACAAAACTGCCGATAACTTTATTCATTGCATTCAGTGCTACTATATTAGGATTAATATTGGGAATATTAATTGCTCTTGTTCGATTTTTCCATATTAAAATCTTATCACAGATTTCTACAGTTTTTATTTCTTTTATTCGCGGCACTCCAATGGTCATTCAGCTTTACCTTGTTTACTACGGAATCCCGATTCTGCTGTCTGCCATTGCAAAGAAAACCGGACACGAATTTGATATAAGGCTTTTGCCGAGTACCCTCTTTGCTATTCTTGCTTTTGCATTTAATACCGGAGCCTACATGTCGGAGTCTTTCAGAAGCTCTCTTGTTTCTGTAGAGGCCGGACAGTTTGAAGCCTGCAAGAGCCTTCACTATTCTACCTGGGATTCCTTAAGAAGAATTATTTTACCGCAGGCCTTTGTTATTGCCATTCCTACCCTTACCAGTTCTTTTCTGGCAATGATTAAAAATACTTCGCTTGCTTTCTGTATCGCAGTTGTTGATCTTATGGCACAGGCTAAAATTATCGGTTCACGCTCTTACCGTTATTTTGAAATTTATATTGCCGTTTCAATTATCTACTGGCCGATTTGTGCCCTTATGGAAAGACTGCTGCTTTCATTAGAAAAGCGTCTTTCACGATTCAGCAAAAAAGTATATTGATGAGGTGTAGTTATGATAGAAATAAAAAACCTGAAAAAATCTTTTAATGATAATGAGGTACTCAGAGGTATTAACCTTTCGATAAATGATAATGAAATTGTCTCCATTATAGGCTCAAGCGGGGGAGGAAAATCTACACTGTTACGTTGTCTTAATTTTCTGGAACACGCCGATTCAGGAACAATAACGATTGGCGACGTAACTGTAGACTGTTTATCAGCAAATAAAAGTGATGTTAAAAAAGTTATTTCAAAAAGTACAATGGTTTTTCAGAATTTTAATTTATTTAAAAATAAAACTGCACTTGAAAATATAATGGATCCACTTCTGGTAAATAAAAAAATATCAAAAGCAGAAGCAAAAGATCTGGCATTAAAATACCTGGCACGAGTCGGGCTTGAAGGAAAGCAGAATGAATATCCATCAAAGCTTTCCGGGGGTCAGCAGCAGAGAATCGGAATTGCACGCGCTCTTGTACTTAATCCAGAAATCATTCTTTTTGATGAACCGACAAGTGCTCTGGACCCGGAGCTTGTAAGCGATATCTTAAAACTTATAAAAGAAGTATCTGCAGAAAAACGCACAATGATTATTGTAACCCATGAGATGGCCTTTGCAAGAGATGTTTCTGATAAAGTCGTTTATATGGATAAGGGAGAAATAGTTGAAATGGGAGCTCCCGAGCAGATCTTCTCCAATCCAAAGGAAGAAAGAACAAGACAGTTTCTGGCAAGATATTTACAGCCGGAATATATAATCTAGCAGCCAGCTTTACAGCTTTAGTGGAGAATAAAATGCCCTTTGATTTATCTAATTCAGAAATTACAATGCGGGAGAGCAGACTTAATTCCGTAGTTTCCTATACAGGAGATATAAAAGACCTTATAGAAAATACGCGCAATTGCAGCCTGAAAAACTGCGAACGCTGTTTCTCGCAGAATAACACCTGCCTTTCAATAATGGTTATGGATCAGATAAGCAGCATCCGCAATATAACAATTGTCTATCATACACCTATCGGATGCAATGCATTTATTCCAAGATGGACAGCGCTTTATTCATCAATTTCTGCCAGAACAGGTAAACAATGGAATACAAAATATCTGTGTACAAATCTGAATGAAAGTGACACAGTTTTTGGAGCAGCAGCCAAACTAAAGAAAACGGTTCAGGAAGCTTATGCCCGCTACCCTTCTGATGCAATCTTTATCTGTACCGGTTGTGTCACAGGAATCATTGGCGAAGATATTGATGCGGTTGCAGAAGAATTCAGTAAGAAGCTCCCGATTCCTGTTATACCGGTGCATTGTGAAGGAATTAAAAGTAAAGTCTGGGCAACAGGTTTTGATATAAGCGATTACATTATCATGAAGTACATTGTAAAGCCTCCAAAGCAGAAAAGAAATGTAATCAATTTTAAAAACTTTGAAGAAACAATAAGACCTTACATAACAAAACTATTTAAGCGCTTTGATGCAGAACCTCTTTTTGTATATGCAAATTCTACAATCGACGAACTGTCCCACATGAGCGAAAGTCTTGCGACCGTAACGTCTTGTGGTGCTTTAAGTCCATATCTTGGAAACGCACTTGAGCAGTTTTATGGCGTTCCTTACGTAAAAACAATTAACGGCAATGGCATAGAAGGTTTTGATACCTGGCTTCGTGATATTGCAAGAATTTTACATAAAGAAGATATTGCAGAGGAAATCATAAAAGAAGAACGCGAAAAATACCTTTACAAAATCGAAGAATTTAAAAAGCAGTTCATAGGAAAAACAGCCGTTATTGCTGCAGGACCAGGCTTTACTTACGAAGCAGTCCGCGTTTTAAACGAAATTGGAATTACAGTTAAGGCTGCCCTTTCCTGGCATCACGATTCAAAATATGATGACCAGGAAATTCCTGAAACTTTAACTCATATCGAAGAATCTCACTCTGACCTGAAGGTTTCAATTATTGATTTACAAAACCATGAGCTTTTGAATATCTTAAACAGAGAAAAACCAGACCTTTATATTGTACGCCACCCGGGCACACGTCCTTTCGTAACAAAAATGGGAATCCCTGTTATTCAGTTTACAGACGAATATGATATGTTTGGTTATGAAGGCCTTTACAATATGGCAAGAAAAATCTCTGATTTGTTTACCAATAAAAGCTTTACCGAAGGACTAAAAAATCACTGCAAGATTCCATATACTTCATGGTGGCTGGATCAACCTTCCGATAATTTCGTTATGTAAAAGTTATGTAAAAACTAAAGAATCTTTTTTATTTCGCTAATGTAGCGGTTTGCAATTTTACCTATTCTGGAAGAGCTTTTAGTGATATAACCAAGCGTAAATGGTTCCGAATCTGGAGCCTCTGGTATTTGCAAAGGAATTGCATAGAATTCTTCACTCTCATCTTCGCGTGCATGAGTATCTGCCGCACCGGAAAGAAAAGTATAGCCGTTTAAGTTTTTGATAAGATTTAATTCTGTTGCCCGGTCGGTAACAGTAATCGGCTGTGCCAGGTTATATTTTTCAATTGCTTCATCAGAGAAAAAAGCTTTCACATCATCTGTATCAAATGTTACAAAATGGTAAGGAATAAGATCTTCCGGAAAGACTTCATCTTTTTTTGAAAGAGGATGAGTTTTATGCAGATAGACAAAAGGCTTACATTCAGTAAGTGGTGTAAAGGAAAGTGATTTTGCCTCAAGCTTTTTTGAAAGCTCTTCACGGTTTCTTCCGCCCAAGTATAAGAGACCAATGTCGCTGTCACCAGAGGCCACGTCTTCTATTACATTCTGGGCACGTTTTTCCCAAAATGAAAAATCATAACCCATGCCAGAATAATCTTTAACAAGCTGCACAAAGGCTTTTCTGGCAAAGGCATAATAAAGCGCCGAAACAGAAAAACTTTTTAATTCCTGACTGCAGTACTTTTTTACAAGCTCTTCGTAACTTTCGAAAAGCTTTTTCGCATCTGCTAAAAAAGCACTTCCCCTTTCTGTTACACTTGTACCGCGTGAAGTTCTCTTAAAAAGCTCAAAACCAAGTTCATCTTCAAGATCGTGAATACTGCTGGTAAGTGAAGGCTGAGAAATATAAAGTTTTTCTGCTGCTTTGTTAAAGGAGCCGCTGTCTGCGACTCCTAAAACATAGCGTATCTGCTGAATTGTCATTTATTTATTAGTTAAATCTCTGAACGGCAACTGAATAGATATCTTCTATTACTTTTATACCGCCACGATATCCAACATAAGAAGTGTCCATTACAACACGATCCTGGAAAGGCCATGCAACGTTTAAGAAGTTGCCCTTAAGGTCGTCGGTAATCTCTTTATCAAAGTAACTTCCGAGAACGAGCGGATAACCATGATAATCGTGCTTTTTGATCTCCTCATGAATTAAATAACTGTCGGTGTTAAAGTCAACCTCAGCTTCAATTCCGTAGTTGAGTTTTTTGAACTCTGCGCGGATTGCTTCCTGATATTCCTTTGGAGTATCGTCTGTAACAAACTGCTTTGCAGGGAAAAGTCCAAGGTCGTTTACAAGGAATTTTGTCAAAGCGAGAGAATACTGTGCATCAGCTACTGTTGAGAACTGCTTGTTAATTACGCGGTTTTCAAGGAAGAGGTCAGCATAGCGCTCGATTATGTAGTAGAAATACTTTTCATGTTCTGTAATTACACTTTCAACTTTTTCTGAAGGTACTTTTGTAAACTCAGCTACTGCACGCAGGAACTTGCTTGTCTCTGTTGCTCCGATTGGTAAAACCGGATAATGAAGATAAGGAGTACCAAACTTCTTTTCAAGCTTCTGAACATTCTTAAGTCCAACCCATGGGGAAATCAAAAGGTTGAACTCTGCCTTTGGAACAAGGTCAATATTTTTAATTCCGTGACCATAACCAAAAATAACATTCGGAGTGAGTCCAAGCTCGCGCAAAAGATTTTCGAGCTCACGGAAGTTTCCAAGCCAGAATAAATCAGCATAAGGAACATCAGCCCAGATGTTTACAAGCCCTTTGATTTTTTCTGTATCTTTTCCATTTACGCCTTCTACACGTGGAAGATACTGTTCAATAATTGCATCTACAACCTGCTCGTGGCCCCTGTAGTTATTGCCCTTAAAGCCTGCTGTGTTTGCATAAATTACAGGCTTTGAAGCATCTTCAAACTGACTTACAATTTCGCCCGAATCATCACCTACGATTTCCGGGATACAACCTGTAAGTACAACATACAAATCTGCATCAATAACCTTGAGCGCATTTTCAATTGTACTCTTAAGTTTTTTTGTACCACCAAAAACTACATCCTTTTCATTGATACTTGTACAAGGAAAGATGTTTGGAGAAAAATAACCAGAGCTTCCTGTTGTGTCGGAAAGCTTTTGTGCACAACCAGGGCCTGAATGCAAAACAGGAATTGCACGAGTAATTGCCTGAACTGTCTGCATAGAAGCAAGCGCACATTTATATCGTTGTTTATCAAGTATTTTAGCCATTTATTTTGCCTCCGCCACTTTTTTGTTATCTGAATTTGACTGCTCAAAGAATGCATCAACATTCTGCTTGTACCACCAGTCTGTATATGGAAGCTTTACGCGGCGTGCAAGATTCTGCTCAAAGCTGCGGTTGCGGATTGAATCCAGAATTGTTTTTGCAAATTCAAGTGTATGCTTGTAACCAAAAATCATATATTCGTCTGCTACGTAAACAGCAGAGGTTCCATTTTTGATTGCCCATACTGTAGAACCCGGATGGCGAGACAGATACAAATCAGGCTTGTATTTGTGAAGAATGTTCATAACTTCGTAGTTCTGCTGGTCAGAAACACTTGCTTCAAAGTTGATGTCATTCTCCAGCAGATACTTCATGCTAGGAGGAACATCACCGTTTTCGTACTTTCTGTCGTAGTGCCATGCCAGTGCCCACACTACTTCAATTCCAAGCTCATTAAGAACCCGGCTTACTTCAAAGGTGTAACCAGGTCCCATACCGATTACGGCGCGAAGTCCCTTAAGCTCCTTTTTGATTTCTTCAATTTGAGGAATGTAAATGGCACGCTGTTCTTCAATATATTTTTCAACCTTTTCAGAACGACCAGTTACACGGCCAATTTCGCGCAGCCAGGTTTCAAAACCAACAATACCGCACTGATTGATTGAGCGCACATAAGGAACACCATATTTTTCTTCAAGACCATTACCAAGGTAATTACCCAAAGTACCGCAGATACAGGTTGTAGCAAGAGCCTCAGAAATATGAGAAAGTTCTTCTACAGTTGAGTTACAGAAAAGGAAAGTCGGTTCCAGGTCGAAGTTCTTGAAGATCTCGATGATTTCCGGGCGGGCACTTTCATAGAAGTTTTTAAAGTTGATTTTATTGCTTTTTTCTTTTGGCGGCTGAACAATGCCGGAAAGAATTGCATGGTCAGCAATATCAAAACCAGTTGCCCAGATACGGGACTTAAAGCCTTCGCAGTGAACAGCAATAACCGGAACACTAATTTCTTCTTTTACTTCATCTACAACGCTGTCTATATCTTCACCGATAATTCCTGTTGCACAGGAAGAAGAGACAAAAATTGCCTTTGGAGAATAGCGGCGGTTTACTTCTAAAATGATTTTTCTCAAATCATTAGTAGAACCAAAGATTGTATCTTTTTCGTTCATGTCTGTTCCAACATAAACAGTACTTGTTTTAACTCCGCGTTTTTTTGCCATTACTTTATCAAGATAATAGTTTCCGGCACTTGAAACAGAACAGCCTGCAGGTCCATGGTGGATTACGGCAACGTCACGGATTGAAGCCAGCTGACTTAAACCGCAGGAAGAAAGACAGGTACTCGACTGGCTGAAGCAGCGGCCACAACCTTTCAAGCTTCCGCATTCAGATTTTTCGGCAAGGTCTTTTAAGTTTCCAACATAACCTGTGATTGAACCAATACGGTTTTCACGAGTAGCAACATTTGTTGAATTTAAATTAAGCGGCATGATGTCTCCTATAAAATAAACATTAGATTAAATTAAAAGCCAGCTTTAGCTTCTACATCCTCTCTTATGCGCTGCAAATCTTCTGACAGATAACGTTCTCCGTTATCAGGAAGAAGAGGAACAATAAGCTTGCCCTTATTTTCATCGCGCAATGCCTGTTTGATAGCAATTGCCAGAGCAGCTCCAGAAGAAGCACCAATAAAGATTCCTTCATAATGAGCTAAAAGGTGAATTGCGCGCAAAGTTTCTGCATAAGAAATTGTTTCGTATTCATCTGCATATTTTTCGTTAAAGTTTGTAGGAGCAACTGGAGTTAAACCATTGTCATCGTGAATAGCGTGGATTCCATGGAAACCTCCGTCTTCAACTCCCTGCACTACAGGATGTTCAACATCTGCCTTGTCTGGCTGTGCGATTACAACCTTTACATTTGAATTCTTTTCTTTAAGATATTTTCCAATTCCGTGAGTAGAACCACCTGTTCCAACACCACCTACAAAGATATCAACTTTACCGTCTGTATCTTCCCAGATTTCCGGACCAGTGTGTTTATAGTGAGAACCTGGATTATCTGGATTAGAAAGCTGACGTGTTGTCCAGCTATTTGGAGTTGTATCAAGCATCCACTGATATACGTCGTTGAAGGCTTCGATACCTTTTTCAAAAACACCCTTAACCAATTCTTTTGGAGGGCTTACAAGTTCTGCTCCATAAGCCTCAAGAAGTTTTCTGCGCTCAACAGAAACACCATCCTGAATACCAACCTTAACCTTGTATCCCTTGGCAGCTGCAATTGCAGCAATACCAATTCCCATATTACCTGATGTGAATTCTACAAGTGTAGTTGTTTCCGGATTAATTTCGCCACGTTTTTCAGCTTCTTCAATAATTTCAAGAGCTGGTCTGTCTTTGTGAGAACCAGCAGGATTAAAGTATTCAAGCTTTCCTGCAATACGGCCCTTAAGACCGAGAACTTTTTCAAGTCTGTGAAATTCTACAAGTGGTGTATGTCCAACTAATTCTGTGATTGAATTGTAAATCTTACTCATTTTATTTTCTCCTTAATATTACATTCTTAGAATCTTTTTTCTGATTTTGACCTGCAGCTACTAGATCTTATAATCATCTTCAAGAGCATCCATCAAACCGTACTCAAGAAGGATCTGTTCAAGACGTTCCTGAGTCATTGGGGTTGGAATTGTGAATGTTGTATTATTGATTACTGCTTCTGCAAGATTGCGGTATTCCTGTGCCTGAGCAGAATCCGGCTTATACTCGATTACAGTTTTGCGGTTGATTTCTGCGCGCTGTACGATATTGTCACGTGGAACAAAATACAAAAGCTGAGTTCCGAGTTCTTTTGCAAATGCACGCAAAAGGTCCAATTCACGGTCTACGTTACGGCTGTTACAGATTATACCGCCAAGACGAACACCACCAGCCTTAGCATAACGACTGATACCCTTTGCAATGTTGTTAGCAGCGTACAAAGCCATCATTTCACCAGAAGCAACGATGTAGATTTCCTTAGCCTTACCTTCACGAATCGGCATAGCAAAACCACCACAAACAACGTCACCAAGAACATCGTAGAAAACAAAATCAAGGTCGTCTGTGTAAGCACCAAGATTTTCAAGCATGCTGATTGAAGTGATGATACCGCGTCCTGCACATCCAACTCCCGGCTCTGGTCCGCCCGATTCAACACAGCGTGTACCACCAAAACCTGTTTTCATAATGCGGTCAAGCTCTACATTTTCACCTTCGTCACGAATTGTATCCAATACAGTTTTCTGTGCAAGTCCACCAAGGAGCAGACGAGTTGAGTCAGCCTTAGGGTCACATCCAACAACCATGACCTTTTTTCCGTGCTCAACAAGTCCAGCTGTAAGGTTCTGTGTGGTTGTGGACTTACCAATTCCACCCTTTCCGTAAATTGCAATCTGTCTGATTTCACCCATCGTATACTCCTGGCCGAATCTGGCCTTTATTCAATATATTTACCTACTACCTTAGTAGGTATTAGCACTATAAAATCATTTACCTACTTTGTCAATAGGTTATTAAAAAAAGATTGTAGAATTTTGAGAAAATTAGCAGAAAAGCCCCTGAATCTGATTATATTTCCATACTTTGAGAATAGCGTCGTCGATACTACCAGGAAGCTCCATAGCAGTAATTCCAGCAGCGCTCAAGGCAGCACTGGCAGGAGCCCCCAGACGAGAAACAACAATATAGCGGCAGTCTGTAAAGCGGCGGGTACTTTCTTCCATTTTTGAGATTTCGTGGGAACCTTCCATGCATACTGGCTCTAACTGGCGTTCTTCCACCAGGTCATAGCCCACTTCATCATCTATTGAGTAGATATAGAATTTTGTTGCCTTACCATAATGCATATTTACGGTTTCGCCATCGGTTGAGGCAATGGCAACTTTGTAGACAGAGGATTGTGAAGCTTTATCAGCCATGAGAGAAATTTTCCTTGATTCCGTTTGTTCCGAAGTTCGCATAGAGAGCCTTAGAGAACTCTGTGCGTCCCGGAACTCCAACTGCATCTGCACGGCAGTGATTACAATGAAGGAATAATTCAATGTAAGGCATAGCGGCGGCGCGGGCTTCGTGAATATCCTGACAGCTTGGAGCCGGTTCGTCGGCAAGCTTTGCTGTAGGAATCAGCGGGATTATGTTGTACTTTTTTGCTCCGGCTGCGGCTACAGTTTTTGCAATTTCTGCAATATGTTTGCCGTTTATGCGGGGAACAAGCACCGTGTTTACTTTTATTGTAATTCCAGCCTCTGCAATTTTTCTGATTCCGGCAAGCTGGTTTTCTATGAGAATTTTAGCTCCCTCTACCCCTTCTATCTTCTTACCATGCCAGATGATATAGTCGTTGAGCTGAGCTTCAATTTCAGGATCAACGGCATTTACGGTAACTGTGAGGCTGTCTATTCCAACTTTGATTATTTCGTCAGCCCGCTCTGCAAGCAGAAGGCCATTTGTACTCATACATTTTATAAGTTCTGGGAAGTTGCGTTGTATCAGTTTGAAGGTTTTTATAGCGTTATCACTGGCAAGAGTATCGCCAGGCCCCGCAATTCCAGCCACCCGGATTTCAGGACTTATTTCCAATGCCTTTTTGATAAGGGGAATAGTCTCGGCGGGCTTAAGAACTTTGGACGTTACGCCGGGACGATTCTCCGTATCATTAAGGCTTCGTTCGCAAAAACGGCAGGCAATGTTACAGCCAGGGCAAACCGGAAGATGGATACGACCAGTTGTTGCCTTTCCCTGTCCAAAGCATGGATGTGATTCTTTTAAGTCAGTAAAACTCTTTGCCATTTTTGCCTCGCTCAGGTATATTAGTATACCTACTAGATAAGTAGGTTTATACCTAAAAGAGACTATACCGGCCATTACCTATTATGTCAATAGGTAATTTGAAAAAAATTATCCGCCGCAATTACTGTTGGTGTGACATCATTTCCCTGTAAAAGATATTCATTGAGCAGCTGAAGCTTTTTCTTAAGATGACTGAAAATCGGCTGGTTCTCACAACCTTCAGTTAAATCAAAAGCTTTATAAAGAGCTTCAATATTTTCCTTAGTTATTTTGCAGATTGAATTATCTCCCTGAATCAGAGAAAAAATATTAAAGGTAGACTGGGGCATAAAAAAAACAGCCGCAGAAGTTTTCTGATTTTCAAGGCTGGTCTTAAGGCTGCTCAAAACTTCAGCCGCAGCCCTCTTCTGCATCTCATCGGCCACCAGCGGTAAAAGCTTTTCTTCCAGCCAGGCCAGTTCATCATAAGTGTAAGCTTCTTCTTTCTTTATAACAGTAATTTCTTTTTTCATTTTTCAGCTTTAATACAAACATAAATTTTTGATTCTGACCAGTCAATATGTTATTAAAAAACTTTTTTATGGCATTTTTAGACTTGACCTTTCGTCCTCTTCATTCTATAGTTTAAATAAGTTATTCCCTACTTAACGAGTAGGTATTACAACAAAAAAAAGAGGTGTTTTATGGCAGATAACAAAGGAAAATCAGTTATTCGTCAGGTTGTAGCAATCGGTATTGGTGCTGCAATTTTTGTTGCACTGACAACAGTTCAGATTCCAATCGGATTCGTTCCTAACACAGCATTGCAGGTACGAGCCGCTGTTCTTACTTTCTTTGCAGCAGTTTTTGGTCCTGTAGCAGGCTTTGCCATCGGTTTGATTGGACACGCTTTGGGCGATGCTCTTTTCTACGGAAGTGTATGGTGGTCTTGGGTTTTCCCGGATGCAATCTTTGGTTTACTGGTTGGCCTTTTTGCAAAAAAATATGCAATTGAAGAAGGCGGATTTGCCGTAAAACAGTGCCTTGGATTTAATCTTGTTCAGATTCTTTCAAACTTAATTGCATGGGCTTTACTCGCTCCTGTTCTTGACATCGTAATTTACAAGGAACCTGCAAACAAAGTATTCATTCAGGGAATTACAGCTGCAATCACAAACCTTGTAATTGTTGCAATTCTCGGAAGCCTTCTTGCTTTTGGTTATTCAAAAATCAAAACAAAATCAGGCTCATTAAAAGAAGAAGCCTAATCTTTCTATAAGGGGCGTCCTTCTGATTTCGGAAGCGCGCCCTCTTTTTTCCTCCGGATTCCATACTCGACACAGCAATCTTATTCTTGTTATAATCATTTCAAAATGGAATCTATCATCAGTTTCAGAAACGTCAGTTTCCAGTACCGTACAAAATCAACCCCTACTCTTAAAAACATAAATCTCGAAATCCATAAAGGTGAAAAAGTTTTAATAATCGGTTCTTCAGGTTCTGGAAAATCAACCATAGCAAAATGTATAAACGGACTCATTCCATCAACTTATACCGGAAAACTCGAAGGCCAGATTACTGTCTGTGGAGAAAATCCTTCAAAAGCTGGAATCTTTGGAATTTCAAAACACGTAGGAACTGTTTTGCAGGATACAGACGGCCAGTTTATCGGCCTCACCGTTGCAGAAGACATTGCCTTCGCTCTGGAAAACGACAACACACCGACAGAAGAAATGCATAAAAGAGTTCTGGAAGCAGCTCAAACTGTAAACGTTGAAAATCTTTTAAAAGCAGTGCCTGGAACTTTGAGCGGCGGTCAGAAGCAGCGGGTTTCTCTTGCCGGTATTCTTGTAGATAACGTAGATGTCCTTCTTTTTGATGAACCTCTTGCAAACCTGGACCCTGCAGCCGGAAAACGCATCATCTCACTTATAGATAAAATCAATTCCGAAAGCGGCAAAACCGTAATCATAATTGAACACAGACTCGAAGATGTTCTTTACAAAAAAGTTGACCGGATCATAGTTGTGGAAGACGGACAGATTGCCATCGACACTACACCGAACGAACTTTTGAGCACAGATCTTCTTACACAGAAAGGAATTAGAGAGCCTCTTTACATAGCAGCCCTCAAACATGCCGGCTGCAAACTCCAGGCTCAGGATAATCTTGAAAGCATAGAAGCAATGAATCTGAATCCCTATAAAGAAAGCCTTAAAAACTGGTTCAAACAGATTCAGGTTCCCAAGCCACAGACTTCCCAAGAAATTGCCCTTGAATTAAAGAACGTTTCTTTTGCCTATGACAAATCAAAATCAAATACTGTAGAAAACATAAGCTTTGCAATTCACAAAGGTGAAATGGTAAGCCTTGTCGGAACAAACGGGGCTGGAAAATCTACAATCGCTTCTTTAATATGTGGTTTTAACAAACAGGATTCCGGTGAGATTTTTCTGAACGGTCAGGAAATTTCTGATTTTTCCATAAAGCAGCGCGGCGAAAAAATCGGCTTTGTAATGCAGAACCAGAATCAGATGATCTGTAAATCAATAATTTATGATGAAACAGCTCTTGGCCTTACCGCAAGAAAGACTCCAAAAGACAAGGTCAAAGAAGAGGTTTTCAAGGCTCTGAAAATCTGCGGAATGTATCCTTACAGAAACTGGCCGGTAAATGCCGTAAGCTTTGGTCAGAAAAAACGTGTAACAATTGCTTCCATTCTTGTTATGAATCCGGAAGTAATTATTCTTGATGAGCCAACTGCCGGCCAGGATTATGCGCATTATACAGAAATCATGGAGTTCCTTCGCAAATTAAACCGGGAGCTTGGAATCACAATAATCATGATTACTCACGACATGCACCTTATGCTCGAATACACCGACCGTGCAATTGTATTGTCTAACGGCCATATAATTGCAGACGACAAAAGCTCGAATATTCTTACTGATGAAATAATTACTGAGCAGGCAAGCCTTAAAAAGACAAGCCTTTATGATTTAGCGGTAAAGTGTGATTTTGAAAATCCTTCCGCCCTGGTAGATGCCTTTATTTACTATGAACGCAATCTGCGAAATCAGACTGAAAAGACTGCAAAGGAGGCGTAATCTTATGGCAAAAATTATCTCTTATATAGAAAAAGATTGCTTTATTCACAGACTCAGCGGCCTTTCCAAACTGATTTTCTTTCTCCTCTGGACAATTACCAGCATGCTCACTTACGACACCCGGGTTCTCGGGGCTATGTTTGTAATCAGTATAATCTGTTTTAAGCTTTCAAAAACCGACTGGAAACAGGTCCGCTCAATTTTTATTTTCATCCTTGTCTTTTTGATTCTGAATGTTACGGCAATTTTTCTCTTTTCGCCTTTTGAAGGCTGTAAGATTTATGGCAGCAGGACAGAGCTTTTTCATATTGCCGGAAAATATTTTATGACCTCAGAGCAGCTTTTTTATGAGCTTAACATCATCTTAAAATATTTTACGATTGTTCCTTCTGTTTTTATGTTTATAACTTCCACAAATCCGAGTGAATTTGCTGCAAGTCTGAACAGAATCAAGCTCCCCTACACGGTCTGCTATTCAGTGGCAATTTCTTTGCGCTATGTTCCTGATGTTCAGTCAGATTTCAATAAAATCAAAAACGCCCAGGAAGCACGCGGAATCGAAATGTCTTCAAAGGCAAATATTTTTTCCCGGCTTTTTAATATGAGTGCAATATTATTTCCTTTGATTTTCAGCAGTATGGAAAAAATTGATTCTGTAAGCAATGCTATGGAACTTCGTGGTTTTGGAAAAGAAAAAAGCCGTACCTGGTATTCTGCAAAAAAACTCAAAATTCAGGACTGGATTGTCATTATCCTTACCTTCGTTTTTTCGGGCCTTGCTTTGTTTATAACTTATAATGATGGAAGCCGTTTCTGGAATCCATTTTTATAACATTTTCTTCATTATAGGTAGTTTTACCCTTGACAAGTTTTGCAAGTGGAAATAATATAAAAATATGGACTTAAGAACAGTATTAACAACAGACACAGTAAACCTTCACTTGAAAGGCACAACAAAAGAAGAAATCGTAGATGAGATGATTGATGTTTTGTTCAAAGCTGGTAAGGTTACAGACAAGAATGCTGCACGCGAATGTGTTTTGGACCGCGAGCGCAAGATGTCTACTGGTATGAAGCACGGTATCGCTATTCCACACGGAAAAACTGACACAGTAAAAGATTTGGTTGCCTGCATTGGTATTTCTGATAATCCTGTTGATTTTGACTCATTGGATCAGGAACCATGCCGCATTTTTATTATGACTTTGTCTCCAGTAAACAAGACTGGTCCTCATCTTCAGTTCCTTGCTGAAGTAAGTCTTTTGTTCAAGAGCCCTGAAAAGCGTCAGGAAATTCTTGATACACAGGATAAGGCAGAAGTAATCCGTATTCTTACTGAATAGGATTATCTTAATCTGGAATTCAAGACCTTTATGCTGTGCGTAAAGGTCTTTTTTTTTAAGGAAAACACAATGAAACTCGACCCTATTTTTACAGTAAAAAACAAAAAACTCTACAAAATCGCAGATGACTCACAGGTAGACACTTCTACCCTCAAACGCATAGAAATTCCGTGGAGTACTGTAGAAATAGAAGACGAATCCTACAACGAAGAATACCTTGCCGGCCTCCGCGAGCAGCTTAAAGCAATGGAAGTTTCGGAAACCTTCGCCGTTCTTGTTCCTCTTGTTGATAAACCTCTCGAAACTCCAGAACAGGAAGAACTTTTTATCAGCGCTTATAATCACACCGCACGCCGCGTAAAAGACTGCACAAGTGTTGCCGGTCTTGAGCTTGTTCCACAACTCAAAGACAAACAGGCTTTTATGGACACTCTTGCCATAAAGCATGCTCAATACGTTTATTTCACTAAGGCAGAAAATCCTCTGTCAGATGACATTGTGGTATACTGATTGTAACATACCGCAATAAACCGCACTGTTTGCGAAAAAAATGTAAAATTTTCGCTAAAATTCACTAATTTTCTTCAAAAATCTCTTGATTTAAATTTTCATTTGTGGCATTATACTCCGCGAACGCGAGAGAGCAAGGGGAAAAAAAAGTATGCAGTCTAAACATGAACAGAACAGACTTGCGGGTACATGGTTCCTCACGGCATTTTTGTGCATCGTTTTAGCATCTGCTGCTGTTCTTGTATATTTGTTTCTGCCTAATGCATCGGAACCGGCTCAGCCAGTTATAAATGAGCCATTGACTATTATAGATTTATCTGAAGAAACTGAAGAAGAACTTTCAGCAGCTTTTCAGGATTACTTTTCTGAAGTTTCTTTGAATCGTCTTACAGACGATTACGATAGCGGTCTTGCACTTTACCGTCAGCCGTTATCACGTACAGCAGTAGAATGGTTTTACTTCCAGATTACTGGAAGCCGCGAGGTAACTCAGGCTATTCTTACAGAAGCTGAAAAAAATGATATACCACTTTCTCTTGCGTTTTCACTTGCGCATACAGAAAGTAATTATAATACGAACGCAACGAACAGGAATGCGAATACTACGATTGACCGGGGCTTGTTCCAGTTGAACAGCAACTCCTTTCCCGCTCTTTCGGAAACAGATTTTTTTGATCCGTTCGTTAGTTCTAAATATGGTATGGCGCATCTTAAGTTTTGCCTGAATACAGCCGGAAACGAAGTTTCTGCACTGGCAATGTACAATGCAGGAACCGGCCGTGTTCGTTCAAACAAGACTCCACAGTCTACTTTGAACTACGTTGGCAAAATCATGTCATACCAGAAGATGCTTGATCAGCTGTTCGATGAACAGGTTGCGTCTTACTTTGAGACACAGCTCACACCTGGAATCGCAGTTGCTTACGCACACTAATTAATTAGCCTCCTAATTTTTTTGAGGGTCCGGTTTTTATAGTTTTTCCGGGCCCTCTTTTTTTTTGCTTTGACCTCTTTAATAAATTATAGTCATTAAAACCTCTTTAAGTTATTATGATATCAGCGAGGCGTATAGTGACTATAGATAATTTCAAAAATACCCTGAATAACAAATTAATTCTCATAACAGGTGCAGGTGGTGGAATAGGCTTTGAAACAGCTAAATATTTTGCAGAAATGGGAGCCAGAATCATTATCTCGGAAATAAACGCAGAAAAAGGAAAGCTTTCTGAAAAGGAAATCAATTCAAAGTTTCCAGGTAAGGCAGAGTTCTACCAGATTGATCTTGCAGATGAAAAAAGTATTTTTGCGATGACGGATTATATTCTGCATAAATACGGCTGCCCCGACATCATTTTTAATAATGCCGCTATACTCCACTTAGGACAAATAGATAAGGTAAACAGCGAAGACTGGGATAACGGCTATCTGGTAAATTTTAAAGCTCCCCTTTTACTGGTAAAAAGCTTTCTGCCGGAAATGAAAAAAAGAAATTCTGGAACCTTTGTTTTTGTTTCAAGTTCGGGTGCCGCAGCCTTTATGGGGCCTTATGAAATTTTTAAGGTTGCTCAGGCTGAATTATCGAATACCCTGTCTCAGGAAGTGGAAAACACCGGCATATATTCCTACACAATCGGTCCGGGTCTTGTAAAAACCGAGACGGCAATGAAATCTATTGAAATTGTTGCTAAAAACATGAATATCAGTCTTGATGATTTTTATGAGATGAACAAAGACCATATTATCAGTACAGAAGAAGCAGCTTTGGGCTTTGCTCTTTCTGTTTTAAAGGCAAAAGAATATAACGGTCAGGAAATCGGTTCCATTCAGGTTTTAAACGCTCTGGAAACAAAAAGCGAAACTACAAAAACCTGCAACCCTGAACTTCTTTTAAAAATAATTAAAACTTATGAAGAACAGTATTCCGGCTGGAAAAAAAGAAGCATTTTTGAGCGACAGTGGGTTTTAAGGGATTTTAAGAAAACTGTAGGAAAATCCGCGGAAGAAGTTTACAACATGATGATAAAAATGAAGGATAGCAAAGGCCGTTTGACCTCCGATGAATACAAGCTTTTACAAGACATGATAGTATACTGGAAGCATCAATATCAGTTATTACAGAACTTTGAAAAAAACAAAGAAAAACTTGAAGAAAACAATAAAATCATACTCGGCTGGATTTCTGATATAGAGCAGTGTATAGGATAACTTTTTACAAGTCGGCAAGCACAGCTTGCCTCTGAGTCGCATTGTTAAATTTTTAACAGTATTTGCAAAAATCGGGCTTTTTTGATAAGATTTCCTCAAAATTCACACTTTTGTCTATTGAATTCAATTCCACAAGCCGGGAGGAAAGCCTATAATGAGCGCAATTGTTGAGCTTCCAGAAGTAACCAGAAAACGTATGCTGATTTTGCAGAATCTTTTGCAAGGCTGGCAGAGCGAAAAAATAACTTCGATGCAGATTAGTGAGATTACCGGTTGGAAAGATTCGCTGATCCGCCACGATCTCTGGCTGCTTGGATACAACAAAGGAGTTTCAAACGGGTACCGCAAGGACGATCTGCAGGCTGCAATCGGACAGGCACTCGGCTTTGAATCCGAAGAAGTCAACTGTTGCATTGTGGGCTTGAACAGACTTGGAGCAGCCCTGCTTGATGACGCAACCACAGAAGGAAGCGTCTTTAAGATTAAGGCGGGCTTTGACTCAAACGTAAACCGCGTTGAGATTCTCCGTTCTACCTTCCCCCTCTACCCTGCAACAGAAATGAGCTGGGTAATTAAAAAAGAAAATATCCGGCTTGCAATTCTGACGGTTGCCGACAAGGATGCGCAGACAATGTGCGACAGGCTGGTAAAAGCCGGCATTACGGGAATTGTGAATATGACCCGGGCGGTGCTTAAGGTGCCGGATGGTGTTAAGGTTGAGAATGTGCCGCTTGTTACGGCACTTAAGATGGTAAACTAAGGGATAGCGATGGGAGCCCCTTGCCGACCGCAACGACGGTGGTTGAGCTTGTCGAAACCACCAGAGCGAGGACGGTGAGCGTTAGCGAAGGGCGGACGTAGCGACCTGCCGCGGAACGAAGTGGAGCGGCAGGGATCCCCCAAATATAAAGAAAAGACAAAGGAGTCGATGTATGGCAAGAGTGTACAATTTTAGTGCGGGACCTAGCTGCCTGCCGGAAGAGGTTTTGAATGCTTGTGCAGCTGAAATGCTGGATTATAATGGAACAGGCCAGTCGGTAATGGAAATGAGTCACCGCTCAAAGGCTTATGAGCCAATCATTCAGGATGCTGAAGCAATGGTTCGCAAATTGATGAACGTTCCAGACAACTACAAGGTACTCTTCGTACAGGGTGGTGGTTCTACTCAGTTTGCTATGGTTGCTGAAAACCTTGGTATTCACACTGGAAAGGCTGCCTACATCGAAACTGGTGTTTGGGCAAAGAAGGCTGCCGCTGAAGCTAAAAAACTCGGCGTTGATGTTGATATCATCGCTTCTTCTAAAGACAAGAACTATTCATATATTCCAAAGGTTGAAAAGATTGAAGGCGACTATGACTACGCTTACATCTGTTTCAACAACACAATTATGGGAACTCACTACGAGTACATTCCTGATACAGGAAAGATTCCTCTCGTAGCTGATATTTCTTCATGCGTTTTGAGTGAGCCACTCGACGTTAGCAAATTCGGTCTGCTTTTTGCAGGTGCTCAGAAGAACCTTGCTCCAGCTGGTGTTACTCTCGTAATCATCCGCGAAGATTTGATTTGTGAGCCAGAAGCTTGCCGCGCCGGTACACCTACTATGCTCTGCTACAAGACTCATGCTGATAACGATTCTATGTACAATACACCTCCATGCTACACTATCTACGTGCTTGGAAAAGTTCTTCACTGGATCGAGGCAAACGGTGGAGCAGAAGGAATGCTCAAACGCAACAAGGAAAAGGCTGATTACCTTTACAACTACCTTGATAACAACGAAGGCAACTTCTATCACGCAACAACTGAGGTTGGAAGCCGCTCTTTGATGAACGTTCCATTCCTTACAAAATACTCTACTGGCGCAACAGACGAAGCATCTGTAGCAAAAGAAAAGGAAATCAACGACAAGTTCGTAAAAGAAGCCGCAGCTGCAGGCCTGGTAAACTTGAAAGGCCACAGACTTGTTGGTGGTATGAGAGCTTCTATTTATAACGCTATGACAATCGACGGAGTTAAGGCTCTCGTTGAGTTCATGAAGAAGTTCGCTGCTGAGAACTAGCTACAAGCAATTAGCTATTAGCAGTTAGCAATTATAAAGTTAAAAGCTAACCGCTAACAGCTAATAGCTAATCAATAAATTATGGAGAAATAAATCATGTCATTCAAAATTCAGACATTAAATAAGATTGCCAGCGTCGGCTTGAACCAGCTCGACCGTGATAATTATGAAATTGCAACTGATATCAACAATCCGGATGCAATCCTTGTACGTTCTGCAGACATGCACGAAATGCAGCTTTCTGACAATGTAAAGGCTGTTGCCCGTGCAGGTGCAGGTACTAACAATATCCCAATCCCAGAGCTCACAGAAAAAGGCGTTGTTGTATTCAACACTCCAGGTGCAAATGCTAACGCTGTAAAAGAGCTTGTACTTCTCGCCCTCCTCCTTTCAAGCCGTCCTGTAATCGACGCTAACAAGTGGGTAAAGGGACTCGCTGGAAAAGGCGACGAAATTCCAGACCTCGCAGAAAAAGGAAAGAGTCAGTTCGTTGGTCCAGAATTAATGGGAAAGACACTCGGTGTAATCGGTCTTGGTGCTATCGGTGCTATGGTTGCTAACCTTGCCCGCCACTTTGGTATGGAAGTTTACGGATACGATCCATTCCTTTCTGTAAGCGCAGCCCTCAGACTCGACAAGAACGTAAAGATTGCTGAAACTCTGGATTCACTTTATGCAAAGTGTGATTACATCACAATCCACGTTCCTCAGACAAACGACACAAAGGGAATGATTAACGCTTCTTCCATCAAGAACATGAAGGACGGAGTTAGAATCATCAACATCGCCCGCGGTGGTCTTGTAAACAATGCTGATATTATTGCAGCCCTCGACAGCGGAAAAGTTAGCTGCCTCATTACAGACTTCGCAGCTGAAGAACTTCTCAACCATCCAAAGGTTGTTTGTATGCCTCACCTTGGAGCTTCAACTCCAGAAGCAGAAGACAACTGTGCTGTTATGGCAGCCGCTCAGCTCAAGGACTTCCTCGAAAACGGAAATATCGTAAACTCTGTAAACTTCCCAAAAACTGTTACAGACAACCCTATTCCAGCCGGCGGAACTCGTCTTTGTATCAGCCACAAAAACATTCCTGATACAATCTCTAAGTTCACAACAATCCTCGGTGAAGCAAAGCTCAACATTTCAGCTTTCATCAACCAGGCCCGCGGCGACGTAGCATACAACATCATCGACGTTGACGGCGTTGTAACAGACGACATCATCGCAAAGCTCGCTGCTTGTGATACAGTAAACAGAGTTCGCCCAATTTTTGGCTAGTCCACGTAAACAAGTGAATTAAAAAACAAAAAAGTCATATATAACCTGAACAGCAGAGTCACACGGCTCTGCTGTTTTTTTTGTCCTTAATCTTACCTGATGATATAAAGTCCGGCGGCGGATTTTTTGTAATCAGCAGGAATAGACAAGCCTTCTACATTCATACCGTACCAGTAGAGTTCTTCCTGCGGGCATAAGAAATAACAGAGCCAGAAAACATACATCTGGTCTATTCTCTCTTTTACTCCGTGCATCTCTGGTAAAACAATTTCTTCTATGTTTTTATTCTGAACTTCTGCAATTTCTCTAACGATTGGAATTACTGCTTTGGTGATAATCTTTTCGAGTTCGTCAAAAACTTCATTTGTAAAAACCGGAATCATGGGCTTGTAGCCGGTTGAACTTTTTTCAACGACACCATGTTCCATAAACTCTTCGAGCCATTTTTTTTCTTCTTCTGTAAAATCCTTAGTATTTCCTTTTACAAGTTTCAGATAAAAATTGATATTCTCAGAGGTCAGGTATAGATTTCTTCCTGCATTATAATCACAGATATGATTTTTAGTATTATACCAGGAAGGAAATGGGGCTGTATCAAAAACGTTATTAAACTGTATCCCTCCAAGCCTGTTATAGACGGTAGACGTTTTGCATAGGTGAGCTTCAGAATTATTCGGTTCGTTTTTTTCATCTGCATAAGTATATGAGGCACAAACAGAAAAATCATAATTGGCAGTCTTCCACGCATCTTTATTAAGAACAACCTCGTCCGTTTTATCAGAAAAATAGGAACGGAATTCTGCAATCATACAGTTGCTTGTAACGGTATATAAAAACCAGTTAAGGTAAGAAATGTCGAAAGCCTTGCCGTAAAAACCCAGGGCAGCAATTTTATCTTTCAAAGAAAAAAGCAGGTCGTTGAGTCTTTTTGGAATTTTATGTTCCTGATTATACCGGTAAGTTATTGCTAAACCTTCTTCTTTCTTTTTTGTATGCAGCATAGGAAAAAGAGTCAGATATTTTCCATCGAGCTCTCTCATCATTTTTATGCGGGTCATGGAAGTAACTGCATCCAGAATAAACTCGCGGGGTGTCTGCAAGGCTTCTGAAAGTTCTTCAACAGATTTTGCTTTATCATAACAAAGTAAAGTCAGCTGCTTTTTAAAAGTATCCTGTAACTGCTGCATGGCAGGAGATGCCCAACCGCAATATGAAATCTGTAAGTCTGCAGGTGCATATGAAAGCTGTTTATTTATCTTAATCATTTTTCCCTCCATTAGTTTGCAAGCAAAACCATTGCTACACAGGATGCATTTAGGCCTTCTGCAAAACGAACCATCTTATTATCAATTGCATACTGCATCAGCATGGAATCCATATCATTCAAGAGAGGAATAATTGACCAGAAAGAAGCCCAGAGTAAATCATGTCTTATATAAGGCAGCATGATATTTTCCTGAGCCTTGTAAAGTGTTTCATAATATTCTATCGCGAGGTCTTTGAATTTTTCATTCCAGCTTTTGCACCATTTATCTAACAAAGCAAAAGGAATTACAGGAATTGTTCCGCGGTAGCCTTGTGAAGTTTTTTCAATAACTCCATTGTTCATCATATCAGCTACTATAACTTCTTCCTTTTTGTTCAGAGTTCGTTTTGGATTTTTTATGAGTTCAAGATAAAGAGCTGCATTTCCGTCGGTGAGCCAGTAAAGCCTGTCGAGATTCAGAGTTGTTTTTTTGCCATCTTTTTCGTAATACAAGGTGTTGATTGTGTCATGAAGTTCGATGCGGCCGTATTGAGGAATGTTATAAGTTCTGTATTCGTATCCACGTCCTATAAGACGGCTAGTCTGTTCAGGTTTAAAATCAGGTTCATCTTCATAACAACCTGAAAGATAAAAATTCCTCCAATAACGGTCGGGAAGGCCTTTGCCGTATTTTTCACGAAGATAATCTGCACCGGTCTTTTTTGTAAACTCTCTGTCTGAGCGGATGATGAAATATGGAAGAAGATATTCCCAGTCAAAATCATTTCCGTAAAAACCTTCTTTTTTAATCTCATCTTTCATGCCATTAAGAATCTTAAGAAAACGCTCGGCTATGTTCAGTTCTTTCACAAGTTTACTGTCAGCGTCGTGTGCCTTGCGAATTACAGATAGAGGGAAGATCGTAAAATCTGTGAGGTATTTGCCTTTTTTCTCTTCAAAAAGAACATTTACTTTTATCAGTTTTGATATGCTTTCTTCAAGAAAGAGCTGCGGTATTTCCAGCTCTTTTGAAAGCTGGATGAGTGTCTTACTTTTTTCACGGCAGCAGAAAAGAATCTGTCGATCTATCAGAGAAGAAATTGCCATAGCAGCTGCATTTCCTTCTCCAAAAAATGAAAGACTAAAATCTACGATCTGGTGTTTTTTACTTTCTTTTTTATTTCGATTTTCCATAGTCTCAAAAGTCTCCTTAAGATTTCTACGGGCATCAGACAAGCGGCTTGTAACTGTGCCTGTTGGGAGCTTTAAGACTGCGGCAATTTCTTTTACACTCTGATTTTTGATGTAGTAGCGCACAAGAATATCCCGGTGAATATTTGCGAGGCGGGTCATTGATTTTGAAAGGGTATCCAGTTCTTCCTGTTTGATATAGTCTCCAATTGACTTATCAAAACCAAGCAGACTGTTTTCCATATCATCAAGACTGATTTTTGCAGGTCGTTTTTTTCTGTAAAAATCTACCACCTTGTTTTGCGCAATCCGCCAGAAAAGTCCATAGAAATTTTCAATCTTTTTTCCACTTCGCAAAACCAGCATGGCATCTACAATTATTTCGCCAGCCAGATCTCTTGCGTCCTCTTTGTCAGAAATCCTCTTCCAGCAAAAAAGAAAAGTCTTTTCCAGCAGTTCATCAGTAAGAAAATTGTCCACCTTTAAGCTCCACTTTTTACTATGTAATCGATTACACTATTATAGTCGTAAATGCGGAAGTTTTGTTGGGAATTTTTGAAAAAAAATAAAAAAGCCGACTCGTCTAAAATCTATACCAGGTCAAAAAGATTTTATGTTTGATGCTGAACTTTTCGGGGTATTTTTCTTCCAGCATTGTACGGTGTTCTTTATCAAACTGAAGCAGCTCTTCTTCATTCATACTGGCCATCACACCACGGCTTGCAAGCATTCGTCCATGCCAGCTTTCGCGGGTAAATGGGATTTCTGTAATAAAAGTTTCTAGCTGTGGTTCTTCAAAATAATGGCGGCGCAAGTCTTCAAGTGCACTCGCTGCCCCATGCCAGGATGGATTGATTTTCTTTACCAGAGCATTAGAGTCCTGAGTTACAGGCTCTTCTTTCAGATATGAAATATAAAGCTTTAAGAAGGTGCCACCCTTTTTTATGAGCCATTTTATTTTTGGAACTATAAGCTCGGGATTAAAATACCAGAAGCACTGGCAGGCTGTAATTGCATCAAAAGAATGCTCAGGATAATTAAGTTCTTCTGCAGCCACTTTTTCATAATGAATGTTATCCATTCCTAACGAAAGATTTCTTGCAATCTCAAGCTGCTCTTCCGAAATATCTGTTGCAGTAATATCAGCTCCATATTGATAGAGATTTCTTGGGAAGACTCCAGTGCCTGTTCCAAGATCCAGCCATTTTGTGCCGGCTTTTCCAATTCCAAGAGAATACAATTTATCAAAAAGTGTTTGCGGATAAATATCTCTGAAGCGGCCGTAGTATTCAGCAGTTTTTCCAAAATCAAAGGCCTTGCCGTTATCAACCTGAATCTTATCCAGTCTGCCGCTTTCTGCTTTGTACAAATCCTTGCTGCGGTACTTTATGTCATAAGGCACATAACTTAAAATCGAAATATTTGATTTTTCATATTCCGCAGGATTACAACCGAACTCTGTAAAGAAAGCTCTCTGAAATCCATCCGGGCTGTCATAGCCTGCTTCCAGTGCAACATCCAGAACTTTTCTTTTTTCTTCCTTAAGTTTTCTTGCTGCTTCTGAAAGTCTTGCACGGTGGATATAATCAGCAAGGCTGATTCCGGCAACATCCTTAAAACTTCTGTAACACTGCCATACAGATAAACCAGACTTGGCCGCAAGATTTTCCAAAGTTAGTTTTTCATAAAGGTGAGACAAAATAAATTTCTGCAGCTCATAAACCTTTTCTTCTTTTTCACTGAACATATTTTTATTATATGACTAGGAGAATTGATTTTCTCGACTTTTTTTGCAAAATTAAGACTTCCCCGGATAGCTGATTTCATCACCCCAGCCAATTATTTTTTCATAAAACCCCTGCACCTGAATTAAGCCGTAAGACCATAAGAAGGCACGGTCTTTTTCGCTGATTTCGTTCAGGCTTTTCCAGACAACTTCTCTAAGTGGCGGATTATCAGAGCCCGCCTCTTCGGGATCGTAACCTGTAATAGCCTGCTGATCTTCCGGAACTGAAACTTCAAACGAATATTCTTTTCTTCCGTGAGAATAAATAACTGCAAGCGGCTTTACAATCGTGCCGTCTAGGCCACATTCTTCTTTAAGCTCGCGCAAGACTGTTTGCTCCGGGCTTTCTCCTTCTTCTATACCTCCGCCCGGTACGGAAAAGAATTCTTTACCGTTATTGGCATCTTTGTAGCAGAGCCTTTCCATTAAGATTTTTTCATCTCGTATTACAATTGCGACGCTTCGACTTTTATGACTAAAATTTTCTTCCATAAAAATATGATAAAGGATTTGAAGTGACTTGTATATATATTTTTTTTTCAGTATATTGTAACGCCCATGACACTTACAGAAAGAAATCAAAAAGTTCGTATTTTTTTTAATGACAAAATTGACACTTACGATGATGTGCATAGCGAATATATGCAGACAAAAATCAAGCTGGCAGATAATCTTGCTAAGGATGCAAAAAAGATTCTGGATTTGGGTGGAGGAACCGGTCTTGAGTTGATTCATCTTTTTGAATTGTTCCCGGATGCAAAAGTTACGGTGATTGATATCACAGAAAACATGCTTGCAAAATTAAAGACACGAAGCTTTGCAAATCAGGTAACAACAATTTGCGGAGACTTTTTTGAAGTTCCTTTTGGGCAGGATTTTGATGCAGTTATTACGACTTCGGCCCTTCATCATTTTAAAAAGGATGAAAAAATCAAATTGTTTAAAAAGATTTGGGGCTGTCTGAAAGCCAGGGGCCAGTTTATAAATTGCGATTTGATTGCTTTGACAGCAGAAATCGAAAAAGAGCAGTTGTATGAACTGGAACATAATACAGAGGAAGGCAAGCACATAGATACTCCTCTCACTATTGAAAATGAAACTGATGCACTCGAAAAAGCTGGCTTCACCGAAATTACAAAAGGTGATGGAGGAAAAGATAACTATTGTTTATTTATTGCAAAAAAGGAGATATAGAAAATGGAATTCAGAAAAATTTTTGACACAATCCCAGAACAGTTTGATAAGTTCAGACCACGTTACAGTCAGGAGCTTTTTGACAACCTGATTGCTTATGCAAAAATCGGGCCTGGTAAAAAAGTGCTGGAGATAGGACCTGGAACCGGACAGGCAACAGAACCGATTTTAAATACCGGCTGCGACTACAATGCAATTGAGCTTGGCGAACATCTTTATGCAAAGATGAAGGAAAAATTCGGCGACCGCCCCAACTTTAATATCGTAAATGATGATTTCATCACGCATGACTTTGAAGGACAAAAGTTCGATCTCATTTATTCCGCTGCAACAATTCAGTGGATTCCTGAAGATATTGCTTTTTCTAAAACCTTTGAACTTCTTGCTCCAGGCGGCAGGCTCGCAATGCTGCTCACAAAGTCTGAATACAAAAGCACAAATCCGGCCCTTCATGATGATATTCAGAAAATCTATGATGCATACTTTAAGCCGGAAACTCCATATCAGCAAAGGGGCTTTCATTACCAGAATGCTACAAACTACGGCTATGAAGATTTTGAAGAACGCGATTTTTACGGCAAACGCGAAATGACTGCTGATGAATACGTTGCCTTCAGCGGCACCCACTGCGACCACATGGTAATTGCTGAGCCCTACAAGACAAAGTTTTTTGATGGACTTCATAACGCCGTGTTAACCCATGGTAACAAAATAATTTTTAATGACACTTATGTTATGTATCTGACAAAAAAGCCGGAGTGATCAGACAGTCCGGCTAAGCAGTTCTGATATTTTTTTATTTTTTATTTCATTACAAAGAACATATTTCTGTACAAAGGCATTTTCAGCATCGAAGTGTTCCAGAGTTTCTTGAACTCTTCCAGCGGAATTGTTCTATTATAATAAACTGATTCGCCGCTGGTTGGTGCTGTATCGAGCGCTGGCTCTATAGCATTTCCATCTTTATCAACATTAACCCAGCTCTGAATTGAATCTGCAAGATAAACTTTTTCTTCATCGAAGCCTGTAACAGTTGCAAAATGAAGATAGCTTTTATCAACAAAAGAACGGATTACGACAATTACTGGTCTGCCTTTTTCAAGCTCATTCTGCAGGGCAGAAAAGTTTCCACTGCAGGCTGTAATTTTGATTCCACGTTTTTTGAAGAAGCCGGTAATTCCTTTTGGGAAAGCAATACCGCCCTTCATCTGAAAAGGCACATCCTTAAAAGCTTCTTCTCCACCAATCTGAACTCCGCTATGACGAAGCACAAAGGCAGATGAAAAACCTGCACAGCCGCCGCCCTGCTGAAATTCAAAATATGAGCCGGCAGGAGTCCTTACAGTCTGGGCTGTCGGGCTCACAAAATATTTTCCGCCCTTAGCATGACGTTCAAAGCGTGGCACTAAGGCCCCCATCAAAATGATATTTACAATGTTTGTGATTATAAAAGCTGTAATACAAAATTTAACAACTTCAAAAATTATTCTGCCGACCATAGCGCCTCTTTTTACTTCACCCTTCGAATTATCCTTTGATTTATTCATATTAGCCTCCAAAAGACCTGCTTTTCAAGTTACATTTGCATGATAAGGGCAAAGTTCTTAGCGCACAAGTGCCTTTTGGGTAAGTTGCAGATTTACAGGGGTAAAATATAAAAATCAAAGGGTGAAAATTACTCCCCCATCTCCTCAATTTCCGTTTTGATTGTATTCTGGATTGCTTCGTCAAAACCGGTAAGAGCCGCAAAGGGAAGGAAGATTTTTGCCCTTTGCGAGAGCGGCATACGGTTAGGAAGGGAATCATAATTCCAGTTGTAATCGAGGATGTCAGCATATTTGTCCAGATTCTGTTCTCCGTTCATCACGCCTTGTGCCCTCCTATCTGTGAATTGCGGTCGATTGTTGTTGCGCCTTCTTCTAAATCCATTCCTTTTAAGATTGCATTTTTTCCGAACTTACGCATGATTTCAAGCCTTGCTTTCTGAAGGTTATTTTCCTTTTCCTGATTCAGTCCGCCTTCTTTTTGGTTAACTTCATCAAAAAGTCCCGGCTGCCGCAGGTTCTCAGGCTTTGTATTATTTGCAGTGATATTCACGCGGCGAACAAGCCAGGCAGGATTCACGACCCTTTCAAAAATCCCAACAAAGGCATCGATAATCACGCGTGACGAGTTTGTCTCCGTACCTAGCGAAGCACTTCCGTGAGCAGGTTTTGGAATCTCGCGGCCGTAAAAATCCACAACAACTTCACCATCAAAATCCTTAAGAGCAAGGCTTTCCACATCATAACCAACCTGCAGGGTAACCGATTCTGCTACCTGCTTCTTCTTAAACAAATCCAGAGACAGCAGCTCAGCCATTTCGCGAACAATGATTTTTGCTTTTTCAAAAGTGTATGGCTCATGAAGAACCTGCCCGCTTCCAAGACTCTTGGCTTCGGACTTATAGTTTTTGATTTCCTTCATGCCAACAGGTTCAAGACCCCAGGCATGGTCAATCAGAATTTCAGCATCAATTCCAAACTCTTTATAAAGAAGTTCGCGATTTTCCAGCGAGGTACGGGCGATATCTCCCATAGTGCGGATAAAATATTTGTCCAGTCTGCGAGCCGTCGCCCGCCCCACCCGCCAGAAGTCAGTCAGCGGCTGGTGATTCCAAAGCTGTCGGCGGTAGCCCATAACATCAAGCTCAGCAATTCTTACCCCATCCTTATCAGCAGGAATATGCTTGGCAACAATGTCCATGGCAGCCTTACACAAAAAGAGATTGGGCGCAATTCCGGCCGTGGCAGTAATTCCAGTTTCTTTCAAAACATCATGAATCACCTTGACCGCAAGTTCATGGGCAGACATCTTATAAAAAGGAAGATAACTCGTCGCATCTATAAAAACTTCGTCAATAGAATAAACGTGAATATCCTCAGGCGAAAAATATCGCAGGTAAACATTATAAATACGGGTAGAATACTGAATATAAAGGGCCATGCGGGGAGGAGCCACGATATAGTCAAGCTCCTTGCCAGTCTGTCTTTTGATTTCCTGGGCCTTAGCTTCTACCTCAAAAAGCCTGCTCCGTCCGCTGAGCCCGTAAGCCTTAAGAGCCGGAGTCACCGCAAGGCAGATAGTCTTACTGGTCCGGCTTTTATCCGCTACAACAAGTTTAGTCGTAAGCGGATCTAGCAGCCTTTCCCGGCATTCCACAGAGGCATAAAAAGATTTTAAATCGATTGCTATGTAAGTTCTGTCGGACATGTACCTTGTAAATTACATCATCCCGCAACCGGATTTTCTTTCTTCCGGATGCGCAACTTCAAAACCACATTTTGCTTCGGCGTTCAGCTCTCGCAGTTCCTTCTTTCCGTCAATATAAAGCTGGTAGTCAATACCGGTGCTTTCGTAGCCGCAGCCTACATCCCAGTCATCGCCAAGAGAGTCGCGCACTATCTGTTCACGCTGTTCGCGGGTTGTGTCTTTTATCAAAATACTTTGCATAATTTTATCTCCAGTCTCTCTTCTACAGTTCCAGATCAACCACCGTAGCGTCAGTTGCTTTTATCAAATCATTCGGTGCAATTTTAATCTGTACGCCGCGCTGACCACCGCTTATACATACCTTGTCGTGCAAAATAATCGTTTCGTCGATGAAGGTACGGAACTTTTTCTTCATGCCGATTGGGGTGCAGCCACCGCGGATATAACCTGTAAGCCCAAGTAACTCTTCCGGGCGAACCGGACCGATTTCTTTGCAGCCGGCTGCCTGGCGGGCTTTTTTGAGATTTATTTCTGATTCGGCGCTCTGGCAGAATACGCAGATTTCTTTTGTCTCGGTGCGCATTACGATTGTTTTGAAAACATTTTCCGGAGCAACACCGAGTTTTTCAGACAGTCTGAGAGCAGCTCCTTTTGCAAGCTCGTGCTCGCCGTCGTCTTCGTATTCGGCAGTTTCGTAAGTGATTCCAAGTCCGTCAAGAATGCGCATTGCATTAGTTTTCTTCATAAAGCAATTGTAGCATAAATATGAGAATTGGTCATTGTTAGGGAGGCGCCCCTCCCTACGCGTGCACGTTGTTGCGCGCTACCCTTCCGCTGGCTCAAACGCCGACCTGCGATGTTTGCGAAGCAAACTCGATTACAACGCCTGCTTATTTTATCTCGAAGAAAATAAAATCTCCCGGCTGGATTCTTATATGGAATACAGTTTCTTTTTCTTCTGAACGCGGATTAATCTTTCTGCTATATGTCGGTTCAAGTGAGAATCTTTCCCATGGCATCTGTCTTTGGCCATCAGAAAGGCGTCGCAACTCTTTCACCTCTCCTTTTACATGAATATCAAATTCCTGTGGCGAGCAGCCATCACAAGTATAGCAGTACAAACCAAAGGTTTTATTATCATAAGTAAAAAGAGAAACTCCGTTTACGCCATCAAGCCAGATACCGGTAGTATCCAGTTCCTGACGGATAAGGCTAAGAACTTTCTGCGGCAACTCATATATTTTTGAAGGCATATCCGGCAGGTTCAAAATCGTCAGCCTTCCCTTACCGTAAGTATCATAGCATAAAATACTTTCATGATACTCGCCATGGCCGGCATTCATCTTTGACCAGCTTGCATTATTACGATGTTCTATCAATGGGAAAGTAATCGGCTCAGCTGATTTCACAAACTCATTTCTTATCTGCATATCTGACATACACTGAAACTCATCTGCAGTAAGAACTCTTTCTCTATAACTAACACCCGTTAGTTGACCAAGCTGCTCCGGCCACTTTTTCAAAGCGCCAATTACAAAACCGCTTGTTACAATGGCATTTCCACCTTCACGCACAAAGGCTTCAATTTTCTCCATTATCTTTTCATCTTTCAAAGCAGATGCTGTAAGCAAAACTTTATTGCAGGCTGCCTTCACACCAGAGCCTGCCACCTCAGCGAATGAAGGGAACTCACACACCGGTTCCATCGGAACTCCAATCATTCCAATAAAATCTTCCAGATGATCTTCACCCTGCGAATTAAATGGCAGATAAGTCTTTAATCCAAGAGGCTCCCCAAGCTGCCCCACAATCTTATCAAGTTTTGAATACATAAAACCAAGCGGAGTTACACGTCTGTTTCCAGCCAGAGCCGGCCAGCAGAACATCATAATTTCCTTTGGTTTTGCAAAAGCAGTAAGATAAGCCTGCTCAAGATAAGTATCAATTCTGTCACAGTCAAAAGGATCAAACCAGCCGCCGCCATTTCGTCCTGGTGCCACACTTTCAAAATAGCGCATCAGAGAATAACTCAAATAGCGTGGCAAATGCTGATCTGTCTGAGTTGCATGACGGGTCTCTGTTCCCGTATAAATTGAATCAAAAATCTCAGGCTGCTGACCCGGATTGTAACCGGTCTGGGCAAAGCTTTCTCGCCAATTAGGATATTTGATTATGATATGAACTTTTGGATTAACCTTTTTCGCAGGACCGATAATCAGGTCGCGGGAAACTTCCATCATCTTTTCAAGACGGAATTCCTCCCAACTGCGCTTACCCTTCTCACGGATACAGTCTTCACACTGGCACTGGGTAAAAAAGAAATCATCTATAATAAACTCGTCAAACTGACTCGCAGTATACTCGCTGACTTCCTTGAGCCGCGCACGCATTGGCTCGTTACAGTAACAGAATGTATTGAAAAGACGCTGACGTTTTTTATCACTTTCGTTCAAATCTGGAGTAACGGTTGTAATTCCACCTGAAACTTCAATTCCGTACTCCTTCATAACACGCTTGAACATGTCGATTTTTTCTTTTGAAGCAAACTCATCACGATAAGTTTCCAGATAGATTTTATCAATTCCAATGTATTTCTGCAGAAAATCAGCCTGTTCGCGAAGATCTTCTTCTGTAATGATATTTACCCAGCCTGCAACGCAGTAAGTTACGGTCTTGAAGTTTTTATAGTGCATTTTGTAGACTCCTATTAATGTAGATTGCCGCGGCTTTCAGCCTCGCAATGACACATAAATTTATTATACCACGGCCTTTTTTAGAATGTTGAAATATTCTCTACAAAAGTAGAAAGATTAGAACTTGAGAGTGCCGACTACAGTCGTTTCATCATCATCATAAGATTTTTTATTTCTCGGGCTGTTGCGGTCAAGTTCTTCTGCATAGGCAACCTTTTCTGCACGGCTTAAAAGCCCGCCTCCGGTACCATTTCCGCCGGATTTAGAAGCCTTTTTTTCTGCCTTCATTTTTGGAGATGTAAGAAAAGCAAAAAGACTTCCGCATAATCCGCCTGCAATACAGATTATGATTCTTACAGCCCCTGCTCCGCTCACAGCCTGCAGGACAACAAAAAGAATCATAACAGCGGCAAAAGAAAGAGGGAACTTCTTTTTTGAAAAAGACATAAAGGCATTCAAAAAAATCATCATGCTTACAACCGGAACCGCGCCAATAAGACTCGCTTCACAGAAACAGGCATTAAGAACACCGGAAAACAAAGCCGAAACAAAAATCATAATTCCGATAATCACAGAACCATAACGTTCTTCCATAGCAGGCCCCAGGAGCATTATCAGAATCAGATTTGTAAACATAACCGAAGCACTGCCGGCCTCACCGCCCGCACCAAAAATATAGAACAAAAGACGAACATAAGAAACCGGAGCCGAAGGAATAAAAGGCAGAACTCCCGCCTGATTTGTAGGAGAAGCAAACACTTTTTCCAGTCCGCCAGCTTTACCGCTTTTAGCCAGAAACATATTTAATAGAAAGATAATTGCACAAATAATCACAAAGGAAAGGGTTACCGGTGCATCATAAGCCACTTTTATATTCAGATTAAACTTCTTTTTAGCCATAAAAATATTATAACACAGAATTTGATAGAATTCTGCGTTTTTTTATGTTATATTATAGTCATGAGTGATTTTAATAATCAAACATCACAGACAGGAAGCGGAGTTGCAGAAGACACTTCGATTATGCTGCCGCCGGAGCGAAAGGTTGTTTTTTATAACGATGATTTTACTACCATGGAGTTTGTGGTAGACGTTCTGGTTTCTATTTTTAACAAATCTCACGATGAAGCAGAAGGACTTATGCGTGCTGTGCATGAGGAAGGTTCTTCTGTTGTCGGCGTTTATACTTATGATATTGCCGTTTCACGCACAAATCTTACAATTCAGGCGGCACGCAAAAACGGATTTCCGTTGAGGGTAGAAGTTGAGTAATCAGGAAAAGCAGCCGGGAAACATCAAACAGATGAAAGTGAGCACAATGCTCAGCCGGATTTTGTCTGAATCGCTTCTCGTTGCAAAGGATTTTCATCACGAATTTTTCACCCCTGAGCATGTGCTTGCCACTGCTATACGCGACGAATTTGTTGAACAGCTTTTAAGCAACAGTGGTGCCGATACTAAAGAACTTAAATCAGAAGTAAGCAATTATCTTACTACACAGCTTCCGGTAATTTCTGAAAATGCAAATCCCGAAATAATTAAGGCTCCAGTTGAATCTGCAGGTTTTCAGGCAATGATGAACCGCGCCGTTTTCCATTGTATTTCCTGCGATTCTGATATGATTGATATTACCGACATTCTTTTGAGCATGTTCGACGAAAGCCGCAACTACAGTTCATATTTTCTCAAGGTTTGCGGGGTTGAACGCCTTAGACTGATGGAAAATATTACAAAAGTGCGTCCTTCAAAACGTATTCCTCAGAGTCAGAACGGGCAGCCGGGTACAGGCCCTGATGGTATGCCGGGAATGCCGGGCTCAAACAACTCAGGCGGTCTTAAGCGTTTTGCCGTAAACATGACAGAACTGGCAAGTAAAGGCGCTTATGACCTTCTTGTCGGCCGCGAAGCAGAAATTGAACGAACTATCCAGGTTCTCTGCCGCCGTACAAAAAACAATCCTCTCCATGTTGGTGATGCAGGTGTTGGAAAAACTGCAATCACTCAGGGACTGGCTCAGAGAATCGTAAATAATCAGGTACCGGATATTCTTAAAGGTTATACAATTTACTCACTGGACATAGGCTTGCTTTTAGCAGGCTCTAAGTTCCGCGGAGATTTTGAAGAGCGCCTTCATTCGGTAATTGATGAATTAAAAGAAAAGAAAAAAGCTATTTTATTTATAGATGAAATTCACATGATTATGGGAGCTGGTGGAAACGGCTCGAGTCAGGTTGATGCAGCTAATCTTCTAAAACCTGTTCTTTCGAGCGGTGAAGTTAAATTCATCGGTTCTACAACTTTTGAAGAATACTCAAAGAATTTTGAAAAAGACCGTGCCCTCGCCCGCCGCTTCCAGAAAATTGATATTCTGGAGCCTTCGGCAGCAGAAACAATTCAGATTATTAAAGGCTTGATTCCAAAATATGAAAAGCACCACAATGCAGTTTATTCTGCCGGTGCTGTAGAAGAGGCTGTTAAGCTTTCGGTTCAGTTTATGCCGGACCGCCGCCTTCCAGACAAGGCAATTGATATTATTGATGAAGCCGGCTCATACCAGCACATCCTGAAATCAGGCGGCTTCGCCGGCCGCACCGCTAAGCGCCCCGGCACCGTCGCTCATCCGGGTCTTATCGCATCCGACGCAGCGCCTGCCCGCATCACTACAGAAATCATCCGCCGCGTAGCATCACGCATTGCCAAAGTTCCTCTTGAGAATATGCGGGGCGAAGAAAAAGACGCATTACGCAATATAGAACAAACAATGGCAGCCGACATCTTCGGACAGACCGCCGCCATAACTGCCCTTGGCAAGGCCGTAAAACGAGCCCGCGCCGGCTTTAGAAATCCTGAAAAACCGGAAGCCTGTTACCTCTTTGTAGGCCCTACAGGCTGCGGAAAAACTGAGCTTGCCCGCACACTCGCAAGACTTCTTAAAGAGCCTTTACTGCGCTACGACATGTCTGAGTACCAGGAAAAACATACTGTGAGCCGTCTGGTTGGTTCTCCTCCAGGATACGTAGGCTTTGAAGAAGGCGGCCAGCTTGTAAAGGATGTCCGCAAAAATCCACGCGCCGTTATTCTCTTTGACGAAATTGAAAAGGCAAACGAAGATATTTATAATGTGCTTCTGCAGGTTATGGATTACGGCCAGCTCACAGATAACCAGGGGCGCAAGGCAGACTTCCGTTCATGCATAATCATCATGACAAGTAACGCAGGCGCCAGAGACCTCGAAAAAGGCAGCATCGGTTTTGGTGGCAGTGATGAGAACGCAGTGAACATTCAGGCTTCCCTCAACGATGCCGTAAACCGAGAGTTCCCTCCAGAGTTCCGTAACCGTCTCGACGCAGTTATTCCTTTCAACTATCTTGACATTGAAGTTGCAAAACAGGTTTGCCGTAAAGAGATTACCCGTCTTGCTGAGCGTATGAAGGAAAAGAAGGTAAACCTCACCGTAACCGAAAGCGCAGTACAGTACATTACAGAATGCGGCTATTCAAAAGAGTTCGGTGCCCGCAACATTGCCCGCACGGTTGAAGATGAGATTGCAGACAAGCTCGTAGACGAAGTACTTTTTGGAAAACTCGAAAAAGGCGGCGACGTTACGGCTGATTACAAGAACTCGAAAAAATCAAAAAAGTCCGAAAGCGGCATAACCTTCACTTATGGAAAAGAAAACAGCCAGACTCATTAAATGGGTTCTTTTAATTGTTTCATTCACTGCCCTTCTCATTTTCTCGATTATTTTTTACGGAGCATTTCTTTCTTCCCGTGCAAAGATTCAGAATCAGAATGAATATCATTCTTCCGACAATGCCCTTTACCATGTAATTATTACCGGCACCTACGAAAATCAGAGTTTTCTTACAGAGGTTTATAAAGGTGCTGCAAGGCTGGGTATATCTTACAAAACTGTTGTAGACCTTCACGTTCCTGAATCTCAGGCAGACACTCAGTCTTTACAGGATCTTCTGGATTACTGTTCTTTTTTAAATGCAGATGGAATTGTCGTTTACATGGATTCTTCAGAAGAAACTCCAGAACTTTTACAGCGTTCCGACTCTCCAAAAATTCCGATCATCACAACCGGTCAGTTTTCTCCAAACCTGCAGCAGATTTCTTTTATTGGAACAAACAACTGGGAGCTTGGAAAAAAGATTGCAGACGAAACTCATAACTTTCTGCCAAACGGCGGAAACGTTTATGTCATAAGCGACTCTTCAGATTCTAATTCAAATACATTAATCAGCAGCATTCAGTCTGCCCTTGGTGACAATCAGAAAGTCCTTACAAAGGTTATTGATGTGCTTTCGCCGGATTTAAAAATTGATGGAAAGAATAATATTTTTCTGTCACTTACAGAAGATTCGACAATTCTTTGTGCCCAGCTGCTTTCCGAAAAATTTGATGCCGACCGCTACAAGCTGATTGGTTTTGGTGGAAACGAAGTATGTCAGCTTTATCTTCAGAAAGGCTGGATCAGCGAACTCGTTTCTCTTGATCCTGAAAAAATCGGTGAAACTGCAATCCGCGAATTATTTGAATACCGCACAAAAGGTTATGCAAACTCTTACATTACAGCTGATGTAAAAATCAGTAAGGCTCAGAGATAGGAGATGCTGATGAAGAAATTCCATCCGATTAACTACATCAGAAACAAAAGTCTCCGCTGGCGAATAATGGTCTGCATTGGAATTGCAATTCTTATGCTCGCTGCAAGCCTTCTTACAACCATGCGCCTTTCTTATTATTCAATACAAAACCTTGGTAACTCCTATAAATCAAACACAGAACTTACGCATTTTTCTACAGCGGTTACGGCTACCGAAAAAGCAATGGAAAACTATGTAAATTACCGTTCCTTCGAAAGCATCGATGCCTATTATAATTCACGCACAAAAGTAGAAGATTACTATGAGCAGTTCCAGGCTTTTCCATCAATAAACGAAGTAGCCCACAAGGAATATATAGTTCACCAATTAACAGAAGCTTTTCTTTATTACAGCAATCTTGCAATTTCTGCCCGCCGTGCAAACAACGAACAGGAAATCTTACTGAACTATAATTATGCAATGGACAGTTATAATTATCTGACTTCGCAGATTCTCGAACTGAACAACCTTCGTCTTCAGCAGAATGCAGAACGCTATGATGAAAATCAGTCACGAATCGTAATTTCAAATACGCTCAGTATTATTTTCTTTCTTGTTTTTTCTGTAATGATTTTCTTTGTACTCTATCTTACCATTACTTCGATTATGGAACCTCTTGCAGATATTTCTGAAGTAGCTCACAAAGTTGCCCGCCGCAATTTTGATGTTCCACTTTTCAATCGTACTACAAATGATGAAATCGGAACTATCTGTAATGCCTTCGACAGAATGATTATCTCTATCCGCGAATACATCGACACAATCTGGGAAAAGGCCAGAACCGAAGCAGAACTCAAGGAAAAAGAAATTGAAATGCAGGCTCTTTATACAGATGCCCAGCTTAGAGCCCTTCAGAATCAGGTAAACCCACACTTTCTTTTCAATACACTTAACACTGGTGCCCAGCTTGCCATGATGGAAAACGCAGACAAAACCTGCTACTTTATCGAACAGGTTGCAGACTTTTTCCGTTATAATATCCAGCAGCAGAGCCGCATAGTTTCAATTGACGAAGAACTTGCTTTGGTAGATAATTTTGTTTATATAATGAAAGTACGCTTTGGAAACCGTCTAGAGTTTACAAAAAAGATTCCCGACGGAAACTTTCCACAGCAAATTCCTTCAATGACACTGCAGCCTCTTGTTGAAAACTGCATAAAGCACGGACTAAAAAACACAAAAGGAAAAGTTTGTCTTGAGGTATCCCGCGAAGAAAAACACATTGTCATAAGCATAAGTGATAACGGTGAAGGCATGCCTGAGAAAACCCGGGAAGCAGTCTTCAAAGCCGTTGCTTCCGAAACAACCAGACTCCCCGAAGATGTTCTGGATGACAAATCTTCGCATAATGGAACAGGTCTCATAAGCGTGTTCCTTCGCCTTCAGCTTCAGTTCCACCGTTATGATCTTTTTGATATAACCAGTGGCGATAACGGAGAAGGTACAAAATTTATTATCAGGATTCCAGATCATGTTTAATATATTAGTTACTGATGACGAACAGATTGTAATTGACTCTCTCTCCTTTATCATCAATAAAAATTTTGGTGACGAAGCAAAGGTGTTTACTGCCCTCTCTGGAACCGAAGCAATCGAAATCGTAATGAAAGAAAATATTGATATCATGTTTATGGATATCAATATGCCGGGACTCAGCGGACTTGAAACCGTAAGTGTCATCACAAAACTCAAACCGAATATTGTTTTTGTAATTCTTTCTGCCTTCGACAGATTCCAGTATGCTCAGGAAGCAATTAACCTTGGAGCTTATAAATACATTACTAAGCCTGTAAACCGTAATGTTGTCATTGAAACAATCAGGGGAGCAATGCAGCTGGTAGAAGAAAAACAAGGTAAGCTTTCTGCAGACCGCGAGCTTCACAAAAAGCTTGATATGGTTTCTCCTATGATTGAAAATGATTTTATCTACGCCTGTATTTATAACAATGATAAATCTGTAGATCTTTCTTCTTATCTTGATTATTTCAATCTTTCAGAAAATCCCTGGATATTCTGCTGTTTTGAATTTCCTAATATCAATTCAGATAATCAGTACAGCACTTACCTTAAGATTCATGAACTTTTGAATACCGAGCACCGCTGCCTTGTAAGTTCTTTTATGATGAACCGCATCGCAGTCTTCTTCCCGATTTTTTCTGAAAATCCGGATTATTCAGAAATCCAGGAACAGATTAAAAAGTTCTACACTACCCTGAGCTATAATATAAGTGCCGGAATTCGTGCAGGCGTAAGTTCTATCTTTTCTGATAAAAGTCAGCTGCAGGCTTCTTATGCACAGTCTCTTTCGGCTCTTAACAAAACTGCTGCAAACGGTGGAATAGTTTTTTCAGATGGAACAAGTTTGTCTGATGAGGCTGACATTTCTGACCAAAGCTCGAACTCCGAAACTTCTTCAAAAAAATCAGGAAGTGCAGAATTCAAAAATCAGATTATAACAAGACTTTCTACCGGTGACTCAAGCGGAGTAAAATCTTTCCTTGAACTTTTTACTTCCGAACTTATTTCCCAGAATCTTGCAATAGACAAAATCAAAAACTCTTTCTTCGAACTGATAGTTACAGCTAACAACGCAACGCGAGAATTGAACAAAAACTTTACAAGCAGCACCTTCGATAATGCTTTTGCAACACTCAGCAGTGAAAATGAAATAAAACTGATTAAAGAGTTCGCTCAGACATTTCTTATGGAATGTACACAGGCAGTTTCAAGCATAAAGAAAGCCGAAGAAAATCCTATTATCAAAAAAGTATGTGCTTATGTTGATGAAAATCTTTCGTGTGATATTTCTCTGGAAACAGCCGCAGATTTTGCAGGTGTAAGTTCTTTCTATTTAAGTAAACTTTTTAAAGAAGAAAAGGGCGAAACCTTCATCAATTTTATTTCAGATAAACGCCTTGAAAAATCACGCCAGCTGCTGGAAACAACAGAGCTTTCCATTAAGGAAATTACGGCTGAAGTTGGCTACAACGACCAGAATTATTTCAGCCGAATATTTAAAAATAAATACGGACTTTCTCCAAAAGAGTACAGGAAGGTAAATTAAAAAATGAAAAAAAACAAACTTACATTAATTCTTTTTATTCTGATTTTATTTTCATCCTGTAAAAAACAAGAGGCTGTTTCTGCATCCCGTCAAAGCCGCCAGCCATCTCCCCTGCCCCAGCAGAATTTGACTATAGGCTTTTCAATTGATACGCTTGCCATTGAACGCTGGCAGCGCGACATGGACGTTTTTATTAACAAGGCTAAAGAGATGGGCGCGGACGTAATTGTCCAGAATGCCGGAAACAGTATAGAAGAACAGAACCGCCAGCTTATGTATCTTTTAGAACGAAACGTAAACGCAGTTGTTGTTCTCCCTAAAGACGCCGGCTCGATTTCAGAAAGCGTTCAAAAACTTCGCTCAAAAGGAATCCCGGTAATCTCCTACGACCGTCTCACACTCAATGCCGACGTAAACCTTTATCTCACCATCGACAGTGAAAAAGTTGGCGAACAGATGGCTCAGGAAATGCTCCGCCGTGCCAAGGGCGAAAACTGGTACTGTATCCTCGGCCCCGAAGAAGATTACAACATGACTCTTATTATGGAAGGTCTCGACCGAATCATCCGTACTACTCCGGTTCACATAAATCATACCTTTTACACCGACGGCTGGAATTATGATCTTTCCTATCAGGAAATGGTACGCATCCTCAAAGGCGACACCTTCCCCGATGCAATTATCTGTGGAAATGATGCCGTTGCCGCCAGTGTAATTCAGGCAATCAACCGCTACTACCCCGACACTCATATTCCTGTCTGCGGTCAGGATGCAGATATTTCTGCCTGCCAGTATATCGTACAGGGTAAGCAGGAATTTACTATTTACAAACCAATTATCCAGCTGGCTGAACTTGCCGCAGAATGCGCCGTACACCTTGCCCGCCATGAAGATATCTCCGAAACCCGTTTCCGTATCCGTCCTATAAACAACGGATACAGCGACATTCCGACAATCTGGCTCGAACCAAGCTATGTTGATAAATATAATCTGGATAAAGTGATTATTGAATCCGGATTCCACAGCGCAGCAAGCGTTTATAAAAACTAGCACAAAACAAACCACAAAAAAATACAGATTTAACCACAAGTTCTAGGGTAAATTCCTTAGTCATAATAAGAAAATAGCAAAATTTTGAAGAATTCCGGCAATTTTGACACCTTTTCCTGCGCTATACTCCTAAATGTATAAAAGAGTCGTTGACTCTACATAAAAAAAATTTAGGAGTGTTTTTTCTTATGAAAAAAATTATCGCTATTCTTTTGGCAGTTGCTACAATTGCTCTTGTAGGATGTAAAGGAAAAAGTTCTGCAACAAAAGTTGGTGTTTCAATGCCAACAAAAGACTTGCAGAGATGGAACCAGGATGGTGCAAACATGAAGGCTCAGCTCGAAAAAGCTGGATATACAGTAGACCTTCAGTTCGCAGCTAACGATATCCCAACACAGGTATCACAGCTTGAAAATATGATTACAAGCGGCTGTAAAGTTCTCGTAATCGCTTCTATCGATGGTACTGCTCTTTCAAACGTTCTTGAAACAGCTAGAAAAAAGGCTATCAAGGTTATCGCTTATGACCGCCTTATCATGAACTCAAAAGCAGTTTCTTACTATGCTACATTTGATAACTACAAAGTAGGTACTCTCCAGGGTGACTACCTTGTTGACAAACTCGGACTCAAGAGCCGCTCAGCTTCTGATCCAGTTTACATGGAATTCTTCACTGGTGACCCAGGTGACAACAACATCAACTTCTTCTTCGGAGGAGCTATGGATGTTCTTAAGCCTTACCTCGACAAGGGTGTAATCGTATGTCCTTCTGGACAGACAGCTAAAGCACAGGCTGCTACTCTCAACTGGTCTACAGAAGAGGCTCAGAAGAGAATGGAGAACCTCATCACATCTAACGGATATGGTCCAAAGGGTTCAAAGCTCGATGCAGTATACTGCTCTAACGACTCAACAGCTAACGGTGTAACAAACGCTCTCCTCTCAGCAGGATACACAGCAGACAACTTCCCAATCATCACTGGTCAGGACTGTGATAAAGTTTCTGTAAAGAATATGCTCGCTGGAACACAGGCTATGTCTGTATTCAAGGATACACGTACACTTGCTGCAAAGGTAGTAGAAATGGTTGACGCTATCATGAAGGGTTCAGAACCACCTATCAATGATACAAAGACTTATGACAACGGAACTGGAGTTATTCCTTCATTCCTTTGTGAACCAGTATTCGGTTCAAAAGAGAACTACAAATCTCTCTTGATCGATTCTGGATACTACACAGAAGCAGAACTTAAGTAGTTTGATCTAACTTAATAAAAGGGCTGTTCTAACAGCAATGTCGATAGAATGACATGGTAGGACAGCCCTTTTTTTATACCACCAAATAATAATAAAAGAGGGGTTCCAATGGCTAAAACATTATTGGAAATGAAAAATATTACCAAGTTGTTTCCCGGAGTTAAGGCACTTGATAACGTAAACCTTACCGTAGAAGAAGGTGAGATTCACGCAATCTGTGGTGAAAACGGAGCCGGAAAATCAACTTTGATGAATGTTCTAAGTGGTATTTATCCATATGGAACATATACCGGCGACATTGTTTACGACGGCGAAGTTTGTAAATTTCAGACAATCAGGGACAGCGAAGCTAAAGGTATTGTTATCATTCATCAGGAGCTCGCACTCGTTCCACTTCTCACTATCGGTGAAAATATGTTCCTTGGTAACGAAAGAGGAACTAAAGCAAAAATCAACTGGTCAGAAACCTTTGATAAAGCTGATGAACTTTTAAAGATGGTAGGTCTTAAAGATTCATCTAAAACCTTAATAAAAGATATTGGTGTAGGTAAACAGCAGCTTGTAGAAATTGCAAAAGCACTCGGTAAGAATGTAAGACTTCTTATTCTTGATGAACCTACAGCATCTTTGAACGATACAGAAGCAAAGCACTTGCTTGACCTTCTCCTTGAGTTCAAGAAACAGGGAATGACTTCAATCATTATTTCTCATAAATTGAATGAAGTTTCTTACGTTGCAGATAAGATTACAGTTATCCGCGACGGTACATCAATTACTTCCCTTGATAAAGTTAAAGACAATTTTACAGAAGATACAATTATTTCTGCCATGGTAGGACGCAGCCTTACAGACCGCTTCCCTAAACGTGAACCTCATGTAGGTGACGTTTGTTTCGAAGTAAAAGACTGGTGTGTAGACCATCCGGTATTTGATGGAATCAAAGTCTGCGATCACATCAACTTCAATCTGCGCAAGGGCGAAGTTCTTGGTATTTCAGGACTTATGGGTGCTGGCCGTACAGAGCTTGCAATGAGTATTTTCGGTCACTCTTATGGTACAAATATCCGTGGTAAGATTTTCATGAACGGAAAAGAAGTTTCTTTCCCGAATGTAAAATCTGCAATTAAAGCAGGTCTTGCATACGTAACCGAAGACCGCAAAGGAAACGGTTTGATTCTTTCTGAATCAATCTGCAAGAACACAACTGCAGCAAAACCAGAAAAGATTTCTAAGCACTGGGTTCTCGACTTTGATAAGGAACGTCAGTATTCAGAACAGATGGCAAAAGACATGCACACAAAGTGCGCTACTGTAATGGAAGATGTAGGAAACCTTTCGGGTGGTAACATGCAGAAGGTTCTTCTTGGTAAATGGCTTTTTGCAGAACCAGATATCCTGATTCTTGATGAGCCTACCCGCGGTATCGACGTTGGTGCTAAATATGAAATCTACTGTATCATCAACAAGATGGTTGCAGAAGGAAAATCTGTAATCATGATTTCATCGGAAATGCCTGAAATTCTTGGTATGTGCGACCGCATCTACGTTATGAACGAAGGTAAGATGATTGCAGAAATGGATGGAAAAGAAGCTACTCAGGAAAAGATTATGACTGAGATTATCAATAGCGGCAAAACAGCCAATTTAGGAGAATAAAATGGAAAACAAAAATAAGATTACTGACAACCTTAAATCAGTTCTTAAGGGTAACACAATGATTTTTATCCTTGTGGGTGTAATGATCCTGTTTGAAATTCTTATCAGAAGCTTTGGACACGGTTCGTTGTTTGCTCCTGCAAATATCACAAACATTATCCGCCAGAATGCTTACGTAGCAATTCTTGCAACTGGTATGCTTTTGTGTATTCTTACCGGTGGTAACATCGATTTGTCTGTTGGTTCTGTAGTAGCCCTTGTTGGTGCTCTTGCAGGTGTATTCATCGTAAACCTTGGAATGCCTGTATGGCTGGCAATCTGTCTTTGTCTCCTTATTGGTACATTGATTGGAGCTTTCCACGGATTCTTCATTGCTTACATCCACATTCCGCCTTTCATCACTACCCTTGCCGGTATGCTTCTCTGGCGTGGTGTTGCAACAATCGTTCTTGATGGTAAGCCAATTGCTCCATTCCCACAGAAATATCTTAAGCTTTTCGAAAGCTTTATTCCTAGCGCAAAGGAAGATCCTGTAGAAGTTCTCGTATTCGGTGAACTTGTTGATAAGAACACTCTTATTACAACAATGATTATTGCACTTGTTTGTGTACTCGCTTTTGTTACAATGGAAATCATCAGCCGCAGAAAGAAGATTAAGAATAACTACACAGTTTCTTCAAAGACTTCATTCATCACAAAACTTGTTGTACTTTCTGTAGTAATCCTGATTATGGGTCAGTTCCTTGCACGCGACCGTGGTCTTCCAGTTGTTTTGATTCTTCTTGGTGTAATCGTTGCAGCTTACTCTTACTTTACACAGAACACAGTTCCTGGCCGCTACCTCTACGCAATTGGTGGTAACGCTAAGGCTGCAAAACTTTCTGGTGTAAACACAGATAACGTAATGTTCTTTGCTTACACAAACATGGGCTTCATCGCCGCAGTTGCTGCCCTCGTAACAGTTGCCCGCTTGAACTCTGCTCAACCAACAGCTGGTCAGAACTATGAAATGGATGCTATCGCTTCCTGCTTCATCGGTGGTGCTTCTGCTTACGGTGGAACTGGTACAGTTTCTGGTGCCGTAGTTGGTGCTATCTTCATGGGTGTATTGAACAATGGTATGTCAATCCTCGGTGTTGATATGAACTGGCAGCGCGCTGTAAAAGGTCTGGTACTTCTTGCTGCTGTAATCTTTGACGTTGTTTCAAAGAGAAAAAAGACCAGCAAATAAATAAATTGCCTACAATAAAGGTTACATAATACTCCATCTTGTAAACTTTACTGCCGCAGTATAAGACACTGCGGCAGTTTTTTGTTATAATGTAATTATGAATAAGTCTGAATTATATAATGAATTATATAACCGCTACGGCCCGGTAAGACGTGCCCGAGGAAGCTTTTTATACACAAAAAAAGGAACCCGCATAACAGATTTGTATCAGGAAGGCGGACGCGCAATCCTTGGATGGGAAGGCGGAAACGCATTTACCATGTTCAAGAATGTTCTATCCCGCGGCCAGACAGGAAGCTTCATTTGCGAAGATGCACCGGTCTCACGCTTACAAAAAGCAGTAAGCATGCTTTTTTCAAGTGACCGTACAGTTTTCTGTTTTTCTTCACAAAAAGCAGCCTTTGAAGCAGGTCTTGCTCTTTTCCCGGACGAAACAAGCTTTTACCGTCCATGGAACGCACAGAATGAAAAACTGAATATCTCTGAAACTGCAGGACTTATTCTTACACCTCCCCTCCCCTGGGCAGAATCAATTTATATTTTTGCAGCAGATACAAAACGTATTCAGGAAAATCCTGATAAACTTTTACTCATTCGTAATGCAATAAAACTTCCATTCGCTCTTGAAACAGCTTACACCCGTTCAATCTATAATCTGATAAAAGCTTTGCAGGAACGAAAAGAAACAGACTGGTTTATTTATGATACAATTCTGACAAAATACTGGAAACGCGAAGGCCCCTACCTTTTTCCAAAAGTACCACAGGACAATTACAAGGATTTTGCACTTCACTGCCTGGACTGCGGCATACTTATAAGCCCGGAATACAACCAGCCTTCAATTGTTCCTTTTGACGCAGACCGCGGAGTATTTGCAAAATTAAAAAACTCACCTTTTGAGTATTAATCGTCGAAAATTACAATAGACGAAGTGGAGCAATATGGAACCTAAAATTCTTTTATTTATCATAAAACTCATAGCAGGCGGAATTGTAGCATTTCTCTCAATTCTTTTAATGTCAAAAAAAAGAACTATTGCCTGGACATTTATGGTTTCGGGTTTTTTACTTTCTTACGCAGCCCTTGTTTATGATTTATTGATTGAGCTCGGGGTATTAACTGCTGCTAAATACGCAATTGCAGGCATACCGCTTTCTACATTAATCTGTGCACTTTTACCAGCCCTTTGCTACATAACAGCTTTCATAATCATGCTTATAAAGCGATAAATTTAAAAATATAAGGAAAACAAAATGACACCAATCGATGAATACTGGAATAGATTTATAAAAGAAACAGGCCGCAGTGAAGAAGACCGCTGCGCCGGAGACCTTAATTTCGAAGCAAAAGGTTTTGTAGGAGATGAACTGATAACTCTTGTTCTTACAAACCGCAAAACTGCCTTTTTTACAAGCTGGGCAACCTACACAATAGATCAGGAACCACTTCCTGTTTCCGGCGAATTATACTTAGTATTGGACCGCGCAAACAACCCGCGCTGCGTAATTGAAACTCAGAGTGTTGAAATCCTTCCCTTCAACGAAGTAACCTGGGAAATGGCACAGCTTGAAGGCGAAGATGAAAATCTTGGTCAGTGGAAAGAAAGAAAGCAGGAATATCTGGAAGATGAAGGAGCTATTCTTGGTTTTGAATTTACACCTGATATCAAACTTGTATTCCAGACCTTCAAAGTGATTTATAAATAATTCAGGAGATCAGGATGAAAAAAATAGTTTCTTTGATTATAACAGCAGCACTTTTCTGCACTGCCCTTTTTGCAAAAGAAAATCTCTTCAGTTTTTCATTAGGACTTTCTTCGGGCTTTCCAATTTACGGTGAAAAATCAGTTCTCTCCGATGGGAGTGAAATCTATAAAGGAAATCATGTAATTGTCGGTGGAACCGGAACAATAAACCTGAATCTTACAAAGCAGATAAGCTTTTATCTTGGAAACGATACTTTGTGGGATATAACCTGGAACAATGAAGAACGCTCAAGCAAAGTTCACATTTCTTTTCCTCTAGGAATTAAAGTGTATCCTGGACTCGGCGGATTAAATCTTGGTCTTGCTTATACATTGGGATTTCGTGCAGATAACATAAATACAAAATCGGTTAAAGATTATAACGAGATTTCACCTTGGGGAAACGGTTTTAAGGTTCAGGTTGAATACAACTTTGCCCATGATGGAAAATCTCAGTATTACCCTACCCTGGGCGGCTACTGGAACCTCATGCCGCGCGGCAACAACAGCTGGGATAATCTTATAGTGCTGTATATTGCAGCTAATTTTTAGACATAAAAAAACGGAGGTCTTAGTAGACCTCCGTTCTGTCGGCAAGCACAGCTTGCTAACGGGCGTATTCCACGATTCGTGTCTCGCGGATCATTGTAAGTCTGATTCTTCCAGGATATCGCAAATCACTTTCAATCTGCTTTGCAATATTACGTGCAAGCTCTTTTACATCGCCATCGGCAATCTTCTCGTTATTAACGAGGATGCGGAGCTCACGGCCGGCCTGAATAGCATATGCCTTTTCAACACCATTAAAGCTTTCTGCAATCTGTTCAAGATTTTCAAGACGCTTAACGTAGTTGTCAATTGTTTCACGGCGGGCACCTGGACGTGCAGCAGAAATTGCATCTGCAATCTGAACAACAACAGCCTCAAGTGATTCTGTTGGTACGTCGTTATGGTGAGCGGCAATTGCATTAACAATAACCGGACTCTCGCCCATCTTACGTGCCATTTCAGCACCAACTTCTGCGTGGTTCTGATCGCTGTCTGTTTCTGCTCCCTTACCAATATCGTGCAGGATTGCAGCACGCTTTGCAACTTCGCGGTCTGCACCAATTTCTGCAGCAATCATGCTGGCAGCCATTGCAACTTCCTTAGAATGGTAAAGAACGTTCTGTCCGTAACTTGTACGGAAGTAAAGGCGGCCAAGAGCACGGATTCCGTCGGTATTCATATTGTGAATTCCCAGGTCGAAAAGTGCTCGCTCCCCTTCTTCGTAAATCTTGTTCTGAATTTCGTGGGTAACCTTCTGAACAATTTCCTCGATTCTGGCCGGATGAATACGTCCGTCAGAAATAAGGCGTTCAAGAGATTCCTTTGCAATTTCCTTGCGAACCGGGTCAAAACAAGAAATAACAACAGCTTCTGGAGTATCATCAATGATGATATCTACACCAGTGAGAGTTTCGAGAGTACGGATGTTACGTCCTTCACGGCCGATAATACGTCCCTTCATCTCATCACTTGGAAGAGAAACTGTGGCTACTGTAATGTCGCTTGTTGTTTCCGGAGCAATTCTCTGAATTGTGGTAACAAGAATGTCTTTTGCTTTCTTTTCGGCAGTAAGCTGAGCTTCCTGCTCGATTTTGTTGATAAGAGCCTGCGCATCATGACGGGCGTCATTTTCAAGGTTCTTGATAATCAAATCTTTTGCTTCCTGTGCGGAAAGTCCTGAGATTTTTTCAAGTTCCTGGCGGTAATGCTCTTCCTGTTTTGAAAGTTCTTCTTCTCTTTTTACCATTGCAGCTTTTTTATCTGCAAGTTCTTTTTCGTTTTTTTCAAATTCCGCTGCACGCTGATCAAGGAGTTCTTCTTTTTTGTTTACCCTTGCCTCAAAGCGCTGCACTTCGGCTCTGCGTTCACGGTTCTCCCGCTCCTGCTGATTTCGTTCACGAATGAGCTCATCTTTTGCATTTAACAAAATTTCTTTTTTCTGTGCTTCTGCCTCACGGATTGCGTCTTGTTTTACGCGTTCTGCTTTCTGTTCAGAAGCTGTTAATTGAAATCTGGCATAAATCCAGCGAATAATCCATCCAAGAACAATTCCAGCAACAGGTAGAACTATGTACAACACGATGTTCATACTTCACTCCTATTGTAAAATTTTTAGAATAGTTCAGATTTAATAATACTATAAGAAGAGTCAGATGTCAAATTGAAAATCACATAGAAAAATCTTTACCCAAATAGATCTCTCGGGCTACTTCACTGTCCAGTATTTCCTGTCTGGTACCCTGAATCATGATCGTTCCCTGATTTATAATGATTGCGCGGTCGGTAATTTCGAGGGTATCACGAACGTTGTGGTCTGTAATCAGGATTCCAATGCCTCTTTTGGCCAGCAGACGAATCATACTCTTAATATCAGCTACGGCAATAGGGTCAATTCCGGCAAAAGGCTCGTCCAGAAGGAGGAATTTTGGTTCCATTGCAAGGGAACGGGCAATTTCTGTACGGCGGCGCTCACCACCAGAAAGAGTAAAGGCCTTCTGCTTTCGGATGCGGCCAATAGAAAACTCTTCTATGAGGGATTCAAGACGTTCTTTCTTTTCTGCTTTTGTTAGGTCTTTTCTGGTTTCAAGAATAGACCAGATATTTTCTTCTACTGTAAATTTTCTGAAAACTGAAGGTTCCTGTGGAAGATATGCGATTCCAAGCCTTGCACGCTTGTACATAGGAAGGCCGGTAATACATTCTTCATCAAGAAAAACATCGCCGGCAGTAGGCTTATAAAATCCTACAACCATATAGAAAGTAGTAGTTTTACCAGCTCCATTTGGTCCCAGCAACCCTAAGACTTCTCCCATCTGCATGGAAAACTCAACGCCACGAACAACCTTTTTGTGTCCAAACTGCTTATACAGGCTGGATACCCTAAGAATGTGGTTATCTTTTTCATTCTCCATTTTCATTTCCCTCATTATTCTGCACTGAGGCAGTCTCAGTTTCACTTACTGGCAGCGGCTCTTCTTCCGGTTCAGGTTCTTTTGTATCTGTTACCTTACCCTTTACGTTTCCACCAAGAGTAATGTCCTGTGTATTCATATCGAGAGTTATGTACTGCGCACGGAAAACATCTTCATTCTGTTTAACCTGGGCGTTTCCAGATATCTCCAGAAGCTGCGTGTCTTTATAATAAACAGCGTATGAGCCGGAACACACGTTTTCTTTCTGTGTTAGATTTATCTGAATCTGAAGTATTGCAATTTCAGAATCCTGATTATATTCGATTATCTGAGCATTCGCAGTAACATCATTATCTTTATCAAGAAGTTTTACATTTCCTTTAAGAAGGGCAATTTTTGTAGTTCGGTCGTATTCAAGAGAATCGCAGGTAAACTCAATGTGGGCTTCAGAATTATTGCCGGATATATTTCCTGTTGATTTTATGTAGCGGTAATTATCTCCGGAAAGCTCAACATTGTCTGCCTGAATTTCCATAGATTCAGTTTTGATATATGCATTGCCGGAAAGTGTAGTAGTTGTATTTGTGTTTCCAGCCTGCCCCGTCATTCTGTTTGCAGAAAAGAGAATTTTTTCTGCCGGAAGAGGCATTATTATCAATGAAATAAGTGAAAAAAATGTGATTTTACTTTTTATCTTTTTCAGCATTTTCTATTGCCGGCTCCATTTCATCCGATGTTTCTATTGTTCCGGTAATATTTCCACGGAAAGAAAAAGTCTTACTGATACCACTTGCAGAAAAACCACTTCCACGCATTATTGTATCATCTTTTTCGATTTTTACCATATCTCCGCGGCCGCTTATAAGCTGTTCTGTATTTCCGTTCCACTTTAGCATGTTTGCATAAAAGCGCATATTTTCCGGAACATTATAGAGATTTATATCATCATAAAGCTCATAAGTTTTCTTTCCAGAATCAGCAAAAATAATTCCGCAGCTTCCTTCAGTTTCTACTTCGCCTGCATCATTGTATGCCTTAAAAGTAACGTCTTTACCATAAGTTTCATCGTTATTCTTATACTGTTCAAGAGTACCGGCAGAAAGTTCGAGTGTAGGCTTATTATTTTCGTAGCGAACAAGATTAGTTTCTTCAAATATAAATTCCGGAACCGTATCTTCTGAATTTACAGTTTCGGAATATTTTAATGAACAGGAGAAAAAGAAAAGAGAAAAGAATATTAATGAAAGACATGCAATACTGTGGTTGAGCTTGTCGAAACTACCGTTAGTACTGGTCATTTCGACAGGCTCAATAACCGGGTTAAAAATCCTGCTTGATTTTTTCAATATCTTTTCCCTTGTCTTTTTCGCGGATTTCTACGCGGCGGATTTTTCCGCTTATAGTCTTAGGAAGCTCGTCTACGAATTCGTAAATACGAGGAATCTTATACATCGCAGTATTTTCTTTTGCAAAGGTTGAGATTTCAACTTCCATCTCTTTTTTATCTTTGTCTTTATAGGCAGGAACAAGAACAATAGTTGCCTTTACAATCTGTCCGCGCTTTGCATCTTCAACACCTGTAACTGCACATTCCATAACAGCCGGATGTTTCTGCAAGATTGATTCAACCTCAAAGGGGCTGATTCTGTAGCCGGAAGATTTGATGATATCGTCTTTACGACCAACAAACCAGATATAACCATCATCGTCGCGGTAAACATTGTCACCTGTATGATAGAAACCGCCGTCGAAAGCTTCTGCAGTAAGCGAAATATCTTTGTGATAACCTGTAAGAAGGCCAAAAGGATGTCCCTGATCAACGTGAATACAAAGCTCACCTACTTCGCCGTTTGGAACAGGCTTATCATTAGGATTTAAGATTTCTACATCGTAAGCCGGACTCGGACGTCCCATTGAACCAGGCTTTACAGGAGAATCTGCAAAGTCCATAAAGTTTCCGCAGATAACTGCAGATTCAGACTGACCATAACCTTCATAAATGCGCTTACCAGTCTGCTCCAGCCACTTGTCGTAAACTTCATCATTCAAAGCTTCGCCGGCAGTTGAGAAGCGCTGGCACTTACTCAAATCATATTTTGAAAGATCCTGACGAACGAGGAAGCGGTAAACAGTTGGTGGCGCACAGAAAGTTGTAAGACCGTACTTAGAAATCAAAGTGAGCATCTTATCCGGCTTAAGCATGTTCATATCATAAACAAACTGAGCTGTACCGCAGATCCACTGACCGTAAATCTTACCCCAGCTGGCCTTTGCCCAACCTGTTTCTGCAATTGTAAGGTGAAGGCCATCGTCTACAACACAATGCCAGTATTTTGCAGTAATGATGTGTCCGATTGGATATGTAAAATCATGAAGAACCATCTTAGGATAACCTGAGGTTCCTGATGTAAAGTACATGAGCATAGGATCAGAATTGTGAGTTGCAGCCTCTCCTACAGGACGAGGGAACTCAGGGTCAACTTTTTCATATTCTGCGTGGAAGTTTATCCAGCCAGTGCGGTCAGGACCTACAGTAACAAGATATTTTACAGTAGGAGACTTTACCATTGCCTTTTCGATTTCTTCCTGAACGTGCGGATTATCGTAAGAAATAATCATCTTTACGTCTGCAGCGTTTGTGCGGTATTCAATATCTGATTTTAAAAGCTGATCAGAAGCAGCAATTGCAACGGCTCCGATTCTGTGAAGGGCTGGAAGGAGGAACCACCACTCGTAACGACGGCGGAGCATAAGCATAACCATATCGCCCTTTTTGATTCCTTTCTGAGCAAGCCAGTATGCTGCACGCTTTGATTCGCGTGAAATATCAGCAAAAGTAAAAACCTTTGCTTCATCTGAATTATCGTCTATCCATACAAGAGCACGCTTTTCCGGTGTTTCACGGGCATAGCGGTCAACAATATCATAAGCAAAATTGAAATTCTCTGGTGCAGTAAGACGGCAGTTTGCCTTAAGATCTTCGTAAGATGTATACTCTCTGTAATCCTTTATATATTCATGGGCAAGATTCATTGTGCCACCCCTTTAATAGTTCTCCGCAGTGTATCTGATATATTATGACATTATAGAATTTTTTGTCAACATATGGTATAGTTCCCAGACCATGAGTGAAATGTGTTACAAATGCTTTAAGCCAAAATCCGCATGTCTTTGTTCTTATACAAAAGAAATTGATCCGGGAATTAAATTTGTTCTTTTGATGCATCAGAAAGAAGCAAAAAGACAGAGAACAGGAACCGGCCACATTGCAAAAATTTCGCTCAAGGATTCTGAGATTTTAGTCGGCTTTGAATTTGAGCACAACAAAAGACTTCAGGAGCTGCTTTCTGATCCCCAGTATTTTCCTGTTATGATGTATCCGGGAGAAGAAGCCTGGAATGCAAAACGCGAAGGTTTTGGAGAAGCACTTGCAGGCCGCAAGCTTTTAGTTTTAATTCTGGACTCTACCTGGTTTTGCGCACGTAAACTGATTGAGCATAATCCATTTTTACTTAAACTGCCACGCCTTTCATTTTATGGGGACTACCGTTCGATTTTCACTTTCAAGCATGAACCGCGCCCTGAATATATTTCAACAGTAGAATCCTGCTACTACCTGATTAAAGAAATGCAGAGTGCCGGCTTATGCGACCCGAACGTTGATCCTGAACCAATGATGGATGCTTTTAAACAGATGATTAAATTCCAGCTGCAGGCAGAAAACGAAAGAATCCTTGGTATCCGCCCGAACAGCCATAATTACGATGCTAAGTATAATAAGATTCGGGAGATACCGGAGTTCTAATTATACGGCTTAATTCCCTGAGGAGCATACTCTCCGTTAACCGCACCTAACATTGCCTTAAGCGAATAATCGCAGCGCCAGCTGTAGCCAAGAAGAATTGAATCTGCCCACTGAAGTTTTTCTGTAAGGGTTGGAGTCATATTACAAAGTATTACAACCTTCTTTCCAGACCCCTTAAAATATTCCGCAATCTTTACATGGTTTTCACTTGAAACACAGATTATAACAGTGTCGTAACCAGGAGCCACAGACGGCAGATTATCAAGAACCCACTGAGTTTCGTTTGGTCCGGTTTCATAAGTGTAATGAAATTCGCCTGCATCAGGGTAACGCTGTCTTCCTGCCTTAAAAAAACTTGTGAGAGAACCAAGCAGAAGAACGCGGCCTGCATTATCTTTTGTAAGCGGAAGGCTTCCCTGTTTTTCTATAGTTACAGAACGGCAAGCCTGCTCAAGGAAAAACTTTTCACCTTCACGGTCTGGAATATGAGAATCTATAGCTTCTGCATCAGGGTAAAGTGGTGCTGCATTGCCAGACTTAAAATATTCGAGTTTAGCTTTGAGGACACGGCGGGCAGCATCCTTTACTCGGGCACGGAAAGTTTCATCGGTTGTCATAAGCTCAAGATTTCTAAGCCACAGAGCCTCGTTCAGTTTTGCAGTTGTAGAAGAAAGAATGATATCGTTTCCAGCTTCCAGAGCCATTTTAAAAGCATTAGACATGGTTCCCGCATAAACAGTTGCACCAACCATCATCATATCATCAGTAATAATAAGGCCTTCGTAGCCAAGCTGATTTCTAAGAAGATCAGTAAGAAAATATCGGGAAAGAGAAGCAGGTGCTCCCGAAGTTTCAATAAGCGGATAACTCAAGTGACCCGACATGATTGCCGGAACCTTTTCCTTTGCAAGATACAGATATGGTGTAAGTTCGCGGTTTTTAAAAGTTTCAAAATCAATATTGATTACAGGAAGCTTTCCGTGTGAATCAAGGCTTGTATCTCCATGGCCCGGATAATGCTTTGCAGTTGAAATAACACCAGCCGCCTCTGAACCGGAAACAAAAGCTGCACCAAGAATGCCGGTTTTATCAGGATCATCACCAAAAGAACGTGTACCAATAATAGAAGAATCATGATCTGTAAAAAGGTCTACGGTCGGCGCAAAGTTCATATTGATGCCAAGAGCCTTGATTTCCCGGCTGATATAATAAGCTGAATACCAGGCATCTACAGGATAACCGCCGGCTCCGATTGCCATGTTTCCCGGAGTAATTGAAGTGTCACCCTTTACGTGGCGAATCCAGCCGCCTTCCTGGTCAGTTGCTACAAAAAGAGGAATCTGAAAGCGACCTTCTGCAGCTTCTTTTTGTAAGCCCGAAATTGATTTTGCAACAAGATAAATATCGTCTGTGTTCCAGCCAAAAACTTTTACACTGCCAAGGCCGCGCTCAACCCACTGATACAAAAGTTCAGGAGGTTCTGCACCGGCCCAGCCAAACATAAAGGTTTGAGAAAGAAGCTCAGCATCTGTCATTTCATCAGTTATTTTCTGAGCAAGCTCATCATTAGGCATTCGTGTCCAGAAGTTTACAGAGTTCTGAGAAGACTTCTGGGCAAAGGCAAAAGTTCCGCAAAAAAGCGTAAGAATTACAGCGGCAAAAAAACGTTTATTTAGCATTTCTGATTCTTTCGCTTGCAACGTGTGCCGCAATCGCTCCGTCTGAAACTGCCGTTACAACCTGACGGAAGGGCTTACTGCGAACATCGCCGGCAGCAAAAAGGCCAGGAACCGAAGTTTCCATATTTTCATCTGTAAGAATATATCCGGAAGGATCTTTAGGAAGCATTTCAACAAGGTCAGTCTGAGGAAGCATTCCTGTAAAAATGAAAACTGCATCGCAGGCAAACTCGCTCTGCTCACCGGTTTTTACATTTTCAACAATAACTGATTCAACCTTTACGCCGCCCTTAATCTCTTTTACAACAGAATCATAAAGGGGCTTAACACCGGCAGCAAGCATCTTATCAATCACAGCCTGCTGTGCACGGAAAGTGTCACGTCTATGAATAATTGAAACATCAGAAGAAAGAGTTGAAAGATAAATTGCTTCGCTGCAGGCAGAATCACCGCCACCAACAACTACAATCTTTTTATTACGGAAGAAAGGTCCGTCGCAGGTTGCACAATAAGAAACACCGCGGCCTGTAAATTCTTTTTCGCCCGGAACTTCAAGATTACGATGAATTGCACCGGTTGCAATACAAAGGCAGGCAGCTTCATAAGAAGCCTTTTTTGTTTTTACAACAAAGGAACCGCCTGTCTTATCTATAGAAAGAACCTGTGTCTGAAGGATTTTTGCGCCAAAAGACTCTGCCTGTTTCTGCATTGTCATTGTAAAAGTGGTACCGTCTACAGCAGGGAAGACTCCAGGATAATTTTCCAGATCTGCAATCTGTAGTACCTGTCCGCCCGCGCCCGCCAGGTCCAGCACAAGAACCGAAAGACCGCCCCGCGCCGCATACTGAGCCGAAGCAAGGCCTGCAGCACCACCACCAATAATCACATAATCATATTTTTCGCTTTCAAACTCTGACATAATTTAAGTTTAGCAAAAAAAAAGTAAAAATGCTATAATGAAAAAATGATAACACAATTTTCAAGAACAGAAAGACTTTTAGGAAACGCCGCCATGGAAAAACTTAAAAATGCCCATGTCGCTATTTTCGGAATAGGCGGTGTTGGCGGCTATGTTGCAGAAGCCCTTGCCAGAAGCGGAGTCTCACATCTTGATTTAATTGATAACGACGATGTTGCCCTTAGCAATCTGAACCGTCAGATTATAGCCCTTCACTCAACCATCGGCCGTCCGAAAGTTGATGTTATGAAAGAAAGAATCCTTGATATAAATCCCGAAGCTGAAGTTTTCGCTCACAAATGCTTTTATCTTCCGGAAACTAAAGACCAGTTTGATTTTTCAAAATATGACTATGTAGTAGATGCCGTTGATACAGTAACCGCAAAACTCCAGATTATCATGCAGGCAAAGGAAGCCTGTATCCCTGTCATCAGCAGCATGGGAGCCGGAAACAAAGTGGACCCCACAAAGTTTGAAGTTGCAGACATCTCCCAGACCTCCGTCTGCCCCCTCGCCCGCGTAATGCGCCAGGAATGTAAAAAGCGGGGAATCAAAAATGTAAAGGTAGTTTACTCAAAAGAAAAGCCGGTTGTAACAGACAAGGCAGAAGGCACCGTGACCGAACTCAAAGGCACCGCGCCCACAGCAACTCCGGCCCCGGCAAGCTGCGCCTTTGTTCCCTCTGTTGCGGGGCTTATCATTGCGTCGGAAGTTATTAAAGATTTGATAAAATGATGTATGGGCAGCGGGTGGCTCAGGTGTTTTCGACAGGCTCAACCACCATGTCTTATTTTCCAATCACGAAAATCGCCGGAATCTTGCCGAGATCCGGTAATTTTTCTTTTTTCCATTCTGCGACAGTGCGGGTTTTTATATACTCTTCTGCACAGGTGATTCCTGCCGCAATACAAAGCTTTGTTTTTGGATTAAGCGCATTCAAAATCGTTTCAATCATTTTGGCATTACGGTAAGGAGTTTCAATGAAAAGCTGGGTCTGGTTTTCGTTCTGAACCTTCTGCTCAAGCTTCTTCAAGGCCTTGATTCGCTGAGGAACTTCAACCGGAAGGTAGCCGTTAAAGGCAAAGCTCTGACCGTTAAAGCCGCTTCCCATAACAGACATAATAATAGAAGAAGGTCCAACAAGAGGCACAACCTTGTAACCGCGGCTCTGTGCAATTGCCACTACGTCGGCACCGGGATCTGCAATGGCAGGGCAGCCCGCCTCGGAGATTATGCCAACAGGTTCGCCTTTTTTGAGCGGATCTAAGTATTCGCCAATAAACTTACGGTCTGTGTGGCGGTTGAGCTCGTAAAAAGTAAGGGCATCAATATCAATCGACTTTTCAACCTTCTTCAAGAAGCGCCGCGCCGAACGAATATTCTCAACAATAAAGTGTTTGATTCCTACGATGATGTCGTGGTTATAAGCCGGCAAAACCTGAGAAATCTCGGTCTCCCCCAAAGTTACGGGAATTAAATAAAGTGCAGTTTCCATTATAAGTTTCTCCTGATTTTTAAAGGAGGGGGAAGCCCGCTCGAACCTCAGCATGTTCATGCTGAGGGCGAATACCCCCTGCGCGCCCACTTCGTTGGTCGCTACCCTCTCTGCGGGGGTAGCCCCCGCAACGCCCCCAGCCGCTTACTCATAAATCGGTTCGAAATCTTCGGCAGGGTGACCGCAAATCGGGCATTCAAAATTAGCAGGAAGTTCTGCGCCCATATATTCATATCCACAGATTTTACAGCGCCAGCCCTTAATTTTTTTAGCTTCGCTGCCAACAGCAGTTCCGGCTGCAGCTTTAGGCTTTACATCACTTTGATAGTAGGCATAAGTAAGAGCTTCTTTTTCGCTTAAAACTTTAGCATCTGTAATCTCTGCAATAAAGAGCATATGAGTACCCAGATCAAGCTTATTGCAAACCTTTGCTTCTATAACAGCACAGGCTTCTTTTTTAATATAAGGACAACCGTTAGAAGCTGTTTCATATTCAAAGCCTTCAAACTTTTCTGCTGTCCGACCGCTCTGGTAACCAAAGCGTTTAATAGTTTCAAAGCTGCAGGTCTTGTCCAGAACAGACAGGGCAAAAAGACCGCTTTCTTCTATCATTTTGCAGGTAAGATTCTGTTTGATTACAGAAATTGCAATACGGGCAGGACCGTTAGCAGCCTGAAAACAAGTGTTTGTTATACACGCATTGATTTTTCCGTCACCAGACTTTGTTCCCAAAAGAAAAACGCCATATTGCAAGCTGTAAAGAGCTTTATTATCCATAAGAAACCTCCTGAAAACAGTATATCATAAAATCAGATTGCTCCGCTACGCGAGAAGCCCCACAGAGCGAGACATCAATCTGCTAACTTAATTTTTCAGCAGCGGCTTCCCAGGCAGCAGTAGTTTCTTCTATCTGAGCGGCAAGTTCTTCTATCTCGCGCTGTACGGCTTTTGCCTTTTCACCGTTGGAATATACAGCAGGGTCGGCAAGTTTATTTTCCAGTTCGGATTTTTTTTCTTCCAGCTCAGTGATTTTTTCTTCCAGACGGGAAACTTCTTTTTCTGCCTTGCGGCGTTCTGCGTCCAAACGTTTCTGTTCTTCCCAGGAGAGCTGGCCGCCCGCCTGCGAGCTTTCAGGGGGGGCGTTACGGGGGGCATTCCCCCCGTTAGAAGGGGGAGCGGAAGACGGCTTGCCGGCTGTAGCGAGGGGAAGGCCTTCCCCTCCTTCCTGAGCTTCCTGCTTTGCAAGCTGTTCCATATAGAACTCGTAATTGCCGGGATAATTCTTAAAGAGGCCCGGCTTGAGCTCGAGAACGCGGGTAGCAAGCTGCTCGATAAAACCTCTGTCGTGGCTTACGAAAATTACAGTGCCACCAAAATCGCGGAGGGCTGTAAGCAGCACGTCCTTGGAATGAATATCCAGGTGGTTTGTAGGTTCATCGAGAACAAGAAGATTTACCGGGCTCAGCAAAAGCTGCAGAAGCGCAATACGGCTCTTTTCACCGCCGGAAAGCACGTCCAGAGACTTATAAACATCGTCGCCGCGGAAAAGGAAAGCGCCGAGCATATCGCGTAACTTTGGAATAAGCTCCAGCGGTGCGCGGGCTTCGAGGTAATCGAGAATTGTTTCTTTGCCACGGATGGTCTCAGCATTATCCTGCGAAAAGTAGCCAATCTGAACGCCCGCGCCCGGAATAGTCTCGCCGGAAAAATCTTTATCTTCACCGGCGATTATACGCAGCAAGGTAGACTTACCCGCACCGTTGCGACCGGCAACAACAAGACGTTCGCCGTTTTCTAGAGTGAGCTCCAGATTATCAAGGACCTTGTGTGAGCCGTCGTAGCTTTTTGTAATTCCATTCATGCGGAAGACAAGACGGCCAGAGTGAGGAGCCGGCGGAAAGCTGAAGTGTATTTTCTTGAGAGATTCAGGAATCTCAATTCTTTCCATTTTTTCAAGCTTTTTCTGATATTCCTGAGCCTGAGCTGCCTTTGTGGCTTTGTAACCAAAGCGGCGGATAAAATCTTCAAGTTTATTGATTTCTTCCTGCTGCTGTTCGTAAGCGGCAATAAGAGTTTTAAGTTCAACCTCGCGGACTTTTTCATAATGGCTGAAGTTTCCAGGGTAGCGCTTAAGATCACCGTTAAAAAGTTCGTATACTTCGTTTATCGTAACATCAAGAAAATAACGGTCGTGGCTTACAAGTAAAAAACCACCCTTAAAATTCTGCAGGAACTGTTCAAGCCAGCTTCTCGCTTCAATATCAAGATAGTTGGTAGGCTCGTCTAACAAAAGGATATCTGGTCCCTGCATAAGGGCTTTAGCAAGGGCAATACGCATCTGCCATCCGCCGGAGAACTCTGCAGTATCGCGGTCAAAATCAGAACGACTAAAACCAAGGCCAAGCAAAACGCTTTCTGCTGCAGCCTCGCGACGGTGCCAGCCGGAATCCTCCAGTTTCTGAATAAGTTCTGCCTGCTGCTCTACAAGGGCATCTGTATTACCCTCGCCTCGCTCCAGCTGCCCGCCGATTTCGTCTATACGGCGCTGAAGCTCATAACCGAATTCAAATGCTTTATCAGCTTCTTCTCGCAAAGTACAGCCATGATGAGTAAGACCGCTCTGAGGAAGGTATGCAATACGGCATTCTTTTTGAACGGCACGACTGCCGCTGTCCGGCGGAACAAGCCCCGCAAGAACTTTTATAAGAGTAGACTTTCCGGCTCCATTCGCACCGGTGAGTGCAACTTTGGAACCGGTCTGTAAATTGATAGTTACATTTTTAAGGATATCGCGGTCACCAAATGCAAGCGATACCTGAGAAAACTGTACAAAAGCCATTTAATTTCCTGAAAAATTACTTTTTAAGGTAAATAATTACCGGGCTCACTCCTCTGCTCTTGAGCTGACTGCCATTGAAGGTTGCTCCGGTTGTATCTTCGAGACGAAGAGCGTTTCCATCGAGTTTATAAAGGAAGTTTACTTCCTTACTCATTCCGTCAAATTTCATTGTAAGTACACCATCGTAAGAAGCAGCAAGATCTTTAGAAAGTGAATACTTAACCTGGGCCGAACCTGTACTCTTTGTTCCGGCGTCAATTACAGAAGGAACAAGCAGCTTAAAGCCGTTCCAGCGGAAAGTACCATCTTCAATAAATTCGATCTTACCGTAGCTTGAACTTGAATAAATCGGGCCGTGAGTATAAATCTGCATATAAGCCTGAGTTCTGCGGGCCTTTTCTTCATTTACAATATCAGAAATATTTTCGGAAATAGTGATGAAGTTCAAATCCTGAGGTTTACCACTTGAGTCTGTGTAACGCAAAACAATGTAGCCCGCACGACGGTAAATGATTTTCAGAGAAATACCATTCAATGTATACTCATTGTCATCAGTCTTAGTGTAGCCGTCGTAATCCCAGCTCTCGTGGATGGAAGTTGTATTGAGAGAAACTTTCTTTCCTTCTTCATCAATTGTAAATTTATAAAGCGGATGGATAAGGCCAAGATCAATGTTTCCGCTGTCAATCATAGGGCGGAAATAATCCGGATACCAGACATTTGCAGTAACAGTCTGCCAGTGAGCATCATCTTCCTGCTCTTCAACAATTTCTGTGCCACCAATTCTCTGGCCCTGATCATCAGTTTCATAAAGATTCAAGTTATAAGAAAAACACCAGCCCAAAGTTCCGTCATCCGTAAGGATTCTGTACCAGTCACCTTCGAGCGGATTTTTTCCTGCCATAGGTGCCTGACCTTTTCCTTTATAAAGGATCTTGATAACCTCACCCTTGCGCAAACGGTAAACCTGCTTTGCAGTATTTACCGGCTCGGCACGACATGGAAGTCCATCGAGTTTTACACTTGCGTAAGTTGCAGCATTTTCAGAATATTTTGCTGCTACAGATTTTACCTTTCCTTTTTTTACAGGTTCAGTAAGCTGCCAGAGAGCAACTTCAATTTTTTCTCCGCTTTCTGTTCCAATTACATAAACATGCGAAATATTTGATTTGATATAAACCGGCACAATATCGCCGCTTTTAATATGCTGCTCAGGGATATTCCAGAGAACAACAGAATAGCCCATAATTTTGTCGGCGCAGGATGTGAATATCAGAGAACACAAAAAAAGGAGAGGTAAAAAGATTTTTTTCATAAGAATTAAAGCTGAACTCCAGTTCTGATTTTTTCGTTGAAGCGGTCGAGCTTCTTTCCTTCGAGAGGATTTGGCTTTCCTTCCATAACTGCACGAAGGGCTTCCATTTCTTCGCCGCTGAAGTTTACACCATGATTCATATGATTAATAAAGCTTTCAGTTGCCATAGGTGCAACCTTGCGGCACATCTCAAGAATAACCTCTGCATAAACGCGGATCTCATACTGAGCGTGACTGTCGAGGCGGAGTTTTAAGAAGTGGAAAAGATTGTGCAGATCCATTTCCCAGTAGAATTCTGTATAAAGAGAAAGCGGCAGATTGATGCGGGCAATTTCGCGGGCAAGACCAGAATCAATAAGCTCGCTGTAATTTTCGTAAGCATCTTTCTGACCTGCTTCAAGCTGTCCGATAATCTTATCTGCAGTTGCCTTGTCAAAGGCTTCTGTAGCGCGGCCCTGCTTGTTATCTGTACTCTGTGGAGCAACCTTGTCTGCTTCCGGTACATAGAACTCATCTTTCATGATTGAGTAACGGCCAGAAACTTCGTTCATACGGCCTGTACGATGGCGTACCCACTGGCGGGCAACAAAGATAGGCATCTTTACGTGGAAGGTCATTACAACCTGCTCAAAAGGAGAAGTATGCTGGTGGCGCAAAAGATAGTCGATAAGAGCGCCATCCTGGCTCACTGATTTTGTTCCTTCACCATAAGAAACACGAGCCGACTGAACAATTCTCTGGTCACCGCCAAAATAATCAACAAGTCGTACAAAACCTTTGTCCAAAACCGGGTATTCTTTATCCAGAATTTCTTCTGCTTCAGGTACTATACAATGAGCCATATAAATCCTCTTTAAATGAAAATGTGCATATATTTTATATTAAATTTTAGTTGAATTCAATTGGAAGAAAACTTAAGAATGAAATATAAGGGGTTTTAGGGGGCGGAAGCCCCCTAGGAGAGGGGGTAGCGGACAAGACCGGAGCGAACGGTGGTTGAGCTTGTCGAAACTACCGTGAGTGAGGACTTGGGAGCGAGGGGGAGGCCTCCCCCACCTTACTACAAATCACCATCGTTTGAAGAAGAATCTACTGCGGCATCACCGTCGTGGTTTACTACCTCTTCTTCTGCTGCAGGGCGTTCATCTTTTACAATTACTTCAACCTGGCCGCGGCTGGAGAAAACGTCAAAAAGAATCAGGGCGACGCCGGCAACCAGAACTACAATTCCAATAAGGCGGATAATTGCATTACCAAGACTGCGCGGAGAAATGAGGATGAGAACAACCGCACCAGCAAGAAGCAAAAGATTTTCTATTATATAGCGCTTTCGTTCTACGCCGGAATCTTTAAGAAGAGCAGCAGCATAAAAACCAGCAGCTGCAGAAACCAGAAGATAAAAAATCAGAAGCCAGATCATAGCCGTCCAGGCAGCCCCACCAATTGCAAGCGGAAAGAGCACTGCCATAGCACCGACAACAATGCTGACAATGCTTTTTATGAGGATAGTACGACGGTAATTGATATCATCAGAAATCACCTTGGTGATTTTGAGAGTGTAGATTCCATAGGCAATTGCGGCAAGGCCGAGAATCACAACTACAAGTTTAATCCAGAAAGCCGGGAAAATGATTACCAGAAGGCCAAGCAAAGCAGACAGAATACCGGAAAAAAGATACCATCGTTTCATTTTTTTATCCTCCAGATTGATAAAAATGTTCTTTCTATATAATTAATGTAAGTTCATAAGATTATAAAGTCAAGAAAATTGTTTTTAAATATTTTATAAATTTCGCATTTTTCGCTTGACATAACCCCTTAAAACCTATAAATTAATAACACTTAATGGAGCGATACCAAAGCGGTCGTACTGGGGCGGTCTTGAAAACCGTTGATCTTCACGGGTCCGGGGGTTCGAATCCCTCTCGCTCCGCTAAAATGGAAGCGTGGTAGAGCGGTAATACAACGGATTGCTAATCCGTCACTTCCGTAAGGGGTGGGCAGGTTCAACTCCTGTCGCTTCCGAGAAAGCAGTTCTACTGCACACATTTGAATGAGATTGTAGCTCAGCTGGATTAGAGCATCACCCTGCGGAGGTGAGGGTCGCACGTTCGAATCGTGTCAGTCTCAAAAAAAAAGGTTCGATTATGAATCGGACCTTTTTTATTTTAACCAACATTAGAATACATCGCGGCGAATCGTGTCAGTCTCAAACCTATGACACTTTTCACTCTCCTCATTCTATGATAATATACTCCCACTATGGATTTAATCAAAAAGCTTGATGAATGTGAAAAACGCTTTAAGGAAGTAAGCGACCTTGTAATGGATCCAAACCTCGTAAAGGACCCGAAGAAGTACAAGGACACAATGCGCGAGCACGGATATTTGACTGAATTGTGCGCGCTTTATGATGAGTATAAGAAAGTTCTCCAGGGCATTAATGATGCAAAAGAAATGATTACTAACGAAGACGATGCCGAGATGAAAGAGATGGCCCGCGAAGAACTTAAGGAACTGGAAGAAAAACAGCCTAAGCTTGAGGAAGATATTAAACTTAAACTTGTACCGCCTGATCCTCTTGATGAAAAGAACATCATTCTTGAAATCCGTTCGGCTGCCGGTGGTGATGAGGCTTCCCTCTTTGTACGCGACCTTTGGGAAATGTACACTCACCTGGCAGAACGCAAGGGCTGGAAAACTGAAACTATGGAAGCTCAGGAAACTGAAGTCGGCGGTTTCAACAAAATTGTAACTTCTATCTCAGGAAAGTTTGTATATGGTACTTTGCGCTGGGAATCTGGTGTTCACCGCGTTCAGCGTGTTCCTCAGACAGAAAGCCAGGGCCGCCTCCAGACTTCTACAGCCACAGTTGCCGTTTTGCCGGAAGCTGAAGAAACTGAAATTGAAATTAAACCGGGTGATGTTCGCGTTGACGTAATGCGTGCCGGTGGACCTGGTGGACAGTGTGTAAACACAACTGACTCTGCCGTTCGTCTTACCCATATTCCAACCGGTCTTGTTGTTATTCAGCAGGATGAAAAGTCTCAGATTAAAAATAAGGAAAAGGCTTTCCGCGTACTCCGTGCCCGCCTCTTTGACCTTGAAGAAAGCAAGAAGCAGGAAGAGCGCGCTGCGGCTCGAAGCAGCATGGTTGGTTCAGGTGCCCGCTCCGAAAAGATCCGCACCTACAACTTCCCTCAGGACCGCGTAACAGACCACCGCATTAACTATTCGGCTCATAACCTTCCGTCTTTCATGATGGGCGAAATGGACGACATGCTCGATGCCCTCAACGTTTACGCTAAAGAGGAACAGTTGAAGTCTGATATTACTGAACTTTAAAATACAGGAGGTAGGGAGCGGCCCCACGAAGTGGGGTAAAAACAGTCCGGTGGACTGTTTTTAGCGAGTCTCGGCGAAGGCTATGCCTGAGCCGCCGCGCCTCCCCCGAGTTATTCTACCCTCTCTGCGGGGGACACCCCCGCAACGCCCCCGCCTTTATGAAATTACAAGAAATTAAATCCCAAATAATAAAAGATCTTACGCCAACTTCACCAAGCCCAAAACTTGATGCCGAAGTTTTATTATCATACTGCCTTGGCTTTTCAAAAACAGATCTGCTTCTCAAACGCGACTACGAAGTTCCATCTGACAAAGAAGTCTGGCTTAACGACGCCCTAACCCGCCGCGCCGCCGGTCTCCCCATCGCCTACATCACCGGCCACAAGGAATTCTACGGCTACGACTTTATCGTAAACCCCGCCGTTCTCATCCCAAAACCAGACACAGAAATCTTAGTTGAACGTGCCGTAGACGTTATTCTTTCCATGATGGATGCCCGCGGAGAAAATCTTTTGACTGTATGCGACATGTGTACAGGAAGCGGCTGTATTGCTATTGCTGTGGCTAAAACTTTGCTGGAAGACGAGCGGGTTGCGCCTGATCAGCTGCCAAAGTTTACCCTTGCCGACATCTCCGAACCCGCACTGGACATTGCCCGCCGCAACGCCGCTGCCCTGCTCTCGAACCACGGAAGTCTCGTGCTCTCCCGCTTCAACTTTGTGCGCACCAATCTCTTCGACGCAATAACAGACGCAATAAAATACGACGTAATTCTTTCTAACCCGCCCTACATCCCGCACTCAATGGTAGACAAGCTCCTGCTCGACGGCCGCAGCGAACCGCGTCTGGCCCTCGACGGCGACATAACACTAACCGGAGACCGCGCCCTCACAGCAGAAGGAAACGCCGCAGACGACGGCCTCGCCATCATCCGCAATCTGATTCCACAGGCTCAGGCCCACTTAGCGCCGCGCGGCACAATCCTCATGGAAACAGGAGAATACAACGCGGAGGCAACGGCGGCACTGGCAGAAGAACTCGGCTTCAACACACAAATCCACCGCGACTTAGAAGGGCAACTGCGCGTTGTCGAAGCATGGCAATAACCGTCAGAGTTCCTCTCCCTTAGTAAAGAAAATACTGATTCCTTCCTTAGGGAATTTTTCACAAAGCTGTCCAACCAGCTCTTTGATTTTTTTTGCATTTTCAGCCGAAACATAGGCAAATAAAATAAAGTTCATTTCCGGCCATACAGTATCACCGATTTTTTTAGACTTAAGCCCCTTGCCCTGACAGCTGGAAATCATTGTATATTCAAAATCAGAAATTTCATTTTCGAGAAGTTCAGTTATGTCATCCATAACAGACTGATTTGCTATTATTTCAACACGATATAAATCTGACATTATTCATTCTCCTTACAACGGGTGGTTTCGACAGGCTCAACCACCGGCTATTTTCCTCGCTTGCGCATAACAAGAGAATACAAAACAGGTATTACCAGCAGTGTAATAAAGGTACTGGAAATCAATCCTCCTACTACCGCAATTGCAATCGGCTGAACCATCATTGCCATACCATCTGTAGCAAAACACATAGGAACCATACCAAGAATTGTTGTTAAAGTTGTCATAAGTACCGGACGGAAACGGCTCTTTCCGGCTTCGTAGCAGGCTTCCATAAGAGGAACACCACGTCCTTCAAGCAGAGTTGTATAGTCTACAAGAATAATACCGTTGTTTACAACAATTCCGACCAGCATGATAATACCAACCATAGACATGATTGAAAGAGCCTGGCCTGTAATCTTATAAAGGAAGATTACACCAATTACAAGGAAAGGCATAGTTGCAAGGTTGATAAGAGGTGCCTTAAAGTTTTCGTAAGTTGCAGCCATAACACCGAATACCAGCATAATAGCCATTGCAACAATCTTAAGATAGAACTTCAGCTGCTTCATTGTATCGCCCCAGGAACCTTCGTAGCTTACAGTTACACTTTCCGGAATAACAAAGGAAGAAGCGATTCCGTCTTTAATCTGCTCTTCAACAATATTTGCATTTGTCTGGGTAATGATACTTGCTGTAACATGCAGGATTCGGGTCTGATTTTCACGACTGATTGTAACAGGTCCCAGACCTTTTTTAAGAGATGCAAAGTTTGCTACAGAAACCATTCCGCTTGAACCGCGTACATAAATTGATTCAAGGTCTTCAATTTTCTTGCGGTCTTCCGGACGGTAAGAAACAACTACGTTATAATCTTTTCCGTCTTTTCGGTAAACACAGGCTGTTGTACCGTTGATGGCATAATTGATTTCGCGGGCTACAGTTGTAATATCAACTCCAAAATCATAGGCACGCTGGCGGTCTATAACAACTTCTACCTGAGGCAAACCTTTATCCATACTGATGTTAGCTTCACCACACTCTGTATTGTTATTGATTACCTCGGCAATTCTGTCGGCGGTATCAAGCATTGCATCCAGATCATCAGAGCGAAGAATGATATCAATATCACTACCCATCATCTGACCACGCCAGCCGGCACGGAAGCTGAGGTTTACACCCGGGAATTCATTAAAGTGCTTACGAAGTTTAGCCTGAATATCAGAAGCAGAATCTATCTGCTTGTCTGTTTCAGGAAGTGCAATCTGAATGTTACCCTTGTTAGTAGAAGCGTTACGTCCGCCGCCACCAATAGAAACGGTAACATTCTTTGCCCCTTTTACTTCTTCATTTACATATTTTTCAAAAGCCATACAAACTTCTTTTGATTCTTCAAAAGGAGTTCCTACAGGCATCGTGATATTCAAGGTTACAGAGTCATCATTTCCACCCGGCATCATATTAATCTGCATTGTAGGAATGAGGCCAAAAGCAATTATCAAAAGGCTGCTTGCCGCAACAATCGTAATGAGTCTGTTTTTTAAAGCAACCTTTAAAAGTCTTGCATACAATTTAGAAACTGCTTCAATACAGCTCTGGAAAAATCCATACACCTTTATAAGTACAGGATTTGTTACCGGCTTTTCATTACGGTTAGAAAGCGGAAGAAATTTTCCAGCAAGAACAGGTACCAGGAAGATGGCAACCATCAGGGAAGAAACAAGGGAAATTACAATTGTAAAGATAATTCCCTTGAACATCTGTCCCATAAAGCCCAGTTCAGAAATAAAGAAAAGGAAAGGAACGAATACACAGATTGTTGTAAGGTTACCAGAAATTACCGACATAAGCATTTCCTGAGTTCCAAGAATAGCCGCAATCTTTGGTCTTGCTCCACGCTGCCGGTAAGAGAAGATGTTATCAATCATAACGATGGAAGCATCTACAATCATACCTACACCAAGAATAAGACCAGTAAGAGTCATCATGTTCAAAGTAATTCCAAAAGAGCTCATTGCAAAAAGTGTAATAACAATAGAAAGTGGAATCGAAATTGAAATGATAATCGTTGATTTGAAATTCTGAAGGAAGATAAAAAGAATGACTACAGCCAGAATAAGTCCCTGCCAGGCCGACTGAATCAGAGTGTTGATTGTTTCACGAATGGAATCTGTATCATCAGAAATAATTTCCATTGTGATGTCAGAAGGGAGCATAGTCTTAAGCTGGTCAATTTTTTTATAAACATTATTTGCAACGGATACGGTATTAGCATCACTTTGTTTTGTGATGGCAACATAAACACCCTTTTCACCGTTGATAAAAGATTCACTTGAAGTTTCTGCAAAGCCCATGGTAGCAGTTCCAATGTCTCGGAGCTTTACGTTATATCCGTTGATTGTAGAAATTACAGTATCGTTTATTTCATCAACACTGGTATATTCACCCACAGTACGAACGATATAGTTTTTGTGACCTTCCTGAACCTTACCGCCGCCAAGCTCAAGATTCTGTTTTGAAAGTGCTGCAACTACAGTAGGAATTGTATAGCCGTAAGCTGCCATGCGGTTCTGATCCAGCTGAACATTTACCTGGGCAACGCGTCCACCATAAACGCTGGCTTCTCCAACTCCATCAGCCTGCTCAAGAATATCTACTATCTGATTTTCTGCAATCTGCTTAACATCATCTACAGAACGATTTCCTCTTACAAGGATTCGCATGATTGAGTTAGAGCTTCCTGAAAAACGGAAAATGGTTGGTGTACTTGCCGCATCTGGTAAAGCTCTTGTTATACGCGAAAGCTTATCGCGAAGATCATTTACAACCTCATCAAGATCTGTTCCATAATTAAACTCAAGGCTTACAGTTGAAGAACCTTCTGTTGAAGTTGAAGAAAGACTTTTAAGTCCGTTAGCGCTGACTACCGCACTTTCTACAACCTTTGTAACCGACTTTTCAACAGCCTCAGGGCCTGCGTTTGTATAAGTCGTCATTACCATTAAGTAAGGATTTTCAACTTCAGGAAAAAGCGCAATTGCAATTTTGCTGAAGGTAAAGATTCCGAGCATTCCAAGCAGCACAAACACTATGAGTATAAGGACCGGATGCTCCATCGTTTTTCTAGAAAGGCTCATTACTGGCCTCCTTTATTTACATCACGGATCTTAGAACCATCAGTCAAAGTAAGCATACCTTCAATAACAACAGTTTCTCCCGCAAATACTCCATCCAGAATCTGATAGTAACCGTCAACATTCTGACCAAGCTTTACCTGGCGCTTTTCTACAGTATCATCATCTTTTACAACATACATGTAATAATTGTCGTTGTTATTAACCAGAGAATCCTGAGGAACTACCGGATAGCCGGAATAATCATTCGTATACAATTTGATTTTTGCAAACATTCCGGCATTTACCTTTTCATAGTTTTTGTCAAAATTCAAAATGATTTCTTTTGTTCGGGTTGCAGCGTCAACTACAGGAGAAATACGGACAACCTTTGCCGCAAAGACATCTCCCTCATAGGCCTGGAGAGTAATTTCTGCCTTCTGCCCAATTTCAAGATCTGCAACATATCGCTCCGGAACCTTTGCTGAAATCTGAAGATTATCAATATCACCAATCTTTGTAATTACAGAACTCATTGAAACCTTCTGTCCGGTCTTTACCGGAGAAGAAATAATGCTTCCGGAAATAGGAGCAATTACAGGGCTCTTTGCATAATAGCTTCCCGGTTCAGATGGGTCGATGTAAGCAATAACATCACCCTGTTTTACAGGAGAACCAAGAGAGACCTTAGTTTCAATTACCTTACCGCCGATAGAAGGGAAAACTTCAATAGCAGTCTGAGTTTCAATTTCACCATTTGTAATAACAAAATCTTTGAGTGTCTGTTTTTCAAGTTTCAAAGTTCTTACAGAAGTTTCCTGAGGACCGCCAAAGCCACCAAAACCAGGTCCTCCAAAGCCACCCGGTCCTTTAGCTCCAGGGCCTTTATTTTTTCCGCTTTTTGCAGACACAAAAACAATAGCAAGAGTAATAATAAGGATGGCAAGCACAATAAGGGCTGTCATAAAGCCTTTTCTTTTTTTGCCGTTTTCATTTTCTTTTACAGATTCATTTTCATCATCGTTTTTCATATATTCTTCCTTATCTATTTGTCTCCCAGAGAACCAAACGGAATCCCCAGTGTATTTTCCAGATCTAAAACTGCACAAATCAAATTATAAACCTGCAATTCTCTTTCTGTTCTCGCCTTCAAAAGTGAGTCCGAAGCATTCTGTAAAGTAAGCAGGTCGCGCGAACCATGATTATAGGCAGTAAGCGTCATGTCATAAGCCTTCTTCGCAATTTCAACATTGCGGTCCAGCATATCCATCTGACTCTGCTTTTGAATGATATTTTTAATGCTGTTTTGAATTGTAAGCGAAGCAGTTGTTTTTTCGTTTTCAAGCTGAAGTTCAAGATCTGCAAGAGTTGCCTTTTGATTTGCAACACTCTGAGCCCCGTTGGACCATGGCAAAAGTCCGTCCAGAGGAAGCTTCACATTAATTGAAATTGCATTTGTTTCTCCAAGATTTTTTAGGCCTTCGGTTTTATCAGAGCCATTCAGGCGCCAGCTATAACCGGCCGAAATCGAAGGGCCATAAGCAGAAAAACGGGTAGAAAGAAGAGTATTCTTCTGCAATGCAATGCTGGACTCAAGTTTTTTTACAGAAGGAATATCTTCTACAGACTGGGTAAGGGTAAAAGAATCCGGCGGAACAGCATCAGAAAGAGATCCCAAAAGTTCTATTTTTTCATTCTGAGAAATTCCCAGCACCTGCTTAAAGGAAGCAATACTATTCTGATATGCGATTTCAGCAGACTCAATCGCAGGCCTCTGGCTTTCATAAGCGTACTGCGACTGCAAAAGATCCAGTTCCGAAAGCTGACCACGGTTATATTTGTCGCGGTTATTCTCATAACGAAGCTTTGCCGTTTCCATATTTCGTTTCTGCAATGTAATGCTTTCTTTTGTATAAATCAGATTATAAAAAAGCTTACGTACATTCAGTTCTATCTGACGGACTGCCGTCTCATAATTAGTTTTCCCGCTTTCGTATCTGAGTTTTGCATCCTTGACCGCAGTATACAGAGATGGAGTAAGCGAAAGTCCAAGCGAAGCATTCACGTTATAGGAAAACTTATAAGAGGATTCCTTACCGGTTACAAAACCATCCAGAGGAATTTCCACACCACCACTCACAGATGCAGAAGGTCCAACCACATTCCAGGCAGTTTTATTTTTTCTTTCCAGAGTTTCAAGAGAAAGTCTCTGCTGTTTAAGAGTTATATTATTGTCTGCTGCAAGGATTACAGCATCTTCTACTGTAATTGTTCTGATTTTATCAGCTGAATCGTCTGCATACAGCAGGACAGATGAAGCAGCAACTAAAGCAAATGCAATAAAAATCCGTTTCATACACTTTTCCAATTTGAATTATACTAAAATAACAATTAATTTTATAGAAAATTACTGTAAATTTTTAGAATTATCTGTTATTTTTTATATAGGGTGACAGTATGAGCAGCGAGAAAGTGTTTGTTTCTGACATGAAAAATCCGGCTACCCTTCTGGAAGAATTCTTTTCTAAACACGAATACCTTTCTCCAGAAGAAAAAGAGGCAGTTTCACAGGCGTGGTCTCTTCTTGTAAGCAAGGCCGGGGACCGTACACGCGAATGCGGTAAGCCTTACTATCTCCATCCGCTCAGAGTCGCAAATATCCTCGCAGAAAGTAAGCTCGACAGCCCTACCCTTGTTGCAGCCATTCTTCATTCCATAGATGATTTTAATGTAACAGAAGAAGAACTTTCAAAGCAGTTCGGCGAAAATGTCTGCAACATAATTCTTACAGTAAACAAGATTCTCAACCTCCCTATAAACCCAAAAACAATGCATCAGTCTGACGCAATCCGTAACATGCTTTTTGCAATGTGCGATGATGCCAGAATTATTCTGATTACCCTTGCAGACCGCCTGGACCGAATCCGTAACATCAAAAGTTTTACGGCAGCAGACCAGCACGTTATTGCTCAGGCTGTTATTGAAATCTGGGCACCTCTTGCAGACAGGCTTGGAATGCAGGCTGAAAAAAATGAATTTGAAGACCTCAGTCTTAAATATACAAACCCCTCTGTATTCCAGCAGATTAAGGCAATTGTTTCTCAGAAAAAAGATGAACGTTCAAGCTATCTCGAAAAGGCCGTAAACAGCATTTATAAATCTGCAGACAAAATGGGTATGAAAATTGAAATCCAGAGCCGAGCTAAGCACTTTTATTCGATTTACCAGAAGATGAGAAAGCGCAACAAGGAAGCGGGTGAACTTTTTGACCTTCTCGCTCTTCGTATTCTCTGCAACACTCCGGCTGAATGTTACACTCTTGTGGGAATTGTTCACGGACTGTGGAAACCGCTGGACGGCCGTTTTAAAGATTACATTGCCATGCCTAAGGCAAACGGATATCAGTCGCTTCATACAACAGTTATGTGCGAAGGAAAGCCTCTGGAGATTCAGATCCGCACCCACGACATGCACAACATGGCAGAACACGGAATTGCTTCTCACTGGCTTTATAAAAAGGGAAGCTCCCGCGAGCTTATTGAAGAAGACCGCCTTGCCATTTACAACAAACTCCAGCAGTTTAAGGACAGTCTCACAGAGGGCAACAATTTTGAAACCCTCAAAAACGAACTGCTTGGCGACGAGATTTACGTTTTCACACCAAAGGGTGATGTAAAAAAGCTTCCTATGGGAGCAACTGCGATAGACTTTGCCTATTCTGTTCACTCAGCTGTCGGCGAAAAAATCATAGCTGCAAAGGCAGACGGAAAAATCATTCCGCTTTCACGCCCCTTGCAGAATACTCAGATTATTGAAGTAATCACAAACCCACAGGCTCACCCGACAGAAGCCCAGCTTAAACTTGTTAAGACAACAAAGGCTCACCAGAAGATTCACAGCTGGCTCATGGCAAATGACCCAACCTTCAGTGAACGTCTGGCCCTCAAAGCAGAAGAACAGGCTGCCGCTGCCGGAATCGAAGGCACAGTAGGAATGAGCGGAACAGGCGGCAATACCCACTTTAACCGCGTTAAAAAATCACGCCCTAAAAAAGGTGCAAAAGAAGCTGCAGAACTCAAACCGCATAAAAAATATGGAGTACTTGTTCAGGGCGAACGCCGTGTATTATATAATCTCGCACAGTGCTGTAAGCCTGAATATCCGGATCTTATTGCAGGTTATGTTACACGGACAAAAGGTGTTTCAATTCACCGCGCCGACTGTCTCATTTACCAGCGCATTCCTCACAAAGAAGACCGCAGCGTAGAAGTTGCCTGGGATGTACATACTCCGTCAAACTAAACGCCAGCCCGTTATTTAGAAAAATTCGCAATCGCAGCACCGGTATTCTCATCCACATGAAGAACTGTCCACGCCTCATTAAATCTGAAAGAAGGACAGCAGTAATCATACAAGCCTATATCAGTAAAATGACTGTAATGATTATGTCCCCCAAAATAACAGCGGACATTATTTTTCAAAAATGTGCTGATTAAAAGATTACGCTCTGTAGTATCGCCTATTCCAAATGCAAGATTATATTCAGAAAGCGGATAATGTGAAAAAACAATTTTTGGATTAGGATCGGCTTCCATATCTTTTTTCATAATTTCAAGCTGATTATTTCCTAATGTGCCCGAAGCTGTATCAAACGAATACCATGAAAAGCCTGAAGTTTTGAATTTATAAAATGAAGTATGAGGATAGCAGTTTGCCTGCCAGTTTCCCCAGTGCCCCTGATAGATGTCGTGATTTCCACAGACATTGAAAATAATTTTTATTCCATAAAGATTTTTTAGAGTATCACAAAAGCGGATATATTCAGCATACTCTTCCTGAGCGCCTGTATCTACCGAATCTCCAAGAGAGATTGCAAATTTTGGAGCAGCGTCAGTTCCCTTTACAGAATCCAGCCAGAGATACAAAGCCACAAGCGGAGCTTCTTTTCTTTGATAACCAAAATGTGTATCAGTGAGAATAAGAACATTATAGCTTCCCGACAAATCTGCAAGGTCATTAAGAACCGGCATTACCGGCGTTCTGTAATCAACATTGTTTCCTTCATAAAAAATATTCCAGCTTCCATAGCAGGAAGTCATAAAAAAGGAAATCAGAATTATAAATGATTTTAGAAATTTTCTTTTCATCAGAAATACACCTTTACGCCAGTTTTTAAAATACATTCATTCAAATAAACAGCACTTGTAATCATATCAACAAATTTTAATGAAAGAGAAATATCAAGGCTTACGTCATCTATAAACTTATAGCTTACTCCACTCTTAAAGAATGGAGTTCCAAGCAGAGGATAATCAAAATAATCAACAGATGAAACTGAACACCATGCCTTAAAATGCGGAGTAAAATTCCAGTCAAAATGCAAATCAAGAAAATAAGAATTTTTAAAAAGATTTGACTGATATTTTGACATTGCATCAATCAAAGAATTTTTCAAAAGAAAGCCTGCTGTAAAGCTCCAGTTAAAAAATGAAGTTTTACACCAGCAAAATCGAAGCGAAAACAAAATATCATTTTCTGAAAACTCATTAAAATATCTGTAAAAATGATAACCAAATCCAAGCCCGGCACGAAACTTTTCAAAAAAAGTGGGCATATAAAAAACATTTGTCGTAAAATCAAATTTCTGATCTTGCAGGGCAGAACCGCAGTCAAAATAAAGCTCTTTAAAATCTGCAGAAAATTTGCTGTCCAGAATAAAAGGTGCTGTCCTTAAGTCTCGCTTCAAACAGGCAGAAAGATTTGTTGAAAGCGACATATCAGGTCTGGCGTTGGTAAACAGATTTACACTTCCACAAAAAGCCGGAGCTGCAAACAGTAACATACATATTATTAAAAGTTTTTTTCTTAAATCGTTTTTTTGAATAAACATTTTTATCTTCCAGTATCCCGGATTTTTCCTTCTATGTAATCGGGATCAAGTGTACGCAAAAGAGTTCCTTCCGGCAGTTTGTGATTCAAATAAATTGCCGTCGGGTGACCGTCGCAGGTCCAGTTGAGTTTAAGGCCTGTTTCCAGGTTTATGATTTCCCATTCTTCTGGCGCGAGTGTCAGAGAACAAAACTCCGGAGAAACAAACTCTATGCTTTCTCCGGCCTTTATCATATTCATGGCAGTGATTGTATACATATACCAGCCGTCTTTTTTTTCAAAAGGAATTATGCGGCGGTCTGTATGAATTTCAAGATCTTTCAGGCGGGCCTCGCGGGCAGCCGGATGCATTTCTTCAAGCTCTTTTTGTGATGCTTCGTAGCGGCTCTGGCCCTGCTCGTAAAGAGTCTCAAACTCATCAGAAGAAAGCTCGTTCCCGATTTCTGCCGCAAGCTGATATTTACTGTCACTTGCTCCTGTGGTAGTTTCATCGGCGTTTGATTTATTGTAATAAAAGCCGGTTGTGCTTTCACGGTGTGCAACATTATCAAGTTCTGCAATAAACGGGGCTGCTTCTTCTGCACTGAGTTTTCCATCAAGTGCATCAAGAGCCTTGCGATATGCACGTGTAACCATTGCCACATAATAAACGCTTTTCATGCGGCCTTCGATTTTCAATGAATCAACTCCGGCATCTCGAAGGTCAGCTAAATGCTCAATCATGCGTAAATCTTTAGAAGAAAGAACGGCCGTAAAACCGTCTCCTTCAAAAACAGGAAACTTTTCACCAGGACGCTGTTCTTCTTCCAGAGTCAAAAGTCCACTCTGGGCAAGGGCTCGTGCAGCTTCAATATTTTCAGCCCCGGCCTTTCCGTCCACTTTAAAATTCCAGCGGCAGGTATGCGAGCAAAACCCACTCTGCGCAGAACGACCGGTAAGGTATGCACTCATAAGACAGCGGCCGGCATAAGCAATACACATAGCTCCATGAACAAAAGTTTCAAGCTCCATGTCCGGCACAGCATCTTTTATGCGGCGAATCTGTTCTATAGAAATCTCACGTCCCAAAACAATCCGGCTAAAGCCCAGCGACTTATACATTTTTACAGCCTCGCTGTTTACGCAGCTGGCCTGTGTTGAAAGATGAAGCTGGGCCTTCGGAAATTCTTTTTGAAGCAAAGGAACAATTCCAATATCCTGAACAATAAAAGCATCTATAGGATACTGGCGAAAATAATCAAGATTAGCTTTAAGCGCATCAATTTCTTCATCATGAAAGGAAATATTCAGCGCACAATGAAGACGGCGGCCGGGAAACATTTCTTTAAGAGCCTGAACTTTTTTATATTCGTCTTCATAAAAATTGTCAGCTTTTACACGAAGCGAAAATTTCTTTAAGCCGATGTAAGCAGCATCTGCCCCATAAGCATAAGCGTAATATAATTTTTCAACATTACCTGCAGGCGATAAAAGCTCCATCTATGCCTCCGACCTCAGACTCTGCTCCAGTTTCGGTTTATTTTCAATCTGTACTGCCGAAGCCGCACCTGTACCATCAGTTACAACCTTGCCGACTTTATCTAAAGCAAGATGTGATTCATGCAGATATTCATCCGCCATCTGGAACATAAACATCATACCAGGCCAGATATCAAGAACACATTCATTACCGGCATTACGAAGATTGAAGGCAAACTCTTTTGCATCATCCAGAAGGATTTCTTTTTCTCCCATCTGAATAAATACCGGAGGAAAATTTTGCAAGGCATCATCCCCTGCAAGCAGCGGAGAAACCATAGGACTTGAAGTATTTGATTCATAAGTATAAACAGAGCTGCTCTTACGAAGCACATCTCCACTCATAACTTCATCACTTATTTTTTTTGTCTGAATCAGTTTTGAACATTCAGAAAGGTCCAGCCATGGTGAAAAAAGAATTACTTGTTTTACGCAGCTTCTGTAGCGCTCACGAAGATTGAAAATCAGAGAACAGGCGATTGGTGCTGCCGAGCTGTCTGCCCCAATTATGATTTCTGGCAGTTGAGGCTTTACACCCTTTTCTGCATTAAGAGAACAGGCAATCTGCTCTTCTGTAAAAAGAGATTTAAAAACATTCTGAATATCTTCGTTAGCAGCAGGAAATGGAAAAGCCGGTGCAAGGCGGTATTCTGGAACAACTACGCGGCAAAAACACTTTGTTGCAAGAGAAGCACAAAAACTCGCATAAGAAGCACGCGAGCCGCCCACAAAAGAACCGCCGTGAATATAAAGCATTACACGGTTAGAAGAATAAATCTCCGGTGCAAGCACATCACACTCAACATTGCCATATTTATATTCAGTACGCTCAACTCCATTTGGAAGAAAAACCGTTTTAAAGCCTTCTTCAAGTTTGGCGCGGAAAGTATCTACATTTGATTTTGATCCAAAGGTAAGCAGTTTAAGCTTTTTAATCGCACCCTTGCGGTCGTTTTTATTTTCCATAATTAGATTATTATAGCAAAGAAATCTGTTTTCTGCTAGAATATGCCCTAAAATACAAGCCAAAGGAGGTTTACGATGCCTATTAAAATTCAGTCAGATTTGCCAGCATGCGCAACACTTGAAAAAGAGAACATCTTTGTCATGACGGAGAAAAGGGCAATGGAACAGGATATCCGTCCTCTTAAGATTGCCATTGTAAACCTCATGCCAAACAAGGAAGTTACTGAAACTCAGCTTCTGCGCCTGCTCGGTAACACACCTCTTCAGATTGAAATCTCTCTTGTTCACATGGAAAATCACGAAAGTAAAAATACAGATGAAAGCTACCTCGACCGTTTTTACATTCCTTCGAGCGAGCTTTATAACCAGAAGTTCGACGGCATGCTGATTACAGGAGCACCTCTCGAGCAGATAGAATTTACTGATGTTGATTACTGGGATGAACTTTGCAGAATCATGGATTACGCAAAACAAAACGTTTATTCCACACTCTATCTTTGCTGGGGTTGCTTTGCAGGACTCTACCATCATTATGGTGTTCCAAAGCATGCGCTTGAGCGCAAGATGTCGGGAATTTTTATGAATGAACGCAGCGTAGAAAATGATCCACTTCTTCGTGGATTTGACGACACCTTCCCTATTCCACAGAGCCGCCACACTACACTCGTAAAAGATGATATTCTCAAACACCCGGAGCTTATAATTCTTGCAGAAAGTGCAGAAGCAGGCGTTACAATTTTGAAATCAAAAGACAACCGCGAAATCTTTATGACCGGCCATCTCGAATACGACACAATGACTCTTGCTCAGGAATACTACCGCGATACAGACAAGGGAATGAAAGTTCCTCTTCCAAAGAACTACTTCCCTACAAACAACGTAAACAGAATGCCAACAAGTTACTGGCGCGCTACTGCCCACCTCTTCTATTCAAACTGGCTGAACTATTACGTTTATCAGGCTACACCGTTTAACTTATCAAGTATCAAATAAGGCTATAATCGAAGAACCGTTAAAAAACGACCTGCGACAGCAGATCGTTTTAGGTTCATCGAAAAAATGCCTCAGAGACGAGACTTGCGAGCCGACTCAATAGGATTAGTCGGCTTTTTTATTACTCATCCTCGCTAAGCGCTTCAGTTGTATGAACTGTTACTGTTGTATTGTAGCAGTCAAACATCTTATCAACACCGGCCGGGCAAGACTTCTGAGAAATCAAGCTTACAAGCGGAACGATAATCAGTGAAGCGAGCATACTGAATACACCAGAATAAAGTGAGTTCTTAAATACAAGGCCAAAGAAAGGTCCTGAAACATGAAGAACTCCAAGCGAAATACTCAGCTGTACAAGCATCATCACAACGCCGAAGCAGAAAGAAGTTGCAACAGCAGCCTTACTTGTTTTCTTCCAGTAAAGACCGTAAAGGAAAGGAGCTAGGAAGGCACCAGACAAAGCACCCCATGAAACGCCCATAAGCTGAGCGATGAAGGTTACCTTTGACTTTGCCTGAACGATTGCAATTACAGCAGAAATGATGATGAATACTGCAACGAAAGCACGGAGAACAAAAAGATTCTGTTTATCACTTGATTCCTTCTTTTTAAATGAGTTGATGAAGTCCAGAGTCAAAGTTGAACTTGAAGTCAAAACAAGTGAAGAAAGTGTAGACATAGAAGCCGAAAGAACAAGAATCAAAACTACACCAATCAAAATGTCCCCAAGACCAGAAAGCATTGTAGGAACAACAGCATCAAAACCTTCTGCCTTTACCTGTTCTGGAGAAAGGAAGAGACGACCAAATCCACCAAGGAAGTAACAGCCACCAGCGATGATGATTGCAAAGAAAGTAGAAATCATTGTACCGATTTTGATTGAGCGTTCATTTTTGATTGCATAGAACTTACCAACCATCTGAGGAAGACCCCAGGTACCAAGAGAAGTAAGAAGAACTACAATCAGAAGGTAGAAAGGCTGAGGTCCCAGGAAAGAGCTGTAAGCACCCTTCATAACAGGAGACTCGATTTCTGACATCAAAGCCATAGACTGCATAAAGCCGCCGTTCTTAGAAAGAACTGCAAGAATTACAGCAACAATACCAATCAGCATGATGATTCCCTGAATAAAGTCGTTCACAGCAGTTGCCATATAACCACCTACAATTACGTAGATAGCTGTAAGAAGAGCCATAACGATTACACAAACTGAATAATCAACATTGAATGCCATACGGAAGAGGCGTGAAAGTCCGTTGAAAAGAGAAGCTGTATATGGAATCAAAAAGAGGAAGGTAATAGCAGAAGCTGCAACTTTAAGTCCTGTTGAACCATAACGCTGGCCAAAGAAGTCTGGCATTGTCTTTGAGTTCAGATGCTGAGTCATAATGCGGGTACGGCGTCCAAGAATTGCCCATGGCATAAGAGAACCAATAAAGGCATTTCCAAGTCCGATCCAGGTTGAAGCAAGGCCAAAGTTCCAGCCGAACTGTCCGGCATATCCAACGAAAATTACGGCAGAAAAGTATGATGTACCGTAAGCAAAAGCGGTGAGCCACGGACCAACAGCCCGTCCTCCCAAAACATAACCGTTAACATTGTTACTAACTGCACGACATTTGATACCAACAAAAATGAAAACGGCAAAGAAGAGAATAAGTAAACCTAGTTTTATTATCATGATACTATGTATAATAACAAAAAATGAAATATTGGTAAAGATTCGATGTCTTAAGTCGTATTCTCTCATGAAAAAAAGCGCTTAGCCAACGGGAATGATGTTGTCTAAGCGCTTTTTTCATTACGAATACGACCTTAATTAATCGTTAAAACCAATATTTCCTAATTTTATTTACAGAGCTCTCTATACTTCTGCGCAAGTCTCTTAGACTTCACAGCAGCAAGACCACAGTAATTTGAAGGATGTTCGAAGAAGTTTGCCGGATTTTCAACACCAAGCTTTTCCAGCTGAGCTGTAATGTCTGCATATTCTTTTTCGTGAGTTTTAAGAACTTCAAAAAAAGTCTTTCCACTCTGCTCTGCTTCCAGAGTAATCTTACGGATAACTTCGTGACCGTCGTTATAGCCTGCTTCGCCAAGAAGGATGTAAGCTGGTTCTGCAAGAACGCCGCCCTTTACCTTTCCGCCGGCATTTTCGAGGTTACGAGCCATGCCTTCCTTATCAGCCTGGAGTCCCTTAACAACGCTGTTCATACGGGCAACTGCCATTGTAAATCCGCTTACATAATCAGCAATAAAGCGCTGACTTGCAGAGTTTGTAAGGTCGCGCTGATGTTCAGAAATCTGATCCATATAGAAAGTAATTACGCGAGGACACATTGCCTTCCACAAAGACTTAACGTGCTCGCTGTTCCATGGATTTCTCTTCTGAGGCATTGTAGAGCTACCTACCTGAGTTGCGGCAAAATACTCGAATACTTCACCTATCTCGCTTCTCTGAAGGTTACGAAGGTCATCAGCAAGGTTTGCAATAATACCAAAGGCAACATTCATCTCAAGCAAAAGTCTCAAAACATATTCAGGTTCAACAAGCTGATTTGAATATTCAGATGGTGTAAGGCCAAGGAACTCAGTATATGTGCGCTCGAGTTCTTCAGGATCCTTAACAATCATACTTGGACCATTATATGAACCAACAGGACCGGCAAGTTTACCTACCAGCTGTTTCGAAAGTTCTTCAATTCTCAAAATTGACTTTCCGAGTCTGCTTACAAACTCAGCGATGCTCCATCCAAAAGTAATTGGAACAGCATGCTGACCATGTGTACGGCCAACCTGTGGAGTAGCACATTCGCGCTCAGCAATATCACAAAGATAATTCTCAAGCTTTTTAAGTTCTGGAAGTACAACATTCTGAGTAACGTCACGCATACGGCAGCTGAGGGCAGTATCCAGAATATCAACTGATGTAGCACCAAGGTGAATAAGAGGTCCGATTTCTGAATCAACCTTAGTCTTCATTACGTTTACAAGAGCGCGAATATTGTGCTTTGTTTTTTCTTCTTCTGTATAAACTTCCTGTGGGTCAATATTAGCTGCAACGTCGTCCAAAGTTTTTGCAACTGAATCAGTGAGTTTTCCGCGAAGCTTAAGGTGAGCTTTTACAAGGGCTGCTTCACATTTTGCGCAGGAACGGATAGAAGCTTCTTCTGAAATATACTTAGAAAGGCCGGCAAATGCCTCAGCCTCCGACAAAGAGTATCTGTGATCGATACAAGAAAGGTTTTCAAAAATATTTCGTGTTTCCATAAGGTGAGATTATATCGGATTTTTAGTGGTTGTGGAATAAGTCGCTCGATAAATCTCGCTCTGAGGCATTTTCCTGTTGAACCAAACAAACCGCTGTCGAGCTTTGTTTGTAACGGTTCTTCAATTTTTGCTTAATTCAACACTACAAGCGGGTTGATTGTTTTGCCGTTTTTATAAACTGTAAAGTGTAAGTGAGGGCCTGTACTCATACCTGTTGAGCCAACGTAACCGATAACGGTATTTGTGTAAACAAAATTACCTTTGCGGCAGGCTGTGCTCTTCATATGACCATACAGTGTTTTGTATCCGGAATGATGTGTAATGATTACATAGTTTCCATAAGTTGCGTTGTAGCCAACGGCGGTAACAGTTCCATCAAGGGCGGCATAAATCGGAGTTCCTGAACTGGAAGCCATATCAATTCCACCATGGAAGGTACGTTTACCTGCATTAAACGGAGAATCACGCCAGCCGTAATTAGAAGAAAGCCAATAGCGGGTGTGAAGCGGCTTTTTGAAAAGGTCGCCGTTTATTTCCTGACGGGTTGCCCAGTCAAGCTCTGCATCCGGAATAAAAAGTGAAGTTCCGGCTTTAAGCTCTGTATCAAGGCTAACATAATTTGCATTAGCGCACTTTTCTGCATTTACCTTATATTTTTCTGCGATTGTGGCAGGAGTTTCGCCGTTTTTCTTTACTGTATAAATGATTCCAGGCATTGAAGGAATCTTAAGATACTGTCCCGGCTGAATCAAACGTGACTGCTTGATATTATTTACGCTGATAATTGTATCCTGTGTTACATCAAATGCATCAGCAATAAAACCAATCATGTCACCGGCTTTTACACGATATGTCTGATATGTAATGATAGAAGAATCAAGATCATTAAGGCTTGCATCAGAAAGAGAATCATTTTCTACAGAATCTAAAGCATCTGCAGCGGCAATATCTTTTTCTACATCTGCAAGCAGGCTGGAAAGGCTTTCTTCGTATTCTGGTTCTGCAGAAGTTTCAAGACCACCCACACCATGGCGTGAATCTGGACGGCGCGCAGTAATCAAAAGACAAGTCAAAAAGACACCGGCACAAAAACCGAGAACAGAGAGACAAACTACCTTTACAGAATTAGATTTAAAACTCATAACTATACTTTTTAGCAATCTATTAATTATACCTTGAAACCTTTCAGAAATAAAGCATTTTTTTTCGGACTTTGGTTCAAGCGTAGCTTCGCACTTTTTAAGAAAAGACTTTTCACCAATTTTATCACTCATTTCTTATTTATCCCCACCAGATATGTTTCAAATGATTCAGCACGGCAGGCTTCAGGCTTAAATCCTTTTGCCGACGTGAAGATTTCTCTCATTGTTTTTAAGATTTTCTGCTGGTCTCCATTCTGAAAGATTTTGACCGCAAAATTTCCGCCCTGCTTGAGCATAGCCTGCGCATACCATACAGCCATTTCAACCAGCTGTTCGCTGCGGGCAGTATCAACCGTGCGGTTTCCCGTAGTTTTTGGAGCTGCGTCGCAGACAACAAGGTCATAAGGACCGGCCGCCTTAATCTGAGCACGAACCTCAGGAGCATTCAAGTCGCCCTGAATAAAAGTGAGATTATCGCCCTTTACGCTCTTGGCAAGAGGATTAAGATCGCAGGAAACAACTTTTCCCGTTCCTTCCATAGTGCGAAGCAAAAATGTAGTCCAGCTTCCAGGAGCCGCCCCCAAATCCAGAACAGTATAATTTTTCTTAATCATTCCGAATTTTTCGTCGATTTCCTTGAGCTTATACACCGACCGCGCCGGATACCCCTCCGAGAAGGCTTTCTGAGACCAGTAATCAGGCTTTTCGTAGCTGTTTTTAGGCATAGTTAATTATCGGCAGAGAAAAAAGAGAATTTAAGGATTATATTTTTACTTTTACGTTATTACCCAGCGAGTCATCACTTTCTTTTACGCCACCGTCTTCGTTAAAAAAGTCGTTTACGTTGATTGTGGGATTGCCGGTTTTGCGGCGGGCGAGGATTTTTCTGTAAATACGTAATACAGCTTCTTTTTCCTGAACAAAACCTTTATCGTGGCTGAGGCAGAAATTTGGGGCTGCAATTTCTTCCATCTTTTTAATCATCTGTTCGAGCAGCTGTACATTGTACTCACGGGCTGTAAGACGGAAGTGGCAGTAAGTTGCATCACCAAGGAAAACGTAATCTTTGTATTCCAGAACAAGGCAGCCTTTTGAATGGCTGGAAGGAATTGTGTAGATTTTTATGCCGTCAGGGAAAGTCAGTTCGTCTTCCACAACTTCCCCTGCCCTTGTGTATTTTCTGGTATATTTTGTAACGTAAAGATTGTCGTATTTTACTTTGATAAGATTTAAGATGTGATCCGGGTGAAAATGTGAAATAACGATATTCTTTTTACCTTCAACCTGATTTATAAGTTCTGCAGCCTCGCCGCTGGTTCCAACATCAAAAATCCATGTGATTTCACTGCCAGCAGGCTTTATAAAAACCACATCGCTTGAAATCGGGTTTTCAACAGAGGGGAGATATTTTATTTCCGGGGTAATTTCAATTAAGGGCATAATATCAAATTTAGGGTGGTTGAGCCTGTTGAAACCACACACGTATTGTATGCGGTAGTTTCGACAAGCTCAACCACCGCATAACAACCTACTTCTTCAAAAGAGCCGCAAACGGATTGTATGTTTCTCCGTCGTCATCCTGGCTGCTCATGTACTTAGCAGCAGACTGATCCTGCTCTGCAGAACTTGCCGGCTGAAGGGAAATACGCTTGTTTTCTGCATCAATCTTAGTTACAACAACGCTCATTTCCTGACCAGGCTTATAAACCTTTCGAAGATTTGTATTTGCGCTTACATCTTCCAGCTCACTGATATGAACAAGGCCATCAATTCCCTTATCAAGATTTACAAAAAGGCCAAAGTCCATAATCTTGCTGATTTTTCCGTCTACCTTTGTTCCAACCGGGAACTTAGCAGCTGCTTCTTCCCAAGGGTCACTCAAAAGTGCCTTAAGACTTACGCTTACACGCTCGTTTTTCCAGTCTGTCTTAATAACCTTAACATTAAGTTCCTGGCCTACTTCAACAATCTCACCAGCGTCTGTTACACGGTCAAAAGAAAGCTCGCTGATTGGAAGAAGGGCTCTGAACCCCTGAATATTTACAAAAGCACCAAACTTTTCAATGCTTTCAACAGTTGCAGTAACAACTGCGCCTTCAGTAATCTGAGTTGCAAGCTTACCAAGTTTGTTTGCATACTCGCTTTCGCCGATTTTGCGGTTGCTTACTAGAATGTCTTTTCCATCATTTTTATATTCAGTAATGATAAAACTCAAAGTTTTTCCCACATAGAAGGCAGGTTCTTTTTTATCCTTAAAGCCCATCTGAGAATAAGGACAGAAAGCTCTTTTTCCACCGATTTTTACTTCAAAACCGCCCTTGATTTCTGATTCAACGTGACCTTCTACCGGAATTCCACCTTTATAAGCATTTTCAATCATTGTGTCATCAGCAGAGCTGCCGCCGATTTTAGTTGTAAAACGCATTTCTCCGCGAACTTCGCCAGTAAAAAATACCTTAATTTTATCGCCTTCTTTTACGCTTACATTTCCGTCAGCATCCTTAAACTCAGCTACATCAATCACGCCTTCAGATTTAGCGCTCAAATCAACGAAAACAGTTGAATCTGTTACGGCTACAACTGTAGTCTCAAAACTGTCACCAATATTGAATCTATTCATAATTACCTCATTTATTTCAAACATTTTTTTTCACACAATAACGCAAAAAAATGGTTTATTTTTCTTGCAATAATATCTTATATAGTAGAAAATTGAAATAGGATTTTAAATAAAAAATATGCCAAAAGTATACGACCCGATTATCATCAACAAAACGACGGTGAAAAACCGTCTCACAATGGCGCCCACCGTCAAGTTCGATTTTGCAGGCGCGGACGGAAAAGCAACCCAAAAACACATAGACCATTACCGCGAACGCGCAGAACATGGCTGCGGCCTAATCTGTGTAGAAGCAACTGCCGTAACTCCAGACGGTCGTTTCGGTCCTATCCACATGGGCCTTTGGGATGATTCTCAAATCGAAGGACACAAACAGATTGTAGACGCCTGCCATAAATACGGGGCAACAATGCTGATTCAGCTGAACCATACAGGCATTACTTCTAACCCCGAATGCGGAGAAGCTATAGGCCCTTCTGCTGTGCCGGTTCCAGCCTATGCGAGCGGCGGCGTAGAAAAACTATCCCGCGCCATGACTTTGGACGAAATTCACAATATGCAAAACAGCTTTGTCGCCGCCGCCCTCCGTGCCCAGAAAGCCGGATACGACGGAGTTCAGCTTCACGGCTGCCACGGCTATCTTATAAATCAGTTTGTTTCTAAAAAGACAAACCTCCGCACAGATGAATATGGCGGCTCTGACCAAAACCGAGCCCGCTTTGCTTCAGAAATCATCCGTGCCATCCGCGAAAAATGCGGCGCAGACTTTATAATTTCTGTTCGTACTACAGGAATAGAGCCGGATATCGCTACAGCCATCAACATTGCAGAAGAATATGTAAAAGCAGGCTGCAACTATCTTCAGGTTTCTACAGGAATTGAAGAATGGAAAGACCCTACCCTCAAAGAAGAAGGAGAACCTTACAACCTGATCTGCAAACTCGGAGTCCGATTCCATGAACATTTCAAAGGACGCATTCCAGTTTCCTGCGTAAACAGCATTTTTGAACCCAAACTCGCAATCCATCTGATTGAAAACGACCTTGTAGACACAATAGATTTTGGCCGCGCAATCTTAGCAGATCCAGCAATCTGCGAAGCTACCCTCGCAGAAAGCAAAATCGCCGCCGGCGACTCAACAGTATCACCGGTTCCATTTATAAAATGTTTCAACTGCCCGCGCTGCCAGTACGGCCCGGGAATGCCTCACAAATGCCCTGCAAAACTTAAAAAGGATAAATAGAAATGAAAGGAAAACCACAAAAGTCAAAAAAATCACGCAATTCATTAAAAAGCAAAATCAAATTCAATTCAAAGAAATTTTTCTTTTATTTCTGCAGGATTCTTCCAGCCGCCTTTATGACAGCCCTTTTTCTACTTCCTATGGGAATGCAAAGCATCAGTCTTGGAGATGCCGAAAGCACGGCAAGTCTTATCTATCCTTACCTGCTGCCCTTTACTCAGGCAGAAATGATACAGGATTCTTTTTTCCATATAGTTTATTTTGCCATTTACTTTGTGCCCTTTACCGCACTTTTTCTTTTGATTTCTCTTTTTATAAAAGGTAAGGTTAATACACTTCTTTATGTAATCACTTATATAAGCCTTACCTTCTATCTTTTCTGTTCGGTTACCTGCCTTGTTATTTTCGCCAACTGCTGGAGATGGTTCCTTCACCTTCCTGTTCCAGTTTACGTTGCTTTTGGCTGTGCCTTCATTTCTCATGCACTTATGTCTATTTTCGGAATCCTCTTTTTGCGCGAGATGAATCCGGAATTTGCAGAGTACAAGAAAATCCAGGCAGAATCAAAGCAGAAAACAAAGATTTCCATCAAGACAAAACTCACCTTTACAATCATCAGCGTAATTGCAGTAATCATGGTATTTTTTACAATCCTGATTCTGCATAGCTACAAAAAGATGTTTACAGAAGCTGTAAGTGATGTAGGCCGCTCCCAGGCAGAACAAACTTCTACAGTTTATGATTCTGCAGATGGAAAATACGAAAAAATTGCCCCATATTTTACCCAGCAGAAAGAAGCAAACAGTTACGCAGATTGTCCTTTCGAAAGAATTGATATTATTACTGCAAGCACACCGGGCAACATCCTCTTCAAAAAAGAAGGTGATAAAGTAAGCTTTACACCAAACGAAGACCAATCAATTCCAAAACTGGATGATATAGACTGGCCTCTATATGATGTTTTCTCTTATACAACTGCAATCGGCCGCGTAAAAGATATTCCGGAAAACGAAAAGAAAATCAGCCCGGAAAAAGCCCATGAATACTTTTCAAACTTTATGAACGGAACTTATAAAAAGCAGCCTGTAATAGACGGCGACTGCTGTAAATATATTTACCCTGTTTCATTTTCACGAAAAGCAGGCTTTAAGCTGGTAGGATTTTCAATCGTAACTTATAAAACAGAAATCCTCATGCGTTCATATTTCCACGTTCAGATTTATGTTTTCACAATGGTTGTTATGTTCCTTTATATTGCAATTATTTTTGCACTTTTGATTGCAGACTTTATTACAAATCCTCTTTTATACCTCAAAACAAATGTACGTAAATCTGCAAATACACTCGAAGAGATTCTGGACGGAAACTCTAAAATTACAGCCGAACAGCTTACCTTTATTGATTCGATAAAAACCCGCGATGAAACAAAAGACCTTTCAAAAGAAATTAAAAACATGGTTGGAATCATTCGTGGAATAATCCCTTACATTTCTTTCTCAACGCTTCAGGCTGCAGATAAAGACACAAAAAAGACAACCACTTCGCGTGAATTGTGTTTCCTTTTTACAGATATCCGCGGCTTTACAACCTTGTGTGAAGGCAAACAGCCACGCGAAGTCGTAGAGATTCTGAATCACTATCTTGATATCGAAACCGAAATCATTTTGAACAACGGCGGCGATATAGACAAGTTTGTCGGCGATGAAATGATGGCCTTCTTTGCCGGACCGAAAAAAGAATACAATGCCTGTAAAGCTGCCATGGAAATCCGTGCCGCAATGCGCTTCCAGCAGGAACAGGCTTTAGCAGACGGTTCTGATTATATTTCTATGGGAATCGGAATCAACACAGGACGCGTCGTATTTGGTTCAGTAGGAGCCAGAAGCCGAATGGACTTTACTTCTATTGGAGACACAGTAAATCTTGCAGCACGTCTGGAAAGTGCAAATAAAGCTTACGGTTCAAAAGCAATCATTACAGAAGCAGTTTTTGATAAACTGAAAGACACCTTTGTCTGCCGCGAACTCGACTTTATCAAGGTAAAAGGAAAGAATGAACCGGTAAGAATCTATGAAATCCTTCAGACAAAGGCTGCCGCAGTTGATAAACTTTTTGACATCAAAGATTTGTTTGAAAAGGGCCTCGCCGCTTACCGTAAGCAGGCCTGGGACAAGGCAGAAGAAATGTTCCAGCTCTGTAATGAAAAATACCAGGATATGCCTTCTGTCATCTTCCTTGACCGCATAGCACATTTCAAAACCAACCCGCCGCCAAAAAAGTGGGACGGCGTTTTTGAAATGAAGGTAAAGTAAGCCTAAAAAAGCTGACTGTCAGACTCGAACTGACCCCTCCAGTCGCAGACTTCGTGTCTGCTCCTTCCGGGCGTCTCCGTTCGCTGTCGCCGCCCTCCCTGGCGGCTTTTCCTTAAAATTGCTCCAAGCCTTCGCAATTTTAAGGCGCTCACTCCGCTAGTCAGTTCGCATCATTTTCCTTTAAAATAAAAAACCGTACATTTTTATGCACGGTAACATAGCAAAGCCGACTGTCAGACTCGAACTGACTACCTGCGCGTTACGAGTGCGCTGCTCTACCAGGTGAGCTAAGTCGGCGAATGTACAAATTTTGGGGTAGAATTAAAGGCCGGCGCCTCGAGCTCCTCCGCGGGTATCAACAGTACGCTTCATATCGTTGATATTGTTTACAATCATGTAGTTTTCATAAACTTCAATCTTGCGGCGCTCAACAAACTTATTAATTTCGTCGCGTGTTACTTCTGGATTAAGACCTGCCCAATGAGCAACATCAGAAATAGTAACATTAAACCTACGCTGCTTTTCAGCCTCATTCATTACAGGGTTCATTTCATCAAGAAGCATGAATACATCTGCAATACGGGCTTGCAAATCTTTAATAACAAGAATCTTAAAGCGGCGTTTCTGATCATAAATACGCTTACAGAAAAGCTTAAGAAGCAGCAAAGCCATCTGAGGGTTTCCTGTAATCAAAAGCTCAAAGTTTTCTTTATTGAACTCAAGACACTTTACGCGGCCAGCAGCCATACAGGTTGCAGAACGCGCAGAATTATCAAGAATTGCCATTTCACCAAAGAATTCACCAGGCTTTAAAACATCAAGATTTTTCTTGCTGCCGTTTACACATTTTACAAGCTGAACACGACCGCTCTGAATAAGATAGAAACAATCTCCCGGCTCATACTCAGCAATAATTACTTCGCCAGGTTCATAAGTCTTGGCAAAACGTTCAAAGGCAGGTAAAGAGAATAATTTGAGAGAAGATCCGCCTCCCTCATCCTCATAATCAACCGGAGCACCTCGACCAGAAGCCGCAAGTTTATCGCTACGAAGCTTTGAATCCTGATACAGTTTCTGAACCGATGCCATCTGAGGATTATTCGGATACCTCTTCATGAATTTCAAATAAACATCGCAGGCAGAACGGTACTGTTCTTCATCATAAAAGCTTTTTGCAACAGCAAGCATACCAGACTGCTGATCTTCCTGCACATTGTTAAGGATAGACTCAGTCTTTTTATGAATCTGACGCAACTGATTAGAAAATACACGAAGCATCTTCATAATCAAAGCTTTATTATTACTAAAAAGAATTTCAAATTCCTGAATTGTAAGGGCAACAGCAACAGTAGGAACGAGAGCTGTTGCGGTCTCTTCACGGCGGAAATGACCAAGAGCAGATTTTACACCAAAAAACTCGCCACTCTTAACCTGTTCAGCAACAGGCTGACCAGATTCAATATCGGTACTAGTTAAAAGAACAGCACCCTGCTGCATGATGAAAATGCGTTCGTCGTGGTCTCCCTCAAAATAGATGATAGACCCTTTTGTATATTGCATCGCTTTTGGCATACTTTTATACAACCCCTTTTAAATACAGTATTCCTACTATCTCTACATTATATCACATATTCAAAAAAAATGCTATTATAATCTTATGATAGATTTACATGTTCATACCACAGCCTCTGACGGGCAATACACTCCTGCCCAGATTATACAGAAAGCAGCAGAAAAAAATATAAAAGTAATTGCAATTACAGACCATGATACCACTGCAGGACTCGAAGAAGCTAAAACAGAAGGCAAAAAACTCGGTCTGACAGTAGTCCCGGGAATAGAAATCAATATAACCTTCCCAACCGGCGAGTTTCATCTCCTTGGGCTGGGACTTAAAGAAACATCAAAATCACTTAACATAATAGTAGAAAACGTTATAAAAAACAGAACCGAACGAAATCTGCAGATTATAGAAAAAATGAATGCCGATGGAGTGCCCCTCTCACTTGCAGAACTCGAAGAAGATTTCCCGAACACTGTAATAGGCCGCCCTCATTTTGCAGCGGAACTCGTAAAATGTAAGGTAGTAAAAACAAGACAGCAGGCTTTTGATCAATATCTGGCCCGCGGGCGCAAATGGTATGTACCCCGAATCTGCACAAATCTTGACGAAGCAATAGTTGCAATTCGCGAAAGCGGCGGGGTTCCAGTTATTGCGCATCCAATGTCGCTTTATCTTTCCTGGGGCCGCCTCCCCGATTTTCTCACTGATTGTTATGAAAAAGGTGTCGTTGGAATTGAAGCATTTCATCCCGGCGCCCGTGTTACAGAATGTCTCCGCCTCGAAGAGCTTGGCCGTAAAATTGGTTTTGTAATTACAGCCGGCAGCGACTTCCACGGCGAAAAAATCCGCGCAGACCGAAAGCTCGGCCACACCTGCGGCGGTAAAAAAATCGACGACAAATATTATTTTGAAGAATTGCTAAGGGTTTTACCCCTTAACAGCTCCACTTGTAATTCCTGAATAAATTTGCTTTTGACAAAGTATAAACACAATAAAAGCTGGAATCATCGAAATAATTACTCCGGCACAAATCAGATTATACTTATTACCGAGCGGACCTGTAAAAGTATACAAAGAAATTGCAACCGTACGTATTTTTACATCCTGTAAATAAAGATTTGCGCAATAATACTCGTTATAACAGCTTACACCCTTCAGAATCAGACTTGTAACTGTGGCCGGTTTTAGCAAAGGAAGGATAATATTCCAGTAAATCTTAAAATACGAAGCTCCGTCTATAACGGCAGATTCATCAAGCGAAACAGAAATATTTTCCATAAACTGAATGAATATATATATAGAAATAACATCTGTTCCCATCATCATTATGATATAGCCATACAGATGATTTATTAATCCAAGTTTTCCCATTATCGAATAAACAGAAACCTGCATTGCAACACCCGGCAACAAGGTTGCAAAAAGAAAAAGTCTTCGAATCAAAGTATTTCCAGGAAACTTAAATCTATTCAATATATATGCCAGTTGGGAACTTATTAAGATTGAACCACTAAGCACAAATACAAGAACAACAAAAGAATTTAAAAAGGCACGCCCCATTCCAGCAAGTGTGAATGCCTCCAAAAAATTCTTAAAATATAATAACTTTGGCAATACCATTACAGATGTAGACTGATATTCTTCTGTATTTTTAAGTGAGGTTATAATGCAGGATACCAGAGGAAGTATTGTCCAGAAGGCAAAAAAAATCAAAATAAAATATTTCAAAAAGATTTGAAGTATTGAAGCAGTTTTTACTTTTCTTGTTACCATCATAGTATATCCCCTTTTCCACTTCCTGTATCCGCATTGCGGAAAGCATACTTAAGCACAAGCTTTTGAATTATTGTCACAACAAAAATAATAAGCAGTAAGAAAACTGCCATTGCAGATGCAAGTCCAACCTTCTGACTTGTATGCGCAACCTGATCCATAATTATAAAATAGGTTCCGGTTCCGTTTGCACCTTTTGTAATTACAAACGGAGGTTCAAAAGCACTCAAAGAACCTGTAATTGAAAGAATAATATTTAATGTAACAATTGTTTTTATACTTGGAAGAATGATATGAAAAAACTGCTGAACTTTTGATGCCCCGTCTAATTCAGCAGCTTCATAAAGTTCTGAATCAACAGACATAATTGCACCTATAAAAAGCACCATATTCTGGCCTAAATATCTCCATACAGAAGTTCCTACGAGCGAAACATTATTTAATCCCTGAGTTTTGAGCCAGTATGGAAGACTTTCCACTGGAAAACCAACCCAGCTAAGCACTGTATCAAAGACAAAGCCATGAGTAAAGAAAAACTTAAATATAAAACCTATCGCAATACCATTTATAAGAAATGGAAAAAATAATATTCCCTTAAAAAGATTACCAAGTTTTGTTTTAAAACTTAAAAGTGTAGCCAGAAGTAAAGCTAAAACAAGCTGAACAACAGAACCACCCATATAATAAAGAGAAAGCTTTAGAGAATTAAAAATATCATCCCTTGTAAATAAATCTTTATAATTTTTTAGCCCTACAAAAGTACGCTCCCCTATATATTTCATCTTATAAAAGCTGTATGTTACCATTTCTCCAAAAGGAAGATACGTGAAAGTAAACAGCAAAAATAATGGAAGCGTTATAAAAGCTAAAATTATTACCCATTTTGAATAACGAAGATTGATTTTTCTGATATTCATAAAATATATCCTTTATTAAAAAATGGCTGCGGCAGACGTGACTAAACAGCCGCAGCCAAAATACCTTTCAGTAATGTGTATTTATATAAAATGCTTAATATTTGATTTCAACACCTTCACTTGTCTGTGCCTTAGACCAGGCAGCATTCCATTCTTCCATGATTGCGTCAAAACTTTTTGTACCATTTGCAGCATGTTCAATTATCTGCTGTACTTTAAGATTTCCACCTGCATTTATATTAAGTTCTGATTCAGAATTAAGTGCATTGAACAAATCTGATTCGCCGGCTGCAGCAGGATTATCAGAAACAAATGCAACATTATTCTCTGAAAAAGCAGCATAGGCTGCCGGATAATTATTATCTTCTGCGGAAATTGGAATTCCACCTTCGTTATAAGCAAAGCCAGATTTTTCTGTAAACCATTTTACAAAAATCATAGCAGCATTTTTATTAGTTTCTGAAGCCTTTGCATTAATTCCAAAACAATAATCTGGACCAGCAGAAGCATACTGTTTACCATTAATAGTAATAGGGAAAGACATATAACCAATATCATCTGGATTAGGACCAGCACCCTGCATCTGTGTAAATGCCCATGATCCAAGAACCATTGTTCCAATTTCACCGCGATTAATCATACCTTTACAGCCTTCCCAGTCTGTTGTTGTATAGTCATCTTCGATAAGTTTGTTTGCAGCAGCATCATAGAGAACCTTATAAACTGCATAAGCATGTGTTCCATCGTTGTAATTCTTAAATGGATTTTTTGTATGAAGAAGAACATTATTCATGTAATCTGCATCACCTGTTGCAGAACCACCAAGATATGCATCCCAGGCACCCATTGTCCAGCCGGCTGCATAATTTGTATACAGAGGAATTGCATTTGTTTTTTCTTTGATGAGTTTTAATGCCTGGATAAACTCATCTGTTGTTTTTGGCAGCTTTGTAATTCCAGCCTGTTTGAAAACTTTTTTATTGTAAAGAACACCCTGAGCATTTCCTGTAGATGGAATTCCATAAACCTGATTTTCATATTCCCAGTTAGTAGCAAATTTAATCTGTTTTTCCATTGTTTTAAGATCGCCAAAGGAAACAAAGTAATTTTTCAATTCCTTTTTATCAATAGCAGGAATCATCATAATATCACCCCAGTCTCCTCCCTGAAGTCTTAAAAGAGCGATACTTGCATAATCTGTAATACCTTCAATTTCTACTTTGATATTTGGATATAATTTATTGAATTCTTCAAGATATTTCGCAAAAGTTACTCCTGTGTAACTACTCTGAAGCATATCTGTACGATGAGTAAGAAGTTTAATAGTTGCAGAAATTTCTGTACCTGTTTTTCCAAGCTCGACTTGTGAATAACTTATAACACCTGTTGATGATGATTTTGTTTGCTCTTTTTTTGAACAGGCAGTAATAGATAATATTACTGCTGCAGCAGCAATTGCAGATAAAACTTTAAATAACTTTTTCATTAAAATGCCTCCTGATTAATTTTAATGTTTTTTAAGTTATTTTAAGTTTATCATTAACTTTTTTTAAAGCAAGTTTTATTTTATTTTTTACTTAATATTAATCGTTTAACCTTTCTTTTTTTTAAGTGTTATTACAATAAAATAAAAAAGCTGATGGTAAAACCATCAGCTAAAAATATTTTAAGACAAAAAAAAGCCAGCAGCTACCTACTTTCCCGGGACGAACCCAGTATCATCGGCGTAAGAGAGCTTGACTTCCGTGTTCGGAATGGGAACGGGTATTACCTCTCCACTATGGCCACTGGCATTTTATACAATGTCAAAAACGAAGTGCGTAAGTTCCACAAGGGAAGCACGCAGGACGGATATTTTAGAAGATGTAGTTTCTTATGAACGGAAACGATGATATGGCCAAGTCTCACGACTTATTAGTAATGCTCGGCTGAA